>Ga0078972_1000703_pt1 | contig 137724 bp, 107 predicted proteins | sample YelNatPaOPGAMG01_FD_67568 | JGI IMG/M metagenome (GOLD analysis project Ga0078972, IMG submission 67568) | Hot spring thermophilic microbial communities from Obsidian Pool, Yellowstone National Park, USA - OP-RAMG-01 (SPADES assembly) (version 2) | ecosystem: Environmental > Aquatic > Thermal...
GCACTTCCTTAACGCTTCCAATGGCGCCGGATTGCAAGATCTCCACTACCCTTCGGTAATTATTACCGGCGTGGATCTGCGTGCCCATTTGGGTGGCTACTTTCGCCTTTGCCGCTTCACGCTCCACCTGTCTGCATTCCGATATGTCGTGCGTGAGCGGCTTTTCGCAATAAACATGCCTGCCCGATTTGAGGGCCCACATGGTAGCGATGGCGTGCACGTGGTCCGGTGTAGCGATGGTTACCGCGTCTATATCCTTTTGATCAAGCATGCGGCGAAAGTCGTTGTACACCTTTGCATCGGGAAACTCCTTGGCCGCGGCACCAAGGTAGTTGTCGTCTATGTCGCAGAGGGCCACGATATTCTCGCTGCGTACATGATCAAGGCTGAAACGGCCTTGGTTCGCAACTCCAATGATGCCGATGTTGAGCTTCTCGTTCGGCGACATTTTGCGGCGTCTGCGCCCGGGCAACGCCGCAGCAGCACCTCCCGCCGCCCCTAGTCCCGCTGCCAGTGAAGACATTAGGAACACCCTTCTGGTGATCGTTCTATGCATTTGCACCCCTCTTCTCGTCGCGCGCCGATCCGATCCATTACGTGTGGGGCAATTCGCGGTGGTCCTTCAATGTACCCGGCGGGTATGAGGTTGAAGGCGCACCCAACTACCCCATAACTACGGTGGAAGCTATACTTTCCCCGCGTTCTTTCCGTCCTACGAGTGCACCTCACCCAAAGGATCCCTGTGCTTCGCACTATTCGGCGCGCACTCACCATTACTCACTTGCGCCTGCAGGTTGGTGAACGCGCGGAATCTCACGAATGAAGATGTTCTTAAACCAAAGGTGGCTCCCGTGATGTTGGAGCTCAATGGGCCCGGTGGGATAGATGGGCTTATCGCGTTCCCAATAGTTCTCCATGGTGACGTTGTTCACTACGAGCGCGTCATTCAGCCATACCGTCACCTTATCGCCGACCATGATAATCCGGAAGCGGTTCCATTGGCCGGGCGGATTATCGGCCTTTACGAGGGGATTGCTGGGGTTCTTGATGTTATTGTAGAGGCCACCAGAGCCTACCTGGGCTGCAATTGGCGGAACATCGTCCCAAATCTGCACCTGCGGGCATCCGCGAAGATAGATCCCGCTATCACCGTGGGGCTCGATCTTCCAATCTACCAGTAGCTCAAAATCTCCGTAATCCTTAACGGTGCAGAGATTGTTGTTTTTGCCATCGTACGTAATAACGCCATCCACCACTTTCCAGTGCTTGAGGGCCTCTGCGGTGGCCTTTGCAGTAGCGGCGGCTAACTCTTGGGGGCTCATCTTTGCTCGTGTGGGTGGGTCTGCCACAAGACCTTTCCACCCCTTAAGATCCTTGCCGTCAAAAAGGGCTACAAACCCAGGCGGTGGCACGTTATCCTTACGAGGTTTGGTGAGGTCCTTCACCCAGAGGTTGCGGAATGCTACCGTGGCAGGACCATGCCCAAGGAGCCCGATGTGCCCTTTGTCGCGCCACAGCGCCGGGTGTTCGGCAAACACTTTGGGATCGGTGATGGTGTTAAAGTCCGCGTTGATCACTTCTTTGCCGTTAAGCGTAACCCGTATCTTCCGACCGATGAGCGTAATCTCTTCATGGTTCCACTCTCCGGCAGGCTTCTCGGCGCCTCGCTTGGGCGGGATGAATTTGTACACTCCACAGCAGTATTGCCCAGGTTCAAGGTGGGCATACATAGGGGCATAGTCGTCGAGGATCTGGATTTCCGTACCGGCATCGTAGGTGCCACTGCCCTTCATGTTCGAGCGGATGGAGATACCGTTGTTGCCTCCAGGATCCAACCGAAAGTCAAAGCGGAAGATAAAATCTCCGAATTCCTGATTGGTATAGAGGTCTCCGCCACCGTTGGAGGGGCACACCAGCAATCCATCCTGCACCACGTATCCCACTCCAGAGGGGTTTACGAGCGTCCAACCATTGAGCGTTTTGCCGTCGAAGAGGCGTATCCACCCTGGCCCCTGTGCGGTAGCCGTTGCGCCCGCGAGCATAAGCCCAAGGAGCGCACATGTCATGTGCAACACGCGTTTCATTCCTTGCATCCCCCACCTTGTTCGGCTCGCGGAGTTTGGTGCGGCAATTTCCTTGCGTAACGGTTGCCGCAGCGTCACCCCGTACGATGCCAACAGGTTGTTTCCCGACAATCACGCCGATTTCCTGCCGAGGGCGCAGCAGATGTCGGGTGCGGTTGGGTACCATGGCAATAGCACCGAGGAGGACACGCGTCATGAGCTTGCCTGGCCGGTCGGTGGCGGAGACTGCGCACCGCGTCTACCGGAGCTACCTGCACCATTCCGGGCCGATGATGGCGGCTGCAATCGCTTTTTATGCCATCCTCTCCATCGTGCCTATTCTTTCGTTGGGCGTAGCTTTGCTGGGAGTGGTTCTGGGGAGTTCTGCCGGCGCCTTGGAGCGCATCGCCGGAGCGATCCATGATGCATTGCCGGTGAGCGGTGATTTAGTTTTCAAGACACTGGATCAAATCCGACGCTCGAGTGGAATCGCGAGTGTGGTGAGCCTTGTTGGTCTGCTCGTCCCCGGGAGCGCCATCTTCGGCACGATGGAGGCGGCGTTTGCTCAGATGCGCGGGAATGGGCCCAAGAGGAACTGGCTGGTTCGTCGCTTACTTGCACTCATCCTCGCGCTCACGACGCTTGTGTTGCTGCTGGCATCCGTTGTAATCACCTCGATTGTGGCGTGGCTCCAGGCTTCAGGGCCTACGGCATCGTTCTTGCACGGTATTCCCTCGCGGCTTATACCTGTTGAGGCGCAGGCTGCCACACTGGCCTTGTCGGTCCTCATGTTCGCGTTGATTTATCGCTTTTTGCCGAACCCACCTATCCCGTGGCCGAGTGCCATCCGTGGTGCTATATTTGCCGGCGTCGCGTGGGAGCTTGCAAAGTATCTCTTCAGCCTCTACGTGCGGAGTTTGGGCCATTTCAACCGTATCTACGGTCCTCTCGGCGCCGTCGTGAGCCTCATGGTTTGGGCACTCTATTCCGCAGTGATCCTGTTGCTTGGTGCGGAACTCGCTGCCGATCGCGACCATGCGGGTGCGTCCGCAGAAAACGTGTCCCCCGGTGCGGATCCCATCAACCGCCCGGAGGCGCTAAGCCGGAGAGATGAGCTTCAGTAGCATAGAATGCGCGCGTGTAAGCTCTTGCACCAGCCGCCGAATGCGTGCCAGAGACGCACGATCCATCTCTCGAAGCATGATCGGGCAGATGTATACCGTGCATCCGAAAGGACGGAGGTCTGGCGGGAAGGTGCATCCCTGAGGACCTAGAAATTCGCAGGGTTGCCCAGATGGGGGAATTTCGTCCGTTTCCAGCCACGTAGCGCATGTAGCGGCAGTCTCCGCCACAAGGTCCCTGCCCTCGAACGCCGGGCCAGGGTCCCAGCCATGCGTAGTGGCGAGGAGGATATCCGCAGGGGTGATCCGCGCCGGCGTGCGGCAGCAGGGTGTAGTGCATTGAGGGCAGTACCGCTTGGTGAACGGCTCAAATTGGCGGCGCAGCTCTCTTTGGATCCGGCGATATTCATGAAGTGGCCTGGTCACTGTGTGATATTGCTCCTGGTGTCTTGCGCATGGCGCTCTGCGCCGATGGGACAGATCCACCTGCCTTGCTCAGGCAGTTTCCCCAATAATAATTGTGCGCTTGCCTCTACACGGCGTATTGTGGGGCTCGACCGGTGTGCGGGTGGGAGCCCATCCGTTGGACCGGATGCCGCTGTTGCACCGGGCTTCGGTTGTGTTTTGCCGCCGCAGGCCGTATAATTCAGGCGAAGCACGGATGCACCGGAGAGTGTCATGGTCACAGTAGTTTCACCCCGTCCCCGCCTTTACCCTGTAGTTCGCGTCGTTGCCGCCGCTGCAATCTTCCTTGCATTGGCCGGATGTCGGCATACGCAGCCGACCGCGGCAACGGCGCCGCCGAAGCCCTCAGTTCCTGCACGCCTTAGCGACGCAGAACTCAAGAGTTACCATGCGAACGAGGCCGGCGCAGTAATGATCGTAATGTACCATCATTTCGATCCTAATCGGCCGGACTCGGATCTCAACCGGCGCCCCGATACCTTTCGGAAAGATCTTGAAGCGTTCTACAAGCGGGGATACCGCCCTGTTACCCTATCCGAATTTCTGAGCGGCCACATGGACGTCCCGGGCGGCCGGACGCCGATTGTGCTTACTTTCGACGATTCCAGTATCACGCAATTCAAGGTGATTACGGGATCTGATGGCAAACCCTCTATTGCCCCCGACTGCGCAGTGGGCATTATGGAAACATTCCATAAGACGCATCCGGACTGGCCTACCAAGGGGACGTTTTTTGTGCTTCCCAAGGAGGGGCGGAATCAGGAACCTTTCGGCCAAGCGGACAGCGTGGCAGACAAATTCGCCTACCTCTTAAAGAACGGCTACGAGATCCAGAACCACACGTCTACTCATTCCTCCATGCGTCACATGTCGGCGAAGCAAGTTCAATGGGAACTCGCTACTGCCCTGCGGGATGCCCGGGCCATCAATCCTAACGCTCAGATGAACATACTGGCCCTGCCCTACGGCCAGGTTCCTGGGAAGGAAGCGCGGCGGTACCTTATCTCGGGGGAAGACGGCGGAACTCAGTATCACAATATCGCGGTTATCAAGGCGGCGTGGCGCCCGGTTCTTTCGCCCATCACCAAGAACAGTCGCAAGATCACCGATGGCGGATCACTTTGCGCGTTTGATCCGTATAACATTGAGCGCATCACTCCGGACGGGGGAAAGGCCGTGCGTGTGGGAACCCTCGAGTACTGGATCAAGTTTTTCGACGAGCACCCGAACTTGCGGTATTACAGCGATGGATCGCCTTCTGTTGCAGCGGTGCCACGTGCCTTCCAAAGCTGGGTGGACCCACAGCGCGTGCGGAAGTGCGGGCTGACGCTCCAGATTTATCCCCAAAGCACCTCCGCCCCCGCAAGTGAAGGAAACCTAAGCGTGCGTCCATGAACGGTACGCCTCAATCCCATACGGAACGCCGAAACATGGCATCGGACGAAAGGCTGGCTGCCCTCAGTTCCGCCGTTCACGGAGCCATAGACCTTTCCGCATGCAGTGGATGCGATGAGTGTGGCCTTCGGTGTGAAGCTGGAGTTCGACTGTCACAGCGCGAATTTGAGGCCGTGGAGAGATACGTACAACTTTATGCCGATAAAGAATACATCCGACGAGTTCGGGCCCAGCCCAAGGAGATGGATTTGGGAGATGGCGTATCCGTGCGCATGTGCACATACCGGGACATGGAGCTCCACAGATGCGCCATCTATCCTGCCCGGCCGCTCATTTGCCGCCTTATGGGGCATGTAGAATGGCTTCCATGCCCCATCTCGCGGATTACGCGCGTTGCTCCCACGTCCCTGGCGCTGGAATTGATGGGCGAGTATGCGCAGCACGTGCGCAGGACCTTTGAAGAATGGGAGGCCCTGGAGCGGCGTGCCATGCCGGGTTCGGGCCTCACAAGCTAAGAGAATTAGCGCTGCAGGCCATAGATGAGAGCCGGTGCGGCGGCGGCGAGTCGCACATGGGGGATGCCGACGAGAGCAAGAGCCGCGCAGAACCTGTACTAGCCCGGGAGCCGCGCAAGCATTCGTTAAGGAGAACAGGCATGAAGTACCCGCAAGGAGCTCCACCAACGTACCCATGGATCGCCCGAATGGTCGGACGCCTCATGCAAATGGCTGCCGTGTTGGCTCTTTGCGGTTGCGGCGGGGCCGACTTGCTGAGCAGCGCCCGACCTGGCAGCATGGATACTCCCCTATCCGGCAACTACAGCAGTTACCAAGGAGGCGGAAGCGGCGCCACCTCCCAGGTGCGGTCAGAAGTTACCGGGCGAGGTACGTACCCCATGATTGAGGTGAGCTTTCAACTCCCCCACATCCAAGGCAACCCCTTCGATTATACGGAGAACGATGTACTTGTAACGTTCACCACGCCAGGTGGTCGGAACATCAAAATTCCCGCGTTCTTCGATGGCGACACCACATGGAAGGCGCGTTACACGCCCGAGACCTCCGGCCGCGTAGAAGTGGCGCAAATCACGCTCAATGGCAACCCTGTGACCCCCGAGAAACTGAGCAAACGTGAATTTCAGGTAGCGGGCACACCCGCGCCGGGGTTCATCCGGATTGATCCATCGGATGGCGAGCGCTTCCGGTACGAGAATGGCAGCAGCTTCTTCCCATTAGGGCATAATCAGGCTTGGGGAAACGGCACAGCCGGAGATATTGAGAACCGCCTTGAGAAGATGGGCAAAGCCGGCGAGAACTGGTCGCGCATCTGGATGGATGCGTGGGATGGCAAGAATCTAGACTGGCTTCCCAACGGGTCCTTGCCTCTGGGGCAATTGAGCCTCGAGGTGGCGCGCAAATGGGATGCCATTGTTGCTGCCGCCGATAAGAACAACATCCACTTTCAACTCGTGCTGCAACACCATGGTCAGTACAGCACTCAGACGGATAGCAATTGGGCGCAAAACCCCTGGAATAAGAAGAATGGTGGCTTTCTTTCCACTCCAGATGAGTTCTTCACCAATCCTCGCGCCATTGCGCTCACCAAGGCCAAGTACCGCTACATCATCGCACGGTGGGGATACTCGCCGGCAATCATGGCCTGGGAACTCTTTAACGAGGTTCAGTACACGGACGCCATAGTGCATCACCATGAGGATGAGGTGGCGGCATGGCATCGGGAGATGGCCCACTTCATCCGCCAGCAGGATCCGTATAAGCACCTGATCACCAGCAGTTCCAGCATGGATCTCTCAACCGTGTGGCAGGACATGGATTACCTGCAACCCCACGCCTATCCTCCCGACGCCATGGCAGCCGCGCAACCCCCGGCGGCAGATCGGCACCGCCCCATCTTCTTCGGCGAATTTGGGCCATCTCGGGCAATGGGCGAGAAAACCCGCCAATGGTACCACGATGCCATTTGGGCGGGCCTTATGGGGTCCCGCTCTGGAGCCGCGCAACTTTGGGACTGGGACACGATTGATCGGCTGGACCTCTATTCGGATTACCATGCGGCTGCTGCGTATCTGGCTGCGTCGGGGCTGGCGAGCCGCGGCCGGCTTGGTACCGCTGAACCTACGGTCGTAACTCCCGCCCATGCCGCACTTGCAATCAGTCCCGGCGGAGGATGGGCCAGCGCCAAACAGACGGATTTTGTTGTTCTCCCCTCCGGATATGTGGCAGGATTTGCAACCCTTCCCTCCTATCTGCAAGGAGTTGCCCACAAAGCGATGCTTCCGGTGGTGCGGCTCAATGTGGATTACCCCTCCGCCGGAACATTTCGGGTGGAAATGGATCAGGTGTCCGCGTCGGGCGCCCATGTTGTGGTGCGCGTGGACGGAACGACTGCTGCTTCCAAAGATGTGTCGGGAGAGGGTCGCCAGCACGATATTAGGGACGCGATCGAAGTGAAGTTGGCTGCGGGTCCGCACAAGCTCGAGGTGGAGAACGATGGGCCAGACTGGGTGCGCGTTGATCGGTTCGTGCTGGATCCTTATGCCCCGGCACTTGCGGTAATCGGGCGTGCAGGAACCGATTCTGCCGCACTCTGGATTACCAATCGCAATGTGTCTTCCCCTGTGAAGGGCCGTATCACTCTGCCCGCCATGAAGCCTGGTGAATACAAGCTGGTGTGGTGGGACACGTATGAGGGGCACATGCTCCAGGAGGAGAGCCTCCGCGTGGCGCCAGGGCACCAAGCCTCATTCGACACGCCTACCGTAGCGCGAGACGTGGCGGTTTACATCGAGCGTACGCGTGCAGCGAGCGTACCGCAAAAGGCCTCACGGAAATAATCTCGAGGCGCCCCCACCGTATCCCGCTGCAATTGTTTGCCCCGCGAAGGCACTGCGTTCCTTCGTGTTTGCTAGTTTCAATTTGCCGGCTCGTGCGTATATTAGGGTGAATAGAATCTGCGTTCTACGGTGGCACCATGGCCGACGCATCGGCAACCTGCGTCTCTAGTTCATCCCACACGTCCGCTCCTAAGCACGATTCGGTGGAATCCCAGGAGTGGTTCGTGGCCGCCATGGCCGAGCAGTACCGACCGGTTGCCCTTGCTTATGCGTTGGCAGTTCTCAGGCATCAGGAGGAAGCCGAGGACGCGGTTGAGGAGGCAATCCTCCGGGCGATCCAAGCCGCCCATCGGTATCGCAGCGAGCAGGCGTGGGCGCCGTGGTTCCTGAGCATCGTGCGGAACATTTGCCGTGATTGCCTCCGCCGGCGGAACAAGCGCGCCACTGTCACCTTGGACCAAGACCAGCTCGACCCTTCCCCGTCACCAGAACTTGTGGTGCTGGTGGGGGAGCGCAGCGCTATGTTGGCCGCAGCAGTGGCGGCGCTGCCGGAGGATCGGCGCGTGCCTTTGGTAATGCACTACACTCTCGGCTTGACCCTTGATCAGACGGCACTAGCTTTGGGCCTTAGGCGAAGCACCGTCGTGGGGCGCATCGCATCTGCGCTGCGCATTCTTCGCCGTGCTTTGAAAGAGGCACCGGAATGAGCCCGATTTGTGCCTACGTGCAATGGAAGATCGCCCATCTTACGGTGGTAGGCAGTCCCCCTAAGGTTGGATCGTGGCCGGCGCTGCATCTATCGCGCTGTGCGGAGTGCCGGCGAGTCGCTGCCGAGTACGAGGCCATTGCCCACGCCCTTTCGTGCGAGACCGCACCACGTGGAGTGCTGGGCCTCTGCAGTCCCGGCAATCTGCAGAGCAGAGAGTTCCTGCGGGCGTCCTCCTCCAGCGTTCCGAGGTGGCAGGTTGCCGCAATGGCTCTGGCAAGTTTTGCCATGCTCGCACTGGTGCTATGGCGCGGCATATCCGGTAGGGAATACGGCCATATTGGTGTGGTGCCGCGTTTCGCTCCCCCTAGCACCGTGGCCCATGTGCTTCGGACCCCATTTCGTGAGGCGGACGCCCGGGCTCGAATTGGTACGGGTTCATCTGCGCCAGCCGAACGCGTTAGGGCAAGACACCATAAACGCACGTACCGCACGCCCTCGCCCCTTCCTTGCGCTCACCAACGAACGGGCATCACAAGAGTGGCAGGTACATCCCAGGCTCCCATGCGGGTTGCGTCAAAGCAATGGGGCGATCTCACTCCCGGGAGTGCGACCATCGCAGATGCCCAAGCCTGGGAGGGGTTAGGCGCATTTTACGAGGAAAAGGGTGACTATGCGGCCGCCCGGTGGGCATACGACCAGGCGTACGCGTGTTCCCCACGTGCGGATCTGATGCTTTCTATTGGACGAGCATCCGAAGGAGCCGGCGACATCCCCAGCGCTATTGCAGCGTATGCGTGCGTTTTGGGGCCGGGTCGGTCGGATGACGACACACGGATGAAAGGATCCTGATGATGAACACCTATCGCACCGCGTTACTGTTTGTGTCTCTGTTGATCGCACCCATGGCTGTTTGCCAATCTCAAGGCGGGCCTCCTGGACCGCCGGGCATGTTTCCGGGAGGAGGTATGATGCCGCAGCCTGGCATGGGGCTTCCCCCCGGTATCCATTCACCCGAATTGGCGCGAAAGGTGAACAAGATACTCGCTCTCCGCCATATCGTGTCTTTGGGATTGGCGCGGCGCGATATCGAGAACGCCCTACCCATTCTCAAACGCATGAGCGGCGCGGAACAGGTGCTGCAGGAACAAGCCGGCCAGATCTTGGATGAGGAGTACCGCGCGCTCTTGACGGCCGACGCAGCGTCGCTGCCACCGGCAGAAAGCGGTCCCAGGCTAGGTCAACTGGTTGCCCGCTACAGCCAGCAACAGCAGGCGCAATGGCAAGCGTTGGAACGTGCCATCGGCCCTCAGAAGGCACGAGGTTTGCGTATGTTAGTGGAGGGCCCAACCCCAGCGTTCGGCCCCATGGGGCCGGCACCCGGCCGGGAGGGATTACCGCCTGGGGCTCCGCCTCTGCGGCCAGAAGGCGCTGCCCGTGGACCGCAAGGCGGCCCCGGCTTCGGACCCGGGGGGATACCAGGGAACCCAGGACAACCGTTTGATGGGCCCGGAGCCCCACTCCAGGGTCCTCCCCCTGGAGGCGGCGGGCCATTTCCGCCCCGCCAGATGCAGATGCGGCCGGGTGAGCCCTTCGCCGGGTTCCCGATGTTCGGAGTCCATATCAGCCTGGCGGACTTGGTAGATTTGCTCCAGGCGAAGCTGGCTGCCATGAAGGGATAGGGCGTAGGAAGTCATTTCACCCAGGCATTGATAAGAAACACTCCCGGAGGTGGGCCGCCTGCCATCGGAGCCCGCCTTCGGGAGTGTGGAAACGCAATGCTTTAGACCTGCAGCGTCTATATCCCCGCGCCGGCTGTTCCGCTAAGCGTCTGTGCTGGCGGATGCAGCGGCGACGGCAGTTTCATCCGCTTCCGGATATACACTAATTCGCCGCCGGTCCTTGGGGCCTTCAAAGCGCACGGTGCCATCCACCAATGCGAAGAGCGTATGGTCGCGGCCTACGCCCACGTTCTTACCGGGATGGAACGGCGTACCCCGCTGGCGTACCAAGATGGCACCTGTGCGAACGCGTTCGCCGGCGAATTCCTTCACACCAAGCATTTTCGGATTGCTGTCTCGGCCGTTGCGAGAGCTCCCAACCCCTTTCTTATGTGCCATGGATTCCTCCTAATTCGCGTGCCTAACTGTTCGATGTGTCCCCTAGCCCGCCCGATGCAACGCCGGTCCGTGCCCTGGTGTCCGGAACCACCTTTCGCGATAGGCGGCTGCCTGTGCCTTCGGAGGGCATCCTAGTTGTATAGCCGACCGAGCGAAAGAGTGCAGAAGTTGCCACACCGGTAGGGCTTTGCGCGGGAAGCAGCTAGGCTTGGATTGCCTCGATGCGTACGCGCGTGTGCCATTGACGATGGCCGTAATGGCGCTGAACGTTCTTCTTGGGCTTATAGGTGTAGCCGCGCAACTTGCGCCCCTTCTCCGTAGCCAGAACTGTGGCCGTGACTCGAGCCCCTGGGATGGACGGGGTTCCCACCTTAACCTCATCACCGTTGGCCACTAGGAGCACATCTGTGAATTCGACCGTCTGGCCGTCCTCTGCGCCGAGCTTCTCAACAGCAAGTACGTCCTTCTCGGCTACCCGATATTGCTTTCCGCCTGTTCTGATCACTGCGTACACGTTTCGCTTCCTCCCGGTCGTTTCCACAAATGTGCGGGCGCCTCACACGGTCAAGTCCGGACGATCCCATGCGCGCGCCGGCCGGCAGCCGCGGCCCCGTGCTGCTTCGCTTATTGCGACGCAAGCACCCACCAAGCCGCCACATCGGGCGCGCACGCGAAGGCAAACCCAACCTTTAGTGGACGGATGGTGCCGGTGGGAACAGCCTAAAACCGCCGAACACGCGGTGCGCCCGGTGCATCACGCCGCGCGCAGCACTTCACCAATTCCTGAGCTGGCGGGCAAGGCCGCGCCAGGAATTACCTGCCGATACACCGCATTAGAGCATCGAGGATTATGTCACAGGATCTCGGCCCTGTCAAGTGGCTGCGATCCTGGGACCATGGTGCCCAGTGCAAACGAGCGCCGCACCTCCAGGATCTTTGCCTTTACTTGTTGGCCTAAACAACGCTGGAGGGCTGCTTTTTCGCCTTTCAAAAGGATTAGATAGCCGTCCGCCCACGCTACGGCGCCAGGTTCCGGCGATACGAGCGATCGCGCAACGCGGCAATCTACCACCTGTGCTCGCCGGTATATTCCCAACTGCCGATCAAACTCCTCCGGAGTGCCGGGCGTCACGTCGAAATGTTCCAGGTGCACATCGGGCTTTGCGCGTACGTAGACCGCTCGCTCAATCTCTTGTTCAATGCGGTCCACAGTGTCCCCATCCGGTCCCACGAGCAGTTCGGCGACGTCGGGATGGCAAACTGCCAAGAGTGCGAGCTTGTCTGGCCCGGCTTTCCCGGCTACTCGCCGCAGTTCACGTTCAAGTTCGATGGACACGGTTTCTGCCGACGAGAGCTTTCCGCGACCTTGACACACCGGGCACATCTCGCTCAAGAACGCAGTAATCGTTTCGCCGGTACGCTTGCGCGTCATCTCAACGAGACCCAAGCCGCTAATCCCCGAAATCTTCGTGCGCGAGCGATCCTTCTTGAGAGCAGTCTCCAGGGCACGTAGCACCTGTTGGCGGTCGCGCGGATTGCTCATGTCAATGAAGTCAATAACGATGATGCCGCCGATATCCCTAAGTCGAAGTTGCCGAGCGATTTCGGCTGCTGCATCAAGGTTCGTTTTGAGGATCGTTTCTGAAAGATTGCTGCCCCCCACGAACTTGCCCGTATTAACGTCAATAACGGTGAGAGCTTCGGTCTCATCGAATACCAGCGTTCCGCCCGATCGCAACCAAACCTTGCGCTTAAGGAGGCGTTCGATCTCGGGCTCTATTTTGTAATGATCGAAGATAGGTTCTTCACCGGAATAGAGATGGATGCGGCCCCGCAGCTTGGGCGACACCATATCGAGCAGCTCGTTGGCTTTTTCGTACTCAACGGGATCGTCAATAACGAGGCGTGTTACATCAGAGCCGAAGATATCGCGGATAGTTTTGTTCACCAGCGTAAGATCCGCATGTACGAGGGCGGGAGCCTTCACTCTGCGATACGTGTCTTGAATCTGCCGCCATAGTTTCAAGAGGAAATCCCGATCAGCCTTAAGCTCTTGTTCGGTTTTCTCTTCTGCCTCGGTGCGAATGATGATGCCGAAGCCCGGTTCCCTAAGGTTCGCCCCGATGCGCTTCAAACGTTCCCGCTCCTTGGGATCCTCGATCTTGCGAGACACGCCCACATTGTCGGCGTCAGGCATGAGGACCAGATAGCGTCCCGGCAACGTGATGCGGGTAGAGACACGGGCTCCTTTGGTGCCTCGGGGCCCTTTGATTACCTGGACAAGCAGCTCCTGGCCCACCTTCAGCACGTCCCTGATGTTTTGGTGCCGAAGAACGCTACGACTAATGGAGCGCCGGCGGCCGGTTCGTCTTCCGAAGGATGTCTGCTCGCTTGCCTCGTGTTCTTGGCTGCGTTCGTGGTGGATGGGCGTTCCATTCGGTACGTCCCCGTCCAGGGGCTGCGAGGCATTACCTTCCCCTTCCTGCGCTTCGACTGGGAAGTAGTCCGCGGGTTCGGTGTGGCCTTCAGATACGCGCGAAGTTTGAGCCTCAGTCTGGGGCAGCACATCGCCCACGTATAGGAAGGCATTGCGTTCGAGGGATATATCTACAAATGCGGCATCCATGCCGGGCAGCACATTGCATACCCGCGCTTTATAGAGGCTGCCTACCACCCGCTCCTCGCGTTCAATATGTAACTCAACTGGGCGGCCATCCTCAACTACAGCGATGCGCGTTTCACGCTCTCCTACATTCACGAGGATTTCCTTGGCCAATTCCGGCAACCTCCTCTATACAGGCGACCTCGCGTTATTCCCTACACTTCGCTCGGCGCATTCCTCCTCCGTTAGAATCGCCGCGCGATGAGCTCGTCGAAGGGTTAGGCCCTCGAGCTCTTGTGCCAAGGCCGCCACGATCTCTGCAGGGCGTGCACTGCCCTCTTGCCCCAATGCTACCCCAACTGAGAGCCTGATGGTATCCCCTGTTATCTCCACAGGGCGCATCCATATAAGGAAGCGCCGAATATCCCGAGTGCGTGTGCCGTTCTCTGCACCTGTAGTCACCTCGACTCGCGTTCGGGCAAGCAGGCGCTCGATGGCCTCCTTTAGGATGGAAGGCCCAACACCTTCAGGCCGGGAACAGGTAAGGATGAATTCGGAACATACGTAGCGCTTCCACGGATTGCGGGTAGTGTCATCCAAACACAATTCCGCGTTGAGCACACGGATACCGGGCGGAAGCACTGAGTTTAGCGCATCCACCATGTGTGAAGGCTCTACTGCCTCGGAGAGTTCCAACAACGCGAGCTCACAGGAACCGGTAACGCCCACACCCAAGGCCGAGGCAAAGGAAAGGCGCTCACGAGGGTTGTACCCGGACGAAAATGCCACCGGCAGTCCACTGCGTCGCACCGCTCGCTCGAATGTGCGCAAGAGATCCAGGTGCCCTAACCAACGAACGGGCTCGCCTTTCTCGAATGTGAAAAGGTACTTCATTGCGTTGCGGAAGCATCCAGGCGAATAAACTCTCTGGCCTTGAGCGCACATGTGGATTTCGTGGCGGCCGCGGTTTATAACAATGGGCGAGCTTAACGATATGCCCGGCAGCCGGCGCTCTCATCTTGCCGCATACGAATCCGGCCGCCCCCTTGCAGATCCGCAGCCACCGGATTACGGGGACGCCTCCTTGTCAACAGTCGTTTAGTGTTACGGAGCAGTCCCTTCCTCGCGCCGAATGTGCAGCCGGTGATACGGTCCGTGCCGGCTCCTGCAGAAGGGCGTTGCACCGCGGGAAGCCGACAACACAAAACACTGCCCGTGCGGCCACTGTTCCAACGTTTGCGCTGCAGTAGGTAGGCACGCGACGGGCAGCTTCGGGCAAGATCCGCAACAGCGGTCAGGGCTATTCCGTTTTGTGGAGCACCGCGGCGATCTTAGCGCGTTTCTGCTCGTCCGTCAACTTCTCAAACGGTGCCTTGCATCCAGCGCAGCAGAAGTTTACCTTGTAGTTCTCAAAGACTACACTTCCGCCGCCTGCGCCCTTCACCTTTTCACCTGTCATGGGGCAGTATTCGAGCGAAACAAGCTGAGTGCTGCCGGCAGGAGACATGCCCATCTTCTTGGCGGGGTGTGCCGGTGCAGATTTCTTGAGAACGGCCTGGATCTTGGCCAATTTCTCTTTGGGCGAGAGCTTGTCGAAGGCCTGCTTGCATTCTTTGCCACAGAAGTGGACGTTGTATTTGCCTACGCGCTCTACGCCGCCCATGGTGCCCATGGCCTTCATGCCATCCATCGGGCACACTTTGACCTCTACAACCTGAGGAGCCTTGGTTTTGGGCTTACCCTGCTTTGGGGCAGCCACCGCGGCCATGGCCGCTGCCAGCATGGCAGCCATGCAGAACATCGTTGCTCGTCGTACCATTGTGCTTTCCTTTCCGGCGCATTCTGCGCCCTGTGGATACGGGAACTCATCCCGGTGTTGCGCATATTCCTCCGTCGGCCCTGCCAGAACCTCGGTCGAGCCCGGTTTCCCTTCGGCTGCCAACCTGCTGCTGTTCGGGCGGCTCGCACACTGTTCTACGCAAAATATGGGCCGAAATGATGCAAGCCGGAGCTCCGATACTGCTTCGCACCACGCATGATGTACAATGGAACGTGCCGGGACTATGCACTTGCAGAACAACTGGAGGATTCAGCGCTATGCTTACTTCCCTACGCCCCCGTACTCGCCATATCTTATTCGCGGTTCTTCTCTTTATTCCTGCTTTTGCCTCAGGAGTCCCTCGCCGATCCTCCCAGCCGCCTCCCAAGACCGTTCTGTTGACCATCCTCCACACTAACGATACCCACGGGCATCTTCTGCCTTACAGCTATCCCGAGCGCTTCGATCCCTCATCTCCCCTCGCGAAGCTCAAAGCCCGACGCAACATCGGCGGCATCGCACGCCGCTCCACCCTGATCCGGCGCATTCGGTCGGACCGACGGCGGGCTGTGATCGTTATTGACGCAGGGGATATTTGCGATGGAACGGCATTCTCTACGGAATACCATGGAGATGCGGATGTGGCGGCCATGAATGCCGCAGGTTATGACCTAGCGTGCCCTGGCAATCATGAATACAACAACTCATTGAAACAAGTACAGCGGCTCATCGCCGAGGCCCGATACCCTTTCATTTCGGCCAACAGTACGGTAGCAGCCACGGGGAAGCCGCTCTTCATTCCGTACATTCTGCGGAACATTCGTGGGGTGCGCGTAGCCTTCTTCGGGCTTCTGACTACAGACTCCCGTACGTACCGTGCGGCCAAAGAAGGCATCACGATGGAAGATCCCTTCGCCACTGCGCGCCGATTGGTGCCGCAGCTACGTAAAGAGGCCGACCTAGTGATTGCCGTTACGCATTTGGGCTACGAGGTGGACCGCCGGCTTGCGCGTGCGGTTCCCGGCATTGATGTGATCGTTGGGGGGCATTCGCACACCTTGTTGGAAAGGCCTGTGTTTGTGGCATCAACTCAGCCGAAGGGCCATACCGGCACGATTATCGTACAGGATTTTCAATGGGCCGGTACCCTAGGGGAACTTGACCTTGCGCTAACCAAGACACCCGCAGGCAGATGGCGCATCTCTCGCACCTTTGGTCGCCTGATCCCCGTGACCTCATCCATTCCCGAGGATCCGGAGGTGGCCAAGGTGGTGGGCGCATATTGGCGCCCCATCGCCGACAAATACGGTCGTATCGTGGGAACTGCTGCAGACGACTTTGCGGAGACGGAGCACGACGATGCCAATTATCATCTTGTAGCAGATGCTGTGCGCGAAATCGCAGGCTCCGAATTCGACCTGGAGAATATCGGCGGTGTGCGGGCTACCTTGGCGAAAGGTCCTATTACCTACGAAGACGCAGTGGAGATGGACCCGTTTTCTAACACGGTGATCACCTTCGACATAACGGGGCGGGAGCTTAAGCAAATCCTCGCGCGTGCCCGCCCGGCTGTGAGCGGCATTCGCTACAAGGTTCGCGGCCATACCTTGCTAGAAGCCACCATCGGCGGCGAGCCCATCCAGGACGATCGCGTATATCACGGGTCTACGAACAGTTACATGGCAGCCTGGCCTGAATTCAAAGGGGTCACGAACCGCAGGGACACCGGCATCCGTCGCTTAGACGCGCTCTTGAGATACCTACGCGCGCACAATCCCGCTGTGCCGCAATACGACGGCCGCAGGACCCTAGTGAACACGCGTGACTTCGATCCCTGACGCACGCCTATGCTTGACAAAGGGAAGAGCGTCTAGGCATACTACATGGTGGTGGACGTGTAACTTGGGAGGTTTGCTGTGGTGCTAGATGCTCGAAAGGGCCGCATCCTCCAGGCCATCGTGGATGATTACGTAGACCGAGCGGATCCCATTGCGTCGGAATGGCTCGCCTCTCGTTATGATTTCGGCTGCAAATCCGCCACGGTGCGGAACGAAATGGCCGAAATGTCGGAACTAGGGTACCTTGTACAGCCGCACACGTCCGCCGGCCGCATTCCCACGGACCGCGGCTACCGGTATTATGTAGACCGCCTTATGCCTCGCCCATCCTATGAGGACCTGCCTACGGTGTCGCCTATGGACGAGCGCGAGGCGGCATCTTCTCCCATTGAAGACATCCTCCAGCACACCTGCCGGCTGTTGGCAGGGATGACCCAATATCCGTCCTTGGCTACCCCACCGGCCGGCCAATCTGCGTTGGTGCATCAGATTGTGGTGACGCGTGCTACCAAGGCGCGAGCCCTCGTGGTGGTGGTGCTTACCAATGGCGAGGTGGAGCACCGGCTTGTGGAGCTGCCGGGCAGGCCAACCGCACAGGAGGTAGAGCGTGCCGCGAACTTCCTCACTCGTACGCTGGCAGGCAAGCCGCTGGACGACATAAGCAGGATCCAATTGCCGGATGCGGTCGCTGTTTTGGGATCGGCCGGCGAGCTTGTGCAGCCGATCTTCCAGGCTGTATTGGATGTGGCCGATGCGCTGGCGGAACATCGCGTATTCATAGAGGGCGCCAGCCAGATCCTCAAGCAACCTGAGTTCCACGACGTGGCGAAAGTAGAGCAGCTCTTGAGCGCACTGGAGGAGCGGAGCGTGCTCTACCAGATCCTGAGCCGTAGCCTACTTGGAGACGACGTAACGGTTCTCATCGGCTCAGAGGGCCAGGTTGAGGCAATGCGTGATTGCAGCATCGTTACGGCGAATTACTGCATCGGGAACCGTGTGGCCGGATACATCGGCATCGTTGGACCTACGCGCATGCACTATGGCCGGGCCGTGGGTGCAGTCGGCTGGATGGCAAGGAACTTGTCGGCTCTACTGACGCATCATAGTTTTGGCTAGAGTTGGTTGATCGGCGGTGTTCGTTCCCCCTCGGCGTGGCGCGCCTGGGGGCGCATGGGCGTAACCCATCGCGGGAACACCGCTTTTGTTGAGGGAGGGAGTGACGAGTATGACCCGTAAAGCGCATCACAATGAACATGCTTCCGCTAACACAGACCATGTTGACGATACGCTCCACAGCACGGAGGAGGCTCCGGGTCCAACCGACGCATCGGAGGGAAGCGCGGAAGCGCAAACTGAGCCTGATGTGGAGAGCCTGAGGCAGGAAGTGGAAACGCTACGGGCGCGCGTACAGGAATTGGAGAAGCACCTGGAACGCGAGCGCCATCTTCACCTGCGTGCCTTGGCAGACTTTCAGAACTACAAACGGCGGGCAGATGAACAGCGGTCCGAGATTGTGCAATTCGCCAATCGTGAAATGATGCTAGGGCTGCTGCCTATCCTTGACAATCTTGAACGCGCGTTGGCAGCCGCAGAGCAAACGCATAGCTACGAGGCGCTGGTAGGTGGAGTTGCCCTTACGCTGCGCCAGATGCAGGAATACCTTAAGAAGAATGGTGTGGAGGCCATCGAAGCCCTAGGCAAGGAGTTTGATCCCAATCTGCATGAGGCGGTGATGCGCGTGGAGGATAGCGAACATCCCGAAAACACGGTGGTAGACGAGGTGCAAAAGGGGTACATGATGCACTCTCGCGTGCTTCGCCCCACGATGGTGAAGGTGGCCAGAAGCTCATGAAACGGCGCGCTATAGGGTTTGGGACAGATGGCGTGCGGGGCGTGGCCAATGAAGAGCTTACGGCTCATGTGGCGCTTAAGTTGGGCATGGCTGCGGCCTTCGTTCTGACCCGGCATGCGCGGCGACCGCAAGTGGTAGTGGGAAGGGATACCCGCATCTCCGGCGATATGCTGGAGGGTGCCTTGGCCGCCGGTCTAGCCTCGATGGGGGTGCACGTGCACAATGTAGGTGTGCTACCCACGCCCGGGGTCGCCTACATCACAACGAAACTGGCAGCCTCTGCCGGTGCCGTGGTCTCGGCTTCGCACAACCCCTACGACGATAACGGCATCAAGTTCTTCGGTCCTGATGGCCGCAAGCTCCCAGATCGCCTGGAGGATGAGATCGAGAGTGCCATGCGCCGCTGGCACAGCCTTCCTCGTCCCAAAGGCGAGCAGATCGGCCGCGTGGAGGATCACCCGGAACTGGCCGATGAATACCTGAACTTCCTCCGTACCTGTAGTCCCATGGCGCTTAATGGATTTCGGCTCGTACTGGATTGTGCCAATGGAGCCACGGCAAACATAGCCCCTCGACTGTTTCGGGAACTGGGAGCGCAGGTGGATGCAATCCATACGAAGCCTACGGGCACCAATATTAACCAGGATTGCGGTTCTACCCACCCGGCCAGTCTATGCACTGCTGTGAAGGAGCTTGGGGCCGATGCCGGCCTTGCCTTTGACGGCGACGGAGACCGCGTAATGTTGTGCGATGAGCGGGGCGAGGTTGTGGACGGCGATCAGATGATGGCGCTCTGTGCGGTCGCCATGCGCCGGCGCGGGGAGCTCTCGAATGATACGGTTGTGGCGACGGTGATGAGCAACGCAGGTCTCGACGTCGCCATGGAGCACCATGGCATTCACCTTGTGCGCACTGCGGTAGGCGATCGCTATGTAGCCGAAGCCATGGACGCCACAGGAGCCTCCTTGGGCGGTGAACAATCCGGCCACCTCTTGTTCCCCAGAATTAGCGTTGCAGGCGACGGAATGATCACCGGATTAATGGTTCTTGCCGAAATGAAGCGCTCCGGCCTAAAGCTCTCGCAGTTGGCCTCAGTGATGGACCGCTTCCCTCAGCGATTGCGCAATGTGCGCGTGCACCGTCGGGACGGGTGGCAGGAGCATCCCGGTGTTCAAGAGGCCATTGAGCGCGCTCGCGCCCGGCTTGGGCGACCGGAATGGCTATCGGTGCGGCCCTCGGGTACGGAGCCCGTCGTTCGCATAATGGCCCAAGGTCCAGACGCGTCTGTAGTAGACGAGGTAGTCGGCGAGCTGGCCGAAGTCATATCGGCAGCCGTTGGGTAGCGCGTTGCCCACGGCGTGGGTACCGGCTTTGCCACCCCTCACCCATCCCCTGCTCCATTCTGCTCGAGATCGGCGGGCCGAAACGTGCGCGTCAAACCGCGGAGCAGGCCCGGTGCGGCACAGTCGTTCCTAATCGGACGCTAATGCCTGCTCCATATCTGCAATCAGGTCATCAATGTGCTCGATGCCCACGGATACCCGCACGAGGTCCTCTGTGATGCCCACCTTCCGACGTACATCTTCGGGCATAGACACGTGCGTCATAGTCCACGGATGTTCGATGAGGGACTCCACACCCCCAAGGGACTCGCCCAGGGTAAAGAGGCGTAGACGGCCCAGCATGCGATCCACAGCCGCCTCTCCACCCTTCAATCGGAACGAGAAGGTACCCCCATAGCCGGTCATCTGCCGCAGGGCGAGCTCATGCTGAGGATGAGTTTCCAAGCCGGGGTGATTCACCTGAGACACGGCCGGGTGTTGTTGCAGCCAGCGAGCCAACGCCAAAGCGTTGCGATTGTGGGCTTCCATCCGCACTGCCAGTGTTTTGATGCCCCTTAGAACAAGGAAACAGTCTTGGGGGCCGGCACAGGTGCCCATTGCATTCTGGAGGAAGGCGATGCGTTCCGCCAGGGCGTCATCTTGAACAACGGCAGCTCCTCCAACAACATCGGAATGGCCGTTGATGTACTTTGTAGTTGAATGGATGACGATATCTACACCATGTTGAAGGGGCCGCTGGAAGTAGGGAGAAAGAAAGGTATTATCGCAGATGGTAAGGACCGACGCTTCCCGAGCAATCGTGGCAAGGGCTTCCAGGTCCAGCAGATTCATTAGAGGGTTCGTGGGCGTTTCCAGCCACATGGCTCGCGTGTTGTGGCGAATTGCGGCGCGGGCAGCATCCAAGTCTCTTAGGTTCACGTAACTGGCTTCAATGCCCTTATCGGCCAACACTCGGGAGAGGAGCCGGTAGGTGCCGCCGTAGAGATCGTCATGCACTACCAAGTGGTCTCCCGCGCTAAACAGCATGAGGATCGTAGCCTCCGCGGCCATACCGGTAGCGAAAGCGAACCCGCGAGATCCCCCTTCCAGCGCAGCGAGGCACTCCTCCAGAGCCGCTCGTGTAGGATTGCCACTGCGCGAATAATCGAAGGGACCCGGCTGCTTGACCCCGCGAAATGCAAAGGTGCTGGTTTGGTAAATGGGCACCGCCACCGCGCCGTACGCTGCATCCGGTGCCTGCCCCGCGTGGATCGCTAGGGTTTCGAACCGCATGACACTGCCTCCTCCCATGGCCGTTTTGCCTGACAACAAGCCAGGTGCACCACCCAGTTTACCCTAGAGGGACCACCGCATGTGTTGCCAACGTGCCCCGACGCGCTCCGCGCACACCGCACTTGATGAAGTACGGCATGCAGATGCCGCCCCACCACTAGGCGATTAAGAAAGGACGCCGCGGGAAGCTCGGCCGGCTAATGTACCCGGCCAACGGCCCTTTCGACTGCCGCTCGGGCGGCTGCATGGTCAAAGAGTGCTTGGGCCAAGTTCGCTTTGGCCCGTGTGAGGGCGGCAAGGGCATCCAGAAGCTCCACCTGGATGCCCTTTTGGTTCTGGAAGCGGAGGAGCGAAACATCATAGGCCGCTTGTGCCGAGCGAACGGCCGCCTCTGCAGAGCGGTAGTTCTCCTGCGCAGTGGTCAGATCTAGCCACGCCTGCCGCACCTCGTTTGCCACTTGGAGTTCCACGCCCTGCTCCTCTGCCTTCGCTTTAAGTCGGGCGCTCTCCGCAGAGGCAATCTGGTACCTCCGTTGACCCGCGTCCACAAGCGGGAAGCTGGCCACAATGCCCAATGTATAGCCGGAGCCGGTTCCCATCGGTCTGGATGAGAAGGCATCGGCCATGGCGGCTCCGTAGATTTGCGGCGCCAAAGAACCTCGCGTTGCGTCCTCTTGCGCCGATGCGGCGGCTACCCGAGCGCGGGCAGAACGGAGGATCGGCCTGTTTTGCGTTGCTTCTGCAAGAGCCGCCGCTTCGTCAAAGCGTATCGGAAGGAACTCGAGTGTGCCCGTTAGCCGGACCTGAGAGGCCAGATCTATGCCCATGGCCGCCTTGAGATCCAGCAGAGCCTTCGCCTCATCATTCTGCGCGGTTGTTAGCTCTCGTTGCGCATCTGCTTGTTCCGCCTCTGCCCGCCGAACGGACGCTTCGATCCCCTTCCCTTCACGAAAGAGGGCTGCGGCGTTCCTCGCAAGCTCGTTCGCAGCATCGAGTCTGGCCGCAGCAACCTTCACCAGCTCTTGGGAAAGGAGCGCACGATAATACGCGATTTTTACCGCATAGGCCGTGGCCACCTCAGTTTCCGAGAGATCGGCAGAGGCACTCCGTGCCTGGGCGTCCGCCGCGCGCACGAGACCTGCCAATCGTCCGCCGGTGTAGATTGGTGCCATAAGCGTGAGGTTCTGGTCCGCGAATGGTTTGGGCGACACGGCTAGGCTATTCACAGGCGTCACATCGGGTGATGTTCCTAGGATATTGGCCATGCTGCCCAGGGTGAGGTAGCTATTGACGGACACCTGGGGCCGCGTCATGCTACGGGCGATTCGCGTTGCAGCCTGAGCACCGGATAGTCCGAACTTGGCAGCATGGATGGCCGGGCTGTGGCGCAGTGCTACGGTAATGGCTTCTTGCACCGAGAGGGACCCGTCCACGCGGGGGAACTCGGTCGGCTGGGCCCATGCCAAGGTGAACGGTGACATCCCCAACACGATCACCACTATCGAGATCATTGTGTGCATCATTCGTTCACGTACTCTAATCATGGTGCTTCTCCTGCGGAGGAATCCCGAGCATCCGAATAGCCAACGCCTGTTGCTTAGAATTAAGCACAGACCAAGCCAGTCCCCACGCGAATTCCCTGCGGGAGTTGAATTCTCGCGAGAGGTCTGCGTACTCTCGGAGGGCCATGGTGAGCTGCGATGCCGAGGCATTCCCGCCAGGTTTCGCACGCGCCACGGCTAGGTCTATAGCCCGGAGCAATTCCGCCTTTTGCCGTTGCCAGAAGTCACTGATTGCGACAATCTGGCGCACCTGCCCCGAGGTGAGGTGTAGGGACGCTTCGTTTGCCAGGAGCATCTGGGGCTCCTGCTTCACGAGCCTTTGTGGGCCCGCATCGTAGCTGGGTGATCCCACCCGCCGAAGTCTCCCATGGCCATCGGATTGGAAGACGACGCGTCCGGCGAAGGGATCGGCCGGTGCTTCTTTGTTGAGTGTGCCGTTCATGATCAGGTATCCACCAACCGCTGCAGCGGCGATTGTTCCCGGTCCTAGCACGAACAGCCGGCGCCAGATACCGCGTGATGCTGCGCTTGCCATGAAAGCCTCCTCACTCAATGGGTGGAAGCGACGCAGGATCTCTGCGACGGATCCGAACCATCCACCAACGCACCAGATCATCCACCAAGGTGTGCATAATCGGGATATCGAGCAGACTTAGGATGGTGCCTACGATGAGCCCGCCTACAATCACCGTCCCTAGGGGTGAATAGGCATCCATTCCGGTTTTCGGGAAGAAGGCTACGGGGGCCATGGCGATCAGGGTAATCACAGAGGTCATGAGGATCGGTCTGAGCCTCTGAGGACAGGCTTCGATCACCGCCTTATTCCGCGGAACGCCCTCCTCCCGATAGCGCGCGATGAGATCAATCAGCAGGATTGCCGTCGTGATGTCCATGCCGGTCAGCACAATGACGGCCATGATAGACACCGTGCTGAAGGCTTGCCCTGTAAGCCAAAGGAAGATGAACACGCCCGAGAGTTCCAACGGCAGGGAGAACACCATCTGAAGCGGCTGTAGGAAGCCTCTAAACTGAGCCACAAGTACGAGCACAATGAACACCACCGCCAGTCCGAGTCCGTTTAAGAGACGGCGGAAACTATCCATCATCTGTGTCATGTCGCCGCGCATCTCGATGCCGTAGCCAGGGGGCCAGTTCAATTGCATCTGAGCCCGCATCATAACATCCATGGCTACGTCCATGGAGGGCCGGTTCGGCCCGTGATATGCAGGATGAGCCAGCGGACCCCTGTAATCGGCTTTGCGGTAATACCCCATCACACTTACCACGCGGCGGAGGTTGTCGTGCTCGATGAGGGTGGGGATCTCGCGATATTCCAGGTGTGCCACAGATTTCAGAGGTACCTGCCGGCCATCCGGCGCAGTGATCGTCATGAGGTCGAAATCGGACGGCCAGGATCGGTCGGCCTGATCATAGCGTACGAGGATGGTAGACTGTCGGCGGTTTTCTAGGCGGTAGAACTCGTTGGTGAAACCGCCATGCATCGCGTAGTACGCTTGATCGGCCACATCGGCAACAGTCAGCCCCTGTTCCATAGCTCGACGGGCATCAATATCCAGTTGGTAGTTTGGTTTGCTTAGGGACCAGGATGTGGCAACCTGATAGATGTCCGGTACCTGTGTTTTGGCGATGCGCGCAACCTGCTCTGCCAATCGCGACACCATGCCGAGGTCCGGCCCATACACCAAAAGTTGAATCGGTGCCGCCGACGATGCCATAACATCCGAGCCCATCTCCTTAATCTGAAGTCGGCGGATACCTGGGATCGTAGCGTTGGCTTCCGCCACAATCCCGTCTATCACCTGCCAGATATCGCGCTTCCGCTCGTCCTTATCGGTTAGGGTGAGCATAGCTTGCGCACCGTTGGTAAAGCCCATGGAGTACCCGTTAAAGTAGGCGCCTGCGGAGTAGCCTGGGCCACCTTCGAAGCCGATTTCAATGGATGCATTCACCACCTCGGGATACTTGGCCATGATGCTCTCCAACTTTGTGACCGCATCCTCGGTGGCAGCGTAGCTTGCGTCTGGCTGCATCTCCAGCGTTAGATATGCCTGACCTACGTCCGCCAGAGGCATCATTTCGCTGCCGATAAAGTAGTAGAAGCCGAAGCCGATGATGATGGTAGCGAAGATGCGAGCCAAGTTGGCGACCCGGTTATCCAGCATCCATCGGATGAGCCGCGCATAGCCTGCCTCCATCCGATCGAGAAGTACCTGGAATGGGCTTAGCAGCCGTCGGTAGATCCACCACTGGGTCTCACGTTGGAACTGCGGCGAGCCATGCGGGATCAGCAAATGAGCGGCCATGAGCGAGGTGAGAGTAAGAGACACGAGGAATGAGGCCAGCAGCCCAAAGATAATCGGCCACACAAGCCCTACGAACATGAGCTGGACAATGCCTCCGCAGAAGAGGAGCGGCGCTAGCGCCAGGCACAGCATTAATGTTGAGGCGGCCACGGCGGTGCGCACCTCGGTAATGCCGTCTATGGCCGCATCTCGCGGCGTTTTTCCCATGCGTAGGTGGCGCTCCACTGCATGCACATCTATGATGCTGTCGTCCACTAAGCGCCCGATGGAGAGGAGTAGGCCGATCAACGTGCTCGAATTGAGTGTCATCCCCATGGGAATGATGGCCAAGAGTGCCATAGCAAGGGACACTGGGATCGCCGTCATGGAGATGAGTGTGCCTCGCCAGTTTCCTAGGAACAAGAGAACCGCTACGCCGGTGAGGAGGATGGCCAGGCCGAGCTCCTCGAACATGTTGCGCATGAGGATGCCAACGAACTGACTGTTGTCGTAGGCAACACTGAAGTGGATGCCTGGGTAATCGCGCTCCAGGCGTTGCACCTCATCCATCACGGAACGGATTACGACAGGCGAGGAGGCTTCCGGGCTTTGCAAGACGCTCACTTCGATGGCGTGATCCACATGGGGATTGCCGATGTGGTGCCCCGAAACGTCGCGGTAATAATGGTGGTACCCGCTTCGGGGCTCATAATACGTGTCCTCTACGCGCGCCACGTCTTTCACGTATACGATGCGCCCGTTCACTGCGGCCACGGGGTAATTGGCCAAGATGTCTGCGCTTCGAGCCAACGTGTCCGTCCGGATGGTGACCTCATTACTTCCCGCTGTGAGGGTCCCTGCCGGCTTTGCAACGTTTTGACCGTCAATGGCATTCCGCACCTGTAGAATCGAGAGGCCGAACGCCGCTAGCTTCTTACGGTTCACAATCACCTGCATCTGGCGGCGATATCCGCCGAATGCCTGGACGGTGTACACAAGCGGAGAACTGGCTTTGATGCGGTTGGTCACCTGGTTGTCGGCTAACTCCCGCAGGCTCTTCATGTCCCACCGGCTGTCGCCTGTTAGGGCAAGCGAGAGAACCGGAAGGTTCAATGGGTCTATTTTAAGCACCCACGAGGGTTTGAGGTTGGCACCTGTGATCGGCAAGTCCGCCTGGATCACATTCAAGAGTGATTGCACGTTCACCAGAGCCTTGTCCATATCCGTGCCATAGGGAAACTCCAGCGACACGATGCTGAAGCCTTCTTGAGACACAGATCTGATGTATCGCACATCGGGGACGTTCACGAGGCGCTCTTCTATGGGTTTGGAAATGTACGTCTCCATTTCCTCACTGGAGAGGCCCGGCATCATCGTCACGACGCCGATCATCGGGCTTTGCACATAGGGCATGAAACGCCGCGGCATCGTAAAGCCGATGGAAATGACGGCCAGCACGATCATCGCCAAATAGAAGGCGATGATCACATATGGGTGATCAATAGACCAACGGGAGATGTTGAAGCCGCTCCCGGCTTGGCGGCCTATCACGCGTGGGCTTTGCCCTTCGGCCGGCTGATGGGGATCAGTGTGCGCCATGGCCATTGCCCCCCATTTCCATGCCCGGCATATTCGGCATTGCAGAACCGGGCTTGCCTCCCTGGGACGAGGAGCCCGGCATCACCGTGGGCGGTTGTTGCGACGGACCGCTCGATGGACTGGGCATCTTCATTCCGGGCATGTTCGGCATCTCGCCGGATGGCTGTGGCAATTCCTTCGGCCCGGTGGCGCCCCAAGCTGTGGGAGCCACAGGATCGCCTTCGTTAAGGAATTCCTGGCCCCGGTAGATGACCTGGTCGCCATCGTGGAGGCCGCTCTCCACCACGATGCGTGAGCCGTTCTGCACACCTAGCGTTACATACACGCGGTGGGCTACTTGTTTGCCGCCCTTCTTGGTAGGCTGAAGCGGCATCCCACACTTGTAGCACTTGCCGGGCTTGTCCGACTGCACCTCCGGGTGCATCACACATGCGTAAACGGTTTTGCCTTGCGGACCCCCGCTTACAACCGTCCACACATAGGGCCGTTGATCTACGTCGCGGCGGATGGCGGGCAGTGGCACTGTGAAGACACGGCGTGCCGGACCAGTGGCGATGCGCATCACGATGTACTCTCCGGGCACAAGGCGCGCAGCTCGGCCTGGGATGACTGCCTCAACGGTGACCGTGCGTGTTTGGGAGTTCGCTGCCCCGAAAATAGATGTGACGCGTGTGTGAACCGTCAAGGTAGGGTCGTCAAGAGTGGTAACCGTAACCGGGTTACCTACACGAATGCCTGCGAGATCGGCGGCGGCCACTTGAGCCTGAAGACGGAGGCGATCCACGTTGCGGATCCTTAGGATCGGCATTCCAGGTTGCACGAGCGTTCCTGGGGCCACGAACCTGTCCGTCACGATGCCGTCCTGGTCGGCGCGTAGGAGCGTGTACCCCCGCACGATGGATGCTGTACGCGCCTGGGCTTCTGCTTGCTTGAGTACCGCTGCCCTGTGCAACTTGTGATGAATGTTGAGACTTACGTTTGCGGATGCGGCTCGCACTTCAGCTTGTGCCGATTGGATCTCCGCCTTCGTCCTAGCTATCCTGGCTTGTGCAGCGGATACATCAGCGCTCGCCTGCTTGACCCGGGCTTCGGCGGCAGCAAGCGCAGCCTGCTTCGCGGAAATGCCGGCCATGGCTTGGGCTAGCCTGCCCTCGGCAGCTTTGGCCTGGGAGAGTTCGCGCTGGTACTCTTCCGTGGAGACCGCCCCGGCCTTCAGGAGTTTCGCCTCCCGTTTGATCTCGCTGCGCCAGTACTCTACATCAGCTTGAGCGGCCTGGGCATTGGCTTGCGCATCCCTCACTGCTGCCTGGGCCGCTTCGCGTTCCTGTCGTACGGCGTCCAGCGTGGCTTGTGCCGCATTGTACTCGGCCTGGGTTTCCTCCAAGGCACTCTGCAATCCATGGAGCGTTGCACTTGCAGCATCCCGTGAGGCAGCAGCTTCGCCGAATTCCTGGGCCGACATGTTGTACTCATGCTGCGCGGCTTCCGCCCCGGCCTCCGCCTCATTCAGGCGCGAAGTAAGCTCGGCGCTGTCCAGTCGGCCGATCACCTCGCCTGGGTGGACGCGGTCTCCTGGATACACGGTGAGATTGGTGAGCCAGCCCGTCACGCGCGGATAGACCTCCTCGTCGTTCCACGCAGCTACCGACCCCGTGTAGGTTACTGCAGGCTCAAATAGGCGTGGATGCACCTCTTCCACAGCCACCGGAGCCACCCCGAGAGGCGTTCCGGATTGACTCATGTCCATTGCCTGGGCCTCAATTACGGTCATGGAGCCGGGCTTCCGATACCGAACGACAGCCCAATGGACGATCGCGAACACGGCGATCAGCGTCACGATGCCCCATATGTGGTGGCGCAAAAAGCGGAGAACAGTCCTCATCGTATGCCTCTTTGAAACTTGAGCAGTGTCCTTCTGCAGACGGACTCGTCCACGCGAAAGGATGCCACGATTGAAACATGCTCGGGAGCGCCGAACGCGCATCAATTAGGGGAGCCAGGGTGTGGCTATGCCGGAACCTCAGATGTTCCTACGCTACGCCTGGTGAAAACCCCTGCGCGGAGCAGGTGCAATGGCACACCAAATCGGTTAGGCGCAAAGAGGCGCACAGGGAGGGGAACGGCCCGGACATGGGCCGCGATCGGGAGAACGCCAGTGGCGGATATATGCAATCGGAACGGGCCGGCTCGCTACGCCCGGGAGTAGTGCCGCAGGGGCGACGACAAGCGCCGCGACGACTGCATCCGGCCCGGAGCTGTTGTGCGTGGCCAGGGATGCTCGATCGAAAATGTGCAGCACACAGCCCCATCGGGAAGCCACCCGTGCTCCACTGGATCGGCCATGGCTGATGGCCGTGTGGGCGGCGCAGCACGGCGGCAATTGTGGCGCGGAAGGGCTCGCCATGGCGCATGCGTGCATTCCTTGAGGCCCGCCCAATGGGCAAGGCGTGCCATCGGGGCAGCGCCACTGTGTCCCTGTGCTGGAGGCAAACAGGAGCAACGCCAACGCAAGGAAGGTTGCCAACCTACGCTGATTGTGGTGAGCCCAGCCAGCCATATCTGTGTGCCGATGATGAGGCTACGCCCATTATACGCTATGAAACCATCAATTCGTTACCCGTATTGTTCCCTATTGGCCTCGGGTCACGCACCATCGCCCGCTCTGTGCGTGTGCGCCAATACGAGCGTGGATCCCTGCTGCACGAACCATGGGTTGTCCTGGGGTTCGTTCAGCAATAAGTGACTATCCAAGTCCACATATGTGAAGGCCCCGGTGCCGCATGCCAGGGCAGCAGAAAAGCCGATGCCAGAGCTGCTTTCCAGCATGCAGCCGATCATCGCCTTTCTGCCGGCAGCCTGAACTATCGCCAGAATACCTAAAGCGCCGGTGACGCCACTCTTCATAACCTTGATATTGATTGCATGAACCCTTGTGGTGGCAACGAGATTCAGCGCATCTTCGGGAGTCTTGACAGCTTCATCCGCCACGATCGGGATAGGAGATGCCTCCGCGACGCGGGCCAGGGCGTCGTAATCGTCCCACTTCACCGGTTGTTCCAGAAACTCCACGGGAAGCTGCGCTGCCGCTATTTGTGTGGCAAGGTCCAGTGCTTCCTGCACCGTATACGCTTGGTTGGCATCCAGGCGAAACGTGAGGGACGGCGCAGCCGCATGCATCTCTGCGAGGCGCTCCACCTCTTGGTGCGGAGGATCCCCAGCCTTCACTTTAACCCTCCGGAACCCGGCGTGAGCGGCCACCTCGGCGGCCTTCACCGGATCTGCAGTGCGGGATATTGTGATGTCGGTGTCTATGCTTTCCAGCGCCCCGCCGAAGTGCCGCCACAGGTCCGCTCCGGTGGCCAGGGAGTATGTTCGGTAGGCTGCTACCTCCAGCGCAGCCCTTGCAGTGTGGTGGTAGGCGGGCACAGCGTAGTGCGCTGCGGCGAGCATCGGTCTCAGGCGTGTGCCGTCGAGCCCGATGAAGTGCGGCGCTGCAGCTTCTATGTCTTGCACAAGCGTCTCGCAAGTCTCCCCGGTAACATACGGCGCCGGCACGGCTTCCGAGATTACCGATCGGCCGTCGCTAAGCACAACCTGCAACCGAACCAGGCGGGCAACCGTCCTTGGTGCACGATCTTGCGCCGTTGCGAACGGTTCGCGCAAAGGTATTTCGTGGATCGCCGCAACAATGCTCTCCACCCTAAGCATCGTACGAACTCCCAGGGATCATTAGAAACTTCCGCCTCCACGGAACGCTTGGCATTCGCCTCGACGGCGTGTCTCGTGCCCTTCCAATAGGTGGTGCGCTTGCTTGGTGTGTCTTCCAACGCGTATGGCCCAGTGCTGCAGGAACCTAAGCCATCCCTGCCGAAAAACGTGGCTGCTGCTCCACGGAAGATCAGTATGGAACACGCTACCTACAGCGCCGCACTCTTGCTCCTTCTGCTCTGCGGAGCCATCGTGAACCGCATCGCTGTAGCTCGCCGCAATGCAGATATCTTTATCCGACGGCTACCTGGTCTGGATGCGCTGGACGAAGCCCTCGGTCGGGCAACAGAAATGGGCCGACCCATTCTGTTTAGCCCCGGCTTCGGACAACTCAGCGACATGTCTACGTATGCAGCTCTGGCTGTGCTGGAATACGTAGTTCGTCACGCAGCACGGTACAACATACGCGTCATCGTTCCCATTCCCTATGCACCGGTTTACCCGGTGGCACAGGCGGTAGTGCGGGAAGCCTACGCCGCAGAGGACGCGCTGGACCGCCATAGACCGGAAGACGTCCTGTTCCTCTCCGGCGATCAGAACGCGTTCATGGCGGCTGTGGCGGGCATCCTGTTGCGAGAACGCATCGCCACTGCCTTGTATTTCGGTTCTTACGGGTACGAATCCCTCCTGATGGCCGAAACTGGGCGCCGAGCCGGGGCCATTCAAGTGGCAGCTACCGATGCCTTCTTTCAAGTGCCGTTCTTCCTTACGTCGTGTGACTATACCATGATCGGTGAGGAGCTCTATGCAGCGGGCGCATATCTCTCCCGTGAACCTTCCTTGCTGGGGAGCGTGCTAGGGCAAGATGTGGGGAAGCTGCTCCTGGCGCTCATTACGGCGGCAGGCATCCTAGCCGCCCTTGGAGCCACGCTAGCCGGAAGCTCCTTCAACATTCTGGCCGGTCTCCTTGGATGGTAACAGCATTCCGGAAGGCCAGATGGGTGGCATCGGATCGGGCAAGCACGTGTTCGCGGGGCAGCTCCGACCGAGGAATGGAACGTAGCCGCGGGAGGAATGCGGGCATTTTATGAAGAGGCGCATTATCGCCCTAGTTACGTTTGTGGCCGGGCTATATTACGTGCTGGAATTCTTGGTGCCTCCGCATATCGGAGGTGCGCCGGATGCCGCAGGGGCCTTTGGCGCCTGCTTCGATAAAGGGGCAGGCCGCGCGCTTCTTCTGTACTCGGGCATCAGACCGGGTGGAGCCCCTCGCATTCTGCAGACGCCCTATCCGGCGGAGAACGGGCCCATCGAAACAATTCTGGCCCCCAGTCCGCTACGTGCGGCAGATTACTACGGCGCAATGAACCCCCAACTTCTTGGCGATCGCCTCTATTACATCGGCCGTGACTGGGAGGATCGCATTCCGGGGCTGTGCATCGCGTGGCGCAAAGGGAGCCGCTGGGTGCCCAGAGGCCGCCCGATCCTGCAGCGAGGGGCGCCGGGGTCGTGGGCTGCCAGTGGTATTACATGGGCCTCAGTGCTACCACCGGCTGGAGATCACTTGTGGCGCGTTTGGTACGTGGGCCGCCAGGGGGATCTTGGGCGCATTGGCTTTGGCACGTCACGCGAAGGTACTCATTGGATCACTGCCCCACAACCGGTGCTTTCTGCCGAGCCGGGTACCAGTGTGGAGAGCGTGAGTGTGGTCGTTCGACATGGACGCCTTGGGGCCCTTGTGGTGCTGAAGGATCGTGGCTCGGGCATCGCAAGGCTCGGCTGGGCATGGCTTTCATGGCCGAGTGGCTCGCCATTGGGCCCCCTCTCCGATGTGGTCATCCAGCGGAACCCGGTACGTTATGCGTGGCAAGCTGCCGTACCCACAGCGGTGCACGATGCACGCATTGTGGATGATGGTGATATCAGGCAATCATCCATTCGCGTTCTGTTGTCCGTACAAGGAGATCAGGGCCGAATGTTCTTGGCGGAAGCCTTAGGCGCGCTGCCGAAGAACCCTTGGGAACCCATCGTGCTCCTGTTGAAACCGCAGCCCGTGAAGATGCCGGGAAAGCAGCCCGTGTCCACCGTACTCTCAGATGTACGGGATCGTGTGGATGACCTTATGGTGGTGATAGGAGCCTTTGCCATCGGCCTTGGGCTGGTGAGCCTGGCTCAGGTTCATGGAGGGCGGATTCGGCGCCTGGCACCGGGATGGCCGGAGTCCTGTGCCTTTTTCGCAGCCGCGGGTGGCATGACCTTTTTCACGTTATACACAAGGCTGCATCCGAGGGCGGGTGCATGGGCTTCCGCCGGATATGGCATTCTGTTCTTCGGCCTGCTTCAGCCACTAGGATCGTCAATGTTTGCATTGCTTGCGGCCTACCTCGTATCGGCGGCATACCGCGCGTTCCGAATTCGTAATGTGGAAGCGTCCCTCATGGCTTTGGCGGCGGTGTTGGTAATGCTTGGGCAGGTACCTGTGGGCCACTCAATTACGCGCGGGCTCCCCGATGCTTTGCAAATCCCCACCATCATGGCGTGGGTTCTTTACGTAGCCAACAATGCAGTGGTGCGCGCAATCAACTTCGGCATATTCGTCGGGGCAATCGCAACGGCGCTTCGGATCTGGCTAAGCTTGGACCGTGGATTTGATGCAGTTGGGTGATGAGGCCGCGAAGGGATAGATGCTTACGCCCTTTGAGCGTACACGCAGCAAATGCAGGCGCACAATAGGCAGTAGTTGCCCGCCTCTACATGCCTGCTCGAATAGGTCCTAGCGGAGAAACGCACAGAAGATATCGCCGGGGAGGGAGAACAAGCAGGCGTGGGATTGCAGAGGCGCCTTCAATTAGTGCTGGCGATGGCGAGTGCCGCAGGAGACCTCGACCGCCGTTGGTTGTATACCGCATTATTCGTTGCGGTGGCCATTCCCGTGTTTGTGAAGATGCGCCCGCCTATCCCGCCCTCGCGGGACACGCTAGGTGTCTACCGTGCCATCCAGGCAACGCCGCCGGGGCGCTTAGTGATGCTCCAGCCTACGTGGGACGCGGGAACCGTAGGCGAATGTAGAGCACAGTTCCGTGGTATCGTTACGCACTTAATGAGGAACGGCATTCCCTTCGTGGTCTGGACCTCGAACCCTTCCTCGCCTCCTTTCTACCAGCCCATTATCGAGGAAGCCGCCACGCGCTTTCATCGCAGGTATGGCGTGGAATGGGCGGATTTCGGATACAAGGTTCCCGGCGATCAGGTGGCCTTTGCGGTGCAATCCATGGCGCGCGATTTTCCTCAATACATGCGAACGGACATCCACGGCACGCCGGCTGCGGATCTTCCCTTGCTCCGCGGCGTCCGGGATGCCGGCGCCTTCTGGCTGGCGATCAGCATCGGCTACAACCCCACGCCGGAATTCATCCAATTCATGGAGGCGGTCTATGGCACACGGGTAGCGTTCGCCGCGGCTGCCATCAATTCGTCCACGTTGTATTCCTACATAGATTCCGGCCAGATTACCGGCATCCTGGTAGGCGCCCGTGGCGGAGCAGAATATGAGATGCTTATGGGTATTCCAGGCCAAGGGGTGGATATTATCATTGCCCAGTCCTTCGGCCACCTGCTGATCATCCTCGCCGTGCTCCTAGGAAATCTCGCACTCCTTGGGCAGCGATACAGTCGCGCGCGCTCTAGGGAGGAGTGACACGATGCAGGCATCCGGTCCAATCCACACCGTGGAGATTTGGCTAGGTGCCTTTGCTACTTTGGCGGTCTTCTCTTTTCTGTACCGAGAGAACCGCGCTTATCGTTTTGCCGAGCATGTGCTGCTTGGATTGGGTGTTGGATTTGGGGTGGCCACAACAATCACGGACATCCTCTTGCCCAAATGGTATGTACCGCTGGTTACAGCCCTGGCCCAACACCGATGGGGCGCGGCCGGCATCGGACTGCTGGCAGGCATACTGGGAAGTTTCTGGTACGGGATGTATCATCCGCGAACGATATGGCTTTCAAGGCTTGTGATGGGCATCACCATCGGTGCGGGCGCCGGGATCGCGTTCAAGGCGCAGATCAACGACAAATTGCCCCAACTTATTGCCTCCTTCAAATCGCCATATGTTCCGCCGGCAAAAGCGTCCGGGTACAACACCACCGCAGACAACATCGTTTTCATTGTGGTGCTTACCTGCGTGCTCGCTTACTTCTTCTTTAGTTTCCAGCATAACAACCGATTGCTAAGGGCCAGTGCGCACTGGGGGCGCCTGTTCCTTATGGTGACGTTCGGCGTGTTTTTCGGCAACACCGTCATGACGCGCATGAGCGTATTCATCGAGCGCGTATGGTTTCTGCTAACGCAATGGCTTCATTTGGCTCGGTGAGGGCCTTTGGATCTTTCACGGGAGGGGCAACGAGCGCGCTAATAAGTGCTTCTAATGCGGCCCGCCTACGACGATGGCTTTGAACAAGGATGCCCGCTTCCCGCGTAAAGCGATCGCGCTCCTCGAGGCGCACCATGGCCAGGGACCCAGACGTAAGGTCGCGAACAACGGTGTTTTCGGGGACGATGGCCACTCCTCCACCGATCTCCACCAGGTTCTTGATGGTTTCGATATTCTCGAACTCGGCTACAATGTTCACCTGAACCCCAAGGCGGGCCAGGTGTTCGTCCGTAATCCGGCGGGTGGGTACGTCGTCCTCGAAGGCGATGAAACGTTCTCCCTCTAGTCGGCTTAATGTGATTTTTTCTTCCTGGGCCAGGGGATGTTCAGGAGGGCAGATCACCACCATTTCGTCTTCGCCGAACGGGAGCACCTCGATGCCCGGTTTCGGCGTGGGGCACGCAACGATACCGATATCTGTAGCGCCGGAGAGCACATTCTGGTAGATGCGGCGCATCTGCTGGTATTCCACGTGGACATTTACGGAGGGATAGCGGGCCAAGAACGGTTTAAGGCGCTGAGGGAGCGTATAGAGCCCTACCGAATACACGGCCTCTAGGCGTACCGTCCCTGCGATACGGTCCGTTAGGCCCTTCACGCGTAGTTCTAGGTCCCGGGCTTCCGCAAGAAGGGCTTTTGCCCCATCGTAAAGCGCCCGGCCGGCATCCGTAGGCGTAACACCGATTTGCCCTTTGGAACGCTCCAGGAGCTGCTTGCCCAAAACTTTCTCTAGGCTCCGGATCCGTTGACTTACGGCGGACTGTGTGAGGAAGTTTGCATCCGCCGCCCGCGTAAAGGACCGATGTTCTACTACGTCGCAGAATACCTGAAGTGCTGCTAAGGTAACTCCTAAGGATCTGGGCATAAGCGTACCTGATCGAATAGATTGCACCTTTTCATTTTACACCCCATGGGCGCATGTGCTAATCTAATGGACGCATGTTGCACCATACCCCAGTCCAGGGGGGCGGGTAATGCGCCTATTCGAGACGTTGAGGAACACCTTTGGGAGCAACGCCTCGAGATGCACGTTCGATCTGGTTGGCGCAGTCCCCTTCCCCTTCATTGGTGCGGGGTACGCCAGAGCTGTCCGTAGATTCCGGCGCCGATGCGTTTGAAGGTGCAAGATTGGGTACTTTGGGTGCCTGGTTAACATAGGAGGTCCTATGGCATCGTATACTGCACAATCAAGAGAACAGGGCCGAGCTCCCCTTCCCATGGCCGCTCGCCGGGACACGTGGTGGTTGGCCCCGGCTGCTACGTTCATTGTGTTCACGGCGTTCGTGGTTTACACTACGTTCCGCGTGTTCGAGAACAATTATTACAAGTCTCCGTACAAGTGGGGGCCGTACCTTTCCCCCATGTATTCGCCCTTGCTGCCCTTCCATGTCGTTGTGAACCTGCCCCTCATCGGTCCCAAGATGATCTCTCCGGCAGTGTACATCCTCCTTTTTCCCCTTCTATTCCGCCTTACGTGCTATTACTATCGCAAAGCCTATTATCGTTCGTTTGTGTTCGATCCGCCAGGGTGCGCGGTTCCGGAGCCCAACCCGGAACGGCGGATGCGTTACACGGGTGAGAGAGTGTTTCCGCTTATCGCTCAGAACTTTCACCGGTTCGCGCTGTACATCGCGGTCCTGTTCATTTTCATACTCGGCTGGGATGCCATCCGGTCCTTCATGTGGCCCGGTCCGGACGGCACGACGCATTTCGGTATGGGTGTAGGGAGCCTGGTGCTTACGATCAACGTGGTGCTTCTAGCGCTGTATACCTTCGGATGCCACTCGTGGCGGCACTTGATCGGTGGGAGCCTCAATTGCTATTCCTGCGATGCGCTCAGCCGCACGCGTTACGGCCTTTGGGTTAAGTTCAGCTTCCTCAACCGGCGGCACGCGCTGTTCGCGTGGCTCAGCCTTATTTGGGTTGCCCTAACGGATCTGTACGTGCGCTTGGCAGCCATGTATCCTGGGTTCGATGTGAGGTTCTTCTGATGGAGTCATTCGAAACGTTCGAACACGACGTACTGGTAATCGGTGCCGGAGGCGCGGGCCTTCGGGCAGCGATTTCAGTGCTTGAGGCCGGTCTCTCATGTGGGATCGTATGCAAGTCCCTGCTGGGGAAAGCCCACACGGTTATGGCCGAAGGTGGCGCAGCAGCAGCGCTTGGGAACATGGGCGAGCCCGATAGTTGGGAAGTGCACTTCCGCGACACGATGATCGGCGGGCAATTCCTGGCTAATCCGCGAACTGTAGAGATCTTCGCGAAGGAGGCCCCAGAACGCGTGCTGGAATTGGAGCAATACGGAGCCGTGTTCGACCGGACGCCGGAAGGCCTCATCTCGGAACGCCCTTTCGGTGGGCACACCTATCGGCGTTTGAACCATGTAGGAGACCGCACCGGCCTGGAGCTTATCCGAACCCTCCAAGATAAGGTGGTGTCCCTTAATCCCACCGTATACATGGAAACGACGATCACGCGCCTCATCAAGGAAGGCGATCGCGTAGTGGGTGCCTTCGGCTATCGCAGGGGCTCCGGCAGGTTCGTGGCATTCCGCGCGAAGGCCGTGGTGCTCGCCACCGGAGGCTGGGGACGCATGTACAAGTACACCTCCAACTCCTGGGAGTCGACGGGTGACGGTGCCATGCTTGCGTATGAAGCAGGCGCAGCCCTTCAGGACATGGAGATGGTGCAGTTTCACCCCACGGGAATGATCTGGCCGCCGGGAGTTCGAGGCTTGCTTGTTACCGAAGGCGTGCGTGGCGACGGCGGTGTGCTGCGCAATAACCGTGGCGAACGCTTCATGTTCAATCCGGAATATATGCCGGACAACTACAAAGGCAAGTTCGCCGAGACGGAAGAGGAAGCCGCAAAGTGGCTGGACGATAAGAAGAACTACCGTCGGCCTCCGGAACTCCTTCCCCGCGACGTGGTGTCGCGGGCCATTTATAAAGAGGTCTTGGCGGGGCGCGGGAGTGAGCACGGAGGCGTGTACCTAGATATCACCCACCGTGGCGCGGACTTCATCAAACGACGTCTGCCCAGCATGTACGAACAATTCATGGCGCTGGGCGAAGTAGATATTACAAAACAGCCCATGGAGGTGTATCCCACCATCCACTATACGATGGGCGGGATCCGCGCGGAGCCTGAGACCTGCGCTACTACTGTTCCGGGGCTGTTCGCAGCGGGCGAGTGCGCCGCCGGTCTGCATGGAGCCAATCGTTTGGGCGGAAACTCTCTCACCGATATTCTCGTTTTTGGGAAACGTGCCGGCGAGGGCGCCGCAGCATACGCTAAAACAGCATCCTTCGCACCTCTAGATCAAGCGCAGATTGAGGCGGAAGCAGCCGTTCTGCTCGACCCGTTTATTAACCCCGGCCGCGAGTCCCCATATGAAATCACGCGCGAGCTTCAGGAAGCCATGCAGGAAGGCGCAATGATTGCCCGCACCGAGGAGGGGCTTACTGCGTGCCTTCAGAAAGTGCTGGAACTGCAAGAACGCGCCCGCAACATCCACGTCGAGGGGGATCGGCACTACAATCCCGGATGGCACACTGCTCGGGATATTCGGTTTATGCTGAAAACCTCCGAGATCATTGTGCGGTGCGCCCTCGAGCGCAAAGAGTCCCGAGGAGCGCAGTGGCGTCTGGACTATCCGAATAAGGATCCGGAATGGGCTCGCAAGAACATTTTGGCATTCAAGGAGGGCGACGCCGTACGCCTGGAAACGGCTCCGGTGCCCGAGATGCCCGAACATCTCGCAGCCCTCTTCGACGAGGAGACATTGCGGAAACGCTAGAAGGCGCATTCCCGTGCATTTAGCGCAAGCACGCCAGGAATGCATCCAATAGATCTGGTTTCTGGAGAAGATCTCATGCGGAGAACGATCACACTCAAGATCTACCGAGGAGACGCAAACGGCGGGGAAGAAAAGTCCTACGAAGTGGAGACCTTTCCCGGGATGGTGGTGCTGGATGCGGTGCGGCAGATTCAGGAGCGCCAGGATAGCTCCATTGCCGTACGCTGGAATTGCAAGGCGGCCAAGTGTGGCTCATGCAGTGCCGAGATTAACGGCTTGCCAAGGCTGATGTGCAAGAGTCGCGTAGAGGATTATGCCGATGAAAACGGCGTGATTCGGGTGCATCCGCTCAAAACGTTCCCGCTCATCAAAGACCTTGTAACCGATGTGTCTTGGAATTACGAAAAGGCAAAGCAGATCCCGCCGCTTACCGTGTCCCCGGATACCCCTCGGCCCTTCCGCATGCAGCAGATGGATGTGGAGCGCCTGCAGCAATTTCGCATGTGCATCGAGTGCTTCCTGTGCCAAGACGTGTGCCATGTACTGCGGGACCACAATCGCAAAGACGGCTACTTCGGGCCCCGCTTCATGGTGAAAATCGCCAGCTTGGACATGCATCCTCTGGATATCGTGGATCGCCGCGTGCAACTGCGCAACGAAGCCGGCGTGGGCTATTGCAACATCACAAAATGCTGTGAAGAGGTATGCCCCGAGCACATCCACATCACCGATGACGCCATCATTCCGTTGAAGGAGCGCGTAGCGGACGTGTACTTCGATCCTGTGCGGGCGCTCCTACGGCGTCTTCGTGGCAAGAAAGGTGCTTAGAGGCACCAGTACCGTACCGTCTCCGGCAGCGGGCTTTTGCGCAGGACGCTCTTGACATCCATGAGCACCCCTCCGGGCCTGAGGCAGCTTGCGAACCAGGAGGGATCCTTGCCGACGTACTCCTGGTGCGGTACCGCGAATACAAGGCCATCAAGAAGTCGGAAGGCGTCCAGCGGCGATAGGCGGATGCCGTACTCGTGAATCGCTTCCAATTGATCCGCCAGGGGATCGTGCACGATCGGCTCGATGCCGAACTGGCGCAGCTCGCCCACGATATCAGGCACCCGACTATTCCTTAGATCCGGCACGTTCTCTTTGAAGGTGAGACCAAGGATGCCGATGCGGGCGTGCTTGATGGGCTGGCCATCACAATTTGCGAGCAATTTGATCAGGCGCTGGGCGATGAACCGGCCCATCCCGTCGTTCACGCGGCGGCCCGCAAGGATCACCTCGGGATGGTATCCCAACTGGACCGCCTTCGTTGTGAGGTAATACGGGTCCACGCCGATGCAGTGCCCCCCCACCAATCCCGGAGAGAACCTGAGGAAATTCCACTTGGTGCCTGCTGCCTCCAGAACATCGCTGGTTCGGATGCCCATACGATCAAAGATCAAAGCCAGCTCGTTCATGAGGGCAATGTTTAGGTCCCGCTGGGTATTCTCGATGACTTTTGCGGCTTCGGCGACCTTAATGCTTGGGGCCCGATGTACCCCGGCTTCCACCACCGCCTCATAGGCCCGCGCCACTCGCTCGAGCGTCTCCTCATCTTCGCCGGATACCACCTTCACAATGCGCTCAAACGTGTGCTCCGTGTCGCCGGGATTGATCCGCTCGGGCGAATAGCCAAGTTTAAAGTCTAGCCCTCGCTTCAAGCCGGACACGCGCTCTATAATAGGCCCACATACCTCTTCGGTCACACCGGGATACACAGTCGATTCGAAGACGATTACCGCGCCGGGCTTCAGTGCCGTCCCTACAAGCTCCGAAGCTTTCTTCAGCGGTCCCAGATCAGGCTGGTTGAAGGCATCTACGGGGGTGGGTACTGCCACGATAATGAACGTTGCTTGTTTGAGATCTTGAACATCCGCGGTGAAGCGCAAGGGAACCGACGCAAGCTCTTGGGCCGTGAAGCTCCTGGTGCGATCCACGCCCCGTTGGAGCGCCTCGATCTTGCCGGCGTCAATGTCGAAACCGATGACCTTGGGGAACTTGCGCGCGAATCCCACTGCTACCGGCAAACCCACATATCCCAAACCCACGATAGCGAACGTCTCGTCCATGCAACGTCCCTTTCTGTAGAGCTGCAGCTTGGCACACCGAAACGATTGAGGCGTCCCAGCCTCAAGCTGCTTGCCTGCTAAACCGGCGAGTGAGGCAAGGTGCCTTTCTCATTATGTACAAAAGGGCTTAGCTTCAAGAGTATACCGCTGCTTGAGCGATATGCGACGGTGCATTCTGCGCGGCAAAAGCCGATCATCGGCGGCTTGTGAGAACCCGATCGTACAATTCTTCATATTCCGAGATCGTTGTTGGAAGGGCATGTTCCTGTGCCCGCCCCATACTTGCCCGGCCCATCCGGGTACGGAGTTCGCCATCGCAGGCGAGAGCTCTCAGCCAATGAGCGGCGCTTTCCGCGTCCCCGGGCCGGAATAAGTAACCGTTGATGCCATGCTCCACCAGCTCAGGAAGCGCGCGGCAATCGGCGGCCAGAACAGGCAGCCCGGCGGCCATTGCTTGGAGCGTCGCGATGCTAAGGAGTTCGGCTTCACTCGGCATGGCGAACACATCCGCGGCTCTAAGGAGCACAGGAAGGGCCTCGTCTACCACAAATCCAAGAAAGAACACGCGGGATGCCGCCCCTATACGGGCTGCAAGTCGCTTCAGAGCAGCTAATTCGCGCCCTGCGCCGGCTACTGCCAGCCATATATCTGAGCCGCCGAGGAGTGCCATGGCGCGGATCAATACATCTACCCTTTTCTCGCGATCTACACGGCCTAGGTAAAGAACACCGATCCCCTCTGCAGGCAATCCGAATACTGCACGGGCGGCGGAAGGCTCCACAGAGGCATCAACTTGCCATGCATCCAGTTTGACCCCACACGAGATTGCATGAACAGATGGAAGGTTGATCGCCTGCTTCAAGATATTTGCTGCAGTCTTGCTGGGCGCCGCAACCGCGTCCAAGCGAGAGAATACGGTGCGTACTTGTTGCCACAAAATCCGTTCCAGCACACGACGAGTTACGGGTGTACCGCCTAAAAGAGGGATGTAGGGCACGATGTTCTCGGGCAAGAAGTGGTTGGTCCCCACCATGGGGATGGAATGCGCCAGCCCATACCGCACCACAGCGCGACACAATGGGAAGTGGTCCTGTACGTGGATGATGTCCGGATGCGCTTCGTTCAACAGATTGCGAACCGCTGCGTCCGGCCAGAAACTTACACGCACATCCGGGTAGAAGGGCCGCAAAGCAACAGAGGGAATGCCGGCAACCTGGAGCCGGCCGTCTTGTGTTCGGTAGCCTTCGCCGTGCTCCGACGGTGTGAGGCAGAGGACCTCGTGGCCGCGTGCGGCAAGCCCTTCCGCCAAGTTCCGAGCAAATACCGCCTGACCATTGTTGCGTTGTACGTAGTTCTGGGAAGCAATCGCCACTCTCACTGGTCTTCCTCGGGCTGGATGCCACGTGCAGATACGAACCGGATCACAAACACGAGCATCGCTGGAACAAGAACGGCGGCGCTGGTTGCGGCCAGGATCTGGATGCCATGGGTAAGCTTCTGGATGTAGGCGCTTAGACTGTATCCCAACGCCACGAGCGAGCCTGTCCATAGCCCCTCGGCAGCCAACCCATAGGGAAGCCATCTGCGGTACGAGACCCTGCATACCCCGGCGGCAACCAATGCAGGGACCGAGAACACGAGGGTCAGTTTAGCCAGGAAAAGCATGCGCACACCGTTACGGCGGATCTTGCGCTGCATCATTTCTACGCGCGCCGGGCGAAGTCCCAGCCATCGGGCATGCGAAACCATCCACTCGGCCTTGCCTAGCCGCCCTAGTTGATACCACAGGGCATCGCTCACAAGGTTGGCGCTGGCTGCGGTGAGGAACACGGGAACCGGCCGCATAAAGCCCATAGCTGCGGCGCTGGCGCCCAGCAGTGTGGCTACGGGACCCTCTAGGATGACAAGAAAGGCAAGCGCCGGGTAGACCCACGGTCCCAACTCTTGGGCATGACGGAGGACATGTGGCAACGTACCTGCGACTGATTCTGGTTGCCCCACCTGATTCCCTTTCCCGCGGCCGGCCACACCGGCTTTATCGTCCCGGAGATGCCCACCTTATTGTCCAACGTGCAGGCCCCGCGGGAATAAGGCGAGCCACAAGGATGCGTATTTGGTCCGTGACACTAACCGCACGGAGCCATTCGCCATCCAGCCTTATGTTCCCGAAACAGAAACGCAGCGGCATCGGCCCTTTGTACTGCCAGATTCGCCTTATGCACAACGTGTGGGGATGCGCCGGTCCCACCCAGGTTGGCGCTCTAACCGGCCGAAGCGCTCTACGAGTGTGCGGCGAGAAATCCACAACGATCCACGCTCGGCGGAGGCCACAGGTTTGCCGCGGAGGCCGGCAGGATGTAAAGCCCACACGATCACCCACACATACAGGCTAATGAAGAAGCAGACGAGCTCGTCCCTTCGACTTCTTGGCGTCTCGCGGTGCAACTCGAAGCCCATCTGCTGCGTAACGTGCTCGTACTTGCCCAATACGTGGTTGGCGAAGGAAGACACGCCGCGGATGGCAATGATGTTGGAGCATTCCGGCGATGTTTGGATGTACCGGGCAAGAAGCCTTAGGGAATGGAGCCATCGCTTCAAGAAGCGCGCTGCCCAGGCCAAATCTGGACCTTCGGGACCCATCTGGGGGATGTGTTCATTCCAAAAGTGAATCTCCAAAATCGGATCCCCCGGAGACACCGTTGTTCCATCGGCAAGCGTCACATGTTCGGTTGCTTCTGTGCGGGCCACCCGCAGAATGCAGCGATCGTCGGATGTGAACTCGTAGACGCCAAACCGACGGCGCTGAACTGCGTCGAGGGCGAACACCGCCCGGCGCGCCATGCGCTGCACGGGCGTCAAGAGTGCGTGCATCGCTCCCCACCTCGCTCACAACGATCGGACTCAGGCCCACGCCGCAGCAACTACAGGTTTCCGTAGTCCCGTCCGCCGAATAACCCAGCGTAGAAACCTCCACGGAGCTGCGGCCGATCGCCGGCGCGGCCGGTCTCGGGCCTGGGCAACGTGCGCTCGAACCCTTCCTAGCGCCGAATAGCCGAGTTGCGGCCTCAAGTTCCGGCCCCTCCGCTCCTATAGACGTTGACCGAAGGACCGCGTAACTGCAGCGCCTCCATGGAGGCAGCTATAGGACGGCTAATCCGGTCCGGCCGGCGAGGCTTGCGCCCCTTCCATCGCGTCCAATGCCGCTCGAAGGCGCTCGATCTCCCTTTGTGCCTGCTCAAGCTTCTCAAGCAGGTCCAGGATAATCTCCACGCCGGCAAGATTCACGCCCATCTCTTGAGTGAAGCGCCGGATCTGAAGCAGTCGCCGGATATCCCTTTCGGAATATACCCGGTTCTTTCTATTCACGCGATGCGGCGTGATTAATCCTAGGCGCTCGTATGACCGAACGGTCTGCGGGTGCAAGCCGGTAAGCTGAGCCGCCACGCTGATCATATACACAGGTTCTGTCGGGTCGCGATCGTCCATGCTTTCGCCCCCTTTCAGAGCCGCGCTCTGTCCCCGCGGATGCGTGCCAACTCTTGCACCAGCTCGCGCTCGCGCGGCGATAGATCCTTAGGCACTAGCACTTTGATTACAGCATAGAGGTCGCCGGTATGGCGGGATCCCGATCCCTTCAGCCCCTGGCCGGCTACCCTTAGCTTCTGGCCGCATTGTACACCAGCAGGTACTGTAAGGGTGCGACGGCCGTTGAGTGTAGGGACCTCCACCTCACCCCCAAGCGCCGCCACGGTAAAGGGAATGCCTACGTCTACAAAGAGGTCATTGCCCTCGCGCCGGAACACGGGATGAGGTTTAAGGCGCACGAGTAAATAGAGATCGCCGCGACGTCCGTCTAGACCGGCAGCGCCCTCGCCCGCCAATCGGATACGCTGCCCTTCCGTTACGCCTGCAGGTATCTTCACCTCCACACGGCGCGTGCGTGGAACCCGGCCGGTGCCCTGGCACGCCGGACAGGGGAGACCGAACCCGAGGATCCCGCGGTTGTTGACGGATTCGCCCGACCCCCCGCATTGCGTGCAGAGATCTTCCGTTTTGAGCGTAAGATCCTTTGTAACCCCGTTCTGCGCCTCTTCAAGCGTAAGATCTATGCCGTATTCAAGGTCTTCGCCACGCTCGTGAACGGACCTGCTGTGAGTTTGAGTTCCGCGGCGCCCTCCCCCGAAGAGTGTCTCGAACAGATCACTCAAGTTGGGCCCGGCGCCGCCTACATCTACGCGGAAGTCATAGCCGCCGTATCCACCGGGTTGCTCAGAGGCCGTGCGACTGTACGTCTTCCATTGTTCCCCAAAGCGGTCGTATTGGGCGCGTTTCGCCGGGTCGCCAAGGACGTCGTAGGCCTCTTGGATCTCTTTGAACTTCTCTTCTGCCGACTTGTCACCGGGATTGACGTCTGGGTGGTACTTACGCGCGAGCTTACGATAGGCCGACTTAATCTCTTTTTCGTCCGCCGTTCGTGGCACTCCGAGGATTTGATAGTAATCCTTGTATGTGCGCCCGGTCACGCCAGTACCTCCCGTGGGGCGGCGGAGTCCAATCTACTTGCTTATGGGGCATACCACCGTTTGTGATCCTGCATCCTTCAGCAAGCCGGAATATCCTCCGCCGCCCGTGCTCTTCGTTTATTTAGGCTTGAATTCGGCGTCAATCACATCGTCGTCCGCCGGTTTGCTGCTCTCGGCTCCGGTTGCAGCGTACTGATCCCCTGGCTGCGACTGGGATGCGCCGGCCGTCTGCTTGTATAGGATCTCGGAGAGCGTGAAGCTCGCCTGCCGCAGCTCTTCGGTGAGAGATCGGATCTCCTCGGCATTATTGCCCTGCACGGCTTTGCGCAAGTTGCTTATGGCGTTCTCCACGCGCAACTTCTGGTCACTGGGAACCTTGTCGCCCAGCTCCTTCATCGTGCGCTCGGTGTTGTAGATGAGCGCGTCCGCATTGTTGCGCGCTTCGGCAAGCTCGCGCTGCTTACGGTCCTCTTCAGCGTGGGCCGCAGCTTCGGCCACCATCCGCTCGATGTCCGCCTTGCTAAGGTTGGATGAGCCACTGATCGTGATGCTTTGCTCCTTCCCCGTAGCGCGATCTCGTGCGGACACATTCACGATTCCATTGGCGTCTATATCGAACGTAACCTCGATCTGTGGGACGCCCCTAGGTGCCGGTGGGATGCCGGTAAGCTGGAAGTCGCCCAAGAGCTTGTTGTGTGCAGCGATTTCCCGCTCACCCTGGTACACCTTCACATGGACCGATGTCTGCCCATCCTCCGCTGTGGAGAAGACTTCACTTTTGCGCGTAGGGATGGTGGTATTGCGCTCGATCAGTTTGGTGAATACACCGCCGAGCGTCTCAATCCCCAAGGAGAGCGGCGTCACATCGAGAAGGACTACATCCTTGACCTCGCCGCCGAGAACGCCGGCCTGGATCGCGGCGCCTACGGCTACCACTTCATCCGGATTCACGCCCTTATTGGGCTCCTTGCCGCCGGCCAGCCGCCGTACCAGGTCCTGCACCATGGGCATCCGTGTTGAGCCACCCACGAGCACAATCTCATCAATATCGCTCGGTTTGATCTTGGCGTCCTCAATGGCTCGGTTGAATGGTCCAACACACCGCTCTAGAAGGTCACGGGTAAGTTCCTCAAACTTCGCCCTGGTAAGGTTGACGTCGAGGTGAACTGGACCTTCGGCGGTGGCACTGATGAAGGGCAGGTTGATATTGGTCTGCACCACATTGGAGAGTTCGATTTTCGCCTTCTCGGCCGCTTCCCGTAGCCGCTGCATGGCCTGGCGGTCCTTGGTAAGGTCAATGCCATGCTCCTTCTTGAACTCGCCGGCCACGTAATCCACGATGCGTTGATCCCAATCGTCACCACCGAGGTGCGTATCCCCCGAGGTGGACTTAACTTCAAAAACGCCCTCTCCCACCTCCAAGATAGACACGTCGAAGGTGCCGCCGCCCAGATCGAACACCAGGATCGTTTCGTTCTTCTTCTTATCCAACCCGTACGCAAGAGCAGCCGCCGTGGGCTCATTAATGATGCGCAGAACCCTAAGGCCGGCAATCTCCCCTGCGTTTTTCGTAGCTGTGCGCTGGGCATCGTTGAAGTACGCCGGCACGGTGATCACCGCGGCATCTACCTTCTCACCCAGGTAGGCCTCTGCGTCGGCCTTCAGCTTCTGCAGGATCATGGCCGAGATTTCTTCCGGAGTGTAGAATTTGTCGTCAATCCGGAATTTCTCGGTGGTTCCCATCTTGCGCTTCACAGATATGATGGTGCGCTCGGGATTGATGATGGCTTGGCGTTTGGCCGCTGCCCCTACAAGACGCTCGCCCGATTTGGTAAAGCCCACCACGGAGGGGGTGAGGCGGCTGCCCTCGGAGTTTGGAATGACGGTGGGCTCCCCGCCTTCCATCACCGCCACCACCGAGTTGGTTGTTCCCAGATCAATCCCCACTGTCTTTGCCATCAGGACACCTCCGAATTCCACGCCGTAAATGGTTCTTAATGTCGGCATATCCCCGTCGGGTGTTTCCACATTCCCGACATGGGCTTTGATTAGTGCATCCTCATTATGCCATTTGAGCGTTATTCTGTCAAGTGCTACTACGCCCCAAGACGCGTCTGGGTTCCCATCCCGGACACCGAAAGAAAATCGGCCGGCCGGGATCGCCCCGAACCGGCCGCAATACACGTTTCGCTTTAGATGAACTTCGTTACTCCAGGTACCGCGATCGGGGCAACGGGAAGCGACATGTTCCACTCCAGTTTCTCGGGAAACAGTCGCCACTGGGATTGCATGATCTGGTCCCACGTGATCTGGGCGCCGGTATAAGCTGCAGCCCTCCCCATCAGCGCCGCCATCGTGCTGCGGGCCATCCGCTCGCCATCATTGATCGGTTTGCCACGACGTATGGAGGCAAACAGCTCATCGTGTTCCACTTGATACATGTCCTTGAGCGGTCCCTCATAGTGCCAGTTGACCTCGCCCTTGATCACAGGACCAGCACCTGTGATGATGCCCATTCCCCGAGTTCCGGCGAGAAAGTCCGAGTTGTCGTAGTAGGGGCAGGTAATCTGGCGCTGGGCCATGGTCGCGCGAGATCCATCGGGCCACTCGTAGAACACGTCAATATGATCGTAGATGTTGCCCTCGTTGTTGGGGTGCATGCGTCCGCCATTGGCCACGCAGCGGACGGGCGGAACGTCCTTCATGGCCCACAGGATCTTATCCACGCTGTGGCACGCTTGTTCAACCAGGCCATCGCCCGAAAGCCATACGAAGTTGTACCAGTTCCGGATCTGCCACTCCACATCGCTCATTCCTGCGGGGCGATCCGAAGCCGGTGGCATAGGCTTAACGGGCCCGGCCAAATACGTGGCATGGATGTGACGAATGTCCCCGATGGCTCCGTCGTGAATCTTCTGGTAGAACGCCCGACGCGCCGGTTCATAGCGCCAGCAGAAACCGGCTACCAGCGCCAAATTCTTGGCCTTGGCATCCCGCGCGGCTTCCCAGGCCATTCGGACCATCACCGGATCGGTGCCCATGGGCTTCTCGGCAAAAATATGTTTGCCTGCGTCCACGGCAGCACGAATCTCTCGGGGCCGAAAGCCCGGCGGCGATGCCAGCAGGACCACGTCCACACCGCTGGCGAGGACCTTGAGATAGCAATCCAGGCCCACGAACATTTGGGCGGGTTTCACTTGGACGCGTGGCGCGATGTCCGGCTCGGCCTTGAGGGCTGCCAGGCTCTTGTCTATCTGGCTCTGAAGCACGTCACCCATGGCGACGAGAACTACGCCGGGATCTGCCCTCAGCGCCTGAGAAGCCGCACCGGTGCCGCGCCCACCGCACCCAATGAGGCCGACTTTGATTGTGTCTGCCCTACTGGCTACGCGCATGGGCATGGCGGCTGCAGCCGGACCTGCCAGTGCTCCGGCTAGCGCCACGGTGGATGTCTTCAGAAACTCCCTCCGTGTGGACCCGCTCTTTTGATCTTGTGTCATCGCTCTCTCCTCTCCGATGGGGCAAGCAGCATGAGTGCCGCTCCCGAGTAGAACCGTCAGATTATGATACTTGCTTCGATATACGGGTGCCTCTTCCCTTCGCGATTCGCGGAATGTGGATTGCGGGGTGCTGCTGGTGATTTACCATGTAGTACCTCTTTGAGCGCACTCCAGGCTACATAGAACAATCCGAAGCAATAGAGAAAATCGGGCGGCATATAAGAAGGCCGCACGGAGTACCGTGCGGCCCTAATCCAGGCGTGACGGGTAACGTTACCCGTTAGCGGTATTCCGGAACCTGGTTGATGCGGCTAAGAAGATTCGGGATCCAATTAAGGTCGTTGTAGGGCGGCTCTTCGTCCCGCCAGTAGCTCGTGGGGTTGGATCCGGCTATTGCCTGGTGCTTCATCGCCTTAACATGGCCATCCACGAAGCCCCAGTTGGACATTCCCAAGTGCGTCTGGAAATTCCCTTTGCCGGACACCCAATACCACCCAGGATAGCACCAATCGCCAAGATCTGGGTACTCAAAGCGGCTCTCCAACAACATCATGACGCCTGCAGCACGCTGGATTGTTGCCATCTTAATCCCGCGCCACGTGTTAAAGATATTGCCTTGGAGCGCATAGCCCCGGTGGATACCCGCCTGGCGATCCAAACATCCCTCTACCCAACTGTTGCCGTCGCCGGGATCCGATTGCGGGTTGCTGGGGCACGACCAGATCTGCGAATTCTTCACATACGGCATGATGGCATAACGCCAGGTGTAGCCGTAGGGGAATTGGCCACAGCTATCGTAGCCGAGATAGGCGTCCACCACACCCGAGTTGGGGTGGCGGCCGGTACAGTACGTTTCATCGTAATCCTGAGCGTATTGCATGATGCCCAACATAATCTGCTTCATGTTGGAGAGGCAGGTATTCTGGCGGGCACGTTCCCGTGCCTGGGCAAAGACGGGGAACAAGATGGCTGCCAGGATTGCGATGATCGCGATAACAACTAGTAACTCGATTAGCGTAAACGCCAATCGTTTGGACGGTGAATACATCAGCGTTTCCTCCTTTAGTTGAGCCTAAATTGCTTAATGGTTGCGCCACCACAGTCGCGTGCATGTTGGAGGCATTTGGAAATTCCCGTACCGTTTTGCGGAGGTGGCCCGATCCACGTTAGTAAAGTTTAGCGCTAACCCGGTACGTGGTCAAGTAGGTAATTCTACCCACGCAATCCACCCGGAGCACTATCGCACTTCTTACAGGACGCCTTGCTCCCCGGGGCTGCTCAACACGTACGGGTGCGCTGGCCTAGATATTATATGACGTGAATCTTAAATAGAGATGAAATCAACATTAAAAATGGTTCACCCTATTGCCCTCAGCCCTTATTGATTGGCTCGTTCTTGGGCGTTATCCTGGGCAGTATCAAATATGTCCGCCGGAACTCTGCGGGGTGTACTACCGGAAACAAACCTGCGGGAGCCGGTTGATGCGTTTCGGCGAATGTGCGCGTGCCTCTGCATTCCAGCCATGCTCCTGCCCACGCCGTGGTAGGCGCATCCGTTCGGATGTGAATTCGGTGCCGACCCTCGCGTAATGGGAGCAGAAGCCAGGCATCCTGGGAATTACCTCGATCTCGAAAATGGACTTCCACAGATGCGGACACGCCGTCCACTTGGGCACTGGCCGAGACCCCCTTGCGCCCGGTCATCCTGTCCAAGGACACCTGCACCTCGGCCTGGGTGTTCGGCGGCACGGTGATCACGCCGTCTAGTTCCAATCCCGAGGCACCGCCGATGCGGAGGTTAGATTCTGGTGCCGGAGGTTCCGGATCGGGCCCCGCCGAAAGGATTGTGCCGTTCTGCTCCATCCATCTGCCGTCGGGCACGTGGCGATAGGCGCGCCGGGCCGACCGCACTTCCAAAATCGCTACCTCAAAGCCCCAAAGAGTGATGGGTACCGCTTCTCCCTCCCTAACATTGCTCCATGTATAACGATACGGGTACACCATTGTAACCTGGTACGGTCCGGTTTGGCCCAGGTTCAACTCGGCACCGATGCGCAACGGAAATTGCTGTGTTTGGATCACCGGGTTCCGAAGAGCTACCAAGCTCCGTCCTGCCCCGTCGCCGTGTGCATACCCGAACACAGCGCCCTTGGCCGGGTCTCCACCGATCAACGCGAAGTGGCGGTAGATGGCGGCGTTTGCCCGAACCCAGTTGCCCACGTCGCCCAGAAAACGCAATCCACCTTCGCTACGAGCGAGGACATCCAAGTCACAACATACAATGTACGCAGCCACCGCTCCGCGCCCGGCAAGCGCCATCACGTATTCATCCTCCCAGCGGGCTTCCATGGCCTCACCCGACACGGCGATGCCGTCAATGAGGTGATCCTTGCGCACCTGGTTTCCATACAGATCCTCCGCCCAAAGGGGGAATTGCCGGCGCATGCGCACGTGCTCATCCCAAACCTGTAGGTCACGCACGGTGATCAGATCGTCGCGCAACCATGGAGACGGTATACCGGCGGCGAGCGTGTCACCCGGCACGGTGTGCACGCCATCTACCTCTGTGAGCCACCATGGGCTAGCCCACTCGTTACACACGAAAAGGTCAAGGCAGATGTCCGGCCGGATGCGCCGAAGCATTCGGAAGATGCGCATCTCTTCGGCCACCACGGCATAAGTGCCATAGACGCCTGCCTCCGGGCCTTCACCAACGAGGTGCCCATGGCCGGGAGTATTGCATCCGTATCCTTGCCCCCAATACATCCCATCGAAGTTGATGGCGCGCATCCCGTATTGCCGTACAATCTGGGCAAGGCGGCGTTCCATGGCGCGGGCATACGTTGGTTCTGCCAGGCAGTATGCCGAAGGATGCTGGAGGCCATAACCTTGGCGTGCGCCCCATGCATGAGTGGGTGTGTCGAAAATGCACGAGAAACTGGTCCAGAAGCCCAATGGAGTTCCGACTTCTTTGAGGGCCTCGCGGGATTTCGGCCATAGCTGTGCTTCGGTCGGAACGAAGAGTGCGTCTGGCCGATACATATCAAAACCGGCATCGTAGGTCCAGGCATCGAACGTAAACCCGGTGATCTCCTTGAGTTCTTTTGCGCGCTGGATCATATGGAGGCCTTGCGTCGTGCGATCCGGCGGCTTAATCACGCGAAAACCATTCCAGTAGATAAACGCACGTGGGCCGTGAGGCGGCAACGTTCCTACGTAATTCATAAATGCCGCCTCCACCTGGCCGGAGGGCGAGGCGCCCAGTACGCCTGCGTGAGAAGACCAGCTTGCCCCTGGCTGGAGCCATACCCCCGGATATTCCCGCGCCTGTAGGGAACCGTCCTTTTGCACAGCACAGCGGGAAGCGGGAAATTCCACTCCCATAAAAAAGTGTTGCATGAAAACGGGTTGCCCCCAATCACCCAGTTGAGGGAACTCCGGCGACACGGAATACGTGATTGCCTCACCGGGTGTGAACGCCTCCACGTCCACCCATCGCAGCAGAATGGCACGGGGGGTGGTGTTCGTCACACGAATCCATTTCCGAACGACACTCCTGCGCCGGTCCGCAGCGTACCGTACGTGTACTGTGGGGAGTTCCGGACCTGTGCACAGGTAATTGCCATGGCCGGTGGGTGTCGCCGTGAAATGCGAACTATCCACAACCTCGGGATGCTCTCCGATGCACAGGCGAAACTCCGGGCCGGTTATGGCGCACTGAACGGCGCCTGCCCTCAGTTTCGAGGTGGATAAGCGGCCCTGGCTGCACACGACCTCTCTTGCTGTGTCACCGGCTTGGTACACTGCCATATCCCGAAACCTCCCAGTGCTGGCAATAATTGCGGATGCTACTATCATTGCTTGGAAAATGGGAACCATCTGGACACTCCTTTGAACAGGGGGCTTATCCAAGCACCGTGGGTCAGTTGGCGATATACTCTAGAATTTCCTTTGTGATGTGCCGCCGAGGATAGCAAGAGAAGATGGCGTTTCAACCCTCTACCTAACGCCTGAGCCTCAGGACCTTCGCAGGGTTGAGCTGCAGAAAGGCTTCGCTGAGCGGATAAACCGTGAATGAAAGCACAGACTAGTACTGGGGATGGGGCCAGTATTACCATCTTCCTATTGCGCGGCTGCCGGCCAATCTACGATTATGTAGGCGTCTACGGTGCACCATCCTGGAAGAAACACGACAAGGCATTTGTGATATCGAGAACAAGCAAGCCTTTCGTACAGACGCCTGGATCTGGGGAATGCTGTAGAAATTGCTCCCTTTGCATAGAAGGTATCCAGGGCACTAGTGTAGCAATTACGCTCGAGAAAAGGCCGCCCGGTCCTTGGGGGGTCCAGGGAACTAGCTCCCCAGTCGGTTGGATCAGCGATGGCCAGCCCCGAAAGTGAGCGGTGAAAACATGAGACATGTGCATGCATGGACGGTCCTAGCTACTGCCGCTGGCATGAGCCTTATGACTGCCGGCATCTTGCCCATTCAATCCCAGGAGAAACCGGCCGCTCCCAAGAAACCGGCGAGTCATATGAACATCTTCAAGCAGGCTAAACCCGACGATTACGTGGGCGAGAAGGCTTGCGTAGAATGTCATCCTGAGCAAGCTGCCAGCTTCAACAAATCTCCCCATGCCTCATTCGTTCGAGATCCTCATGCTCCGGTGTCCCAGCAGGGCTGTGAAGCCTGCCATGGTCCGGGCAAGCCTCACATGGATCATATGGACGATGAAGCTCAGATCCCCAATTATATCTTCGGGTACACCAAGGCATCGGGCAAAGACCAGGCCGAGGCGTGCCTGCGCTGTCACAAGGACGTAATGTCGGAAGCGCACTGGCGCCGCACGGAGCATGCAAGGGCGGGCATCGGGTGTACGGCGTGCCATTCCATTCACAATCCCGCGGTAATCAAGAAGCCCGCTGCTCCTACTCCTATCACCAGTGCGAACTCGCTTGTGTCGGACGTTTATGTGGCTAAGCCCGATCCAAAGCGGCTGCTGAAAGCCGACGAACCGGCCCTTTGCGGGTCTTGCCATCCTCGCGTTATCGGAGAGTTCCGCCAAAACTTCCATCACCCGGTTCCGGAAGGACGCATGGTTTGTAGCGATTGCCACGATCCCCACCCCACGCAAGCGTCCCAAAAGAGGATTAGGCCGGGCCGAAGCATGTGTGTCACATGCCATGCGGACACGGCTGGGCCTTTTGCCTATGAGCATGATCCTGTAGCGGGCTGGACCGGTGAAGGATGTGTGGAGTGTCATCGCCCCCACGGTTCTCCGAATCCGCGATTGCTCAAGCTCTTTTCTCGCGGGCTTTGCGCCCAGTGCCACACAGACAAGTTGGTGAACCATAACCCAGGCCAAACATGCTGGCAGGGGCCATGCCACGTTGCGCCCCATGGGTCCAACACTGATGCAAACCTCCTCAGCCGATAGAGGAATAAGCGGGAGGACAAGGGACATGAAACCTATATGGCTGCTGAGGATCGCTACCCTCGCGATCGCTCTGGGCGGGGTTGGGGCTCAACGTGTACTGGCCCAGGGCGACACACAATCCGCACCTGCATCCGACGCGGCTACTGCCAAAAAGCCTAGCTATCAGCCGCTTACGATTGGGGTGGGATGGGCTGATTGGGATCTGCGCGGCGGCGCTGCCAAGTTCCTTCAGTACGCCACTCCACCTCGGGGCTTCTTCCTGAGCGAACTCCGATATGTGCCTTGGAATGGAGATCCTGCCAGTTATGGCCGGCTTGTTCTTCGGGGGCTCGGCGGAGATGACTTCCACAATGAAGCGAGTTTCACGTTTTTCCATGGTGCCACCAGTTTGGATATGGCGCTAAACCAGGCGCATTTCTACGAGCCTACGCCGCTCGCTTTGCCTAACAACGATAGGGAATTGCAAGATGTGGCGATCAAGCAGAAGATCACGCCTACTCTCGCCTTGGGTTTGCGCTACAGCATGGATCAACAGAATAGCTATTTCGAGGCGCCTTCCCTCCCGCTGCACCAGCGGACGCGCTTCTCCAATGTGAACATCGAAGGCAAACTTGGTCCTGGCTTTCTCGGTGTCAGCTTTACGGATTGGCGGTATTTCGACAGAACAGGCATCCGGCCAGACATGACGCTCAAGCGATGGCAGGCGTCCTACTTATGGACTCCGTCCTCGAGCGTGGCCGTTGGGGCGGATTTCGTTCGCCACAACATTGAGCAAACTGGGGCCCCCTCAAGCCGTGTGGAACAAGTATCCTTCGACACCTCCCTGGCGTTAGGGCCAGACACCGATCTTGATCTGGATTACTTCAACCAGACCCTCCATCTGCCTGTAGTTCAGAACGCTTATGACCGAAAGCAACGCGGCGGCGGCGGGCGCCTCGTACAACATTGGCCGGGATGGTCCCTGAGCCTTAGCATTCGTGAGCGAGAGGCCCAGCGCGTTCGGGGCGACCAATCCTATGTGGACGTTCCTCGCTGGACCACCTTCGACGGACGGCTCTACGGGCGCCTCAGCCGGCAAACGCGCCTCACCGTTTGGGGATATGTGCAAACGCTTGCGAATCCGCCGGTGATGACTACTGAGGATGCGCGGACACTCTTCTGGAAGCAGAGGAGCTATGCCCAGGTGAAGATCGAAACGGGCACCGGGCTCGCCAACGGATACGTGGTGGGCGCCTGGGAGCGCCTCGATAACTCGGACCGATCGGCCTTCGTAAGCATTGCTTCGCTTACAACGGGCGGTAATTGGCAGATCACTCCCAAGTTCAGCGCATTCGCCGAATACGTTTTTGAGGGCTGGAATGCCAAGAACGACGTAACGGACTTCCCCACGATCGGCCGGTTTGCACCAAATGATCGGGAGGCATCTGTAGGGGCCAGTTGGCAGATAGATCCGCGAACCTCTTTGTATATGAGCCTTTCCGACGTGGCTACTACGAATGACAACCCTCTCCTGTTGCGCAACGGCAACACGCGGGGCGAGTACTTCACGCTCAGCCTTCGCCACCAGCTTCGATCGGGATTTGGCTTTGGGTTGGTGCTATCCCCTTGGAGGTATCGGGATCGCGTGGATAGCCTGATGAATTACAACACTACGGACATCATGCTTACCGCAGACGGTAGGTTCTGAAGCGCACATCAATCAGCATCGTTCGTGTAGAGAACATCATCAACCCAATGGGGCCATCGGTAGTTCAGGCACGCCGATGAGATCATCCTATCACCTAAGGGTTGCCCAAAAGGAGGGCGACACAATGCGAAACAGAACACTCATTGCCACAGTAAGCGGTGCCACCGCACTCACCGCTACCCTGATCCTCATGGGTTGCGGGGGTGGCGGAGGCCCTCTCAAACCCCCATCTAATCAACCGCCGCCATCGGTGAGCCAGCAATTCCTGCAACTGCTGCCGCCGGCCCAACAAGGTGCTACGTACGTGGGCTCTAGCTCGTGCGCCAATTGCCATTCCAGTAAGGCCGCAGGGCGCGACGGCAGCGGTGCTGTAACCGTGGACTTCGCGGAGTGGGCGAAGACCAAGCACGCTCAGGTGTCCATCGGCTGTGAACAATGCCACGGTCCGGCAAGCATCCACGTAGCCTCGCCGACCGCCGACAACATCCTCACGATGCCGACCATCGCGAACTCTGTGGTCTGTGGCCAATGCCATACAGGCCAAAAGAGCGATTTCGATGTGTCGCCGCACGCGAAGCCGGTCGAGGATGTGATGACCGAGGCGAAGGCAAACCCCGGCTTCTATGGCAAGACGTGCCTTCGCTGCCATAGCGGGCCCTTCCGCGCCGATCTTATCGAGAACACCGTGGATAACAGTGTGCCGGCATATCAGCGGGCGGATCAGATTGACGCGAATATCCAAGCGCTCACCAACGACCAAATCGTTAGCTACGTCAACGCCACAACAGAGGCGCCGTCCTGTGTCAATTGCCACGATCCCATGCGCACAACGCCCAATTTGGATCTGACTGGAGGGCAGGCGCAGCTTCTCCGCGCCATCGAGAATTCCGACGTCTCCGTAGTGGGCCAGCCCAGTACGCCGGTCAAGATCATCTCTACGTACAACCAGATCTGTGCCAACTGCCATATGGGTGGCGCAACATCCACAAGCAACCCGTCGGACAGCGCACTGAACAGCGGGACTTCGCGCCCGAATTTCCATGAGAACCCGCAGTTCTACATGCTCATGGGACTCGGCGGAGTTACGGGAGCTGGTGGGGTTCCCACCACGATGGCGCACGCCTCACGTCCAGGGCAGTGTGTTGGGTGCCATATGCCGAACGGACGCCACAGCTTCACCGTGAGCCTGGACATCAGTTGTCAGCCGTGCCACACGCCGGCCGACGCCCAGGCACGGTTGGCTGTACAAGGCGAGATCCAGTTGCGCTTGTACAACCTCGTGAGCCGATTGCAGACGTGGTCCAAGGCTACGTTCGGGGATCCGGATCTTTGGGATTACACGGCACAGGTACCCACGGGCAAAACCGCGCCGCCGCAATCCCAGGTACCTATCCAGGTGAAACGAGCTCGCCACAACTACTACTTCGTGCTGCGGGATCTAAGCTTGGGTGTTCACAACCCGGTGTACGCTCGGCTACTCCTGGACGTGGCAAACCAGAACCTGGATGCGCTTGGTGTAAGCCGTGCGGCAGCCGTTCCGTACAATGGCAAAACCGTACCTGCCTACGTGAAGGCCACGCTGCAAGAATACCTGCGGCGTAGCTATCAAGCAGAGATGTCTGCCGGGCACGGGGTGTAGCGCTTCCCGAGCCAATATCGTTCGTAACTACGAGCAACTTCGGAGGGGTTCCTGGCGATGCGGGCCCCTCCCTTTTTTATGCTTATCGAATGATGCGTGCTCAGCGCTGCAGTGTAATGGAGCGCACCTCAACACGTACGCCCAATCGGTTGCAGGGATCCAGCCGCAAGCGAGTGATTACCGTGCGCCAACGCGGGTTCTGTGAGAGGGGTACTAGGTAGTCATGCCACGCCCCATCCGCATGTACCGGGAAGCGTACGCTGTTGGCTTCGCTTTCGGGTGTGGTGCGCGTGGACCAAAAGAGTTGGCCTTCGTCTTCAAACGGAGATCCATCTAGCGGCGTCAGTCGCATGCGGATGCGCACCCGTCGGTAGTCCGACGCATTGAGCTGAATCGGAGGCCCGAAGAAGGCCGGATCATCGCCCGTCGTTACGGCGTACAGGCCCTGAGCGGTATGGGTAGGCCCTTCGATTTGCATTCCTACCTCCCAACCTTCCAGGTCCTTTGCGAACAGCCAATGGTCACGGCCTAGCGGCTCGGGCAACACTTGGGGGATCACTTGTCCTACGTCTTCCGGTGTCACGTCTACATGCGGCGCATGGGCTTGCGACCCACCGAAGACGCTGCGGATGGCGTCGAGGTAGGCAAACCCTGCCTCCTGATGGGGCTCGATGTAGGAACCTTCCCCGAATTCGTTCCACGCTTCCACAATCACCATAGGAAGCGTCTTTGTGGGATGGGTCTTTACAAAGTTCTTGGCGTCTTCTAGATGCCGCCGGAAAAGCGCCGGCGTACGTCCCGTACGCACCATGGCAGCGTCTCCGTGCCAGGGGCGGCTATCCCAGCCACCCGATATGGGTACTATGAGGGGAGCCGGCACCTGTTCCACTAGAGCTTCCCAGTTCCGAAGGTATCCCTCAATCAGAGTGCGGAACGGCCCACGAAGGGTACCATTCGGCATCCCGAGTCCGGCCCAATTGTAGGCAGTGAGAGCATCATAGCCTTCCTTCACAGCCTCTTCAGCGTCGCCCGGCCCTCCCACGCACGCGATCAGATACACCGGCTTAAGCCCGGCCTGCACGCATTCTGCGCGCATGGCATCCAGCGCCTGACGTACTCCGCTGCTGCCCAAGTCTTCCCTGAAACGATAGGGGCTGAAGATAATCACCACGGGCCTTCCGCCTATACGCAGATATTCCGGCTGCCGAAAGTAGTGCTGGATCCAATACCGCGTGGCGGCTTGGCAGTCTGCAACAGAGGATGTGTGGGGCGCGTTATGATTCGCCCACAACAAGCAGAACTTCATAAGATGCCGGTATTTGGCCTTGAGGAACCCATCATCCAAAGCATGCTCGAGCTGGCGGGATCCTTGCGACCAATACCAGTCATAGGCGAAGAACGTGATGCCATGTTCAACAGCCCATCGAATCTGCCAATCGGCTACCCGGGGATCTCCTTCGCGGTACCAGCCGAGGATTGGCCTTCGCTCTGGGAAACGCTGAATGGGCGCCCACTGCGATGCAGTTTTCCATCCTGGGAAGTAATAGACCCCTACTTCGATGTTCCCTCGAACAGGTTTTGGATTCGGCAGATGATTCCCCGGAAAGTGCAGCTTCTGAGTGACGCGAACCGCACATGTGGCGGTGCTCGCCTGGGGGATTTTTGCGGCAACTTTCCACAAGCCCGGGTGCCCAAACCGCACAATCCAACGCCATTGCGCCTCTTCCCCGAAGCGGAGCACCGGGGCATTATGTGGCCCTGCCATCACCGAAGCTCCTGAGGGCAAGACGACGGTCGGGCGCAGCGGCCCTGCTGCTGCCCCACCCAGATTGATCGCTCGCATGAGGATGGAGACCGGCAAGCCGGCACGTGGCAGTGCCTCCTCGGCTCCGAACCACGTAACACGCAGTTCTGCCGGCCCCACGGGCTTGGTGTATGCGTCTAGTGAGCGCAATCGCAGCGCATCCCCTGCGTTTTCCCCAGGCCGAATACCTAGGGCCACAACGTTTCCCACCCAGTGGGGGCTGGCGAGCATATCCACATTGTATGTATGCCAGCGACCGTCCGGGATTAGGTGGATGGGGACCTCGTGAAGCCCGTAGACACTCGCCGAGGCGAACACCACGGCACATTGGGTTGACGTAGACGCCGCAGAGAGAGCGACGATCGTGTTCGTGGTGGCGTCTATGGCGGTTGGCTTCATGGCGAAGCCGCCAGGTTCCTGTAAGCTCAGGGTGCCTCCCTCCGCAGACACGCCGAACATGGGCGTTAGGTGCCGGCTCCGAGGCGTTGTGGTAACGGGAACACTCACGATGCGGATGGAATGGAGATGAAACGTGGCTCCGTCGTACGGGTCGAAGCGAAGCCGGATGATCCTCCCTTCCTTTTGCCAAAACGGAAAGACCCGATAGGTGCGCAAGGCGCCATCCCCGCGAACGGCGAACGTAGTGTGCTTCTCGGGAAAGAACCCGCCATACTTGGAGTGTGTGGTGTTGCTCCAAAAGAACTCTGCTGTGCCATCGTGGTCCGCAGACATGGTAATTTCGATGGCCTGCCAGGGTGTGGCTTGGATTTCGAAGGGCTCCACGCATTCGAGGATCGGATCCGGGCCGGCGCCACGGAACTGGAGATCAGAAGCGCTTGGGCGCACGTCTGCCACGTCACCGTTCGCACGCCAGGCATGAACCGCCTCAGGTTTGCTGAAGTCCCATTCCACGAGGGGTTGCCCGCTTCCCAAAATGACCGCCGCCAGCAGCGTTGCAAACATCGCCGTCACCCTCCATAAAGACATCGGTCCGGCGCATCACGCCGGACCTTGGACGAGTTCTTGGTTGTTAGGTACCGTCTTTGTGTACATGTTCCAGAAGCGCCTCGTAGACCGCATCGGGGATTTCGATCCCTAGGCTCTTCTGAAGGCTACGGCGCTTTCGGGCCAGAAGAATGCAGGCTTCCGAAGCACATACATAAGCCCCACGCCCATTCGCCTTCCCGGTTAGATCTATCGTGACCTCGCGATTGGGCGTGCGAACTACGCGAATAAGCCCACGCTTGTCGCCTGGAGTGCGGCAGCCTACGCAGCTTCGGATGGGTATGTGCTTGCGCCGCATGTCTTGTAACGGTCGCAATGGGCGTCCAGCCTGAAGCACAGCCGAAGGCCGGTACGACTCGATTGCGTTGTTATGTGCTTAATGTCCCAGCTCGCTTTCGTCGATTCCAGCAATCTTCATAAGGTGTCTCAGCAAGCCGATCTTGAGCGGGTTATCTCCATGTATGGGCACCGAGATTCGAGCCGTGTTACCCGCTTTCGCGTAGATGTGATGACTTCCCTCCGTTCTTCGCAGTTCCCAGCCGTTCTTCTCAAGCAGTTTCGCGAACTCTTTCCCTGAGATGGCCCTCACACGGCAATCTCCAAGACCTTATCCTTTTCCGTTACCTTGACGTCTTTTAGGTCTACAGCCAAGCAACCTTCCACAGCCTCGTGAATATTTCTGAGGAGTTCGTCGAATGTCTCGCCCTGTGTGGCGCAGCCTGGGATGGAAGGAACTTCGGCCCAGTAGCCTCCTTCTTCCGCTTCATGAACGATCACTTTCAGTTGCATAAAAACCACCTCACGTGTTTGATGAGCACTGAGCACACAACTGAAAAGTGCCACCCTATTCTACGGGCCAGATTCGGGCGCAATTCCTTCGGCGTGTTCCTGCAATCTCGACGTGTCTAGATCATCGGCCTGGATTTCCGGCAGGCTGTCGTCTGGAACGTTCTCGTCACAGGGTGGCAATCCTCCGGCTGGCGCGGCCGCCACCGGCATGCGCTCGGATGGCGCGCCAACATCTGTAGGCATGCCCGCGCCTTCCTCCTGCCACGCCTTCGCCACCTGACTTTCGCTGCGGATATCTATCCGCCAACCCGTGAGGCGCGCTGCAAGGCGAACATTCTGCCCCGATCTGCCGATCGCAAGGGAGAGTTGGTTATCCGCCACAACTACGAAGGCGCTCTTGTTCTCTTCGTTCAAGGTCACTTTGAGCACCTTCGCCGGGGAGAGTGCCTCTGCGATGAACTGCGCCGGATCCTCGGACCATCGAACAACGTCAATCTTTTCGTCATAAAGCTCGTTCACAACGGATTGCACGCGACTTCCCCGGTGGCCAACGCAGGCGCCCACGGGGTCTACACGCTCATCTCGCGAATAGACGGCAATCTTGGAACGCGCGCCAGGTTCCCGTGCTACGGACTTGATGGTAACCGTGCCATCGGTAATCTCTGGAACTTCCAGCTCAAAAAGCCGCCGAATGAGCGTGGGATGCGTGCGGGACACGAGCACCTGTGGGCCCTTCGACGTGTTGCGCACCTCTACGATGTATACTTTCAGCCGGTCGTTTGGCCGATAGGGCTCGGAAGGCACTTGCTCCGTTGGCGGAAGAACGGCTTCGGCCTTACCTAATCCCACAATCACATGTCGCCCCTCACGCCTCTGAACGATGCCGGTCATCACTTCGCCCACGCGTTCCACGAATTCTCGATAAACACGGTCCCGTTCGATCTCGCGGATGCGCTGGGTGAGCACCTGTCGGGCAGTTTGGGCCGCGATGCGTCCGTAGGAGCGAGGCGTGATGTCAATTTCGATGACCTGGCCAGGAAGGGCATCAGGATCGTACTTCCGGGCTTCTTGAACCGAGATCTCCGAGAGCGGATCTTGCGGATCCTCAACCACGGTTTTTTGACAATAGACCTGAAAGGTGCCCTTATCCGCGTGGAGACGAACCTTGATTTCGCCTTGATTGGCATAATCGCGCTTGTAGGCGGAGACGAGCGCCGATTCCACCGTCTCCAGCAGTTCCTCCAGCGGAATTTCCTTCTCCCGCGCTGTTTGACGGAGTACGTCTAAAAACTCGTTGCTCATTCGGCATCTCCTACGTTTGCCAAACCACCCACCTACAAGCAGAGAGCCGCCCAATGAGGCGGCCCCAAAAGATAAGAGAAAAGAGCGGGCGACACCCACTCTTCGGCAAGGGCACGATCTACCGACGCTTCATTATATCATAAACGCCCTACCCCTGCAATGTGGAGAAACGAAGACCCGCACGGAGCAAGCAGCGGAACGGCTGCGCATGCGGGTCTTCAATAGCAATGCTGAGCGCTCGGGTCATGCGCTAAGTCGGGCGATGATGGCCTCGGTAACCTCGGTGGTGGTGGCTGTGCCTCCCAGATCCCTCGTGCGGTGGCGTCCATCGCTCAGAACCTCCAGGACTGCTTGCTCCACGCGATTGGCAGCGTCCGTCTCGCCGAGGTGCCTCAACATCATGACGGCCGAAAGAATGAGCGCCACAGGGTTCGCCAGGTTGCGCCCGGCAATGTCGGGTGCCGAGCCATGGACTGCCTCATACATTACGATGCCGTTATCGCCTACATTGGCACTTGGCGTAAGACCCAGACCTCCAACCAACCCTGCGCACAGATCGGAGATGATGTCACCGTAGAGGTTCTCCATCACCATCACATCGAAGATCTCCGGGCGCATCACCAATTGCATGCATGTGTTGTCTACGATGAGTTCTTCATACTCGATCTCGGGGTATTCCCGGGCTGCCTGTCGCATGCATTCTAGGAAGAGGCCATCCGCCAGTTTCATAATATTGGCCTTATGCACGGCGGTAACTTTGCGGCGGCCTGCCTCGCGGGCGTACTCAAAGGCGTAGCGTCCGATGCGCAAGGAGGCAGCTTCGGTGATGATCTTGAGGCTCTCTACCACGCCAGGTACCACAATATGCTCGAGGCCGGAATAGAGATCCTCGCTATTCTCTCGAATGACCACCAGATCTACGTTCTCGAAGCGGGTCTTCACACCGGGAAGGGAACGCACCGGGCGCACGTTGGCGTAGAGGTTTAATCGCTTGCGGAGAGTGACGTTCGCACTTGAGAAACCCACGCCGATGGGCGTGGTGATGGGGCCTTTCAAGGCCACCCGATTCTTCACAATGGCGTTGATCACTTCATCCGGCACGGCCGTTCCGTAGCGAGCCACCATCTCGGCCCCAGCCTGCACGATTTCCCATTCGATGGACACCCCGGCGGCTTCCACCACGCGCATGGCCGCCCGGGTTACCTCCGGACCGATGCCATCGCCCGGGATCACCGTCACTCGATGTGTGGCCTTAGTTGAACCTTCCTTACCCGTCATTGGCCATGCTCCCGCAACCACTCCAGCCCTTTGCGAACAGCCGGAACTGGGTCTCCTTCTTCAGGCTCGTGTTCCAGGGAAAGGTATCCTGAGTAACCGAGCCCATTCAGCACGTCCAGAACCCGCTCTAGCCCCACTACTCCATACCCCATGGCGCACGAATGGTGCGCGCCCGTTGCCTCCATGTCCTTCCAATGAACATGCCACACATGGCTACCGAGGGTGCGTACGGCGTCGGCTGCGTCAATATTGACCACGGCGAACCATCCCGTGTCGGGGCCTGCACCCAGCACGTCCGGCGCGGCAGCGATCTGCGCCAACATCTTTTCCGGTGTCTCCATGCCGGGGTGGTTCTCTATGGTGACTTTGACCCCGTGGGCCCTCAGTACGGGCAAACTTACATCCAGCCGATCCCAAGCGATGCCTCCTTGCAGATAGGGGGCGCCAAGGATGTTCGCAGCAACGCAAGCCCTTTCGTAGTCCTCTTTGGTGTGGTTCGGGCCCCCAAACCACCCGGCGTAGGCGCTCACCTTAAGGCCGTGATCGGAGATAATCCGAGCAAACTGCTTAACATGCCGCTCATCTACTCTGTCATAGGGCAGGTGCGCTACCCACACCTCAATGGCTTCCACGCCTAGATCGGCCACCTCTCGGCAGATGGTGGCCCACTCCATCTCCCACCCCCAAGACGTAAACTGGTCTTTGGTGGCTTCCTCACATCGGCCCCAGTCGAACGGCTTTGGTGGTTCGTACCCAAACACTCGCGTAACGTAATTGGCGGTCACCACGGATTTCTTCATAAACTGCTCCTCTCCATATGGGGCAACAGCCCTCTTGCGCGCAATCCGATGCTACGTCTCCATCCGGCCCATTTCCGCGGAGATCTCCTCAAGCACACGCCGAGCGGCCGCGGCCGGATCAGGCGCTCCCGTGATCGGTCTTCCTAACACCAAGTAATCTGCCCCGCGACGAACCGCCTCCGCGGGCGTTGCCGTTCTGCGTTGATCCGCCGGGTCTGTGCCCTCCGGGCGCACCCCAGGCGTCACGATGACGAACTCAGGACCGCACGTGCGCCGCACGGCCTCAATCTCCCATGCAGATGCTACAACGCCTTGGCCTCCGCACAATTGCACCATGCGAGCCAAACGAGACACGTACGTGTATCGGTCCACGGAGACCATCAAATCGTTTTGAAGCTCTGTATCGTTCATGCTGGTAAGGAGTGTAACGCCCACAAGTAAAGGACGCTCGGCGTGCGCGGCAATCCTGCTTGTGTGTTCGTGGATGGCCTGAGCGGCAGCAGTCACCATCCGAGACCCGCCGGCAGCGTGAACGTTCAGCATCCACAAGTTGTGGCGTATCGCGGCGCGCACTGCCCGGTGCACGGTGGCCGGAATATCATGGAATTTGGCGTCGTAGAAGATACGCTTGGCGCCGCATTCGTGCAGATAGTCCAAAGCGGCAGGGCCCTCTGCGTTCACGAGTTCCAAGCCTACTTTGTACGCTCCCACGTATGGCGCAGTAGCGCGAACCAAGCGTACTGCGTGCTCCAACGTGTCTACATCGAGGGCAAGGATCAGCCGCTCTCTAGGATCCATTGCGTCTACGCACTTTCCGCGCGGAGTGGTGGCATTCTCGTGTCTACGCGTGGCGATTCGCGATCGAATGGGATCGCCCGCAAAAGTAGAGGTAGCACCGGGTGCCTCGGCGTATTATACCCGTGGCGCACGTACGCTGCGCGGAGATTAGGATATGCGGGCCTTGTTCGCGACCAATGGGGCAGAGCGACGGCCATAATCTTGAGAATTGCAAAAGCCGGCTCTTGCTTTATTCGCGGATACGCCGTATAATCGAGGAAGCGCTACAGGACGGGAGGCTATCACCGGCTGACGTCCGGGTGGAGTAGCAACCGTTCACCGATAAAGGAGCATAGAACAACCATGGGTACTCCGGCCACAGACGTTCCCGCTGCCATCACGCTTAGCGAGCGTGCGGCAACCGAGATCAAGAATCTCTTTGAGAGCCAGGGCGTGGCCAATGCGGCCCTGCGTGTATTCGTTGCCGGAGGTGGCTGCTCCGGCCTTCAGTACGGCATGGCCATCGCCGACGAGGTTGAAGAGGGCGATCTGGAACTAGAGCAGCACGGTGTCCGCATCTTGGTAGATCCTCTCAGCCTACAATACATTCACGGCTCCTCGGTAGATTACGTGGAAGACGTGATGGGCGGCGGTTTCAAGATAGATAATCCCAACGCCATCCACTCGTGCGGATGTGGCTCGTCGTTCTCCACGGAGGAGGGAGAAGGCGGCTGCTCGTCGGGTTGCTGCGGCGCTTAGAGCACCGAACGCACTGGATTTGCCCATACGCCGGCCGGATGAGGTATCCTCATGATGTAGGTCACCTCATCCGGCATTATTCGCATGCGGCGCACAAAGATCATTTGTACCATCGGCCCTGCCTCATCCACGGATACGACCCTGCGCCGTATGATGCAGGCCGGTATGGACGTAGCCCGCATCAACTTCTCCCACGGATCGCCTGAGGAACATGCCGCCACCATCGAGCGCGTTCGCAATCTCGCCCACACCCTGGGGAAGAATGTCGCAATTCTTCAGGACCTTTCTGGCCCCAAGGTACGTGTAGGAGCAATTCCCGGCGGTTCCGTTGTGCTTACTCGTGGGGAACTCGTTACGTTTTCCTCTCGCACAGACGCGCCCGGTATCATTCCCCTACCCGTTCCCGAGTTGTTGGATGCCGTTCGTGAAGGGGATCGCCTGGTGGCCGATGATGGTCTCCTGGTGTTTCGCGTGGTGTCCCGCGTAAACGACGGTATCACGGCGCGGGTGCTGGTGGGTGGTGCTCTTACGTCGCACAAAGGGATTGCAGCACCGGGGATTCCGCTGAACATTCCGGCAGTAACCCCCAAGGATCTGGACGATCTGCACGTGGGCATTGCGGCTGGAGTGGACTGGGTGGCGGCGTCCTTTGTGCGATCGGTGGAGGATCTGGAACCGCTCAGGCAGGCCATGGTTCAGGCGGGAGTTCTCAAGCCCATCATCGCCAAGGTTGAACGGATGGAAGCCGTGCGCAACATACGATCGCTTGTGGAAGCCGCCGACGGCATCATGGTGGCTCGCGGTGATCTGGGGATTGAGATCCCCATGGACGAAGTACCCGAGGTACAAAAGCGCGTTATTGCACTTGCTCGCGAGGCGGGAAAGCCCGTGATCACCGCCACGCAGATGCTGGAATCCATGACACACAACCCCATGCCCACACGCGCCGAGGCCACGGATGTAGCAAACGCGATCCTGGACGGCACCGACGCTTTGATGCTGTCGGGCGAGACGGCTGTCGGGGACTATCCGGTGGAAGCGGTCCGGATGATGGCGAAGATCGCCCGCCGCACGGATTCCCACCTCGAAGCGAACACGAATTGGTTAAAAGGCAGCACCGCTTCCTGCGCCACACCGGCCGAGGCCGTGGCCCAAGCCACCGTGGATATTGCCGCCCATCTTGGCGCTGCCCTCATCATTACGGCGACCACATCAGGATTCACGGCACGCCTCATCGCAAAATACCGGCCCAAAACCCCGATTGTAGCCGTCACTCCATCGGAAGACACGTGCCGAAGATTGGCTGTAACATGGGGCGTGCGGCCGGTGATGATTGAACCGGTGCGTGACACCGACCACATGATGGGCGCAGCACTCGCGGCAGTGGCCCGCCTCAAGTTGGCACCACCGGGCAGCCGCGTGGTACTCACTGCAGGCGTACCGGTGAACGTGGTGGGGACTACAAACCTGATCCGCGTCCACACTTTGGGACAAGAAGCCGGCGGCGCTTAGAAGGGAAAAGTCGGCTCGGTATCGAATAAGCGTACAGTGGCGGGCGCGGGAAACGCCGAGGGACGCCATCTCGATGTATTTTCCCCTCGATTGGCGCGCATCGCAATTGCGTTGGGTGGGAAGACGTATAGGTGCACCCGCCGCAGCTTCATGGGAGATCTTGCGTGGCAGTGAACGGTCCGAGGCAGGAAAACGCACTTTTCCCCGTCATCAAAGGCGGCGCGATCTTCGCATGTTGCGTACTCATGGCGTGGCTGGGGGTTGTTGTTCATCGGCCATATGCCACGGCGGGCCGTATGGAAGCCGAGAACGCTTTCTTGAAGGCACATAATCGCCAGCTTGAGCTGGAGAACCAACGCTTGGCCCAGCGCATCTCTCAATTGGATACCGATGCCGGGATGGAGCGTGAAGCTCGCAAGCTAGGTTATGTCAAAAAGGGCGAACAGCCCCTCATTATCCCTGCGGACCAGTAGATCCCCAGCCCTTTGCATCAAGATCGCACGCACCCGGGCGCCAATTCCAGCCCGAGGTATAATAAGTTACGTAGCCTAGAACGGAGCCGGTTGCTAGTGCGCAAGCCGGCCGTTTTTGTGTGTTCGCGGCATGGATCTCAGTCAACTCACGCGGTATGTTGACCGCCTTCCCGGCTTCACGGAAACGGTCGAAAAGCTACCGTCGTCGGCGATTAGGGTAACCATCGAGGGACTGGTGGGAACAGCCAGATCCCTCGTTTTGGCGCGCCTTTGGGAGCTAATCCAGCCAACCGTACTTGTAATTACCCCTCAGCCCCAAGAAGCATATCGCATTCTAGACGATTTGAAGCAGCTCGGAATAAGCCAAGATCGGCTCTTCCACCTTGTGCCCTTCGAGACCTCCCGCATCACAGGTACTCCGGCTGATTATTCGGCCATCAGTGACCGCATCAGTAGCCTTTTGGCCCTGGCCCGCGGCGAGCCCTGCATCGTTGTAGGAACGCCGGATGCCGTGTTCCAGCGCACCGTGGATCCGAGCGTGCTCCTATCGCATTCCTTCGAGGTGTCTGCCGGATCCTCCGCATCCATGGAAGGCATCTTGGCCCGCCTGGTAGCCACCGGATACGAAGCGGTGCCGACCGTGTCCCGCCCGGGCCAATTCTCTCGACGGGGAGGCATTCTGGATATCTATCCTACAACAGCCACGGCGCCCGTTCGGCTTGAGTTCTTCGGTGACGATATCGAGAGTATCCGCACCTTCGATGTGGCCACGCAGCGCTCGATCGCCCGCCTGGATCGTGTGCCGATCGGTCCGGCACGCGAGGTGATCCTATCGCCTTCTGCAGTGGAGCAGGCTCTACCCGTCATCAAGCGCACTTTACGTCACCGGCTGGGGGAGCTTGCTTCCCAGGGCAATCGCCAAGCATTCGAGCGGCTTTCATCACAAGTGGATGAGGATATCGCCCAATTGGCCGCTGCGGGATCTTTCGATGGCGCAGAGATCTACTTGCCCTATCTCGTACCGGAACCGTGGTGTGCATTGGACTACCTTTCGACCTCTTCGACCCGGCCCGCCGTGCTCGTCGTAGATGACCCTCTTCGCGTCGAGCGCCAGCATGATCGGTTGGGTTTGGAACTCAAGGATTTACTCCAGCGACGGTACGACCGCGGCGAGCTGCTTCACGTACCTGACCTGCTGGTGCCCGTAAATCATGCGATAGAACGGGTACTGCCGAACCACTCGGTTATCCTCCTCACCCAAATCCCGCAAACTTGGGACGCCGTTTCTGTGGAGCGCACGCTTGTTGCGGACGCAGCCGCCATGGAGACCTGGCGCGCCCGACTCACGTTCCTCGCCGATGAAGTGGCTACGTGGCGCAGGAATGGCGCAGAGTGCATCCTGGTGACGGACCAGCCACAACGTGTTCGGGCAATTTGCGGGGAACTGGGCATCGCCACTCTTGGAGAGGATGCAGAAGCGGTGCCTCAAGGTGCACCGGCAGTCCACGTTATAGAAGGCCGTTTGCGCCAAGGATTCAAATTCCCTGCGATTAACCTGTACGTTGCCACCGATGCGGAGCTGTTTGGGGGCACACGCGCCTTGGTGTCTCACCGGAGGCCGAAGGGTGGAATCCCGATCTCCACGGTGTTGGATCTTCGGCCGGGCGATTTTGTGGTGCACATTCACCATGGCATTGGCGTGTACCGCGGGTTAGTGAAGCGCGAGGTGGATGGCGCCCAGCGGGATTACCTCCTCGTGGAATATGCGGGGGGAGACCGGCTGTACGTGCCCGCCGATCAGATTGATCGTATTCAGCGCTATGTGGGGGGTGACGGCTCCCCCCCGGCGCTAAACCGCATCGGGGGGAGTGATTGGCAGCGCACTACTCGACGCGTGAAGGAACAGGCGAAGGCCATGGCGCGGGAATTAGTGGAATTGTACGCAGCCCGCCAAACAGCCGAGCGCCCTCCCCTCGATGAGGATACTCCTTGGCAGCGAGAAATGGAGGACTCATTTCCCTACGAGGAAACGCTCTCCCAGCTCCGCGCAATTGCAGACGTTAAGGCCGACCTGATGGCCTCGCGACCCATGGACCGACTCGTCTGCGGGGACGTAGGTTTCGGCAAGACCGAGGTGGCGATTCGGGCGGCTTTCAAGGTGGTGGAAGCCGGCAGGCAGGTGTGTGTCCTCTGTCCAACTACGGTCCTAGCTGCCCAGCACCACACTACCTTTTCCGAACGCCTGGCTGCGTATCCCATTCGGGTGGAACTCTTAAGCCGCTTCCGGAGCCGAGCCGAGCAACAGCGAACGGTTCAGGCTGTAAAGGTAGGTGCCGTGGACATTGTGGTGGGCACCCATCGCCTGCTCTCCAAAGACGTGGAGTTCCGCAATCTTGGGCTTGTGATTGTGGACGAAGAACAGCGCTTCGGGGTAGCCCACAAGGAGCGCCTTAAGCAATTGCGCAAAACGGTAGATGTGCTCACGCTTACTGCTACACCCATCCCGCGGACACTCTCCATGGCGCTCTCCGGCTTGCGTGATATGAGCGTGATCGAAGATGCCCCGGGAGGCCGCCTTCCTATCGTAACCCATGTAGGGGAATACAACGAGGATCTCATTCGAGACGCGATTATGCGTGAGCTTGAGCGGGACGGTCAGGTGTACTTTGTGCACAACCGGGTGGAGAGCATAGACTTTGTGGCTCAAAGGATCCAACGCCTGGTGCCCAGCGCCCGCATCCGCGTAGGCCACGGGCAAATGTCTGAAGACGAACTTGAGCACATTATGTACGATTTCTACCATCGTGCATTCGACGTGCTCGTGTGTACTACAATCATCGAAAACGGCCTGGATATACCCAACGTCAACACGATTATTATTGACCGGGCCGACCGGATGGGATTGGCTCAGCTCTACCAACTTCGCGGACGTGTTGGTAGGAGCGACCGCCAGGCCTACGCGTACCTTTTCTATCGCCGAGCAGGCCAGCTAACCGACGTAGCCGAAGACCGCCTGGCAGCAATCCGTCAGTTCACCGCCCTGGGATCCGGGTTCCAGGTAGCCATGAGGGACTTAGAGATAAGAGGCGCGGGGAACCTTTTGGGCCCGGAGCAGTCCGGCGCAATGGTGGCTGTGGGATTTGACCTTTACTGCAAGCTCCTCTCCCAAGCAGTATCGGAATTGAAGGGCGAAGATCCCGTAGACGTTACCCTTCCGGCGGTGGATCTGCCTGTGACGGCGCATATTCCGGCCGATTATATTCCTAATGAGGCGGAACGTATTTACTTCTACAAACGTATGGCGTCCGTGCGGAACACGGCAGAGATAGATGCCCTGCGCGAAGAGCTCGAGGATCGGTATGGCGATCCCCCCACTGCAGTGTGGAACGCGCTTGCGGTGCTTCGATTGAGGCTTCGCGCGCGTGATGCAGGGATCGCGCAAATGCGCGGCGAAAAGAGGGAGGTCACCATTCGGCTTGCACCGCATGCCCGCCTCCATCCTGACGCGATTCGCTTGCTGACATATGCCTTCAAAGGGCATCGCTTTACCCCTGATGCCGTCATCGTGCCCATACGGTCTCCGAGGGTGCTGGAGGAAGCCGAGGAGATGGTGGCTGTGTTGGAACGCGCAGTACAATATGGCAAGAAGGATAATATGCACCCGGTGGCAACCAGCTAAAAAGAACTCGTCCTAGTGTCCCGGCAAGAGGTCTTCAATATGGCAAAGACAGCCCTTTCTGATAGTGTTAGCGGAGAGCTCAGTAAGCAAGAGCTGCTCTCAATCTACAGACTGATGCTCCTTATTCGGAGGTTCGAGGAGCCTCTGAACCGCAAATTCCGTGAAGCGAAGATTGGCGGCTATCTCCATCTCTATATCGGGCAAGAAGCAATCGCTGCCGGGATTATCCCCTTGCTGCGTCTCCCTGGCGATTATGTTCTAAGCTCTTACCGGGACCACGGCCATGCCCTGGCGTGTGGCAGCGATCCTCGATCTCTGATGGCGGAGCTTATGGGGCGAGCCACCGGCTGTGCAGGCGGCAAGGGTGGCTCCATGCACCTGATTGATCCGGACCACGGCTTCTTGGGTGGCGACGGGATTGTGGGTGGTCCGGTACCCGTGGCAACCGGTGTGGGCTACGCAATCAAGTACCGTGGTACGGACAACGTGTGCGTGTGCTTCGTGGGCGACGGAGCAATGAACCAGGGTGGTGTCCACGAAGCCCTCAACATGGCCGGACTCTATAAGCTGCCGGTGCTCTACGTGGTGGAGAACAATCAGTACGCCATGGGAACGCCGATTTCGTGCTCCACCGGTCAAACAGATCTGGTACTGAAGGCTCGTGCCCATGGCGTGCAGGGCGAGCGCATTGATGGGATGGACGTGCTGGGAGTGCGCCAAACTGCCGAACGTGTGATCGCGCAGATGCGGCGCACCGGAGAGCCATACTTTATCGAGGCAATATGCTATCGGTTCTCGGGGCACGGTGTGGCCGACAATCCAACCCAGCAGCGCTTCTACCGCAGTGAGGCTGAGATCGAGGAATGGAAGCGCCGGGATCCGGTGCTCACCTTCCGCACAAAGCTGGAGAACTGGGGCGTCTTGAGCCCGGAAGAAGCCGAAGCGATGGATGCCGAGGTGCGCCGGCAGATCGAGGAAGCCATCCAATTTGCGGAGAGCAGCCCCGAGCCACCGATAGACACCCTTTTCGAGAATGTATTCGCATGAGGCTGGAGGAGAAGATGGCGGTAATGCGGTACGGCGAAGCCCTGCGGCTTGCGCTCACAGAAGAGATGGAGCGTGACCCCAACGTGTTCATCTGTGGAGAAGAGGTGGGCCGATACCAGGGCACATTTCGTGTAACCGAGGGCCTTCTGCAACGCTTCGGACCCATGCGCGTGCTGGACACGCCCATCAGTGAAATCGGCATCGCGGGCTTGGCAACAGGGGCTGCCATGGCCGGGCTAAGGCCCATCGCCGAGTTTATGACTTGGTCTTTCGCACTGGAGGCCATGGATCAGATTGTGAACCACGCAGCTAAAATCACCTATATGTCCGGCGGTCGCGTCACCTGCCCTGTTGTGTTTCGCGGACCGGCAGGCGTAGGCGGTCAGCTATCGGCCCAGCACTCGCAAAGCCTGGAGGCTTGGTACGCGCACATTCCAGGACTCAAGGTAGTAACTCCATCCAATCCTGCAGATGCCAAAGGACTCCTAAAGACGGCCATTCGAGATCCGAACCCTGTAATCTTCATGGAGCATCACGGCCTGTACGCCCAACGCGGCGAGGTGCCCGAGGATCCGGATTTTACCGTTCCTTTTGGGCATGCTGTGGTGCGGAGGCCAGGTCGCCATGTAACGATCGCTAGCTATTCGTACATGGTGACGGTGTGCATGCGTGCGGCGGAAACCCTTGCAAAGGATGGAATCGAGTGCGAGGTGATAGATCTGCGCACGCTCGTCCCTCTCGATATGGAGACGGTTACCGCTTCTGTGCGCAAGACACACCGTGCCGTTGTCGCCCAGGGAGAGTGGAAGAACGTAAGTATGGTCTCGGAATTAGCAGCCCGTATCTACGAAACGGCTTTCGACGACCTAGACGCCCCCGTAGAGCGCGTGGCAGGGCCCGATGTGCCCATGCCTTATGCCAAGAATCTGGAGCGCGCGGCAATCCCCGCCGAGGGCGAGATCATTGCTGCAGTTAAGCGCGCCTTGGCGTGACGCCACGGATGTCAAACTCGTTCTGGAGGACTTATGTCAGAGATTCGTATGCCCAAGATGGGCGATGGTATGGAGGAAGGCACCATTCTCCGCTGGTTCAAGAAGGAAGGCGATGTGATCGCCGCCGAGGAACCCATCGCCGAGATTGAAACAGATAAGGCCAACGTTGAGATCCCGGCCGAAGAATCCGGCGTTCTGACGCGCATCCTTGTACCGGAGGGGCAAACAGTTCCCGTTGGCGCGGTGATCGCCGTTGTAGCTTCCTCCGGCCAAGACACTTCATCCGCCGAGGCTGCGCCTCAGGCAACTCGCTCGGAAGCGCCATCTCCCGATGAGCCTTCGCCGCAGGTGTCGTCTCCCCCTACGGGAACACCACGTGCGGTTGGCGAGCCCGAAGCAGAGCGGGTTAAGGCCTCGCCTTTGGCTCGGCGCATGGCCCGCGAGCTTAACATTGACCTTGCCAATATCCGTGGAACCGGCCCGGGGGGTCGTGTGGTGGAGCGGGACATCACCGCATTCGTACAGAGTGGAGCGCGCCAGAGGGAACTTCCATCGGCCACGTCCGTGCCTAGCCAGGCTCCCCCAGCCCCAAGCCTGCCCGGCACCGACCGCGAAATCGGTCGCATGCGCAAGGCCATTGCCCGGCGCACTACAACGAGCAAGCAGACCATACCCCACTTTTACCTAACCATGCCCATCACGATGGATGCTGCCCTGCGTTTGCGCGAAGAGATGAACACTGCGACGCCCGCGAACAAGATCTCGGTGAATGACCTCGTAGTGAAAGCGTGCGCCGAGGCGCTGGTTCGCTTCCCGGAAGTCAATGTAAGCTACACCCCCGAGGAGCGCATCCGCCAATATGACACGGTGAACATCGGCATTGCGGTGGGAACAGACAACGGATTGACGTTGCCCGTGATCCCGGAATGCCATAAGAAGACGCTTCGGCAGATTTCTGCGGAAGCCAAACACCTCATCGAATTGGCGCGATCAGGGGCGCTTACACCCCAACAGATGTCGGGCGGTACGTTCAGCGTATCCAATCTCGGGATGTTCGGCGTGGAGGAATTCGCAGCGATCATCAATCCGCCTGAAGCGGCCATCCTAGCCGTGGGGGCCGTGGCTCCGGAAGTTACCGTTGAGGCGGATGGGTCGTTCCAGGCGCACCACCGCATGAGGGTTACCCTGTCTTGCGACCACCGCGCTGTGGACGGCCTTTTGGGCGCCCGGTTCCTGCAAGAGGTAAAGCGCCTGCTCGAGAACCCCTACGAACTCATCTCGTGATGCAAAATCGGCCCCTCGGGAGCAAGTATGGTATAATCAAGCTGAAGGGGTTCCGCCCCGGTATAGACACTCGCTTTCCGGAGGCAGCGGCGGAATGAAGACCACTCTCAGGTGCCATTGCGGCCAGCGCATCTTCTCCCGGGACATCATGCAGCAGGGGTACTATGTTCGCCAATTCGGCCCGAGCTACGTGTACATTAAATTCCGCTGCTCCCGGTGTAAGAAGCTGGGCGAACACTTCATCAAGCAGGAGGACTGGAACGCTGCCCTCCTAGAGGACAACGTGTCTGAGATTACTCCCGAAGAGAAGGCCCGTTTCGACGCCATGGGGCAAATCACCATCGAAGAGATGGTGAACTTCCACTACGAATTGGAGGCTCTCAATAGCCTTCCCCAAAAACCCGAAGTGGAATAGCTGTCCTCGCCCAATGATCGCCTCGGTTTTGTGAGCCTCCCTCCATGCGGTGCACGCCGGCCGGGCTGATCTTGGGAGTCGAATCGAGCTGCTGTTTTCTACCCGAAGATTAGGGACCACTTGACGCGTGAACCGCCAAGCGGTCCTTCGCATAACGTAGACAAGGGCCGCGCAAGGGCCTCCGCGCGCGGAGTGACGCCCCCACCCCACGGATGGCCAAGGACCGAAGTGGGCGCGGTCGCCATCACTTTCCGGGCGCGACGCGGGTAACGACGATGCTACCAATCCGCCGGATCACCGGCTCTCCCCAACACGCCCAATCCGCAGTGGAATTATCTGCCGGCCCCACATCGGCCACGAGGCGCAGGCGTACCTCTTTGCCGGCATACTCCGAAAGATCTGCAGACAGTTCGTCCCAATGCTTCTGATAGCCCATCCGTGAAGCCAGGGGCTTGGCATGCCCAGAGGCGTCTAATACTTCTAGTCGGAACAGTACGCCGTCGCTGGGATCGCCACCATCCTTTAAGCCGATATAGGAATGGAACTCACAAGGGCCGCTGGGTAGACGGATCGGCCTTAGCTCGGCCCACGTGTATCCAACGCCACCCTGGTACGGGGGGTGCATAAAGATGCCCTTACGGCTTGTTCCACCTACAGGCAGGTCGTCCTGAACGGCACAGATGGCGCCGGTATTGGCCACATTCGTGGTTTCTGGTTCGCCTCGCCGCGCGATGCCCCATCCTGCCACCATCTGTCGCACATCGGCGATGATCGGTTGCTCTTCCACGCGTTGTAAGGGAAGCGACGACGTGTAGCGGCATCCCGGGCCTTGAACAGTGATGGCAAGGTCGCATCGGGATCCGGCAGGGGCATCCGAGGCAATTTCAATGGAGACCTGTGCAGGCGGGTGTTTACCGTCGAAGGGCACAGTTCGTGGCGTTATGCGCCATCCCTCAGGCAGCTCAAACCCAATTCGGAACTCCCCGTGTGCTAACCCCGTGAGCTTCCAAGAGGGGAAGAGCGTCACCACGGTAGCCGCCGCCTCGGCGCGCACGACAGTGGCACTCCACTCAACAGGATCGCATACCTTTACAATGGCAGCACGGGTGCCCTTGGCGGTTTTGGCCGTAACGACCACAACGGATCCCGGGCGAGCATCCGAAGGGATCAGCACACAACCGGGAATAGCGGTCGCTCCTGTTACAGCCAACTGAGCCTTTACTGGGCCATGCACGGATACCGGGACACGAGCGCCTGGAGGTGCTTCTTCGGCAGCAGGATCAAGGGACCATGCTTTGTTGCCGGAGAATGTGAGTACGTAACGAACGCCGCCAGGTGTGGGCGTGATCCATGTGGTGCGGCCACCATCGCGCACTGTAGGTGCAGGTAGTCGCTTACCGGATTGGTCGTAAACGACGCAGCGGGTCAAAACTCCGGTGACACCATAGGGACGCCGAAGGAGAAAGTCGCCATCGCCGGTGATGTGGATTACCTCCAGCGTGTTGGGGGCCACCTTGCGTATGGCTAAAGCGCCGTTGGAAGCAGCCTCAGGCACCGAAAGCCAGCGTCCGCGCCCATCCAAGTACGTATATGCGTCGCTCCTGAGGTAATCGGCTTTCCTGCCATCCACTCGCGCTGAATACGTGAAGAGCCCGCTCGAACCCTCATGTGAAGCGGGCTGGTACGCAGCCCATCCCGCCGGAGGCAGGGTGAGCTTCCGGCTTCCTACGCGTACAATCCAGTCCTCGGAAGGGCTATCGTTAAGCCAGAGGCGTAATCCATTGGGGTATTCCACAAAAAGCTGTCGTCTGGATGCCGGCAGCCCCATCGCCAAGGCGGTAGACACAGACCGCAGCATCGTGCCATCCCAATAGGCAATCCGCACGGGAACCTGAAGCCCATATCGCGCCTGAACCTGCTGAAGCATGTAATAAGAACGGCAGGTGCGGCCGATCCCGTGGTTTTCCTCTACAAGCCACCCGATGTGCCCGTAGGCCATCGTAGTGAGAAGGAAGCGATCTATGGCGCGGTCTATGTTCTCGGGTGACTGCCAGTTTGGGATGGCGTCACAGAAGAAGCTCGTCCAGCTTACACCGATATCGCATTCCTTGGAGTGGACCTGATAGAGGTCAAAGATCGGCAAGAGAGGCTCCGTTGCGAGGTTCCGGCCGTTGTACGTATGTCCATAGTTGCCGTCCGTAAGGCCGGCGTAGAGCCATTGATATGTGCCCTCCGAGAAGATGGGCCCGCCGTATATTCTGGAATCGTTGCGGAGGAGTTCCCCGTAGCAGTAGAAGGTTTGGGCGAAGGTTCCGGCTCCCGGGACGCGCGCGTCGTAGTCGCAATATCCCCACGGAGCCACAGCAGTGCTTACATCCGTGTATGCGCTGTTCGACCGGTAGCGCGCCTCGATCTGCGGCGCAAGCTCCGCCTCAAACTCGGCAGCCTTCATGGGCTTTTCCGCCCAACACCTGGGCCATGCCGGGCGCCATTCACCGTCGGGAAGCCGCTGCACTCCGTCGGGAGTCCAATGTTCATTCACGGGGGCAAAGTCTGTGTAATTCGTGTACAACCCGCTTAGCCATCCCAACGCCTTCTGGTGTGCTACAAAGCGTTTGAGGGCTTCGTCACCGCCCTTGGCAGGTGCGGCATGTACGCGGAGAGTGAAGCTCTCGCCTCCATCCCGCCAAGCGATTTCGTGGTTGCATTGGATAAGGCGCTCGATGCCATACCGCCGCAGCATTTCGCTCCTGCGCATTTCCGTGGCGTAATCGGAGGGCCCCCACGACTCTTGCCACAAACGATCTACCGCCATCTTAGCGTGGAGGCCTACCGGATTTGGGACCACGGGAAGCACCTCTTCGAACCGAGGCGACACGGTTATGAACACGCGTTCAAACATGGGGTTGCGCTTGCCATCCGTCTTGGTAATGTAGCGCACGCCTCCATTGATGCGGGCGCGATCCCCGGCGGCATATTCGGCACCGTAAAGTTCCGAGCCGTTCGAGCGGTACCAATCCGGCATGATGGAGGCAAACAGCGTGCGGTTTGCCACACGGCACATCAAGAACGTCGGACTGGTACTGCCATAGGTGATGGGAGGAACGTAGAGCGTGCGCGGCTCGCGCAGGCCTGTGATCGAACCGAATGTCAGCTCCGTAGCCAACCCAGTTCGATTGGTCACATCCACTACGAGGGATTTTTGCATGATGGCCAAGGTGAGTTCGGTGCCGTCTGCGTACATTGCTTTAAGGCGGGATCCGCGCAATGTTGAACGCGTAAGGGCCGCCGACGAGGGCGCTGCAGATCCGGCCAACACCACGCCGCCACCATCCAACAGATGCCCCACTTCTGTGCCGTTCACCCACGCCGTAAGGCTGGGAAGGCCTCGCTTCGGCTCGAACCGATATTCCAGCCGCCCGTCTGTGGCCTCATACGCAAAACGCACCTCTCCGTTAGGCTTGCGCCGCACAACATTCTTCCACGGATGTGTGAGCTGCAAGGGTAGGATCGTTTCTGGTCGCGTTGGGAACGGAAGTCTACCGGGCCCGATGTTGCCCCCAGGCGACTGGCCGGGAAAAAGGGAGATATTGCGCTTGGGTCTCGGCTTAAAATGGAGGGGTGCTAAGACCTCGTGATAAACCCGTATGGAATCCAGGTAGATCTCCCGCCAATCCGGCTGCCATCCACCGTCTACTTCGATGGAAACCAATGCTGCCGGCTCTGTTAGGTCGGCCGGCAATTTCCGGTGCATGAGCCACCATTCCTTCCATCGGATCGTATCCACCGTCAATGGAATCACCGTGCCGGCATTCGTGCGGAAGTTCAGCACGATGCGCACGGGTGGGGTGTCCGGCGGGTTCTCCCAGTCCCATCGGTTGCCATAAACCCACATATCTACACTGTCCAGGGGACCCGAAGCATCGTGGGGCAGCGCGATGGGTGCCGGGGGCATGAGCACAATGCGCGGCGAGGAATTGCGCGATCCGTCTCCGCGGTATCGAAGGCGGCCCACGGGCCGTCCCCACACATCTTGCGCTCGACTCGGCTGGAATTCTGCCTGTGCCCCGCCCTCCACCTGCATAGTCCATCCCGCGAGGTTGGTAAACGTGAGCGTAGGCGTAGCAGGTTCTACACGGTGCGCCCATACCATTTCGTAGGGTCTTGTACCCGGATGCTCATTGGGATCCATTTGGGTGAGAACTGTTTGCGCCATACACCTACCCCCAAAGAAAGCGACGAGGATTGCCGCAGCGATCCTACTACTCATCCCTACCCTCCTTGCCTGCAGCGGCGAAGAGTATGTTGCATCGTCCATGCATACTTTGAAGCATCCCTTCAAGAATTCCTCTTTGCCTGCGGCCGTGGTGCGCCTGGCCTATGGAACGTGGCCACGAGCGGCAATGCTCAGCCCGTTCGACTCTTGGCATCTAGACAAATGCGACGAAAAGCCTTGACACGGTCCGAGACCTTCGGTATAATGCATTCGTATGCATGAGGCAGTTCCGCTGATATTGCCGGTGGCGTGCGCGTTCGGCAGGGTTATGCATTCGTATGCTCAAACGAACCGACAGACCTGAACGTAGGATAACGGCCAAGGAGATCGCCGCCAAACTGGGCGTGTCCCAATCCACCGTGTCGCGGGTTTTGAGCAATGCTCCGGGCTACCAATACTCGGCGGAAACGCGTCGGCGTATCCTTCAAGAAGCCGAGCGAGCGGCGTACCGTCCCCATGCCGTCGGCCGTTCGTTGCGGGAACGCCGGACTCGCGTTGTGGGCTTTACCAGTTCCTATGCCAATCTCGACGCCCGCAACGCTTTCCTGGCCGAAATCATCGGCAGCCTCCAAAGTAGCTGTGCTCGCAGCGGGCATTTTCTGTTGCTGCACAACTTTGAGCCCGAGGTGCCGCCCATTCAAAAACTCGCCGAGCTTACGTGCGGAAGGATTGATGCACTCGTACTGCACTCTGCTGCGGATGATCCTCTGGTGCCCCTCCTGCGCCGTGCGCATTTGCCGGTGGTGGCCGTGGCCGACGCCATTCCCGAGATCCCCTCTGTGGTATGTGATGATCGCGACGGCATTCGCCAGGCAATCGAACATTTGGAAGCACGAGGGCACACACGCATCGCCTTCCTTGCACCCATGACACCGCTGGTATCCGCCCGAGCTAGGGAGGCAGCGTACTGCGACGAAATGGCCTTGCGAGGATGGGAGGCCATTCGGTTGTACGTGGAATACGAGATTACAGGTCCGGCACTCGCTGCAATGATGCAGATGGATCCGCCACCGACTGCGGCGTGCTGTTGGAATGAAGTAACGGCGCTGGATCTTCTCCATGCGTGCCGCCTGAAAGGAGTTCGAGTACCGGACGATTTGGCCATTGTGGGCTTCGACGGTCTTCTCGATCGCCGCGTAATGGCGAAGGACCTAACGACGGTAATGGCAGGGTGGCCATCTGTGGCAGAGACGGCCATCGAGGTGATCCACAAGATGGTTCAGGGCGCTACGGTGCCTGCCGTTACGACCCTGCCGGTTTCGTTTCATGTTGGGGAGACGACGTAGCACATTACCTGCCCGAACGAGCACGTGCAGCGCAGGGGCGTTTGCTATTAGAAGCGCGCATAGATCACGGAAGCCAAAATGCATACGATTGCATTCCGAATTGGGAGTTTGGTACCTGGCATCTATCCCACTCCCCGGGCTCTTCGCCTGGGAATCCATCTAGTAAAGGAGCACATCGGATGAACCGCAATCGGAAGGGTTTCACACTCATCGAGCTGCTCGTGGTAATCGCGATCATCGCGATACTGGCAGCAATCCTTTTCCCGGTCTTCGCGCAGGCACGTGAGAAAGCGCGGGCCATATCCTGCCTTTCCAACATGAAGCAGATTGGAACTGCGCTCATGATGTACCTGCAAGATTACGACGAGTGCTTTCCCCGCGGGTATTACGCCGTGGGCGACCAGATTGTCACGTGGCGTACCATCGTAAACCCCTACGTAAAGAATGGCGCGGGGGCAGTAGGTGAGGACAATCAGCAAGTTGTTGTAGGAGGCGTATGGAGATGCCCTAGCACTCCGGCGAATGCGGTAAACGGAGTGGGCGGCCACGGAGGCATCATTGTAGGTGCCACGCTCGCCAACGGGGATCTTTGGCCCAGCGTGTCTCAAGCTCAGATCACCCGCGTAGCCGACGTGATTGTGGCCTCGGAAACCGGGCTGGATGTCAACGCGCACGGATCCTACCAGGGTCTTACCGAGGATTGGTGGTGGTGGGGCGGCGCCCAATGGCCTCCGGTGTGGGAAGGTCCAAACTCTGGCGCGCAATTCGACCAGGATAACGCACCCGCCCCGGCAGAAACGAATGGCTTCCCCTACACCTTCATGCCAAGGTATCGCCACAGTGGCACGGCGAACTGCATCTATACCGATGGACATGCTAAGGCTGCCGTAAAAGGACGCCTCAACTGGTGTGTGAACGTACACTTCCCCGGCATGTACAACTGGTATTCCTGCGGGCCAACGGACTGGATCTATGATCCTTCGTGGAATGCACCCTGCAGCATGTATCCCAACAATTAAGCCCCATGCGGGCGGCACGAGGTGCGCACCATGATCATTCGAGCGAGTATAGCGGCGTGCGTCCTGGCCCTGGTTGTGTCAGGCTGTAGCCGACAACAAGGCCCGACCCCGAAGACCCCGGCCCAGATTCAGGCCGAGATGGACAAAGTCCGGAACGATCCAAAGATGCCCCCCAATATCAAGAACATGGTGTTGGGACATCTTCAAGGCGAGATGCAACGGGTTCAAACGAACCCAGGGCGTTAGCGTTAATGTCCGTGGGGCTGCACTGCAGATGCCGCAGTGCAGCCCTTTTTGTCTCCTGCGGTGTGCGCCAGGCATCTGAATCCTGTTCCCGAAGGATCCTTCTGTGCCCTTCCCGAAGTAGCCGGTGAAGGAGGTGTACCATGGGAGGATCGCTTGCATGGCAACTGATTTGCATAGCAATCGTGCCGACCTTGCCGGCTCCATCTTGGGCCCAGGGAAATCTTGTTCGCAATGGGGATTTTCGGGAGGTTGAGGCGGGTAGACCGGTTGCCTGGGCTGGCTATGGCAACGCGCAGCATGTGGATCAGTCCCTAACCGTGATCCGCGAGGGTAAGGGGAACGTGGCGCGCCTTCAATGCCGTCGCATTGACGGGCAGGGCGGCGATATCCACGCAATGATTGCGCAAGTCGGCTCAATACGGCTCGTTGCGGGCCGCCTCTACGCCCTCACGTGCCGTGCCCGAGGGGAAGGCATCGTTGGTCGCACCGTATCCGTGGCGATCACCGACACCTCTTCTTGGGAGAATTGCGGCCTGGAACGGGACCTCCTGTTAAGCAGTCGTTGGCGTGCCTATCGTTTCTTGTTTCGCGCGACCCGCAACGTGGATGCCACGAGCCGCCTGCAGTTTTGGTTTACAGAGCCAGGCACATTCTACTTAGCGGATGTACGTCTTACGGAAGCTCCCGTACAGAGCGTAACGTTCACCCAGGTGGTGCCTGCCACCGATTCCCGCAACCTACTGCCCAACGGTGCATTCAACGTCGGAAGCGCAGGATGGACTTCATCGGGCATCCCTGCCGGCTGGGGGAATATCGCGCATCTGCACGGCTCTGTAGTCTCGTCACGTGATCCCCTCCGGCCGCGGTTCTTGCGGATCTCGCTAGGGCCAGCGGAAACGCCCGTTCTCTACTTCGACTACTTCCACCCTTCCGCGGTAGTCCAAACGCGCCTTCTAGCAGCGAGTGTGGGCTGGATCCCGGTGAGTACAGGAAAGCCGTATACCCTATCCTGCGATGTACGGGCCAATCTGCCGGGAACACCGGTGGTGCTCGGCTGGGAAGGAAGCGATCCTTCCCGCGGTCCCTGGGATCGAACCGGCGGTGAAACTCACGAAACCGCGGGACCTTCCTGGCGGCGTTACACCTTCACATTCACGCCGTCACGCCCCTACATTTACGTGGAAGTGGGGCCGGATTTGGCGAGGAACGAAGCGGTGCATGTAGACATAACGCGCGTGCAACTTGAGCAAGGCGCTGCTGCCACGCCCTATGTGCCGCATGATGCCATAGAATCAGCCTGGGAGGCCGAGGCTGCCGGCGGGATATACGCCCATAGCACTAAGAACACGGTACGGCTTTACCTTCACAACAATCGGCCCCACAGTGTGCGCGTCCCTTTAACGATCAGCGCTGAGGATTACTTCGACAGGCGCATCACCATAGGCCACAGAACGATTGTTCTGCCACCCGGCGGGACGGCTGTTCACCGTGTCCCAATTCCTCCGGAGTGGAGCGGGTTCTATCGGCTTTTTGCCACGGGGCCCTGGGGCACACGGCATCTCCGCATTGCAGTCATTCCCGCCGAAGCTGCGCGCGGTACGGTATTTGGGATAAACCACGCCTTTGCGGACGCTGCGCTCATCCGTCTGGCGCGGAGGGCCGGCATCTCTTGGTATCGGGATTGGTCTCTTAAGTGGAATGACGTGGAGCCGCGGCAAGGGCACTATGACTTCACCAAGCCAGAGGAACAGATCTCGCGCGTTCTAGCGGAAGGTTGCCACGTTTTATGTCTACTGCCGCCTTTCCCCTCCAATGATTGGAGCTCTGAGGCGCCGACTAACCTTGCCAAGCCCGGGTATCCGGGGGAACGAATGCGTCATGCATACGCTCCCAAAGATCCCGATCTCCTTGCGGATTTCGTGCGGCGAACGGTGCGCCACTTCATGCCGCGCGTGCGCGTGTGGGAGTTTCTCAACGAACCAATCTATACCGATTACGCGCTGCCGGCTCGCGCCGTACGCCCGAACGGCCAATCTTACTCCGTGGCCGATTATGCTAAGTTGTTGAAGCTCGCTGCTGCCGCGATGCATCAAGCTGATCCCGCATGCACGGTGATCGGGGGCATCGCGTCGGGACCGAAGCACCTCACGCGCGAGGAGTTGGCAGCCGGTGTTCTGGCATCTGTGGACGCTTTGAACCTTCACATCTATCCGGGCACGCGCGTTCCAGAAGGCTACTTGCCCGAGATGTTGGAACTGAATCGGCTCATGGCCCAATATGGTGGGAGAAAGCCCATTTGGATTACCGAATTCGGTTATTACGCCGCGGATGACTTGGGGCGTACACCGTTCATACCGGATACTGCCAATTTTCCTGAGCCTATCTTGTTGGACACCGAGCAGCAGGCTGCCGACTACACGATCCGGTTCACCGCGCTCATGTTAGCAACCGGCGTGCGGAAAATCTTCCTTCATGCAGGCTCTAGCGGTCTCCCAAACCGACCTAGCTTCGAGTGTCCCCTCTTCGGCGCCGGCGGATCACCACATAAGCTCCTGCCTGCAATCGCGTTCTTCAACACAGCGGTTTCCTCCGATATGCTTGCAGGGCCCGTGCGCCGGCTCGGCAAGGACGGGTACGCGGTGCAATTTTCGGATACGCACCGCTCGGTGCTTGTGCTCTGGACTGCAGATCGGCCGATGACGCTCGGAGCGCTTCCCTCTGGCACCACCGCGTACGACATCATGGGCCGGAAGATCCATCAGTTGGTTCTGTCCCAATCGCCGATCTATGTAACTGGTCCTCGGAGCCGAATTCAGAAGTGGGCGCATAGCTGGACCTCTCACCAAACTCTCAGACAGGTGGCCGGTCTTTCGAGATTTGGCCGCCGTATACTTCAGTGCGGAAACACCGCAGCGGCTCGATAAAATACGCGCCGCTATCTTCGGAAAGGATCAACGTCCATGAGAGGTTACGCAAAGAGAACGTCCACTTTGGCAGCGGTAAGTGTCCTCGCTGCGCTTGCGCCGGCCGCATTCGCCCAAAAGTCCGGTCATCGGCCCAATGTGCGCCTGAGCCCGAGCCAGGCCAGGTCCATCGCCCTCAAAAGGGTGCACGGCCAGGTAGTTGGAAAGATCCCATTGGAGAATGAATCCGGAAAGTGGGAATATGCAGTCTCCATCCGCCAGGGCAAGGTGCTTCGCGAAGTTATGGTGAATGCCCAGTCCGGCAAGATCGAAACGATCGAAACAACCACCCAGGCTGAAGAAGCCGCGGAAGCCAGGGCGGAGAAGGCAGCGACGCATGCCCACGGTCAGACCGGCAAGAAGCACGAAAAACGTACCGAAGGGTCCGGTGAGCACGAGGAACATGGCGAGCGTGATTGAGCCACAAACGCCGTTGCGGGAGGCGGGGGCACGGCATTTCGTATGCAGGCAGAGTCTCTAGCGCATCCGATAGACCCGCTCATATGCGGTTCACATAGGCTCTGGTAACACGTGCGGCGGCGCGGGAGTTATAGACAACGTTCGGTACTCCTAACGTAGGACGCTGCTGAAACGCTCTTCCCGCCGCCGCCCGGTTACTCCTCGCCTTGTGGTTCAACGAAGGCTCCATTTCCATATGATCCACAGGGTACGATGCTCAATGATGGCGAATCGTGTGCCGGCAAAAGAATTGGCATAGCCGGACCCGAGAGCTATTGCGTATGAAGGTACTGGTTGTTGAAGATGACGGCAGCATCGCCCGCTTCATGGCTCAGGCTCTTTCGGAAGCCGGGTACCACACGGACATCGCCGGGGACGGCGTTGAGGCGTGTGAGCGCATCGTCGCCGACACGTATCACCTAATTCTCTTGGATGTGATGCTCCCTCGGATGGACGGCTTCGAGGTTTGCCGCGAAATCAGGGCCAGGGGCTTCACCATGCCGATCCTGATCATTACTGCCCGGGATGCGCTAGAGGATAAGGTGCAGGGGCTGGATAGCGGTGCGGACGACTATATTGTGAAGCCATTCCAACTTCCGGAACTCTTCGCCAGAGTGCGGGCGCTTCTGAGGCGGGGTGTATGCTCGCCCACTCCGTTACAGGAGGCGGACCTGATCCTTGACCCATCATCACGCACCGTGTCCCGCGCGGGGCAGCCGATCCATCTCTCGGTGACCGAATACGCCCTGCTGGATTTCCTGCTTCGTAACAAGCACCGCGTCCTGACCCGCACGGAGATACTGCAGCACGTGTGGGAATACGATTTTGGAGGGCGCGACAACGTTCTGGACGTCTACATCAGTTACCTCCGTGGCAAGATTGACCGAGGTTTCCATCCGCGCCTTATCCACACCGTGCGCGGGATCGGCTTCATGCTGAGTGCGGAACATGTGGCCTAGCTCCATGCGGGTGCGCATCACAAGCACCTTCGCCATTTTGTTGGCAGTAGTCCTTGTAGCCGCTTGCGCAGGCCTTTTAGCCTATGCCCGCAGATCTTCAGAACGTACGGCCTTGCGAACGTTGCGGGCCACGATCCTCCGGGTGCAAAGTGATCTTGGGGACGGCGGCCTGGAGAAGATCGGCGAGATGCAAGAGGACGAAGCTGCGATTCGCGCTGAGGGTGTGGCTCTGGTCATACGCGATCAAGACGGCCGCCAACTCTGGGCCACACGAGGTCCTGTGCCCGATGCGCCCAATTCTTCCAGCGATTGGATCGTCAGTACAGCTCGCGTGCATGGCCTAACCATAATCGCGGGCACGCGTCAACAGCCCATCAGCCAGCAATTGGTTAGGCAAGGGATTTTGCTGGGTACCCTAGCAGCCATTACCCTGGTTGTTGCAACTACCGGTGCGTGGATCGTAGTAGGAAGGACACTCAAGCCGATCCATGACCTCGCACTTCAAGCCGGTGATGCCTCCGTGCACAATCTCAACGTAACCTTGCACCCGCCGTCTCCCGATGCTGAGGTTACCGAACTTGTCCACACGCTCAATGCCCTTCTCGCAAGGATTGCCGAAACGGCTCGCCTTCGGGGCCGCTTTTATGCAGCCGCGAGCCACGAACTGAGGACGCCGCTGCAAGCTCTGTCAGGGCACTTAGCTTTGGCCCTCATGCGCCAGAGGTCCCCAGAAGAATACCGTAAGGCTCTAGAAGAAGCTGATGCGCAAACCCGCCGGCTGGTGGCTTTGGTGCAGGATTTGTTGCTTCTGCACCAGTTGGAGGCTCCCTCCACACCCCCGGTGAATGCGGAGCCGGCGGACTTGGAGGCGCTCTGCACCGAGGAGCTCAAGGTTTTGCAGCCACGGCTTTGCGCACGTGGACTTGCCGTTGCCAACTACTTGCACGAGGAAAGCGTATTAGCCTATCCAGGTCATCTTCAGATCCTGATCCGTAACATTCTGGATAACGCCTCCAAATACGCGAATGAGGGCACGCAGATTGAGATACGAGCCACCCGTACGGAAGCCGGGCTGGAACTGCACGTATTCAACGAATGCGCGCCCGTAAGCGAAGAGTTGATGGCTACACTCTTCGAGCCCTTTGCTCGCCTCCACGCGCCGCGAACAGGTGCGCATGCAGACGGCAACGGATTGGGGCTGGCAATCTGCCATGCTGTGGCTCAGGTTAATGGATGGAACCTACGGGCCACAAGCCTTCCTCGTGGCTTCGAGATCACGGTGACTTTTCCGGTGAGCACCTAGCAAGAGGGTCCTCCGCTCTCGCTTTCACGGTGCACCACTTGACCACTGGCGCACATTACCAGGGCCAGTGCAGAAATGCGTGTGCATGCGTGTTTCAGTGTGCAGTTTCGGCGCCTGCCTCCTCTAGGGCCGGTTTAATGGGCCGTTAGGAATGGCACTCAGGCGGCAACTATTCACCACATGTTCGCCTGCTCTCTGAACGAGAGCTCCGCGTGCCGGCTAACGTCTCGGAAATCCGGTGGTTGCCCACTGAGGGCCGCTACATCCCAACGCGCAATCCACCGCGAAACGCTGTGCCACGCTCCGTGACGTTCCGCGAGAATAGCTTCTGGAAAGAGCGAACAACTGCCAATAAGCCGTTTTGAGCGTGTTCAGATCGCGTTCACTAGGCCCATGGAGAGTGTACACCTTGGGGCTATAGCTCATGAGGTCGCTTGGGTCAGACGAGTGGCCGCGGATACCCAGAGCGTGCCCAAACTCGTGTGCGGCCGCAGGGGTGATGTTGGCGCTATCCGTGAGGTAATCCAGATTTAGGTACACATGGGCGCCGATCATTGTTTGATCGCCGGACACGGCGTATTCTGTTCGCCCGGCCCAGCCGGTATTCCCCAGGTGAGCGAACGTAATGATGACATCCGCTTGACGGGGATCGGTGGTCAGTTCATAGCTCACCATGCCACCGGTCGCTTGTACCCACCAATCCATCCCTGCAAGAGCAGCCTGCTCCCGCTCTGAAGTGAGATCCGGAGTGGCATCGAAGATCACCCGAACGGGAAATGCCGGCCAGTGGGAAAGCACATTGGGCGCTCCCGTTTGGGGATCTATGCCATGTGCATAGTTGGGCACAAAGAGTTCCGTAGGGGGTACATAGACCGCTTCAACGGAGTACGCTCCCACAGATTCGCAGAGTGCCAAGGCTCTGTGCACCGAGGCATCCGCTCCGTTCACTACCCATTTTTGGAAGACTGCGTCGCCCAGGGTTTCAGGAGCTACGAAGGACACCACGGTTCCGGCGTCCCATGCGCTTGCGAATGGCGTCACCACATTGTTTGCGGCCGGAGCACCTTGTGCGCTGATCTCGATTGGGGCCGACCGAACCCCATTCGCCACCACAATGTATCCGGCCACGGGACGGGGCGCAATCACAGGAACACCAGAGCCATCGCTGTGTATGGCTACCGTTGCTGCCCATACCCCGCTGAGCTCGCCCTCTCCCTGTGGGCCTGTATAGAAGCGGGCTGCGATGGGGAGTGTGCCCACCCGCACAGCCCCAGGGGACGTATAGTACACGGGGCTCTTCCCGCTTGCAGGTCGAGCAACCAGCCACGTAAGATCCGTACCGTCGGGGTTGCCGCCCACGATCGTGATGAGTGCTGACTGCGCGGGAAGCGACGAACTGCTGCGCCCGGACCAATCAACACTTACGGTTACAGGCGTCATGGTGGCTTGCCCACCCAGGCCGCCTCCCCCACAACCCCAAACGCCCATCAACAGGCACGCGACGGCAGCAAACCTACACAGCATAAGCACCAGCCCTCTCATGGGGTTGTGCCATGAAGGTGCCGGTGCTTAACCTGTTATTTTTACGGTACGGAATTCTCGCGGAAGCCGGGCACGTGATACGTCACGGCCTGGCCATATCGGATGTCCCAGCGGCCACACCGTGCCCCCCCGTGCAGGGTCGAGCCCGACCCTGGCTGTGGGCCCGGAACATGGGCAGTACGGGAGAAGGAATGGGGAGATGCTAACACAACAACGCGCGGACTCAGAAGCGTAGCGCCAATTTAGCCTCGGCCCGGTAATCACGATTGGGCTGGAACACGCCATCCCGCTCATACGTGGTCATGGCTCCGCTGAGGGAGAGGTCAACGTCCGAGGCGATACGGTGCGTAAAACCGACACTCACCGTGTCTTCCACGTTCAGGTCCGCACTGCGTGTCAAGGCTTCTCTAAAGGACGTTACCAGGCTCGTAGTTGGCGCAAACCGCCAGCCGAGCTTCAGGTCGCTTACCGAGCGCGTTAAGGCCAGTTCGTCATTCGCCTGGAGCGTGTAATTCCCGGCCAGGTCCAAGCGCCCCAAGCGGCTTTCGAAGCCAACGGATCGGTTGCGCGCGCGAAGCACCTGCCCTTTGCCATCCTCCGGATTGTCCGAATACCCCGCGGTTACGTGTAAAGCGTCCTTGAATACGCGTAGTGCCAGTTTCAGGTCGTACGTATCCGGAATGGATGTGTCCGGTGCACCGTTGAGAGCTGCTTCGCGTAAACGAACGCCGCCAGATACTTCCACAAGCGGCGACGGACGAGCGGTGGCGCTCACGCCGCCGGCCAGTAGCTGGGATTGCCCCTGCGATTGAAGCAGAACATCGCCGGAGATGTTCAGGTTCTTGCCGGGTGTGTATTCCAGTGCGGCAGACCGTTGATGCGTAGTCGCATTCGGCGCCAAGCGATCGCCTGTAGCCGCCGTGAGACTGAGCCGCGGGCTTAAACGCGCATCAAGTCGTAGATTGGCGGCATCTTCCGAGCCGGCAGGAAGCAATCGGTTCTGGAACGTTCCAGACAATGTCAAACTGTCCGATGGCTGGCTGCGCACCATCACGGTGGAAGTTTGCGCGACGGCATGATCCGTTGCCCCGTCTGTTTGGATGCGCTCCAGCATTGCCGTGGCCTGCGTGGAACTACCCACTTTCTGATTGAGCACAACGCGATCCGTGGTGCGGGTAACAGCACTCCCTGCACCAGCGCTGGTCGTAGCCACCAGCCGCGATGCCTGGAAGTGGAATCCGTTCACAGGCCCACCCGCCAATGAACCTCCCCACGCAGTGACTGCTCCTCCTGCGCCTACATGCGTTAGATCCACCGTTTGCGTGAAGCTCGCCGACGCGGTCACTCCCAACACAGGTTTGAATGTAGCGGAAGCTTGGGCCACTTGTCTCCCCGGCGTGATGCCGGCTTCAGGGACGGAAGCGAACTCCTCCCCAGCTCTTACGAAAGATGCCGAAAGCGTGCCGAACGAAGCACGAGTAGTATTGCTCAGGGCTAGACCGCTTCGCTCCAAAAGAGACCCGCCTCGCGCATCCAGGTAGAACCGCGACGTAATGCTAGATCCACCTGCTATGCGGGTATTCCCGCCCAGGCCCAGCAACATCAATCCTTGGCCGTTCGCTCCGCCCAAGCTCGCGGGAGGCCGGTAAATTGCATTGAGGCTCAGGGATGTGTCTCCGCTCTTGAGCAGGTTCAGTTCCACGGGCACAGAAGGCACCGCTGTATTCTTTACAGCCTGGCCGGGAACGCACAGGTAATCCACGCGAACAATTTGCCCTTCCCTCACCGGCGCGGTAAAAGTTAGCACGCCGGTAGCTGCGTTGAGGGCGTAATCCAGTCCAGCGGTAAGGCGGACGCCGTCCCTAGCCACCATCACCGTGCCCGCGTCTATGCCGCGCCACGTGAGTAGATAAGGCCCTACCACGTTCCGACCCATAAATACGTCCGTAACCCAGTTGCCGGCAGCGGGCGTGGAGGCGGGCACAGGTTGCCCCCATGCAACTTGCACCACGGCCATCACCAGTGCTATAAGAACACATGCTCGCGTGTGTTTCGCTACCATTGCTTCATGCGGTTCGAGAGACTTGCGTCGCCGGCATGAACTCCCAGCACGTACTCTCCGTCAGGTGTCCCTGGCCTGGCCGGGTTAAACGAAACCGTGCCGGTCGCAGGTCGGCTCTTGAGCTCCAAGTATACAGACGCAGTTCCTCTGCTCCGAGTTTCCGCTGGGAGGCAAGCAGTTGGAACACTTGACCAGATCGCCTCCAATCTGTATACTGAGCCGGCATTCGCCGGGATCCCAATTTCGGCCACTCCGCCGGCCCGTGGTAGGGTTGCGGGCCACCCGGATAAAAGGGCGGGATGCGCCACTTTGTCACCTATCGCACCGGATATGGGAGCCGGCACGCAGGCCTAGCAACCCTGTAAGTGGAGAGAACAGTGTCACCGGTCCGCCGTAATTCGGAGTGGCTGAAGGAACGCCTTACCCTACTTTGGGACCTCTATTTCCGCGATGCCCCTTTGGGCTACCCCATCCAAGTAGATTTTGGCCGCGCGGCACGCACGCGTTATGGTTCCATATTCAACGAGGGACGTCAATGCCGGATCCGTGTGAACGGGCTTTTTGCCGATCCCGAGGTGCCGGTATTCGTTGTGGACGCTACCCTCCTCCACGAGCTGGTCCATTACATCCATGGATACGGCTCTGGGCTCCCAAAGCTCCATTCCTCGCCCCATCGCGGGCGCGTCATCGAAGCCGAGATGGAGCGGCGAGGATGCCTGCACATCGAAGAGGCCGCAGCCGTTTGGCGCAACCAACATTGGGATGATTTCTATTCAAGTCGAATGACAGATGTCCTGAGCGCGCAGGCGGCCAAACGCGAGGCACAATCCCGTACCTGGCGTGAGTTTTTGCAGCAGCCGGGTCGCCGGACGGAAGAAGACCTCGCAGATCGGATGCGGCTTCTGGCGCCACGTTTCGGCGTGAGCCCCGCAGCCTTCCGTGTGTCCTGGCTTCTGGCTTCTCCACGACGGCGCGGGTTATCGTACCGTTTTGCCCATGATGGCGTGGTGAAGCTTCATGCGCTGCTTGCCCATCCCAATGTGCCGCTCTACGTGGTGGATTACGAGCTCTGCTATTGGCTTGCTGAGGAGTGCGCCGGTAGGAGCTGGGACCGCATTGAAGAGGCATTCCGCCGGGCGGGAATGTGGGATCAGGCGCAAAAAGCTATTCTGTGGCGCCGCACCGTGTGGCCCCAATTCCGAAGAGACCGTCTACCTTTGTAGAGCCGCACGGATCATCGCAGAGGTGCCTATTTCACCTCCACACTCCGCTTCTCTGTAGATGTGCCTCCCGCGGCATTGAATGCCTTCACCTCAATGGAATGAGCGCCCTTGGCAAGGGGACCGGTTTGAATGCGGAACCGCTCCATTGTGCTATCGAAAATGCCATCCGCAGGCGCTGCCGCCAACCAGTCGCCGCCATCCACGCGGAATTGAACGGCCGTTATGGGAACCTCACGCTGCAGTGCCACACCCTCGATTGCCACTGAGCCGTCCCCTCCTATCTTTTGTGTGTCTGCCAACATCACGATGACGGGCGGGGTGTTGCAGATGGTGACAGTCTCGGATATCGCCTCGGCCGAAAGGGCACCTACCGCATTAGACGGCCGATCGCTGGCAATCACCTTAAAGCGGTACAGCCCATCGGCTAAGGATCGGGTGTCCAACGCCATGTTGCCGGTGCGCAGCGTGGGCGTAGCTTGTGACGATGGTGCAGGTGCAGAACTCGGCGGTTTTTTGTCGTATGTCTCGTTCACTTCCTTTGCCCGGGCTAGAATTTGATCGCGGAGGGCAGCAGGCAGATCGGGATGCTGATCCAGCATGGCCTTCACATCGGCAACGCTCGCCGGACGACGACCCGGAGCCTCTGGCTGGGAGCCGGCCCCTTGAACCACGGTAGGAGTGCCCGTAGGCATGGGTTTCCAATGCGCTCCACCATCTGCGGAATACAAGACTTCGTAGCTGAGCGTGTCGCCATCTGGATCGGAGCCCTGCCACTTGAGCGTTTGTGACCCGGACCAAACCTCACCCCCGGCCGGGCTTTGGAACCATACCTTGGGCGGCTGATTGCGATTCAAAAACCCAATCTCCACGCTGCGCACCGTAGGACTAATCCCGGGTTTTTCCGAGCGCAGCAGGACACGGTATTGGATGAAACGGGCAGGTGGACTAGCCACTCTCCGGTCGGTCCCGACGCCTGATGGATCTGACCAAGCGCTCCAGGTGGAATCCGGTTCGGGAGTGTCTCCTGAGCGTGTCTGGAGGGACACATGCGTCCCGGCAGGTTCCGTGCCGAACCAGCGAATGGTTCCCCAGATGGAGCTCACGTGCGCATCGTGCACGACGGACACGAAACTCCCTTCACTTTGGGCAGCTAGGGGTGCCGCCGCGTAGATGTCGCCACCGTTACCGGCACCCACATACACCGGACCTCGACCTTCGGCACATAGCGAGATTAAATCCACGTCTTTGCCCATCCCCAGCGGCATCGTAACGTCATCCGGGCCAATGGCGTAGACCGCGCTCCCTGCCGCGGCATAGATCATGCCCTCGGCGCCACTGCAGAGGGAACTTACGCCGGGCACATCCTGTACCACGGCCTTTACCGTGCCATCGTTGCCCAAACGGTACACGGCGCCCTTGGGAGCGGTTCCTGCATAGAGTACGCCGTTGCTGCTGATCGCCAGGCACGTAACACTGGACGTGGGCGCGTTGAACAGCACCGTGGCTTGTCCCGAGGGATTAATCCGATAGACCAATCCCTCCCCCGATGTTCCGGCGAACACGTTCCCGGCTTGATCTACAGCGAGTGCCATAACATGTTGCTGATGGGTGTTGAAGAACACGCTCGCCTTTCCGCCAGGTGGAATCCGGTAAATGATGCCCTCGCCCCCACCGGTGCCCAAGAAGAGAGTGCCAGACGCATCCCGCGCCAAAGAAAGAACGTATGGCTGCGGTGTTTGGTAGAGAAGCTGCACTTTCCCTTCCTGCGTTATGCGGAAGATTTTGCCTTCCGGGCCTGTGCCTGCAATAATGGCGCCGTCCCCTTCCGGCACCAAGCTGTGCACGTTTACGGCGGGCAACTCTCCCACCACGTGCACATGCCCAGAGCCATCCACGTGAAGAACCCTCCCGTGTAGGCCGGTGCCCGCGTAGAGACCACCCTTGCCGTCTGGAGAAAGAGACCAGAGGTAGGCTTCGGAGGTGGAGGCGAAAGGTTTCAGATTCTGTGCAAGGCACATGTCGCCTTGGGAGTCCACCGCCACGTTATCGCCGGTGCCTTTTGCGAAATCCGTTCGGAGGATCTGCCGCCATACCGCCGGTGTGCGGGCCACGGGCTTTTCGGATGGACCTGGAGCATTGGCTTGAGGCCCGCTCTCCTTACCAGTGGTGCGCGCCTTTTGGCTGCCTTGTTCGGCGGCCACGGCGACGGCGCCCGTTTGAGCCTTCCCGTGGGAGTGATTCGTCGTCTGAGCAGGCGTACCGCTGGCGGTCTGGGCAGGCTTTGGTGCGGCGCTCAACCCTTTGCCTAACGGTACAGATGCATCATCATCCCCGCTTGTTCCGAAATCGCTCGAGGCGGGAGTTGCCGATGGCGCCGGTGAAGGAGCGCCAGGCATAGGCGACACGGACGGTGCTTGGGGCTGGCTCGGTGTGTCCCTTACGTCCTTGCGCTCGATATTCAGCGCGAGTGCTTGCATCCCGCTTACCACCCAATCCGTGGCCGCAACATCGCGAACCTCGTCTCGGTCAAGATATACGCCCGATGTCTTGGGAGAGCGCAACAGCGCATCTAGCGAGGGCGGAAGATTGCGCAGCTTGGTGCCGTCAACGGCGACGGACGAGGTGGGCAATATCAGCCGAGCTACTACCTGGTTGTTCTTCTCCCGATCCAAGTACCTCGAGATCATTTGCCGAATGCTCGCAGGTGGGGACTCCTGCGGGTTCTGTTGCGGGGAAGTGCGCAATATCAAGTTACCAATCCTAAGCGCGGCAGGAGCAGAGCCGCCTTGAACCTGAAGCAAGTACCGCCCAGAAGGTACATTCGTGGGAATGGCCAAGTGGAGCACCCGCGTTACCGGGTTTTGTTTGTATGGCTTTAGCACTACTCCTACGTCTACCGTGTCGCCCGGCCGGAATTTCCCTTCCTTCACAAAGACGCGTTCAATCTGGGCGGTGCGATGCCCGCGTTCGATTTCCACCTTCACATCGGCCTTCACGACGCCCAACGGATAGAAGGGGTTTGCGGTGAGGATGTTGAGGAGTTCCTCCAAGTCGGAGGTAGCGGCTACCTCGATGGAACGGCTATCGAAAACTGTGTTCGTACGCGTAACCGTTCCAATCTCTTCGGCTTCTACGGTGGTGGTCACGTGCGCCATCACAGGACCCGGATTGCTGTGGAGATCTGCAATAGCAGCTTCCACCGTTGCAGACACTAATGCGGAGGTCAAGTTGGGGTGCGCTACGGCCTGGGCATGATACAGTTTGTGCCGATCGGTCGTACGGTCCGTAACGTCCACTGAGATCGGTACTGTAGCAGGCCTCTTTCCCAGCACGCCGCTCACAGAAAAATCCCGATCCTGTGTGGAAGCACCTACCACCGGGCCTTCCCCGGCAATTTTGTAGGAACCTGCCAGCAAAGGATACACATCGTAAATGTAGGCCGATGCTAGGGGCGCCTCAATAGGGCCGATATCCAGGAACGGATGCCCGAACCCTAGCATGCGATTGCCCCGCCGATACGTCACCGTTCCGGTTGCGCCCACGGAAATATCGCCTGTGACCAGCATCATACTGAACGCCGCGCCGGGCACGAGGGGCGCTCCCTTGAAACCGGGTTTCGGACCACCTTGAGCGCCGGCAGCCAGTTCCACGTTGTACGGTGCTAAGGCAGTTGCCAATGTTCGGCGGGCTGCACCGTTTGAGGAGGTGAAGGTGACCGGTGTAGCACATCGCTGGAGCACCAGTGTATCCGGCAGGCTGTAATGTGTTTCGGCGGCCGGCAAGTTGTACACCACGCGGCGGATGGTGCGCCCGCCCATGCGAAGCGGGGGATCCAGTCGCGCAGCTTGCACACGCTCAAACAGCGAGGCCGCAACTGGCGAGGCCGGTAGGTTAGGATCCCATGCCTCCAGCATGTCTTCGATGGGGGTTACGCCTCCAAGAGGTTCCTTGGCCGTGGGTTCGGCTTGAGAGAAAGCACCGATAATCTTGCCGTTAATGTAGATGGGGCTGCCGCTCATACCACGAATGGCATTGGCACGGCGCGGAAAGGTCATAGGCCCACCCCACATGCGTACCAAGATCATATCGTGCCCAGGTGCGATCCAACTCCCCTTCCGAATGACGGCCACCACGCGTACGCGAAACCGTTCGATGCGCGTGCCGTGGAACACGGTAAGGCCATAGCCCTCCATTCCGGCGCGCACTTGGCTCAACGGCATGATATCGTCATACCTGGGAACTGAGGCACCGGCACTTACGCCGATCATAACCGCAAAGATCACCCAGAGGCCCGTCGTGGCCCTGCCCATTTGTTGCCGCACCTCCTTGGCTAATACCTGCGTCCGCTTCGGTCCCATGCGGGGGAGGCGTACAAAACCGTCGCGTGGCGACATACTGCCTTGAGCGTAGGGCGTGCGAATCCGGCCCAATACAGATCGGGAAGCGCACACCCTTTACGCTCCGGCGCCCGTGCCCTCATTCCCTCTTGATGTACGATGCCCGTATAGCTCCGCCGGGGTTTTCATTTGTGGGTCCGTGATTTCCCACTCATCCCGGTCTGTTGCCAATCTCCGGAAGAAGCACGACTGGTACCCCTCATGGCACGTAGGCCCCACCGGGTCCACTTCTACGAGCAAGGAATTCAACTCGCAATTCACGCGGATCCCCTTCAACTTGAGTACGTTGCCAGAGGTCTCTCCCTTCACCCAGTATGTGTTGCGGGATCGGCTCCAAAACGTCACCAGGCCCGACTCGAGCGTGCGCTCAAGAGCCGGTCGGTTCATGTACCCAAGCATGAGTACTTTTTGCGTGCCGATGTCCTGGACTACGGCGGGGATTAATCCGTTTGCGTCAAACTTCAATGAATCAAAGGCGGACAATCTTTCCTCCTGTGACTTTTCGCCTCAGCAGCGGGCGGCCTCCACAAGCCGCCGCTGTGAGGCGGCCGCATGCGCGGTGCCCAGTTCCTAGCTATCGAACGCACACTCCATGGGTGCGAAGGTATTCTTTAATCTCACCGATGGTGATCTTTCCGTCATGGACGATGGACGCGACGAGCGCAGCGTCGGCTCCCGCGTCTGCTAGAGCCTGGCGGCAATGCTCCGCGGTGCCGGCACCTCCCGATGCGATTACGGGAATGGACACACGTTCCACCACAGCTCGCGTAAGATCCAGATCGTACCCGATTTGGGTACCGTCTCTGTCCATACTGGTCAGGAGGATCTCGCCGGCGCCCAAATCCTCCACGCGAGCTGCCCAATCGAGTGCATCTAAGCCTGTGGGTGTGCGGCCACCGTTCACGAACACCTCCCATCGGGGAGTGCCGTCGGCGGATTCGCCCGTCCGTTTTGGGTCAATGGCTACCACCACACACTGGCTGCCGAACTGGTGGGCTGCTTCGGAGATCAATTCGGGCGTGCGCACGGCCGCGGTATTGATGCTCACCTTGTCGGCTCCCGCGTTTAGGATGCGGCGGATATCCTCGACCGTGCGGATGCCCCCTCCTACCGTAAAGGGAATAAAGACCTGTTCCGCAACGCGTTCGGCTACTTCATAGATCAGGTCCCGCTTTTCATGACTGGCGGTGATGTCCAGAAACACTAATTCGTCGGCACCCATGGCATCGTATTGGGCGGCAAGTTCCACCGGGTCGCCGGCATCGCGGAGATGTACGAAGTGCACGCCCTTTACGACACGGCCCTCTTTTACGTCCAGGCAAGGTATGATGCGTTTGGCCAACACAGGCGAGCTCCGGGCACAACCGCCGCGCGTTCATCCGTAAACAACAAGAGCCGCGGAAGGTGCCCTCGCGCCTTCGGCGGTCTCGGCGGTGAAGGGTATTATACCATACGGCTCACGGGCGCTTTCGGTATGCGGTCTGGTCATGCAAAGCGCCGGCACGACCCGGATCCGCCGAATGAGCGCACGTTAAATCATTGGTCAAGAGAGGTTCCATATGCGGGCTATCGTGATCGTTGTGCTGATTGCTCTGGCCGGTATTGCCCTCTCCATTGCAGTTCAGCCGAAGAGCAAGGACCTTACTCCCGACCCGGTGGCGCGGGAAGAGGCTCGGCGCAATGCCATGCTTGCAGACACTGCCACCGCCACTACCCCGGCTCACATCGTGCCCGATCCGTTCCCCGCGCCGAAGACAGGCGTGATCCACGGAACGCTCACCATTGCCGGGCGCGGTAGCTGGGAATTCGAACTCTATCCTTCCGCAGCACCAAAGACGGTAGCACACTTTGTGGATTTGGTGCAGCGCAAATTCTACGATGGCATCAAGGTGCACCGGGTAGTGCCCGCGTTCGTTGTTCAGATGGGAGATCCGGGTACCCGTAAGTACTCAAGCGAACAGCTTGCGAAGATGGGTGCCGATGAAATGAACCGCGCGGGCATCGGCACGGGAGGATCGGGCAAGAACATCCCATTCGAGCAAAATGACCTAAACAACGTCTATGGCTCCATGGCTATGGCGCTGAGTTCTCCCCGCAGCAGTACCGGAGATAGCCAGTTCTTTATCAATCTCAACAACAATCACAACTTAGATCGGGACTATTGCGTCTTCGGCCGCGTGCTAGGGGCATTGGACGGGCTGAGCAATATCCGCGTAGGCGATACCATCCAAAGCATCGTTGTCCACAACCGTTAACGTGTGATCCCGGCATGAGGGAAAGGGGGCTTTATCCATGAGATTCGCGACGATCGTTGTTGCTGCCGTTATGCTCGGTTGCTTTACGCCTGTGTGGTCCGCGCCTAGTAATCCGATTGTCACCATGAAGATAGCCGGGCGGGGCACAGTCACCATCGAGCTCTACCCCAAGGAAGCGCCCAAGACCGTGGATCACTTTCTCACCCTGGTGCGTAAAAAGTTTTACGATGGCATTCTCGTGCATCGGGTTGTTCCCGGCTTTGTAGTTCAAGCCGGAGACCCGGCTACCAGGAAATACACCTCTGCGCAGCTAGCTGCCATGTCAGACGAGGAGCTGGCACAAGCTGGCATCGGCGGCGGTGGGTCCGGCCACAACATTCCTTTCGAAGTGAACAAACTCACCCACGAAACCGGTACGCTGGGGATCGCGCTCACTGCGCCCAGATCTGCCACAGGCGACAGCCAGTGGTTCATCAACCTTGGCCCGAACCATCGGCTGGACGGTGACTACTGCGTATTCGGTAAGGTGATCAAGGGCATGGACGTGGTTACCCGGATCCGCAAGGGCGACAAGATTGTGTCCATGACGATCCTGGGCCAACGCCCGGCTGCCAAAGCAAAGTAACGCCCGGCCGTGGCCGTATACAACGACCGGGTGCACCTTGCCCGTGGATCACCGGTACCGTTCCGGAGTGAAAGACTCCACAGGTTCCTCCACGCGGATACGTCGCACGGAGGCTCCTGCCGTAAGGATGAGTTCCCAACCCTTGGCACCTGCAACGTTGCCGGTCAGGTTTGGGTCGAAGCGCGTGGCCCAATGCCACTGGCATGCGGCGAGGGGCGTGAGGTCACCCCATTTTCCGTCCCCAAACTGAGGTCCCGGGTTCCACCACCCTAGGTTGAGGGCGATGCGCCATTGAGGCATGTAGTCATAACTCACCCCGGAAGGCAGGTATGTATTACCCTCCAGCCGTTCATTGCCCGGGTATTGCCCGTGCAGGCGATCATTGGGACAGACGAAGATCGCTGCGTTGTGCACGTAGGCTCCTTCCGTCCACGAAAGGTGCGGGGGGAATTCGCCGTAATCCTGCCGGTACATCTGGCATGCTAGACCCAGTTGGTGAAGTTGGCTCATGCATACGGTCTGGCGCGCGGCAGCTCGCGCAGCCGAGAACACGGGAAACAGCAGGGCGGCGAGAATGGCGATCACCGCGATCACCACTAAAAGCTCCACCAATGTGAAGCCATTCCGGCCCATTGCCTTTCCCCATCGCACGCCTAGGGCCAGCCTGGTACTTCAGCCGGCTCGTATGTTCATCAGGATGAAGCGGCTCACGGCCTAAGCAAGGATCCCCCATTGGCGAAACAGGATCGCACAGCTCTTTGGCCCTTCTCGTTTGACCCCTCACCGCTGCCCTGCCGGCCCCTGGGTATCCAAATGAAGCGCTACCAGAAGCCCGGCGATACTCTTAGCGTCCCGTATCTCGCCGGCAAGGATCATCCTCTCGATTTCTCCAACCGGAACGGCAACCGTTTCTAGTTCCTCATCGGCGTCTGGATGCGCAGCCACGGGCGCGAGATCCTCGGCGAGGTACACGTGAAGCACTTCGCTGGAATAGCCCGGCGCCAGATATTGGTGGAACAACGGGCGAAGGCGCCGAGCATGGTAGCCCACTTCTTCTTCCAGTTCCCGGGCCGCGCAGCTATCCGGGCTCTCGCCCTCTTCCAGTGTCCCGGCTGGTATCTCCAACAAGACTTCTCTTACAGCTTGCCGGTACTGCCGCACCAACAGAATAGTTCCCGCATCCAATTTGGGAACCACGGCCACGGCTCCGCGGTGCTCCACCACTTCGCGAATGGCTTCGGAGCCGTTATCCATCAGTACGAAATCACGACGCAGGCTTATAACCCGGCCCCGGTAGATGTATTCGGAGCGGGTAACTTGGGGTGCTTTCATTCATCTGATCCTTCCGTGATGCGTGCGGATGTCACCTGCCCCGAGATCCACTGACCTGCGAGCAAACCCGCAGCAACGGCACTTAGGAAAAACGGCCGCTCTTCCCTCAACGTGCGCCCCATGGTGGAGAACGCAATGTTCCCCTTTGCCAGCGTCTCGATGCCCAGCTCCGCGTCCACCGTTACGAACTGGTGGCGCTCGAGGAGATCGGTGTTCGCCAAGGCAGATCGCCATTTCCAGTTCTGCGTTGCCCGCAGGCGCGGGACAGGGACCATAACGCTGCTAAGAGCCACGCGCTCCAGCACAGTGAGAGTGTGGTGGCTAATGCCGTGGTGGCGGGGCCGGGGATCTGTAAAACTCAGGCGCACAACGGCGATGGGGGTACCTCCTAGGGACGTTGCTGCGTTCAGGGCAATTCCCTGATCAATCCCTGTGAAGCCCAGGCGTGTAGCTGTACCCACACCACCAGGCCCCTGAGAGACGACGATGACATCCGCTTGAGCAACTGCCTTGGCCACAGCCAGCGCCGAATACAGGTTCACGGCTTCATAGTCGCCGCCCACGGCTTGTCCCGCCGTCACCGTTGCCTCAATGAGGCCCTCGCGGCGCATCTGTTCTACTGTGCGGCTGAGCCCTATGGGCAGGGCTGCGCCGTCCGTCATTACATACACCACACGCGTTGAGGAGCCTGCTTCCAATTTCGCCGCTGCTGCCACAGGAGCAACTTGACTGTGCAGCTCGGCGCACACAACCGGCGTGCCTTCCAAAGATTGGAATCCCGCGAGCGCCTCATGATGTGGGCTTTCTGGAGCCTCGGCGGCCAGCACAGGCGTCTGAACTGGCGTGTACCTCAGCTTCATAATATGCCCGGGAGGCTCCGCATCTTCGCTACACCCGGTCCGAGCCATTACAAAGTCGTATCCGCCCGTTCCCAAGCCAAGGGACACGGCCCAGGTATTCAGAAGTACTCCATCGCCCGGGTGGACTGATCCTGTAAAGAATGGATAATTGATGGCATGGCGTAGTTCCCCATCCACCCGAACCGAGATCTCCTGGACACCTGGCCGTTCTCCTTCGATCTCTTCTACGATACCTATCGCGCGTGCGCGCACAATACTCTTCCCTCCCTTCCTTAACCTATGGACCCATTGGCACCAATGGCGCCGAATCCACACTCCTGATTGTCCCTCACCACCACCCTTCTAAATCGAGATTTGTGGTTCACAGCGGAAACGTGCGCCGGGTGCTCCCTACGGGCCGCTTCCCGCTCAAGTATGCAGGCAATCCAAAGCTCGGCCGCCGCTAGCTGTGTGTAACTACCCGCACGATAGACGCAACCCACTCGGCGCTACGAACGAGATCCTCCTCAAGGACGTGCTCTTGGTGCGTGTGGATTTGGCGCATGGCTGTACCTAATACGCAGCACGGAAGCCCGTCGTTGTTGTAGACATTCGCATCGCTCCCGCCGCCCGCTGCTCGCATGTTGACAGAGAGGCCAATGACCTCGGCTGCGGTGGTAGCCACCTTAAGCACGAACGCGTCTGGATCCAGGCGATATCCGGTGTAGGCTCGGGACACCTCTACATCAATCTCGGCGCCGAAGTCGGCCGCGGCTTCATGCAGGGCTTCCAACATGTGTTGTGTTTGGGCATCGAGCTTTCGCAGATCGCGGCTTCGCGCTTCCGCGCGGAGATGTACCTCGGGGCATACGATGTTTGTGGCTGTGCCGCCATGGATCACGCCCACGTTGGCAGTGGTCTCATCATCAATCCGGCCAAGCTTCATCTGGTTGATAGCACGCGCGGCCACCTGAATTGCCGAGATCCCTTTTTCGGGCTCGAAACCGGCGTGGGCTGCTCGTCCTTTGATGGTGGCATTCAGGTTGTTTTGCGTCGGCGCCGTATAGACGATGGTTCCTACCGGTGCTCCCGTGTCCAGCACGTATCCCATCTCCGCATGGAGAAGGCTGCGATCCAGGTGTGATGCGCCCTGAAGGCCCACTTCTTCACACACAGAAAACACAAGCTGTATCGTCCCGTGGTCCTCGCCGTCCTCAAGGATGCTCGTGATAGCCTCCACGATCGCAGCAATCCCGCATTTATCGTCCGCCCCAAGGATGGACGTGCCGTCCGTGCGGATCATGCCGTCGTTCCGCACGATCACCACATTCGGGTTGGGTTCTACCGTGTCCATATGGGCGGAGAAGAAGAGAGGGCGCGCGTCGCGTGTGCCCATCAGCGTGGCGATTAGGTTCCCGGTGTCACCGCCGGTTGCAAGGTGTGCTTGGTCGCGCGTGCAGGCGAGCCCTAGCCCCTCGAGCCGCTCTTGGAGAAAATCGGCAACGCGTCCTTCGTGTCTCGGAGGACTATTGAGCCGACACAGGTCCATAAACAACTGCGCAACTCGTTCTGGGTTGATCAATCCTTTGCCCCTCCTTCCTGTGCCCTGCCCGTTGTTCGGCGATACGCGTTGTCGTTGCCCGTTGCCGCAATGCCGCCAAGCGACCGAGCCCGATGGGCATTCCTTCGGCTCATCGGGTGATCGTCACCTTCGAGAGACCCCGCGGCGCGTCCGGATTCGCCCCTTTGGTCCGTGCCAGATGATAGGCAAAGAGTTGCCCGGGAACGATATACACTAAAGGGCTCAACAATTCATCAACGGACACGGGCACGGCGATCGGCACCGTAGCGAGCTCCAGGATCTCGGCGTTGGAGGACACGGCGACCAGTTCCGCGCCTCGATCCCGCAGCTTCAGCGCCAGTTCCAACATGAAGGGATAGGCGCGCCCCGGAGGTGCATACAGGAAGCAAGGAAATCCTGCCGATACCATTGCAATGGGGCCGTGTAGAAAATCCGCGCCCGAAAAAGGTTTGGCCACAACATAGCTTGTTTCTGTGAGTTTGAGAGCGGCTTCCAGGGCAGTGGCTTGATTGATGCCCCGGGCGAGGACGGCGCACTCCTCCATGTACCTGTAACGCGCCACAGACTGTTCCACCGCAGTCCGCACGCTTAAGGTCTGTTCCATCAGCCTGGGAACATCGCCGAGAGCCTCCAGGAGATCGCGGCGATCCGACAGCATCGCCGTAAGCAGCCCCACAACCGCGAGCGCCGTAGTATAGGTCTTTGTGGCCGCTACGGCGCGCTCTTCACCAGCATGGCACAAAAGCACATGATCGCTCACTTGCGTGATGGGAGAGGCGGGATTGTTGGTAATGCAGGCTGTGAGGGCGCCTGCCGACCGTGCAGCCGACAGAACTTCTACGACATCGGTGCCTTGCCCGCTCTGGGAGATTCCCAGCACAAGCGTAGAATGTAGCTTCGGACGGGCATCGTACAATGTGTATACAGACGGAGCGGCCAATGCCACAGGAATGCCCGCGACAATCTCCAAAAGGTATTTGGCGTACGTGGCTGCATTGTCGGAAGTGCCACGTGCCGCAATGATTGCGAACCGGATTTCGCGCTCACGCACCGCAGCCGCCAGCGCCCCGGCGCTTTGGCGCTCGGAAGCAAGGGCGCGCTCCACCCACTCCGGCTGTTCAGCGATCTCCTGCAACATATACGTCATACTCCACCTCCGTCAGAAGCCGTCCAAGTCCCAGTACCACGCCCCAGGCCGGTCCGGGAAAAGATCTGCCAACCGCGAAGTCATTCGTTTGGGGCCGAAACCGGTGATGAGCTGCAGGAGATCTAGTTGGCCGTGATCTCCGCTCCCCCCTTCCTCCACGCGAACGCCGCGGCTATCTGCAACAACCGTAAGCGCCCCCTCTGGGGTGGAAAATGAGAGTGTACCCTGTGGCCGGCCAAGCGCACGCCATTGATCGTTCAATTCCGGCAACAAGCCTCCCACCATGGCAACAGGGTTCAGCACCCGGACCATGGAGGTTTCACGGAGCACATAGCGCCAGTCCGTAAGAGCTTGGGAGGCAACGGCCTCTATTGTCGGCAGCCTGGGCACACGGAGTTCCACCTGCTCGGCGCCACGCATCCTACCAGAACGTAAGCAAGCCCACAATACGTCCGTAGTGCCTGCGCCATCGCTGGTACGGTCTCCCAATTCACGTACCACCAACTTGGCGTCTTCCAGCGTGGCGAGGCAATATGCTGCCACGCCCTGAGCGTCCTCCGCCACCAGTACATCCCCTGGGTGCTTGCCACCGGTCCAGCCGATCCACTCCCTCCAGTATGCAGCAGTGCGGCGTACGGTGATGGGTCGTGTGTTGTTCGTAATGCGGTAGATTGTTCGGATTGCCGGCTCATCGTGTTGGCTGTATTGCCGCACTGTAGTAGAGGTTCGCGGTTCTACATCTCTATCTCGGAGCCTGCCCGTCCCAACAAAGCGATGCGCGCGCTCCCAGCCATACCGCGCGTAAAAACCCGGGATGCCCGTGCCCAGCGTAGAGAAATCCATACCATCGCCGCGCATCACCTCCAGCGCCTGCTCCAGGCAGAGGGAAGCATATCCGCGACCTCGTGCTTCTGGATGGGTGGCCACATTGGCTATTCCACCCATTGTGAAGGTGTGCTCGCCACATGCCACAAGCCTTTTTACGATAAGGACGGCGCTTACGATGCGCCCGTTCACCACGGCTACGCGTGTGTATTTAGGCTCGAAGTATTCATCGCCGTAGAAGTACCGCCGGAAATAGTCGGGTGTGTCATTGTGGAATACCGTACACCATAGCTCTAGGCACTCCTCCAGCTCGGGCTCGCGTACTTCACGAACTTGCACGCTCATGCACGCAGCTCCCAGCTTCTGCGCATGTACACTTCAAGCACCCTCTTTCCCGCGGGTTCGTCTGCGCGAATTCCGCACAGATCGTGCAAAACGCGCTCGACCCCTTCCCCTTCGATGCGTTGCTGCAGCTCTTGTGCACCAGGATCTTCAGCGCTATCGAAGCGGAGCGCGGCCGCAATCACAATGGGCAAAGCAATAGGGTCTACTCCCTCACCTTCGCACAGGCGAAGTGCACCCACAAGGCGGTCATCAGGAGCCAGCTTCCTTATGGGGTCTCGGGCCAACCGCAGGCACGTATCTCCCAGTGCCCGATTCCCAAACCGCCGCAAGAGATCTGATACGTGCGCCTCCTGTTCTTCAGGCGAAAAGCCGTGCTTACGCACCAGCGCCTCCGATGTTTCGCGGAGGACCTCGTTCAACACAGCACGAATGGAAGGATGCTCCAGCGCTTCATACCCATATGTGAGGCCATACTGATAGCCCAGATACCCCAGCGTACCATGCCCGCAATTATGGGTATAGAGTTTGCGCTCCACCATTCCCGCGAAATTGACAACGGGCTCAAGGCCTTCGATTTTGGGCAGCACTCCCACCACCGCATGCGCGTCCACGGGCAGGCGCTTATACGCCTCCACCCGGATGGCCAAAGGATCCTCATGGCCGGTGGGTTGTTGCACCGGAACCATTCGGCTAACCACCGCCTGTACAAAGCCCACCGAACTCAGGACCTCTTGGCGCACATCGGGAGAAAGATGCTCTGCCACCAAGCTCCGAAGCACATTCGAGGCGTCGTGGAGGTTCTCACAGACCAAAACATTCAGAGGGGCTCCGCTCCGCTCTCTCCGCAGCTCCAGTCCCGCTGCGAGGTTCCGTGCAACCGCAGGAAGGGCCTTCGCCCCTACTGCTGTGCAGGCCACAGCGCACTCTGCAATGGCTTCCGCCACGGCTTGGCGATTGGTGCCGTCCACCGCGCTGAAGTCGTCAATCCGTACATCGTGGGCGTCTTCCCCAACAATGTGGATGGTATACGTGTGTCGCTCTGAGAGAGCCTGCAACACTTGGGGAAGCACGTCCACGAATACCACGTGGAACCCGCTCTCGTGGAAAAGCTGAGCAATAAAGCCGCGACCAATGGCCCCGGCACCGAACTGGACTGCCTTGGGTTTCATGCTATTATGGTACCGCGGAAGTGGCGTAGGATGGGCGCGCGCTCGGCAAGCTCTGCCCACCGCCGCGAAGATTACGCCCGATGAGTGCGCGCGTGGGCACCTCTACGGGAGATTAGCTAACGCGTACAGGGCGTGCGCGTAGATCTTGGCCGTGCGTATGAGCGTGTCTAACGTGATGCACTCATCGGGCTCATGCACGGGACCGTCAGACGCGCCGGGAAACCCGGGGCCGAAGGCTACTGCCCTAGGTGTGGCGCGGGCGTAGGTGCCACCGCCCGTGGTTTGCGGTGGAGTAGCCGTGTCGCCGGTCTCTTCACGGTATACGCGCAGGAGCGTTTGCACAGGTTCTGCGTCCGTTGGCACGTAGAGCGGAGGGCTATCGGTGTAGGCAGCAAGGGTCCATCCGGAGGCCTCCAGAAGCGGTTTGGACCGATCGAGTAGCGTCGTAATGGTCCAGCTCACCGGGTACCGAATGTTGTACACGGCCCGCACGCGCCCATCGCTTGCTTCTAGGACACCTAGATTGCAGGTGAGCGGCCCTGCAACCTCATCGCTGCCTGGAATGCCCAAACCTCCTCCTGTGGAATCGGCCGAAGCCAACATCCACTCGAGCCAACTGCGATCGGCAGGCAGATCTAGCTCCAGCAACGCCCGAAGCAGCCGGGCGATGGCATTGTCGCCTGCGTGAGGCGTGCTTCCGTGCGCCGATTTGCCACTTGCCACGATCCTTAGGCCCTGTTCCAGCGGGGTTATGGTAACATTCCGATCCCAATATCGGCTCAGCCGCGTGACTGCCCGATAGAGGTCTGCGGCCTCCCCGGAGATTAGGGCTTCTGCGCTGTGGGGCACCATGTTCGGCCGAAGCCCCCCGGTAGCCTTCACAACGCGCAGAGGTGCGTCGCCGTGTTGCACAAAACGCTCAACTGTGAGGTTCGCAATGCCTTTCTCCGCATAGATTAAGGGGAAGCAGGCATCGGGGGTAAAGGCGTAGGTCGGGCGCTCCTGACCTGCCTCACCCCAGTAGTAATGGACGCATCCGAACCCGCTCTCCTCATCGCAGCCAAAGATGATGCGGATGCGGCGGCGAAGCGGTAGGGCACTCTCCATAATGGCTTTGGCGGCGTACAGCGCTGCGAAGATCGGGCCTTTGTCGTCCAGTGCTCCTCGGCCGTAGATGCGACCATCTACCACCTCGCCTCCAAACGGGGGATATTGCCAGCCATCTCCCTCTGGAACCACGTCCAGGTGGCCAAGCGCCGCCACCATCTCCGCCCCGGCACCCATCTCGGCATGGCCGGCATATCCGTCTACGTTTGCAGTGCGGAAGCCGAGGGTACGGCACAGATCCAACGTGTAGTCCAGGGCTTGGCGGATGGGCATACCGAACGGCGCGCCTGGGCCGGCCGGCGCCTCCTTCTTGCTGGGTATGCGCAATACGCCCTGTAGGGCGCTGATGAGGTCCGCCCGGTGTGCATCAATCCATGCATGAAGCAACCCGATTTCGTCCGCCATGCTTTTTGCCTTTCCCTTCTGTTGGTGGTCGCAGCCCCTATTGAGCTTTCCGCCCTCAACTCCGCGCGCGTCGCTCGGTGATGGGGCACTGCATGGATATGGGCACGGCTTCCCGTGCCCATATCCATCTGCCCATGATACCGCGGGAGATACGCTGTCTACAACGGCACGCGCCTAAAAGCGCACAGGTTCCCCGGACTGATCTGCGGAATCGTAGGCCGCTTGAATGATCTCCTGGATCGCCAAAAGCTGCTCCACATTCGTCTTGGGGGTGCGGCCGGTGAGGATGCACTCAAGCACCTCGGGCTGCGTCTTCGTGCGGCCCATGAAGGGATCGCGTGTGGAGGGGTCTACGTCCGAATTGTACACTTTGTTGATGGTCCACGGCTTGCCCCCACGCTCCTGTGTGGTGTAGAAGACTGCCGTGTCTACGGCCTTGGCGTCGTCTCCATCGTTGATGGGCCAAACCCGCTCGATCACCAGCGTACCTTTGCTCCCAATCAAGCGGAAGCCCATTCTCTCCAAGTCCGTATGCATCGCCCATGCGGTATGCAGGTTCAATGTGACACCGTTCTGGAGCTGTCCGTAAACCTGGATGCGCCGCTCTACATCGAACTTACCGTGTGGATCGGCGGCACCGCCTCCATAGGGACCATATCCAGGGGCGCCCGGTTCTTCCTTGTAAAAGGCCCGGGCAGACACCCAGCGTGGCTTCGGCCAATCCATAAGGCCCAGCAGCCAGCCTAACAGATGCGGCATTAAGTCAATACCTGGGCCGCCGCCGCTTTTCTCCTTAATTCCGAACCACTGGCCGTAGAACGGAATGCCGTTGCGGCGTGTCCACCAACCGTCCGCAGTCTGGAGTTCTCCGAAGGCTCCGCTGTCGTACAGATCCTTCGCCAACAAGTAGGTGGGGGTGTAGTTGTTGTTAAGCTGAGCGGCACCGACCTTGCCGGATTCCCGCCAAGCCTTCACAATATTGCGCGCCCCTTCGAGCGTGTTGGCTGCCGGCTTCTCAAGCAGCACGTGCATCCCTGCTTGGAAACACTTAACTGCCACCGGCTCGTGAAGGAAATTCGGCAGACATATACTGACGACATCTACACCCGATTTCGCAATGAACTCGTCCACGTCTAGGTATAGGTACCCCTCCTTTGGTGGAACCGGCAAACCCAGACTGGTATAGACTTGTTCCACCACAGTCCATTTGTTGGGATCCGCGTCGCAAACAGCGGTTAATTCCACCCCTTTGGACCGCAGGGCTAGCCAACCTTGCAGATGAAACTTCCCAATACCTCCGTATCCAATGACCCCTGCTTTCACAAGCTTGTTGCCTGCCTGCTCGGGCACATGGGTAGTCATGGTTTTCTCCTCCTACAAACGATGTACGTGATGCTCCCAAAGGCCTAACGGCTTGAACAGATCTTAGGTCTTAGGCGAGCACACGCGGTTAACGAGCATGTTCCTTATCCTCTTTGGCACGGAACTGAAAAGCGTGCGGCAGCAGCCGTTCTGCCTGATAGCGTGTGATTGCGCCTGTTAGGTTGGCCGTAACAACCTCCATATCATCCGCACCCAATTCCGCCATCCATTGCCTGCAAGCTCCGCAGGGTGTGGGAGGCACGGCGTTATCTGCCACCAGAACGAGGGCCACCACTCGTTCGGCTCCTCCGGCTACTGCCGCAGCGAGGGCTGCACGCTCTGCGCATAGGGAGAGGCCATAGGAAGCATTCTCCACATTGCAGCCAAGGTACACCCGACCGTCCGAAGACACTGCAGCCGCTCCCACGGCGAATCCGCTGTAGGGTGCGTAAGCCCGCTGCCGAACGTGGGCAGCGGCTGCGATTAGGGCAGTCAACTGTGCATCATCCAGCACGAAGGCCCCCTACCCTCCTGTGCACTGGCACCCAAGCGGCAGAAGTGCCTCGCCGTTGTTCGTGCGCTACTTTTCGGCAAAGGCGGCGTCGAATGCGATGGCGGATGCTTTGAAATCCATTTTCCTCACGAAGGCGCATGCCTCTGCCGCACCGGCTTCCCGATCCATCCCGCTGTCCTCCCATTCTACAGAGAGCGGACCGGTGTAGTTGATGCGATTGAGCGCTCGGATAATCTCTTCGAAATTGAGGCATCCGCGCCCAGGAGACCGAAAGTCCCAATACCGATCTACATGGCCGAAGTTCAGGTGGCCACCCCACACTCCGGAGCGCTTCGGTACCGGGGACCACCACACATCCTTCATGTGCACATGCACGATCCGGTCACCGAATTCCAGAATGAAGCGCACGTAATCTACACCCTGATATCCCATTTGGCTCGGGTCGAAGTTGAAGCAAAACTCCGGCCGGTTATCAATTGCCTCTAGAGCCCGCTGGGCCGATGCGATATCGAAGCAGATTTCCGTGGGATGGATCTCCATACCGAAGCGAACCCCTGCTTCTTTAAACGCATCGAGGATGGGATTCCAGCGTTCGGCAAACAATTCGTACCCGGCCTCGATCTGACCAGGAAGCACCGGAGGGAAGGAATACACCAAAGGCCAAATGGAAGAGCCTGTGAACCCATTCACTACGCTCACGCCCAAGTTCTTCGCCGCTTGAGCGGTTTTCTTCATCTCTTCGATGGCCCTCTGGTTCACCCCGGCTGGATCGCCGTCCCCCCACACATGAGGCGGAAGGATCGCCTTGTGCCGCTCATCTATCTGGTCCAGCACGGCCTGACCCACCAAGTGATTGCTAATTGCCCAAACCTTGAGGCCATGTCGGGCGAGGATCTCGTGGCGAGAGCGGCAATATTCAGCGGCATTGGGACCAGTTGCCTCGGTCACATTGAAATGGTCCCCCCAGCAGGCCAATTCCAGGCCGTCGTAGCCGAACTGCGCTGCCTTCGCTGCTACAGTCTCAAGCGGCAGGTCCGCCCATTGACCGGTAAATAGAGTGACAGGTCGAGCCATGATCATACCTCCATCGTAGTTGCTAGTTTCGCCCCGAACAGCCTGTGCTAGGCGGCATATTTGCCCTTCGTCGTCTACGCGCGTCGCACGGGTTCGCACCCCTCCCGATCACCCGGGGAGGGACTAATTTCCACGCTTTGAGCCTGCGATTGCTCGGGGGATATTTCCCTTGGCGGTCGGCGAATTCCTGCCTGTTCCTCAGCGGGTGCGAACGGGAATGGGAAGCGTTGGAGGCGCAGCCGCGGCAGAATTGGTGTTCCCAGACGGGGGCGATCGCAATTCGTAGGCCACGACGCGAAGGGATGGCGGTAGGTTGCGGCCAAGCCAGCCGGCGTACTTGCGCGGCACCGACACCACGTTGGGCATACCGTCACTTACGAACGCAGGAGTGCGGCCGCCTGGAGATAGATGACGGATCCAATATTCGATATTCCCGGGCTCCGCTCCGATCCGCGGGATGCGCCATCGGTCGAACTTCTTAGATGCCGGTGCAGGTGATGGACCACCCCAGGCCAGGAGCACAGCCTTGTGGCGATACACTACACCGCATGCCTTGCCGTACATTACCGCTTCCCATCCCGCGTGGCTGCGCGGTTTGCCGCCGCCCGGCAGTGCGAACGTGTCCATGGTGGCATTCGGCGCCCGTGCCCTCACATAGCGATCGCATTCGGCGATCTCCCAGCGTTCCGTTGCCGGATCCAAATGGCTAAACAACCGATGGGATGTGGAATGGTTGCCGATCTCAAAGCCTTGCTTCACGAGCCATTGGAGCTTCTTCCCGTCCAATCCCGGCTGGTAGAATGGAACAGGGTTCCATTTGGAGCGGCCCATCACGTAGAACGTCGCGCGAAGGGGCCAATCGGGGTGCTTTCGATGGAATGCCAATAGAATGCCCACGGCACACTGCGGATCAATGGATCCATCCTTCAGATAGCGAAACTGACTGCCGCGCGCATCGTCAAACGTAAGGGCTACCGGAATCTTGCCCGCGGGCACGACGATTTGAGGGGAAGTGATGTCCCGCACGTTCACAGGATACCAATTGGCGCGGTACATCATTTCCAACTGTTTCCGGAACGTGTCCGGCCGAATGTTAAGCCCATGCCGATCGTACCTTGGCCGATGCCCGATGGCGGGCCCGCCGATGGCATGGTACATCAAGATAGGGATGAAGCCTAGCTCATTCGGCCGCACCCGCAAGAACGGTTCGGACGCGCTGTCAGATTGGTGCAGAGGCGGTTCGCCGGCTTCCGCAGTAGCCTCTCGTGCTTTGGAGGGCGTCTTGGCGGACCCCAATTGCCTGGACACTGGGCTCCCGGGCGCTGCCGCAGTCTGTGCACGGGGATGCGCGGTCCCGGCTTGCCGGCGCGCGATTGTGGGATGATCGGGCGCGTTGCGGCTGCACCCGGCAAGCAACGCAAAGGATATCGCGGCTGCGAGAGCCGTACGACGGGAACGCATGAGGATAGGATATCGTCGCTCCATGGAACATGATTGTACCCGGCGCACTGGAACGACGTGTGAAGCATCTCTGCGCCCATTTTCCGGAACACGTCAGACCGGGGGCTACTAATGGAACGATCCCAGGCTGCACAACGCGCGCTGGAGGAAGGGCTCGGTTATGCGAGAGCTGAGGACTGGCAACGTGCATCTGAGTGCTTTCGGCGTGCGGCCCATCTAGATCCGGCTGCCGCAGAACCGCGCTTCCGGTTGGGTTGGGCCATTTGGCATCGCGCAGAACTGGCAAGGCCCAACATGGCCGATTTAGCTCTGGGATATGGAGCGCAGCTCCTCGGTTTCGACACGGTGGCCCGCGATCGCAGCCGCAAATTCGTGGCCCATGCCAAAATGCTGCGGGAGGCGGGACACTGGCTTCGAGAAGCCATTGCCAGGGATGCATCCCACGCCCGTGCGCATTACTACCTCGCCCAGGTGCTGCGCCAACTTGGGTATCGGCAGGAGGCAGCGCGCGTGGCCCAAAAGGCCTCGGAACTGGATCCCGGCCATGCCGGTATGGCATCCCTGGCTCGGGAATACAGCCGCCAGGCAGCCCCCGCCTCCGCACCAAAGTCTGACGACACCGCCACTTTGACACGGCTCACCTGGGAGGACGTCGTGCTGCCCGCGCGCACAAAGCGCGAACTCCGGCAGATGCAGTTGATGTTGGAAATGCCCGACGTGGCTAGGGATCTGGGGGTAGAACCACCTACGGGCATCCTGCTGACGGGAGCGCCCGGCACCGGTAAAACCACCATCGCCCGCGTCCTGGCCAACGAGGCAAAGTGCCGTTTCTTTGCCATCACTCCAGCGGATATCAACCAGATGTACGTCGGCGAGTCCGAGAAGCGGGTGCAAGAACTCTTTGCCCGAGCTAGAGCCGCCGCGCCCTCCATCGTGTTCATTGATGAGATTGATGCCCTTCTCCCGGCCCGGCAGGGCGGAGTGGCCATCCATTCCGACAAGGTTGTGAACCAGTTTTTGCAGGAGATGGATGGGATGACGCCGAACCATCGGGTACTCGTGGTGGGGGCTACGAACCGTCCCGACATGTTGGACGCTGCGGTGCTCCGCGGTGGGCGCCTCTCCCGCGAGATTGTAATCCCGCTTCCGGACGCAGAAGCGCGGCTCGAACTGCTAAAGCTGTTCACACGTAAAGTGAAATTGGATGATGCAGTGGACCTAGCCGCTATTGCCGCACAAACGGAAGGAGCTTCGGGCGCAGATCTCCGCGCTATCGTCAACGAGGCAGGATTGCAAGCACTGATTCGTATTGCAGATGCAGCCGATGCAGCCGCCCCTCGGGTGCTTACCCCTGAGGACTTTGCGGCCGCCATGGAGAACCTAGAGATTAGCGCCGGCCCGAACCTGGAGGTGTAAATTCACGATGGCAGTTTCCGCAGATGCAAAAGGAGTGGTCTTGGAATGCAGACAATGTGGAAGGAAGAACCGCATTCCCTACGACAAGCTTGGGGAGCGCGGCCAATGCGGAAGCTGCGGCGCGGATTTGCCGAGCCTCACGGAACCGGTCAACGTCGCTTCTGAAGAGGCGTTCGTAAACCTCATCCAAACGGCTTCTCTGCCGGTGGTCGTGGATTTCTGGGCGCCGTGGTGCCAACCATGCCTCATGGTGGCACCCGAAATTGCTCGGGTTGCTGCTTCAAACGCAGGGCGCTTCGTAGTCGCGAAGGTTAACACCGAGGACCTCCAAGAGCTTGCAGCGAAACTCGTCATTCAAGCTATTCCGACCATGGCAGTCTATCGCGGAGGGCGAGAGATAGCACGTGTAACCGGCGCGAGGCCCGCCCGTGATATTGAAGCGTTCGTCCAGCGCGCTCTTCGGGAGGCAGCCGAGCCCCAAACACCATAGCTGCTCGAACGCTCCCCCGAAGCTCAACCCCAAGCGTATGGAACAATGCTGAGCCGCGGCGCCCGATCACATGGTCCCATGCGGGAATTGGGGCTATCGGCGCCTACGGGAAGGTTGCACATCGGCGGCTAGCGTCACCACGGTTACGCCGTCACCACCTTCCGCTTCGCCTCCCAATTGGAAGCCTGCAACGGCGGGGTGTTCTTTGAGCTTCTCCCATACGAAGCGCCGAAGGGCCCCGCTACCAATACCGTGCACCACGCGCACCTCACGCATGCCGGCGCCGTACACATCGTCAAGGTAGCGTTCCAGCAATGGAGCCGCCTCCTCGATGCGAAGGCCCCTCAATACCAGCTCAGGTGCGAGGGCAGCAGCCTTCTGTACCATCCTCCCAGGTGGGAAGCTCGCCGCACTATCCGGAGCGCTCGCATTAGGCTCGGCCCGCCGCACATCTTCCTCCGGAAGGGTTGCCCTTAGGCCGCCAATCTGAACCCATACGCGGCCTTCGTCAGGATCTTCCAGAACGTCGCCTTCGCAACCTAGGGACACAATCCGGACATGATCCCCCTTCCGCAGGGGAACGGGGTCGGCCAATGCAGGTTCCGCAGCAGGGACAGGAGGTGCGAACTCCTCTATCACATCGCGCCTAAGCTCCACCAACTTGCGCCGTGCTGATGACACCTTACGCGCACCCCTGTTGGCCTTGCGCAATTCTGCGATGAGGTTCTCGGCTCGATCCGTAATGCGCCGCAGAAGAGCGCGTGCCTCTTCCTCTGCGCGCTGCTTCACGGTGTTTTGCAGACTTCGGATGTCTGCTAACCGGGCCTCATACTCCCGTTGCGCAGCTTCTGCGGCTTTCAAAGCACGCGCCGCACGCGCTTCCATCTCCGCGGCTTTTCGCCTGCTCTCCTCGATATTGCGCATGATCTCCGCGCTCGCCTGTTCCCGGTGTACCAGAAATTCCTTGGCTGCTTCCATCACCTCGGCCGGCACTCCAAGACGGTAGGCAATGGTGAATGCATGGGAACTGCCCGGCACACCAAGCAGAACACGGTACGTAGGTTGTAAGGTGTCTACGTCAAACTCCACGCAGGCGTTCTCTAAACCCGGCTCCCCGTACGCGAACTCCTTCAGCTCCCCGTAATGCGTCGTCGCTACTACGCGTACACCCCTGGCTTTTAGTGTGCGCAATAACGCCTTGGCCAACGCAGCGCCTTCGGCAGGGTCTGTGCCCGCCCCAATCTCGTCCAGCAATGCCAGATCATTAGAGCTGGCTCCTGCCAGGATACGTGCGATGTTGCGTACGTGGGCCGAGAATGTGGAGAGTGATTGCTGAATGTCCTGCTCGTCCCCGATGTCGGCGAACACGTTCTGGAACAGCCCGATCTCGGTCTGAGGCCCGGCAGGGAGTTGCATGCCTGCCTCCGCCATAAGCGTGAGGAGACCCATCGTTTTGAGCGTTACCGTCTTGCCGCCGGTGTTGGGGCCGGTGATGAGCAAAATGTTGAAGCGGGCGCCTACTTCAACGTCAATGGGAGCAGCGGCCGGGCCTAACAGCGGATGACGGGCAGCTACCAAACGGATGAGCGGCGAACTCGTAATCCGAGGGGAATTGGCTTGCATTTCTATGGCAAGGAGCGCTTTCGCCCGGATCACGTCAAGCTGAGCACACAATGCAAGCCCTTGCATTAGCCCGTCAGAGGCGCGGCCGATCAAGCCGCTAAGACGCCCAAGGATGCGGTTGATTTCACGTTCCTCTTGCGATGCCAGGGCTCGAAGGTCGTTCCCAAGCTCAATGCACGAAGTAGGCTCCATGAAGAGCGTGGCTCCGCTGGCACTGGCATCATGCACGATGCCACCAAACTGCGTGCGAAACTCCGCTTTCACCGGAATGCAGAAGCGGCCTCCACGCTCGGTGATGATGGGTTCCTGAATGAATACCCGAAACCGCTCTGAGGTGAGCACCGATTGCAAGCGTTCTCGCAGGCGCGTCTGTAAGGTACGCATTGCCGAGCGGATGCGGTTTAGCTCCGCGCTCGCCGTGTCGCGCACTACACCGCCCTCACCAATCGCCGCATCCACCGAGGCGGCAATGCCCGGATCCAGTGGGATCGCCGAGGCAATTTCGGCCAGGGCGGGCGCCTCTTCCGCGCGTTTCAACAGATTGCTGCGCAGACGCGCCATGGCAGCTACCGTTTGGCCTACCTCAAGCAACTCCGAGGCCACAAGCACTCCCCCGCGTGCGGCATGGTCTACCATCGCCCGAATGTCGTGGATCCCGCCGAGCGTAAAAGGAGCATCCACTTCGAGCAATCTGCGGGCCTCGGCCGTTTCCTGAAGCAAGCGTGTGACCCGGCCGAAATCGGCAGACGGCGCGAGTTTAAGGGCAGCCTCTCGGCCCATCTTGGTTGATGTGCGCTCGGCCAGAAGCTCCAGAACCTTAGGGTATTCCAGGACTTTTAGGGAATGCTCGTCCACGCTTGCACCTGGTGTGAAGGATGTTAAGAATCGTTTCGGTACCAGTCTATCATAGCATCATCGGGATCTACCGTGGCGGTGGCCCTCCCGGAAGCACTCCGTCGCGCACGATGCAGTAAACGCCCGGCTCAAGCAGCACACCCGTTCCACACCGTGGGAGAGCCCGCCATCGCGAATTTGTCCACCGATAGTACGTAGCATGTTGCCAGCCGGGAACAAGCAGCCGAAACCATTGCTTGTGGTAAAGCAGGTTCGCTACTGGGCATTGGAAGGACCCTGCAAGCGAATTGCCCACTAGTTCCACGTCCGGCCTAATGGTGAGATCCATGATATTGCGTGAACGGCGTCGAAGCGTGTAAGAACCGGTGCCGCTGTATTCGGCATAAGGTGACGAGCCTACTCCCATGACCTCTATGGGCGCCGAGGGCAGCTTAAGGGGTATCCAACCATGAAGTTGCCGGGAATGGCAAACCAAGTCCGCATCGGCGTAAATGCTCGTGTTGTGGGCAAAAGACGTGGCCAAAGGCCCCACAACTAGATGGTCACCCGGCGACTTGTAGCTCACCCCGCGCGGGAGGGATGCAAACCCTGCGCCGGCAGCACGAAAACTCACTGCCTTGCCTGGCGTGTACCATAAATTGAGCCAGTGAGGAGCCCAATCCACGTTCCACCGGGCGTCATAGAAGCTATCGTACTGGAATTGACATGCCAGTTGCACCTCACCACTTCGCAACCAAGCAGCAATCGCCGGGTACAGGTAGCAACTGGTGTTTGTTGCAGGAGCATCGAACTCGTAGGCGATGCGCGCCTTGTCTGCGTATGCCGCATTCAGGGACATCGTCGGAAGAGTAGGTAGCAGATTTGTACCATCGTTCACTTGGGCCCAGCCGCCGGGATACGTGGAAAGCGTGATGGCATCACACGAACTGTCTCCGATGGCCTCGGCGATATCGGCGTCATTTGCCCCAAAGGAGGACACCGCAATCGGTTGCCTGGCTCCGGTGGAGCGGATCGCAGATTCCATTCGAGCAATGTACCGTCGCATAAGCACGTACCGAAAGATGTGGTAATTGGGTTCTGACTCAGTCAAATCGTTCTCCCGGAGCCATGCAGCCCATAGGTCCCGCAGGACCCTCTTATCGTGGCTCACGACTTCGGGAGCCTCACCTTGAGGCGTATACACGTCCGCAAACATATCCCCATATGTAAAGTATGCGGGTTCGTTTTGGATCTCCAGCGCACAGAGACACGGTTCGTGCACCAAGGCGCGACGTGTGTACGGATTGGTGTGGCGCAGGAACTGAGTAAGATATCGCTCCTCGGCATCAAGCGCCTCGGGCACAAACATCATGCCGGGCTTGGAAGTACGGTCCGAGAAGCTGCCCGGAATTGCGCAAGGGCTGCCCCACCATGCGATGGGCGTCAGCATGAGGTAGAGAGATTGCCGGTTGCATTCTGCTACCAGGTAATCCAACAGATCTAAATGTTCGTTGCGGATTAGGTTCCCATGCCCGTCCGAGATCTCACGGTCGAATACGTGGATCCGGATCGCTTGCACACCCATCTGTTTCATATCTGCAAGGTCACGACGGATGGCTTTCTTGATATCTACACCCAAGCGCTTCAGGTGGACGTATTGATTCCAGCTTTGGGGGTAGTAATTGGTGCCCCAGAGAGCAACTTCCTTGCCATCCGGATATCGCAACACCCCGTTTTCAACATGTATCGGCCGGAGGGGCAACGGCTTACCTATTATGCCGGGAGCTGGTCTACGCGGAAGCCGGTCTCGAGGAGCGGCCTGCACGGCCGAGAGAGGGCTCGGCCACGTGCTCCCGCATACAATGGCGAATGGGGGCTTGTAAAGGCCGCCGCCGGCATTGACGTTCTCAACGATCACCACCAGGGTATTCACGTCCCCCCAACGGATGTAACGGCCTGGCAAAGCGTAGTTTCGCGGCGTGTCCCACCCGTTGGTCCTGCCGATTTCGTGGCCGTTCAGATACGTGCGATCGTTGTCGTCCACGGCGCCCATCACAAGGTGAAGCGGCTTACCCTTCCAATCCGAAGGTATCGTAAATCGAACTCGACATGGACTGTATCCGAGGTTCTGCCACAGAACCGGCGGGCGCAGGGGCAGCCAGATTAGGCCAGGTGCGGCGTCGGAAAGCCAAGCCGCGTCGGGGGTATTGCCTTGCGAACCGGGGATCCACTCCCACGCCCGATTTGCAAGATCCACACCACGCACGACGGCTACAGATGCTGCCACAGAACCGAACGCACAGGTAACACTGCCGCTATCTACCCCGGGCTTGAGCGCCGCACGTACCTTCGCGAGGTACCACGCCGAGGGGGCGATGGTCACAGATTCCTGAGGTGCCTGCACATCTACACCTATGCCTTGCACCTGCAGAGCTGCCGTCGCCGGCTTCGTACCGTTATTCGCGATGAGAAATGGAACGGTAAGGGATGACCCCTCTTGCACGAGCGTGGGCGCACTGCGCCGCACTACAACGGTTGCTCTGGCGACACTCGAAACCAGCGACAGGCTCAGCAGAACCGGCAACGTCATTCTTGGAAACCACATGAATAGCCACCCCCACAATCCCGGCATCGGTGCGTCCGGAAGCCCATCACCTTACGTGTTGGGATTACCGGCTCCCAAAGATGGTAGCCAGCACATCGCGCACCGCCGGCGCGGCTCCACGCCTACCGTAGCCTCCATGTTCAATGATGCACGCAAAAGCATAGTGCGGCCGGCTGAATGGCGTGTATCCCATGAACCACGAATGGGGCAAGGTTCCAGCCTCGGACGTCTCTGCAGTGCCTGTCTTGCCTGCCACCTCTACCGGCAACCCATCGAAAACCCCTGCGGCGGTTCCCTCTTGAACCACGGAGTGCATCATCGCTGCCAATCGGCTCGCATTCAACTCTCCAAAAGGCCGATCCCATTGTACAGGCGTAAAGCTGCGCACCACGCGCCCGCGCGGCGACACCACTTTCAAGAGGTAGGAGGGCTGCATCATTACGCCGTGATTGGCAACTGCCGCCGCCAACCGAGCCAACTCGAGCGGAGACGCTGTGACGGTTCCCTGGCCAAATGCGTTCTCCGGAAGCGACGCGGCGAATACGTCTGCCGGTTTGATTCCCTTCAAGTGGAGCCGGTCGGTGAAGTATCGCCGCAAAGGCTCGGCTCCCAATCGTATCCCGAGATTGGCAAAATAGAGATTGCACGACACCCGCATGGCACGGAACATCTTGATCTGGTTGTGGGCGGGTTCGCCGCGGTCATCCCTAAGACGGCGTGGCCCAAAAGTTCGCCCGTCCGCCCGCCATGTAAAGACCCCGGTGTGATTGCAATCATACGTTGGATCGAGACCCTCCTCCAGTGCGCACGCAGCAGTGGCAACCTTCAGCGTGGATCCAGGCGGGTAAGCTCCGAACCGGGCCCGATCCAGCAGTCGGGCCATACCCGTGGCGTCGTGCGTAAGCTCTGCCCACCGGTTTGGGGTCAACGTATTCGGATTGAACGACGGAAGGGAAGCTAGAGCGAGGATTTCGCCGGTGACGGGGTCCAGCATCGCCATTGCTGCGCGCCCGGCGCCTAAACGGAGTCCCTCCTTTCGACGGGCACGCCTGGCCAGGATGCGCATCATATCCTCCTGAACGGCAGCATCCACGGTGAGATAGACGTCATCTCCGCGGCGGGGAGCATACCCCGGCAGGTCCTTCGCGCGGAAATCTGCAACCAGGTCATGGTAATCTGTGAAGCCTCGCAGGTAGACGTTCATCTCACGCTCAACGCCCACCGGTCCCCCGATGGCTGGATCCACGTACCCCACCAAATGGGCAAACGCTACGCCATGAGGATAATAACGCCCCTTGCGCACATATTGACGCACCTCCTTGAGTGCCTCCACAGGATGTTCCGAAGAGCCCGGCTCTGCGAAGACGGCACTGGAAATCTCGTCTGGCCGCGATGTTGCCAGCACACGGCCTCTGCGATCGTAGATGGATCCACGTACGATATCGCGTTCGATGGCCGTAAGGCGAGGATTCACCTTGGCACGCATCTGCCCGTCCGCATCGGGCGTCCGCAACAGAGCAGCAGCGAACTCGTCTGCATGCACGACCTGTACCCACAGGAGGCGGCCCACCACCACGAAACCCAAAATCGCGATAGCCGTTGCATCGGCCATACGCAAGAGTCCCCGCCTGAAGAGCGAATTGGTGGAGCCCATGGGCACGCCCGCAATCGGTGATGATATGCCGCGCAGAAGGCCAAGGATCAGGAAATTGGCAATAAGCGATGAATTCCCGTAGGACACGAAGGGAAGAGTAACGCCCGAGAGCGGCAGGAGACCCGTAACGCCGCCGGAGATCAAAAGCGTCTGGAGTGCTAAAAGAGCCGTTGCCCCACCCGCCAACAGCCGGTCGAAGTCTGAATGGGCATGGAGTGCGATGCGCCAACCCCTGCCGTACAGCACCACATACAGAACAAGCACGATGCACGCCCCGGCAAAGCCCAGTTGTTCCCCTAGGGCGGCCAGGACAAGATCATCGCGGCCACGCGGAAGGCTGTGCGACGCACCAAGCCCCAAACCCGTTCCCCAAAAGCCTCCGGAAGCTAAGGCCCAAAGGGCATGCCCTAATTGGGATCCATTCGCGTGCCGGTTGTTCCACGGAGAGAGCCACATATCCACTCGAACCGGGATCACTCCCAGGTGGAGTAGATAGGCCGCGATGCTCCCCGCAATTCCAAGGATCGCCCCGATCCAAAGGACGCTTGTGCGGTTGGTAGCCATGTAGAAAACGGCGAGAAACACCCCGAATAACAGAAGCGCAGGGCCGAGGTCGCGGATGACTACAAAAAGGACCAAGCAGATACCGTACATCACGGCGATGGGCCCAATATCTTGACGACGTGGCAGTTCTAACCACTTTCCATGATGAGCGACCGGAGGTCTCCAACGCCGTAGTGCATGCGCCAAATCGCCGCCATGCTCTGTTAGATAACCGGCCAGGAACAGTACCAGCAGGATTTTGATGAGCTCCACAGGTTGGACGGGCCCAAGCGATAGGCGGACGCCTTGGGGCCCCTTGCCCACAAGCCAGAGTGCCACCATCAACAAAATGGCTAGCACAGCCCACAGATAGGTATAGCGACGAAAATCTGTGCGCCCAGGGCCCCATCGGCCTGCTTGCCTGCGGGCGGGTAAACGTGCTGCAAGTGTGAATGCAAGCAATCCGCCAAGGATGCCATACGCATGATGCACGTACACAGGCGCATCCCTCAGCGGATCACGCAGGCTGAAAAGGATAAGAACTCCCAAGCCCGAAAGCAGCACACCTATGGGCAGCAGGAATGGATCCCCATGCACGCCCATGGCCCTCAGAAAACCTCCCAGGAGCACTGTGGCAGCCGCCAGCATTCCGCCGATCCAAAGGAATTGCCAAAGAACCTGAGCCGGCGTACGCACGATCAAACGCGGCCCAAGATCTGCCAGGACGTGGCTGTCTATCAGAGGGACGGATAGGATTTCTTCGGGATTGTGGAATATGCCGCCGGGCAGATTTTGCCGGTACGATGCCACCCGCCTGGCTACAGCCATGGGAATGGCGAGCACGCGCGCCAATTCCGCAGGTGTCATGCTGTTGACACGCCCGAGCCCAATTGCCCCTGTCGCCGGCCCGTTCCCAGTAGCGGTATGCGAAAGCCCGGCAAGCACGTTTCTCACACGTCGGATTTCGGCCGGATTCAACAGAACCGGTGCAGCGGCCACCTGGCGCACGGAAGCGAAGCCATGAGACCGAGTGCGAAAGTTGACCAGCTCCCGCGCTAGGTCGGGCTCAATCTGGAGGTTGAGGGCCAGGTCGTCTGCCGAGGCAGTGTTGAGATTGATGGCATCCTGCGGCAGATGCTGGCCTGTTCGCGCCAAAAAGACCAGCGCCGCCCCCAAGCCCAAAATCCCACACACGAGGGCGAGCAAGGATCCCTCAGCACGACGATTGGGATCAGAAGCGCGCATTCTTCTTCCCCTTAGACCATCACCGCCAGTTGACGCAGAGCTCGTGTTACAGGACCGTTTGTAGAGAGGGCCCCGGCGGCCATGTTACGTGTGGGAGGGCAAGGCCAACTTTCGCGCGTCGCGGCGGGTAAGCCAACGTAATCCTACCTCTGCACTCAGCCAGCCGATGCATCCCCCCAAAAGCCATCCGCCGACGACATCTGTGGGGTAATGAAAGCCTAGATACACTCGGCTGTACCCAATCACTAACGGAAGCAATAGCCACAGCCACTTCTTGCGCGTCTTGCCGAAACGAATGCAAACTGCCGCCACCGCCATCATATTGGTGGCATGGTTGGATGGGAATGAGCGCGACCCCGGGCAATGTGTCCCCGCAACTAAGCGATCTGTACGCACGTGCATTGGTGCAGTAGCGGACGATCGGTAACACGGCCGATCGCGAGGGATCATTCGCTTGACCACGTGCGAGGCGAATGCGTCGCTGCAGCTTACGGCTGCAATGAGGCAAACGATCCAGACCCGAGTTCTGGTGCCCCCTAGCAAGAACCCAACAGTAAGAACTGCTGCAACAAGGATCAAGAACCAGGCTTGGTGGTGGAGATTTGTTACACGCGGCATGAACCAATCCAGCAGCGGTGTGGCTGCCTCTCGGTTCAAAATGCGGAAGAAGGGTCCGTCAATCAAGCGGACCATTGCGTTCCTGGCTCATCGGATAAATACTTGCGGTTACCGGCCCATCGTAACGGCGACGAGAATGCTTACCACAAAGAAGCTAATGCCCAAGTATTTCGTGATTTCATTGAGGCGGTCTTCGAAGGCAGGCTTGCCCTTGAAAGACGATGTCACCTTCCCCCCGATGGTGCCACCAAGGCCTTCGGTCTTCGTTTGCTGGATGGCTATGATGAAGATAAGGCTAATGCCCAAAAGCACCTGAACGATACTCAACAAGATAAAGATGGTGTGCAAATGTATGTGCCTCCGTCAAATGATGATGGGCCGAACTTCTTTCTCCTTGCGCGAGAAGCTCATTCGGCGGACCGGGCACTGCCCGTGGCTCACACCGCGTGAAGCCACGTGACGGCAGCTCCGTTATTCCTTCTTGGCTTCCACCTTGTCGGGTTCTTTGGCTTTGGTTTCCACAGGTTTCGCGTCTTCCTCGTCCTCGCGAAGGCCCTTCTTGAACTCCTTCATGCCCGAACCCAGGCCGCGCATAATCTCCGGAATGCGGCTCCCTCCAAACAACAAAAGTACGATCACGAGGATTATGAGCCACTGGGACGGGCTCTCGAACATCGCCAAATTGTCAATCATTGTGCGTCCCTTCCTTTTCCGGTTGCGTCGCTGTTAGCGTCGCCGTCGCCTGAACGTCGCCGGGTGCCGCCGCCGTCGCACCGCCGGCCCCTTCCTCTACTGTTCCGGCGCCGCCCCGAGCGTTCTCCTGTGGGCCGATCGTAGGAGCAGCTTGGGCCGCTTCGGTTTGTTCAGCATGAGAGCCGTCCTTCACCGGCAATCCCACGATTGTGTAGTCTGTAAGATCCAACGGCTCATCTGCGTAGGAGGTGTGTGGCACCGAGTAGTCGTACTGGGTGGAGTACCCATAACTGGCCGTGTTATCGTAACTGTACGGGTCGGACCGATAGGGTTCCGGTTCGTGGTCTACATTGAACGAATTCATGACCTCATTGCCGGCCTTCTTCAATTCCCGCAGCGCTTGGCCGATCTGCCGGCCGATTTCCGGGAGTTTGTTGGGGCCGAACACAATGAGCGCGATGAGCAGTACAATCCCGATTTGAACCGGGCTCTCCAGGAATAAGAGTTCACTGTACATGCCGCACCCCAGCCTTCCTCAAAGCCGCTCCACCTCAACGAGGGCGGCCAGCCGCTCAACCTCTCTGCACTCTATGAAGCCTGCACCAAACGAAGCGGCGTTGGCCGAGCCGGCAGCGACACCCGTTTGGAGGGCTCTTGCCAGATCGTTATGGCGCTCCATGCTCCAAAGAAAACCACCCACGAAGGCGTCGCCCGATCCCACAGCGCTCACGAAGTCTACGGATGGAGCGTTGGCTTTCCACGTGCCGCTTCCACTGATAAGGACGGCTCCGTGAGCGCCAAGGGTTACAGCCAAAACGTCCACACCCTTCGCTCTGGCGCTCTCTCCAGCTTCCAGTACCTCCTTAATGGAAGACAGGTTCCGCCCGCACCACGCCTCAAGCTCGTGGATATTGGGTTTTACCATCCAGGGCGCGGCTTCCATCCCCATGGAAAGCGCAGCGCCGCTCGTATCTAGGACCGGATCCACGTTATTGGCCTTGGCTGTGGCGATCAACTCTGCGTATATATCTGTAGGAACTCCCGGCGGAACACTCCCGGATAATACCACCCATCGGAACTGATGGGTCTTGACAAGCTCCTCGTAGCGACGAAGAAACCTTTTGACCTCGGCAGAGCGTACGTTCGGACCGATTTCATTCACCTCGGTCTGCGTGCCGTTCTCCGGGTCAATGATTGCGATGCATTCTCGGGCTTCCTCTGCAATCGGCACAAACTCGGCGGGAATACCTTCTTGCTGCAGAGAACGTAGGATGAGCTTACCATTGTGTCCACCAAGGAAACCTGTGGCGACAGCCTCACCTCCCAAGATATGAAAGACGCGAGCGACATTGATGCCTTTACCCCCGGCAACGATTCGCCACCGGGAAGGCCGATGCACTCGATCAACGGCGAACCCAGGGATCGTAAAGGTCTTGTCTACTGCGGCGTTCAGTGTAACCGTCAGGATCACGCCTTCTACCCCAGAGGCCGCCCGTGTTCCGCTTGACTGAATTATACCAGATGCCGTATAATACAGCCAGATCGCCCTGGACGTGCCCAGGTGGTGAAATCGGTAAACACGCTAGGTTCAGGGTCTAGTGCCCTTACGGGCTTGGAGGTTCGAGTCCTCTCCTGGGCACTCGTTATAGTATGCCGCGCCTCCCGTGCGCGGCGTTTTTCTGGGATGCTGCACGAAGACCCATTCTCACTCCTCTTGAACCGAAGTTCCGAGATTCATGAGTACTCGGCCTCGGTTCGTTCGTGAGATCCCGCCATGCGCGCCGTAGTTCTCCATTCGCAAGCTCCCATCGAAAAGCGTCCTCTTGAACTAAGCGAACGTTCCGTCCCGTCCCTCCGCGTGGGTGAGGTGCTCATCCGCGTGGAGGCGTGCGGTGTGTGCCGCACAGATCTGCATATCGTAGAGGGAGACCTGCCGGCCCAAAGATTGCCCATCACGCCAGGCCATGAGGTCATCGGGCGGGTGGAAGAATGTGGCCCGGGTGTAACGCGCCTTCGACCTGGTGACCGGGTTGGTGCAGCATGGCTTCACCGCAGTTGTGGCACGTGCAGGTTCTGCACCACCGGCCGGGAGAATCTGTGTGAGCATCCCACGTTCACCGGTTGGCATGTAGACGGGGGTTACGCCGAATACATGGTGGCACCGGAGGACTTCGTTTACCCGATTCCGACTTCTTTGGATGCCGTGCAAACCGCTCCATTGCTGTGCGCCGGTATCATCGGGTACAGGGCTTTCCGCATGAGCGAAGCGGGAAGTGGAGATGCGCTTGGGCTCTATGGCTTCGGCGCCTCTGCCCACATCGTCCTTCAAATTGCCGTGCACGCCGGATGCCGCGTCTTCGCTATAACCCGTGAGCCGGCTCGCCAAAGGCTGGCCCTGGATTTAGGCGCCGAATGGGCCGGTGGGCTCGATCAGCATCCTCCTGTGCCGCTGCGGAGTGCGATCTTATTTGCGCCCGTGGGCACGTTGGTGCCTACAGCGTTAGAAGCGCTAGATCGGGGTGGCACTCTTGCCATCGCCGACATTTCCATGAGCCCTGTCCCCGGGTTAGATTACGAGCGCCATCTTTTCTACGAGCGTAAAGTAGTGTCGGTAACGGCCAATACTCGGGACGACGGCCGTCGCCTGCTGGAGCTTGCTGCGGAGATCCCCATTCGCACACACGTACAACCGTTCGCACTGAAAGAAGCCCCGGAGGCACTCCTTGCTCTGAAAGAGGGGCGTTTGCGCGGTGCTGCCGCCGTACTCCAGGTGTCCTAACGCTGAACGCAGCGCTGCCCCAAGCGCCACGTTTCTGCACGTGGGGCAGGATTTCCCAAGGGCGTAATCGTATTGAACCCTGCCCATTCTATTCCGGTTCCCGGAGGAACATCATGCCTACGCCGATATCCATGCTTTCCAGAATGGTCCTAGCACTATGCGGTGTGGCCGCCCTGTCCTCGTTCGCTGTAGCTCAGGACCAGCCCGTGATGGTGAATCCAGAAACGGGTGAAACGCCCCAGCAGTTCCTGGCGCGCACGCGGTGGTGGCGCGAGGCCAAGTTTGGAATGTTCATCCATTGGGGCATCTATTCCGTACCTGCCAGCGCCAAAGGCGGGGCGGAGTGGTACTTCTACGGCACCAGGATGCAGGTAAAGGACTACGAGAAGTTCGCGGCTCAGTTCAATCCTGTGAAGTTCGACGCCGCGAAGTGGGTCCGTACGGCCAAGGAAGCCGGGATGAAGTACATCGTCATCACAAGCAAGCACCACGACGGCTTCTGCATGTTCGATACAGCGCTCACCAACTATTGCATCACCAAGGCCACACCCTTCAAGCGAGATCCCATGAAGGAATTGGCCCGTCAATGCCGTAAGCAAGGGATCCGCCTTTGCTTCTATTACTCCATCATGGATTGGCACCATCCGGATTACCTACCCCGCCGCCCTTGGGAAGCCGAGACTCGACCGGCAGATGGCGCAGATTTGAACCGGTACATCGAATACATGAAGGGCCAACTGCGGGAACTCCTCACCCACTACGGTCCCATCGGAGTACTGTGGTTTGACGGCGGCTGGGAGCACAACGAGAAGGAGCTCCATTCGCTGGAAGTTAACCGAATGATCCGCTCCATCCAGCCCGGCATCCTCATCAACGACCGAAACCGTCTGCCAGAGGACTTCTCGACCCCTGAACAGACCATTCCCGCAGGCGCTATGCCGAATGGCCGATTGTGGGAAACCTGCATGACCATCAACGACACCTGGGGCTACACACGTGACAACACCAATTGGAAGTCCACTACAGACCTCGTCCACAAGCTGATTGATATTGCCTCTAAGGGCGGCAACTTTCTGCTCAATGTGGGGCCCACAGATTTAGGGGAGTTTCCCCAACCGATCGTGGATAGGCTGGAGGGCATCGGGGCATGGCTTAAGGTGAACGGGCAAGCCATCTACGGAACCACGCAATCTCCGTTCCGCAAGCTCTCCTTCGATGGGCGTTGTACCCGCAAAGGAAATACGCTCTACCTACACGTATTCACCTGGCCGGAAGATGGCCTGAAGCTCGAAGGGCTCAAGACCAAAGTTTTGTGGGCGCGGGCCCTTGACGGCGGCGAACGCCTGGCCGTCACAGAGGAAAGCCAACCGTCTCCAGAAAGCGCACCTATTCTTCACATTGCGCGCCCCGCGAAATTGAATGACATCGCCACGGTAATCGAGCTTCGTCTTGCAGGTCCCCCGGTAGTGGACCAGGCGGCCCTTTCCGTCGTTAAGCCTGGAACCGATGGCACAATCGTACTTCGGGCCGGCGACGCCATCATTCATGGCCAAGCCCAATACGAACAGGGCAACGGTCATGACAACATCGGGTACTGGACGCACCCAGAAGACTTCGTGACCTGGACGGTAGATGTACCAAGCGCAGGTCGGTATCAGGTGCTTCTGGAGTGGGCCGCCCCCGAGGAGAATGCTGGATCCCAGTTCACCCTCGGTGTGGAGGGGGGCGAGCGCCTTAGCGGAACCGTAGAAGCCACAGGAACGTGGACGGATTTCAAGAAGGAACAGATGGGCACACTCTCGCTGCCGGCAGGACGTTCCACTATCTCGGTGCGCGTTCAAACCATGCCACGAGGTGCCGTGATGAACCTGAGAAGCATTACCCTCGTTCCCGTACGGTAACCTGTGCAATTCCGCGTCGTTCCGAGGGCTCTCTGTTGCACGCGTCAGGCCCGTTAATCCCCATTTCCAACTATTGCCAAGGAACCCCAGCGCTGCGCGCAGGGAGAATGCCCCACGGCAAACACAATCGTTCCGTTTGCAGCGTGTTGCGTCGGCGAACCGGCCGGTTGCATCCGATGGTTTTCGCGGCTTTGTGTGGGTGGGCATTCCTATTGCCGCGCGGTGATATACCTGGAATGGCAGGTCGTCCAATGGCCCTTAGCAAGGATCAGAAGCGGCAACAAAGCAATGTCCCCGTCGCGGGCATCGTGGATCCCGCGCTGCTGGTGCCTTTCGAGTGGACGCACGACGGCACCGGCCCGTGGACCGCGGAGCTATGTGCAGAAATGTATCGCCGGCTTGGCTTCCGAGTTCGGGTTCTTGCAAAAAGCGAACTAACGGATCAAGGCCTTGCAGGCGTGAGTGTGCTGGTAATTCCAGGGGATCACGTGTACCCCGAGCATGGTTCTTGGAATGGGCCATTTTTGCACCTGATCGCTCAATTTGTGCGCCGAGGCGGCATCTATGTGATGCCCGTAGGAGTGAGCCATTACGTGGCTCGGAACGTAACGAATGGCACCCGCGATGCGGGGCATTGGGGCCCGGATGCCCTTGGATTGCGTTTCCAGGTGGCAACGGGCGCAGGACCCGTTACATTGACGCAAGAGGGGCGTTCGATGGGCCTTCCCGATCCGGACGGCATTCCACCACCGGTTCGATCCGTCATGTTGGGCCAGAAAGTAGCCGTCCTTGCCTGGGATGCCCATTACCAACCGGCGTTGGTTGCAGTACGTTTGGGCAAAGGCTATGTAATCCATACCGGTTGCGGTGAGCGGATGGATGCCGCTTTTGCCCGTTGGTGGATGGCCTCAAGTGCTTCCGTAGCGCACGCCGCATTGGACGGGAAGATAAGGATGCAAACGATGGGAGCCATCATGGCCGCCAACGGGCTCAAAGGCCTCGCATTAGACGATCTGGATCGCCGTTCGTTTGGACCCGGACCTGCCCCGTTCGTCTCGCCGGCTACCGAAATCGAACTCATTCCGGGCGAAGGGCCTTCCGCGGCTCGCGTGCCACAGGTTCTCGGGCAAAGCTCTCTCCGGCTGGACGGCGAGTGGGAAATGGCAGGTGGGCAGAACTCTCCGATAGACGCATCGCAAATGGTGACACACGATCGCTGGCCGGATTCCATCCCAGCCCATGTTCCGGGATCCGTCCACACAGCGTTGCTTGCAGCAGGCCGCATCCACGATCCCATCGTTGGCCTCAATGCCGACGCCGCAAGAAAGGCATCCTACCAGGAGTGGTGGTTCCGCAAACGTTTTGACCTTGCGGAGGTTCCCGCCCGCGCCGAACTTCGCTTCGATGGGGTGGACTATTCCTGCACCGTGTGGCTGAATGGCGTGCTGCTAGGCCGTCATGAAGGGCCATTTGGGGGCCCTGTCTTCGATGTGTCCGCCGTCCTCCGCCCACATAACACGTTGGTGGTACGCCTGGACCCCGTGCCTCAAGATTGGAGGACCGTACTCAAAACGAATGTTGTCTATGGGTGGCATTACGTCAATCTGCCGTCCTTGGGTATTTGGCGGTCCGTCTGGTTGGACGTTGTCCCGCAGGTTAGGATCCAGAACCTCTTCGTGTCCTATGGTGCGCGCAAGCCTGGGATGGTGAACGTGTGCCTGGACCTCCGTGCAGGATCCCTCCCCGCAGAAGGCGTTATGGAGGGCACGGTGGCGCCGGCTAATTTCACCGGGCGGGCATACCACTTCCGCGTGCCGGTTCGCTGCACGTCTGGCCTCACCCATCTGCATCTTGCGTTTCGCATCCCACGCGGCCGCCTTTGGTGGCCCAACGGCCTCGGTCGTCCGAACTTGTACCGGCTGGATCTGTTGTTTATATCCAAGCACCACCACGCGCCCTCCGCGGCAAGCGCCACGTTCGGATTACGAACGATTCGAATGGCGCCCTTGCCCGGAGGACCCTCACCCGCCGTCTACAACTGGACGTTTGTGATCAACGGCAAAAAGGTGTTCCTGAACGGCGCCAATTGGTGCATTCTGGACGCCTTGTTGCGGCTGGATCGGGCAAGGTATGCGCGGATGCTCACGCTTGCCCAGCAACAGCATATCCAGCTTTTGCGTGCTTGGGGCGGTGGCCTTTTAGAAACCGATGAATTCTATGACCTTTGCGATCAGCTCGGGATCCTTGTATACCAAGAATTTCCGCTCACCTGGCAAGACTTCGCCAAGCTTGACGGCAACGTCGTGCGAGAAACTGCCATTCGGAATGTAATCAGGCTCCGCAATCACCCATCCTTGGCAATGTGGGGAGGCGGCAACGAACACTCCGGCATGGGGAAACCGGTGGAAACCATTGGCAAGATCTGCCTGGAACTAGACGGCACGCGGCCCTATCACCGCACCGATCCGTATGGCGGGAGCCTGCACAATTACGACGTGTACTGGGGCCGGGCGCCCTTGGACCGCAACTTGCACCTCACGGCACCGTTTATCGGCGAATTCGGGCTCGCCGCTCCCCCAATCCTCGAGAGCGTGCTCCGCTACCTGCCGCCTGAAGAGCGTAACGTCTGGCCGCCTCCGGCGAACGGCAGCTTCATCCGGCATACGCCCACGTACGATATGCAGCATCTGGAAATCATGGATCAGTATGCCTCCCAATTCGCGAACCCGGGAAACATGGCCGACTTCATCACAGGGATGGAGCTCGCTCAGGCTACAGGGTTGCGACATACCCTCGAACTGGCGCGCACGCGATGGCCCGATTGTACAGGTGTGTGCTACTACAAGCTCACGGACGTATATCCTGGATGCTCATGGTCCACCATTGATTGGTTCGGAGCGCCGAAGGCAGCGTATTGGTTCGTCCAACAGGCATATGCTCCGGTGCACGCATGTGTCCTGTTGGATAGTTTGGCGGTACCCGCAGGCCAGGATCTTCGGGCCCCGGTGTACCTGCTCGATGATGCCGGCACCTTGGCAGGTCCGTGGAGCGTTCAGGCATCGGCCTACGACGGGCAATTGCGAAGGATAGCGACGGCGCAGTTCGCCGGAAGCGGGCGCGTCCCTCGCGTACACCACCTTGGCACTCTCCAAGTTCCTGCCTCCGAAGCGACAAGCATTCCGCTCCTCGTTATGGTAGAGGTTCGGAGCGGACACCAGCTTGTGGATCGGACCTTCTACTGGCTCAACTTTGCGCAACGGCAGGGCTGTCTCTTCGGTTTGCCCAAGACCCGCTTGGAGGTGGCCAAGACCAAGGATGGCCTTGCAATCACCAACAGCGGCGCTTTGCCCGCGGTAGGCGTGCGCGTGCAACGCCCCAATCACATGGACACATTTACGTGCTCTGCCTCCTACCTATGGCTCCAGCCTGGGGAAACCGTTCACGTGAAGGCTCATCCTACGGAGGGAGTGCGTGTGGACGCATGGAACGCACCGCCCATAGGGATACCGTGAAGCCGCTCACGGCCCGCGCACGCAGGAAGCCCGGCTTAAGCCCAGAGAGGGTTCCAGAGCGTGGATGTGATCGCTGCCGCGCGTGCTAGGGAAGAAGCAGGGTCTTCAGCAGCGATCCGCGCCGCTCCGCCAGCGTAAAGGCGCGCAGTCCATCTCGCAGGGACATACACCGGAACCACGGATCAAGGTATACCAACCTCTCCGCAATGGCATGCAAGGATGCGGCGAAGTCGGCCGGGGTATAACCGAAGGATCCCCGCACGTCGAGTTCACGCCGCACAATGTGCCGCACGTCCGTGAGTCTCTGGGGTTGTCGCAGGCCAAGCAGAACGATCCTCCCGCCAGCCCGCACTACGGAGGCACAGAGGCGGCGCGCGACAGCAGTCCCCGCAGCGTCAATGGCTACGTCTACGCCTCGGCCTCTCGTCCACTCGTTCAAAACCTTCTCCACGCCATCGCGTGGATGAAGGATTGCAGGTTCTGCACCAAGAAGTTCTGCGATCTCGAGCCGTTGCCGATTCCGATCAATAACCGCGATGTTCGAGTACCCCCGGGCATGTGCGATCTGCAGGAAAAGAATGCCTTGAACGCCGGCGCCAAATACTGCGATGCGCGCGTCTCGATCCGGCTGCGCCATGCCCAACAGGTGGATCGCGTTGGCCAGAGGCTCGGCCAAAATGGCACCAATATTCGTTACGTACTCTGGGCATCGCGCGATAGCACCCACGGGCACGGACACATACTCGGCGAATACGCCGGGTAAGCCGCCTGTGCCTAAGAGACCGAGGTGGGAACAAAGATTAGGCCTGCCCTGGCTGCAGTTTTCGCACTGACCGCATGGGAAGAGAGGATCAACAGCTACTCGATCCCCTGGCACAAACCCGTCGCACCCATCCGGTACAGATACGACCGTACCCACAACTTCGTGACCCAGAATGGCAGGGGGTTGGACGCGGCTGTTTCGCCCGCGGAAGCTCTGAAGGTCCACTCCGCAGATGCTGGCCAAACGAACCCGAATGAGCACCTCGCCAGGACGCGGCTGCGGATCCGGCACATCCAGAAATTCCATGTGGCCTGGGCCGGTGTATACGAGGGCCTTCATAGCTCACCCGATGCCGGCAAGGCGCACCTGCGCATCTGTTAAGCTCCACCTATACCGTTTGGTTCCCCGGGGCATTGCGGGATCCTCTGCAAACAGAATACCCCACGTACATGAGCAAGCAAGAACACGGGGACCGGTAATTACCGGTCCCCGCGAGGCAGCTCCCTGCAATACACGCTCAAACGGATCCGCGGCGGCGTCCGCGTGTGCGATGCTCTTCTTGGTACTTTCGCAGAGTTTCCTTCTGCTGCTCCGTCAAAAGCGCCTCAATCTTATTGCGTGCGTCCTGGCGCAGTTCTTTGGCCTGGCTCCGGCGCTCGTCGGGCGAAAGGCCTCGGAGCTTCTCGCTCATCTCCTTCACGATGGCCGCAATCTTTTCGTTCTGGTCTGCGGTAAGCTTCAACTGAGGTAGAAGATCCAACGGTATCCCGGCGGAACGCAGGGCAGACCACACGGGTGCAACCTCACGAAGCTTGGCCATCTGATCTGGCGTAAGAACCGCTTCGATATCGCGGTTTGCCTGGTTGGTAAGGTCCCGCAGCTTTTGCATATTGGCAGGATCTCGGGGCGCACCGGGCTCCGGGCGCAGGGGTTTGGCGTCCGCTTCAAACTTGTCCTGGATGGATTTGATCTTGCTCTTCTGATCGGCAGTGAGCTTAAGCGTTGTGTCTAGCGTTTCGAGGGGTACAGTGGCGACGGGCACTCGGATCGCCGCACGTTCGCGACGCTGAGCCCTTGGAGCTTGTGCCATTGCCGGTAGAAGGGCTCCGATGCACAAAGCCGTTGCAAGCACCATCAATGAACTGATACGCATTTGCTTCATCCGTGCCTCCTTCATGCGAATAGTTTTGCCGTACGGATACCGTGACAGGTAGAGGGAGTGCCTCAAACCCGGCCATGCGCAAAGCCGATTACCGAACGTATGGCCTTCCCTCATATTTCTCCCGGTTGGTACAGACGAAGCCGAACAAAAAAGGTTCAGTAAAGGAAGAGAGCGGACCGTGGCGGATTATGCGCCAAACCAGATCTACTTAGGGTACGGCCAGGCAAGTGGCCCGGCCGGCCCCTGGGTTATGGCCATGAAGCTCCGGCGCCCGGGCGCAAACCCCTTGTGGCTCGCCGGTCTTACCGGCTATCCGGGCCGTACTGCATTTTGTGCGCCGGGATGTATGTGCAGCACTATCCGGTCAGAAGAAGCCCTGGGCCAACACGCCCTTGCCCGCGCGGGCTTCAGAGCCAAAGAAGTCTCCAACAGCCGCCGCGCTGCCGCAAGGCTCATGCGGTGCTGCGTTTCGGCCAGACCGATCGTTTGGTTCCACAACCAATCCTGCGGGACGCTCGCATACGACCCCGCGAACGAAGCGCTTCTGAGTTGCACAGCCATCGGTCCAAACGTTGATGCGGAGCAGTGCGTTCACGCACAGATGAGCCCAGCCCTCGCAGGGATGCGAATGTACCGTTTGGTGTATTTGGGGCAGCCGATGGGTCACCGAAGATTCCGTGTGGCACGCGCGCTGGCAGAATGGGTTGCCACGCGAGTCCTGGCGCCATTTCCGGACGTGTGCGCAGACGGAGTTCTTAGGTGGCACGCCCTGGGCAAGGCAGCGATGCATCTCGGCACACGCTCCTACAGCGCGGAGTCGCATTTGGAGCGGGCCCCGGGCCGAGCTATGGTCCAGATGATCCAAGCGGATTGGCAAGCGCGCTTTTACGCCGGAATTGAGTTCTTGCTTCTCGTGGCAGGTAAAGCGCGCACGGCCTTTAGCAATAGACTCCGATGGGCGGCAGAGGCTCTTTATGCGGAAGCCACCTATGTTGCGCCGGTACGCCAGGAGCTTCCGGCGCACCAACATCAGGATCCTGGCACCTCGGAAGGCACCACGAACGGGGAGGATTGGGCCTCCTTTGACCCCGCAACATTCTATCTGGCCGAAGCGGCTGTGATGGCGGCGGGCTTCGCACCATCTATCGCTTCGTCCTTGCTCGAGGCGTCCACGCACCGGCTGAAAGGCACCGCCCTCCAAGAGATCATCTACCTGGCCCGTGCCGGCGTGGACGAAGTTCGTGCTTTGGCTGCGCTGCGGCTTGCGGGTGGGGTTGGATCAGCGGCAACCTCCACCCTGGAACAGCTCCTGTATTCAGAGAACAGGGTGGTTCAGTTAACCGCTGTGGGATCGTTGCTGCGTCACAACATCGAGGGGCTGCGGGTGCTCATGAGGCTTATCACAGGCCATGTGGAGCGTCCGACGGAAAGAATGGACATCTGTGCAGCGGCCGCCCTCGCTGCCGTTGTGACACACGATCCACCGCTAGCCGCCCATGCCATTTCGCGGATCCTGGAGTCCTCCCCCGGCACAGAGAACGGTGGAACTCGCCTAAGTGCGGTCGCCCGGGCAGCGGCCGCGGGTGGGCTTCCGGCCTTCCCGATTACACACGGAGACTGGTGGCGCGGGATCTGCAGAACTGGCATGTGAAAACACGAGCATACCTGCTCCCTACGCAATGGCCCGGAAGCAGGTATGCTCCGTTATCGAACGCATCATGCCTATGCTGCCACAGGCATTTCGGATTGTGCCGGATGAGCCGGTGCTTCACCTCGCGGGCCGGCTACCACCGCGATGGAAGTAACCCGGTCCAGCCGGATATCGTCGGTGTCGGTGATTAAATAACCTCCGTACAGCGGGACAAAGGTGGCGTCATGGATCTTCGAGATGGTACGCACCATTTCTCCATTCCGGTTACGCCACCAGATCTCGCATACGTTGCCGACGAGCTTCTTGGCGTCCGCGATAACCACCTGCATCCCTCCTCTCTGATGACACTGTTATTAACGGCAGGATCGTTTATAGTGAGTATCCGTGAAAATGCGTGATTGGCGGCTAAATGCCTACAACCGGTATCCTTTCTAGGAGCACCCCGACCCTGGGGACTGCGGTCTAGCGTCCTTCGTCCGTTTTGTATGCCTAGACGCCGCCGGGAAATCGCGTCGTGCGCTGTATGTGCCGCAAACAATCTAATGCCAAACCCACGGTTGCCCGCCCAATGCACTCAGGCGAACTTCCATTAGATGCAACAGCAGGGTAAGATGCCTGGGGCGGGCAAACACCTGCGTCGCACAGGAGGGCAATATGATCCTGCATGGGAGACCGCTTGGGGGCGGAGCAGTCATTGGTACGATTCGAGTCATCCGCACGGGCGGCTGGACTCGCGCCGCAGCCACTGCAGCCGCGCATCCTAGGACAACATCCACCGAGGTGACGGCAGATG
>Ga0078972_1000704_pt1 | contig 137698 bp, 91 predicted proteins | sample YelNatPaOPGAMG01_FD_67568 | JGI IMG/M metagenome (GOLD analysis project Ga0078972, IMG submission 67568) | Hot spring thermophilic microbial communities from Obsidian Pool, Yellowstone National Park, USA - OP-RAMG-01 (SPADES assembly) (version 2) | ecosystem: Environmental > Aquatic > Thermal...
CCGCCTCCACCATGTAGTAGCCGCTGATGGGCTGATCAATGAGCGTGCCGATGACGTCAATTTGAAGTACGTCATACACTTCCAGCCGGTAGGGGGGCAGGGGAACCATCTTGGGGACCTCAATCTGCACGACGTCCGGCGGTTCCAGGCGGTAAGCGGGCAGAGAAACCTTGGCCAGCTCCCGCGGCGGTTCGAGCTCCGGCTGGGCGGCCCTCTGCTCCAAGCCGCGGTCATAGAAGTCCATCGTTCGGCAACCTGGAGAAGAGAGCAAACCCAGGCAACTGCAAAGGGCGAGCCAGAGGACCGTTCGGCCCGTCAAGCCGGGATATTTGAGTTGCCTGGGGTATTGAGGGGCATTATGGCAACGGTGTTTCATGGTTCGCATGGGGCCCTCGTGGGGTGAAGCGAGCCGGAATCGCTTCGACAAAACCGTCATTCTCGGCAATTCTGCCGTAGTCGTCGCTGTCGGAATAATCGGCAAAGTTTTCCAAAAACTTGGTGGAAATTTCTCGGAGTTCTCAAGCCGGTCGTCGGGTGGCGATTGAAGCTTCGGCCACTCTTCCTCGGACACCACAGATCCGCCCCTTGCCAGCATGTTCGAGGCACGTGTCTGTCACGTCCACTTCCGTGTCTTGCAGAGAACACCTCGCAGGGTACAATGCCCGTCAGTGAAGGGCTCCCATGCTGGGAGTAACGCAGCGCTTTGGTCTTTGAGAGTCTGCGGACTGTGAGTCCGTCACGCTGGGTGACTGTCGCGAGGAACTTAAGAAAAAGCGTGGGAGCCGCCATCTGAGGGAACGGGTTTTGTTCGGGTTTGGTTTCAAGCTGACGGGAGGACACAGCATGTCTTACGATGTTTCACGGCGTGATTTCCTGCGCACGGCTGGATGGGGCTCGGTCGCACTGAGCGGCGTTCTGGGCAGCAGCGTCTGGGCAGAAGGTCCCACATCGCCTGCTCCCATCAAGATCGTGGCTGTCTCCACAAGTCCCCGCAAGGGCAAAACCACGGCCCAGGGATTGAAGATTGTTCTGGACGCCGCACGGGCTGTGGCTCCCGACAAAATCGAGGTGGTGCTCGTTGAACTGGCAGGGCTTTCCATCCCGGTAGAACCGGCCCTGGGCCTGCCGTTACCCGAAGGCGTCAAAGACGACTTTCCGGCCGTGGCAGAGGTCATTGCGGATCCTCGGCTGGCGGCCTTGATCGTCGGCTCGCCGGTACACTATGCGAATGTCAGCACGCTGTGCAAGGCGTTCATCGACCGACTTGGACAGGCATTCCGAAAAGAATTCAAACTTTCTGGAAAGCTGGCCGGTGCCCTGGCCGTCGGCGCCGCCCGCAATGGGGGACAGGAATATGTCCTCCACTCCATCACGCGAGCTTTGATGTGCCATGAGATGGCGATCGTGGGGGACGGTCGCCCCACCGGTCATTTCGGAGCAACTCTTTGGAACAGCGCCAACGACGACATTTCAACGGACGAATTTGGCGTGAAGACAGCGCAGGACCTCGGCCGACATATCGCCCAACTTGCACTGAAAATGGCCCAAGCGTAAGAAGCAACCCAACTCCGTTGCTCAGGCGGCGCCCTGGGGCGGACGTGATTGCGGAAAAACGTAGTCATCTGGCCGCTCCGCTGAAAGCGCCCGGCAGTCTCCCGTCCGAGCATAATACTGAAAAGCTGACAAAAGCCTCCCACGCCTTTCCCGAGACTTGAAGGGTTTTGGTCATCGGGTCGGGACAGGTGGAGTTTTGCGCCAAAACTGCTGAAACTCCGGATCAAACCCCCGTTACCCCGTTGTGGAGAAAACGTATGGACAGGCGAGACTTTCACAAGACGCTTTTAACCTGGGGAGCGGCGAGTGCTCTGACGCTGGGCAACGATGAAGCACCTCCAGAGACTTCGCCTCCAGAAGGGGAGTTTATCATTGAACCCGCCAAGCGGTTACCGGTCCGAAAGTTCGATGTGGTCATTGTGGGCGGAGGAACGGCAGGGGTTGTCGCAGCACTGGCTGCGGCAGCTCAGGGCGCGAAGACAGCACTTATCGAGGCAAAAGGGTACACTGGCGGAACTGTGACAGAAGGTGGCACCGCACTCCACAGCTTTTTCAATCTGTGGAAGGCGTTTCCCGGCGTGGAGAAAAAGCAGGTGGTGCGTGGGTTCCCGCAGAGAATTATTGACCGGCTTATTGCTCGGAGGGCTTGCACCGGCCACGCGGAAATGGAGCTGGGCTTCGATTATGACTCGGTATGCACCGCCGTTGATACCGAGATGTACAAACTTGTCACCATGGAAATGCTGGCCGAGGCCGGCGTCCATCTTTTCCTCAACACCCTCCTTGTGAGCGCCATCCGGTCGGGCGAGACGCTCGTTGCCGCGGTCACCGAAAGCCGCGCCGGCCGAGAGGCCTTTGTGGCCCACTCTTTCGTGGACTGTACCGCTTATGGCGACCTCGCCGCTTACGCCGGTGCCAGTTACACAGAACCCAACGATTACCCGGTTGCCAACAGCATTGGGGTGGCGAATGTCAACGTGGAGAAGTACTACGAATTTCTCAAGTCTCACGACGCTCTTACAGAGCTTGCCCGCGGATGGCGCGACGGCCAGGAGGGGCAAATTGTGCGGTTGGAAGGGCGGGCGGTCAAGCTGCCGGAAGGATTCCATCGTGAGGCCGCTGAGATCGGCATGTCCACGGTCACCACCACGGTGCATGACAATTACTTCATGTTCATCAAACTCAACTTCAAGATGCCGGTGAGTCCCACAAACCGCGACGCCGTAACAGCGGCCGAGTTAGAACTGCGGAAGCGTCAGGCCCGCGCGGTGGAACTTTTCCGAAAATACGTTCCCGGATGCGAAAAAGCATTCATCGCTCGGACGGCTCCGCGTCTGAATATTCGCCGCGCCCGCTGCATCCGATGCGATTACGACATCTCGCGTGAAGAGGTCCTCGAAGGACGTCACTTCGACGATGAGGTCTACGTCTATGGATTCCACGACATGGCACCACGGTATCAGATCAAAAATGGTGGCACGTACGGGATGCCCTATCGCGCGCTGTGTGTGGCCGGTGTGGACAATCTGTGGTGCGCTGGAATGATGATCACCTCGGACTTCATCGCCCATATGTCCACCCGGAACACGGTTTCCTGCATGGCCCAGGGACAGGCCGCCGGGACGGCAGCAGCCCTGTGCGCCTTGCGAGGATTGAAGGCGAGGGCTTTGCCCTACCGCCTCCTGCGCGAGACCCTCGAAAAAGATGATGTGGTATTCAACGTTTGAAGATTCAGTTTTGGGCGCCCCTGGGTCAAAGTGGCGTTTGAGTGAGAAGTTCGGTCTGGAGTGCAAAAATCTGGAGGACCGGTCAGTCAGGCAATTGCATGACTTTTGGGGTAATCGCTGGGAATCCTCAGCCAAGGTGTGGCAAAGGTACTGGCGTTTCCCGTTCCTAACCCGATCACCGGCAACGGCGATTTATCGATAGCCCGTACAACGCACGCACCATAAGGCAATAGACCTGATTCCGGTAGTGGCAATTCATAAATTGCCCCAACCTACTTCATGAATCGCCATCTACCGTCACAGTGGATGAACGCCAGACAAGCTTGGCCCTTGAAATATCGGCAGTCCGCGGTATTGTGAACAAAGAATCAATCGGGGCGGCACCAAGAGTCAGTGATGAGCCATGAAGGAAACAACCTTCCCCAATTCATCCAGGCGACTAGCCTATGTGGGAACTCATTGAAGAATACCGCATGGATCCGACGACGTGGCTGTATGTCGCGTCGCTGATGACCATCGGTATCTTTTTTCGCTTTTCGCGATTCTTTTCCATCCGCAATCTCGACCTGATCGGCATCATCCTGTTCGCCCCGGGATTACTCTTAATCAGCCATCAGGCGGAGCGAGCAGGCTATGTGTGGCTTTTTACGGTCAGCGCGTTGTTTCTGCCGCGGCTGCTCATTGATCCATTCTTCTCCCGCAGGCCGCTGACGGAGCCCAACCTCTCGCCAGGCGGAATGACCTTTATGGTCATCGCGCTGATGTTCTTCCTGGTGGGCAACATTCTTACAGAGCGTGTGCTGGAAACGCCGCCGTCCCAGTCGCGCGCACCAGAAGCCAGCCCAATCTGGCGCGTCCCCGAATTGAGAGGCCCGGGGTATTTGCCGTTTTATCGGGCGATCACGCTCTATCAGCGGGAATCACCACCTCAGGAAAAAAACTCCCCGCCTGAATCCACCGAGACCGAGACCACCTCCCATCTCATTCTCACCGCAGGAATCAAAATAGCGGCCATCGCCGCTCAGTGCGCCATTGTCGCCGGACTGATCCTTTTCGGCCTGCGGCATTTCGACAACGTGCAGACCGGCCTTGCGGCCGCTTCGCTCTATCTGCTGCTCCCCTACACGAGCCAGCTCACCGCCCGACTGGACCACATCGTTCCCGGGGCGTTTGTCCTGTGGGCCCTCGTGATGTACCGGCGTCCGATGATTGCGGGCGCCCTTCTGGGGGCTTCCACGATCGTGTTTTACCCGTTCTTTCTCCTGCCGCTGTGGATCGGGTTCTACTGGCGGCGGGGACTCTTTCGGTTTCTGGTGGGTTTCCTGGCAGTGGTGGCAGGGCTGGTCCTGGTCCTCTTTTTCGTCTCTCCCACCTGGACGCAATTCTGGCGTGACCTGGCGGCGATGTTTGGAAAATACCTCCTCCGCACGGAAGGTGCCGACGGTTTCTGGGCGTATCACTGGCCTTACTTCCGCATCCCCATCCTGGCCGGCTTTGCCGCTCTGTGTGTGAGTCTGGGGATTTGGCCGTCGGAGAAGAACCTGGCCAATCTTCTCAGCGGGACAGCCGCCGTCCTACTCGCCGCCCAGTTCTGCCTCATTCACCAAGGGGGACTCTACATGGCCTGGTACGCCCCGGCGTTGATTCTGACGATCTTCCGACCGAGCCTGAAAGACATCACGGCCGAACGAGCGGTGCCGCGTTACTGGTTCGCTCCGCTTCCCAAACTCGGACCATGAACGGCCTGCTGCTCATCCCATGCGCGCAGCCCTGATTGCGGTAGTGATGGCCGATTTTCACCGCCGCGACAAATCCCCACATTTTCCTTCGTCGCATGTGCCGACATAAAGTGTAACGCTTGACAGACGCGATGGTGATTCTGAACAATCAAATAAAGCAAGGCACAAATAGGGTCGCCCCGCACGCCACAAGTCAGGGATTGGAGATGGAATGGCAGGAGTACACCATTGGTTCTGTCCGTCTTCTCATCGGAGACTGCCGGAAGATCCTGCCCCTGCTGCCCCCTGATTCCGTTCAGTGCTGTGTCACTTCTCCACCGTACTGGGGCCTGCGCGATTACGAACATCCCGAACAACTGGGATCTGAAGAGAGTCCACAAACCTATGTGGACAACCTCGTGGAAGTGTTTCGCGAAGTTCGCCGTGTTCTTCGCGCGGAGGGAACCCTCTGGCTCAACATCGGGGATGCGTACGCTCGCAACGGCGGAACGGGCGTGTGCGGTCCCAATGCGAAGGTGGGCAACACGCGGAAACTTATCCAAAAACGAAACTGCAAAGTGCCCGATTGCTGGGGACTGAAGGACCGTGACCTCCTGGGAATGCCCTGGCGAGTGGCATTCGCCCTGCAGGCCGACGGCTGGATCCTCCGCTCGCATATTACGTGGGTGAAAAAAGCAGCCATGCCAGAAAGCGTGAAAAATCGACCCACCCGAGTTACGGAGGATGTTTTTCTGTTTGCCAAACAACCGCAGTACTACTACAACAACGAGGCTGTGAGGGAACCGTCTGGGGCAAATCTGCGCAACTTCTGGGTGCTTGGGCCGGAGCCAAACGAGGCAGGCCATCCCGCCGCTTTCCCCAAAGAACTGGTGCGACGATGCATCCTGTTGGGCAGTCGACCTGGAGATGTCGTGCTCGACCCCTTCTCAGGCTCAGGTACAACCGGAATTGTAGCCGTGGAACTTCAGCGCAGCGCCATCCTCATTGAGCTGAACGCGCAGTATGCAGAGCAGTCAGCAGAACGCCTGCGCCGGGGTGTGCAGCCAAGTCTTTTACTGTAAACCGCCTTTCCCATGCAAATCTCCGCTCTTCGACGGCAGTTTCACACGCGTCTCGGACGCGACATCGTGCGGTGGTCGCAGAAAGGAAACCGACGCTATCCGAACTTCGCGGATGGAAGCAGCCAATCCAGCGTGGCCATCGCCCGACGGCTGTGCGAGATTCTCGCCATTCCCGAGACGGACGCCTCTTTAGATTCGCAGACTGCCGGCAGGCGATTCGAACAGATAACCCGCGACTTCCTCGAGCAGTGCTTCACACTCCTCAGCCATATCAGACCGGGGCACTGGGTGTACCTGACGGCACAATGTCAGCTCTCGGACTTCGTCCAGTACAGCCATCTGGCCCATCTAAAATCACTGGCGCGGCAAGACAGAGACCTTCGAACCACATTGGGCCTGGACTACCTTTTTACGCCCGACATCGTTATTGCGAGGATGCCTCTCTCCGACGCCGAAATGAACGGCGAGGCCAATCCGCCCCTGGTCTCCTCCCATGAAACCGGCGAACCGAATCTCACCCCCCTCCGCGCCAGCAACCAGCAGGGGCCCGTGCGATCGCTGCTCCACGCTGTGATCTCCTGTAAATGGACAATTCGCAGCGACCGCTCTCAGAATATCCGAGCAGAAGCCCAAACTTTGATCCGCAATCGCAAGGGACATATGCCCCACATTGTGGCAGTGGTGGCCGAACCTCTCCCCACACGAATAGCATCCCTGGCCTATGGAACCGGCGATCTCGATTGCGTTTATCACATCGCCTTGCCGGAGCTCCGCCAGGCCTGTCACGATTGCGGCCTGGAAGACCAGGAAGAACTGCTCAATGATTTGATCTCAGCCCATCGCTTGCGCGATATCACCGATCTGCCGTTTGATCTTGCCGTGTAAAGCTCCGCCCGTTTCACCCCGCGGCGTGGGCCTGGGCCCCGGCGATCAACTCGATGAACTCCTGGTTGGATTTGTACTTGGCCAGCTTCTGCGTGAGCTGCTCCATCGCCTCCACCGGATTCATCGTGGACAGCATCCGCCGCAGGATCGTCACGGCCTTGAGATACTCGGGCGGCAGCAGCTTTTCTTCCCGCCGCGTCCCCGACTGGGTGATGTCAATGGCCGGCCAGATGCGACGGTCCGCCAACCGCCGGTCCAGCACCAGCTCCATATTGCCGGTCCCTTTGAATTCCTGAAAGATCAGCTCATCCATCCGGCTGCCGGTGTCGATCAGGGCCGTCGCCACGATGGTCAGCGATCCCCCTTCTTCAAACGCCCGGGCCGTCGCAAACAGCTTCTTCGGGATATCCATCGCCTTGACGTCGATCCCGCCGGTCATCGTGCGGCCGGTATTGCCCACCCACTTGTTGAAGGCACGCGCCAGCCGGGTGATCGAATCCATCAGCAGGAACACGTCCTTCCCCATCTCGGCGAGGCGCTTGCACCGCTCCACAATGAGCTGCGACAGCCGCACGTGGCTTTCGATTTCACAGTCCAGGCTGCTGGCCACCACCTCCGCATCCTTGCACACCCGGCGGAAGTCCGTCACTTCCTCGGGACGCTCATCGATCAGCAGAATGATGAGCTTCATGTCGGGATAATTCTGCGCAATTGCCAGACTGATGTGCTGGAGGAGCACCGTCTTTCCCGTGCGGGGCGGTGCCACAATGAGCGCCCGCTGACCCTTTCCGATCGGCGTCAGCAGGTCCATCACCCGCGTCGTAATCGGCTCAGGACCAGTCTCCAAACGCAGCCATTCCTCCGGGTTGATGGGCGTCAATTCATCAAAGTTCTTGACCTTGGGGTATTCCTGCGGGGGAATTCCGTCCACATCGTGGATTTCACGCAGGCGCGGCCCCTGACCCTTCTTCCCCGGCTGCACCAGCCCTCTGATGTAAACACCCTGCCTCAGGCCGTACTTCTCGATCATGCTGCCGGGAACAAACGGATCCGTCAGCCGCCGCTCGTAATTGGCCGCCGGATCACGGAGAAAGCCATACCCGCTGGGGTGAAGCTCCAGAACCCCACCCCCTTCATAGAGGTTGCTTTCCGCCGACTCCACGGTCTGAACGGAAGTCGATTGCTGTTCCTGAGGGACGAGAGCTCCGTTCGACCCATTCTTCTCTAGCTTGCTGTCAGAAGCCTGGGCTTGTCCGTTCTTGGAACGCATGGCCGTATGCTTTTTTCGTGTCATTGAACCACCAAATGAGACTTTGCGCTGCTGCGCAACCTGCAAGAATCAACCCATTGAGAAAAAGGAGAATCCACCACATTCAGTGCGCACCCGGCGCGCTTACCAGCGGACTGCCAGAACCAGAACATCACCCGGCGCGCACACCCGCGCAGCAAAGCGGAGAACCTGCCACGACCATCGAGTGGATTCGGAGAATCAGTGCCGGTGTGGTTGCAGGCACTTCGCTGCGGCGTCAACCTCAGGCAGCCCGATCCGCCATTCTTTTAGGGCACAGGTGTTTGCCGCTATCCAGAAATCGGCCGGAACGACACCTGATACCGAATCCAATCAAGTCTGGTGTTCCACAATCACCGCCGACTTACGAGAAGCCTTTCCGGCCTATCCGCCGTGCTTCTCCGTGCAAGAGAGGGCTGATCGCACCCGAAGAAACCCCAGGTCTGACGACGCCACCTGAGAATTGGCTCTTTCACCACCTAAATCTTATCTCGCGTTCCCGGCGGCGTCAAGCCTTTTCTCATCTCCCCCACATCCCCTTTTTCCCACCCCCATGCGCGGTAACGCCCCTTCGGCCCCGCGATCCTGCCCGCACTTTCACCCAGCCCGCTGCTTACCTTATCTAATTATCTAAATCTTTTGTCCAAGCACCCCCGCTTTTTCTTAAAATCGGAAACCGTCGCCCACTTCCGTCATTTTTTCGCGGGTTTCTCCCCGCCACATTTTTCAAACGATTGCCCACAAATCATCGCTCACCGGGCGGGAAATGGATTTTCTGACGCTCCTCCTCCGTGAACCGACTCTCGGCAATCGGCCCAGGATTCCACTCCAGGGCCCCAGGCCGCGGCTCCTCCACCGGAATCACCCATACTTCGCCCCCCTGTTCATCCTTTTCCACGCGACCTCCCGCCCGCAAAACCGCCTCTCGCGCCAGCTTGACGCATACCTCGCTCAGCCGGTCAAAATTGTACTCCGTATGGCTGAACACGCTCTGCCGGTCCAGCTTTGCTGTGAACCGCTCGGGCAGGCGTTTCAATCCCACCGTCGTGAATAAGACCCCGCCTGCGTTGGAGGGATTGCAGTCCGAATCCTGGCCACATCGCGTGGCAATGATGATCGTCTGATCGAGATCCCCCTTCCCATACAGCAGACCCACGACAATGTACGCCCCATTGATTTTCGCGTCAATATTGGCCGGCCCCTTCATGCACGAGGCCCGTCGATACTCTGGATTGCGGTTGTACTTCTCCTCGATCTTCTGCCAGGTCGCCTCCCAGTTGTTGGGATTCTCCTTCCACCACGCGATCACATCGCGAATGCACTCCGCATACTGGCTCTCCGCCGGAATGCACCGCAGGCCCGCCTCCACAATCTTCAAGGGGTCATTCTCGAAAAACGCCTCCGCATACATCCCGCCCACAAACTGCCCCCCGTACACACCATCCCCGTAGTTCATCAGCCGCCCAAATTTATTTCCCAGAGCAATCACCGTGTTGGGCATCCCGGGGGCAATGATTCCCGAAAAATCCGCCTCGATCTGATAGTCAATATCGTCCGCATGCTTGTTGAAATGAGGATGTCCCGAATCGGGCGGAGCAATCCCCGATCGCAAATTGTCCCGTCCCGCCCGATTGGCATGCCACAATGGATACCGGCTGTTCGCAAAATCAATCCCCGCCTGACGAATCGAAACATCCCAGCCGTGCTCCTCCAAACTGCGGAGGAACGTCATCTCCACGTACAGATCGTCCTGGTGAAACTGGTTGACCATCTCCGGCTTCCAGGCCGGCATCTCGTTCTCCGGAATGATCCGCCCCACATATCGAAATTCCGTTGGGCCGCCCCAGCCAACCCCCGCCATCTGCCCGATCCATGCCGCCTCCATCTTATCCCGATACTCTTCCAGAGAAATCCGTCGCACCGCTGGCTCGGCACTCATGGCTTCCAGTCCCGCCCAGATGCCCGCGGCCCCCACCACCAGCACCACACCCCACAAAATCCCAGTTCCGCTCGTCCGCAGCGCCATAATGTAATCTCCACCCGGCATTTCATTGACCAAAAAATCTCAACCCCAGAACGCAGGCCATTATAAAGCGACGAAAACCCACCGGCCACCATCGCCCCTAGAGCACCCGCGCACAAAAATGGGCCGGACGCGCCGGCCCAAAACGCTTGGTCCTCTGGCTCTTAACGGAATCAGGACTTGCTCACTTTCTTTTTCTTGCCCTTTTGAGCGGCCTTCTCTTTCGCAGCCGCCAAAAGTGCCATCGCGTCGGCAGGAAGCTGGAACGGCTTGTTCTTGATCCGCTTGGTTACCCGACCGCTCTTCAAACACTGTGCGCACACACGGACCCGCCGCGCCGCTCCATTCTCATCCGTAATGCGAATCCGCTGCAAATTCGGCTTGAACTGCCGCGGCGAAATCCCCGTAATCTTGGTTCCCACCCCGCCCAGATACTTGGCCTTACCTCGGGTGGCCACCTGCTTCCCAATCACCGCCGTCTTACCGCAAATTTCGCACTTTTGACCCATGGCCCGAACTCGCTCGATAAAAATACCAAAAAGCGCGATTCCCGCGCCAGACGTCTATGAAACCGTCGAAAACAGCTATTGTAACAGTTTCCCCCACCGCCACAAGGCCCAACAGGTCCTGAATCACCCCCACGTTCCTGTTGCCCACCCTCAGAGGGCCCACCCGGACGGACCCGCTTGTCGGGTCCGCTGCCCAACCCCCGATTATCCATTCCCCCTCTCACACGGGCACGACAGGCGTGCCCCTCCAACCTTCGATTATCCATTCCCCCACCCGCCACCAATCGCCCCGCGTAAAACAACCCGCGACCCTCTCGCCCCGCCCGGGCCATTGCCGTAAACCCACCCACGCTGTACGCTAAAATATTTCTGTTGCGGAAAAACCGGGACTCAAATTTCCGGGCAACCCCGCTCGACCTCCTCCGGCGTGTTTTCCGCCTGGAAAGTAGTCATAACCGACAATTCTTGTGAAGATTATTGGATATCCCGACGCGCGGCGGTAAGCCGCCTGCCGACCTGGTACACCGATTTGACCCAAACGAGACTGACGCACCATGACCATGCTTCGCTCCGCTTCATCCTCAATCGACGAGCACCTCAACGCGACTGACGCTGCCACCCCCGGGCCGCTCGAACAGATCTGCCACCAGCGGCATCCTCACCTGCAGGCCCAGGACCCCGAACTCTACGCCCTCATCCTCGCCCAGGCCCGCCACGAAACCGACACCCTCAAGATGATCCCCTCGGAAAACTATGCCTCCTTCGCGGTCCTTGAGGCCACCGGCTCCATCCTCACCAACAAATACTGCGAAGGATACCCCGCCGCCCGCTATTACGAGGGCAATGAATTCATGGACCAGATCGAGCAACTCGCCATCGATCGCCTCAAAGCCCTCTTCGGCGCGGAACACGCCAACGTCCAGCCGTACTCCGGCTCCCCGGCCAACCAGGCCGTTACCCGCGCCCTCGCCCCCACCGGCTCCAAAATCATGGGCATGCCCGTCCCCGCCGGCGGACACCTCACCCACGGTTGGAAGGTCAATTTCTCCGGCATGGACTACCAGCCCGTGCACTACGGCCCCCGGCCGGACACCGGACTCCTTGATTACGACCAAATCCGCGACATCGCGCGCCAAGAACGCCCCCGCATGATCTGGGTCGGCGCAACCGCCTACCCCCGCATCCTCGATTACGCCGCCTTCGCCGAAATCGCCCAGGAAGTCGAGGCCTACCTCGTCGCCGACATCGCCCACATCAACGGCCTCATTGTCGGCGGCGTGCATCCCAACCCCGTTCCCCATTGCGACGTGGTCTCCAGTACCTGCCACAAGATGCTCCGCGGACCCCGGGCAGGCTTCATCCTCTCCCGCATCGAAGACCGATGGCAGCGCAAATACTTCCCCGAAAGCAACCTCAACCTGGCCAAACGGATTGATCGGGCGGTGTTCCCCGGGCTGCAGGGGGGACCTCACATGCACGTCATCGCCGCCATGGCCGTGGCCTTTAAGGAGGCCGCCACCCCCGCCTTCCGCGATTACGCCCGCCAGGTGGTCGCCAACGCCCGCCGCCTCGCCGAAAAACTCCTCGAAAAAGGATACCGCCTCGTCAGCGGCGGCACCGATACCCACCTGCTCGTGCTGGACTTCCGCGATGCCCCCTATTCGGGAAAGGATGTGGCCCAGGCACTGGCCAAGGCGGGCATCATCGCCAACTTCAACATGGTGCCCGGCGATCCCCGCAAACCATTTGTCACCAGCGGTGTCCGGCTGGGGACCCCCGCCCTCACCACCCGGGGAATGAAGGAGCCCGAAATGGACCGCATCGCCACGTGGATCGACACGGTCTGCCGTAATCTGGAGCGAATCGAAGAGGTGGCGCCGCGGGTTCGAGCGGAGATTGCCGAGCTGTGCCGCCAGTTTCCGCCGCCGGGGATTCTCATCTGAGTTCGTCACCCCCATTCAGATTTGGCCAGCCCCTACCCCATTGTGGGGCTTGACAGGACTGGCTTTCTTTCATACGCTTAGTTGCAGTCGATCTCCAGGGATTTTCGCACGACCGGCGATCGACTGCAAAACAGGGGGTGGGAGGAGGGCGGAAAGCCCGGAAAATAGCGGCTTTCGCGGGTGGGTCTTAATCGAACCAAGTTGGGATTGAAACCGACCACTTGTATCGGCCGTGAGGTGCTCGAAATGCCGTCTTAATCGAACCAAGTTGGGATTGAAACTAGTCCCGGTTCGACTCCGGGAGCGCACAATGGCGATAGTGGTCTTAATCGAACCAAGTTGGGATTGAAACTCCGTCAATGGTCAGAGCAACGCAAGCAGCGGCTCCGCACCCGTCTTAATCGAACCAAGTTGGGATTGAAACAGTAATAGAGGATTTAGATAGCATCAAGAGGGAATTGGGTCTTAATCGAACCAAGTTGGGATTGAAACAGGCCCTTGAACTTGCCCAGAAAGGCAAAATCTGAGGTCTTAATCGAACCAAGTTGGGATTGAAACTTGATCACGGCGATATTCTGGAGCGCCGCCAACGGATTCAGTCTTAATCGAACCAAGTTGGGATTGAAACTACAATGCCTACGCCAAAATGGCTTTACCCGTCCAAGTCTTAATCGAACCAAGTTGGGATTGAAACACGGTAAACAGGGAAATTAAGGTGCTATGAAGATCGCGTCTTAATCGAACCAAGTTGGGATTGAAACTCCTTCTGGTACTCCAGCGTTCTCTGATCCAGATCCGTCTTAATCGAACCAAGTTGGGATTGAAACATCGTGAACGTTGGGCGTCCAGTCAAAGTGAACAAATGTCTTAATCGAACCAAGTTGGGATTGAAACTGGCTTCCACATGCCACGGAAGGTGGATATCGTCATCTTCGTCTTAATCGAACCAAGTTGGGATTGAAACGCTAGTGGAGTGACAGAGATTACCAGGACTTGTGCGCCTGAGTCTTAATCGAACCAAGTTGGGATTGAAACCTATTTGATGCGGCATCGGCACACGTCACCGTTTGAGAGTCTTAATCGAACCAAGTTGGGATTGAAACTGGGGAGTTGGAGGAGCTCCTTTCGGAGCTCCTCCGTCTTAATCGAACCAAGTTGGGATTGAAACGAGGCTTTGAATCATCTGCCGGACAGCTTCGTTTCCGAGTCTTAATCGAACCAAGTTGGGATTGAAACATAACGGGGATGTGTTCTATCTGGTTGGGTATTCGGGTAGAGTCTTAATCGAACCAAGTTGGGATTGAAACATCAACATTTTCATGAAGAAAATCCTCAATAGAAGTTATGTCTTAATCGAACCAAGTTGGGATTGAAACGTGAGGCAAGCAACATCACCGCCTATATCAGCTTGAAGTCTTAATCGAACCAAGTTGGGATTGAAACCAATTCACACAACTCGTCGGCCTCATACGGTATGCCAGTCTTAATCGAACCAAGTTGGGATTGAAACTTCAAGGACTGGGCTTATTTTAGCTATCCTATCCCGGTCTTAATCGAACCAAGTTGGGATTGAAACACCATCTTCACTCTGATACTCATGTCTCACTCTCCGGTCTTAATCGAACCAAGTTGGGATTGAAACTCTACTGTTGTGGTTACTGAGAGTATTACTGATTGCTGTCTTAATCGAACCAAGTTGGGATTGAAACGCGAAGAACCGGACAACCTTCTTTTCCCCGTCGGATAGTCTTAATCGAACCAAGTTGGGATTGAAACACGGAACGCTATTCAATGCGAGTGAGGCCATGAACAGGTCTTAATCGAACCAAGTTGGGATTGAAACGACTGTAAAATTTGGTCCATACACTCAAAAGCATCGGGAGTCTTAATCGAACCAAGTTGGGATTGAAACTTCTGGAGACGAGGCCATTGCCGTTACCGTACAGCGTTGGTCTTAATCGAACCAAGTTGGGATTGAAACCCTGACCCATGCTGGCGCCAGTCGGCGTTGGAACCTTGTCTTAATCGAACCAAGTTGGGATTGAAACTGTCAAGTTTAGGAGCACAAATATGGTGCACTGGCTCGTCTTAATCGAACCAAGTTGGGATTGAAACAGCTAGCAGAGAGGCTTGTCTTGAAGCTCGTTGCTGTAGTCTTAATCGAACCAAGTTGGGATTGAAACGTCGCGCTAGCTCGAGCGCGTCCTCGTAGCTGATCCATGTCGTCTTAATCGAACCAAGTTGGGATTGAAACTGACGAAAGATCAGGGTCTTATTGCGGACTGGTCGTTTGTCGTCTTAATCGAACCAAGTTGGGATTGAAACGGATGATAAGCTCGCGAAGATTTGGGTTGTAGGTTTGCAGGTCTTAATCGAACCAAGTTGGGATTGAAACTCGGACATCTATGCCGGGGTAGCCACCGTGGTTGCGGAGTCTTAATCGAACCAAGTTGGGATTGAAACCATCACACAACTACACAACTGGATTGCAATGATCCAGTCTTAATCGAACCAAGTTGGGATTGAAACGGCGTACACAGTCTGAGGCAGATTGGCCCGAATACTTGTCTTAATCGAACCAAGTTGGGATTGAAACCAGTGTGCGATTTGCGGAGCGAAAGCAGAAATAGTTGTCTTAATCGAACCAAGTTGGGATTGAAACCGGGCAGAACGAATCATCGACGAACTGCGAACGTGGATGTCTTAATCGAACCAAGTTGGGATTGAAACTGCTGGCTGCAGTGGCTGCAGCGGTAGTACATCAACGTCTTAATCGAACCAAGTTGGGATTGAAACGACTTCTTCGCCAGCCGGTTTGATTTCTGGAACGCATGTCTTAATCGAACCAAGTTGGGATTGAAACTATTGCACTCGGTATTCAACCGGTACACCTTCCATCGTCTTAATCGAACCAAGTTGGGATTGAAACAAGTAGTCGGTGATGATGTCCTTCAGGGCGGTGGCGGTCTTAATCGAACCAAGTTGGGATTGAAACTCCCGCCGGGCGAGCAGCGAACAGCGAATGGCTGTTGATGGCACGTGGAACACCGCAGGTGGAACACCGAGGTTGCGACGAACTCTTAATATCGTCCATGTATCGAGACTGGAATGAAAAAGAACAATAATCCGGCTCGCCGGAAACGAGGGCGCTCGCACTGAAAAACTGACACTTAAAGGTCGCCATTCGCCATTTGCTACTCGCCATTCGCTATTTGCCTAGGAGAATCGAATCACGTCGGAATCGAAAGTTCGCCCAGGACGACCCCGACCTTTCGCTAAGCTTGTCCTTTAAGCGAGTGAGCAAGAGCCCCACCACGCTGTCACAAAGTATCCACACTCGTTTCTGAGAAGCTACTTACCCGCTCTATGTGCTGCCTGGTTACTGGATCGATACGCACATGACCAACTTTTCCCAAAGTGGTCCTGTAAGATCAATTTGGGCGATGATCATGAGTGGTCAGAGGCGGGAGGGCCGCCCGCAGACAGTCCATGGGAGGCAGATTCCTTTCTTGATGACACCTCACGCCTCGACCAGTACTCGTTACTCGCCAGGGACATTATTTAAGCACGTGCGCCGGTTTTTCTCCGTCGTTCCTTCTGCTTCGGGTTAAGCCGGCTTGCAAATCCTTTCCTGCATCCCCATCTAAGACCGAGCGCCCAAATCGCGATCCGGGGCTGCTCAATGTCCTCGTTTCCGACAAGACAGCGCGACGCTAGCGTTGAGAGCTTGACGCCCCACTATAACTTGCTACACTGGTGTACATCTTGGATGCCATTGGGTGTGAAGGAAGACGTAATGGGCAGAACAGACTTCTCCACCACCACTGAAATGCGCGGTTCCGGGATTTACGCTTGGGGAACTTTTCAGCCCCAACGCGCGATGGGGCCCATCAGGTGCAACTGGCCTTGGCAATCGGCTTGCTGGCGACGGTTCGCGCGCTCATCGCGTCGGGACGTGTTATTCAATCAGCCATCAGTGCCACATCTTGGCAGAGGAGGCTCTTGCCCATGCGCCTCCAGGTAGTTTATTCTCTCCATCGCGATATGTTACCGGCGGAATATCGCCGCGGCTTTGCCTCACTGCTCAAAGAAGCGATCAAGCAAAGCGACCCCCTCTGCTTCCAACGTTATTATTCCCGCCTCCACGTGCTTAAGCCGTTTACATTCTCGCTGTTTTTTCCGGGATTAATGCCGGGTGGCAACGGCGATTTCCGGGTTGGTAGTAAGGCGATTCTCTACTTCTCTAGCAATTCCCGTGAATTGATCTCCTGTCTTTATAATGGACTGCGCAACCTTCCACAATTTCCCCTTTTTCATAATACAGCGAGCTTCAGAAGCATCTTCCTTAAACCCATGCGTTCCATTACCGTTGACCACGCGCAGTTTAGAACCATGGCACCAGTGTTGGTGAACACAAAAGGGGATCCCAACCGCTACTTACTCCCTGAAGATAAAGGATTTGAAGAAGGGCTTAGATTCTCAGTTCGAGAGATTGCCCGCACGTTTCTCAATATGCCCGATGCCTCAATCGATTTCTGTCCTGTGGACATTCGTCGCAAGGTCGTTCGTCACTACAACATGCATATGCAGGGTTTTGTGGGTATCTTCGAATTGAGCGGGCCTCCCGAGGTGCTCAACCTTATCTATCAGGTCGGCTTGGGCGTCCGTCGGAGTCAAGGTTTCGGCATGCTGGAGCTCCTCCAAACGACCCGCTACGAGAAACTCTCCAAAGGGAAGGAACATATCCATGTGTAGCCTTACCCTATACCCCTCCAACTGGCTCTACAACGCAGGCGTGATTGGCCTGCTGCGGGTGCTGAGTGGTCTCGGTCAGCAGGTTGAAAACTGCATCGGTAGCGATGGACTTGTCTGTTTGTCCTGCTACAAAACCACCGATGAAATATTTAACAAATGGGAAGAGCTTTCGCCGAGGTCCAAGAAAGGTGGAAGCCTGGTCTATGGCTGGAAAGATGCTTATTATGCCAATCAAACGGAGAAGTCTATCAAGAGGCGGATTGATTTTCTGTGCAAAGAGAATAACAAGAAGACTAAGGCCAAAGTAGAGTTCTCGTGTTCTTTTTGCGGGGGCAAAGTTAAAGCCAGAAAGAGTGAGGCCACATTTTTGAATCAAGCTTTTGGTAATATTTTACTTGGCTCAGAAAAAAGCTTTAGTAATATGTATTGGAATTTATCCCCAAAGGATTATGTTTGCCCTAAATGTGAGTTCATACTGATGTGTCACCACCTCGCCCTGACCCGCCTTTCCGACGGCTCGGAAATCTTCATCAATGCGCCGTCCTTTCAGGTGATGTGGTATCTGAACAAGTTTGCCCGGGAAGTGCTTGGACCGGCTTCGTCCGAGGAGATGCGGAGTAAAAGAAACATCCTGGCCATGTCCGTGATCGAGTATGCTACAAAGATCCAAGCGACGCTCGGCGTCTGGACGGGGATGAACATCGAGGTCGTCTCGAAGCGTGGGGGAGAGATCGAGTTCTTCAGTTTACCCTATGAGGTTGTTCAAATCCTTGCGGACCGTCGAATTGCTTCGCTCCTGAGCCAGATCGGAGAGTTCAGCGTTCTCAATCTTGTGCTCGCTCAGGATTTCTCCCGTCTCCTGGAGCTCGGCTATCGGCTCCTGCGCATCGGAATTAAGACTGTTGGAGAGTGGGGGAAATCAGAGAGAGACTTTGTGAATCAGACGCTGAGGCTGGAGAAGAACAAGCAACATCCTGCCCGGGTGGCCGATCAACTCTTTCAGCTTTCCGCATTAATAGAGGAAAAGCGCCAAAGGAGGGAAACGTATGAGCGCTCCTGTATCTTCTGAAGCGAGCTTGGAACAGAAACTGCAACAGCTTGAAGAGCAACTAAAGGCGGGGACTCCCGATATCGAGCAGTTTCGCCAGACCTACCATGCACTGAGGGAGCTGAGTCGTAGGCTTCAGAGCCTCCTTCAGTGGGCCGCAGAAGACCGGCGAGGAACTAAAGATGAGAAGAAGTTCCAGGGGCTGTATCGGCAAGTCGCCGGATGGAATGCTTCTGAGCTCATGGAAAGCCTGAGGCGCACAGGCTTTGCTTTAAAGAAGGATAGCGAGCTAAAGGATGTCTTTGACCGACAAGGCTATCGCATCTTGGAGCTTGCCCGAGCCGGTAAGCGGGACGAAGCATTTCATGCCATTCTGCGTATCTTCGTCTCGGCGAAGAAGGAGTTCCCTTCCCAGCTTGTCGAAGCCTTCAAGCCGGTTTACTCAGATCAGCTTTTTAAGGTTTTTCTGTTTTCTTTCCTGAGCGGCATCCTGGGTCAGGAAGAAATAGAACAAGAAAGTTTATAACCAAAGGAGGAAGCCATGAGCGACACAATCAAGAACGTGACTGTCACGATTATCTTCGACGGCGCAGCCTTGAACCGCGACGAGAAGATCGGGGGCAACATCCTTTCGATCAAGAAGCTCAATGTGAACGGCGAGGTCCGCTCCTTCATCGGCAAGCCCGCCATACGGCATTATCTGTTTCAGACCCTCCATAAGAAAGAATCTGAAAGATGGAAGCCAGCGCCAGTTGTTGAACGTGGTTCAGGAGACAAAAAGACGTTACAATTTGACATCACACGGGCAGATATTATCACCAGTTCAGAATTAGACGTATTCGGTTACATGTTCACGATAGAGGGTGAGCGATCTCTTACTCGAAAAGCTCCGCTGGGTATAACTAAGGCGATATCTTTGGCCTCGTACGATGCTGATCTGGCTTTGTATGCAAACCATGATCTTCTCAAGCGAATAAGAAATGAGGGATACTCTGGTACTATGCCCGGCCTCTACAACAAAGAGGAACATGTTTCGTACTACAAGTTGACCTTTACAATTGATGCCAAAGTACTGGGAGAGGATGTCTGGGTTCTGAAATCTGAACCGCAACACGAAGTGGATAAACTGACTCTTGAGATCTCAAGTAATGATAGAAAAGAGTTGCCTGGGCAACTAGATAGTCCACATAAGTGGAAAGTCAATGAAGAAGGAATAATTGAATGGACCAATTTGAACGACAAATTCCAGATAACCTTCACAGTATCGCATAAGGCAAAAGTAGAGCGAATTCGCGATGTTTTAGAAGCCATCAAAAACGGGCTTTACGCCCAGTCCAGCGGCGAAGCCAACACGATCGTCCCGCTCTTTCTCATCGCCGGGGCGGTGAGGGTGCCCTCGCCCATTTTCCATCCCTACATTGACGTGCGCAAAGACGACGGCCAATGGAAGGTCGTCGGCGTTGGTGACGCGATGAAAAACTCCTGGCTGGAAAAGGAGGGAAACCAGTCAATTGTGTACATCCAGGACTGTGAGCGCTTGAGAGTGGACACAGTTTGGAAGGATCAAGCTATAAAAGATTGGGATGAATTTCTGAAGAAACTTGGTCTGGAACATGCACAAGTAGAAGAAAACAAAGCGCAGTAAAACATAACTTGAATAGGCAGTGTACAATGTCCGCAAGCTTGGGTTACATCTTACGGATCAGGATTTATCAGCCGCAGGCGCACTATCGGGTACCCTTCACCTATCAGCGGCGGCATACCTATCCTATTCCGCCCTACTCCACCGTGATTGGATTTCTTTGCAACGTGCTGGGAATTGACGACCAGGAAAAAGAGGAATACAGGAAGCTGAGAGCGATCAAAATCTCCATCGCCGGTCGCTTTGAGAGCAAAACCACGGAATATACCTGGTTTCGTAACCTATCTCAATCGGCTCATGTGGATCGTTTCGGCAGTATCGAGAACCGCAGTATCGGTGGTCATGTGGAGCACATCGGCGGCCAATCTCCCGTCTCGATTGATGTCCTCAACGATGTCCGCCTCGTACTTCACCTGGCGCATGAGGACAAGTCATTCCTGGAACGGGTTCGCGTTTCATTGGAGAATCCCGTTCGCCGGCTGGAGGTTCTCCATCTTGGTCGAGCCGAGGACTGGATTGTTATAGAGGAACTATCACGCATCCACGATTTCTCCGACTATACCTCTTCAAGAGTAGATGCTGACTTTAAGCATTTCTTCTGGATTCCAGAGAAAACGATTCCCGAAGCCAATGATCAGCACTCGGGTTTTCAAGACTACGAGGGACTTTTCTATCGGCTCCCGACCTTTTGGACGGTGGAGGACTATGTGCAGACTGGGAATCGCCATGGGAGGCGAATCTTTGATTATATGACCGTCAAGTTGAGCGACGGTTTATTGGTCGGCAAGAAATTTCTCTTCGACAAAGAAAGCCAACTGCCTGTTTTCCTTGCGAATTTCAGAGGTTAATTATGACCACAGCTGCGGATATCTGGGCCAAGAGCAGCGGAAGAGACGGCGGCCGCGGGGTACGCCTCCATGAACACATCCAGGATGCACTAGCGGTTTTTGACAAAATCTTTGACAAAATCAAGGACCGCGTCGATGGCCCTTTGTGCGAACTCATTCGCCTTGCTATCGTCTGTCACGACTGGGGAAAAGTGCTACCCGCCTTTCAAATTCAGAGGCTGAAAAATACGTGTTACACCCCGTGTTCTCCCCTTATCGATATTCCTCACTCGTTCTTTTCCCTTCTGTGGATAGATGAAGATAAGCTCAACCAACGCTTGCCGGAGCAGGATACTAGGACTTATCGGGAATTTCTTCTCTCCGCCATCGCCTACCATCACTGGCGAGAGAGCTTCTTTGAATTGATTAGCGCCCCAAATGCAGACGTTACCCGATTGATGGTTGCGTTAAGCACGGTAATAGACAGGCTAAAAGCAAACTTGCAAACGGAGATTCGGAAGCTAGGGGATGGGTGGCATGAGCTTGTGGGATTCAATGAGACGATGGCGAGCGGCTTGCGCAATGGAGTTCCCTTTTCGGAATACGCCCGGCCACCGTACCAGCTTTATTTCTTGCCAAAGCGGGTGGGGTTGGATGACAAGAAAATGCGTGAGTGGATTCTCATCGCCGGATTTCTCCAGCGTGCAGACCACTTTGCTTCGTTTTGTGAAGAAGAAGGCGAACATCCAAGCACGGCAGAGGCGGAAATCTGCCCGATGAGCTTCAATGACGTCGTTAAAGAAGTGCAGAAAAGAATACAAAAGAGCACACAAAACTCTCCGGTAAATTCACAGGATGCCGCCAAGATATGGCAACTTGATAAGATTAATGACTATAGGGATAAACATGCTATTTTGGTCGCCCCTACTGGCTATGGCAAGACAGAGTTTGCTTTCCTTTGGGGCAGCGGTGAGAAATTTTTTTATACGTTACCTCTACGGGCGGCCGTCAACCAGATATTTGAGCGGGCGAAGGCCATCTTCGGTGAGCAAAAGGTTGGCCTCCTCCATTCCGATGCCGATGTGTACTTGCTAGGAGATGGCGGGGAAGGCCAGGCTAACCTAAAGGCATATGATCTTGCCCGCCAACTGGCTTACCCGGCCCTCATCTCCACAGGCGACCAGTTCTTTCCTTACGCCTTGCGTCCGCCGGGATACGAGAAAATCTACGCCACATTCTCTTATTCGCGCCTCGTGATTGATGAGGTGCAGGCTTACGATCCGCGGGCCGCCGCGATCGTGGTCAAGTTCATTGAGAACGTCGTTCGCATGGGTGGCAAGTTTCTCCTCATGACGGCCACCCTCCCGACCTTTATCGAAAAAGAAATTGATGCGATTATTTCTCACGATCACTGTAAACTTCTTAACCTTTACTGTAAAGAACAACGATTTAAACAGATCCAAAAGCACCGGATCAAGGTGGAATTGCTCGAGAACCATGCCGATGGAGAGAAGATAGACTTCGCCATTCCTGACAAGACGCTGGAAGAGGTGCTGAAACAAGCTTGTGAGCGTAAGCGGGTGCTTGTTATCGCAAACACTGTCAAACAGGCCCAGGACATTTTCGAGAGACTGAAGAGTTTGATCGAGAAAGACGACCACTATAAAGCGCTTAAGGATAAAATCTGGCTCCTGCATTCACGGTTCACCCAGGCTGACCGCAATAAGCTAGAGATGGAAATTTGCGGTGATAGGAACAGGAAGATTAACGGCGAGTTTCAGAACCCGAAGCCAAATTCTGAGCAACAGGGTAAAATCCTGGTGGCGACGCAGGTAGTGGAGGCTTCACTCGATATCGACGCCGACGTCTTGTTCACCGAGGTCGCACCACTTGATGCGCTCGTGCAGCGGATGGGCCGAATCCTGAGGCGATATGGTCCTGCAAGCGACCTACGGGATGTATCCTGCCCTGAAAATCCAAACATTTATATTTGGGTTTTCCAGCGTGGCCTGCAATCCGGGCAGCATTATGTCTATGATCCAGATCTTGTTTTGCTTACGATCAAGCTGCTCAAAGATCGACCCGATAAACATTGTAAAGATTGGCTATCTGAAAACCTAACAAAACATCCCAAACTTGATGATCGGACACAATCGGTTCTCGAAGAGGTCTTTGGTTGCGAGGAGGGATCACGGAGAGAAGGGAGAGAAAGATCTCGTAAAGGAAAGAGAAAACGGCCAACCGATGAGCAGACGCCTTTTTCCCGCCCGCGCGAATTTGAGTTTGTCTGCTCTGAATATGACAAGTATAACCTGGTAGACAAGCTCTTCGAGTCGCTATCTGAAGAGACAGATTATTTGAGGACGTTTCGGCAGACTAAAGACATCCTTGATGCTGGTTATATGTCAGATCGCAAGGAAGACGCACAAAAGATCTTTCGGGACATACACACTCTATCTGTAGTCCCAGATCACAGAAGGGAAGATTTTATCACCGCTATTGAAAATTTTTTCAATAGCTGCGAAAACAAAAGAACGTCTTTTACTCTATTTAAGAAGGAGGTGCTTTCCAAATTCGTCGTGCAAGTACCTTTCTATGCGAAGCAAATACAGCAGCGCGAATTTAAACCGGTTGAGTGGTGGGTGAGGGATTTGTCATGTGTACACGGGGCACTTAAGAAGGTGTTGATGCGTTGGTGTCAGGATATCTATTTTGCAAACTACAAGTATGACGAGAGAATGGGAATTATTGCAGAAGCGCCATGGGGTTGTCAGGATGTAGCAATTCTCTGACGGATGGCACATGCACAGGAGATGCTCGTTGCGATTTCAAGGGCGCCGATGACTGGGATGTACCTCATGCGGTTAACCTGGGCCCCTGCTGCCGGCGAAGAAGGCATGACTGGGGTCAGTACAAAAGGCTTATGAGTCAAACGGAGAGTTAGCCTGGAGCGGAAACCACGGATCAATCCGCCTTGCACAGAAAGGATGAGTTTCCCATCCGGCACTAATTGGGGAGGAAAACACAGATCGGAGTTGGTCGCGGCAAATTAACTTGACATGTGCTCGTTTTTTCTCCCGATGAGGCCATGGTGATTGCGGTCAGCCACTCAAAAGCTGTCTTGCCCGGAGGGCGAATCTCGAACGAAGCTCTCTCGGATCGGATGTTTCGCCACTTCTACTTGGGTATGACTCGCGCTAAGCGAAACTGCTGAAGGTGCGGATAAAACCATCCTTTTTCCGAGTATTCGCCTTGCATGCAAAGAAGGACTCGATCTTATAACACGATGATGCGCTTAATGGCTTGGCGACATCGCCCTACCTGCACGTGTGCGCAGAATATTGTTCCAAAGAAGGTGGAACACGATGTGGATGTAGTTGCGATACGTGGTTATTAGCTATTTGCATTCTCCTGCTCGACAGATAGCAAAAAGGGGTTGCTCAAACAGAAACGCCTTGAGGCCTATGTCCGGGCCCGGCGATTAGGCGGTGATGAGGCACGCGTCGCATTAGTCTGTTGCAGCGATGATCTTGACGGCCTCGAACACGACATGCGACGCCTGTGGATTATGAAGGTCGCATCCGCGTCTTTGGGCGGAAACACTTAGCCAATCTGACCGAGCACCTGAGGGAGTGGATCCTATCCCAAAGCAGAGCCGATCTCGACCCTGAAGGAAAGGAGTGAACCCTTCATGTATCTCGTTATTGTGGACGCAGCCCAAATCCAGCCCTACATCTTCGGCAGCAACCGCCTGCGCGAGAACGTCGGCGCCTCGCATCTGGTTGCCCAGGCCACCACGGTATGGGCTCAAGAAGCGGTGCGACAGGTGGCCGCGCGACACAACATTCAATTGAAAGGAACCCTGGATGACACAAAGGGCATCGAAAACCCATCCGACCCGCTCGATGCCGAAGTACTCTATGCCGGCGGGGGGAACTTTATCGCCCTGTTTCGTGACGAGCGCTTGGCAAAGGCGTTCACCCGTGTGCTATCGCGAAAAGTATTAACCGATGCGCCCAACCTCCAACTGGTCATCGTTCGTAACCCCTTCGATTGGGGCGAGTCGCTCGTTCAGAAAATCAAGGCCACCTTTAAGAAGCTTACAGAGGAGAAGCGCGCCCGCACGCTATCTGCGCCCTTGCTCGGACTGGGTGTGACGGTGATGTGTCGGTCAACCGGATTGCCGGCGGTTGCTGTGGCTCCAGCTATCGGGGATGATCCGGCTCGACCCGCATCAGCCGAGATTCTGGCCAAGTTGCGCGCTGTCGAGAGGAAAGATGGAAGCCCAAGCGAAGCCGATCAGCGCCTGAGAGAGCCTCTCCCACCCCCGGATGGCTATGATTACCCAAGCCAGCTTGACCACCTCGGCGGCACCCGAGGAGAGCACAATTTCATCGCCGTTGTCCACGCCGACGGAAACGGCCTCGGACAGCGAATCATGGCAATCGGGGAGAAATACCCTGATCCATCACAGAACCGTGACTACATTAAGGCCCTGCGCGCCTTCTCCGACGAAGTTGACAAAGCGGCACAGCAGGCTTTACGAGACGTCTTGAACAAACTGGTGATGCGCATTCAAAACGATGGTGGCGGCCGGATCGTTCACAGAAACGCTCTTGGCAAAATCATTGCCGAAGTTCAATTACGCAGGGAAGATGGTAAGTATCTTCTTCCCTTCCGTCCCATTGTCTTTGGCGGGGATGATGTGACTTTTGTCTGTGACGGAAGGCTGGGGCTGTCTCTGGCTATTGAATATATGCGACAACTTGAGGAGCACACTAAAAACCTGCCTGATGGCAAAGGGTGTTTAACGGCATGCGCGGGTGTCGCCATCGTGAAAGCCCATTATCCCTTCGCACGCGCGTATACATTAGCGGATGAACTATGTCGGAAAGCCAAAAACTATCGTCGGACTATTCGTGATTCTCATGGTGAGTGGGATGGATCATGTCTGGACTGGCATTTTGCGCTGAGTGGGTCGTCGGGAGGCATGGAGGAGATCCGAAATCGGGAATACAGGGTGCAAGCCGGCTCTCTGACCGTTCGCCCCGTGACCCTGGGAGCTAACCCACGGGATTCAGGCCGAACCTGGACAGTCATAGAAAAAGGCATCACTGAGTTTCAAGGTGAGAACTGGGCGGGGCGCCGTAACAAAGTGAAGGCTCTGCGGGATGCGCTCCGGGAAGGCCCCGGTGCTGTCCGGCACTTCCTCACGAAGTTCAATGAAAACAAACCGCTTCCCGAGGTGGAGCCGTTGCTGCCCGACTGGAAGACCACCGGTTGGCAGGGCGGGTCCTGTGGCTACTTTGACGCCCTCGAACTGGCAGACTGGTTTATTCCATTGTAAACAACAAAGGAGGCTGCCCGTGAAATTGCAACTCCGCATAGAACTCAAGAGCGATGCGACCTTCGGCCGGGGCGACGGTGTGGTTGGACTCGTGGACGAAGAGGTGGAACACGATGCCTCCACCGGGTTGCCCTTTCTCCGAGGGCGTACGCTGAAGGGTTTGCTGGCTGAGGAATGCGCCAACATCCTGTACGCACTCCGCCGGCAGAATTCGCTCGTGTACTTCCGGCTCGAAGACGCGGCAAGGTTCCTCTTCGGGCAACCAGGCAGCACCTTAAAGGACGAAGCGAGGATGCATGTCGGTCCGGCACTGCTGCCTGAGGAATTACGAGCCGCCATCGAGGCAGATATCCGCCAAGGCATTCTGAAACCGGCGCATGTTCTGGAAGCACTTACCGCGATCCGCCGCCAGACAGCAGTGGACGAAAAAACAGGTGCCCCTGAGGAAGGCAGTCTCCGCTCTATGCGGGTCGTGCTGCGCACTACGCCCTTCATTGCAGAGTTGAATTTCGATGAAGAACCGGATCAGACGGCGAAGGCCCTTCTTGCCGCGTGCATTTTGTCTTTGCGTCGCGCTGGCACAGGCCGCAATCGTGGACGAGGGCGGCTCACGGCACGATTGCACGACGACCGGGGCAACGACATCACCGATGAGTGCTTTCAGCACTTCCGCCAACTTGTGAAGCTTGCGAATGGAGAAACATTATGAGGGTCATTATTTACCGCATCACGTTGCTTGAGCCAACGCTAGTGACCGCGATTCAGGGTGACCCAAACGAGGGGGTTGCGTTTGATTATATTCCGGGCAGCACCCTGCGCGGGGCAATCATCAAGAAATACCTTCGTACCAACCACCTAACCGAACTGAATGGTGCCGATCCTCATATTCGCCGGCTCTTCATCGACGGCACAACATGCTACCTCAACGGCTATCCGCTCGACAGCCTGGACAAACGCACCTTGCCCACGCCGTTATCGTGGCATCGCGAGAAAGGCAATGAACAGGAGATTTTCGATTTCGCAGCAGAGCTGCCGGATCTTCCAGACGGCAAACAGTGGCAATGGGTCGGAACGCCGTTCTGCTCACTGGGAGAACCGAAAGATGAAAGCAAGCGAAAGGTGCAGCTGGTTCGGCCAGACCGTCACATTGCCGTGCATACCGCGCGCACCCGCCGATTCGGACGAGCCATACCAGCTAATATGATCGATTCCTCGAAGGGCGATGTGCCGGGGGCCGTTTATCGCTACGATGCCCTGGCCGGGGGGCAGAAATTCGAGGCCATCACGATCTGCGGCAACGATGCCGACGCCCAGGAAATTCGGTCGCTGCTTAACGGGGAGGTTTTGCTAGGCGGCTCGCGCAGTGGCGGCTATGGACGCGCCACGCTCGAAGTCATCCGTGAGGAGAGCACAGAGAGTTGGCGGGAAGTGGGACTCCCGTTCATAACTGAAGTGGACGACAAGCTCATCATCACCTTCTTGAGCGATGCACTGATCCGCGACGGAAACGGTCAGTTCACTATTGATCCGCTTGTTGTCACGGAAGCGTTATCGCAGCGTCTGGGCGTTCCATTGAAATTGCAACAGGCGTTCCTACGTGGGGAAATCGTTGGCGGGTTCAACCGCAAGTGGGGCCTGCCGCTCCCACAAGCGCTTGCCCTCAGAATGGGCAGTGTGTTCGTGTTTGATAAACCAGACTGTGATAAAAGCAAACTGAGGCAGCTGGAGTTACAGGGCATCGGAGAGCGGCGGGCGGAAGGCTTCGGACGTATAGCCATCAATTGGCATCCAGGAGCGAAGTTGGAGGTAGATCCCACTCCGCCCTCGCAAACTATTCGTCCCGCGCAAATTCCGTCGGATTCGGACAGCCAGAGGCTGCTGAAACAGATGGCGGAAAGAATGCTGCGACTGCGGTTGGACGAACGGTTGATCGCTCGGACCAATGATATTCATATCATCAATCCTCCAAGCAACGCCCAAATCTCAAGGTTGCGAAGTATTCTTCATGATGAGCTAATGAAAGAAACTCCCTCCACGCAACGAATCCTCGAGTTCCTGAACAGAATCAGGGAACGCAATACGGCACGCAGACAATTCGAGCGAGCTCGGATAGAAACGAAGTCCTTGTTGAACTGGCTTGAAGAGACACTTCAGGACTCCACCTGGGAAACAAGGTTCGGATTTCAACAGACTGACGCTCCCCGGATCGGCAGCATCCAGGCAAGTCTCACTGATGCGCTTCGCATCGAGTATCTTATACGTCTGGTCGATGCAGTGCTGGCCCGCGCCGTCAAAGAAAACCGAAAGGAGGCGAAATAGCCATGCCCCACTCCCTCTGGTCGCCTGACACATCGCGGCGAATCATCGCCCGTATTGTGGTTGAGGGAGATCTGATCCTCCAGACCCCTGCGCATTTCAGCAATGGCGACACTGACGAGTTAACCGATATGCCGCTCCTGGTAGATCCCCTTGACGGCAAAACGGCGTTGTTGACGGGCGCTTCGATCGCTGGAGCATTGCGAAGTTACCTCCGCGACCGCGAGCACGGATATGGACGGCCCGCCGATCCTAATTCAGCCAGTGTCCTGCTCTTTGGCAGCTTGAAAGGCGATGAAGACGGGGAACAGAGCCCGCTCATCGTGGACGACGCGCTGGGAAAACAGGGAACATTTGGCATCGAGATGCGAGACGGAGTCGGGATTGATCCCAAAAGCCGTACCGCGCAACAGCATAGGTTATTTGATCTGCAACTGTGGCCGGCGGGCACGACCTTTCCGCTGCGGTTTGAGTTACTCATCCGCGAAGGGGATAATGCTGCCGCTTTGAAGCGCGCCTTGGCAACCGCGCTCGCGGGATTCAACGATGGGGGCATCACGCTGGGCGCACGCAAACGGCGCGGCTACGGACGGGTGAGCGTTGCGGGATGGCGGGTCAAGACTTATGACTTGACCCACGCTGATGAGCTGCTCGATTGGATTGAGCATGGTGACGAACCGCTGACAAACGTTACGCCTGTTGCCGACATTGTAACCGCCCTGGACATTGCCGCCTTGGTGGATGATCAGCGCGAGTTCTTCCATATCTCCGCTACGTTCTTGCTCGATGGCTCACTGCTCATTCGGTCCGGCAGTGGCCAGGACGATCGGGGACCGGACATGGTGCACCTCCACGCGCGGCAGGCGGACGGGACCCGAAAGCCAGTCTTGTCCGGGACGAGCCTCGCCGGAGCGCTACGGGCGCGAGCGCTGAAGATAGCCAATACACTGGACACTTCTCACAATAGGACACGTGCAGAAGCATTGGTTGATGCAATGTTCGGATCGGACATGGATAAAGTGCAGAAGCGCAGGCAACAGGGCGACACAGGCGCAACACCATTTGCCAGCCGCGTCATGGTCACCGAGACCGTCATGCAAAATGTGAAAACGGATCTCGTCCAACACCGTGTCAGCATAGACCGCTTCACCGGCGGCGCGAGAGAGACGGCGCTGTTTAGCGAGCAGCCCGCATTTGGTGGCAATGATACAAACGTTACCATTGACCTGCGCTTGGTAAACCCGACGGACCACGAGATCGGCTTGCTCCTGCTGCTACTCAAGGACCTGTGGACAGGCGATTTGCCCTTAGGAGGCGAGAGCAGCGTCGGAAGGGGACGGCTTAGCGGAGAACGGGCAACACTCACGCTCCAGCGCAACGGAGCACCCATAACTTGGAAGATCATCACCAGTGGACATGGACTGACCATTGTCGGCGACCGTAATCAACTCGAGCGATTTGTCGCCGCACTCAATCGGCACTTGCAGGAGGTAAAGACGTGAAACGTGAGATCATATCGCGTCCTGCGGTGGTTGAACCTATCACAGATTGTTCCATCAGCGACGTGAAAGTCTGGCTACAGAAACAGGCTGTTCAGCACAACCTGAGGTGGCTGCTGGCGCACGCTGACGACGGTGTGATCTGGGGTGAGCTGCGCGATGGACAGTTGGTCACATCTGACAGCGTGGTGCCCGAAGTGTCTCCACCTCTTCGCGCCGAGACGCTGCAGCAGGCGCGATTATTCGCCATTCACGCTGAACTCCTGCTCTGGCGGGATGGCGACAACCGGTGGCATGCGCGTTTGATTCGCGACGCAGCAGAGGGAGAAGACTATGCGTTCACCGACGCCATTGACGAGCCGCAGATTCTCTGGGGCACCGATCCCCAGCCACTCGCCAACGGCTTCACGCTGATGAGCGATGGCGCACAAGGACTGCGCCATGCCATCCCGCTCGCTGTGAGAGGGAAATTTGACGAATCAAGCCGCCCCCTGCGCCTCTGGGTGCGACACTATCTGCAAGACGATGAAAGTGGTTTCACCCGCATCGTCGCCAGCCGGCTCTTCGACGTGAAATTGGAGGAAGTAAAATGAGCAATCGTCAGAAGTTAAATCTACCCAAACATAAAAATCCCTCCTCCCATCGCATCGCCAGCGCACCTTATAACTTTGTACCATTGCCCGAAAAGGTAGTGACGGTGGTGGAAAACGCCAATGAATTACCTGACCACGACCGTTATGACCCTGACCGACACACAGGTTATTTTGAGGTGACACTGACCACGAAATCTCCTGTGTATGTACGATGTCCGCTCACCCGCGAGGAATTTGACCTGGAGGAACAAAACAAAGACAGGCACGGTCGTGCAGTCGACGATCGGACACGTTACACCGATCGCATCAAAAACACACCCGATTTCTTCTACACCCGCGACCGCAACCGACCCGTCATTCCCGGCAGCAGCCTGCGCGGGATGCTCCGCAGTGTGCTGGAGATTGTGAGCTACGGAAAAATGCAATGGGTCACGGATAAAAGGCTCATCTATCGAGCTGTTGGTGATCCTTCATCGTTAGGTGATCATTATCGTCAGCAGATGCTCGGACCTAATAGAGCCGCAAGTCCGGACATGCATTTCGACTATCCATCTCCACAGGTAAAGGGTGGATATTTGCGAAAAACAGATACTGGATGGGCTATCCAGCCCGCTCAGGAGATAATGGGCGAGACGTTTGTTCATGTCGAATACGATCACGCTGAGCCTATTATTGGAGGACACGGTCGGCAACGAGTACACGACGTGTTTGTTCAGCCAGCTCAACGAACACCTTCCAGCCGTGGGCGACATGGTCGGGGCAATTTAACCTTGGACCTAGCGATAACACAGAAAGTATCAGCTTCGCCAGATCCCGATCTGGTTCCAGCCAAACTAGTGGAGTCGGGTCACATAGGTGGCAAGCATCCCAAGCACTGGCATTGTGCAATCTACCAGCCTGATCCCAAGCGGCCACTTATTCCTATACCAGATGAGCTGTGGCAGATATATCAGGAGGATCGGGATTTGACTCGTGGATTGCCTACTCGCCCATTAACCAGAGATGGTGATCCTCTTTTCTACCTGGTCGATGGGGCGGGTAATCTTGTATTCTTTGGACCTACGATGATGTTTCGCCTCCCCTATCAGCGATCAATTCATCAGTTGATCCCTGAACCGCTCCGAGACCCATTACAGGTTGACTATGCAGATGCAATATTCGGGTTTGTGAGGAGCAAAGACGACTTCCCAGCTACACAACTACCGCCGCAAGGCGATAAGCGTCGCGCTTACGCCGGACGCGTGTTTGTAACCGATGCCGTGTTGGAAGAAGGCCAGACTGACTACTGGCTGTCCGATAAACCAATCACTCCTAAGATCCTCGCGACACCCAAACCCACCGCTTTTCAGCATTACCTGACCCAACAGGAGCCCGACGATAAGAACCGACTTGATCACTACGATAGCCCACCACCGCATGAAACTGTGATTCGCGGGCACAAACGCTACTGGCATCAGGGACTGAGTACGGACGAGGGATTGACGCTCGATCAAATGAGGGAGCGGATCGAGGAAAAGAGGGCGGGGCTCCGCGAGTTAGAAACCAGCACCCAACATACGCAACTCAGGCCTGTAAAACCGGGCGTGAGATTTAAGTTCCGGATCTACTTCGAAAACCTTTCTGACCGTGAGTTGGGGGCATTGTGCTGGACGCTACACCCGTTGGGCAATCCAGCGAAGACCTACTGTCATCATCTCGGCATGGGCAAGCCCCTGGGTATGGGAGCAGTAAAGCTGGAGGCCACACTGTATTTGACAGATCGTCCAAAGCGCTACAGCTCACTCTTTGAAGACGATCACTGGCACACGGGAGTTACAGATTCCGGCCAATCGCTTTCAGATCGGTCAACATTGGAAAGGCTCACGCAGGCCTTTGAGCAACACATCCTCGGCACGCTTGGGTTGAACAACCGCCGTCATCTTTCCGAAATCAAGCGTATTGGGATGCTCCTGAAGATGATGGAATGGCCCGGGTATCCGCCCGTTCCAAACACACCTCCCTTCTTGACAGTGCAAAACCGACCTAATACGCGGTACATGACCATTCAACCCAAAAATGAGTACCGCGAGCGTCCGGTTTTGCCCGACCCATCCGCGTTCGACCCAACTCTCCAGAAACTGGCAGAGCCGGATACTGGCAGTTCGCGAGGCTCGGCTTGTGGATGAGCTTAATGTCGCCCAGCCTGTTCACCACCCCCACCTTCAGAACTTACCCATCGAGCATCCGGTGGAAACCTCAAAATACGTAAGTCCGAGCAGGTTAAAATTACAACCCGGCGCGAGTAAGCCGCGTTGACCAAAATGTCAAAGAAGCGAAAGTTCAGCCCCAGGGTCGCAAGGTCGTTTCGTAGATGATGTAGGCGCGCCTTTCCTTTTGTCCGAAAGGAGCGGCAGGTCCCAGCGTGCTTCGTCGCATCGTGTGCCATCGAGCAACATCCGCTCCCTCGGCTTCTGTTCCTTTCTGCATGCAACACGCTTTACTGGACGACTCGGCATCCTGAAAGCATCGAGCATTTTCAAAAACTGCGACATGGTCGATGTGGCCAGGTCGGGCCCACCGTTTCGGTCGGCATCAGTTCGGTAAACCGAGTTCTGCCTCGGCTCTGCTGAACACGACTCCATCCACATGTCGCCGCACAATTCGGAACACCAACACCCCCTGAGCGGAGATTGCCGAGCTGTGCCGCCAGTTTCCGCCGCCGGGGATTCTCATCTGACTTCGTCACCCCCATTCAGATTTAGCCTGCCCCTACCCCATTGCGGGGATTGACAGGACTGGCTTCCTTTCATACGCTTAGTTGCAGTCGATCTCCAGGGATTTTCGCACGACCGGCGATCGACTGCAAAACAGGGGGTGGGAGGAGGGCGGAAAGCCCGGAAAATAGCGGCTTTTGCGGGTGGTCTTAATCGAACCAAGTTGGGATTGAAATTCATTTTGTCTGGTGCAACTTTGACACCAGAATTGCTGTCTTAATCGAACCAAGTTGGGATTGAAATAGCGTCCGGTCATTGTCTTTGTGGACGAGGCAAACCTCGTCTTAATCGAACCAAGTTGGGATTGAAATGCTTGGAAGCACGATCAGACGTGTAGCCAAGCGATGGTCTTAATCGAACCAAGTTGGGATTGAAATGGCGACAGCGATAACATTCGCCGCCGCAGGTTCCAAGGTCTTAATCGAACCAAGTTGGGATTGAAATTCCTTTACGCTTTGCGATTCTCTTGCATTCCTTTACAGCAAGTCTTAATCGAACCAAGTTGGGATTGAAATTAAAGCGTGTAAAGCTCGAATTCATTTCGCGGAAAGGGTCTTAATCGAACCAAGTTGGGATTGAAATCACACTTGGTGAGAAATACAACGCCTGTGCGGCACTGGGTCTTAATCGAACCAAGTTGGGATTGAAATCGCTGGTAAAGCTCTGCTTGCCAAACGCGACCAGTGTCTTAATCGAACCAAGTTGGGATTGAAATTTCAGATCCTACGATACTACTCATATGCTGGCATCTGTCGTCTTAATCGAACCAAGTTGGGATTGAAATGGGTCGGTCAAAAATCCTGCCCAGCTTTCCCAATTCGGTCTTAATCGAACCAAGTTGGGATTGAAATGGGAATTACTATTTTCAGAAAGTTTGGGTTGAATGTCAGTCTTAATCGAACCAAGTTGGGATTGAAATTCTTTGGAGCTCAATCCCTTCACGACTTTGATGCGGTCTTAATCGAACCAAGTTGGGATTGAAATCTCTAATGCTACACGGTAATTTTTGAGATAAGGAAGGCAGGTCTTAATCGAACCAAGTTGGGATTGAAATCTATTTGATGCGGCATCGGCACACGTCACCGTTTGAGTCTTAATCGAACCAAGTTGGGATTGAAATGTGGTTACATTCGGTGAAGTCGTTTGTGAGGCATTTGTCTTAATCGAACCAAGTTGGGATTGAAATTCTTATTAATTTCTACAAACAGATTGCGAAAGGTCTCCGGTCTTAATCGAACCAAGTTGGGATTGAAATAGTGGGCCTTTCACGTTTCGGCAAAGTGTACACTTTTGAGGTCTTAATCGAACCAAGTTGGGATTGAAATATGTATCTATCAACTCTTTTGAGAATTCCAGAGGATTAGTCTTAATCGAACCAAGTTGGGATTGAAATTGGGCACCCGGACAAGGAATTTGAGCTCGGCCATCTCAAGTCTTAATCGAACCAAGTTGGGATTGAAATGAAGCGAAATCACAGAATCAGGAATGGTTAACTGAAGTCTTAATCGAACCAAGTTGGGATTGAAATAGGACATCTCATAGTCGGCGGGAGTTGTTACTATACTGTCTTAATCGAACCAAGTTGGGATTGAAATCTTGTCGTCAATCCCTCTTTCGGGGCATTTCGGCGAAGTCTTAATCGAACCAAGTTGGGATTGAAATGTTAGCAGTCTTTTCTAAATCAATATTCATACCCAGTCTTAATCGAACCAAGTTGGGATTGAAATGACGACGTAAAAGGCATCATCGAAATACCAATTGAAAGGGTCTTAATCGAACCAAGTTGGGATTGAAATGGATCGGAGATGTCCAGGAGCTCGCGGAGGTCGGCGGCCGTCTTAATCGAACCAAGTTGGGATTGAAATCCGTAGTCCCGATGGCCCCGACAACGCCCAATGTTCCCGTCTTAATCGAACCAAGTTGGGATTGAAATAGGATTCGCTGGGTTACAGCACTATCTATGTACGATTGTCTTAATCGAACCAAGTTGGGATTGAAATAATCCTAATCCTTCCCCTCTTTTCGTAACACACATTTAGTCTTAATCGAACCAAGTTGGGATTGAAATAACGTGGTTCTTATCCATTGTCCTCCTCCTTTCCTGCGTCTTAATCGAACCAAGTTGGGATTGAAATCCTTCCATCCGCCCCGGTTACGGATTCCGCAATAATGTCTTAATCGAACCAAGTTGGGATTGAAATCTGGAAAAGGGTGTTGCCGCCGATGGCCTTTCCGGCAGTCTTAATCGAACCAAGTTGGGATTGAAATTTGACTCAAAACAACTTCGAAAGGCTCTTGACGTTGCAAGTCTTAATCGAACCAAGTTGGGATTGAAATGCGGTCGACTCAGTTAAACTCAATGTTACGAGTGAAGCCGTCTTAATCGAACCAAGTTGGGATTGAAATTGAACCACAGGAAGCATCAGGGTCTGAACAGTACGGCAGAGTCTTAATCGAACCAAGTTGGGATTGAAATTTGTCGCTGAAAAGAGAGAACATTTCTAACGCGCGCCGTCTTAATCGAACCAAGTTGGGATTGAAATGTCTCTTCAATAAGCTTGTCGAATGTGACAGCTTCCGTCTTAATCGAACCAAGTTGGGATTGAAACCCGGTACTACGATCTTCGTTTTGTCTCCTCCTTATTTTGTCTTAATCGAACCAAGTTGGGATTGAAACCTGGAAATTACAATCACCCCCGGATTTGAATTGAGGTCGAAGTCTTAATCGAACCAAGTTGGGATTGAAACGAATCTGCAGGTAAACACAGATACAAAACAACACACCGGTCTTAATCGAACCAAGTTGGGATTGAAACGAATCTGCAGGTAAACACAGATACAAAACAACACACCGGTCTTAATCGAACCAAGTTGGGATTGAAACAATTCAAGAGCGAGTGGCGAGTAGCGAGTTGCGAGTAGTATTCCTGGTGCACGTCGAACGGAAGAGTACACCGCCTGTTAGTCGTGTGTCATCACCTAGCTTGGAACTGAAAAGAGAAAACAATCGCGTTTGCGGAAACAATCGGCGGTTTACTGAAAAACCGATTGTCCACCTTCACCACTCGCCACTCGCCATTCGCTATTCGCCAAAACAAATCGAACCAAGTTGGGATTGAAATTCTGTGGGCATTTTGGTACCAAGCCGTCTTAGCCAGGAGGGACCGGCGATCAAACCTTAAACGGCGGACCTGACAAGCAGGTGCCTCCGAGAGATGCCGCGGAGGGGCACGCTTGTCGTGCCCGGCGAAGCGGCATGGGCTATCAATCGGTGTTCATTGGACCCGACAGGCGGGTCCCTCCGTATGCGGTAGAGGCAATTCATGAATTGCCCCTACCCGCGGATAGTCCCTGTGTTCGCGGGAAAACACGGCAAACGGCAAGGTGGTGAAGGCTAAAGCCTTCACGGAAAAGCGGCGATAAATCGCCGCACTCCATTACGAGGGAATAAGCGCCACTATATCTGGCAACCGGCGCGAGTAATAGAACGGAGAATCCCCGTCTATCCCCACAGACGAGTGACAAGAAATCCCAGTGCGAGAAGCGCCGCCAGCACAATCAGGCCGACAATGATCCACCGTCCCCAGAATCGCGGCACCTCTCCCGCAATAGCCCCCGTTTGGCCGTTCATCCATACTCGATATGTCTTGCCCGCATAGTCGAAGCGCATGACATAGATGGGCAGCAGAATGAGATCGGAGGCTTCCTGTGAAAATTGAGTATCCACGACTAAACCGCGGTAAGTATCGCCCGGTAGAAACGCCGCGACGCACTGCTCCTGATACTGCCGGAAATATTCCTTGCAGCGGGACTCGGCCTCCGGCCGATCGACGACGTACTCTTCGCAGGCCCATCCTGCCAGATAAGCGGGGTCATACCGCCGGAGACCGGCCAAATGAAAAGGGATGAGGCGGTCGGCCACCTGCTGCGGCACATTTCTGCTGGCCGACACAAGATACCCGCTCACATACTGATGATATTTCCCTGCCAGAGGCCACCATTCGGTTTCTCGAACGGTGCGGGTCTTGGTGACCAGCTTCCCGTTCTGGTAGGTGGTGTACGTTTCGGTGCGATACCAGTACTCACCGATGGTGGCCTGCCACTGGCTTTCCGCCAGCATGGAGAACGACCAGAAGGGAATGTAAACGCCGCGAATATCGGCACGCCGGACAGCCTCTTGGAAGGCTGCCGGAGCACTCCCGACACGGCGTTCCATCCACTTCAAAAAAAGTTGCCTGGCCTCATTCGGCGAAATGGCAAAGCCGAGCACGAACTCCGGGGCCTGGCGACCAGTCAGTTCGGGGGCAAAGTCGAGCACATAGGTGCTGCCGCAGTACTCGCAGGTGTAGCTGCGCTGGTCGGGCCGGATGTGCAGGGTTGCCCCGCAATTGTCGCAGGTGATCGTCTCCTGGAATGTCCGCCTGGCCTGCGTGGGCAAAGACGGGGGCTGGTGGACAGCCCCGCAGGCGGGACAGAATCGGTCGGCCGGTTCCAGGGGAGCCCCGCAACGGGCGCAGGCCTCCGTTTCCACACGGGGCCAAGGGGTTTTGGCCTGCGGTCCAGGAGGTGGTGAGGTGGGAACCCCGGATTTTTTCACGCCGTCCTGCTTCCCTGTTGAGATTGCCGCTCGTAAATGGCGTGGAGCATCTCGTCCACGCTGCTGAACTTCTTTTTACGGCTGAGGACAGAGTCGATCAACCGCCGGGCTTCGCTTTCGCTGTGTCCCAGGACAAGGAGCGTTTCGTATGTCTGGGAGATGACGTCGGGTTCGACGAGGGACTCCTCGGTGACCTTTTGCTGGGTCACCCAAAGGGCGAACTTGGGCATTTTGCGTCGCAGTTTGGCGACAATGCGTTCCGCGGTCGCCGGACCCACTCCCGGCAGGCTCGCCAGAAAACGGTGGTCCTGCTGTTCGATCGCGGTGGCGATTTCATTGACGGGATGCGACATGGCGCGGAGGGCCTTTTTCACCCCCATGCCGTCCACGGAGCATAAGAGGTCGAAGAACTCCCGCTCGATTTCGGAGAGGAAACCGATCAGGCGGGGGCTGAGCTTTCCCGCATTGACACCGCCCTCGAGATAAAAGATCGTGTGCAGGACCACCCGCTGGTGCAAGAGCGCCTGAAGCTGCCGCCGCGTGTATTCCGGGATGAGGACCTCGCAGTGGAGGGGCCCGATCCGCACAGTGGCCGCTTCCTCCGTGAGTCGCACCAGCTCGCCCTCGATTTGTGTGATCAACGCCGCAGCACTCCTTCTGGATTTAAGACCCGACTCGGCACCGGATGGTTACGTGGCCGCCGATATTGCCGCCGGGAACGCTTTTTCCGGGGTTTCGGGCTACCTCAGGATGAGGAACCGAAGATTTTCTGTTTGATTTCCTGGATCACCCGAATGGCGTGGCCGATCTCCGCCTTCTGGCGCTCCGGCTCCTGGGGGATTTCGCGTTCGATGGTCAAAGGTCCATCATAACCGATTTCGGCCAGAGTGCGGAGGAACAATTCGGCGTTGACATCGCCGGTGCCGAAGGGGACTTCGGTTCCCCATTCTTTTCCCGGTTGGGCGGCCCACTTGGCGTCCTTGCAGTGGACGCTCCGCACATATCGGCCGACCTTTTTGAGGGCGGGGATGGGATCGCCCGTCCCATACAGAATCATGTTGGCGGGATCAAAATTGATGAACAGGTTATCGCGCCCCACGTCTTCCAGAAACTGAAGGAGGGCTTCGGCGGTTTCCTGACCGGTTTCTAGGTGAATTCGCTGGCCCTGCCGTGCACAGTGATCGCAGGCTTCTTGCAACGCCTGCTTCACCGCCTGATAGTTGGGGTCGTTGCGGTCATGGGGAATAAATCCCACGTGCAGGCCAACGGCATCGACGCCCAGCATTTTGGCAAAGTCGGCGATTTCCAGAAGTTCACGTTTCCGTTCTTCACGGGTATCGGGCGGGACCAGACCGACGGTGCGAGCCGTGGTGGGAATGTCGGCGTAGCTTTCGCCTTCGAATCCCGCGAACACCACGGTGATCGTCAGGCCGAAATCCTTCAATTGTTGCAGAAATTCCTGAGCCCGTTGCGGGGTGCGTGATTCCTTTTTGGGGGTATGGAGATGGATGGTGGGGACACCCAGTTCCCGGGCCACCGGAAGCTGCACGCCCAAGCCTGCGTCAATACTGGCAAAGACACCGATTGGCCACTTTTCCACGGCTGGTTCCTCCTCAAGCTCTGGGGATGACCTCTGCACCTCGTTTTCCGCCACATCTGAACGCGCACCCCAGCGTGTCCGCGGGAAGCGCTGTGCCGCCTGGGTGCTTCGGGGGGCGGCTTTTCGGTATGGCTACGACCGCTGCGCGACCCGTTGATTATGCGGGATGCGCTTCGCTTCGGCAATAGTTTGCCGTCAAGATACTCGAGAGTTTTTTCGTTCGCAAGTGTCCTTCGGAGGGACAGGCCTGTCGTGCCTGGTGAAGCGGCATGGGTCATCAATCAGTGTTCATCGGACCCGACGAGCGAATGACGGACCTGACAAGCAGGTCCCTCCGAAACACGGACCCGACAAGCGGGTCCCTCCATATGCGGTAGGGGCAATTCATGAATTGCCCCCACGGGGATGGAACTTCGGCTCCACCTGACATGTTGTCCCCGTTTTGGCTCAAACGTGTGCCGGTTCGATACCTCAACTCCCTGATACCTTGATACCTTGCCGGGTCGGAAAACCGGGTTGAACGTGAGTGACAGACTCGCGTATAATCCGCCCCACATCCCCTGAGAATGGGGGTTCTCGCTGGGACTATGCGGCGAATCAAACGGATGCGTCTTTCAGGTAGCAGGGAAGCGTCGCTCTGAGGTCCAAGTCGTTTTGCAAAGCTGGAACTCACGCCAGACCGTGGAGGGCAACCTCTCCCCGGTGGCCGTTCGGCTTGCCGAAAATGGGAGCTGGGCCCGACGGTTCCCTCTTGTGGAGCCTGCGCTGTTGCCTCGTGCTGCTGGCGGTAGCCGTTGCGCCGCTTGATGCCGGGGAAATCGCACTTCCGGCGGACCCACGGTTTCCCGTCGAAATCCGTGCGGAAGCCGCCAACCGCTGGCAACTGGGCAGCTATGAGGTGTGGATTCTCCGCGGAAGCTGCGAGCTTCGGCAGGGGCCGGTGGTCCTGCAATCCCGAGAAGCCGTGCTGTGGGTGGACCGGTCTCCCGACAGCGGGCCGCTTGGCCCTTTCATGGCACCGTCTGCCCAGGAACAGGTGGCACCACCAGGACCGGAGCTTGTTGCTCCCAACGCGGGGACCACCACGACGTCTTCTGACGGTCCGTCCTTTTTATCTCCTGACCGTCCGCCCACTGATTCGCAATCGTTCAGCCTTCCTCCGCGACCGATCAAGGTCATCGTTTATCTGGAAGGAGGCGTAAAGATTCAGACGGGCTCCGAGGGCGGCGAGGCCCAGCTCACGGATAAAACCTGGTTTGGCCGGCTCTACACTTTGGCGGATTTAGAAACGCATGTAGGCCAGGTGGCGGGAGAACCCGACCCGTATCCTCCGGTATTCCGCCGTGCGATGACCCGACGGAATGCCGAGGCGGAGGGAATTACGCAGCGGGCGTTGCGTCCGGAAGATGCTGGGGGTGGGACGGGACCGAGCACGGCCAGCCGCCGCATTCGCGTGTTTCCTCGCGGGGATGTGCCCGTCCAGGCGCAGTGGTTTCCGGCCCCCCAGGGAGGCCAGTGGATCGGCGTCATTGATGCGGGGGTCAATGTGATCGTGGAGGAGGCCGGGCCCCTGGGCACGGTGGATATTTCGGCGGATCGGGTGGTGATTTGGTACACGGGGGAAGATCAGCCCGATCTGACCGGCGAACGGACGCAGCCCAGCCGATTTCCTTTGGAACTGTATCTTGAGGGCCACATTGTCTTCCGGCAGGGAGATCGGGTTATTTACGCCGACAGGATGTACTACGATGTGGCCCGACGGGCAGGGATTATTCTCAATGCGGAACTCCTCACCCGACTTCCCGATTACGAAGGTTATTTGCGTCTTCGGGCGGAGATTCTCCAGCAGCTCAACGAAACCCAGTTTTTCGCGCAAAACCTCTTTGTGACCACCAGCCGCATGGGCGTACCTGGCTACCGTCTGCAAACGCAGTTCGCCTATGTGGAAGACCGTCTTCAGCCGGCTCTCGATCCGGTGACGGGTCAGCCGATTATCGACCCGGAAACCGGCCAACCGGTGATGACACATCATCCGTGGGCGATGAGCCGGGACAATTTCATTTACCTGCGAAATATTCCCGTATTTTACTGGCCGGTGCTAGCCGGAGATCTTTCCCGGCCGACGTATTACCTCACCCGTTTTCGCCTCCGCCACGACAGTATTTTTGGTACGCAGGTGTTGACGAATTGGGACGCCTTCCAGCTTCTCGGGATCCGCAACAGGCCGGAGGGCGTGGAATGGAGTCTCAGCCTGGACTATCTCAGTGAACGCGGGCTGGGTCACGGCACTTCGGTGAGCTACTCCCGATTTGGCTTTTTTGGTTTGCCGGGTTATGCCACGGGTCTGGCGGACTTCTGGGGGATCTACGATGACGGACTGGATAACCTGGGAAAAGGTCGGCGGGCTCTGGTACCGGAGAAAAATTATCGATACCGCTTTCTCTGGCAGCACCGGCAGTATCTTTCTGAGGAGTACCAGCTCACCGCCGAGGCCGGGCTGATTTCTGATCGCAATTTTTTGGAACAGTACTACGAGCGTGAATGGGACGAACTGAAGGATCAGTCCACGGCGATTTCGCTCAAGCGAATTTACGGAAACGCGTCGTGGGATCTGTCGGCCGCGGTGCGTGTCAATCCGTTCTTCACCCAGACGGACTGGCTTCCACGATTCGACCATTACAAGTTGGGCGAATCATTTCTCAACGACGCATTCACATGGTTTGAACACACGAGTGTGGGTCTGGCCCGATTTCGGGCTGCCTCACGGCCGGAGGACCCCGCTGATCTGGCGGCCTTTTCTTATTTGCCGTGGGAGACGTCCTCGATCACGGGCCAGCCACTCCGCACGGTGAGCGAGCGATTCATCTCTCGCCAGGAGATTGATTGGCCGTTTCAACTTGGCCCGGTAAAAGTTGTTCCCTATGCGCTGGGCGAACTGGGACATTGGGGTGAAGACCGGGCGGGTGATAGTGTCCAGCGGGGGTATGTTCAACTCGGAGCGCGGGCCAGTCTTCCTGTGTGGGCCGTCAATCCTTACATCCAAAGCGATCTGTTCAACGTCCATGGGATTGCTCACAAAATCACCTTCGAAGCGGAGGCGTTCTGGGCCAATTCCAGCCGCGACATGGATCTCCTTCCGCTCTATGAGCCCCTGGATGACGACGCCATCGAGGCGTTTCGACGCCGACTCGCCGTGTTGACGTTTGGGCCGGGCAGTGGCTTCGGCGGCCCACCGGCGCCCGATCGCTTCGACGAACGCTTTTACGCCCTGCGGACGGGCCTGGCATCCTGGGTCACATCGCCCAGCATGGAAATCGCCGATGATCTGACGCTCATTCGCCTGGGTGTGGAGCAGCGCTGGCAAACGAAGCGCGGGATGCCGGGCAACCAGAGGATCGTTGATTGGATCACCTTCGACACGCATTTTTCGCTGTTCCCCGACTCATCGCGCGATAACTTCGGCCGATTCGTGGGACTCCTCGACTATGACGCCCGATGGTTTGTGGGAGACCGCCTCACGCTCGCTTCGTCCGGGCTTTTCGACTTCTTCGACTCCGGACAGAAATTGCTGACCTTTGGAGGATATCTCAGCCGGCCCCCGCGTGGCGATCTCTATCTGGGGCTGAGAATTCTTCAGGGCCCGATCGACAGCACCGTCCTGTTTCTCTCCTACTCTTACTGGATGTCGCCAAAGTGGATGACCACATTGGGGGTTTCGGTGGACCTCGGGGAATCGAGCAACATCGGTCAGAGTTTCTCCCTCACGCGAATCGGCGAATCGTTCCTCGTCAGTGCGGGATTCAATGTCGATGCCAGCCGGGACAGCGTGGGCGTGCATTTCTCCGTGGAACCGCGATTCTGGCCAAAACGGCGTGCAGAGGAAGCCACCGGAGCCAGAATCCCTGTGGCCGGCGCCCGAGGACTGGAGTGATCGACGCCTGTTCGGTCGTTACCACTATGCGGCACAGGATCACGAGGTGTCACGCGACCGAAGGCAGTGCGACCCAACACCATGATTGGGGTGCGACTCAGGTGCGATACTCCGCGTTGAGGCGGACGTATTCGGGCGTCAGATCGGTTGTCCAGAACCGCCCGGAGGCATTGCCTTCCTGGAGCACAAGTTCGATCCGTGTTTCGCGTTCCGCCCGGATGGAGTTCGACACCTCGATTTCGTCAAACTTGACGGGTGTGCCATCGCGATAGAGGCAAAAGCCGTTGAGATAGAGGGTCAACTTGTTGGGATCGAAGGGCACTCCCGCGTAACCTGCCGCGGAAACGATGCGTCCCCAATTGGGATCGGCACCGTGGATGGCCGCTTTGACAAGAGGGCTGTTGGCGATGGCCCGGGCAATTTGAAGGGCGTCCTGGCGAGTGCGACAACCAGTCACTTCGATGGTGATGAGGTGCGTCGCCCCTTCTCCGTCGGCAGGGATCATGCGGGCCAGTTCCACACACAAACTGTGGAACTCCCGCTGGAAGTCTTCCAGGAGATCTCCGGTGAGGGGCGGGCCACCTGCCGCGCCATTGGCCAGAAAGAGCACCGTGTCGTTGGTGCTGGTGTGACCGTCCACATTGATGCAGTTAAACGTGTCGTCCACAGTTTCGCGCAGGAGGCGCTGAGCCGTGTCCACGTCAAGGGTTGCGTCGGTGAAAAGGACGCCCAGCATGGTGGCGAGATTCGGCCCCATCATCGCCGCGCCCTTGACCATCCCCGTAATCTGGATTTCGCGTCGGGCGAGGGAGAGCGTGCGTCCCGAGAGCTTGTATACCGTGTCGGTGGTCATCATTCCCCGGGCAGCCATGATGAGGGCTTCCTCATCGTTGCCCAGCCGGGCAGCGGCCAGCTCGATGCCGTGGGCAATCTTGTCCATCGGCAGATAGACCCCGATCACACCCGTGGACATCACCAGGACCTGATCTTCTTCGACCCCGACGGCCTTGGCGGCGAGGCGGGCCATCTCTTCGGCATCCCGAAGACCGCGCTCCCCCGTGCAGGCGTTGGCGTTACCAGAGTTGATCACCACCGCCCTAATCCGTGTGCTCGGCGTCCGCTTGCGATCAAGCTGCACTGGGGCGGCGCAGACGATGTTCTGGGTATACACGCCCACCGCCGTGGCCGGCGTCTCGGAAACAATGAGCGTCAGATCCGGTTTCCGCAGGTCACGCTTCAGTCCACAGTGGACACCCGCCACCAGATAGCCTTTTGGAACACGCACTGCCATTGTCAGGGGTCTCTCGCCGAAACAGCGTAATCTCTGCGATTGTGACTTTCCAATCCGCGTACCACCCCGTGGTGGAAGCTGCCAGCCAGCCGCGGCTTCACAAAAGGGCCGTCGTTTCCGGAAATCCGTACATGAGGTTGAAATTCTGGACCGCGGCTCCGGAAGCCCCTTTCACGAGGTTATCGAGGCAACTCACTGTCACGATTCGATCCCGCACAATGCGGGCGGTAATATGGCAAAAATTGGTGCCTGCCGTATCTTTGGTGGCGGGAAGATGATCCACCACCTGAACAAACGGCTCATTTTGATAAAAACTTTCCAGACAATCGAGCACTTCGTCCTCCGATACCTGTCGAGTGGGCCGGGAATAGGTGGTCGTCAAAATGCCCCGATCCATCGGAACAAGATGGGGCGTGAAAACCACCTCCACCGTGCTCCCCGCCACCTGACCGAGAACCTGTTCAATCTCCGGCTGATGGCGATGCCGCCCCACGTTGTAGGCCGAGAGGCTCTCGTTGCACTCTGGAAAGTGGGTCGTCAACTTGGGTGTGCGTCCTGCTCCGGAGACGCCGCTCTTAGAATCTACGATGATATCCCGCGGTTCGATCAGCCCGGCCTTCAAAAGTGGTGCCAGAGCGAGAATCACCGAGGTGGGATAACAGCCCGGATTGGCTACCAGCGAAGCGCCACGGATTTCTTCACGGAACAGCTCCGGCAGACCATAGGGGACCTTCCCCAGGCGTTCTGGGTCGGGATGCCGGTGTCCGTACCATTCCTCATAGACCTGCGGGGAGTTCAGCCGATAATCGGCGCTGAAATCCACCACCCGGCAGCCGGCCTTTAACAGTTCTGGGATGACTTCGGCACTGGCGCAATGGGGAAGGCAACTGAATACGCACTCCGCCCGAGCCGCTACCTCCGCCGGGGTAAGGTTCTCCAAGTTAGCAGAAATTCGGCCAACCAGGGTGGGATGTACACTGGCGATGGGGGCGTTCCCCTCCTGCCGGCTGGTCAACGCCGTGATCGTCACCTCGGGATGCCGGAGCAAAATCTTGATCAGTTCGACTGCTGTATAGCCGGTGGCTCCCAAAATTGCAACGCGGATAGCCATAACCAGTACCTGTCAAACTCTTTAGAACAATCAATATCAATCCGTGGTGGTCAGATACTCGGGGCAAGACCGACGCCCCTCTCTCAGCATTGGGACTGAGTGCAAGCTGATATTACCTGCAATATACCCCCCTTTACCGCGGTTTAACAGGAGCGGACTCGGGGGAATGCTCGACGGATCGCCGAGAGCGGCATGCCGACCGGGCAACCAGATTACGGTGGGCCGGCTCATCCACTCTCAAGACACATTAACCACGGCCGAAGCCAAATTTCTGTAGGGGCAATTCATGAATTGCCCCTACCACCAGCGACTGACAAATCATTTCACGGGCACGACAGCCGTGCCCCCGCAAGACGCTTTCGCCCTCGCGCCGCATGGAAACAGCATGGACGACTGTTCCCCAAATATTCCCAAAAACTGGAAGGGGCGACCGATCGGCCGCCCCTGATCCCACGGTTCATCGATGTGTGCAACCCGACGACTCTGATTTTCCGTCGGGCTGACAATTCACCCGAGCGTCGAATCGCCCATTTAAAAACCGGGCTCGATCAGTGGTTTTCCGACTGCTTCTCGGACTTCTCCGAGTTTTCCGGCTTCCGCTGCTCGCATTTGAGCTCCTGGAGTTCCCGCACCCAGATGTTACGGAACTTCACCGAATTGCCGTGGAACTGGATATGGATGGGTTCTTTTTCTCCGTGGGGTGTGTATTTCGGCGGGGCGTCCCACGCCGTGGCACCTTCGATTTCAAAGTGGTTTTGCACAACCACTCCGTTGTGAATGACCGTAACATAGGCCGGTTTCAGAAGCTTGCCGTCACTGTCGAAGCGGGGAGCGGTGAAAATGATGTCGTAGGTCTGCCATTCGCCCGGCTTTCGGGAAGCGTTGACGAGCGGAGGATGCTGTTTGTAGATGGCTCCGCACTGCCCGTCATAGTACGTGGGGTTCTGATACGAATCGAGAATCTGGACCTCGTAGCGTCCCATCAGATAGACGCCGCTGTTGCCCCGGCCCTGACCTGAACCTTCAATTTTCTCTGGTGTTGCAAATTCGAGGTGAAGCTGAATATCGCCAAATTTTCTCTTCGAAGTAATCCCATTTTTCTGTGCGATGGCGTAGCCGTTCTCGACAATCCAGTTTTCACCCCCTTCCCACTCAGAAAGGTCTTTTCCATCAAACAGGACGATCGCGTCGGACGGCGGTGAGCCGTTTTCGCCTGGGGTGACGACAGGTGGCTCCTGCCACACCTTTCCGCTGATCCATTCCTCAGCAGAAAGGCTGCCCATCAACGCAAGCAAGATGACCGCCGAACTCCACACAGTGAGAGCACGCATGACAGAACCTCCTCTTAACGAACAACCTGCAGGAAAGCAACCAGCGCTGCACGCACACGGTGCACAAAATGACCATCATCGTTCGACGGGAAACAGAATTCAAGAATACACACGTTCACCGTGATCAACGCCCCAGGAGCAGCCCTTGCGGGCTTCAAGGGGAAGGACACACCAATTCATGGCGTCAAACAATGCAGGCTCGAACCGCCGGCAGTGGGTTTTCCTCTTTGACACCGCGGGAATTTTCTTATTCGCTCCTGGCGGGCCCAATTCATTGGACCATCGCAGCCAAGGAACCGGGCCTACTGTTTCAGCCATTTCACAGCTTGTTTGGCCCAGTAGGTGATGATGATGTCAGCTCCGGCGCGGTGGATGGCGGTGAGCATCTCGAGGGCCACGCGCTGGAGATCCAGCCAGCCTTTCTCGGCGGCCGCCCATACCATGCTGTATTCCCCGGAGACGTTGTACGCCGCGACAGGCACGCCGGGGAATCGTTCCTTTACCAGGCGGATGATATCAAGGTAGGACGTGGCCGGTTTGACCATCACGATGTCGGCACCCTCGGCAAGGTCCAGTTCCACTTCGCGGAGGGCCTGCTCGGCAGCCGCGGCGGGATCCATCTGGTAGCTTCGGCGATCACCGAACTGGGGCGCGCTTTCCGCCGCTTCCCGGAACGGCCCATAAAACGCACTGGCGTACTTCGCGCTATAGCTCATGATCGGCACGTGGGTGAAGCCAGCCTGATCGAGGGCCTGTCGGATCGCCCCTACCATGCCGTCCATCATGCCGCTGGGGGCCACCATGTCGGCACCCGCCCGGGCATGGGCCACAGCCTGCCAGCCAAGCATACGGAGGGTTTGATCGTTGTCCACGGTGTCGTGTGCACCGGCTTTTCCCAGCGCACCGCAGTGCCCGTGGCTGGTGTATTCGCAGAAGCACTCGTCCGTGATGACGAGGAGTTCCGGTGCTATCTCCTTGATAACCCGAATCGCGCGACAGATGATCCCCTGCTCACTTGTTGCGTCACTGCCCAGGGGATCTTTGTGATCTGGAATACCGAACAGGAGGACACCTCCCAGCCCCAGACGCCGGACCTCTTCGATTTCTTCGCGAAGGGCATCCAGGGAAAGCTGATCATGGCCGGGCATTGAGGAGATCGGTACACGGTGCTCGGAGCGGGCGTGCACAAATAGTGGCAGAATCCACCGGCCGGGATCAAGCCGAACGGCCTGAACGAGCAGCCGAATCGCCGGGTGGTAACGGAGCCTCCGCATCCGCACGGTGGGGAACCCCGCTGCTCGGCACCGCTCAATGATCAACCGGCGCGCCGGTGTTGCACCCATACCGTCTACTCCTTTTGTTCCAGCTCTTTCCAGTTTTGCTTGAGAATGACAAAATCGGCCCGCTTCGATCTTGCCGCGCGGTCCATGCACACCAATCCGCGGACTTCAAGGTAATGGATCATCGGCGGAAGATATTTGCCCCGATTTGTTCTCATCGTCATCCGGCATTTGCGAAAAATCAACCACCCAGGCCGTCGGGACGTAGCGTGTCACCAGCCAGTCGGTGAGGTTGACCCACCCCTCGCAGTAGTCGAGGATGACGCTGTCCGCGGTGGCTACCAGGTCCGGACATTCCATGAGGAGATAATCAGGACTTTGCACGATTTCCACCTGCCACGGCCAGCCGTGCTCCGCTGCCAGTTCACGGATGAGTTTGGCCAGTCGGCCGCTGTTGGACACGGGCTTGTCGAGATACCAACGCGCGATGGACACACCCAGCTCGGCAAGGCCCTTGCCAATCAGGTGGATTGCGGCGACGGTTTCCTGGACCTTCCGGTAAGAACCGTGCATGCTGGCCATGTCGCGGAGAGTGCCGTCCCTTCCGCGGATGAGCACTCCACCGCCGAGTGCCGCCTCCATGGTGGTAAGGACGTTATAGCCATCCAGATAAAGTGGCAGACCCCGGAGGCTGTGCACCTCCTTCTGCCGAGAGCGTCGTTTCAGGAGTTCCTCCCGTGTGCACGCGCTGCGTTCCAGCGCCATCCTCTGCCGAGCCGCCAGTTGGTAGCGATCGCCCACCAGCTTGAGAGAAGAGGGCAACGCGTAACCACGATCGAGGAGCCAGCAAAGATCACCGAACGCCGTAAGAAGCCGGGGATACTGGCTGGGCGCGAAGAGCTCATGATCTTCGGGATGGGGACCGCGATGCTGCCGACGGTCAGGCACGAGAATTCAGCCCTCCGAAAAGACTCTCGCCCTTGGTATCCACAGAATCGGCGTCCGTGCCCGTGGCGGCAACCGAACCCGACTGAAAACCGTGTTTATTTCCGCTCATACGTGCCCATCAGTTCGCCCTCTGCCAGAATGTGGCCTTTCATGGCGTTCATCAGCTCTTTCTTTGTTGCGCCTGGCGGAAGATTGAGCTTGGTGTTGAGGGCATAGATGCGGAAGTAGTAGCGGTGGCGGCCATGGCCAGGCGGAGGCATGGGGCCGCGGTATCCAATCGTCTGACCACTCGTCCATGAATTCTTGCCCTGAAGAGCCCCCGGTGGATTTTCAAGTTTGGGGGTTTTGGGCAGATCCTCGGGCAGTTTGGTTACATCGGGCGGAATCTTATAGAGTACCCAGTGCACCCAGGGTTCCGGCGTGGGAGCGTCTGGATCGTCGCAAATGAGGGCCAGTTCCTGGGTTCCCTCGGGGACACCCGACCATTCCAGTGGCGGCGAGACATCCGCCCCTTCTCCCGTGTATTTCTTGGGAATCGGTTGCCCCGACTGAAATGCGGGGCTGGTGATTCTGATGGCCATGGCCTTACCTCCTTCTTCACCGGTTACCTGAGCAACGGAACTCTCCGACGATGATTCTGCTTCGGTTGCCCCAGCGGACGTTGCACCGCTCTCTGTCGCGGCTTCTGTCTCGCAGCAGGCGGGCTTGTCACCCACGATTTGAAATTGCCGAGACGAGAGCCCCTCTTTTTCAGCCTGGCAGCCCAGGGCGGTCACCGTGGCCATCAACAGAAACGCCCAGCTTACCCTCAGGAATTTTCTGGAGAACAGGGTGATTGATTTCATGGGTCTCTCCGGCACGCTGAAATGCCGCGTGACCCCGTCCGTCGCCACATCGTCGGTTTTCCCGCTCGCCTCCACATTGGACCATCCGTCGGACGGGGAGAGCGGCCGTCCTTCGTTTTTGTCGCCCAGAGTTTACCGGCCTTATCCCTTGACCACGCCGACAGGACGTAGCCGGGCGACCTTCTTGGCAAGTCCCGCGCGATCCACGATGTCCACCACAATGCTGACATCTTTATAGGCGTCGGAGTGCTCCTCCGCCAGTCCCGCCCGGCTGTGCGCCCGGGCGATGATTCCCTTGGCCGCCAGCTCTTTATCGATCTGGCGACCGCGGGCAACCTGAATCGCGGCGTTGCGGCTGAGCACGCGTCCCGCCCCGTGGCAGGTGGTGCCGAATGTTTTCTCCATCGAAGCCGGCTGGCCCACCAGGACCCAGCTTTCCCGGCCCATGTCCCCCGGGATGATGACCGGCTGGCCGATTGCGCGATACCGCTCGGGAACGTCGGGATGTCCTGGCGGGAACGCCCGCGTTGCCCCCTTGCGATGCACACACACAAGTTTTTCCTTGCCATCGACGATATGCTTTTCCATTTTGGCGATGTTATGGGCAACGTCATACACGAGGTCCATGCCCAGCTCCTCCCAGGGCTTGCCAAAGAATTCACTGAAGGCCTCTCGCGTTTGCCACATGAGGAGCTGGCGATTGGCCCAGGCGTAATTGGCTGCCGCCCGCATCCCCGCCAGATAGCGCTGCCCCTCGGGACTATTGATTGGGGCACAAGCGAGCTGCCGGTCGGGAAGCTGGATGTGGTATTTTTCCGGGCACCGCCGCATTTCCTGGAGTGCGTCGTCACACACCTGATAGCCGAGGCCGCGCGATCCGGAGTGGATCATCACGCAGATGGTTCCCGGCTCCAACCCCATGATGCGAGCGGCTTCGGGATCGAAAATTTCTTCCACCACCTGGACCTCCAGGAAGTGGTTGCCGGCCCCCAGCGTCCCGCACTGGTCGCTGCCACGTTTTTTGGCCTCGTTACTCACGCAGGAAGCGTCGGCCCCCGCCATGCACCCGCCTTCTTCCGTATTCTTGAGGTCCTCCTCGGTGGCCAGCCCGATCTTTTTGAGATACCGGCAGCCTTCCTCCAGAAGCTGGTCCATCTGCTTTCCGGAAAAAAGATAGGGCCCGCCTTTGCCCACCCCTGCCGGAATCCGCTGGAACAGAACATTCATGAGTTCGGAGAGTCGGGGGCGAACATCGTCAATATGGAGATTCGTCCGCATAAGACGGACGCCGCAGTTGATGTCGTACCCCACCCCACCCGGCGAAATGACACCACCTTCCTCCGGATCTGTGGCGGCCACCCCGCCGATGCAAAAACCGTAACCCCAGTGGATGTCTGGCATGGCCAGACTGGCAACCTGGATGCCGGGCAGGGTCGCCACGTTGGCCACCTGCTCGGGAGCCTGATCCTTGCGGATTTGCTCGATGAGCCGGTCGTCGGCATAGATTCGGCCTTCGACCTGCATTCCCGGTTTATAATCGGGCGGGATTCGCCAGGTGGTTTCGTCGATACGTTCGAGCGGCCCAGCAAAGCCTTCCTTACTCATAGGCGCCTCCTTTCTTCCTTCGACTGCACAGAGACCGCCGCGGCGCAGGGTCGTCGGTCGGAACGCTTTCTCGGGCGATACTCCCAGCGCACTCGTTGCTTGCGCCCCCTACTGCCTGCACTCAATATTTTACGAACCCGCCTTTTTCGAGCCCGCTGTCTCCACTTGATACTGCGCGGAAACGCGGGTCGTGATTCCCCCGCGAGGCCGGAAATCGGCCACAACCTTCATCCACCGCGGCCTGAGAACAGCAACAAGGTCGTCGAGAATTCGATTCGTGACGTGCTCGTAAAAAATGCCCACATTGCGATAGGCCTGGAGATAAAACTTCAGGCTTTTCAATTCCACACAGAGCTTGTCGGGACAGTACGTGATGGTGATCGTGCCAAAATCGGGCTGGCCCGTCCGCGGACACACGGAGGTGAACTCCGGGCATATAATCTCAATGGTGTAGTCCCGATCCGGATACTGATTCTCGAAAGTCTCCAGGATATGTCGAAACGATTCCGCTTGTTGTGCCACGCCGCGTCTCCTTTAATTGCTAGCAAATTCCACCTTAAATCATGATATAAGGGCGGGGGACTATTGGATACTGCGGCGGGTGGGTCTGGCCCATTGAGATCGGTTCCGGCTGGCACTCTGGCTCGAAAGGGAATATTTGCAGGTATGGCCTCGCAAGCAAGCCCCGGTGCGGTGGTACTTCTATCGGGTGGAATGGACTCGTCCACAACGGCTGCTATTGCCAGGCATGAGGGGTTCCGCCTCTTTGCGCTGACCATCGATTATGGGCAGCGGCACCGTCTGGAGCTCGAGTCCGCTCGAAAAGTCGCCCAATTTTTGAACGCGGCGGAGCATATCGTCCTGAAAGTGGACCTCACTTGCTTTGGACGCAGCGCTCTGACGGACACCATCGCGGTGCCCAAGGATCGCCCTGTGACGGCCGGTCACGGGGAGATCCCGGTCACCTATGTCCCTGCGCGGAACACGGTCTTCCTGGCGCTGGCCCTGGCTTATGCGGAAAGCCGAGGACTGGCTGACATTTTCATCGGCGCGAACGCCGTGGATTACAGCGGGTATCCGGATTGCCGACCGGAGTTCATCGAGGCCTTCGAGCACCTTGCCAACTTGGGAACCAAAGCGGGCGTTGAAGGCCGGACCCGCTTCCGCATCCATGCGCCGCTGTTGCAGATGACAAAGGCCCAGATCATCCGCCGGGGCATCGAACTCGGCCTGGATTACGGCCTCACCCACACGTGCTATGACCCCACTCCGGACGGCCTCGCCTGCGGACGGTGCGATGCCTGCCAGCTCCGCAAAAAAGGATTTGCCGAGGCCGGGCTCCAGGACCCCATCGCCTATGTCTGTTGAACATCCGAGCCAGATACATACCCCCAGCATGGCCTTCGTTCCCAAAGCGGACACATCCGGCGCGGCGGAGCAAAGACTGGCTCAGCCGCTCCGAATCGCCGAAATTTTTCAATCCCGGCAGGGAGAAGGATTTCTCACCGGGACCGAGAGCGTATTCATCCGCGTCTCAGGATGCAACCTCCGGTGCAGGTTCTGTGATACCCCGTACGCAAGCTGGGAACCGGAGGGCCCGCTTCTCACCGTCGAGGAGATCCTCCGTCGTGTGGAAAACTTTCCCGCTCGCCATATCGTGCTGACGGGCGGCGAACCGATGATGTTTCCCCAAGTTGTCCCTCTCACACGGCATCTGTCCGATCGCGGCTACCACGTGACGGTGGAAACGGCGGGCACGGTATATCGGCCGGTCCAGTGCCATCTCATGTCGATCAGCCCCAAACTCAGCAATTCCACGCCCGACAGAGAACTTCATCCGCGGTGGTGGAAAGAGCACGAGCGCCGGCGACACCAACCGGACGTCATTCGGCGGCTTGTCCGCGAATATCCTTACCAGATCAAATTCGTGATCGACCGGCCTGAAGACGTGGACGAGGTAGAACGCTACCTTCGCGCACTGCCCGAAATAGATCGTAACCGAGTGCTCCTTATGCCCCAGGGGACGGATCAGGAGGCGCTCGGCGAGAAAATGGCCTGGCTGGAACCCCTCTGTCAGCAACATGGGTTCCGGCTCTGTCCACGGAAACACATCGAGTGGTACGGTCCAGGCCGGGGCAAGTAATGACCGCTGAAGACCGCAGAACAGTTTGGCTAAAGGCGACAGACCATCAACTTTGGCGGACGTCCCCCACAGTCGCTTTTCTGCCAGGCCACGTGTTTTCGCACGGATCGGACAACTGCCTCGTCAGCCGGCCCCTCGCTCCTGGCGATGGGCTGCCCGCGGAAGCGCTCAGCCTTTTGCGCCCATGGCCTTGGCCGTGTTGACTTTCTCTGCCAGGCGCACGCCGGGGCGTCGCAGCCTCATCGACTCGACTTCCCAGACATAGCCGTGAATTTGCACGTCGGCCGGGATCAACGGGCAGTTACGAAGCAGCTCCACCTGTTTGAGGCAAATCTCGTCCACATCGGAAAACATCCGAATCCATTTAGGGAACACCCCCGGCGGCAGCTTGAGTTCGGGCAGAGCCGGATCGATCGCCACGCTGTCTGGATCGATACCTTTTTCACGGAGGGCATTGGTCAGAAATTCGCCGGTTGCCGTCATCATGCCGCACTCGGTGTGATTGACGACAATGATCTCCTTGGTGCCAAAAAAGTTGGTGGTGAGCATGGCCGAGCGGATAACGTCGTCCGTCACGAGACCTCCCGCGTTGCGGTACACATGGGCATCACCCAGTCGAATGCCCAGGGCCTCCTCGACTGGCAACCGCTCGTCCATGCAGGCGAGCACAAACAGGCGCCGGTTGTTGGGAATTCCCTTCTGACGCCGCAGGGCCCAGGCTTCTCGTTCCGCCAGTTCCATGTCGATTTGCTGGTACAGCATCGCGGCACCTCCCATTCTGTCTCATACATCTGTTTCTTGATGAGTTTACTGCATCAATCTGTATGCATCCCTATCGTAGGCGGCCGCTGACTAAACGTCAAGCGACTGTCCTTATCAAATTACTAATGTATAACCGACAAGCATCTCGCTCACAGAAAAACGGCTTCCGGCAAACCGGACCTGTCGTGGTGACTGCCCCGGGATCAGGCGAAAGAATGCGGCGACGAGAAAAGGCGGAAACGCCACGGTGAGGATTTTCGCACGTAGGAAGAAGGGCGCAAAAAAATCGGGGCGACTGGATTTGAACCAGCGACCTCTTGGTCCCGAACCAAGCGCTCTAAGCCAGGCTGAGCTACGCCCCGAAAAAAGCTATTTGATTAATTTTTATGTCCAAGGAGCACCCGCCCGTGGCCCTAACCTGTCTTTGTTCCGGCCACGCAGGCTTCCCCTTCAGTTTACCGCCACTTCCCGCCTAGCGTCAATCCATGATGTTCGCAGAGTTCAAGCACTTCCAAACTCGCCTTGACCTGGGGTAGATAAAGCCGACGTTATTGCCAACCACAACGCGGGCAAGCCGTTCACATTCCGGCAGAGGCAATCCATGAATTGCCCCGACGACACACCGAGCAGCAACCCATGAATGGAACCGGGTATGGGCGATTCATGAATCGCGCTCGTACTCACACCGGCACGCCCAGAAAGCCTTCGTGGTAAAACACGGGTTCGTAGCCTTGTTCCGTCAACCACCGGATGGCGGTTTCCAATCGCTGCGGATGATCTGGCAGATACCGCTGATAAAAAGGCCAGAAATACTGCTCGTGTGTGAAAATATCCATGATCTCGGCGGTGTTCGGGTCGTCCATCAGGGGCGCCAGGGTGGGGACGATTTGATCGACAGGTGTGTTGTTACAAACGATGTCCACCCGGGAGAACACAATGCCACTTTCGAAATCCATCCAGGCATCGTGGCGGGAAAGGTAGGCACTGCGACTGGGGTCGAGGTGGTAATTGACATCCCAGACGCCGCCAATCTGAGTGAAGTATCCGCTGAGGACGCGAACACCACGCTCTTTTAATACCGACAGACTGGCCGGCAACACCATCCCCCAGTGGATCACGGTGGGTGGAGAATACGTGGCTTCCCCGGCAAAGCGCAGGATCTGCTCGGCCACGCGATCGAAATCGGCGGCCAGTTGCTGCGGCGAAGCATGCTGGTAGGGGCGATCGGGTTTGTCCGCCCAGGCGTGAAAAGCGAGTTTCAGCCAGTCCGCATTGTCCGCCCATTCACCCTTATACCGATCGGGAAATTGCGTCAGATTGAAGTCATCACCCGTCGTGTAGTAAATGTTCAACACGAATTTGGTGCCGTACTTTTTGTGCAGGTCGCGGAGCATCGCCAGATACCAGCAATCGAATAGCGAGGCATACTGATGCTGGGCAATATCGCGGAGAAAGAAGCTATTATCGTCAATGGAGAACCGATAACGAGGCCGACTATTGCGGTCCCAAATGACCTTGATTCGATGCTCCTGATGACCGCGGGGTCCGCGAGAGCTGGCGACGATCTCGTTTTCATGCTCAGCGAGGATCACTTTGGCTCGGTGCAGGGCCCCCTGGCGCTGTGCCGCCTGGCCGTTGACGATGACGGCCTGATCCTCGGGCGACAACCCCAGGACCTCGATTTCCAGGCCTTTGTCGGTTTGTCGGCCGTGTCGCCGGTTGAGAACCGCTCCATGGACCGGCTCCAGGATGGTCGTGCTCGTCGCATCCGCCAGCAGGCGTCCTGTGGCAAGTGCTGCTGTTCCGGTGGCCACCCCTAGCAAAAAACGACGCCGGGACCAGACGTTGAAAGACATGGCGCTACCTGTTCAGTTCAGTAGGAAAGGTCTTTCGAAATGCTCTACGGAGCCGCTGTCTCGGGTGGCTCCGACCGTTCTTTTTGTGTCACGTCCTCAGGGGGCTTATGTGGGCCGCGTGGCTGCTCGCGCTCGCTATGTGCCTTGCGGTGCGGAGTTTTCTTGGGCAGCGGTTCAGCCGCCTCGGCGGTTCTCTCTTCGTCGAAATCTTCATAGGTCGAGACATAGCCCGGCAATTTCGCGCGGGCCTTTTCCTCTTCGTAAGCAGCGATGACGCGGGCCTGGATCATTTCCCGGCACTGGGAATTGATAGGATGGGCAATATCCGCGTAGAGTTTCGCCCGACCTTCCTCGTCGCGCTCGATTGGCTGCTCTTTCAGCCGGATGCCACACTGGTTGCAGTATTGAGCCCGAAGGTGGTTCTTCGTGCGGCAATTGGGGCACCGAGCCGTAAGCTTACGGCTGGGCATGGCGACGAACGGCCCGTTCGCCCCTTCGATGATCTTCAGGTCCCGGACCACGAAGCAATCATCGAAGGTGATCGAGCAGAAAGCTTTCAGCCGCTCTCCGGGCTCGTCCATGAGCTTGATGCGTACCTCGGTGATTTCCACGGCCGACCTCCTTTCCCTGAGGACCCTTCACACAACCGAGTGCACGACGAATGCAGCACCGAGCCGGGTTGACTGGATCCGCCGCGCCGCGGCCAGGGCTTGTTCGCGGTGGCTGTACACGGCGAAGTAGCACGAACCGCTCCCCGTCAAACTAACCGCCAAGCCCCCTGTCTGAGCCAGCGACTGTTTCAGGTGGGCCAGCCCCGGCGCCAGACGCAGCGCCGGCTCCTCCAGTCGGTTGAACACCCGTTTCCCGAACGAGGCCCAATCACCCCTCTGCCACGCCTGCAGCAGCGGCGTGACTGGCTGCGGCGTTTCCGGCACCCGGCAAGCTCCATACACCTCCCGCGTCGCCAGGCTCACCGGCGGCTTGACGACCACCGCATGAAGCGGCGGGCCCGGCCGGACGGGCTCCACAATTTCTCCTCGGCCGCGGCATACGCTGGGTCCCTTCTCGAGAAAGAGGGGAACATCACTCCCCAGCCGCGCGCCCCAGTCGTGCAGAGTCTGGGGGGACACCCCGACGTGCCACAACTGGCACAAAGCCACCAGCGCAGCCGCCGCGTCCGAAGATCCCCCACCTAACCCGGCGCCGGTGGGAATACGCTTCCAAAGCTGGATGCGCACTCCGCGGGTGATTGCCGTTTCCTGCTGAATCAGGCGTGCCGCACGATACACAAGATTGGTTTCATCCACCGGCACGGAATGCTTTCCGCAAAGTTCCGCCCAATCCCCTTTCCAAACCCATTTTACGTCCAGGACGATGTCGCTTCCCGGGATTTCCTCAAGCACCAGGGTATCATAGAGGTTGACGGGAACGACCAGGGTCTCGATGAGGTGGTAGCCGTCTTCGCGGCGCCCCAACACCTCGAAGAAAAGGTTCAATTTCGCTGGGGCATGAACGACCCACGATGTATGCCAGCGTTGGACCTGCATTCGACGTCCGCCCCGGCAAGAGTACCTACGGTTGCAGCAACCATCCCCCAAGCGCTAGGGATTTTAAGCCTTTCTTTAATGGCGTCAATATCTATTTCCCCACGATTGGGTGGTGGAGCATTTTTCGCGCGCCGCGCCGTAGTTTTCTCCGTGAAGGCAATTTATCATTTTTAACCCACGCCGATCCCAAATTTGCGCGTTGTCATGTTGCTTCCCCGGGCTCGAATCAATCAGGCGGAAACCACGTCCTGAGGACGGTGCAAAGCCTTCTGAAGGCGTTATCTGTGCACCGGGATAGACCCACCTTTTTAGCAAGCTCTTCGTAAAGAGACGCCGAGCGCGGCGTTCGCGTGAGCCGCAGCGCCTGTTGCATGGCCTCTTTGGGGCGCCGAGGTTTTGCTTCCCCGGGATCCAGATAACCCTCTTTCTCCAACCATTTCCGGAGTTTTTTAAGGTCGGATCCCCACCCGAGCACCCTTGCCACATGAGGCGAATCTGCCCACACCCATGCTTCCAATTCAGGGTCTATAACGATGGCCGAACACCGGTTTTGCCAGCCGTTTTTGCTGAGCTTTGCTTCCACCTCTCTTTCGATCTCCTCTCGCCCCTGCGTCTTTTCCGCGCCACATCCCTCACGATCGAACATGACCAAGGCATAGCGATACTGGGTCACAAACGGCCGCAGAAATACATCAGCTTCCCGATACACACCTGGATCCCGCTTGGGATGTTCATAAACGTCCGCCGCTGCATCCGGGACAATCGGGCGGATTTGAAGGGCTTGATGCCGCCTGAGGAGCGCCATTACAGCGATTCTCATTGTTGGGTCGCCTGTCAGAACGATGAGATCTTTCATTTCTCTGCTCATCCCAAAATGCCTGACGCGAAAAGCGTCCCCAGGTCCGTTTCCTCTTTCCAGTCGCGAAGCTTGGGGTGTTCCGAGCCCGTCACCACATCCGTGGCCCCGTCAGGTGTTTTTTTGAAACACAATAATTGGCCGGCTTCCACCAAACTCAAAATGACCGGGGAATGGGTCGCTACCAGAACCTGAGCCTCATACAGCGACCTGAGGGACTCAATAACAGTGGCCACAGCAAGGGGGTGAATCCCGTTCTCCGGCTCCTCGATCAAATAGACACCCTCAAGGGAGGGAAGATAAGCAAGGATCGTCAAAGCCAGCAGTCGCAGTGTTCCGTCGGAAACCATCCACGAAGGAATTTTCAAGCCGTTTTCGTATTCAATGACGAGGTAGCGGTGTCGATCCTCTTCGCGTTCAACGGTTGTAATGTCCCGGACCTCGGGAAGAGCTGTCCGAACGTGGTCGATCCATTGTCGCCACCGGGTGGGGTTTTTGCGAAGTTCCGTGACGATCCAGGGAAGATTTGATCCGTCAGGCTTGAATGTTCGGGGCTGACCAGGGGGACTGGGTCTCTTCATCAACAAACTGTTAAGGACAATCGGCTGGACTCCCTCACTCAACAGCGTTTTGAACCACGTGGCTGCGGGAAACGTCGATTGGTCTTCCGGTAAATTGCCAAACGCGCTTTTTTGAGGTCCCAGCCGAATCGAAGGAAACCATCCTTTCCCTGATTCTTTTCCCACTTCGCTGTAAAAATGATCGAGACCGCTCGCAGCTTTCCGCACGACTCGGCGATCTCCTCCCCCCACGCGATGCGTCATGATCGACTTGGGAACCGTGTGCTCCATTGGGAAGAGTTCCCTCGGAACTGGCCGGGGTTCCCGCCACCGCTTAAGAATGACCGACTCTTCCAGGATGGAAACGATCTCGGTCTCAGGGTGTATTCCTATGCAGACCTCGTAGCGAATCGTATCCCATGCTATTTCGGGTGCCCGGCCCCTGATCGCATCCGGGATTCTCGCTTCCACGGCCAGCTCAAACGGGCCGACACCCCTTTTCCAAACCAGGTCCTGAAAATTAGCGGTGCGTTCTTCCAGTGCTGCCTGCAGCCCGTCCGCCACAAGCCGTCCCAGAAAACCGACAACGTCCAGAAACGTCGTCTTGCCACTTGCATTCGGTCCCACCAGGACGTGGAACGATTGCAAGGGCTGACGCACATAGCGAAGACACCGGTAATGGAGGGCCTCAATGAGCCGAATCATATTTTTGCTTTACCTCCGATCCATCCCCACTCGCTGGACAACCGGAAGGTCATTTTACACAAGATCTGGCCCCGGCTCTCGACCATTTAGCCTCTCCATATTCCGTACCCTTGACGCACAAATTTTCTCACGCAGTGTACCCGCGCATTTTGGGAGCAGAAGTCCTCGATCAAGCGTGTTCCGTCACGTCACTGGCGGCAAGGTGACTTGGCTTGAACCACTCGCAAATAGTCGGAATGGCACACCAGTCGTACCCGTGGATACGGAATCGATCGTCCAATCCTCACAGGTGGACCTGACAAGCAGGTCCCTCCGAGAAAGGCCGGAGGGACACGCTTGTCGTGCCCGGGGAAGGAAATGGATGATCCTACGTTGAACGGCGGACCCGACGAGCGGGTCCCTCCGAACCGAACGCTCGAAAAAACGGCGCCTGCCCGACACGTTCCTCCGGATAGCGCGACAGAGCCCGTCCTGTAACACCATGGCGAATACTCGACGGAAGGCGGAATTCATGCCTCGCCGCTACAGCACGTTTTGCCTTTGCGGTCTCAGACTCATTCAACAGGTGACGATGGCTCAGCCGGGGGAGCTTGCACATGATTCTCTCCTCCGTTAGCTTGTGGGCACGTTGAGCCGGTGCTCCCGACTGCACCTCTTTACCGAAAGACAGCGCCGGACACAACCGCTAAGTCCCGTCCCGGCATGTCCACACTCCAATGACAGTCGGCGATCTCCGGTCGCAAACTCGTAAAGGACGCAAGGCAAGAAACGAATTAGGAGATCGCCTCCATGCGGTGGTACATCGGGAGACGATGGCCTTATGGGAAAAGCCCTCTTTTGTTCGGTAGAACTGCTCGCCCTGACTGGTCAACGCGATGGTTCCGGACTCGCTCCGCGCGACTGGACTATCGTTGTTCGCCCGGTCGGAGAACGTTGACCCTCGAACCACTAGAGTCCCGGCTGTTGCTGGCAGCCGCCTCGCTCGCGGATTTATCCACCGTCTCCTGGAGCGGCTCTCTCGGCGGAACTCAGTACGACGAAGTCCGGGCCGCCGCTGTGGATCCCGACGGGAACCTTATTCTGGTGGGCACAAGTTTTTCCAGCGGCTGGGTCTCCGGTGGCCACGACACCACCTGGGGCGGTGACGGTGACGCCTTCGTGGTGAAGATCTCACCGGAGGGCACCTCGCTCTGGTCAACGTATCTGGGGGGAACTCTCGACGATGGCGCCGCCGGTGTGGCCGTCGATGCGGACGGAAATATTTATGTCGCGGGATGGACGCGTTCGACGGGCTGGATTTCCGGTGGGTACGACACCACCTACGCTGGATTCGGCGATGGTTTTGTGGTCAAGCTGAGCCCCACCGGGGCCTACTTGTGGGGAACCTATGTTGGTGGAAGCGACTGGGACGCGATTTCGGCCATCGCGCTGGACGGTAACGGGAATATTTATGTCGCCGGCACGACCAGTTCCTCGGGATGGATCCGAGGTGGCTTCGACTCGAGCTACAACGGTGGAACCTTCGACGCTTTTGCCGCCAAGCTCACAACCACCGGGCAATTCGTCTGGTCCACCTACTTGGGCGGCTCGCAGCGGGACTATGCGTTCGCCCTGGCGTTTGCCGAGGGGGCCGTTTACGTCGCAGGACGGACATCATCCCCCGACTGGATGGTCGCTGGAGAAGACCTCACCTACGGCGGTTCTTACGACGGCTTTCTAGTCCGGTTGTCTTCCACCGGGCAGCGTGTCTGGTCCACGTACCTCGGTGGAAGTGCGGAGGACGCGGCCCTCGCTGTCGCCGCTTCGCAAAATGCCATTTACGTGGCAGGTCGGACCGCATCCAGCGATTGGTCAAGCCAATCTCCTCTCATTGGACCTCAGGGAAGCCAGGATGCCTTTATCCTGGCCATGCGACCGGATGGTCAAACCCTCTGGTACACGTATCTGGGAGGGACCGGCGATGACAGCGCTACGAGTATTGCGGTGGGGAACGACGGTACAATCCTGGCGGGTGGCCAAACAGCGCTGGCGGATTGGGCGGGAGGGCGAATCCTCGGATCCTCCGGCGGGGGTAGCGAAGGATTCCTCCTCCGGCTCAGCACCACTGGCCAACTCCTCACCAGCGATGTCCTGGGCGGAGAGGCAGACGATTCGGTCGTGACACTTGTGCCGACGCCAAATTCAGGATTTCACGTGGTGGGAAACACCTATTCCACTCCCGCTTGGCCGACGACCGCGCTCCTCGGCGAGCCAGGGGACCAGGATGTTTTTGTAGCCGTTCTATCCCTCGCGCAACCACCTGTGATCGCTGAATTGTTTGCTGACTCTCCGATCGTCCTGAGAGACGAACCGCTTCTCCTGCGTGCTCACGGCATCGCCGACCCCAATGGCCTCGATACCGTCAACTCCGTGGAGTTTTACCTCGATACCAATGGAAACGAAAACTGGGACGATGATGATCTGCTCCTGGGAGCAACCGATTTAACCGCAGAAGGCGAGGCGATTTGGGAAGTGGGCGCGACCACTCTCGACGCCTGGCCGTTGGGGCGCTATCGATTTTTCGCGATGGCGCGGGATAACACAGGTCTGGCAAGCGATCCCGTGGCCACCGATGTCCTTTATACCAAGCGGGTTGATCTGGGAACCATCGATCTGCGACGCATCGTGGAAACTGAGCCTGAAGCCGGGAAAATCTTCTACCGCCTGCTCTTCGCGCACCTGGCGGGAGTTTCCATAAGGGCTTCTGCACCGGCAAACCCCGAAAGCATCCATTTCACCCTCTATGACAGTGATCCCCTTGCGGATTCACAACTTGTGCCGTTGGCAATCTCACAGGTTGTGAATGGCACCGTCCAGCTTGAGCTCGCCCGCATTCAACCCGGCGCCGTGTATTACCTCGTTCTGGACGTGGCTCCCGGCTCCGAGATCGGCGAAGTTATTTGGACGATCGCCAATCTTGTGGATCGAGACCCAATGACAGGCGCGATCACCGTTTTCGACACGTCGGACGATGACACAATGCAAGTCGCGTTTACCGGAGATACGAGTAACCCGGGCACGGTGATCAGCATCCGGGGAGTTTCCTTCGACCTGCCGGCCACCGCGGAGAGCGGCCAATCAATCGCCATCCAGGCAGGTCCCGGCCACGATGTATTGATCGTGACGGATTCAACCGGCGACGATCAGGTGGAAGCCTGGCCGGACCGAATCGTCTTCCATCGGGGCGTCGCGAGTTCGCCTGGTGTGAATTTCCCTGGGTCAGTCACAGCCGTCACAAGCACCGGATTCGAAGAGATTCACATCTACGGCACACAGGGAGGCCATGATACCGCCTGGCTTTCCGACACCCTCTGGCAAAATGGTGCCGATACCGCAGCCCGGATGAAGTTTGAACCGGCCCTGGGCCACGTGAAATGGATCACCCCTCAGTCTTATCTGCGAATCAAGTTCTTCGAACTGGTGGATGTCCTCGCCAACGGGAATAACGATCGTGCGACTTTCTTCGACGGTCCCGGCGACGAACTCTTTGAAGGGCAGTGGGGGCTGAGCCGCCGCACCGGGCCGGGCTACGACGTCCGCGCGCACGGATTTCCAACCGTGGTGGCGTATTCTCAGACGAGGACAGATCGGGCAAGACTCCTGGATTCCGTCCTCAAAGACGAATTGCAGTTCAAACCTCATAAAACGGAGCTTTTCGACCAGTCCACAGGTGGCAACGTCTATCGCGTGACGGTGCGGGGATTTCCTCACATTGAAGCCGAGGCCACATCACCCCTGGATAGGGACAAGGCCGCCTTGTGGGATACCGTTTTCAATGAACTGATCACGGCCACGCCAGAGGAATTGGTTTTTGCTCGCCTTCTGGCCGAAGCGCCCCGCCCAATGCTCATCCTTCGGGGATTTGAATTCGTCAAAATCCGCGATAGTGCAGGAGGCCAGGATCAGGCGACGGTGAAGACCCCGCTGCCCTATGATCTCATTTTCGGGGCCGGCTGGGATGTCCGCACCGAATAATCGCGTGAGGCACACCGCGGATAACTCACACGGCGGAAACATGTCCCGCTGTCGTCGCGGTTCTGGCCGCCCGGTCATCACTGGGGCACTGCCTCCAGGTCTTTACCTTTCGGTTTAGCGCTGTCTACCGCTCAGCCCGTGGCGATACTCCAGTTTTTATTGTGTATCGGAGTACACCTGGGTGCTCTCTTCCTTGGTGATGGGCAGCCGGATGTCGTCACTAAGGATCTGGACGCGGACGCGCTGATCTCCTGGGGCGATTGCCTGAGCGCGCACCCGGAACAGCGCCTCTGCCTTGGCTGGCAGACGGGGCAATTTGCCGAAGAGGACCTCTGACCCATTGATCGTATTGGTGGTGGGACCTTCGCCGGCCAGGGGGCGCAGACCTTCCGGCAGGATCACCATCACTTGCACGTTCGTGGCCTCCTTGGTTCCCTGGTTGACGACGCGGATTTCGTAGATGGTTTCCGTGCCCACGGCCACCGGATCTCGCGTGTCCGCCACCTGGAAGTGGAGCGCGGAGATGCCCTCCACCTGGATGGTCAACCGCTGATCGTCTCCCAGACCGAGTTCATCGCGGACTGTGCACGTGAGCGGCTGCTCTCCGGCAGCAATCGGCCGCACCACAAGTTCTACCTGTCCGGTTTGGCCGACAGGCAACTCCTGGAGCAACCACTGGACGCTGTGCGTGGTCGGATCATATGTGCCTGCATTGTTCGCCCGTACAAATTGCAGTCCCGGCGGCAACGCGGCCGTCAAACGGACCATCCGCGAGCTGGCCGTGCCCGTGTTGCTCAAGGAAATCTGGTAAGTTGTTTCGCGATCCAGGAATCGCTTGGCGGGCCCTTCAATCGCCAGTTTGAGTTGCGGCGCCAGCACGTTGATGGTACTCTGATTCTCCACCCGAACGTTGCCGTCTGCCCGGGCGATCAGCCGATTGACGGCCGTTCCCGGCCGAACGGCACGCAAGCGCAACTGGACCTGTCGAGATTCCCCAGGGCGGATGTCTCCCAATACGTTCTCCAGCTCGCTGCCGGCGGGATGTTGCATCTCCTGCGGAACGTGTTCCTCCAGCACCACATTCGTCGCCACGCCCGAGCCGCTGTTGCTCACGGTGATCGTTGCCGTAATTTCATCGCCGATGAGGGCCTGAGGCGGAAACTCGGCCTTTAACGTGAGCTGCGGTCGGGTGGAACGCGTCCTGGCCGAGGCCTGGGCATGGACGAGGACCGTCACGACGCTCCCCAACTCACCCTCCTGCAACGGCATGAACTCCGCTTCCAGCGCGATTTCATCGCCGGGCTTCATAGGGCCGAGCGTCCACACAAGAGTTCCCTGCATTTGCTGACTGGCCTGCGGATTGGTCCGCAGCACGCGGACGCCCCAGGGGATCGGATCCTGGACTTCCACCTTATTGATGGGGATTGCCCCACTGTTGCGGATCACGATTCGTGCGGTGGCGGGCTTTCCCACCTGAACCTCGCTGGGAAGAATCTTCTGAATGGTGATTTGCGGTGTTTGCGGGCCTTCCAAACCGGCGTCGCCCGGCCGGGCATCTCCCTCTGACCCCGTCGGCAGGGATGCCCCGCCCGCATCCGACGCTGCTTCCGTTCCCGACACAAAACCGCCTGAGCCTCCCGAGCCCGACTGGAGCGGCAAGACCCGCGTCGGCGGGGGGGTAATAATCGCCGGTGTTTGACCGTTGGGGGGTGGTGGGAGACTGTCAAACGGACTGGCCACCGGTGAGACAGGACGTGCGACCGGACCGGACTTCGCGGCGTTCCCCGCACTGGGCGAGTTCGAGGATTGGGAACTTGCCGTCAAGGGACTGGGATTCCCAGGAACTGATCCCGTTACACCGGTGTCAGCAGAGGTATCGACCTGCCGCGTGGGGAGTCCGGTGGGTCCCGGGTTAAAAGCCGGTGGTGCTGCCTGTGTGGCCTGCGATGCCGACGGCTGTGATGGCCTCTGAACAGGCATGCCGCCAGGCGGAAGCACCTGAGCGGCATCGGGAATGCCCGTGGATGCGGCCTCGGTCGTCCCGACGCCAGAGTTTTCCGGTGATGCAGAATTCGCATTCTTGGGCGAATTTGTCCGCGCTGAGGATGAGTCGTTCTCCGCGGCCGGTGTGTCGGGAACAATCCAGCCGGCCCCCGCCGGGCTCGAAACATCACCCAACGATGACGCGGCCGACGTTTGCGGCGGTGGCGGCAATACTCGCGGCGATTTCGTGGGTTGCGATTCGAGCAGGGCAGGGATTTCCCGGGATGCCGCCCCTGGCGCCCCACCAACGCGATCCCCCGGCGCGTTGTCGGGAGGTTCCTGACCATCGACCTTTGTGGGTATCACGGGTGACGACAGTTGCCGCTTTTCACTGGGCAACGGCCGCGACCCGCTGCGAAGAGGATTCTCCGGCGGGTTCAGTGGCGGACCGGATGCCACCGGTGTATTCACCCCAGAGCGAGAGTCAGACTTCTCGAGCGGATGAACACTGTTGCTGGGGACGAACGGCTGCGGTTGAGGAGCAACGGCCGGCTGGGGGACAGCGGTCTGGTTCAGTTCCTCAGCCTGGACCGACATCCCATGCCCGTTCCAGAACACCTTGATCGTGATGGCCGCAACCGGTACCACCACCAGGACCGTCGCGAGAATCAGCCATCGACCCGGCCGTGTGACCAGATACATCTTGAGCCATTGCACCCATGCATGCATGGGAGATCCTCCATGCTGACGAAGCATGTTTCGTTGAACCTCTTCTGTACTTGCGAGAGGGAGTTCGATCCGGCGTTTCCCTTCCCATTAGAACGGGTGCTACCCGGTGGCGTCCTACCCGTGCCGAGGTTTATTTGGTCGCCCCGCTCGAAAACGGAGACACCGGCGACCCGCTGGCAACCTGCGCGGGTCTGGTAAATAGCAAATTTTTCAAAGGTTGGAAAGAGCAAATTCACAGCCCACGGCGGTAGGGCAGTTGCCGACGCGACGCGCGCATGGCCCAAAAAGAGATCGCGGGAAGAGCGAGGGGACGCCGGGTAAGGCGTCTATCTAACGGAGCCAAAAACCCCAAAAGCCTTGACACAATTCTTTCTCAGCAAATTTCACGCACCGTTTTCCTGTTACCAGGCGAATCCGCTTCCGTTTTCGCCCTCGATTCCGACTTGCCTTCGAAGTTTTCCTCCGTATGATCTTTAATGCCCCGGGGGCGGTAACCGGTGGTCGGTTGCCGCATTATGGATGATGAAACGTGACCGGCAAACGAAGCTGGTAAAGAAGCTGTTGGTTCCTTTGGCTCGTGTGGAGGTGAACCTATGAAGCGCGTCATCAGTGGCTTGCTGGGGCTCGGCTGTTTGATGCTGGCATTGGGCGTGGGGTCCTGTGCCGTGGCGGAGCAGAAGGGTGTCAAGGTGGGTGATCCTGCCCCGGATTGGAAGGGAATTATCGGAGTGGATGACAAGCAGCATTCCCTCTCCGACTACAAGGACGCCAAGCTCATCGTCCTTGTCTTCACGTGCAACCACTGCCCGGTGGCGAAGGCCTACGAAGACCGTCTTATCGCCCTGCAAAAAGACTACAAGGACAAAGGGGTCCAGGTCATCGCCGTCAATGTCAACAACATCCCGGAGGATCGCCTCGATCGCATGAAGGAGCGGGCAAAAGAAAAGGGCTTCAACTTCCCCTACATCTATGATTCCAGCCAAAAGATGGGCCACGATTATGGTGCCCGGGTAACCCCGCATGTGTTTGTCCTGGATTCCGAGCGAAAGATTGCCTACATCGGCGCGATTGACGATAACATGGACCCGGCCAAGGTGAAAAAGCATTATCTCCGGGACGCCCTGGATGCACTCCTGGATGGCAAGAGTCCGCCTGTTGCGGAAACCAAGGCCTTTGGCTGCACAATCAAGTACGAATGACCGAAAAAGGTCTATGAATTCCAACGGCGGGTGTTTTTAACAGTCCGCCAATTTTTAAATTTTCCGCAGCTCCCTTTTCGCGATCGCCTGGATGAGAACTTTCTGAACGCGGCCGCCTTTCCGGCGGTCGTTTTTCTTTTGGCATCAGAGATCGCGAGGAACTGACGAGAAGCGTCCACGCCCAGCGCCAGGCGTCTGAGGTCGGAGAGCATCTGTTAGGCACTTTTAAGTGCCGTACAATTAACTTTGTGGCACACTCAGCGCACCTCACGCTCGCGCGCTGGTAGTCCAATCAAAAGAATCCCCACAGAAAAATCCATTGCATACTTTCTGGACAATTTGTTGACAGACTTGATACATGTCACTAAATTACACAGGTGGAGTTTCTGGTCATGGCATGGGTGGGTTTTCTCGTCAGCTGAGGAGGTATCGTCATGCGAGGGTCTCGAATCAGCAGCCGCTCTCGTGGTTTCACTCTGGTGGAACTGCTCGTAGTGATTGCCATTATCGGCATCTTAATCGCACTGCTGCTCCCCGCAGTCCAGGCAGCGCGTGAGGCTGCCCGTCGCTCGCAGTGCACAAACAACCTCAAACAACTGGGGTTGGGTTTGCAGAATTATCACGACGTCAACAAAGTATTCCCTTACCGAAAGGGAGGATCCGAAGGGTGCAGCACTGACGCGTGGTGCTCCAATCGGGGGCGGAAGAGTGGATTCGTCCCTCTCCTGCCCTATATTGAGCAAAACGCCCTTTATGAACGAATCCGCGCAGGGGATCCCACCGGCGCCACAAGTGGCGGCAACGTGGTTCCGCCGGACGGCCCCGCCGGTTGGCAGAGCTGGTCCGTGTGGAACGACTCCCCTGATCTACTCCTGTGCCCCTCGGATAACGGCTATCCGGATCGCAACGGTGCCTACAACTCTTACGCGTTCTGTGTGGGCGACCAGGTAGAGGGCGTTCAAAACGGTGTCAGTGGTGACAACGTTCGTGGGCTTTTCAGCCGCCGACGCACCTACTCGATAGCGGACATCACCGATGGTACCAGCAATACGATCGCCATGAGCGAACGGCTCTGCCAGCAGAAACTTGGTTCTTACCGCGGACAGTATCCGGTGGCCGTTCCTGCCAGGAGCATCGAGCACGTGCTCGGCGTGGCCATCGGCGTTTCGGGGGTCATCAATTCTCCAGCTCTGTGCATGACGGTGTCCGACGGCCGTTATTTCAATCAAGGCGTTGCAATTCAGACACGCTTTGGTATTCGCTGGACTGACGGGCAGCCCATGTACGTCGGCTTTAATACCGTGTTGCCGCCAAACGCGCCAGCCTGTTCTGATGATGCGGCTCAATATGGCGATGCGCACCACCTTGTCATTCCTCCTGCCAGTCGCCACCCAGGGGGCGTCAACTGCTTGTTCGCCGACGGTTCGGTGCGATTCATCTCTAACACCATCAACACCGGGAATCTTGGCGCCTATCAGCCCTTTAATGGGCCGAGCGTTTACGGTGTGTGGGGGGCCCTCGGCTCCAAGGACGGTAGCGAATCTGTGACCGCACCATGACGATTCCTGCGGCTTCAAAATCGTTGTTCTCGCCGGCCATGTCTCCGGCAGGCCGTAACGTCCAGGGTTGACTCCGCCCACCGGTGGGCGCTGTGAATGTCGCAATCGGGAGGGTGCTTTGACAGGAGGGAGAAATCGATGACCGCGCGCATTCTCCATTTTTCCGTGGCAGCCACGGTGGCTCTCGTCCTCGTTCTGGGGTGTTCTCGCGGGCCGAGCCGCCCCAAAACGTATCCCGTCAGCGGCACCGTGACCATGAACGGCCAACCGGTGGAAGGGGCCAGGGTGGTGTTTGTACCCAAATCTGCGGCGGCTGGTGCGCCTGGCTCCGCAGGTGGGGCGCAGCCACAGGGCCCGCAGGTGGCAACCGGGGAAACCGATGCCCAGGGTCGTTATCAGTTGGGCACCTTCGCCAAGGGAGACGGCGCGATTCCCGGAGAGTATTTGGTCAAGGTGTTCAAATACCCCACTCCCACGGTTCAGACAGGAACAGGTGGCGGTGACGAGGACTACCGGCCACCGGAGGAAGGCGCGGCCCCGCCCCCAGCTGCCAAAAACCTGCTCCCGGAAAAATATGCCAATGAGAATACTTCCGGATTGAGCTTCACTGTGGAACCTAAAGCCAACACGTTTGATATTCAACTTACACCCTAAGACTGCAATTGGCGAAGCACGGCGAATCTGGTCGAGATGGGTAATTCATGCGCGCTCCTCCAAGTAACTATGAGCAAACGGAATGTGCTGCGGTAGCGGCAATCCATGAATTGCCCCTACCGACACGTTGTTCAGTCCTGGCGGATGTGTTTTGGGGGCGATTCATGAACCGCCCCTGCCATGTGACTACCCAGGAAACCGCGCAGCCCGGAGTGGCCTCTTCCGGAGGGACCCGCTTGTCGGGTCAGACGAACGCCGATTGATGACCCATCCCTCCTCAGCGGGCACGACAGGCGTGCCCCTCCGAATCCTTTTTCGGAGGGACCTGCTTGTCAGGTCCGTCAGTCAAAGTTGGAACATCCATTCGCTTTCACCGGGGACTAAAGTCCCGTGCCGAAAGCGGGGCTAAAGCCCCGCACTCCATGGAGTGCGGCGATTCATCGCCGCTTTTTGGTGAAGGCTTTAGAACCTATCCGAAAACCCAATTTTGATGCTGCCCAAAATGATTCCCTCCAACAAGACGGGTATTGTTAAGGGGCTATCCGAAAGCCCAACGGCGCCCGGGGAATTACACCAATTTTAAGGTTTTCGGATAGGCTCTTACTTATCCACACTGAATCGGATGAGCACGATGTCGTCTTCCTGGACGACGTAATCGCGGTGTTCGTGGCGGACCAGGTTGTGGGCCTTTACTTCCCGCTCCGAGCCCAACCGAATGAGGTCCTGACACGACATCACTTCGGCGCGGATGAATCCCCGGGCGAGATCGGTGTGGATTGTTTCCGCCGCTTCCAGGGCGGTCCCTCCACGCCGCATCAGCCACGCCCGGACTTCCTTCGGTCCCGCCGTGAGAAACACCTGCTGGCCGGCAACCTCCATCATCATCCGCAGCAGTGCCCCGCGGTCGGCACCTCCCACGTGGAGCTCAGCCTGGAATTCCGCCCGCTCCTCCGGTGACATCTTGGCCAGCTCCAATTCCAGCGCCAAAGGAGCCGCAAAAATCGGGACTTGCGCCGGCAGCATGTTCCGATACCGGGCAAAATCCTGTTCATCATCGGCCGTGTTGATTACGGCCATCTGAGGCTTTTCACACAGCAGGCGGAACGACCGGGTGTGCTTGAGCTGCTCGGGAGTCATCTCCGACTCCTTCAGCGGATTCCCGGCTTCCAGCCGCTCCTTCACCAACTGAAGCACCTGCAACTCTTCCTCAAGCTGTTCACGTTCCGGTTTAGAATGGGGCTTTTTGAGCGAGGCTTCCACGCGTTCGATGCGGCCGGTCACAATCTCCAGGTCCGCCAGAATGAGGTCCTCCTGGAATGACTGGAACTCAGCCGCAGGATCATATCCACTGAACGCCGGGACCACGATCACCAGACACCCCACATCGCGCAGGATTGCGAGCTTCGCCGCGTTGCCCGCATGCGAGCGGTTCAACCCCGGAGTATCAATGATCTCCAGGGCGGCCGGTGTCACTTTCTTGGCGTTGTAAATCCGCTGGAGTTCCTCCAGCCGCGGATCGGGAATGGTGGCCATGGCCGACTGACCGGTGTGCGCCAGCGCAGGATCGGGCGCCACGCCCGTCAGCCATTCAAAAAGCGTGCTCTTGCCGCAGCCCTGATAGCCCACCAAACCGATCTTCATAACATCTGTTCCCGTCCAGAGTTGTACCCGGGGACCGAGATCCAGCGACCGCCGCAACGATGATTCCGGAAGTGTGAAGAATCACACCACCCGGAAACTGGATGAATTCTGGTGAAGCCAACCTCAAACCACCATTTTTTCATTATGGCTGAGAACCCGACCCTGATGACAGAGGCGGCGGCGAGGAGTCGCGTGACGGCGGGGGTGAACTCGGAGGTGATTGCTGGCCGGGTGGTCCATACTCGAAAGCTGGAGGGGTAAATGGCGGCTGTTGACGGGGCGGTCCAAATCCGGGACCCACGGGCTTGAAGCCGGACGTTTCCTTTTCCGGCTCCGGTGCGCCCTCGGGTCCGGGCAAGGGCTTGCGATCTCCACCCCGACCTCGGAAATGCCATCCCATGCCCACCCCTGGATAGCGCCACCGGAGATAGCGGCGGGTGAGTTCACGCTGCATCTCTTCAGGGGGGGGACTCAGCAACTCAGCACGCTCCTCCTGGGAGAGGTGCTCCTCCACAAAACGGCTCAGTTCCTGCTCGCTCACCGGACGCCGCATATCCGCCCATACCCGCGGCATGACGTACCGGAAGAATACTGACCCACGAATCCACTGCGACACTCGCTTGAGCTGTTCCTCTCGCGGCAACGCCGCCAACCGCGACCGCGTGACGGGCGAAAATTTGGTGAGCAGTTCGTCCAGCTCCTGGAGGGTTATCATCGAACTCTGATCGGGATGATCCAATTGCCACTGAAGCCACGTGATCGCCAGGAACTCCTTTTTCTGCTGAGGATCGCGCAACTGATTCAGCTTGCTGACGAGATTCTGCCGCTCCTGGGGACTGAGCCTTTCCAGCAGCTCCTCCCCCCGCTTGGACGCCGTTTCCTCGACGAACCGCAGAAGCACAAAGACGTCCTCGGGTGCCGGTCGGTCCTCCGGTCGTGACGTCATCGAGGCCTCCAGGAGCTGACGGATCCGTTCAGGCGGGAAGTTGAACAACGTGCGGTTGACGGCGGCCGCCAGCATTTCACTCCGCGTGCGACTGATCCAGGCAATCCGCTCCTCGGGGCGGAGGGCCTCAAGCTCCGCGCGCTGGACCGGTGTGAGAAGTTTGAACCACTGGTAATACCGCACGAGGATGGTCGCCAATTCGGTCGCATCGGGCGCTGCCATAAGTTCCCCATGCAACCGGATCATGCGCTCCTGTTCCGTGGCCGGAAGCCTCTTAAATCGTTCCACTTTCTGCCGGAGTTCGTATTTCTCCGCGTCCGTCATTGCCTCAACCTGGCGTCGAGCCTCGGCGGGATCGGAAATCATCACGAGTTGTGGCACGTCCAAGGAAGAAGCACTTTGTGCCACAGAGCTCTGGGATCTGTCCGACTGCTGTAATCCGGTGCGAGACGACGTTGAAGAAGTCGAAGAATTCGCCTGGGCTTGGAGACCTTTTCCTTCCGATTTGAGCGAAGCCATTTCCGGGGCGGCCCCGTCGATTCCTCGCTTCACTTCGCTCGCCTGCGGCGGCAGCGCATCCCGCCCCGGCTGTCGATTGTTCTCAACCGAGCCACTTTGCCGCGGCGGAAGCTTTGCGGCTGTCACGCTGGCAGCGCGGTTCTGAGCTGAGGAAGGTGGCTGACTATCCGACCACCCGAGAGGCTCTTCCGGTCCAGCAGGCAGGTCTTCGTCGTCCACAAACAGTCCGTTTTCCTTGAGCATCCGCAGGAAGGCGACGCTTTCCACGTGCCGATAAAGGTCCTGATTTTGGATGACCGCATAATGCTCGAGGAGCCACTGGTTGGGATTTGTCCAGAGGGAAAAGGCGATCGCGTATCCCACCACAGCGCAGACGATTGTTCCCAAGACGCCGACCGCCGCAACGAGCGCGAAAGATTTACGCCGGGACTCGGTCTTCTCCTGGATTTCGGAAACGGCCGAGCGGGCTACCATTTCGATGGTCGTCCGCGTGAAGTCTTCGTCCACGGTGGGCCGATCCAGCGCATCCAGCCAATCCCACGTTTCGGCCAGTCGCTGTAATTCGGTGCGGACCTGAGGGTCTTCGTTGATCAGCCGTTCGATGCGCGCCGCCTCCTCGGCGGAAAGTTCGCCGTCCAGATACGCGACGAGATCTTCGCGTAACGCTTCCAGCCGCATTGCGGCATCCGTGGGATCTGGCGCGGGGCGCGTCATGGGATCACTACTTCCACATCTAAACCATCCACCCGAATCTCACAGCGTCTTTTCATTGTCGGCAGTCGATCGCCATGTAGAAAAAACTTTGCTCTCAACTCTTTTCATCGATCGTCGCTTTCGGGAGGAGAGTTATCCTCCCCCGGTGTTTCCGCTCTTTGTTCTCCCGATTCGGAGACCACAGCAGGCGGGCTCCCCACCAGCGGTGGCATCTGACCGCTTTGAAGATATGGCTCCAGGATTTCACGCAGTTTCGTCCTCGCCCGTGATAAAAGCGATTTCACCGCTTTGGGCGACAACTTCATGGCCGCCGCGATATCCGCGTAACTCATCCCTTCGAATTTGCAGAGGAGCACCGCCATGCGTTGCCGTTCGTTGAGGGACTCCATAGCCAGACGAACCACCTCCCGCATCTCCAATTTATCCAGTCGTCTGGCAGGGATCTGGCCGCTGGGCACCTGAATGGCATCGTCGAGGGCCTCGAAATGCTGGGAATCGCCGGGCCGAAACGGCACCGTCTGTTCGCGTCGGCGGGCTCGACTCCGCAGGGCATTCATGGCCACATTATTGACGATGCGAAACAACCAGGTGGCAAACTTGGCATTGGGCTCATACGTGTGCCTTGCCCGATAGACCCGAAGAAACACCTCCTGTGCCAGGTCCTCGGCCTGATCCCGGTTCCCCACCAGATGTTCCAGTACCGCAATGATGCGGGACTGGTAGCGCAGCACCAGCTCTTCAAAAGCGCTGGCGCTTCCATCGCGAACCTCGAGCATCAAACGCACGTCGGGGTCGCAGAGGGCTGTCTGTTGGGCAGTGGAGTCCTTCTCAGCCAAGGATCATCCTCGTGGAATCCCACCTGGGTTGATGCCGCGTGTATCATTATGTTGCCGCATCCAACAGCTTCTACACATTTCACTCTAAATGATGGCATCAACCGCGGCCAGATTCCACAACCCCGGCCGGTTACGACGCAGCACGCTCACATAAATCGCACCTCTCGCAGCTTGAACACCGGTCTGGGGGAAGGCCGCAAGTCTGGGGACCCTGTATTCTTTCCATTCAACCAGCTTTACAGGACTGAGGTGTTTTCCGAACGTTTCTCACTTTGATCCTCCCCATATTGAACGCTCAAAGTGTCAAGAGGTTCTGGACGGGCACTCCCTCTGCTAGGGGAGATTCCACCGACTGCCAGACAATCGGGCTCGGAAACCCCCACAAGAGTTGCAGTTCAGGCACAATCCGAACAAAGTGAGGTAAAGGGGGGCATTGCGACAAACAGAAGGGCCATGTGCGAGCCGCTGGGTCGGCGTCGGCAATCCCCGCGGCCGTGGGTCCCAAAATCGGTTGTGAGGCGAGCGAACTTCGAGCGGTCGTCACCCTCCGGGCAGGCACAGGGGGTATCTTCAGCACGCATGGGTACCCCGGTTATCAGAATCCATGAACTCCGCGCGCTCCCATACTTCACTCTGGTGCGAAGGCGAGCTCCGGCTGGTGGCCGAGGGCTTCGGCCAGACCCGCACCGTCGTGGTGTGCCAGCCGTTCGCGCGCTTCGGCACCCTGCAGGGGTGTGAGCTTTCTCTCGGCGGCCCAGGAATGCCAAAGCGGCTCCTCTATTTCCACGTCACAAAGGACGGCATCTTCGCCCTGCCGCTTGTACCCCGCGACCGCTTCGCTCCCCTGCCCTCGGGGTGGTTTCCCCTGTCGGGACGCTTCGCCGTTGGGCCTTATCGCATCTCATGGGAGTGGTCCGGCCAGTCGGCGGGTCAGCAAGCGTCCTCGCCCGACGGCTTTCCTCCTGAGCCAACGGCCAGAGGCACCGCCACCGTGGAGCGCATGGCGAAGATCCTCGTGGACGATCGCCCCTACGGTCAGATGCGTCTCACCCGCGCTCTGACGCTCGTGGGACGCCGACCACCCTGTCATGTGGTTTTCACTTCGCGAACTGTTTCGAGCTGCCATTGCGTGATCATCTGCGACAACGAAGATGTTTGGGTGGTCGATTTGTGCAGCGGCAACACGAGCATGCTGGACGGGCAACCAATCGATGCCGCTCGCTGGTCGAACGGAAGCACGCTCACGCTTGGCCGAGTGTCCCTTGTCCTGGAGGAATTCCCAGAGAATCTTCATGATCGCCCAGTGGCCGCGCAGGAACGAGAGGAAACCGACACTGGGTCAAAGACCCCTGTTGCGATTCCTCAAAAACTCACCACAATGAGGGAGTTTGCAATGAACGAACCGGCGCCGGCCGCGGAAGTTGAGGCCCCGGTGCCGGACACCGAAGGCGGTGGGCAGCTTGAAGGTGATTCCCTGCAAGGCGGGCCGGAACCGCAGAATCATACGGATGCTTGGCAGCAGACCGCTGTGTGGGAAGTGGTCGCGGCAGGGCCAGCCGTGGGCCATGACGGAGCATGTACGGAAATTCTCATTGAGGAAACCATGCAGGGAGATCGCACTTCAGCCTGGGCCAAGGACCTGGTCCTCTCGCTTCTCGCGTCAGAGAATCTGGAAGCCCTCCGACCCGTGGAGACCAATCGTCGGGCCTCTTCTTACGATCCGGCCGGGAATCTGATAAGCGCTTCGCCCGAGTGGACAGCGCTCCCCGATCACCTGCCTCCGCCGGATGCCAATACCCAGCCAGGTTCCTGGAACTCGAAAGTCCAGGAGCTCGCTTACAAGGAGGCCCTCCTCCAGGAATGGGCCCGTTCCCTCGACGAAATGTCCGAAAGCCTCCTGCGGCTTCAGGAAGAGCTTGTGGCGGAGGAGGACCGTTTCGCCAAAGAAAAGGAAGACGTGCGCCAGGCGCAGTCCGAGCTTGCCCGAGCGTGGGAAGATTACGAGACCGCTGCGGCACGCCTTCGGGATTGGGAATCTTCCCTTGCCCATCGAGAGAAACAGCTCGAGGAAGAGAAAGAGAGCCTTGCGGCTAAACAGGAGCAGCTCTCCCTGCAGGAAACTGCACTCGCCGAGGAACGTCAGCACTTAGCCGACCTCCGGGAGAAACACCAGGCCCTTCTCCAGCAGCTCGAGCAACGGCAATCGCTTCTCGATGAACGGGAGCGAGCCATCGACCAGCAACTGGCACTTCTGGCCGAAGAAGAACGCCGACTTCAACAGACGCGTGCCGAATTGGAAGCCGATCGTGCCAAGCTGGCCGCCACCCACGAGGAATATCGACGGCTGACGACGGCCCTGCAGGATCGCGAGGCGTACCTGGTGGAGCAGGAGAAATCGCTGGCCCAGCGCCTCGCCGAGCTGCACACCTTGCAGGAGCGCCTTCTCGGGTGGGAGTCGCAACTCCGTCAGCAGGAAGCCCGGTTGGCCGCGCGAGAACAGGAACTGCTCCTGCGAGAACAGCAGAGCGCCGTGCTTCCTCCCCAAGCAGAGCCTGCGAACGTCACCCAGGAAGAGGCGTCGCCCGTTGCCGAGCTCCCGCAGGTCGGCCCAGCGGCGCATGGACCGAGCGTGGCCCGTGCGGAAATTCCAGCCCCGGCCCCTGGCTCTCGTCCCTGGCGAGTGGTGAATATTCCCCCGCGGCGACGTCGCTGGAAAGAGTTGCCCTGGGAGCTTTTGCTCGGGGCAACGGCAGCACTCCTGGTGATGGCGGCCGTCGGGTGGTTCTACCCCCGGACCTACAGCACGCTCCATCGCTTGTCACTGTTCGAAAAGCCGTCTCTTCTGGCCGTTCGAGATGGCCAATTACCCGACGGTTTCCCACCCGAGCTGACTCACAATCGCGCTTCCCTCTGGCCGGACAGTCCGGCAATTGTGGAAAAACTTCGTCACGACACCACCCTGACCGATTGTCCGTTGGTTAAGAAAAACGGAATCGACTGGGTTCTGGACACTGTGAAAATTGGTCGCACGGAGGGATTGCCCTATATCACGTGGCAACTGATTGGTCCGGACGCGCAGTCCGCCCGGATCGTTCTCGAGCAGTGGCAGAAGGTGTATTTCGATGAATTGTGTGCGGCGGGCAAAAGCCTGAGCGCACAATGTCTTTCCATGACCCAGCAGGAATTGAACCAACTGACCGAACAACAGAAAAACCTCCAGCAGCGTTTGGATACGGTCAATCAGCAATTTGGGACGGCCGATCTCCGCACGCTGGAGAAGAGATCTCGGGAGCTGCTCCAGTCCGCAAGTCTAGCCGAGCAGGAATGGACGCAGCTTGCCGCCGAGATCGAGGCCCATCAGGCAAAACTCCGCGAAGCGCAGTCAGTTTTCAACGACCCAGCACGTGCAATCTCCGAGGAGGAACTCAACGCGGCCGTTGCCAAACGCTTGGCTGAAGGTCCGGGTTCCCTCTCAGAGGGCGAAGCGGCTTCGAGCGCAGAGGCCAATGGTCCATCTTCCCAAAATGCCCAATCACCCCCGAGCACATCGTCACCGCCGCCTGCCGATTCCGCGCCGAGCGGCGGGAACACGGGGGAGTTAGCGCAGAGTAAGCTCGAAGTCATCAGGTCAATTGTCCGGCAGGAGCTGGCCGCCCTCAAAAAACAGGAGGCCTCCCTGCTTGTGGAAAGTCTCTCCGGTGAAATTCGTCGCTTGCAGGAGCGGCGCGATGAGCTTCACCAGCAAAGCACGGACCAGCGCAAGCAGGCGGCGGAGCTGAGCCAAGCCGCCGCAGAGGTCCAGGCCCTCAACGAAGAACTGAACAAGGTAACGCTGGCCATCGCCAAATGGCAAACGGCTTTCCAAGCAGCCAATAGATTGCTGGCCGAGGTCAGCACACCACCCGAACTGGAAACCATTCAGTCAGCCGTCCGCATCCAAGTACCCATCCTGATGGCGCTGGCCGCGGGATCTGCCGCTTTTTTGCCTTTCGCCATTCTGCGCATGCTGCGACTCAGACGCGCCCGACAAGAGCTTGCGTTCCCGTGGGTGAGCGATGACAATACTTTGGGCAACGGATTGGTTGGAAACATGCCTTCACCCGCCGCCGACCATTCTCCGACCTGAAAGTCACGCAATTTGGCAAAAAGGACATCCAATCGCGCTTGCCGTCGTCACAGTCACAAATTGTCGGCCAATCAGTCTTGAATTCCTCGATGTGCCGGGAGGTCTCTCATGTTGCATCACAAGTTGAACCGCCGTCAGGTGTTGGGAGGACTGCTCTCCAGTCTCGCCTTGCCGACCTTCGTAAAGGCCTCGGCGCTGGGGCTTGCTGGCCTGAGTCCGGCCAGTGAGCGGGTCACCCTCGGGCTCATCGGCTGCGGAGGTCACGGTGTGGGCTGGAATCTTGCTCAGGTCTTTCGCCATAAGGATGCACAGGTCATCGCCGTATGCGACGTCGATCAGCGACATCTCGCCGCAGGGAAAGAGCGCGTGGACAAGTTCTACGGCGAGCTCCTGGGCACAGAGTATAAAGAGTGCGCTGTTTACGGGGACTTTCGAGACCTGATCAATCGGCGAGACATCGTGGCGATTATGAACTGCACGCCCGATCACTGGCACGTCCTTCCCGCCATGATGGCCTCGATGGCCGGAAAGGATGTCCTGTGCGAGAAGCCGCTCACACTGTTTGTGGAAGAAGGGCAGGTGCTCTGTCGCACCGTGGCCAAGCATAAGACGGTCTTCCAAACGGCCTCCGAGAATCGTTCCATCGATGTCTATATTCGTCTCATCAGCCTCGTTCGCGCCGGGGTCATTGGAAAGCTCCAACATATCGAAGTCCGCCTGCCGATTGGCAACACGAACATGCGGGTGGTGGGAGAAGCGAAAGAAACCTTCGGAAAAGACACCGTCGAAGAACCGCCGCCCTATCTCAATTACGAAATGTGGCTGGGCCAGGCCCCGTGGATGCCCTACATCGCCGCCCGCGTGCACGGAAATTTCCGCTGGAATCTGGCCTTCTCCGGCGGCGTGCTGACCGACTGGGGCGCCCACATGATCGACCTCGCCCAGTGGGGCCACAACACGGAACACACCGGACCCGTGGAAGTCCAAGGTCGGGGTGACTTTCCCCCGCGGGATGCCGTTTACAACACGGCACCCACCTTCGACATTCATTACCGCTACGCCGACGGCGTGACGATGCGGGTATCGGCAGGAACAGGCGACCTGGACCCTGCCAAGGCCGACCGCTCAACGCCCCTCGTGGGACGTACCTCTTCCCCCGGTATTCGTTTTGAAGGTTCGGACGGTTGGATCGAATCGCACAACTGGCGTGGTGCGCTCCGCGCCAGCCGGCAGGAATTCCTGGACGTGGACGTCGATCCCAAGGCCGTGGGTCTTTATGTCCCCAGCGAAGTCGTCAAACGCGAGGACGGAGGCAAAGGGGGCGAACATCGTAATTTCTTCGACTGCATTAAAACCCGCCAGCCCTGCTACGCCCCCGCCGAAATCGGCCATCGCACCATCACCATCGCTCATATTGGGAACATCGCCATGATGCTTGGGCGAAAACTTCGCTGGAATCCCGCCGAGGAACGCTTCGTCGATGACGAAGAGGCCAACAGCATGCTCACCCGAAAGCAGCGAGAACCGTGGACGATGAAGAACGTGGCCTCGTGGATCAAATAAGAGGGGCCGTTCCGCCGGTCAGATGCCTCCTGGAGGGCCCTGTTCCACCCGGGCCAATGACACGCGATGGAATACATTCTCCGCTGGGACGCCGTGGCGGGCATTCCCAGTAGGGGCAATTCATGAATTGGCCCTACCCCACGTTATGCGTGCCTCCGGAGAGACCTGCCTGTCAGGTCCGTATTCCGGAGGGACCCGCCTGTCGGGTCCGTTTCTCCCGGAGGGACGTGCTTGTCACGTCCGCTGTGCAACTTTCGATGATCAATTCCCTTTGCCCGGGCACGACAAGCGTGCCCCTCCGAACAATTTCCCGGAGAGACCTGCCTGTCAGGGCCGTATTCCGGAGGGACCCGCCTGTCGGGTCCGCCGTTCAACGCTGGATCGTCCATTCCGTTTTGCCGGGGACTGAAGTCCCGCGGGGAAAGCGGGGCTAAAGCCCCGCACTCCATGGAGTGCGGCGATTTATCGCCGCTTTCTGGTGAAGGCTTTAGCCTTCACAACCGTGGCGTCAGCCCGGTTGGCACGCGACACTCCGATAAAGGCAAATTCCATCCCCGCCGTGGGACACGGTGCACGCTGTTGCACGCATTTCTTGCCTCTCGTCCGCGCCTTGTCGCCTTGCGCCTTGTGCCCGTTGAAAATTGCCCTGGACACCGCTGCACGCCTGCCGGTAAATTGCACTGCCAGTTTTTGCCGGCAATTTTCTCGCACGTGCGAAATTCAAGGAGGACTTTCGCGATGTTGCGTGCCGTACGGCTCTTGATCGTTGTGTGGTGTGTGGCCCTCTTTGGGTGGATTCCCTGCTTCGCTGCGGATGAACCGTCTCCCACGCCTGCTGTACCCACGCCGACTGTGGCCGCCGGAACACCTACGCCCGCCGTCGGACAGCCGGGACCGACCGCCGCAACCGAGTTGGCTCCTGCCGAGAAGAACTTCAGCAGGGAGCCTCCGGACGAAAGGCAAACCGTGGGAAGCGGCTCCCATCGAATCCAGCTCGAATTGGGAACTGACAATCCCCCCTCCGATCCAACCGCCAATCAACCAGAATTGCGGGTTCGCAGTGAGCCCCTCGTCACAAGTGGTCCACCAAGCAGCGGGTCTGGCGGAGACTCCCCGGCCGAAGACCAGCCCCACGCCCAGGTGGATCCGCGCACCACCCCGGTGGACATCTCGCCTGAGCCCGCCGCTTTCAACGGAGTGACACCCGGGCAAACGACGGCGGCGGAACTATTGAAGCAGTGGGGCCAACCCACCGATCTGAAGCAGTTTAATCAGGAAAGCCGGTATCTCTTTCAGATGCCGCCTTTCCAGCAGGTCGAGGTGCTTGTCCGCGATGACAAGGTGCGGTCGATTGTTGTGCGGTTGGAGAAGAGCTATCCGGCCAATCTGGTGGCCCAGCACCTTGAACTGGCGGCCATCCGCCCGGTGTACATTTCCAACCCGCAGGGACAGATCCTCGGGCAGACGTTTCCTGAGCGCGGCGTCATTTTCGCCTTTGCCCCGGCAGACCAGCCCGGTAAAGCGTCGAATATGGTGACGGACATCATTCTGGAAGAACTGAACGCGGATGCGTTCATTCTTCGCGCGGAGACCTTCTGGGAAAGCGAACCGGAAGTGGCCCTCCGGGATTTATCCCATGCTCTGAAACTCGACCCGCAGGCCGATCGCGCGTGGTGGCTCCAGGCCCGCGTCCAACGCCTCATGGGCCGTTCGGCAGAAGCTCTCCAAAGTATTCAGCGAGCCGTTCAACTCAATCCCCAGGAAGTGCAGTACCGTCTGGATTTGGCCCAAATTCTCATCGAGAATCGCCAGACGGCCGCCGCGACTTCGCAGCTTGAACAGGTGGTGGCTGTGGCGGACCAGCGGCCACACTTAAAAGCCCGGGCACTTTGCCTGCTCGGGGATGTCTATCACGCGGCCGATCCGCCGGATTTCAAAAAGGCCCTGGAGAATCACTATGAGGCCATCAAGTTGGCCCAGGCGCTCCGTACCGACCCGTATCCTGCTTATCGCGTGGCAGCCAAGGAAGTCCTGGTGGACGCCCATCTGGGCGCCGCCCGGGATATCGCCTGGGGGGTCTGGGAGCAAAAAGAGGCTGTGGTAGGACGATGGTTGCAGCGGGCCTTGGAGCTGGCTGAGGACCTTGTCCAGAACGAGCGGCAATCTCCGCGTGCCCTGTTCAAAGTGGCCGCGACCGCGCTGGCGGTGAGTGTGGCCCTCCCCACGGCGGTTGATCCCCAACCCTGGCTGGAGAAGCTCGATCAGGCGTATCAGCTTCTTGTCCAGGACGTCAGCCCCACTCGCAAAGCCCAGTTCCAATGGGAATACGGAGCCGCGCTGTACGACGCCGTCCAGCACTACCAGGCCCGGGAGCAGCATGATCTGGCCCTGCAATACGGCCAAAAGGCCATCGAAGCCCTGGAGGCGGGTTTGGCGGGGCATACTCCCAACCCCATGGATCACTACCTGATCGGTCGTCTCTACTTCCGGATGGGCGCCATTTTTGCCATCCAGCAGAAAAAACACGCAGAGGCCACACCATATTACGATAAAGCCCTGGAGCACCTGGAGGCCGCCGCAGGCCAGCTTGATGACGCTACCACCGGCCGGTTGGGTGAAACCTATGTCAGCATGGGCGTTTCCTACTGGGAGACGGGCCAGAAAGAGAGGGCAGTCCAGCTCACAGAAAAAGGTGTCCAACTGATGGAGAAGGCGGTGGCGGCGCGACGCTTGCCCGAGTCGGCACTGACCGTGCCGAACTCCAATCTCAAGACGATGCGGGAAGCGCTCTCCAGAACCGCCCGCGCGGAGGGTGCTTCCTCGACCACGCCCCGATAATTCGGAAATCACCCGAGGACGATAAGCTCGTCACATAAGTATTGGCTAATGAAGACCTTCCGGCACAGACTGCCAGATTGGCAGTTTGGTCTTTTTGTTGCCGCTCTTTTAGCGCGCCTCTCTTTCAGAAAGCCACACAGCAAGCCAGATCGCAGCGCAAGTTATTATTTGAAAAAGAGTTGTGAATCAATCTTTCTTGCCACGTGAGGCGCCTTTTCCAGCCAATTGGCACGGTGTTTGCCATTAAAGAAAGGGCGGAGGGGCAAAAGATTTCCCCTCCAAGTGGCTGGCGACCTCGGCCCGGGATGCCACCGGCTGGGTCGAGGGGAGGGTGGCTCGGTGGCGTGTTCTGAGTGGGAAGAGGAGGTGTGGCGATGACCCGGACACTGGTACCCTGGACTGCGAGCCCGACTCGGCTGTTTGAAACGCTCCGTCGTGAAATGAACGAATTGATGGATCAATTCTTCGGCAGCGATAGCGGGACCGAATTGGGCCTCTGGTTCGCTCCGAGGGTCAACGTGGCGGAGACTGACACCGCCTTCGAAGTCTCGGTCGATCTGCCCGGCATGAAGCCTGAGGACTTCTCCGTCGAGCTCAAGGAAGGGCATCTCTGGATCACGGGCGAACGGCGGCAGGAAACCGAGGAAAAAGGCAAGACTTATCACCGTGTGGAACGGCAATATGGCCGGTTCCAACGGGTGATCCCGCTGCCGGCGGCCGTGAATCCGGACAAGATCGAGGCTGAATACAAGGACGGTGTCCTCCGGATCACGCTGCCCAAGGACGAGTCCGCCCAGCCGAAACGGATCCCGGTCAAGACCTGATCCGCTTCGGTGGTTCCATGGATGGACCAGCTAGCGAGGGAATCACTTCCTGAAACAGGCCCCTGTGGGGTGGGCCAGGTCCAGGGTTGTGCGGAGGGGCCGGCACTCTGAGACCTGGGTTGATGCACCTGGGCCTTTCCGGAGATGACTCTGTCTCTTCGGCAAGGTTCTTCGGAGCATCAACAATGCCCGCCCCACATTTTTCTTTTTTCGGGACTACGCATTTTCTCCGCGTGGACCCGCCACTTTTTGGTCTTTGTCTTCGCCCGGCGGGCAAGATAAAATTAACGTTCTATGAACCATTGAGCCAACAACGGCCTCTTTGGAGAGGGTAGTCCTGTTGGGACCGCCGTTCGGAACACAGTCTTTTCCGGACGGGTCCATTCTTCAGTAGGTCTGCGAACTGCTTTGACTCGGGAACTTCCACGCGCCAGCAAAGACTCATTTCGGCTTCGTCCTTTATGCTCACCGCCCTCCGTGCACGGCTTTCGCTTCGCTCACCTCGAATGTCCCCATCCGACAAAAAGGGTCTGCCCGGTCGACTACAGCATCTCCCGGGCGCTCTTGATGCGGGACGGGTGTACGACTTCACTTTCTGGTTGGCTTATTTGTCCAACGCGCTTGTATCGGCAGCCAACACACTTCTCTGCCGCTATGCTGACTTCGTGGACTTCCTTGGTGGAACAGAATACCACCTTGGCTGGATTGTCGGCATAGGGATGGTGGGCAGTTTGCTCGGCCGATTCGCGCTCGGCGATAGCATTGACCGCTTCGGTGCCCGGCGGTTGTGGCTCATCACCATTTTGGGAACGGTGGCCTCCTGCTTGCTCCATCTCGTCATCTTCGACTATCGTAGCCCGCTCATCTACATCGCCCGGGTTCTCTACATCCTCATGCTGGCGGGGGTATTCAGTGCTTCGATGACGCTCATGACGGCTCGGGTGACCAAGGAACGCCTGGCGGAAGTCATCGGGATCTTCGGTTCAGCCGGCTTTGCCGGAGTCGTGTTGGGAGCGCCTCTTGCCGATTTGCTCTTTCCGCACGGAATCCCCGATCGATGGTCGGCGGACTACCTCTTCCTGATGGCTGCTGGATTGTGTCTGGCCAGCTATCCGCTGGCATGGTTGGTTCCCGAACGAGCCACAAACCATCGCATGCACCGCCCCCAGACCAACGTGCGGATTGGTTCCCGACGACACTCTGCACAAAGATGGCGACCCTCCACGTTTCGCATCCTCTGCCACTACTGGCCGGGGCCGGTGGTGGCTGCCGGAATTGTGGCGGGAGCCGCCCTTTTCATTCCGCCCACCTTTCTTCCGCGGTTTGTGGCGGAAATGGGCGTCCACGATGTCAGCGGCTTCTTTGTGCTCTATGCGATAACAGCGATCACGGTGCGGTCCCTCATTTTGCGTCCCCTGCAGCGCTGGGGCCTGGAACGCGTGATCGCTGCGGGATTAGTGATCCTCGCCATCAGCCAACTCCTCTTTTTAACTGTTCGCCAGCCTTGGCAATTGGTGATCCCCGGCCTGGTGTTCGGGCTGGCTCATGCGGTGCTCTTCCCCGCCATTGTCGGTTTGGGTAGCGCTGCCTATCCGAAACGGCACCGCGGCCTGGCCACCACACTCATGATGGCCACCTTCGACGCGGGTCTCTTGGTGGGAGGGCCCATGGCGGGAGCAGTGCTCAGGTTCGCCGGAGATTTCGGCCTGCCACGATACTCTGCCATGTTCGTGACGGTCTGTCTCAGCGTCCTCATCTTTGACGCAGTTTTCGTTTGGTTGCAACGGGCCAAAGTGTTTCGCAACCACCCGACGTCAGACCCTTCTTCCACGCGGCAGACTGCGGTGAGGCTCACGGCTCTCAGCGGAGTTGCCTCAGCGACTTCAGCCCACAACCTCCCAGGCCAGGAAAGGGACTCAACCACACCCGGTGTTCTCACAGTGGGCCTAGAGAACGGATCCGCTCTGACCCCAGAGGTGCTTTCAGGGGCTGCCGATGCTCCCGCCTCTGCCGCCGTGGGTGGGATCAATCCGGACGAAGCGGCCGCCACCATCGGACACCTCCCCAGTTGACGAGCTCTGCCCCTCGCGCAAACAGCCTCCGGTCGCTTCGCATTCGCGATTTTGTGACGATGTTTTTGCCGGCCATCCAATGATTAGACGGCTATTGCCGGCCATCTGGCTACTTCCAAAAGGAAGCTTTTCAGCGAGCGGTCCAGCGTTCACTCTTTGCTCCAGGCTTCGTAAAGCGTTGGGAGCTTCACATCTTCGGGACTACCCGCAAACATGACGACGCGGTAACGCAGCCGCACCGATTCACCTTTCGGCAGGTGCCACGGTTGGTTCTGGAACTGGAACGGCGTGGGCGACATGAAGCCGTAATCACGGGTAAACCACGGCGTCGGGGCCCAGGGATTCGACGGATGATCAAAGAGGGCAACCCCTTCGACGGGTCCGTGACCGCGGCGGGCTCCCCAAAACGCACACCAGCCAGAGGGCTGCCCAAACGTCCCTTTCTCCCCCTGCCTCCCTTCCGCGTTCACAAGATTCCCTCCATTCACCGGCGCAATGTCGGGCGCCACTCGGATCGCAAACAGAGAGTGATTGGTTTTCTCCACCGTGACGTCCTGCTCAGCCTTCCATACAACGTCCGCATCCAGAAAGCGAACCTCAGGACTCACCATCCGCCAAATGAACCGTCGCTCATCAGACAGGACGGGCTGCTGTCCCGGCACGGCCCAACGACAACTGTCAAGGATTTCTACAGAATCCTCCGTCGTTGTGCCAATTTGAGGTCCCAAAGAGACAATCTGCCCCGCAGTGACCGGCCCCTGCCAGTAGTTCGCTCCGTTGACGCGGTCGCATCCAAAAAGAAGCGAGCGATGGTGCGGCCAGGGGAGCGACGTCTCGGTAGTCAGGGAGAGACCGGTGCGAGGCCCGGCCAGCGGGTAAAAGTAAGGATATTTTTGACTGGGATGGGCACGGTAACTGGTCAGCACCTCGTTATTCCAGCGGATCCAGATCTGGGGACCTTCCTGGTAGGCCGTCAACCCTTCCGGAGACTTCGGCACCTCCCAGGCCGCGGCTACATCACCTGCCGCTCGCGGACCCAGCAATGTAATCAGAGACACTTTGAGAAAAACACGTCTGGAAACGTCGGGCTTCATACATTTCTCTCCCTCATGCGTTCGATCGGTGGACCGTCCCGGCCATCATAATCACAGACGCTTGCCATGCAAGGCGCACGAAACGACAAATCGCGGCACGTGCATGGCAGGCCTCACCGCCAACCTCTCTCGGAGGGACGTGCTTGTCACGTCCACAGCCTCATCCCCGATGATACCATTCCGCTTCACCGGGCAAGGCGGGCCGTGGCAAAGGCAGCGCTACCGATTACAATGATCCGCGTCCGGGCAGCGAGAAAAATGTGCCGGCTCTGGCCGCAGGATGTGTTCCGTTTATGACTCGCAACCAAGGAGTTATCGCATGGCTTCTTCAGGATTCTCGCGACGCACGTTTCTTCGCTCCACAGGAGTTGCCCTTACGGCAGGAACCTTCTGCCGCGCCATGGCCGTTCCCTCGGTGATCGTGGCGGAATCCAGTGCTCCACAGGCGTCCGCCCCCAGACATCCCATCCGGCTCGGCGGGCCGATTTTCGGCGGTTCTTCAGACCCGGAAGAGCTTGCCCGACAGCATCGGGCTGAAGGCTATCGGGCAGCTTACTGTCCCGGGGTTAAGCTGGATGACCGCGAACGCCTCCGCGCCATTCGGGAGGGATTCGCCAAAAATGACGTGGTGATTGCGGAAGTTGGTGTGTGGTGCAATCTCCTGGACGCCCGGCCGGACGTTCGCGCCCAGAACCTGCAGCGCGTCATTGACGGCCTGGCTATTGCCGAAGAAGTGAACGCCCGGTGCTGCGTCAACATCGCGGGTTCGTTCAACCCGGACGTTTGGTTCGGTCCCCATCCCAAGAATCTTTCCGAGGAATTTTTCGACGCTGTCGTGGAGAACGCCCGGAAGATTATCGATGCGGTCAAGCCAAAACGGGCGAAGCTTTGCTACGAGATGATGGGGTGGGCCCTGCCTGATAGCGCGGACTCCTATCTTCGCATGATCAAGGCCGTGGATCGGGACGCCTTTGGTGTGCACCTCGACCCCTGCAATCTCATCAATTGCCCGGAGCGCTTCTACAACAACACCGCCCTGCTCAACGAGTGCTTCGACAAACTCGGTCCTTGGATCGTCAGTTGTCACGCCAAGGACCTCAAATGGGAAGTGGAAATGAACATCCACTTTGTGGAAGTGCCCCTGGGCCAGGGAGCACTCGACTATCGGACCTACCTCACCCGACTGGCGACGCTGCCGGGTGACGTACCCCTGATGATGGAACACATGCGGAGCGCCGAGGAGTACCGCAACTCGCAAAAATACCTTCGTCAGGTCGCTCAGGAAGTGGGTGTTTCGTTTGATTGACAGGGGTTCTGAAGGCACGCTTCGGCAGAGATTTCATCAATTTGCCAGACGGATGGATCCGGGTCAACGGCACGGTTGGGAAGGCTAAAGCCTTCACCGGAAAGCGGCGATAAATCGCCGCACTCCATGGCTTTAGCCCCGCTTTCCCCGCGGGACTTAAGTCCCCGGTAAAAGGGAACGGATGATCCAACGTTGAACGGCGGACCTGACAAGCAGGTCCCTCCGGAAAAACGGACCCGACGAGCGGGTCCCTCCGAAGAAACGGACCTGACAAGCAGGTCCCTCCGAAAAAGGATTCGGAGGGGCACGCTTGTCGTGCCCGGGAAAAGGGAATTGATCATCGAACGTGGAACGGCGGACGTGACAAGCACGTCCCTCCGAAAAGGTCCCTCTAGAAAGCGGACGTGATGAGAACGTTCCTCCGGGTTGAATCCCATCCCTTTTAAGGCGTTCCGAAGGTCACAAGCCTTTTCCCGGGGCGGGGACAATTTGAGCATGGCTGAGGGGCTGTCGTCCTTGACGGCCTTTCCGTGAGCTGATTTACTAAGGTTTTACCGTCTGAACGTCGGTCCACGCGTGAGCGCGGCTAGCATCGGCCCAGGATCCCACGACCGAGGAATCGCGCCTGCAACTGTGGTGCTCTGGCCGACATGCCGCGAGCGGACACACTTGATTCACCGATTATCCCAATCTCCCGCACCCATTTGCCGCGATCGGAGGAGCGAATTTTCGCCATGAACGCCGTGGGAACTCCCCCAAATATCAAACAGCGTCAGCTTTTGCGAATCGCCCAGGTTAAGGAGAAGCTGGCGGAAAAGTACGCGCGACTGGCCAAGACCGTCAGCAGCAAAGTAAGACGGCGAATTTACCTCAATCGGGTAAAGAAGTACACGCTTCAGGCCAACAATGCACGGATTCTGGCCGGGCAGTGACGGTAATTATGTCACAATAGCCCAATTCGCCCTTGTTGCTTTGCATTCCTCCCCCTCGCGGGGTCCCCTCAGGACCACTACAATAGAAAGTGTCATCAGGGTAACAAATTTGGCGTTGGTGTGGTCCCCGTGATTGTCTTTTGGAGGGCCCCGCGGTTGTGCCTTCGCTGGATTTGCAGTTTTCTCTGCCCGGCGTGACTTACCTGGACGGTGAGGGTGGGACGCCGCCACCGGCTCACCCCGGGGATTTTTTCGTCGCCCAGGAAAACTGGCTTGCGGTCGCCGCCGTGGAGCGCTTCCTCGAGGCCAATCCGCCGGGGACGCTCGCCCTCTTCGGTCCTCCCGGGACCGGAAAGACCCACCTCCTCGACCTGCTCGAACGGGAATTTCAACGGCGGTACCCCGAGGCCCTTATTTTGCGGCAAAATGCGGCGGAGTTCGGACACGCCGTCGCGGAGGCCCTGGCAAAACGACGTCACCGGGCGTTTCGAAAAAGATGGCATACGGCTGACCTTGTCATCCTCGACGACCTCCAGTTCCTAGCGGAATACCCCGCCGGACAGGAAGAATGCGTCGTGATGCTTCAGGCGGCGGAACGGGGCTCCCCGCTCGTTGCCGTAGCCAGTCGGGTTCGCCCGTGGCATATCATGGGCCTCGACCGTCGAATTGGCGAAATCCTCGTCGGTGGCCTGACGGCCCCCCTGGCCCTGCCGGGTGTATCCGTGAGAAAAGCCCTTTTCCGGGCGGCCTTTGGACGGCACGGGTTTTTGCTCACCGAGGCCGCGACGGACCTCTTAGCGCGCGAATTGCCCCTTTCTCCGCGGCAAATACTGGGGCTTGCGCAGGAGGCCGCCCATAGCCTTGCCGAACGGCACGTGGACTACGCAGTCGCGCAGTCACTGGTGCGAAAGCACAACAGGAAAGCGCTTGTGAGCATGGAGCAAATCGCCCGGGCAACCGCCCGGTATTTCCACATCCCGCTGAAGCGATTGCGGGGCCCCGGCCGGGAACGAGAGGAAGTGCTTGCCCGGGATGTCGCAATGTACCTCAGTCAAAAGCTGGCCAGACGGACGCTCAAGGAAATCGGGCGTTATTTCGGGGGGCGAGACCACACCACGGTTGGCCACGGATGCCGCAAAATCGAAGAACTGGCCGCAACAGATCTGACGGTCCGCGAAGCTCTCCTGATGATCGAAGAAATGCTGGGAATCGCGTGATTAGCAGCGTCTTTACCGTCCCAGTTGACCCATTCTCCTACGTCCACATCTGTCTGTACGGTGTCAGCCGGACCCCTTACAGATCAACACCATTGACATCGCATAGGGTTCGAGTGCTGACCGATCGACAAACACGACGCGCGACCAACACTTCCTCAACACCAATCCAACACCTTTTCCTCAACACGCGGTACAGCACAAGTGATTATCCGCAAATGTGTTGCGGACCAACATGCGGTGCTCAAACAGCCCAGGCAGTGGGTATCTAGAGTAATAGCGGTTTAGTAACTTCTTAGATCATGATATCACGTGTCAGCCGCCAAACCCGGAGTGCCCGCAAGTCAATGGGGCTCACAATCCCGGCGTCTCTTATCTGCTTTATCGCCAGAGAAAACGCAAAGGATGAATAAAATATCTCAAATAGTAAACAACGCTAATGTGCAGTAACAAAATGGAACGCGGTGATTCTCTTCAGTGGGCAGAGCGCGCAAGCGGACTCGCCTTTCCAGGGCCAGACCCTGCATGGCATTTTGGCGGGCACGACGAGTATGCCCCTCCGAAGGAACTCGTGCAGGAACCGGCTTGCTAAGTCGCCGTATTAACGTTTCGATCACCTATTTCACCCGGCCGGCTCCAACTACTCGGTTCACTTGCTGGCTGAGCGGAAGGGGGCAATTCATGACTTGCCCCGAGAACTCACCGTGCCATCGGGATGACATTGGGGGTTCCAAAAGTGGGGATGGGCTAGCGGCCGCATTACTCCCAGAACGACCGGATTTATGGGATAATGAAGGGATTGAAACTCGGTCGGCCAAAGAAAGAAAAATGGCGGCAGTGCGCGAGTGACAACTGGGAGGTTGGGGCTTTGGGGCGGCGACGGGATTGGTCATCTCTCATGTGTCAGGCATCAACCGTGGTGAGGCTGTTAGGAAATTTGCAATGAAGGTAGTCGCACAGCGAGAGAGTTTGGCGGAAATGGTGCAGTTGGCCCAGGCCGTCTGTCCCGGCCGATCGGCTAGACCAATCCTGGAAAACCTGTTGCTCGAGTGCCGTGACAGTGGTGGCGTGCTGATGGCCACCGATCTCGAAGTTGGGTTGCGGCTCCACGTCCCGCAGCTGGAGGTGGAGGTGCCGGGCACCACGCTCCTCCCTGCCCGCACGATGCTCGCCCTCCTGCGAGAACTCACCGATGAAGAGATCCGGCTGGAGAGCCAGGGCGATCGGTTGCTCGTGTTGGGTGAAAAGAGTGAATTTCAGTTTCCTACGCCTGATGCGATGGAGTTTCCTGAGGTCCCCGACTACCAGGCCGAGTCCTATCATGCCTTCACGGCGCGAAATCTTTCGGAGATGCTCCGCCGCACCGAATACGCGGTCGAGACGGAAGGCACGCGATTCAATCTGGGAGGAGTCTATTTGGAGCTGGGCGACGAGAAGGTGACGGCCGTGGGCACAGATGGACGCCGGCTCGCCTGTCAGGAAGGTCAGGCGCGGCGGGTTGGCGGGCATCGTCCCAGTGAAGACGTGATCATTCCGCGGCGGGTGGTGGAAATCATCCAGCGGATCCTGTCTCGGGAATCCGATGATCAGGAAGTCAAGTTGGCGGTGGAGGACGGCAAGATCTTCGTCATCACGTCTTCGGCGGTTGTTTCCGGTCGGCTGGTGGACGCCCGGTTTCCCAAGTGGTGCGAGGTCTTTCCCAAGGCCCCGGAGAAGGTCCGTGTGGATCTGCCGGTCAGAGAGTTTGCCTCGGCGACGCGGCAGGCATCCATCGTGGTGGATGATAAAAATCCTGGGATTCTGTACACATTTACCTCGGGGAAGTTGGTGCTTTCCGGCCGGGGTGCGTCCCAGGGCGAATCCCGGGTGGAACTTCCCATCGGCTACGACGGGGAGGAGGCGATGGTCCGCTTAAACCAGCGTTTCATTCTGGACTTTCTGAAAGTTCTCGGTGATGAGGGAACGTTTACACTCAAAATCTGGTCCGAGGAGAGTCCCGTGCTTGCCGAGACTGCTGACGGCTACGCCTACCTGATGATGCCGCTCGTCCTCGGCAGCAATTGACTGGGCCTCCAACGGGGAGAGATCAAGGAGTGGCGCGAAAACACCCACAACGCTCAGGTCGGTCGCAGGAGCCGCGGCATATTTCCGAGGTGGTGGCGGAGATCCTGGCACGGTCCGGGGTTGCGGAGACTCAGTCAGCCCGCGAGCTGCAGGCCGCCTGGCATGAAATCGTGGGCGCTCCCCTGAACGAGTTGAGTCGGGCGGTCAAGCTGTCCCGGGGAAAGCTGGAAGTCGTGGTGACTCATTCGGCAGCCGTCCAGGAGTTGACCTTCCGCAAGCGTGAGATCCTCCGTCGCCTGCAGGAACGCTGGCCCCAGAAAGTCATCCGCGACATCCGCTTCCGCGTCGGGCCGATAGAGTAAGCACAGAACATATCTTCACGGACGACAGAAGCTTCACGGCAAAAAACGGATTCTTTCATTACTGAGGTGGTTAAAGCTGGCTATGAACGAAGACAATCTCAATAATCAGCCTTCTCTCCCGGAGGCGAGCCCCCCAGTGCCGGAACCCACAACGGCGTCTGAATCTCCGTCAGGAGAAGAAACGAACATTCGGGCTATTCAGGGGCAGAAGGAATACACCGCGGACAAGCTCGAACACCTCAGCGACCAGGAACATGTTCGCAAGCGGCCGAGCATGTACATCGGCGATACCGGCCCGCGCGGCCTGCACCACCTGGTGTTCGAGGTCGTGGATAACTCCATCGACGAAGCAATGGCGGGGTACGCCACCCAGATTTGGGTCACCATCAATGGCGACGGCTCGGTGACCGTCGAGGATAACGGCCGGGGTATCCCTGTGGAGGTCCACCCCGTCATTGGCGTGTCCACCCTGGAAGGCGTTATGACCCTGCTGAAATTCGGAGGGAAGTTCAGCAAGGGGGCGTACTATACATCGGGTGGACTCCACGGTGTGGGAGTGACGGTCGTCAATTTCCTTTCCGAGTGGTGCGTGGTCGAAGTGTACCGCGGCGGCGCGGTGTACCGGCAGGAATACGAGCGAGGAAAACCAACTGGCCCGGTGCGGCGCATCGGCACCACCCATCGCACGGGAACGAAAACGACTTTCAAGCCCGACCCGCTGATCTTTCCCAACACGGAGTTCAATTACAACATCATCTACCGTCGCCTCCAGGAATTGGCATTCCTCAACAAGGGCGTCAAGATCCATTTCAAGGATCTGAGGACCAACGAAGGCGAAACCTTCTGCTATCAGCGGGGCATCATCGAGTTTGTGGAATACCTCAATCGGGCCAGCGAGCCGATCCACCCCGAGGTCATCTACATGTCCACGGAGGTGGAGGGAGTGACCATCGAACTGGCGATGCAGTATTCTTCAGAGTACACGGAGAATTTTCACTCTTACGTGAACAACATCTGCACGACGGAAGGTGGCACGCACGTCTCGGGTTTCCGCACGGCCCTCACCAGGACGTTCAACCAGTACGGCCGGCAGGAAGGGCTTTTCAAAGATCTCATTCCCACGGGAGACGACTTCCGTGAAGGCCTGACGGGGGTCCTGGCGGTGCGTGTTCCGAATCCTCAGTTTGAGGGCCAAACCAAGACGAAGCTTGGCAACAGCGAAGTAGAGGGCATCGTCAGTTCCGCGGTGGGAGACTTTTTATCGCGGTATCTGGAGGAGAATCCCAAGACCGCTCGGGCAATCATCCAGAAGGCCCTCCTGGCGGCGGAAGCGCGGGAGAGTGCTCGCAAGGCCCGGCAACTGGTCCGCGAGCGCAAAGGGGCCCTCAGCGGTGCGGGACTTCCCGGCAAGCTCCGCGATTGCACCAGCCGGGAGGTGGATAAGTGCGAACTCTATCTGGTGGAGGGTGATTCCGCCGGTGGGAGTGCCGAGGGAGGCCGCATCCGCGAATTTCAGGCGATTCTGCCCCTTCGCGGAAAGATCATCAATGCCTATAAGGCCCGCGAGGACAAGGTGCTCGCCAATGAGGAAATCCGCAGCATCATCTCGGCCATCGGCGTGGGCGTGGGGGATGAAATCGATCTTTCCAAGCGGCGGTACGGAAAGATCATCATCATGACCGACGCTGACGTGGATGGCTCCCATATCCGCACGCTGCTTCTGACATTCTTCTACCGACAGATGTACGACCTCATCAAGGCGGGGATGGTGTATATCGCCCAGCCGCCCCTTTATCGTGTTCGTCGCAAGAAGGACGTCTACTATGTGCAGACGGAAGAGGAGATGAAGAACCAGCTCCTGGAGGCTGGACTGGCCGATGCGGTCTTTGAGCCGGGCGACGGACGCACCATTGCCGGGGAGGAATTACAACGTCTGTGCCGTACGCTGGCGGCGATTGAAGCGGCGGTCATCGCCCTGGAGCGCCGCGGGATCAGCCTCCGCGAGCATGCCGCCCGACGGGATCCAGCCACCGGACGCCTGCCCGTTTACCATGTATTCCTCGATCAGAATGAATACTGGTTCACCACACGCCAGGAACTGGACGAGTTTCTGGAAAAGGAGGAGGCCGAGACCGGGGAAACGCTCGTCGTGGAGGGCGACCACAACGGCGAGGCGGAAACACAGGAAGCATCAGAGAAAGAAACAGCATCCCAACCCCAGCGACGGCTTCATATCATCGAGCTTCACGAAGTACGCACCATCAACGCCCATTTGCAGACCCTGCGCGAGATGGGATTCGACATCGACGCACTCTTCCCCATTGAAAGAACGGGGGAGGAGAAACCGCGCTACATTCTGCGGCGAGGAGAGTCGGTGCAGGGTCTGGAGGATCTTCGCGGGCTGCTGACAGCACTCCGCTCAGCGGGTGAGCGAGGTCTTCAGATCACCCGCTTTAAAGGTCTCGGCGAGATGAACGCCGAAGAGCTGCGGGAGACGACGCTCGATCCAGCCCACCGCACGCTCATCCAGGTGACGATGGACGATGCGGGAGCCGCCGACGAAATGTTCCGTGTCCTCATGGGCGAGAAGGTCCTGCCGCGGCGGGAATTCATCGAAAAGCACGCCCTGGAAGTTCAGCATCTGGACGTGTAGTTGGCTTCGCCCGACTTTTTGCGGTGCTCCGTCGTGCCTCCCACAAGGGGGTAAATTTCGGCACAGGCGGAGGTGACGCTGCGGCCGAAGTTAATCTTGGACAGCGAGCCCCTGTGGCTGGTAGGTCCGAAAGTTGGTCGGGGCAGTTCATGAATTGTCTCCACATGGAGCATCCGAGAGACCTCTTTCTCAGGCTTCTTTTCATTGCCAGTCCGTTTTTTCGGAGGGACGTGCTTGTCACGTCCGTATTTTCGGAGGGACCCGCTTGTCGGGTCCGCCGTTCAACGCTGGATCGTCCATTCCGTTTTACCGGGGACTGAAGTCCCACGCCAAAAGCGGGGCTAAAGCCCCGCACTCCATGGAGTGCGGCGATTTATCGCCGCTTTCTGGTGAAGGCTTTAGCCTTCGCCACCTTGCCGTTTACGGTGCTTTGCCGTGACCACGAAAGCGCACTCGTAGGGGCAATTCACGAATTGCCCGTACGTAGAGGATGTGGTGCAGCCGCCTGTCGTCCCCTTCGAGGATTCTCTTCAATCAATCGAGTGATTTAATCATTTGATTGACTTTTTTGAAAACCAAGATAGGATAGCTTAAAGAGGACCGCAAACGTATCCGCCGCAGGAGACAGTCGTGAAGGCTCGCACAACAAAGCACCGAGGCAAGTCGGTTCCGCGGGGAGATCAAACCCGTCAGCGGCTTCTGGAAGCCGGGATCGAGGCCTTTGCGCAGTTTGGACCGGAAGAAGTGGGGATTCGCCGGCTGGCCGCCGCTGCAGGGGTCAACAGCGCGGCGCTGTCGTACTACTTTGGCGGGAAAGAGGGATACTACCGGGCGGTTCTGCGCTTTCTCATCAATACGGTGGGGCGATCGATTCGGGAGGCCGCGGAAGCGGCGGAACAGTCGCTTCGTCGGCAGCCCGATTCGGCCAGTGCTCGTCAGCTCCTGTGCCAGTTCATGCGAACGCTGGTAACGGTTGTGCTCACCAAACCCTATGCGGAGGCCGCGGCGGCTATCATCTGGCGCGAGCTTCTCCGGCCATCGAGCGGGTTTTCCATTGTGTATGAACGGATGATTCGCCCGGTCCACGAGGTGATCACAAGGTTGACGGCAGCGGCAATGGGCACGCAGCCTGACGACCCGCAGGCCGTCCTGCTGGCCCATACTCTGTGGGGACAGGCGGCCATCTTTCGGCTTGGCTTTCATGTGCTGCGCCGCCGTTTGAAGTGGCGCGGGCGTCGATTATCGCAGGAATGGGTGGACCGCATTGCCGACACCGTGGAGGCGATGGTGGCGCGGCTCTTCTCTTCGGATACGCCGGCGGAATCAGAACACAGTCGCAGTAGGACATTGCTCCCATGAAGAAGCGCATCATTTTGCTGGTGATCGTGGCGGTTGTTGTTGGGCTCTCCTTGTGGAGCGCGCAGCATTACCGGGTTTCGCGGGTGGCACGGGTCTCGTCGGCCCAGCCGTGGTGGAAGGTCTGGCTGGAGGAAGTCTCTGGTAAGGTGTGGGAACTCCACGGGAATGTGGAAATTCGCGAAGTTCGACTGGGTTTTAAGGTGCCCGGGCGAATTGTGCGTCTGCATGTAGACGAAGGCGATACGGTGAAGCCGGGGCAGCTTCTGGCGGAGCTGGATCAGGCGGAGTTTCTCGACGCTGTGCGCCAGGCCGAGGCTGCCCTGGAAGCCCGGCGGGCTGAGCTGGCGGCCCTCGAAAATGGTTCCCGACCCGAGGAGATCGAGAAAGCGCGGGCGTTGACGGAGGCTGCACGCGTGGCTGTGCGAAACGCGGAAATCGCACTCCGTCGCGCAAAAGAACTGGCACCCAAAGGGGCCGTCTCGCAGGAAATGCTGGACAATGCCCAGGCCGCCTACGATCAGGCAGTCGCCAACTATCAGGCAGCCGTGGCTGCGCAGCGGCTGGTGGAAGTTGGGCCACGTCAGGAAGACATCGACCGTGCCCGGGGCCTTGTCCGGCAGGCGGAGGCCGTGCTTAAGGATGCCCAGCGACGGCTGGGCGACACGAAGCTGCTCTCGCCCGTTTCGGGAGTGGTGCAGGTCCGCGTGCACGAGGCGGGTGATTTTGTCAACACCGGCGAGCCGGTCTTCTCCATCGCAAGACAGGAAGAAGTTTGGGTGCGGACATACGTGGCGGAAGAAGACCTCGATCGCATTCGGCCGGGGATGCAGGTGGTGGTGCTCACCGACGGTGGGAACCAATTCCTGGGGCAGGTGGGATTCATTTCCTCGGTGGCAGAATTCACACCCAAAACCGTGGAAACCCGCGAAGTGCGGACGAATCTGGTGTATCGCGTGAGGGTATTGGTCAACGATCCGGAGGGCAAGCTGCGGCAGGGCATGCCGGTCCGCGTGCGGATTTCTGCCGAAAACTCCACTGCCGGTGAGCAAACGGGGAAACAATCGTGATTCGGTTCGAACAGGTAACCAAGACCTTTCCGCGAAGCCAGCGCCCGGCCCTCCATGAGGTCACGGTGGACATCCCTGCCGGAGCCATTACGGGTTTGGTCGGGCCGGACGGCGCGGGCAAGACCACCTTTCTCCGGCTGGCAGCAGGATTGCTCGTTCCCACGAGCGGTCGCATTCTGGTGCTGGGGCAGGATACGCAAAAAGATTTGGGTTTTCGTGACCATCTGGCGTACATGCCGCAGAAGTTTGGTTTGTACGAGGATCTTACCGTCATCGAGAATCTTCACCTTTATGCCCGGCTGCGAGGCATTCCCCGCGGAGAGGAAAAAGCGAGCATCGAGCGACTTCTCGCTTTCACCGGTTTGGCACCGTTCACCCGACGGCTGGCGGGGCATCTTTCTGGCGGCATGAAGCAGAAACTGGGCCTGGCCTGTTCGATGCTGCTTCGTCCAAAGATCATGCTCCTCGATGAGCCGGGGGTGGGCGTGGATCCTGTTTCCCGCCGAGAGTTATGGAAGATCGTTTGTGATGAGCGCGATCGGGGCGTGGGGATTATTTGGAGCACGCCCTATCTCGACGAGGCCGAACGCTGCGATTACGTGCTCGTGCTCTACGAGGGACGGATTCTGTTCTTTGGTCGGGCGGCCGAGTTCACCGAGCGGGTTAAAGGTCGGACGTTCCTGGCGGAGGTCTCGCCAGAACAGCGGCGACGAGTCACCCGGGAATGGCTGGTGGATCCCGACATTGTAGACACGCGGATTCAGGGGCAGCGAGTGCGGGTGGTGACGCGGAATGGGGCAGAGGCCCTGGCACACCGGTTTCCGAACGTCACCCTTTTGCCTACCGAACCACGATTTGAAGACGCATTCATCGACGCGTTGGGGGGCATTCCCAAGGAATACGTCGTTTTTGGCGCGAATGGGGCAAAGGTCACCCAAGACTCGCGGGAGGAGGTGATCGTCGCGGAGAATCTTGTCAAACGTTTTGGAACCTTTACGGCGGTGGATCACGTCTCTTTCCGCGTGCGTCGCGGCGAGGTGTTTGGGCTTCTCGGGCCGAACGGGGCAGGAAAAAGTACGACTTTTCGCATGCTGTGCGGACTCCTCGCCCCCACCGCCGGTCATGCCGCCGTGGCAGGCAGAGACCTCCGTACCGCACGCGCCGAGGCCAGACAGCACATCGGTTACATGGCCCAAAAATTCAGCCTCTACGGCAATTTAACGGTGAAACAGAACCTGGAGTTTTTTGGTGGGGTGTACGGCCTGCGTGGGGAACGGCTTCGGCGTGCCATTGAGCGGGCCCTCGAGGAATTTGAACTGGGGCCCTTTGCTAACCAGAAGTCCGCGCTCCTCCCTCTGGGATTCAAGCAACGGCTGGCTCTGGCCACCGCCATTCTCCACCGACCGGCGGTGGTGTTCCTCGACGAACCGACGAGTGGCGTCGATCCACTGGCCCGCCGCGAATTCTGGTTGCGGATCGACCAGCTTGTGGAAGGAGGTGCGGCCGTCATCGTGACCACGCATTTCATGGACGAGGCGGAGTACTGCGATCGTGTGGCGCTGATCAATCGTGGGCAGATCATCGCGATGGATACGCCGGACGGAATCAGGGCGATGGTGCAAACCCCGGATCGCCCGAACCCCACCCTCGAGGACGCTTTCATCGAGCTTCTCGTTCGCGCCGGACAAGCTGGCAACACTGCCGCGTGAAGGAGGATAACACAGTGGACCAGGACCACTCCGTTTCATCGCAAACCGACGCTGCTTACCAAAGCCGGCGGACGCGAGGAAGAATCCGGCTCCGCTGTGTGCTCGCCCTCACCCGAAAAGAAGCCTACCAGATTTTCCGTGATCCCAGCAGTTTGATCATCGCCTTTGTATTACCCAATATTCTGCTTCTCCTTTTTGGTTGGGGTATTTCCCTGGACCTGGGCTATATCCCCATCGGCGTGGTGGTGGAAAATCGCTCCGCGGATACAAACCGGATCGTTGCCGCTTTGAGAGGAAGTCCCTATTTCATGGTGCGCGAGGCCGAGCATCGCAAGGAACTGGAATCCCTGCTGGTTGGCGGGCGGATTAAAGGACTGGTCGTGCTCTCGCAGGATCTGAGCGCCCGACTGAATGTGGGCAGTGCCCCGGTCCAGGTTCTCGTGGCTGGCAGCGATGCCAACACGGCGGAGCTGATCGTCGCATACATGGAGACGGTCCTCCAGAAAGATCGTTTGCATTGGGCGGAAGAAGAGGGTCGGCCGCTCCGATCTGGAATCATCAACATCGAAGGCCGCGTCTGGTACAACCCGAACATGGATTCGCGCTCGGCGATTCTGCCGGGCTCAATTGCCGTCATCATGACGCTCATCGGGACGATTCTCACCTCACTGGTGGTCGCCCGGGAATGGGAGCGCGGCACCATGGAGGCCCTGCTGGCCAGTTCCATCACTCGAGCGGAGTTCCTGCTGGGAAAATTCATTCCGTATTTCGCGCTCGGGCTGACCGCCATGATGCTGGTGGCCATCGTATCGGTGGTGGTTTTCGCCGTGCCATTTCGCGGTTCCTGGGCGGTGCTGGTGGGTGTCTCGGCGGTTTATCTGACGGTAGCACTGGGCCTGGGGCTTTTCATCTCCACCGCCACGCGGGACCAGTTCGTCGCCACGCAGGCCGCCCTCATCGTGGGCTATTTGCCGTCGTTCATCCTCTCGGGTTTGGTCTTTGAGATCGACAGTATGCCACTCCCCATTCGGGTTTTGACGCACGTTTTGCCGCCGCGCTATTTTGTCTCTGCCCTGCGAACGCTGTTTCTGGCGGGGAATATCTGGGATGTGATCATCCCAGACACGCTCATTCTCTGTATCTTTGCCGCAGTCTTGTGGAATCTGACCATTCGTAAGACCCGGCTGACACTGGAGTGATTTTGGGGGGATTATGTTCGAGCGGATCCGTCGTCTGGTGATCAAGGAGTTTCTCGCGATTTTTCGCGATCCGGCCAGCCGCATGGTGGTGACAATTCCACCGCTCGTTCAGCTTTTGGTCTTCAGTTTCGCCGCTACCCTGGAAGTCCGCAACGCAGGCCTGGGAATCTACAATGAGGACGGCGGGCTTCTCGGTCGCGAATTGGTGGCGCGATTTTGCTCCGTGCCCGTCACCTTTTCGCGAATCGTTCCCTGTGAAAGTCTGGACGACGTCCGGGAGGCTCTGGATACCCAGCGGGTGCTGGCCGTGGTTCATGTCCCCCAGGATTTCAGCCGGGAATTGCAGTCGGGACAGACGCCGACGGTGCAGGTACTGCTCGACGGCCGACGATCCAATGCCGCGATGGTGGTGCAGGGCTACATCGGGCGGATTATCGCTCAGTTTGCACAGGAACGCATGACGACCAATGAGAATCGCCGCACCCGGTCGCTGCAACTTGTGTCGGTCACCCGGGTGTGGTTTAACGAAAACCTGCATCCTTTGTGGAGCTCGGTCCCGGCGCTGCTGGGTATTCTCACCAACCTGGTGGCCCTGCTGGTGACGAGCCTTTCCGTGGCGCGGGAACGCGAACTGGGCACGTTCGACCAACTCCTCGTTTCACCGCTCCGTCCCGGGGAAATCCTTGTGGGAAAGGCTGTGCCCGCCTTCGTGGTCGCCTACGTGGAGGGGGGTCTCATGGTGGCGGTTGCGGTGACCATCTTTGGCATTCCTTTTCGAGGGTCGCTCTTGCTCCTGGCGGCTGCGCTGTTTGTGTTTCTTCTCGCCATCGTGGGAATTGGCCTGTGGATCTCTTCCCTTGCGGCGACGCAACAGCAGGCACTTCTGGGGAGCTTCACCTACATGGTGCCCGCGGTGTTACTTTCGGGATTCGCCACGCCCGTGGAAAACATCCACCCGGCTATTCGCTGGATTTCCGACATCGATCCCCTTCGCTACATGGTGGCCATCAATCGGATGATGTTCCTGGAGAATCCAACCCCCGATGTCGTTCTGCCCTACGTTTGGCCGCTGATCCCGATTGCCGTCTTCACGCTGGTCAGCGCCGCGTGGCTGTTCCGCCATCGGTTGGAGTGACGGCACAGTCCGCATTCGGTCCGCCTCCGGAGGCACGTGCTTGTCACGTCCTCTTCCCCTCGGAGGGACCCGCTTGTCAGGTCCGCTTTCTGGAGGGACGTGCTTGTCACGTCCGCTGTGCAACGTTCGATGATCAATTCCCTTTGCCCGGGCACGACAAGCGTGCCCCTCCGAATCCTTTTTCGGAGGGACGTGCTTGTCAGGTCCGTCTGCCCAACATTGGATAACGCATTTCCGGTTTCCACGGGCACGAGAAGCATTCACCGGTAGGGGCAATTCATGAATTGCCCCTACCGACATGCCGTTTGGCCCTGCTGAACGTATTTGGGGGCGATTCGTGAATCGCCCCTACCATGTGACCACCCAGTAAACCGCGTAGGTCGGAGTGGCCTTTCCGGAGGGACGTGCTTGTCACGTCCGCTGTGCAACGTTCGATGATCAATTCCCTTTGGCCGGGCACGAGAAGCGTGCCTCTCCGGAGCTGTTTCGCCATCGGTTGGAGTGGCGGCCAACTTAAATGATGCCGTGGAGGGGCTGGCCCGGGGCGGCCAGCGCTTCCACCCGCCGCACAATCTCCGGGTCTTCTACAAGGGGCGGCGGATGTTCCGGCTTGGCCCGGGCATCGATGACCAACGAGCCGTGACACCCCCAGTGCTTCTTGTGAATGAATTCCTCAATCCCGTGAATATCTCCCGCTGGATCGCTGCGGGTGAACGTGGTCCACAGGAAATTGTCGAGAGTTCGCGCGGTGAACTCGCTGTCGTCCACCACAACGATAAGCGGAAAGAGGTTGATCGCATCCTGCCGCTTGTAGAAGGCGCAGAACTTCTTGATGTTTTCATCTTCCCCCTGTTCATTGCGGGAGAACGGCGGGCCCTGGACCACGAGAATGCCGGGCAACATCACCCGCGGATCGGAAAACCCCAGATCTTCCGGAATCCGAATCCGGGAATCGAGGGCGACGGGCAACGTTCGTCGCGGTTTCCCCACCGCTGCAATCACGACTTTGGAACCCTGATTGAGGGCCCCCCCTGTGTAGTCGAGAGTATCTGCCGTCGTGCAGGTTTGAAAATGGACATCCCGCCGCCAATCGACGCGCTCCAGAATGTGTCGCAGAAAATCATCGACCTCGTAGACACTCAACTCGGGATTGTCCTCGCCAGCCGCGATGAACAGGTACTTGGCGAGAGAGAGTTGCCCATGGCCGAGGAGGGCATTGGCCAGCGTCAGAAGCTCCTGGGGCCGCTTTCGCTCGTCGTAGGGGGTGTAACGTTCGCTGCCGATGGCGAGGAGGAGTGGGTGCACGCCTGCGGCATCCACCGCGTGCACCGCACGGATGCCGGGAATCGTTTTCGGGATCACCGGCCCCACGAGTTCGTGAATGAGCTTGCCAAACATGGAATCTTCCTGGGGTGGTCGCCCCACCACCGTGAACGGCCAGATCGGCTGCGGTCGATGATACACATGCTCCACCCGCATCACGGGAAAATCATGCGCCAGGCTGTAATAGCCGAGGTGATCTCCGAACGGACCTTCGGGCAAAAGCTTCTTGGGTTCAATGTATCCCGTAAGGACGAAATCCGCTTCAGCGTAGATGGGTAACCCTTCCGGCTGCCTGATCATCGGAATGCGGTGTCCCCCTAAAACCCCGGCGAAGAAAAGTTCACTCATGCCCTCAGGGAGCGGCATGACGGCGGCCACCGTCATCGCAGGTGCACCCCCGACAAACACGTTGACCCGCAGCTTCTGCTTCATCTCGATGGCTTTGGCATGGTGGACGCCAATCCCGCGATGGATTTGATAGTGGAGTCCCACTTCGCACTCTGGGTCGTACTTTCCTCCGGTGATTTGGACGCGATACATGCCCAGGTTGGAATGGGCAAAGCCGGGCCGGGCGGGATCCTCTGTATAAACCAGGGGAAGCGTGATGTACGCGCCGCCGTCGTTGGGCCATGAACGCAGCTTGGGTAGCTGCCGGAGGCTGATTTCATGGGCGGTGGCGGGTCCGCGGCGAACGAGTTTCGGCCAGGCACGCCAGCCCCACCACGGCAGTTTCATGAGCAGTCGCGGGCGCCGCAGCCAGTCGGCCGGATCAATTCCCAGCGAAATCAGCTTCGCAAGATGATCCAAAGTATCGCGAAAAATATAGCGGATGCGGTCCATCGTCCCGAACAGATTGCTGACCATGGGGAAGCGGCATCCGCGAACCGAAGCGAAATAGAGAGCGGGACCGCCCGCCTTGAAGACCCGCCGTTGAATGGCCGCCATTTCCAGGTCCGGATCCACCGGCACGTCGATCCGAATCATCTGACCGGTGGCCAGGAGGTCATTCACGCACTGGCGGAGTGTTCGGTAGCCCATGCTGTCTCCTCATGTGCCTGAGTTACTCCCTCCCCGAATCCGCGCTGCCGTACCGATGGTCGTCCCCGAGAATGCTCGACGGGCATCAAACCGGGCGACCTTTGCGGGGTCGCTGAAGCATCCGCTGCCGCATCCGTTTCATGAGATGGGCATAGCGCGTTGCAGGCCGACGAACGATGCGTTTTGTTTTCCTCGGCAACCCTTTGTCGCTGGTCATGGGTACCCTCCCTTTTGTCGCAGAAAGAACGTCTTAACGGCGGAAGCCGGCACCGGGCAAGCAGCCCCGGATGAGCTCTTGCCTGCCCCGAATCCCGCGTGCCTCTTTTTTTCCCTCATGAAAAATCCGCCTCCCGCGTTTCCCAATTCTACATACGATCTACCGAAAAGGCAGCGGTTTGACGTGCTTGTTGTGCCCGGTGAGGGGAATTGGATGATCGAACGTTGAACGGGGGACTGAACGTGTTGTGTGGGGCAATTCATGAATTGCCCCTACCGATTAACCAGCGGAATGTGGACGCGACATATGGAGTGCGGTGCTTTAGCACCGCTTTTTGCGCGGGACTTTAGTCCCCGCTGAAAGGAAATCGATGATCGAACGTTGAACGGCGGACCTGACAAGCAGGTCCCTCCGGAAAAGGTCGGAGGGGCACGCTCGTCGTGCCCGGTCAGGGGAGATGGGGCATCAATCGGTGTTCATCGGACCCGACAAGCGGGTCCCTCCGAAGAACCGGACCTGACAAGCAGGTCCCTCCGAAAAGCGGACGTGACAAGCACGTCCCTCCGGAGGTGCGCATGTCGTCGGGTAGGGGCAATTCATGAATTGCCCCTACGGCGTCCGGTGGAGAATGTATTCCATCCCATGTCATTGGCCGGGGTGTAACCGAGCCCGCTAATTTCCTCGGGCCTAAATTACTTTCTGATCGAACCCCGTGCCGCGGCTGGCGCTCCCTTTTTCATCGCAGAGAACGACCGGGGCTAGGCGTGGGAATTGGCGAAATAGCGGTGTCATGTATGGGATGAACGACAAAAAGGGTTGATAAAAAACCCCGCCGCTCGCAACCATGGGCGAAACGACGGGGCCGGAACAGAGAAGAGGCCGAACGAATTAATTCCCGTGTAATTTCCCGCGCGACTGTGCGTTTGTCCCCCTACACTCCCAATTTCTATCTTATCAACCCGATCCCGGTTGTCCACAGACTTTCCGCACGCCGGGAAGCCTGTCAATGGGTGCCCCATACGTCGGATATAATGCCACCCCAAAGTGTTATCGCCGCCAATCTTGGCTCGTCATTAGAAGAAGTCAGAGATCGCGAAGTCGCGTGGATTATTCAATACCTTGCGGAGCGAGATGTCATCGCCGGGTGGCCGGAGCGACCGCCGCATAAAAGCAAAACGAGTAAAGCGGCTCAACACCCAACTCTGCGTTTTGATCTTAGCGGGGAAGGTTCATCTGTCTGGACTGGCCAGAACTCCAGCGGGATTGATTAGCCGGCTCACGGCCCGGGAATTATCCGCTCATGCGTACCATTCGCGCTCGCGCTGATTGCCAACCTTGTAGTAAGCGTCTTTGAACATGGCAACGTCTTCCGCCACCTGGAAGTCGAACATCCCCACGATGACGAAGTCCGCGCCATTGCGGAGAGCGAACGGGAACCCCATCCGCGGATGGATGGCGCCGGCGGCCAGCACTTTGAACGCAAACCACGGTTTCTTGACGTTCTTGAAGAATTCTGCCGTCTTTTTCCAGTCCAGGCACCACATATTATCACGGTAAGTGCCCGCCTGCTGACCCTGCGGCAAATACCAGCACCATTCCTGGCGATTCTCCGGCGTGGTGGCCGACCAGTATTGATCGTGATGGAAGGTCTTCACATAAAAGTCAGCGCCCACGTTCTGAGCTTCGCACTGCATGGGGGTTTCCAGGGAGTGGCTGCCGATTCCCGCCGGTACCCCCGCCTGTTTGATGAGTTCGATTGTCTTGGCGAGGATATCCAGCCGACCAGCCATCGTTTGCCGGTCGGTGGCTTCCCCGTGTGTGTAGAGAAAAGTGGCGCCTTTGCTCAAAAGATCTTCGATCTGGTTCTTAACCTTGCCTGCGTCTGCATCAGGGTGAATGCAAACGAGGGCCTGCATCTTGCCCCCGCGCTCGGTGAGATAGCGGTGGAAAACGTTGATACAGGCAGGATCGAGCTGGACGGTGTTGATGCCGTGCGATTCGCACAGGGCCAGTGTCTCAAAGACCTTTTCGTCGGTGTTATACGCCTTGAACAACCGGGAGACATAGAGGAGATCCCGGCTGTGGGCCCAGCCGCCGATCAGGTTCCCTCCGATGATCATGCGGCTGATCTTGAGCTTGCCAATTTGACCATACGGCATGGGCCGGTCATCCGCCGGAGCTTGCGCCCCCTGACGAGCTCCCTCCTGAAGGGCAGCCAGAAGGATTCGTTCTTCCATACTCAGTGCCGCCGCGGCGCCTGCTGTCCCCAGGACCGTTCGTGTCAAAAACTCTCGCCGATCGTTTTTGTCGGCCATGGTCGATCTCCTTTTTTTGAGATCACGTTCACTCACGCCTATTGAACGCGTTATTCAAAATCGTTGTACTCACACGGCGGAGGTTGTAATTACGACCAAGCGGGAGTCGGTGTGACCTCAACGCGTACGGCTGCTTGGCCACGTGCATGCCTTCATTGTCAGCCGACTGCATTTTTAACTGCCGAAAATGCAGTGTCAAGCGCTTTTGACGAACACGATAAAAAATGCCCACCTCATGCGCAATTTTTTACGGTCGCGGAGCTGCCAGGGCTTTCCGTTCCAGGTACCACACCCAACCGCAGCGTTCATACCGGCGATCGCGAGATTTCTCCAGGAGGGCCAGCGTCACTTCCCAAAGTGCCGCCCGAAGTGCCGACTCCTCTCCTGGGCCGGCGTGCTCCAGCTTTTGCCACAGTTCTTCCCGCCGCTTGACGAGGCCGTCCACCTCAGCCCGTTCCTCCGGCGTCAAATCCCGGAATTGAACCACCCGGCGGTTGACATCCCCCAAAATCAGGTCGGGGAGATGGTCTCCGTTGATATCGGCGGCAATGGGGCAGGGACTCCAGCCCGGGCACGGCCGCCATAATTCCCGTCGCCCTTTGTTGCGGTGTGGAATCGGCAAAACGCTCTCCTCCGCGACGGCAGTCACCAGCGTGAGTGGAAAGTCCCAGGCCGGCTTTTCTTCCGTGCCCACATTCCGCACCCAGACAACGCTGCCGGAATGGGAACCGATGACCAGGTCCATCCGGCCGTCGCGGTCCCAGTCAGCAAAGGCGGGGGCTGCCGCTCCTTCGAGCTGAAGTTCCCACCGACCGATCTGCAGCGCCGTCGGGGCCGTCCAAACGGGTTTTTCAATTGACCCCTGCTGGAATGAAAGGAAGACGTTTCCCGCTTGATCTCCCGCCACAAGTGTCCAGGCCAGCTCTTTTTGGAGGTGGCCCAACTGGGCTGAGAAAAGGTAGGGGACGCGAAGCGCTTCTCCCTTTTCGTTGACCAACTTTTCCACGCTACCGAAAGTACCATCAGCCCGGCCTCGAATGAGGACGAGCTCGCCCGTGCTCGTTCCCACCAGAAAATCGGGACGACGGTCCTGATCAAAATCCAGAACCTGTAAAACCGTCACCTCGTTCTCGGAGAGGGCATTCCACGGGCAGTTGGGTGCACCCATTTTCCAGCTTATTAGGGGACTAGGCCCCAATTTACTGCCGTCCAAGCTCCAGACCTGGCATTCGCCGGTTCCCCGGGCACTGAGAACCAACTCCGGTCGGCCGTCACCCTGCCAGTCAAAGAGTCCTGGCACAATACCCGTACCTTCGTAGGAAATAGCTTCCTTCTCCGTCCGCAATTGGACTGGTTCGGCAAGCTCCGGGGCATAGTCCCAGTTGATCTCGGGGAGTGGCACCGTGCCCGTGTGCACGGCGTGGGCCAGTTCGGTCAAGACGGGCAGGGCTTCCTGGGGAATGGTGAGGGTGGCTCCCGAACCCAGGCGAATCTCCGTGGGCAGTTGCTTGATCTCCCAGAGGGACGCCCCGATGAGGATGGCCGTCACATAGTCGCCAAGACTCGTGGCGCGGTCGGAGGTCAGATCATTCATCCACGGCGCAGAACCCCCGCGTTTTTTAAGCATATCCAGCGCTGCAAGCCCGGAGAGCGGACGGAGCGTCGGGAAGTCTCCGGCCCGCTTGAGAACCTCCACGCGCTCGGCCTCCAGGGCTGCGTTAATGCGAGGCATGGGCGAGAGCACCCACAGCACTTGCGGAGCCAGACCGCTGAGGATGTGAAGGTTGTCCGCCAGCACGCCGGGCTTCCGATGCACGAGGAGTCGAGCCGCCTGGTCGTAAACCACCACGGCTTCATATTGATAGCCGGGTTGCTCACCTTTCTCATCGGGTGCAACCAGCCCAGCGAGAATCTCCTCAAGGGGTCGGCCTTTGGCAGGGATTTCACGCACTTCCAGTGCGACGCCATTCACGGCCCCAAGGGCCTGAATCGCGTGGCGGACGGTTCCCGCACTCCAGTTGGGATCTCCCAGGAAGGCCAGGCGGAATGGCGGCTGGGCGGCCGAGGCCGTCGATGGTCCATCTTCCGCAGCGTCTCCCCGCGGATAGGAAACGCTAAGAATGAAAACCGCCAGGGATGTACAAACCAGAAACGACTTTTTCACGCGGCCATTCGCTCACAGAATTGCAGGAGATTCCAGTTATCACCGGAGCCAGCCACCCTGCCAAGACCGGGAGTCTCTCAGGGCTGGTTCCACTGCTCGATTTGTCTTTGCAAAGCCTGGCGATCGAAATTGTTGGGCATCGGTTCGTCGAGATTTTCCAAAAGCTCGTCGATGGTTGGTGTTTTGGTTTTCAATCCCTCGGGCGGGATGTCAAGATGCGCTGTCCAAGCGATGGCGTTCAGCACCACCATCCGATACTGATCGTGAGCCCAATTCCAGTGGAAGTGTCCACCGGTAAATCCGAATCCTCGTCCACCATCCGGCCGTTCGTAGGCCCAGGCGACATGCTCGGGCATGCCCTTTCTCGCCCGAACGGCCGGGTTCCCGCTGTGCGGACCGTCGGGGCCCATCCGGGTGCGGTCCGGCGGAATCGCCGTAAGAATCGGCGTCACGCCTTTCATATCGTCTACAAAACGCATGTGGTAGTACCATTCGTCGTTGATGCTGAAAGGCTTGACCCCGCGAGTGACGGGATGATCCGGAAGCTCCTTGAATTCCGCCAACCAGGTCGGATTGACCGACCAGAACGTTTCGTAGTAACCGCCAATCCAGGATTTCAGCTTTTCTCGGGCTTCGGGCGAGGCCACGTCCAAGGCATAGTGCAACACCACCAACCCTGCTCCCTCTTTGATGGCCGCCTCAAGCTCCGCAAGATGTTGGGCGATGATGTTTCCCCCGCCACCGTCGGCAAAGATCACGATCGTGCTTGCACCGGACAGGGCGTCCTTCTTTTCCGGCCAGCCGTTCGTGTACACGACGGTCTCAATTGCAGGCAGGGCCTCCTTGAGCTTTTTAGCCAACAGCAGGCATCCCGCATTGTGCTCGTGGCTGCCGAAGCCGTGGCTGGGTCGGCCGGCAATGAACACCACCCGCTTGGCAACCGCGGAAGACTCCCCAAGACAGGCAGGCGCGCCCCAAACCAAGACAATTCCCGCCAAGACGATGGCCACGCAGCCAAGTTGGGTCCTTGTCAGATGTTCATACATGGTGATTCCTCCCCTCGCGAACGATAATCGGCTGATCCAAGTTTCCTGAAACTTCTTGCAAATCTCTCCATTAAACCGGGCCACCAACCCTGTGAAATCCCGCCGAAACACTTCGCGACGGGCTCACAGGCAAACCGTCTATATTTTAATTGCCGGGATCCCAGTGTGCGGCAGAAAGCGGACGGGCCAGCACTCAGGAGTGACAGCCGGCCCGAGGCTAGCAACCCCATCAGTGTACGTTACCGAACGGCAGCATTCCACCAGCACGTCAAAGGCAGCGCTGAGAAGCAGCTCCCCGCACGATCGCTGGAGGGGCACGCTTGTCGTGCCCGGGCAAAGGGAATTGATCATCGAACGTTGCACAGCGGACGTGACAAGCACGTCCCTCCGGAGAAGGTCGGAGGGGCACGCTTGTCGTGCCCGCTGAGGAGGGATGGGTCATCAATCGCTGTTCGTCGGACCCGACAAGCGGGTCCCTCCGGAAAACGGACCTCCCAAGGCACGAATGGAGGCCGGGGAACGTTCCCTCCATTGCATGGATTGGGAGATCGGGTTCCACCCCGGCCGGTCAGCTCCGTTCCACCAGGGCCAACGGCAAAACCGGTGAAGGCTAAAGCCTTCACCAGAAAGCGGCGATGAATCGCCGCACTCCATATGGAGTGCGGGGCTTTAGCCCCGCTTTTGGCGCGGGACTTCAGTCCCCGGTGAAAGCGAATGGATGATCCAACTTTGACTGACGGACCTGACAAGCAGGTCCCTCCGGAAAACGGACCTCCCAAGGCACGAATGGAGGCCGGGGAACGTTCCCTCCATTGCATGGATTGGAGGATCGGGTTCCACCCCGACCGGTCAGCGCCCTTCCGCCCGGGCCAAGGGCATGATTGTGAAGGCTAAAGCCTTCACCAAAAAGCGGCGATGAATCGCCGCACTCCATGGAGTGCGGGGCTTTAGCCCCGCTTTTGGCGCGGGACTTTAGTCCCCGGTGAAAGCGAATGGATGATCCAACTTTGACTGACGGACCCGACAAGCAGGTCCCTCCGAAAAAGGATTCGGAGGGCCACGGCCGTTGCGCCCTTTCCAGCTTCCCAGAACCCCTCGTGACGTCCCTGACTTGTATGAGGAAATAAAATCCGCTAAAACTTTGCCAGCCAATTCAAAGGCAAAAATGAGTTGAGGAAAGAGATGTTGAATTCGGCAGAAGGAGGTGGAGTCATGTCTTTTGACACGATTGTCTCGCAGAAACTGGCGATTGATGGGGGACCCAGGGCGGTGACCAATAAGTTGCCCGGCTGGCCTCAGTTCACGGAGGAAGCAATCCAGGCCGTGGAGAGGGTTCTCCGCTCGGGCCGTGTCAATTACTGGACTGGCCCGCTGGGGATGGAGTTCGAACGTCGTTTTGCCCAGTGGCAGGGAAGCCGGTTTGCAGTGGCCGTCTCCTCAGGCACAGCGGCTCTCCACGTGGCGCTGTCTGCCCTCGGGATCGGTCCCGGCGATGAAGTCATCGTGCCCAGCTACACGTTCATCGCCACTAGTTTCGCTGTTCTTCAGGCAGGGGCTATCCCTCGATTCGCCGACGTCAACCTCGAGGACCACTGCATCAGTGTGGAATCAGCGGAGAAACTCGTCAACAAGCGGACAAAAGCGATTATTCCTGTCCACCTTTACGGCAACGTTTGCGATATGGACAAAATTAATGCCTTCGCAAAGAAATATAACCTCTATGTTATCGAGGATAATGCCGAAGCTTATGGGGGAGAATACAAGGGCAAAAAGACGGGAACGCTCGGCCATATTGCGGCCTGCAGCTTCTGTCAGAACAAGACCTTTACCACGGGCGGAGAGGGCGGCATGGTGACCACCGACGATGAGGACCTCGCATGGGAGGCTCGCAGTTTCCGCGATCACGGCTATGACGTCAAGGAACGTCTTAATCTCCTGGAACTTGAACAAAAGCTGCCATATATCCACACGCGGCTGGGGTGGAACTATCGGATGACGGAAATGCAGTCCGCCATCGGGCTGGCCGAGCTCGATCGCATCGACACGTGGAATTTGCCACGCCGACGCCGCAATGCGCATATTCTGATGGACGCCCTCATGCCATTGCCGCAGGTGAAATACGGACCCATCGATACCGAGGAGCGCCGCAACGGTTTCTATGTGTGCGCATTTTCACTGGATATTGAGAATATGGGCTGCGATATTCAGCAATTTGTCAATGCCGCGATTGCTGAGGGCGCACCCGTGTGGAAGGTCTTTTGGCCGCAATGTCATACGGAGCGAGCCTACAGGGAACACCGGGGTTTCGGCCGGACAGGATTCCCATTCACCTCTAAGGAATATACTGATCCGGAAAGTGTCGATTATTCCAAGGTAGATGTCCCCAATGCCCGGTGGCACGAAAGGCATACCTTCACCTGTTTCGCCTATCCGACATATTCGGAAGAGGACATGCGACAGATTGCGGCTGCCCTGGTCAAAGTGATTAAAGCATACAGTTGATGAGATAAAAGGCTAAAAACGATCTGGCGTCGCGGAGAGTTTTGTTCTGTTATCCTGGCTCGTCAGTGTGGAGGGTACGTACAATGCCAGAGAAGCTCGGCGTGGGCGTCATCGGTGCAGGCGGGATCGCTTTTCGCAGGACGATCCCCGCGATGCTGAAAACAAAAAACGTGCGGGTCGTGGCGGTGATGGATCCTGTGGATGTGGAGAAAGTCGCGAAGACATTTCGCATCCGTCGATACTACTCAGAAATAGAACCGCTTTTGGAGGACCCGGAAGTAGAAGCCGTCTATATTGCTTCTCCTGTTCATTGTCATCTGGAGCAGATAGAAGCAGCCGCACAGGCGGGAAAGCATATTCTGTGTGAGAAACCGCTGGCGCGGAATCTGGTAGAAACGAAAAAGGCCGTGGATATTTGTCGGCGAAAAAAGGTGTTTCTCCAGGAAGGCTATATGATGAAATTTCACGGTGCGCATCAGATGATCAAAGGATTGATCGACGAAGGCCGACTGGGGAAACTCGTGTATATTCGGGCGCAGCTTTCCTGCTGGTATCCGCCGATCCCCGGCGCCTGGCGGCAGGATCCGCGGACCGGGGGTGGGGGTGCGCTCATCGATATGGCGACGCATCTTTTGAATCTCCTCGAGTTTTTCGCCGGACCGATTCGGCGGCTGGTGGCGCTGACCGGCAACCTGGTCCATTCGTACCGTTCGGAGGATGCCTCGACGATTCTCGCCGAGTTCAAGGCGGGAACACACGCCACAATCGATTGCTTCTGGTGCATCCCGGATGAGGCCAGCCGCACAAGATTGGAGCTCTACGGTGCGGCAGGCGCTGTCTTTACGGAAGGCACCATTGGGCAGAGCGTGGGCGGAAAGGCGGAGGGGATCTTTGGACTGGGGTCGGCGGGCTACGATGCGGCCCAGAGTAAAGACGTGGTCCGCAAGTTCCAGCTGCTTCCGTTCAAAAAGATCAATCCCTATCAGGCGGAATGGGAGTATTTCGCGCAGTGTGTTCTGGATGGCCGTGCCCCGGAAATCAACGGCCCTGCGGAGATCCTGAGAATGGCGAAACTGGTGGACGCAGCTTACAGCTCGGCCAGGAAAAAGGCCTTTGTGAGCGTTTAGCGCCCCACATGCGAGCCGCAGATCGTCCCTGGGCCGGGCCAGCACGGAAAATGTACGGACTGAGAAGGAGGGGCAGATTTAGAGCGTTTGCAGCAGGCGGGCTGGTGACGTGCCGATGGCTTTTCTCGTGGTCAGCACTGTCATGACGATCCAGCACGCAGCCACGGAACAGGCGATCATCGAGACCATCGCAGGACTGAACTGAAAGGCCAGGCTCGCGTAGCGCGACGCTTCAGGAATAAGGGCCGGTGCCACTAGGTACTTTCCCAATAGGAAACTTGTAATAACGGCGACAATTGTTCCCAGCAACCAAATAATTAGCGACTCCGTAATAAACATCCACCTGAGAAATCTTTCTGACATCCCGATGGCTTTGAGTAAACCGATTTGAGCCATCTTTGCCTCGGTGCGCAGAGTTTGCACCGCTGTAAGGACGAGCATTAATCCTGTAAAGATGAGTACAAGAAACGCCGTAACAAATCCTGCCTGAATCAAATTAGATCGGTTGAGCTGTTCTAATCTGTTGATTGTGTCATTTGTATCGCGGACATAGAAACCGTTCTGTTCCAGCTTTTGTTTCAGTGAGCGGAGATGGCTGACGTCCTTCACATAGATAGCCCCCATGTTTTCTGCCGGAAGCGAATGGGGATTGACTTGTTGATTGATGGGACGGGCGTCCTTCCAGAATTCCTCGCTCGCCGATGAAAAACCGGCAGTGGTCATCAACGAGTTGATTTTTTGCAGGAACGTGGTCCAGTCTCGAATGTGGTAACCATTGTCGCGCCAGGTTTCAATCCTCCAGGTGCTGCCGGCTTTTTGCGGGACGAACATGCGATAGGTATCAAAAGCGGTCCGAACCAGCTTCGGCAACTGGGCGGGCGGAGGCCAGTCCGCGGGAATCGGCCCGGTGACCAGGATAGCGCAACGCACATCGGCGTGTTCCTGGAGAAAGTCCGCATACCAATTTTTATCCACGACGAATTTGTGGCCCCAGGGAAGCTCATCGTAAATCGCGGCAACTGGTACGGACACAAGTTCACGGTTTGGAGCCTCAATAAACAGTTCCCGCGGTTCGGGTTCGCTGGGACGCCAGCCGAGTTGTTCAAGTAGTTTGCGGCTGACGTACAGACCTGAGGTGGGTTTGTCAGTTTTCTGGGTCGTCCGGTTTCTGAGAACGGGGTCCTCTGGATCGCGCGTTCGGCCTGTCACTGCCAGGCTTCCCGCCGAAGGATCTGATAATAAGCCGAAGAATATGTCAATTTCATGGAAAAAATACCAGCCAGATAGTCCCGGCTCATTAGTTAATAGTCGACTCAGTTCTTTTTTACGTTCCGGGGTAAATACCTGTTCTTTAAGTCCGGGAAGCCCGACCCAGAGACAGAGCGTCAACGGGTCTTCGAGAACGATTTGCCGCTGCACGGCATAGAGTCCAAAGAGAACTCCGTAAACTTCTAATGGAAGAAAGACCATGAGTGCGACAGCGAAAACGCAAACGAACGTGATGAGCCGCACCCTCGGCCGAACCATGCCACGCCAAACCATCCAAAAAAGAATCCTCAGTATATTCATGGCCTGCACCGTCGGCTTTCAGTCGGAAGAAGCCATCCACTGGGTGATAGCCGTTATTCCCCCTGCCGCTTCCAGCTCGGATTTGGAAACCACGCGATTCTGAAGGAGCCGCCCCACACAGTTGAACACTACAAAAGTGTCACAAAAGTCCCAGGCTTCCTGAAGGTCGTGGGTTGCTATGAGTAGTGTGCGTGGAATATCAATCGTTTGATCATGTAAGTGACCGTCATGCCAATTCCGAAGGATGGCGAGCACTGCCTCGGTGCTCCGTGGATCAAGATTGCTCAGGGGCTCGTCAGCAAACACGACCAGTGGATCATGGATGATCGCACGAAGAACGGCAATCCGCTGGCGCTGGCCCCCCGAGAACGGGCCGAGGCGATCGGCCAGGGCGATTAACTCGCCATCGATGGCTTCCACCATTGTGAGGAGTTTTTCCACCTTCCGCCACCATTGCTGTTTTGAGTATCCCTGGAGTACCAGTGGGAGGGCGATATTCTCACGGCATGTAAGATGCGGAAAAAGACAAGCAGTCTGAAAAACGAACCCGAAATCGCGAAGACGGAGCCTGTCTTTTGCCGAACGATCGGCCAGGCGCGTGTATTCCACGGCCTCGCCGGTTCTCGGGCATCGGTACGTGATCAACCCTGATTTGACTACTTCTTCGGAAATAAGGCCCAGGAGATGGAGAAACGTGGATTTGCCCACGCCGCTTCGCCCGACGACGGCCACTTTTTTCCCCAGGGGCACCTGGACCGTAAGCCCGCGAAAAATATAGATCCCATTACCATAGCCTACGGAAAGATCCTGAATATCAAACAGAGGGGATGTTTCACGGCCATTCATCGCGCACCCTGACCCAGTAATACTTGAGCAATCCGTCCGGGAGAGAAAACGATCGCGACGTCGGTTGCCGACTCGTCCGAACCCACTGACCGTCCCGCCACCGGTAATCGCATTGCTCCTCGTTCAGAATGTCGTTCAGTCTTAGCATGCGAACCTGAATCTCTTTCAGGTCTTCCAAGGAGACGTCTCCGCGAAGAATTCTTTCCAGGCGAGCTTTGGCCCCTTCCAGAGCCGTCATTTTAATAACCAGATTTTCAATAGTGGTTTTATCCTCTTCACCAAGTGCATGTTCGATTATGAACTTGATCTTCTCAGTGTCCCATTGAGTACCTATTTTTGCCCAGAAAACACGCAGTGCCGAATATACACTCTCCAACTCGCCGGCGGACAGCAAAAGCACGTATTCAGTGCAGCATTTATTCTGCATGGCGGCCAGGAAATTGTCCTCTGGCATCCAGACGTAACCGTCCAGAACTATCTGAAGTCCTTTGACATTGCGTATTTTATCGATGATCTCTTGGTCAAATCCGCTTGTGTTGAACAGCTTTTTTATCGTGGTATCAGTAGTGACGGCCGAAAAGTTCCCGAGCCTCATTTTTCTAATATCTGTTTGAAGTTTCTGTTGTAGCTCAAGGAGGGCATTGAACGCTTGAAGGATCAAAGTAACTACCTGACTTGCCTCGCGAACATTATAAACGGTGGCAGGTATGACCGATGAGTCGCCATTTGCACGTTGTGTTATTTCGCTGTTATAAAGTTGTGCAATCGTATTCATTTGTTTCCAAAAGGCCATGGCTGGAGGCCGTCCGTCGAGCCTCTCGGGAGGATAGACCTGGATGGCAATGAAGCTGATGGGCGTTGTGTAATTGTGGAGCAGTCGACTCACAATCTGTTTTTCCTGCGGATGCTGGGGATCATTCTCGTCAGATTTATCGCCATCGTCACCAATAACGATGAGCATTTTGAGCCGATCGGAGCTGAATCCCGCTTGATCAATCGCCTGTTTAATGCCATCGAAGACCATTTCCCGTGGATCACCCCCTGCCGAGACCTGATGGGTGCGGATTTTGTCAATGAGCCTTGGCAATTGATCGGGCGGTTGGAGGGGAGTCACCTCGACGGGAACGAAGTGTGTGCTCGTTTTGTCATTATAAAAGGTGACCCCAACTCGAAGTTGAGGACGCATGGGCAGCTCTCGAAGGGAGTCAACAATCTGTTCAACCGCACGAGCCGCGTGCGGGAACAGGTCGACCATGCTCTCCGTATCGTCAATGACGAACATGAGTTCCAGCGTTTCCAACCGCTGTTGAATAATCGCCAACCTACTCTGCAAATTGGCAATATCTGCTTCCGACGCCACGGGAATACCCTGCTCGTTCACGAGCCCCCCAGGAACACAGACTCTGAGGAGCTTCCAGCCCGGATACTGGTTCTGGATCTTTTCTCGATATCTCTCCGCATCCTCCCAGCGAAGAATGGGAAACCGCGGCCAGTCGGGCGGTTGCGGAACGGGCCCGTTGTCGAACGGTTCACGGAAGAGGTACTGACGGCTGTCTGTGTTGGCTTCTGGACCGGCCGCCAGCGCCTCGTCGGGGCTCGCCCAAATTTTGCCAGGATGCATGGGGCGGCCTGGCGCTGTGCTCCACTGAATGGCCTCGCGGGTTGTCCAAAGCTGGAAATATTTCAGCTCCACCCAGCCTATGCCCACGGTCTGTGCATGTGATTCGTCCTGCCCCAATTCGTACTGCATTGCCAAATAGGCCCAATCGCGCTCTGAGTTGTCCCCCGTCTTTGCCATGACGAAGTAAAAATTGAAAAACTTGAGTTCCATCGCGGTCTGGGCATCCATTTTGGGCTGTGTCCGCGCGGCGATTTGCCTGAGTCTCCCGGTTTTATCGATGGCTTCCTCAAGTTCTGCTATAGAGGGCCGCAAAAAGGCCTTGAGGTGGACTCCTGTCACCGGATCTTGAAGGGCCTCCCCTTGGGGAGCCACATATTTTCGCGGGACCCACCCCAAATACTCCTTCACCGTTACCACCCGACTATTGCCGCTTTCATCGTCCAGTCTGGCCAGAAGGAACCACTCTTCGCCGGAGGTTTTTGAGCTGGATACCGTCGCACTTTGCCGATAAACATAAAAATACCGGCCCAGATACTTGAGAGGAGTATTGATTTCCTCAGCATTGTCGTCGGGTTGGGAACGCGGTTTTAACCCTTCGTACAAAGTAAACACATACTGGTTATAAATAGATGACCATTCAAACGAACGCCGAGATTGTACCGCCTGAGGGATTGCCACTTCCCCCTGTGCCGCTTCACCAGCCAACAGGACTAAAAGTACTGGCCAGCACCAAGGAATACGCATAGGTGGTCCTCCTTGTCAAACGATCACCGTTGGCTGTTTCGGTAAACAGAGATTTTCTTATGCTGTACAGGTTAACGTGGTTGGTTTGTGTTATTCTTGACAATAAAATAGGCGGCCTCTTTTTGCAGTATTTCAAGGAGAGTGTTCGGAACCGCGTCGGGAAAATTAGGAACAAGATGCATGCTCTGCGCGTTGGCAAGTTTCCGCACCTGCACGAACGACTCTTCCCCGACCAGCACCACGTGGACAGGCACGTTCATTGATCCGATTTCCTTGAGGTCCTGTTCATTGAATTCCTGGCTGGCCGGGCACATGATGATCACAACATCGACCCGACCAGCTTGATCGACCTGACGAGCTTGTCGTAGAACTTCTTGAAGCAAATTCCACTGGATTCTGTCGGTAGCATTGGAGGCAGGAGTCTGACGGGCCAAAAGTTGCTGTCCGGACTTATAAACTAGTTCACATTTATCTTGCTCCTGAACATAACACTCGAAATCAAAGGGGAACAGACAATTGCTCAGACGCTTTTCCAATTCTGACCAATGTGGATGGTACTGGGATTCCTGTAAGTTTTTGGAATGGACAAACCAAATGAGCGCTTTTCGTTTTCCAGCGCTGATCTGTGACATAAACATCACCAAATCAGATAGCTCTTGAACAGATGTAGTGAGCTTATCTAGCGCAGAGAAAAGGTTTTCGGACTGTTCCTTGCCACGCTTATCAAGTTCGTCAACCTTGCCGTCTATAGTGCGGAGTGTCTTTCCGAGTTCGTTCGCTTGCTCGGTAAATGTTTGGATCAACTGATGGCTAAGATTCGTTATCTGCTCGGAGGTGGCTATGTTTTCTATCTTATTGAATGTGTCATGCTGTAACTTGTCTATCGTGGCCTTTAAAGTAGCTAATTCCTTATTTGTCTCTGTGACTCTCAGTGCAATCAGCACAAGGAGCACCGTTATCAGAATAATGGTCAGTAAGAACAGAATCACTCCCGCTAGCGAAAGGAAGACGGGCCATCGGCGTGACTTTGATTGCTCGTTTTTTTGGGAAGGCATGCGTTACCTCCTTTCTCAGGCATCATTGTGTTAGTTTGTCAATAATCGTTCGCGCCACGGCAGTGGCCGTGTCGGCGTCCAGCCGGTCGGCATTCTGTAACTCGATGACATAGGCCTTTTGATTAAAGAACGCGGTAAGTTTTCGAGAGCGTCGTTGCGGAACACCCTCGATGGGTTTGCAGACCCAGATGCAGTGGAGCGGTAAATCGTCGGGGACCTTCAGAATAGCCGTGGGGGCATCGTAATCGGGATTGCTATCACTGCACCAAACCACAAAGACCGCCCGAAGCGGCTCGGTGCAGCGCTGCGCGAAGGCCTGTGCTGTCTGAAACGCAGTTTCGAAAGCGTCTTGAAAATCCTCTTTCTCGCGAAATGGCAACAAGGGGTTCGTCGCGCCCTGGTTTTGGCTGGCCGGTAGCGGTTGGCGGTTGGCATCCACCAACCAGATAGCCTTGCCGAGCAAGGAAGTCTGTGGCGGAAGTTGCTGCTGGATGGCCCTGGCGAATGCCCATGAGTCGCCGGGAATACTCGTCACGGGAATCAGAACCAGCACATTGCCCTCCAGGGTGGGCTGGGCCTGAATGGTGACCGTTACCGCAGGATCGCTCGGCAGGCGGACATTCGTGGGATCATGGAAGACCACACGAAATGAAAGATCATTTTTCTCAGACAATTGTAAGCCATAGACGGTGAGTTTGATCACATTATTCGTGGTATTATCAAAAACCAGCCGACCTTCGATTGGCCCGACGTAGTGCCTGCCCGCCCTGGCCGTTCCATCCTCGGTGTGAAACTGGACCGTGACCGGCCAGGGATAGGTTTTGCTGATCTGGACAGGCAATGAAATTTCCTGCTTCGCCAAAGGGGGCGGACAAACGGAGAGAGGCTGTACTACTAACTGCGGAGGCCGAGGGGGATAAATAAGTTTAATCGACTTTTCAATCCGGTCCTGGGCAACACCGTCAACCTCTGTGACCACCACCTGAAAAAAACGTGTTTGTTCATAATCCGCATCCTGCGCCGGGAGTAACCGGATGGGAAGCTGGACCTCGGTTTGCCCGGGCGGAAATGTCAGCTTCGTATCGATGGGCACATAGTGACGTCCCGCGAGGGCCGTCCCATCGCGAGTTTGTACGTGGACTATCACAGGTGACATGACCGGCTGTGAAAGCTTGAATGTAACCACAGCGGCTTCGGTCCCCTGCGGGGCGAGATTCACATCGGAAGATTCCACGAGAAGTTTCGTACTGCCGCCCGGAAACTGCACCACGACGCGCAGGCGTTGTTCGACACGCAGCGTGTTGTCTGCGGACCACGCCCGAAGATTGAGCCAGAAATCCTTCTCCGCCGCCACCAGGGGAATTCTGAGAATCCGGATGGGAATTGTAAAATGGTTCTGCCCGGCCTTCAGTTCCGTAGTGCCCTCACCGGCTTCGAAGTCGCTTCCCGCAATAGCTGTTCCATTACTTGTGGAAAACTCAGCGCTCAGATTTCCCTCGCACTGCCGCGATAAACTGACGCCCAAGAACAACTCCATGGGCGAATTGACGATGACTTTGGGTGTATCCACGATAAATTGTAATGACTCATTGTCCGCAATTGTAACCGCAATATGATCACTTTCTAGTACTATTCCCGGGGGCGCTTTTAGAGCGATCTCAAAATGCTTCGCAACTGGAATGTCGATGATAGCGTCGTCAAGAATGTCGAGATCAATTGTGGCCTCGGTCTGACCTGGTACAAAATTGATCGTGGGGGTAAGTAAATTGAATTCACGGTTGGCTCGGGCGGAGCCATCCTTAGCAGAAACTTCCAAGGACACGGGAAGATTGATGGCCTCGCCGGTGAGTTTGACGGGCAATCGGAGGGTTTTTGCCGATTCTGAAACCGTGACCTGTACTCCCGTCGGACAGACGACCTTCCACTCCAGAGACTGCCGATACCGGACCTGACTGAGCCAAACGATATTGACAGCGCCAATTAAAGCGAGTGTCAATAACGGTGGAAGCAGAAGTATGGCATTTATGCCGTTGAAAGAGCTCCGTTTCATGTCTGCTACCCCCGTCCGTTGCCACAGATGCGCGAGCGCAATTCAGTTTTCCCAAATGAATAAATTGTCGGCATCGTCGTGATAGGGAGGCTTGTATTCATCTTGCCGTGTTTTTTTCTCGTCAGCGGATTGGGTCCCTTCATCCAGCGCTGGGGCCTCCTCGGGAAAACTACGCTCAGGGGGGCTTTCGGGTGTTGGTTCGGGAGTGCCGGCTGGATAAACTGCCGTTTCCGTTCGGTGTTCCATGGGAGACTGCGAGGGCAGGTGCTCGTCGGATTCGATCCGGGCCTCCTCCTCACCGGAAGAGAGCAAAGAGCTCCTTTGCCATGTTTGGACCAGTCTCACGTGGATGGGAAGCATTAGCGTGTTGGCCAGCACCGCTACACCCAAGCTCAACGCGGTCAGGGACCAAATGGGCCACGATAAAGTTGCCAGTGACGGGACAGAGTGTGGATAGTAGTTATTCAGGCGCTTCATCTGAATCAGCCAGATGGCGACTGTGAGAAAACACAGGGGAAGATAGTAGCTAAGGATGTGACTGCGAGCCAGGGACCAGAAATATGATCCCGCGAGACGACGGATTGTAAGTTCACGGCCTTCGCGATTACGGAGTGCGCGGTCAAGCTGGTCGTTTAAGATTGAGATAATCCGTGACGCGGTTGACCGATCGTGTGTAAAGAATTCGACACAGATGGCAACGACCATGAAAACGGGCGGAGCGATGCCCAGCACGATGGTTGCAAGGAAGATGAGGAAATAGTCGTCCATGATCGGGCCGGCAGAGAAAAACATCCAGCCGGCACACAGCAGGCAAAGGGCCACCATGAGCCACACGAGCGTCACAAAGAGAAAGGGCCTCGTGGCGGAAGTCTTATCATTTGTCATATCGTGCGGGAGATGATTTGCCATATCTTTGGCCGCCCAATCCATTAATCCCTTCGATACTTCCAAATCTTGCACGCCAGCAAGGTTTTTTCGCCATGTTTAACGGCACGACGGCGAACATAAAAGTTATTTGCACCGATGGGTATATCATTCTCATTTTCGATCATGACCCAAGTGCGACGCTCGTCGGCCTCACTCATAGTGCCTGGCTCCCAGAAAGTGAGTTCCAAAGATTTGGCGAGCTTATTCAGGTGCTCCCGTAGACTGTCTAACTTTTTCAGAAGATTCTCATCCAGGTGACTTTTTGTCGGTTGGGGGCCATCTTCCGGAAACTCCTCGGTGAACTTCCAATAAAGCTCAACAAACCAATCTATCCAAATATCACGAGGGTCCTGATGTTCGCTGGACTGGATTTGTTTAAAGCGTTCCGGTGCGTCCCTGACGAGATCCTGGAGAAAACCAAGGGCGGGAGTTGTATTGACGATTTCGCGGATGGCCGCGAAACCCTCGGGCGGTTTTCCAACAGATACTCGAAATTTTAAGGTGACAATTCGGTTGGTATCGTCGATGGAATCGATAAGCGGCGTAATGTAGCCCTCGGGGTAGGCTTCGTCAAATTCGTATTTCTCAATACCCTTCCTGGCGTTCTCTGAAAGATCAGCGAAAAACGCGGTGAGATCGTAATCTTCCGGCTGGATGGTCCAGCCGCGAGTCCGGCCATAGTCACGAAAGAGAGAAAATAACTCCGAAGCGAGGGACGAATTGTTGCGCCTCAAATTGATTAGATGGTTAAGGATGTTTTTGACGTCCTGGTCTGTAAGGGGGTTCTCATTATCACCGGTGAGAAACGCGTAGCATTCTCGGCGGAATAGCTTCCCGCATAGGGCGGCAAGGTCGCCAGGCGAAGTCGTTTGAGTTTGTTTCGATTTGTCGTAGAGCGCCCAGGATCGTTGAAGCGACTCGGGGGCCTTTTCTTGAGGTCCAAGGCTGACGGTGTAGCGAGAATATTGCGGATCGACACTCGCGAACTCGCTCGAGATGATATAGCCGGCTGGTAAATCGTTGAAAGTGACCTCGACGGCTGGGGGGAGTTCACGAGATTGGGTGTTTTTCCACAAGTCAGTGTTGCATCGTGCCTCCTCGCCTGTCTCAATCCTTGGATCAAGGTCGATCTGAGCACACTCCCGAAGAAGATCGAGCCAAGCTTGTGCCTTATCGGGGGGCATCCTCAGGGCCTGTGTGTTGCGCGAAGCGCACCGGAACAGCTCGTTGAGATTGTCCGAGATCTTTGAATCGTGTTTTGCTTGCTTGATAGTGTCCCGGAGTCTTAGGCAGGCTTCGTCGAAACGCCGCTCACGATGCGTCTCGATGAAACGAAGCTGTTTCGCGGTGGTGACCCATTGGATGAGCTCATCACACATCCATGACTTATCCACAGGTAGCTCCGCGACTTTTAAGATGTTCCGGGGACACTTGCCTGTGGAAACTGTCCAGGTGATGGGTTTACTGAAGGTGATTTTGTCACACCAAAAGCGGTCCAGTTGGAGGACGGTTCCGGCGGGCTGAGGCGGGTTACTAACGGGTTTTGCATGAACTTTGTCTTCTGGCAGTGACCGAATTTCGTCCTCGGACAGGTATAATTCGAGTTTGGGATAGTCCTTGACCTGTGGAAGGATTTCCAGGCAGAAGAAAGTCTTAATAAATTTATGCCACCACTTAAACAAGTTGCGTAATTCTGGATGCCTTGTCCCGTGGTCCTGGCAGGCGTGGTAGATCTTGTCAAGAGCCGTGAGTAACCTTTCGGCTGAAGGGTCGCGGAAGTTGGTGTTTAAGGCTTCAAGCACAAGTGGTTGCAATTCGGAAGCGAGGCTCCTGCACTCATCAGGCCAGGTTTGTCCGAGCGCTTCAAGAAGGTTGCGGAGGATACTTGTTTGTTGTTCGTTCCCGGCCACTATGATGTAGGACCACTGTTTCGGAACCGAGCCTCGAGAAGGACCATTCGAAGAAGCGCGTTTCAGTGTGACCAGGAAGATTGTGAGTTTGTCACGCTGGTCGGTTAAGACAGCAGGCCAACGTTCGTTAAAACGTTCCACATTCAGCTTGCCTGCTGGAATAAATTCGGCACGAAGGCCGGTTACGCGAAGAAATTCCTTAACTGATTCCCAAACTGCGGAATCTCTGGTTTGCGTTGTCAACCAGATGTTGGCCAGCCGCATGACATCGCTTGGCTCGTCAGGATCAATGCTGGCAAGACGGAGCGCAGGCAGGAGTTCTCTCGGGATTTTTGCCAGACCTAGTTTGGTTAAGGCATCGAGTTGCGTGGCGAGCGATTCGGCGTTCCGAATCAGATCCAGGTATGCCTGTTCTGTAGGAGCATTATTAATCTGCTCTTCAATATATTCCGCACAAGCCTTTAACGTTTTGTCCAGATCCGTGAAGTGTTGGGATAGAGTGCCAAGAAATTGGATATCCCAGAAGTCCAAAAGCAGGAATAGCTTGAGGCGTGCGAAGGCCTGGCGCCGAGCAATGATGTCCTTCAATTGGGATAATTGATTGACTAATGTGTTGATATCATTTTGTATTTGTTGCAAACGGGACTGGTCAGATTTGATCTCGCTCATAGTCCGCCTGAAGTTTTAACTCGACGTTGATGGTTTCGGTGTGACCAAATTGAATTTGCGAGTGCCCAGTCCGAAATGCGTTAGTCCCTTGCCTTTGGCAATCGGATCCGGCCACGCTGGACTGGCGCGAAATAAACCGCTCGATCGATATCCCGCTGGCCAACAGCACGCTCGCCGGTGTCCTGACATTGGGCGATAAACTGGTGCTGATCGGGATCTATGGAAATAACCACTTCGCCTTTCACACCGTGAGGAAAATGAAACAGCAGGAACGGTTCGTATTCACCGCCCGGCCACTGGTTTTCGAGACGGATCCATTGCTGAGGCTTCCCGTCGGGGGAAGGCTGGACATGAATGGTTCGGGGCTCGAGGGTGTCGTATGACTCGCCTTCCTCAAAGAGGATCACGTGAGTGCGGGTGGCGGCGTTAAACCAGGCAACGGTAAACGGCAAACGGTTGCTGAGGCCTTCATCGAACTGAATCCGAATTCCGAGGGCGGACTCTTTCATCGCCAGGGCGAGGGCCGCTCCCTTGGCAACGGCATGTTTGATATCGACAGGATCCAAATTCACGGACCCGCCGATGGCGTCGGTTGCTAAACCGCTGGTCGAGCTGTCACCCAGAACGGATTCGCGAACGAGGTTTGTCACCAGGGGATAGCGGGAACCATTACCGATGATGAACACATCGTCCACAAGTCCCCCGCGAAAATGGAGTTTGGATTGCAGTAAGGCCTTGCATACTTTCACGCTTTTTTTAATATACGGCTGTACTAACGCATCAATTTCAGCCGCCGTAACGGACACGCCATCGACGATTTTCTTAAGATCGCTTTCTGGGACAGAAGCGACACTTGCAAGTGCCTTCGCGAGGGACTCTGTCAGTGCGGGGGCGTCTCTATCACCGTGTTTCACTGCTTGTGCATAATTCCACAGGTGCAATGTGAGTGCTTTGCGGGCATCCACATCGGAACTTACGGATTGAGGGTCGAAATCCGTGGGGACGAACCTGTCGCATTCCCGCAGGAATACCTCATCCTGGAGGCAGAGGCGAAGCTCAGCAGCTTTTGATGCATTTAGAGATCCGGCTCCCACGGTTGGCAAAGGTTTCAGTGCTCGTCCCGAGCGGCTAGCCAATTGCTGGGCGAGTTTGGCCTTTAGTAACAAAAACACGGCGATGGTGATATCGTCACCACCGAAATCACGGAGTCCCGTGCGTCCCAGAACCTCGAAGGTCAAACTCCCTCTTTCGGGAGAGGCGGCACGGACCAGGGAAATGTCGGTCGTAGCCCCGCCACAATCGTAGACGAGCAAGTAAAACCCTTCCGGGTAGAGCCAGCGAAATGTGTGAAGTCCCCCCGGCCCCTCGAGAACAAAATGTGCCAGATAGAAAAACGCCGCGGCGGTTGCTTCGTCCAGTGCCAGGGGAATCACTTCCTCCCGGCTTGCGTGCCCGGCCGGGTTGAATCGTTCGGCGAGCCGCCAGGCGTTGTAGATCGTGTTGACAACGCGAATGAGCTCCGACTTCATGTAGCTCGTGGGGTAGGTGACAACGACCCGCCTGGGGTAAGCACGCTGGAGATTCTTGAAAATCTGGAATAGTCGGCAGATAAAAAGCTCGGCCGGTCGTTCCGGCGGCAACTCGGCCTGGTAGTCGGCTGGCCTCTGCAAATTCGCCTGTGGAGGAACAGAATCATCAAGTCGCGTTCTTACCGAGATAGCCGCTACCGTTTTGTCTATTGTGAGCTGCCGCTTCGGGCTGACAATCAATCCATCCGAAGGGCGCGCCAACGGTTGCGCGGCCTTTCCAATGGCAAATGTATACCCCTCGACCATCCCGTGCAGTTCCGCAGGATCCGCGAGCCCTAATTGTTCCGCCCACTTTTGGGCCTCCGGACTGGTTGTATCGGTAACACTGTAAATTCGCAGGACGGAGGGTATAAAATCGGCGGACCTTGAAAAGGAGTATGATTGGGGATTATCTTCCCCAAACCTGATTTCCGGGCAGATCAGGACACGGCTCGCCTGAGGTTCTTGATCGACACTCACGGCCGCCAACGTCGTATTGGTATTGCCGAGATCAACGGCGACAACTCCGCCGAACGGCCGCGCGTACTCCGTCGGCTTCAGCGTGAGGCGAATACGTTTTCTAAATACGATCGGTTCTTTTTTCTGTTCATCGGTGCTGCGAAGAATCAGATAACAGTGAACAATAGGAGACAGATCAGGCGAGTTTTCATCTTGGCGATTCAAGTAGTTCAATATTGTGGGATGGTTGGTATCGATAACGAAAGCCATCTTCACGGAATCCTCGGGCCGCACAATCGCGCCAATAAGCGGCGCGCTGCTACCCAGCTTGGGGCTTGACCCCGTGTAGTTACGAAGTAACTCAAGAACTTTGTTTCGGTCTCTTACAAATTCGGTTTTGGAAGGTGACTTCCCCTGCCGATCCGCTGGATGGATCACCTCAGCGCTTCTGATATTGAGGTAAGGCACGGCAGTGGACCAGGCGAGCGTCAGAACCCCGTTTTGACTGCCAGAAAAAGAGCCGCGTATGGGATCCGAAAACCATTCTTCCAACCGGGGAGTGGAAAACTCGTAGTAGACCGGCCCGGTTCCCCAGTACACGTCGGAAATGTTGAGTTGGATATCTTCTTCCATGTCACACAATTTTCGCGCAAAACAACAATGATCCAACAATGATTTATCAAGTGCGAACGATTTCGGACATACGTCTATCAAACTCAGCCATCATTTGCGACCATTCGTGGGGCAAAGAAATGTCTCCACGATTAAACAAATCCAGCGCATACTGGCGGATCAGTTCCAGTAATTCTCTAACTTTGTCGTAAACTCGCAGAGTGAGAAGAATTGCTATCTGTTGTGAAACAACCTGCATTTTTCGAGTCATAACCTCCAGATATTCCTCGCCCGTGTAAATGGGTGCCGAATGCTCGGGTAAATCCTCGAAAGGATTGTGCGCCTTGAATGAGGGAAGTTTTCCATTTATCCAGGACAGGTCCCGTTGATCGCGAGTTGCGCAATCCTCCAAGTAGTCTGCAATGCCGGAATCGCAAACGCCGGGCAGTGACAAGCTCCCATCGGCATGTTCATGCTGACGCAGCTGTTCCACCAGAGGACGGTAGGCTGTCGTAGTCCATTCTGTTCGCAAAAAGGTTTGGATGGCGTTGTCCAGCCGATAAGCATGCATCATGAATTCTTCGCGCAAGCGAGTGTTGCCGCCCTCCCTGGCGATATGATCAACCAACTCCGAACGAAGCTCGAGAGAGTCCCATGTGGCTGAAAGGTCGTTGAAGAACTGGTTAGCGAAAGTCCGAATTTGAGAGGGTGTGATGATGGCGGCCTGCAGGAGTCGATGTCGCCATTTGCTGATCCGCTCGGGCAGCTCACCGAGCCGTTTCTCGTTATCCAACTCCCGGAGATGGCTGTAGAATATTTCACAAAGCTCTGGCAGTCGGTTGCTGGCCTGACGCGCGATGGACTCGCCGACCTGCTTGGCGACCTGATCAACAATCAATCGTCGCAAGGCGCCAATTCCACCGTCCTCACTGAGGCTGTCCCATTGTTGCCTCAGCTCTGGCCAGTCATCGGAGACAGCATCAATCAGTTCATTCACCCGCTTCCGAAAAGTCCCGTCCTCCATCCGGCGACGAAATCCCGCCAGATCATTGGTCACGAAGATGATCTGGCTTTGGGGAATACCTTTGTTTTTGGCGAAATTCTTTATTTGATCGAAAATGTTGCGGTCTTCACGCGTTGCACCGTTTCGGATATTAATATCATCACAGCGGGTGATGACCAGCCAGACGCGACCGCGAAGGTCGTGTCCCAGCACGTGCCGCAGATTAGTCACAATGGTTTCTACGATTCCGCCGAAGTCGGTAGCTCGGCAAAAGACAAAGGCCGCCTGAAGCGTCTTGAGGAACTGGTCGGTTAGAAAGGCATCGACACTGCAATCACCGTCATAGCCGGGAAGATCCAGAAGTTCAAGGGTAGGCGGGATGGCCTCTGTGCTGTATTCAATAATCACCTCGCGCAGCAAAGGAGTAACGTGGGCATCTTGTTGATCCCACGGATCGGGCGGATGTTGCAGATACCGAGCACGTTCTGCAAAGGGCACATTATTAAGGACGATACGGCTATCGGCAATGCTAGAGCGAAACCGCGCATAACTTCTCAGAAATAACGCGAGATACTCGACATCCTTTCGCCGTACCGGTATTTCATTGCCCGATGCATCCGTCCGGGTGCGGACTTCCTTAGTCCAATTTCTCAGAATATCCGGAATTTGTTGAAGTACAACCTCATCCTTTTCATTACCTTTAAATCCGACGAGACGAAGAAGAAACTGGCGTTTTTCCTCAAATTCGGTCGTGGAAAGGAAAACCGGACGAACGCAATGCTTTCCCGAGGCGGACTTGACCAGCCGGGTGATGACGGCCGTGGTGGGAAATCCCTGGCCCACCTTGGCCGGTTCCTCCTCGGTATCGGTCGCATTGAGCACATTATTGAAGGTGCTCGATTTGCCAGCCTGAAATGGCCCCAAAAAGCCGACGCAATATGTTCTCCGGGAGAGCTGTTCCCCTAATCGGGTCAGTGCACTGAGGGCCTTGTTGATCGATTCCGGCAGGTGACCTTCGGGATAGGACTGACAAACGATTTCAGCTAGGTCCCGGGCCAAATTGAACTGCTGAACCAGCCGAGCGCGATGGCCAACAGGAACGAGCGGACATGCCTCTTCCACAAGTTGGCGCAGCTCACCGTTCATGCCCGGCTTCCTCCATTTCGATGATTCCCATTCGCTGATCGTTAACCGATGCAAACAATCTTGTCCAAGAACATAGTCACGGATTTGCCTGGAGTGCCTGCCTCAGGATTCGATCCCAAGAACTCATTTCTTCCATGATATAGAGACGATCACCCCCTGGCGCTTCCACATAAATGGCTTCTCGCGAGGAATTGTTCGGATATTCGAATTCCCATACGAGTATGCGATACATTCTAGGATATTTCTGAACGAGCGATCCAAGATCTTCGATTCGTCGCGCCAGTTTGATGCGCCCTTCAAATCCTGAACCACTTGGGGCCAATTCGAACCAGCGGGGGCCTGGCAATTCCAAAACGGCCTGGTCAGGCGAAGCGGCATTCTTCCGGATAAACTCTGGGAGTGCCACCGAAGGATCAGGCAGCTTATCGATCATGGCGGCGGTCCGCTGCGCCTCTTCCTGGGTCAAGGGAAACAGCATCCAAGCGCGGGAGGGACTCCGCCCAGCAACACCGCTCACACTCACAAACAGGTCGGTGCCAACGACCGTTTCCCCCGTCGCTGCACTGCGGGCATCGATGCTTCCGAACACCAATGTGACGTTGGTCCGCTCGCGAATATCCGTGAATGGATTCGCCACTTTATCTTTATCTTTAACTACCTCGAAAAGCTGCGTTTTATCCCCCACAAAGTCGAGGAGATTGATCACGTAGCATTTATCGATGAGTGGAAAGTCGCCTTCATCGACCTTGGGAGAATTTGGTCCGGAGTAATGAACTCTGTATTTTGCTGGACGACCTTTTTGCTCATCTGGGCGAAATTCATAGAGGCCATTACGGACGGAAATAACAATAAGTCCCGGAAATTGAGCCTTTTCCGGTGGGACAGGTTCGTACGAGACCCACTCCTGGGCGCGTTCATACCACACTTCAAGCTTTTCGATCCAATCGGTTGTGGGGGCGGGGAGACGAATTTCCCACGTCTGAAGTTCGGTTTTTCTCAGTTCGAGTTTACTGGTCAGCCGATTAACCCATCCCTTGCTCGTTGGCTCGAGCATGCGCAGGGTTGCTTCCAGTTGATCAATAACGCGAGGATCAACTTCTCGGATCTGGATAGAGGTACAGGTGCAACCTGCCTGCTTGATTCCCGCCAGGAGCGTTGCCTTGATTCGATCTGACGTCGTTTCCGGATTTGCCCGCACAAGAAGCAGGAGGGACTGGGCGTCAGCGGATCGAGCGGCACTCTCGGTCGAAGCTGACTCGGCTGGACGGGCTGCCGTGGGCGCCAGGCCGAGGAGCATCAGCGCCACAACCAGATGAACCAGGCCCTGTGATGATCGGCTAATCATGGGGGAACTCCAGCTCAAGGAACCTCTCCACTTTGCTCCTAAGAGCTTCTGCCTGTGCCCCAGAAGAATTACGTAACTGTTCCCGCAATTGCCGGAGCCGCTTATTTGTTTCTTCCCACTGAACGGGGGTCGGATCATCCCTGTATTGTGTGACAATCTCGGTAAAACTCTTTTCTAAATCGGCCAGCGTTGCACTTACCGGAAAATTGTGGGAATCCGTTGGAGCAGGGGCGGTCTGCGGAGCGGCCAGGTCTTCGCTGGTGCCCGTTCCTTGCGGCGATTGAGACTGGGACAGATCACTTGCCTGATGATCTGGCGCTCCGAGAATAAGCCATATTGCGAATATTAAAGCGCCTAGGGTCAATAACACGGTGGCTGTAGCGAGACCAATGGCCCAGCCGCTCACACGACGGTGGACCGGACCTAAAAAATGCTGGCTGAGTGGATATTCCCGCAGAGCTTGCCGAATATCGTCAATACTGGTCAGCTCACCGTGGATGATTTGTGCGAGGACAACCCAGATTCTTCTTGCGAGAGGAACGGAGGGGGGATCGGCCTGAGTCTCAGGAACGGTGTCCGGATCGGGAACATCGCGATACGGCCGTCCCAAGAGGGCTGAACAGAAGACTCGTCCAAGGAGGCGCAAATCGCAACTGCTGTCGAACCGTTCTAGCTGTCGCCGGGGGTTCTCCCAAAGTTCGGCCTGTGGATTGACCTTGGGATCAGATTCGAGCCATGCCGGAAGGGTGGGAGCCAGCGGATCGTCCCAATAGAATCCCAGATCGGTAAAACTCACTGTAATCCCATTTTCCCATTCCAGAATCAGGATATTCTCGGGGGCCAGTAAACCGACGCCCTCATGCTGGGCATGGAGGTGTTCCACAAGGTCCAGGACCTTATCCACTATCTCGTCCAATAATCGCAGCGGCTCGGGAATTATTGGGGAGTTGGCAGGGATTCGGCACAGCTCCTGTCGCTGTTCACGAAGTTGCTGGCAATATTGTGCGAGCGTGAAAAGCCGACGGGGCGGATCACGAAGGGGCATTTTGAATAGAATGCGTGACCGAGACTCTTGATGCCAGCGGGGGACGTGATTTGGTAAAGGGGGTGGCCGATACTTTACTCCATCCCGCACGGTGCGCCAGAGGACCAACCCACCCTCCGACAAAAAGTCCAAACCGCCATCCTCCCCCAGAAGCCCGCGTGCCGCGTGAGAAGCATCTTTAGCATTAGTTGCCCCAATTTTTTCCTGCCTCTGTGGCTGACTCATCCCCGCTCTCCGGATAAGAGCCCCGCGAACACCACCTCTTTGTAAATGATACCTCGTCGTCTGTGTTTTGCAATAGGCGGCCCGCTGTCCATACTCAGTACCTGGGCGATGTAGTTTGTATAAAGGGGAGATCTTGCCTGGTCAAAAGTTTAGAGCCACGCGTTGTTGGGCACCATTATACGGGTTGGGCCGGGCCCACTAGTCGTCAACCCTGGGTTCCCCGGGGCGCTGCCCAAGGCCAGCGACCCGTCCTGATTGGGCGCCGCCGTATTCTCATTTTGACTCAGCTAGAACTACCGTATCGTACGGCTTGACTGAGCCTCACCAATCACCAATACGCCGTATCGACGACCTACTTAATAGTTAAACAAGTTATTGATTCAATCCGGATCCTCAGATCCCTGCGATGACATTTTACCGAGTCACGCGCCAGCCAGCTTCGGCCTTTCCGGGAAGGCCAAAACGGCTGGGTCTGTTCTATCGAATTTGCCTGGAATCACTCGCAAGTGGCTGCGGGCTCATTGGCTGGGGGCCCCTAGGCCGGGTTGTCCGTAATGCTAGCGCTGCCCTTGGACGAAGTTTCTCGATCACAGCGCGGAACCTGCCCTGAACCCTTTCCAACGCCATCGCAATCTCTCGCGGGTTCGCGGACTTTTCATGCAGCACAATCGCCGTAATAATTGAGCGCTCTGCATCGTCCATTCTGTTGAGCGCCAGTTCTGAAAAGCCCTTGAAATACCACAGGCGCGCGTCCTCAGAGTTGACCTGCAAACCCATTTCAAAAAGCTCCAAAGCTTCCGCATAGTTCCCTTGCCAGAATAGATGTGTGCCACGGCCGAACAATTCGCTCGACAACTGCGGCAAAATAATTCCTTCCGACGGGCCGTTGGCGGGAGTGTTGACAGACTCATAGGAGACTTGCAGGATCGTCTTTGTCCGGTGATTTCCACTCAATGCTTCGGCTTCAGGGCCGTGAGGGACAAACGCGGCAATCAGACGCGCAACTAATTGCTCGTTATTCCAAAAGCTGTCGGGCACACTTGTGGGTCTGGGGTTTGCGGAAGCGGGTCCGACAGGATCAGACTCCCGTACATAAACTGAACTCGCACACCAATCAGAGCTGGACAAGACATACTGATGCCTGCCGAAGCAGCAGAAAAGGCGACCTAAGAGACACCGATGACCAACGTCATAATACTCGCCAACCGGTGCTAGAGTGAGTGGCCCCGCCAAATTTTGCTCCCAGACGTGACTTTCAGGTTGCGCTTGATCAAAGGTGGCAGGGGGGGACGTTTCTGGCAGCTTTTTAGCTACAGAATCACTTTTCTGAGGCATGGGTGAAGGTGAAGCTGGCTGATCCGGTGGGGACGAGGGGGCTTGTGGCAGCGCTGGCGTGTTCAGGACGACAAAAAAGTTAGTAAATCCCAAGTTCTGGGACATTGTTTCCAACTGGCTTATAATCTTAGCCTTTTCCCCTTCCAACAAAGGCTTGTCTGTCCGGAACAGCAATTGCTTCTTCGTTTCATCGATATCAGCGAGGGATATTGCTTCCAGTAACCCGTCTTGACGCAATCCATTCTCCAAGATTTCTCTGGGGTTGACCTCGATTTTCACTTGGTAATCGGGTTCGGCAACTTTGGGTAGGTGCTGCGCGACGTTGCCCTCGCCCCGTTGCAGTGCACTTTTTATATTCTTTTCAAAAGTTTCCTTTTCTTCGGGAGAAAGATACTTCTTTCCTTTGAGCGTCCACCCGTTTTCGGTAAATGTCTCTTGGTTGAATTCAACTGCATCCTGAATGTCTTTCTTCAGGGTTTTCCACAACTCCGGAAGGTTTTCACGCGCCCTTGCTAGCTCACTGGACTGCTCAGCAGACGAGGGAGACGGTTGTGACGCCGTCGGAGATGAAACCGGAGGAGCGTTTACTGGCTCCGCTTTGACCGGAGTGGTCCGGCTGACGATTGCGAAGAAGATAGCTGCGACAAGTGGTGTCCAGCACACTAAGCGGCACGCCCTCATTTGGTTCTCCTTTCCCGTTTGACCATGGTACATTTGCGACCCACACCGTTCACCGATTCTAATTACCGCGTTTCCGGTTTTCAATTCGAAGATCACTTGTTTGGTGATCTTTCAGTTGCCTGGTTGTCCGGGCCAATTTTTACTGGCTATGCCTCTCGGTTAACAGGGCGCTTATCTCGGAGTTAGTTCCTCGGTTAGGGTGAGGTTCCCGTGTGAATCTCCCACGTTAAATAGATTGTGAAATCGCAGATCCAGATGCGGGGCTGTATGTGGAGGCTTGCTGGGCAGATGCGCGTAGACGAGAAAAGGCGCAGTTTAAAGAAGGGAGAAACCAAACGCCAGCCACGACTGTCACCCCGGCGCCGAGTTACGCAGATTTTTCGATAGCAACCACGAGAAGCACGGCGGCGAACCCGCTGTTAATTCGATAAGAGGACAACGCACTTAGGGCGGGCCTTCAATCGCGTTCACGGATGTCTCTGTAGCTCTCGGCCGGAAAAGCCTCTCTTGTGGCAATGCCGAGCACCTTGGTTCAATGGCCTTTTAAACAGCGAAGATGTTTGGTATGGCCCACTCGTGATGTTTTGTCTCTGTCGACGGGCATGCGGACGTGGGCACGGGCTTGGGCGGAAGCGAAATTCAGCTCAGAGGGACCCGCTCGTCGGGTCCGTTTTTCTATGATGGATGATCCGCTTCCTTTCACCGGGCACGACAAGCGTGCCCCTCCGAATCATTTTTCGGAGGGACCTGCTCGTCAGGTCCGCTTCTGCGATTGGAGGGACGTGCTTGTCACGTCCGTGTATTGGGACTGGGGAGGGACGTCTTTCTCTACACGGAACAAGCACTCTCAGCGTTCACCGGTAGGGGCAATTCATGAATTGGCCCTTCCTGGATCTGAATGTGCTGTACTTGCAATTCATGAATTGCCCCTATCGACATGCCGTTTTGCCCTGATGAACGTATTTTGGGCGCGATTCATGAATCGCCCCTACCAACGTCGGAGGGACCCGCTCGTCGGGTCCGTTTATCAACGTTCGATCATGAATTCCGTTTCAGCGGGGACTGAAGTCCCGCGCGGAAAGCGGGGCTAAAGCCCCGCACTCCATGGAGTGCGGCGATTTATCGCCGCTTTTTTGTGAAGGCTTTAGCCTTCACAATCTCACCATTGATCCGGATGAAAACGGAGTACCGGTCGGGGTGGAACCCGTTCCTCCAATCCATGCAATAGAAGCACGCCTTACGCGGCCCGCTATTCCGACGTCTGATATACCATGCCGCTTCACCGGGCACGACAAGCGTGCCCCTCCATGTTTCGAAGGGACCTGCTTGTCAGGTCCATTCCAGGTTCTATGCGAGGTTTTCGAGGTTTTCCCTTCTATCCGGCATGCAAGGTTTTTCTGCCAGAACATTGTGGCGAAATCAAAAACCCCGTGAAATCCGTCACTTACGTGGGAAATCACGGGGTTTTGGATATCTACTGTGGATTGAGGCTGTCGGGACTCGAACCCGAGACCTACGGATTAAAAGTCCATTGCCCGATTTTCTAAGTTACTGTGGAACAATCACTTACGACCACAATTTTCTTTGGGTGCACGCCGGGGTGCACTACTTTTGCGCGGGGAATGGAAGAAACTTCACCAAAACCCGCTGTTCAACGCTTTAGCCAACTGCGAACGGATTGATATTCGGCCGGATATGGTGTACAATTGGGCAGTAACCTAGAAAAAACGGAGGTGCGGTTATGCGACTCGTGTATGTGTGCAAGTATTGCGGCAAAGAGTTAACCGATTGGGATGTAAAGCAAATGGCCGAATCTGACTATCGCGTGGTCACTGAAGAAGAGTTGGCAACCCTACGCGAGGCGCGGTCAGACAAGGAAGGTCCTGCGTCGAAGTGGGCGGGGCGTCCGGTCATTTCGGCTAACGTTATTTCCGCAACTGTTCGGCAATGGAGAGGGCGGTGATGTTGCAACGACTGAATTCGATTCCGTGCCCGGAATGGCTTGACGCCAAGCTGAAAACACGCGTCGAAGCCTGGAACCAACGCCTTACTGAATTACAGCAACGCGAAGCCGAACTCCGCGAAGCACAACAAATATTGATCAACAAACCAACGGCTACGCATGCCAACAAGCTGGAACGTGACGCGGTCGAATTTGCCACGGCTGTTGAGACATTGATTCGTGACGGCCGGGAGCTGCTGGAAGAATGTTGGCGAAGCGGAATGGCGGAGCGGGACCGACGACGTGAGCAACTGAAGGGCACAGTCAAACAGCATATTAAGGACTTGGCCGAATCGCTGAACGTTCCCGTCCCCGATCGAGAATGGGACCCGGTGTACGTCAAACTGGCTGACGTAGTATGGCTGA
>Ga0078972_1000705_pt1 | contig 137640 bp, 154 predicted proteins | sample YelNatPaOPGAMG01_FD_67568 | JGI IMG/M metagenome (GOLD analysis project Ga0078972, IMG submission 67568) | Hot spring thermophilic microbial communities from Obsidian Pool, Yellowstone National Park, USA - OP-RAMG-01 (SPADES assembly) (version 2) | ecosystem: Environmental > Aquatic > Thermal...
AAAAGCCATGGAAATCATGCGATTGTCCAATATGTAAAAGTATAGGAATAGAAGTTGTAATTTTTAGAGGAAATAATCGAAATAGAAGAAGGGGGTTTCATAATACTTACGTCTTCTACAAAGTACTCAAGAACTCTGAACTTTGGCCTAAATTTATCGCAAAAGAGCAAAGCGAAGAAGAAAATATACTTGCAACTCTTAAGAAAGGTGAAAAAGTACTTGTCATTACAGAATGCACAAAAGAAAAACTTGGTTACGACTCTTCCGTTAAAGTTCCAGCTAAGCAAATGTATCAAGGAAGACTCTTTAAAGCTATTAGAAATTATTGTGAAAAGATGGGATTTGATTATGTGATAATATCTGCAAAATATGGTCTACTTCATCCAGATGATGTGATTGAAGGATATGAGATGGTTTTGAAGACGAAAGAAGATGTTGAAAGGGTACGCCCTCAAGTTGAGGAAAAATTGCAACCAATCCTTGAGAAATACGATAAGGTTGTTGTGATAGCTGGAAAACGGTATCGTGAAGTTCTAAAAAATCTGTGGGATGAAAGATTTATTGCAATCAAAAGCAAAGGGTATGGAGACCTTTGTAGCATTGTTAGTAAAGCAACAGTTCAAGAAAAATCCATTCTCGACTTCGTATAAACCAATAAACCTTTTAAAATCCTTCATGGAAATTTCAGAAGTCCTATCAAAATATTGAGCGAACTTCAAGAAGGTATAGAACGTTTATGCAAATAATGAATGCTGTGAGGTCAAGTATGAGCAATGTTTAAATAAAAAAGATTTCTCACGGATGATTACGGTAATTTCTTTAAAAATCTTCGAGAAAAATGAGAGGATAAAACCCCTTTTTGAAACCCTTCATATATATCGGTTCTTAACTCATCGCAAGATGCTTCAGTCTCTAACCATTTTAAATTTAGATTGAGGTTGTAATAATTGGCATATTTTTTAATATCGTCCAAAAAATCAAGTTTACCAAGATAAACCAAAAATTCAAATGGAGAAAATATTCTTAATACAAAACCCATGTATGAAAAAATAATGTTACTACAAAAAATAATGTCTTTATCGCTGGAGACCAATACGGGATGTATTCCTTTGTTTTTCAAAATGACGGTTGACACTAATAAATCTAAGTCTTCTTTGGTTTTTGTAACTTTTACCCAATTCATACAGTTAAATAACTTGCATATGAATTGTTTAGTATCTTCATATTCTTTATGAAAAGCTTCCAAGTCAGAGAAAAAACTGAAAACAAGTTTTTCCCAATTTTCTCTTAATTCTTTTAGGACATCTTTGTAAACTCCAAAGGATCTTTCTCTAGCTTTAAGATATACTTCCTCGGTGACTATTAAATTTTGAATTTCAAAATTGTTTGCAACATACTCTTCTAAAATTCCTATGTCTATTTGTTCATTGATCATAAAATCCCAAAATGAATTATCAAGTAAAACTACTGTACGAGACCTGTTCATTTGAGCTCATTCCTCTTAATTTCAAACTTAGTTTTTTTATCAATTCTCGATCTTCTTTTATTTTTCCAAATAATTCCTTGTTGATCTTAATTTTTTCACCTTTTCCGAATTTCTTCCACACGATAAAAGCTGAATATAAAAATTTTGATATTTCATCGTTGAACTCTCGTAGCGAAATTCCTTCTTTGTACCTTCTTAAAACGTCTTTTATAAATTCCTCTAAAACTTCCCTCTCTATAATTGAAGACGGAGTTACTCCAGCATGTTTAACATTTTCATTAAAATATTGAATTAAATCTTCAACCTTGCTAATTAATTTAAACTCTATTTTGCAATCTCCAACTCTACTCCACACGGGCGGAAGTAGTAATTTTTCAACCTCCTCAAAAGTTCTTAAGGAGAATATTAGAATCAAGGTTAACCTTTCTTTACTTTCATCGAATATTCTTCTTATGAAGTCACTAAATAAGCGCCTTTCTGTAAAAGTAGCTGTTTTTAATTTTTCAAGTTCATCTATCCATATAGTTATGCGGTTGTATGAGACTAGTAATGAATTAATCAAATACGCTATGATAAAGGCTGCTTCAGAAATTCCAATACTACCATATCTTTTACTTTTTAGATTTTCTAGAAACTTATATTCTTCGGTATTCTCTACCAAATCAAAGTAACTTCCCCCAGAAATTAAACTTCTTTGTTTTAAAACATTCTTGGAAAGCGTGGTTAGAGCTCTAACATGAGGTAACCTGAGTTCCTTTGTTAACTCAATAAGTTTCTTAAAATTTATTTCCTCCATTTTTGGTAAAAGGCCGGTTAATATCTGTCTATAAACAGAGATACACAAATCCCCAGTTCGTGAGGGTTCTGAAGCGATAACTGAAACACTTAGTATTTTTAGTTTTGCCTGTTCCCCAATAATATCTCTTAAAATTTCTTGTTGAATATTTTCATTTGAAAAGAATCGACAGGCGTAAGTTTTGCCTGTTCCGAGCTCCCCCCAATAAACATAGATTCTGCGAGTTGGTGCCAATAAATCACTTCTTTGGAAATGAAGTATGTTTTCCAATACTTCATTAAGATCTGCCCAATGTTCAACTTTCTCTGGAGATTCTTTAGGAAATGGATCAAATTTAAAGCCAAATTCCTTTAAAATTTCCCACTCTTTATCCTTCATATTTTATGAAACCCCCTTCATAAGACGGATCCCAACGAAACACTATGTTTTTTTGAGGAAGTATTTTCTCCATGTATTTTATTAAATCGAATAGATTTATAAATATCCCGTATTTAACTATTAAGTGAAGCCGGCAATAGTAGATGATGGGTAAAGCAGAAAACACCTTTTTATCTATTTCACTTTGACAATAGACTTTTGTTTTCTCAAAAGACGCTTCAAAAGATTCTGCTATGATTTTGTCATCTGCTTCGCTTTTCAAAACCGACTTATTTAATAAAAATTGAGCATAAACTTTCAGTAAATTTTCAGTATATGATTTTGCTGATGAAATTTCATTTTTGAATTGATTGATGTTAGCTAGTTCAAAATCTCCTTCCTTGGGTTTGTGAGGTATAATTATATCTAGATCGATTAACCATTCTACATGCGACTTAACAGTATGATCGTCCAAACTATGCTTTCGTAAAAAGTGGTAGTCAAAGCGATTACCACTTAACTTGTAAATCGATTGAAGAATCTTGGCTAAAGTATCAAATTTTTTTTTGAATAGTAAATCAAAAAAGGAAAGTTTTTCATAAAGAGTTAAGCTAAAAGGATTTTCTTCATTCATAGGAAGACTTGCAAATAAAGCAGAAAATGATGTTGATTCAACATAATTCCCAGAAATTTTCACCAACCCCAAACCATGTGCAACTAATATGTGATTTCTGGCAACTGATGGTTCTTTAAAGTGCCCCGTGCATCTTTTGTAAGAATTTAACTCATTCTCCCATTTTTGTGCTTTCTTTAAAAACTCTTCAGTTAAATCATTTATTTCATAAACTCTCTCTTTCGAAACTATGTCACAGAGCATCCTTAAATAAGCCAACCTACGCACTTCCCTATAGGAACTTTCCCTTTTAACATCCGAGAGCATTTTTAATCACGTAATAATGCTGAACTCATTAGAGTTTTTTCATAAATGAAGAAATTATGGAGTGATAGCAACACAGTTGATACCTCAGTAACACCTCTTCTCCTCTCACGCAACTCAGAGATGGGGTGAGTTATACATATGGGACAATGGCAGTTTAATCTTTTAAACTCGTCTATTTTTATTTTACCTCCATTCTCTAAAAGATAAAGTTTGTTTTTTGCAAGTTTAACATGCATATTTGTGTCGAATGTTTGGAAACCTATGCGAAGCAAATGTCTCATTTTTGTGTTTGTAATCCCCAATCCATGCAAAAATACATCTTTTCCTTTTTCAGAACGAAGTTGTTTAAAGATAGTTTCACCTATTGGAACTACAAGTTCTAACGGTAAAGGAATTAAGGACCCCACAGCGAACCCGTCAAACTCCTCGCCTATTTCCTCTTCAAAATCGATCAATTTCCCTATGTATGAAATACAATTTTCTAAATAACAGTTAATTACTTTATTGTTCAAATGATTGATTTTCGGACCGAAAGGATGAATAACGGCAAAAAGTAACGAATCGAATCTTCCGTTATCTACTAACTCTGCCTTAGTTTCCAGGGCTGCTTTAACGCATTCCAGGTTGAAGGTTATACGTCTTTTCTTTTCTTTCATGGACATTTTGTTTGGTTCCCTAATAACTCTATCTAAGGTTAAGATTATGTCCGGTCTCATTTTGACTTGTAATTGCAACAAATTTCTTTGGGTACTTGAGGGATTTTTAATCGAAAAACCTTTATTAAGGAATTTTGAAACATTGGTTTGTGAATCTAAACTGAATCCACCGCTATCCAACATAATTAAGTTTGAGTTAAAGACTGGTGTTTTAACCTCAGTGTATTTCAGGTAATCATGATACGCTGCGAATTTTTTGTTTAAAGAATCTTTAATTTTTTTAATATACATTTCCCTTTGCCATGCCATGAATCTTCTTATTCCCATTTCTAGAGATTTTTGTATTCTTTCCTTTGATGACATAAGTATGTCAAAACAACTAATAAGCAAATTCATCCTTTTGTACCAATCATTAGAAAATAAAAGTAATTTTAACCACTGATTGCCCCACATTGAATACGTGGCAAAAAGCTGAGGCGCTTTAATAATAAATTCCTTGCCGTTTACTTTTCCTTTCCAAATGCTTATTGGTCCGCATGCGTGCTCAGTTTTTTCAATCCTTTTGAGCATAAGGCACACCCAATAAAAATTTATACCTATCACTATTTATACTCCATTAAGAGTTTATACAAAAAGAAATAAGAGTATTGAAGAATTACATTCTTTTTAAAGACTAAATTTAGGCGATGTTATGGAAGAGTTAACCATAAAACAAGCCCAGAAAATTGTTAACGAGTGGATAAATCAGTTTGAAGAAGGTTACTGGCCTCCTTTATCGATGTTAGCCAGTCTAGTAGAAGAAGTTGGAGAACTAGCCAGAGAAATTAACGCAAGAGAGAAAATAAAAAAGAAAAAGGAAACAGAACCTGAAAAAGACATCGGTTTAGAAATGGCGGATGTATTATTTAGTTTAATTTGTTTGGCAAATCATTACGGAGTTGATTTAGAGACCAAATTCAATGAGGTTATGGAAAAATATTCTAGAAGAGATGCTAATAGATGGACTAAAAAACTTTGAAAGCAAAAATTAATACAGTTAAAATATCCGTATTTTCTTAAAGACCTTTGGATTTGGTGTTTTTAAGAAAACAAGGAAATTCCCAAAAGTCTCCTTCGTTTCATTTCTTATCTTAAGAATAGTTTGAATATCTTTAAGAGCGCGGTCAAAATCTTTTTCTGAATTCTCTTTGTTGGAAATATTAATCCAAACTTTCAAATTTGCACGTATATCGGCTAATTTCATTACACTATCTCTTGCTCTCCACCATCCTTCATCCACTTCAACAGCTAATTCAATTGGACCTTGTGACAGTTTCCTTCCTACGTAATCGATTCCATGTGCAGAGTACTCTTGAATAAATGGATACTTTCCTTCCCAAAAATCACGAATCGCATTTACGACTTTATCATGAGCGGGTGCTTTAACTCCTGGAGTTCTATCCCTCTTCTCAAAATCCTCAGACTTGAGTTCTAATTTTTCAATCAGCGCACAAATTTCATCGATCAAGTTTTCCATAGTAAATTCGCCTTATTTTTAATTTTGCTCATATTTTATTAATTTTTTTTAATTCTAAATAAAATTGCCTTACGTTATGATGAGCTCTACTTCCGTTTCTCCATCCTTCCCTAAAAATTATTACATCAACTCCTACCTCTTTACAAACAGGACAATCACATTTTTCCCAAGGTCTATCTTTCAAAGTTTTAACGTAGCGCTTTCTTAAAACAGATAAAATTTTATCTATCTTACTCTTTTCAACACCATCAACCTCCAAAATTTTCCTTTCATAATCCAAAAGCTTATTCAACGTATACTCCATCGAAACTTCCTTTCTCGCATAACGATACATCGTTTCCAAAGTTTCCTTTTCTAGTTTTTCTAACCCTCTTCTGACCTTCTTTACTCTTGTTAACCTGATTCTTATTGCGGTATAAGACCTCCAAGGATTAGCAAAATGATAGTTATGTTCACCACTTTCCCAAGCTTGTCTCAAAGGCGCAGCTGTATCAAAAGAAACAACACGCTTTTTCGTCAGAAAAGGAATTAAATGTAATCTTGCAAAACCGAATAGATGAATTTTAATTTGATTTCTACGTTGTGTTGGTAATTTGTCAATTTCCTTGTTAACAACCTCAACTATTTTAACAAGTTGAGAAGTCGGTCTTCTAGCAATACCCCCAATCCCAACATAATCGTAACCCATTTTCAGAATCTCTCTAGCAGCTTTTCTATAACTTTCTAAATCCCAACCCTGAATTACGCCTATAATCTTAAGATGGTTAAACTTCTCTTTCTGAAGCAAATCCATAGTTTCTCTTGCGTTGTCAATAGTAATTTGCCATCGCTTTTTCTTTTCTTCAAGGGTTAATTCTCTTTTGACTCCATCAACGTTGATTGTTTTAAAAATGCCATGATCTAAATGCGCACCTACATGAATTTTCAACCTCACATAGTACTCCAGCAATTCTCTAACAGTATAAGGTGGTTCATCTTGATTCTTATACAACCAAGCTCCAGAATCTCCAATAACAGGTCCCTTCCACCTTAAAAAACTATGAATTCCTCCATGCTTAACAATACTTTCCTCAAGCTTGGGCGTAACGTAACCTTTTGAAAGAAGAATACCATCGCAACATGGAAAAATCTCCCACAAATATCGGTCTTCTGGTTCTTCGTCCCAGGGAGTCCAAACAAAGTAAAAATCCATGTTTATACCCACGTTCAAAATTCGCATTCATCACATTTTTCTTGTGAACAATAGTATCTATCTAAATCCCAAAAGTAATCGAAGGAAAAAGGATCCTCCTTTAATCTTTGATAAACATCCTCTAACTTACCAATTTCCTCAAGCTGTTTTACCCACTTACTATTTCTCCATTCATTCTGAAGATGTTTTGCAATAAGATCGAGATTTGATGGATCAATGTTACCAATGCCCATACATCTTACAGTATACATGATGAATTTAGAAGCTATTGTGGGTCCAATACCATGGATATCGTCAAGCATTTGATGTAATCTCATCACATCATAAGCAGAATTCATGTTGTTCAACTGAAATGCGACTTGTTCTATTTTTGAAGATATTTCCTTCATTGTTTTTGCTGTTTTTATCCTTTTAGCCAAATCCAGATAACTTAGATGAAGATTTTTTACTGTTAGAGTTTTGAGAATTTTATTTAATTCCTCTTCACTTAGAGATTTTACCTTATTCAACTCTAATAATCCGCTTCTTTTTAAAGTTGAAAATACTGAAGTAGGATTATTAATATCCCAAACAAGTTCGTATGGTGAATATGGTCTTCTATCAAATGAAACTAATACTAAAAACTGAAAGAGCGCGTTTTTACTTTTAAGAAGAGTTTCTTTGGTAAATCCCCATCCCGCGAATTCATCAATGATATATTTGACTTTTTCATTTTGGAATTTTCTAATAAGAAAAGAGGCTATTTGTTCTGGTCTGCGATTTACAAGCCTAGGACACTTTTTCATCGTTTTTCACCGTTATTTTACTTTCTTAACGTTGAAACCTAGTTTTTCAAGTATAGGTCTAACTTGAGCTGATCCAAACTCGTTGACTGAAATGCCTGTAGCTAGCGAAATTAATCCTTTTACCGGGTAATGAATGCCTTTTATTTCAACAACCCAATCTCTATATTTGAACTTCTTTATGTTTGGATCCGTAGTTGCTTTAAGTATTTGGTCCCTTGAAAGCGTAACTAGTCTTCCAGCTATTGTAGCTTTAATGACGCCTCTTATTTCAGCAAAAACCTCAGGAGTTATAGGGGAAGTAATCTCAGTCAAAGGTTCAACGAGATGTAAGTGCTTACTAATCTGTCCATCTTTTTTAACATAAGTCTTAAATTCCCTCACAATAGTTTCCAAACGTAAGACGTAATTGCATATTTCTTCTAATTCTTTTGTCTTTTCATCTATGATTATAATTAAGGACGGTTCTTTTTCGAAAAGTCTTGTTAAGAAACTATGAATTTCTCTAGACTTCACCTTTTTCTTAAATGATTCGTATCTTGCAGTATCGCTTTGTATTTCTTCATAAATTAAATCAACTATTTTCTTGCGACTTTCAGGATTTTTTATTCCACTCATAAACTTAGAAATTTGTTTAACTATGTGATCATGAAGATCGTGTTTAGATAATTCAATTTCAACGATAAACCATGATGGTTCATCGTTAAAATGTATAAGATAGCCATCTGGTATGGAACCCACTCCACTTTCTGACATTATTTTCTTTTTTATATCAAAAAATTCTGAATTTTCGCCGAAAATTTCCTTTAAATGGTCTTTCACAGTCTTCTCAAGTTCCTCTTCTGTCTCTGGAATCCAAAGTTCGTACTTTTCACCGTTTACGATTACAAGGGACATAGTTATCCCATTTTAAAGCATAAAGTTAAAATACCATCTAAACAAAGTGGGGAAAGTTTTCCAACAGATTTTTCTTTTACGCATAAATTCTTCACATCACATTTTGGACATATCTGTTTTTTGATCTCACTTATACTTAGATCAAGTAAACATTTATTCTTTAAAACCTCATAAGCAAACTTAAGATACTTCCCTTCCGCGATTCTAGGAACTTCATATTTAGCTCCTTCTAATCCTTTCTTCAAAGTCCAGAATTCATAAAGCCTCCTATAACCCTTTGAAGAGTTACATTCTTTACAAACAAATATCACATTCTTTTCATCATCTGGCCCATTAAAACATCTAGGCAATAAATGATCAACCGTTAGGTTTGTTTTCTTTCCACAGAAAATACATTCATCTTTCTTTTCTTTTTCTTTAACGTATTCTCTTATTTCGTCCCAAAATATTTCACCTTCTTTTAATTGTTTAAATTTTTTCATCACAAAACCCCAGTTTCTTTTCCCAAATCCAGCTGACTCTGAAATGATTTTAGCATATTGCCAAAAGATTAAATCCTTGACTGTTTTTACAGCTGGAGGTGGCATCTACCCACCTTCATTAGATTTTAAGAATTTTAGAACCCTTTCTTCAGCATTGTCCGTTTGAATCACTATGGGGATGTTTTTCATTCCAGTAGCTACTGTACTGTTTAATAACCAAGTACCAGCTTCAAATTCAATCGTTTGCAAGAGGATGTTTTCATCTACGTTATATGATTCCCTTATAACTGAACGATCACTACTATAAGGCAAAGTTCCTACAAAGTAGGAGTGCAATTGCGCAATTATCGAAGTATTAAGGTATCTAACTCTTTGAGAGGCTATACAAACACCCATGTTGTATTTTCTACCTTGTCTAGCTAAGTTCTCAACACCTCTTGAACTCAGGTCAGAACCTGGTGAATCCCTTGTTTCTCTTGGAATAAATTCATGAGCTTCATCAAAAACAAAAAGTATTGGAAAAGTACTAATCGAAGGATTCCTTTTTCTAAGGTACAACATTTGACTTAGAAGATCAAATGAAAATTCTCTTGCATTTTCGACGTTAGCTGAACTTATTATAACAAGTCTCGGTCCTTTTTCATCCAAAAGCGAGTTTGTTAAATCTTGTAGGGAAATAAGATCTTCACGTGTATACTTTTTCCCTTCAATTTCTTGACTTTGTTTACATTTGGCCAAAAGAATTCTAAAAGTAGAAGGAGCTTGTTCTGCATATCTTGTGAAAACATCTTCTCTCGATTTAATCAGTTTATCAAGTCTTTCTTCTACTTCTTTTATTAGCTCTGGGGTTACATCTTTGTCAAAGTATTCTCTAAATTCCATTTCCATTACATCCAAGGCATTTTGAGCAGCTGCGCCGGCTTTCTCCAATCTCGTTCTTAGACTCTCAAAAAGTATTGCAAATTTTGGAGGAGCTATTCCTGATAAAAGCTTAACTCTTTTATTATCTACAAGAGTCTTAAGATGTTCTTGGTACTTGTTTCTAAGTTTCTCTAGAGCTAATGGAATAACAATTCTGTAAGTTAACTCATGAGGATCTTTTGTAAACTCTTCCTCGTCTATGAAAACTATTCTTGAATCTTCGTTGATTAGCTTATCGATCAAGAAACCCGGATATTCTCCAGAAACATCGAATATAACAACTTTAGCTTTTTTATCATTCTCTAGAATTTGATGTATTATTGTAGCGACTAAGTTACTTTTTCCACAACCCGTATAGCCAAAAATTCCAAAATGGTACTTGATTAATCGATCGTACCTTATTCTAATTGGAACGCTCGGATCTCTGAAAAGCCTACCTATTACTCCAACAGACTCTTCTCCTAGACCTTGAGAATACATTTTCTCTATTATTTTCGGATTTAAAATGAAAACAGCTTTTCCAGGCATTGGTTTGTTTATAACTTTTTGGAAGGCTAAGTTATTTTGGTTGTCCACTAGAACATCATAACCGACTGGCGCAGCTAAGCATTCGATATAGGTTTCTTGGTAAATGTTTTCCCTAATCTGGGTTGTCCAGTCCTCACTGGCATGCTTTGCAGCTTCAAAAGTAAAACTTGGATATCCTCCTTTTCCTGTAGTTTCTAAACCATAATGTTTAGGCATAACTCGAGTTACTTCAAGAAGAGTGTATCTTTTCGTTTCTTCTCCACTCAAAAAGTTCTCAATGCAAACTAAATCCCCTTCTCTTACTTTTTCCATTAGTTCTTTGAAGTATGGAAAAAAGATTCTAGCCTGATATCCGTCTTGAACTGGTTCGAGCGAAACTAAAGTTCCTTCTATACCTTTAACAAAACTTTCCTCACTCATTTGCCTCACTCCTCATTCTTTCATATTCACTTCTTACCTTTCTAAAACTTCTTAATAACGGATCAAGCAATTGTAAAGCTTGTCCACTATCTATAATTTTCCTCACCATCTTCAAATATTGTTTTGCAATTTTATCAGCTTTAAACAAAGGATCAGGATACCCTAAAGATTCAGGTATCGCGTTTCTACAGAGGTGAAAGAGTAACGTCATTATCAAATCTTGAACTGGGTTTTCAACATTGTTGTCTTTGAAAATTCTTGTCGTAACAAGACCAGCTTTTCCTGCATAAATTTCAATTTTTTCGTTAGAAGGCCAGTCATATTCTGGATAAAATAATCGTTCCACCACAAAAACGTGACTTTCCACGTTTTTCTTTGGATTACAGAAGAGTTGGACATTACTCTTTAAGAAAACCCTTTCTGGAGATACTATATATCCTTTAACCCCCTTTATAACAGGTTTATCTCCTTCAAACTTTGGTTTGCCTTCCGCTGTTCTTTCAAAGTGTAATGTCATAAAACAAGAATCGTACTCTACAGTTGACCAGGGAGCTTTTATTTCATCAACAGTTTGAGATAACCTTTCTAGTAACAATCTATCAGTCCAAAGGATTTTCGGAATTATAGAAATGTCAACATCATAAACTTTGTAAAGAGCTAAAATCGGAATGTAGTTATTTATCAAGTAAGAAGCTGAAGTATCTTTGCATATCCCGATTACGAGGATTTTCCTTTCCCAGGCTAGTTCAATCAATCTTCTTAAACCTATAGAGATCAAAAAATCTACGTCGAAAGAACTCAACCAAACAAGTTTTCCGTCCTTTTCTATTCTAAGCGATCTCGGATCTTTTTTGATGAATATTCTTTCACATTGTTCCTCGAATAACTTAATACAATCAGACCAACTATTTGGGTTTGTAAGTTTAATCTTACCGTTTTCTCGAATTATTGTCTTATACTTTTCTTCCATCTTCTTAAGAATTTCTTCAATTTCAGGTTCAGGCCATTCAATTTTCTTTTTCAGTTCATCCAAGCTTATGCCATTTTGGTTGTCTTCAAGAACCCCAATGATACGATAAATTAAAGTATACTTACGATCTGATGGGACGTCAAGAATCTGATTTTTAGGATGAGAACTAACAACTAAGAAATCAGATGACCTGAGTTTAGATCCAGATGACAGTTTTACTCCTTTCATCTTAACTTTTCTAGAAAAAATTTCAGTAGAATGCGAAACTGAAGCTTGTGTACCGCTTAAGGATAAATCCAGAAGAAGTAGTTTTAAGTTTGAATTTCTGACAACTTCTCTATATGCAAGATAAATTTCCGCTAGCTGCATAACTTTATTATGAATGTTTGAAAGGTCTATTCTATATTCATCATCCAAAGTGCCTTCAACTTCGCCCTCCTTTCCTTCAACTCTTATCAACTCAGAATAAGGAACTGGAACATAAGCCACCATGCAAACGTTCTCATCAAAATAATCGCGGTAATCTTTTGTTAAAAGTTTGTCTTTCCTCAACTCTATCTTCCCTCTAACTCCAAAAGCTCCACCAAAAAATGTAACGTAACCATTTCCCGCATCTTTCAAAGAAGTACCATCAACAGCTATAAAGTCGAATTCCGTGGTCCCCAAAAACTTTTTACAAAATTCAATGGTTTTATCAGATATTCTTTTTTCAAAAAATCTGATTAAATTTTTAAGGAATTGCTCATAGAACTCTTGGGATTCCTTTAACCTTTCTTCTGATTCTTTCATTAGGTCTTCGACAGAGGATTTCAAAGATTTTGAGAGAAGTTGAATGTTTTTAGTTAAATAAGACATCTTCTACCCCAATTTTTAATTCTAACCTTAAGTTCAAAAAGTTAACACTATAAAGATTTTTGTAACTTTCTAGTTTCCTCCGGATCCTGATCCCCCAGACCCGCTTGAACCACTTCCCATATTACCACAACTTGACCCATTTCCAGATCCTAAACTTGTGCCTAAATCAGTAGAACTTCCGAAATCAAAACTAGTATCGCTTAATCCTAGTTCAGAAGAAACTTCACTTTCAATCCCTGAATTGATTTCAACGTTCGTATCGTTAGTGCCTAAATCAGAACTTAAGTTTAATTCTTCATTAACTTCAAGGTCGCCAACTTCATCTGAGTTCAAATTTTCGCCTTCGCTTAACGCTTTTGATTCCTGGGAAAACATTTCAATATTTTCAGCTATTTCATTATCTTCTATTTCAAAACCAAGATTTTCGTCGTTTATTTCACTTTGCTTCTGCATCTCTAAAGATGCTTCATTTTCTTCTTGCATATGTTCTTTAAGTTCATTCAGTTTTTCGGAATAATCATGAATGGCCTTTAATGCATTGTATTCTCTTGCAAGCTGTTTAGCTTGATTTTCTAATGCAATTATCTTGAAGTCTTTATCCCAATCATGAATCGAAAAAGGTTCAAGTGACGGAAAATTTTCTTCTCTTTTTTCTAGAGTTTCCTCTTCCTTTTTGTTTTTTCTTTTTATTAATTCTTTGATTTTCTCTTTAATTTTATTTTCTGCCATATTAATCACCTTCTTCTGGAATTCCGGAAAATTCCGATCTTTTTCCTGATAAACTCCCTTTTTCTATGGAAATCTTCTTTTTGCCATTTTCATCAATAATTTTTATGACACCTTTCCTTACCAACTCATCTCTGATGTTATATATTCTTCCAATGCTTGGAATTTTGTCTTTTAAGCTACGAATTAACTCCGAAATTGAGGGGTTTTTAGGATTAAAAGATTCTAAAGCTTCCAAGAATATGATTTCTTCTTGAGAAAAGTTAGATTCGTACCGATTTTCTAAATTGAGTAGTTTTCCGATGGTTTCCAAATCTTTCCGGCTATTTCTAGCATTTTTAAGTTCATTTTCATCAACACTAAAAGGATGAGTTAGTGTGGGCCTAAAACAAACAAAGTAGGGTTTTCCGTAATCTGAAAATTCTACAAGTCCAACCCCACTAGGCAATTTTGGGATAAGCTTTTGATACTCGCTTCCGTAACTTGTCATTATTCTATTTAAGTCGCCTTCATATCCAGTTCGCATTTGTATTTTAGTTGCTGTATTTCCTCTAATCGCAAGTCCACCTGGTAAATAAGCTGCAAAATCCTTTACCATTTGTGTAATGAAAATTAGAGAACAACCATACTTGCGCAACTCTCTTGTGCAAACTCCTAAGAAGTTAATGGCTTTATGAGGAGCGTCCTTTTCCCTTGGAGCTAACTTATGAGCTTCCTCTGTTACAACAACCATTTTAACACTCGTTGATTCCCTTTGACGAGAGAAGTATTCATAGATCTCAGAAACTATTTGATAGACGTATTCATCCATTTCCTTTAATTCCATACTCTTTATCAAGAAAACAGAAAGTTTTGGTTCCAACAATTCATCTATTGAAAATGAATCTTTTGACGTAAAGCATTGAGTTTGAAAACCTCTTGCGTACTCAGTTTTCATTCCAAATTTTTTATAAAGGTTCAGCATGCTTGGATCTTCACATTTTTTACCAAATCCAGTCCATTGACTTGTTGGATCTATTACAACGCAAGGAATTTCATGTAACAAACAACATTCAACAATTACTTTCGAAGCTATTGTTTTTCCACAACCAGTCTCTCCAGCTACCATCATCATTCTTGGTAATTGCTGGTCAATGTCGAAAAGAGCTAGATGTTCAGTTGGGTTGAAATTATTTCCAGCTATTAAACCGACAAAAGCTAACCTTCTATTTTCAGAAAACTTAGGAAGTTTTTCAAAATCAGGTTGTGGAATGATGTTGGTTGTTTCATCCCAAATAATAGACCTTCTTAATAAACTAGCCACAGCTTGTATTATTGAAAGGTTTCTTTGTACTTTCTTGTTTTTAAGATGTAGGTCCTCTGTCAATGAAGTAATAAACTTATCCCTAATTTGTTCGTAAAGTGGTTTAAGTTCTGGATAAGCCTTGGAAAGAATTGAAAGATAATTTGGGTTTAGGATTGTATTTCTAATTAAAATCAAAGAGGGGATATTAAGTTCTTGAATAATTAAGTGGAAACCTTGCCTAGCTCTTTGTTTAATAATTAAATCGTAGTCCTTCAAATCTTTCAAGACAAATTGAACAGCTTTTTCTATCGCGTTTGTTGAAACATAATAATATTGAGAAGATATTGTGATTAAGAAACAAGCTCCGACTCCATATTTTAAATAAGCTTTTATTAACGAAGCATAATCGCTATCTTCAGTTATAGCGTTAGATAATATTTCCCTCAATTCTTGAATTCTAGCTTGAGAGAACTTTTTGGCTAGAGAAATTTGCCTCATCTGTTCTTTTAAGGAAGCTCGTGAAAGCGATAAAGTAGGGTTGTCGGAAATTTCAGAGTATCTGTAATTTAAATCATCGAGTATTAAATCTGAAATATTTCGCAAAAATTCTTGTTGATCTAATTGTAATTGAACGTCTGAAAGGTTAGACTTTATTTTTTCATCAAAAAATGTTGGAGCTAATTCTGTTAAGCACATTACCTTCATTTCCAGTGAATGAAAAGTTTGTTTAAGGTAATCATAAAGAGTTCCTAAGTTCCCGATTCTTGAAGTAAATTCTACAGGATCTGTTGTCTCAATGATTACGTAATGCTTATTCCCTTTGACAAGAGCTTGCTCTCCTAGATAGATTATTTCGATTTCGCCTTTTACTGAGTCTTCCCAGTACAATTCAGACTTTAGGCCATTATAGGAAAAGTTTCCTATTATCTCCATATTACTCACCAAAGAAAAAGGGGAATTGAAAGGTTTTTATGGATGGTTTAGTAGTAATAGTCTTCCCTTTTCCCATTGTAGTATCGAGTAGCTCTTCGTTCTTTTGGATAGACTCTGATTTTTTCGTAACTTTCGTAAGTTTCTTCTTCATCTTTTGACTCTGATTCTCTACCTCCAATAGCCGCAGCTGCCAACATGCCGAACAGTAGAAGTAATGCTTCCAGCATTTTTAATCCCCCCATTTTATGAAGTTTCTTTCGGAATAGTCGAGAATGATTTTTAGCGCGTTTTCGTAGGAATCATAATTTACTGAGATTTTCTTGTATATGTCTATCCCAAGGACTTCGATCTTTGTATCATAAATGAGGTCGCCGAAGGTCTCCCTAACCTTGCTGAACCATAGTGGTTCTTGTTTTTGTCCGAGTATACACTGTTGTACTGACATATTATTCCACCTTTATTTCATAACCTTTAGGTTTGCTCTCTGCGTCTTTCTCGCCTTTTTTGACAATTTTGCAAAGTTCAAGAATGTTGAGAATTTCTTGGACAGCGCGTTTGTACGCACATTCTTCACATTGGTCTTTTTTATTTGATTCCTTGCTCGTAACTAATTCTATTGGAACATTCATTATCTTGTTTATCGAAGGTATTAATTCAAGAGCTCTTAAGTTGTTAGCTTCGACTTCAAAGTCCCATCTTACAAGACTTTTATTCTTCAGTCTTTTTTCTTCATCAATCATTCGGTTTTTGCCTCCGTTATTGCATAACCTCTCTCACGAATTCTACAACTTTTTACAATGACTTCGTTGTGCAATTTGTTGACAATTTCGGCATACTTTGGTTTCTCTTTCAATTCCTTGATCCACTCAAACTTATCCCATGACATTTAGACCCTCCATTACTGGTAGGATTCAACAGGAACTCTTCTATGCAGAACTGGTGGTACAATCAGCGATGAAGCTAATTGTGCTATGTAAGCAGTTTCATGTGTCCTTGTTGCGACATGGATGTGGCTTAGACTTTCTACTATTCCCTTAATTCCTTCCATTTCCCATGGTAATTCAGGAGTTGGCGCATCAACCTCGGTTATTTCTGTTCCTGTGCTTCTGATTCCTCTTGGGCTAATAATCAACGACTTATCCCAGAAACTTGCGACTTTTATCTTCATTCGCTCACTGTTATTCATTGCTGACCCCCTCTTACAACAACTGGCGGTTTCCCTAAGAGAAGAGAAGCTAGTACAAGGTCCGAATTATCTGGTTGAGGTGAAGCTACGCACTGCATAGCTGTTTTTACTACATCAAAGACTGCTGGTTGATCTAACGGACTCCATGAAGCCATTATTTCTTTTATTTCCGCGGTAGCTAACTGTGCATCAGAACCTCCTACACTCATTCTCTTTGCTAATCCACGTCTAAACCTAGCAAAGATTGTTCCTTGAGTTTGCTCAGGTACTCCGTTAATAATAGCATCCATGAATACTCCTGAATTCTCGACTATAACTTCAGGGTCGTCTAAAGGTATTCTTCGATTTCTTTCTGTTCTAATTGTTGTTGACATTTTCCTTTTTACCCCCTTATTTTCCAAGAGAAACTTTAATAATAATTTAAAAATTCTTTGTTATTTTTTCCCGAATTCCTTTTTTAGACTTGAAATAATTCCAAATAAGCGAAAGAAATTTAAATTTTTAGAATTATTTCATTTAGGGATAATATTTCCAAGAAAAAGAAAGAAATAATCTTAGTTCATAGCTTTCACCCTTTTGAAAAATATGCAATAAGAGTAGGGGAAAGAATAAAGGAAATATCTGATCCATCCATAGAAGTAATAGGCTTTACTCCAAAAAGTATAGGTGATGATTTCTTAAGCCAGAACCTAACTGAACGAATAAAAAGAAATTGGAGAGGCGCAACCGAATTAAGAAATTATATCAAAAGTTTATACGAGAAACCAGACTTTGTAATAGTTCTTCATTCAACGCCAAAAAGTAAAACGGGTCAATACGTTATTTTTTACCCAGCTTGGAACTTTAGACTTGAAAAAGTTATTTTAGAATTTGAATCTTATTGTAAAAAAAGAAATATAGAGTTAGTTGGGATTGGGGATTCTCCAGCAAATTATGTGGGCAATCATTCTTCTATAATAGATTTCAATGAAAAAAGTTTTAAAAACGAAAAGGTTTACGTTTTAAGCGAAGAAGAGGGAGTAAATTTAACTTTGGATTTTATAAAGTGGATTAAAAAATATTATATCAAGAGATCATAATTAGGCGAACTATAAGATTAATCGTACTTTCAATCTTAGTATAAATTTCGATGCCGTATTGTGTGATTCTAACCTTTTTAACATCATTAACCTCGTCTAAAAATTCAAAAACCCCATACCCTACCATCTCATGTAAAAATTCGTATACCGTGCTAATCTGTTTTTTAGTTAAACGTGCAAGTTTATAACCACTTAGACCCTTTTTGGGATCTTCGGTCCATGTTTTATAAACTTCATGCAATATTTTCATCTTCCAAGGTTTGGAAAGAATTCTCTCTATTACCTCCAAGTCTTTTCTCAACTTTGTTTCTTCTCTCGATTTAATTTCTTTAAATTGAAGATTTGTGCCCATTTGCCCACTCATAAAGATCGAAAATTATTTAAAGTGGGCACAATAAAAAATGTTGTTACAAAATGAATGGACTAATTCACAGTATACGTCCACGGAATTAAAGAAGAAATGGGCACGACAAAACGTGATAATTCAAAAAATGTCGATGATTTACTATCTGAAATACCTGACTACGGAAGTTACTTTAAAAAGTACAATAAGATTGACGAAAGCTTTTACAATAAATTCAAGGAGTTGTACAATGAACTACTTGCATCTAAAAAGATGCTAAATGAACTACTCTATAATTATGAAAAGATCTTGAATGATACGGATTTTGAACATATGAGGAATATTCTTTTATCCCTTTCCTATAATCAGGCAAATTATTATGCTGCTCTACTGAGGCTTTATCAAAGTAAGTTAGATTATGTGGATATTTATTCGTTAAAGGATGCATTACGAAAACAAGATAGGCGTTGCATAGAAAAACTTCTCACCGGAAACACAGATTCAAAGGCTTGGCGAAGAGGGAGTCCAAAAATAGGTGAGATCTGTGAAAAATGTTATTTAAAAATCGGAAAAAGGAGAAAAGCTTGTTTTAAACCAAAGGGGTTTTTTGAGTTCATTTCAAAGTACATTTCCCAGGTGTCTTCAATACTTTTCATTATGGAGAGGGCGGCTATCGAGATTATAAAAAAGACAAAGTATGACCTCAAACTTGCAGAAGATACTTATAATATGTATGTCCATATTGATAAACTCACTTCTCAAGAGGTACAGATCCCACCTATTTTTGAACTTCCAGATTTTTCAACATTCCTTTCTCAGATAGGAAAAAAAGAGGACGAATTATCAGAAGATGAGATAGAAAGGTTGAAAGAGGCCTATGAGGATTTTAAGGTTTTTAAAAAATTTGCCGATGCAATAGAATTACATAGAAAAGCGCTTCGCAGGTTTACCGTTGAAAAATACAACCCAAATAGATTACAGGAACTAAAAAAACAGGTTGAAGAAACTCTAACCATACGAAAGGGAATGGTGAATCTCATTAAAGGGTGTAAAAAACTATTGTCCACAAGTGACAAATTTTTTATCGCATTTTGGACGGAAGGAAATACAGAGATTTTCAGAAAACTTTTAGATGTAAGTAACATAGTGGACAAATGGATGGAAGTTTTAATTTCTCTACTTGATGATTCGATATTTGATTACGAGGTAAGACACGCTAGAATTCTTGGCATTTCCGTTCTTGGGATTAAACCGTTTTTAGATATTAAGAACGAGCTTGAGGAAAAATTGCAAAATAAACTCATAGACGAGGAAGAATATAAAAAAAGAATTGAAAAGTTATCTAAGGTTGTTGAGGAAGTTATTGAAACCGAAAATCAAAATCTTAAGAGTATGATAGAAACATGGAAAAGTGGCACTCCATTATTTTTTAAGACGGAATAAAACAGCGTTCCCTATTCTTCTAGAAACTTCAATTTTACCTTCAGCTTGAAGAATACTTACATATTTTGATGCGGTAATATCAGAAATTCCAACTTTTTCGGCGATTTCGGTAATTGAGAGATCACAAGGAAAAACCTTTTCCAATTCTTTAATTATTTTCTCTTTTATTTCTTTGCTCATAAGCTAAACCCTATGATTTAGTCTTAAACGATAAGGATTTATATTTAACTGTATTATTAATATTAGGGATTAGCCCTAGGGATAAATCCTAAGGCAAAAGTGAGAGAGTATGGAAACAATATACAACCTCAATGAAAGATTAAAAAGAATAGTGGAAACTATAAAAAATTCTGAGGAAATTTCTCATCATAATAAAGATTTAATTATCAAGTTCCATGATGATTGTTTTGCCGACGGTTTAAGCGTAGCTCGAGTTCTTTTTTACATGAATCGCCTTTGGAACATAGCTCGATGGGTTAATAAAGATTTTAATGAAATGACTGAGGATGACATTAGAAAACTTGTAAAAGAAATAAGTCAGATGAAGTATAGCGATCAAACAAAATTGGATTATAAGAAAGCGATTAAAAAATTCTTTAAATGGTTAGATGGTGACGATAGAAGGGTAAAATGGTTAAAAACCTCATTCAAAACAGTTAGAGAAAAACTACCAGAAGAGCTTCTCAATAAAGAAGATGTATCAAAACTAATAAAAGCCTGTTATAACGTTAGAGACAAAGCTATGATATCTATTTTATGGGAAAGTGGTTGCAGAGCTAGCGAACTTCTTGGGATGAAAATAAAAAACGTTCAGTTTGATGATAAAGGCGCGGTAATAATAGTTTTTGGAAAAACAGGTTCAAGGAGAATTAGACTTGTCTCTTCTGTTCCATATCTATCAAATTGGTTGGAACATCATCCTTACAAAGATAATCCAGAAGCTCCGTTATGGGTAAGTATAGGAAGCAAGAATCATGCTGAACAAATTAAATATCATTGCCTTAATGCTAGATTAAGAAAAATAGCTAAGAGAGCCGGAATTCAAAAGAAAGTAAATCCTCACATGTTTCGCCATTCAAGAGCTACTGACCTTGCAAATTTACTTACCGAGGCTCAAATGAAACAATACTTTGGTTGGACTAAGGACAGTAAAATGGCAAGCATTTACGTCCATCTTTCTGGAAGGGATATAGATGAAGCAATTTTAAGAATTCATGGAAAATTGAAAGATGACGAAAAAACCTTACATGAACAACCTAGGACTCAAATATGTCCGGTGTGCCAGTATGAAAATGCTCCAGAGGCAGAATTCTGTTTTAGATGTAGAAAACCATTGAATGTTAAAGCTGCTTTGGAAATGGAAGAAAGAGAAAAGGAACTTTTGAAATTAATGACTCCGGAAATTATCGAGCAAATGATACAAAAGAGGGTCGAAGAAATATTAGCAAAATACTTAAAAAATTCGTTGCAAGGTTCGAACGCAAAAAATTAAGGTGATGGTATGAAATGCGGTTTTAAAAACTTGCAAGAATTGATGGAATACATAGAAGAGGAAGCTCAAAGAAGGGTTAGAAAAATTCTAAGAGAAGAAGAAAGCGATGAATTTGAATTCAAATTAAGTGCTCCGGGCGGGATTTGAACCCGCGTCTCCGGCTCGAAAGGCCGGAATACTTGACCGGGCTATACTACCGGAGCGCTGGGCATCATGAAATGTTTTGACTCGGATAAATTTTATTCTTTTAAGGCTGTTTTTAAGCATTCTTCGAGGCTTGCTAGTTTTACTTCAGCCTTATTCATGGTTGGCGCGTAGTGAGCTGTTTTGGCCGAGTTTGTCATTATAGTTTTTATTCCAAGCTTGTCTGTCCAAGTGACTACGGCGCATGTGTCCGTTATGATTTTGGCGCCGCTTGCTTCGATCTTTTGCGTGTAGTGTTTAGTTTTTTCCTTGACGTGCTGGCTTGTGCAGATCCAAAGTTCTAAGTCTGCTTTAACTTTTCTGTTGCCTATTTTCTCTGCGATTTCACGGATTTCCTTTGAAGAGCAGTGGGGGCAACCTATGAAGACAAGGTCGGGTTTTGGCGTTGAAGCTGTGGTTAACTCTTCGATAGTTTCCTTAATGTTTCTGGATTCCACGGTTATTTTCTCTGGTGGCTTTTGTTTAGTTTCGGCTTTTGCATTTTCAAGGTGGAACATGTTGATCATTCCAGTGGAAGCCATGGCTGCACCAAGCTGTTTAAGGTTTTCCAGCGTGGGTTTTCCCAAACCAGTTATAAGTGGAATTTTGTCCTCTAAAATCTTGCCTAGAAATATTCCAAGCGCACCGTAGTCCACATCTTTTTCCAACTTAGCCTTAACTTCCACCATGATTTGGGGTTTACGGTTTTCAGCCCTGTGGACGCCGCAGTCCGGTGTTTTGCCGATGATTGCCGCTGCGAGGGCGCTGGGTCCACCTTCACGGTTTGTCCAAGCACCCAGAACAGAGTTTGCGTAGACAACGGCGGAGGATTCAGCCCAAGCCATATGAACCCCTTTTCTTGGCTTTTTAATGTAGTATGGCGTGCACGTGTAGGAAGTTTTAAAGCCCATTTTCTCGAATATCAAGCAAAGCTTCAACTGGTTTTTCACAAGGCTTTCCGGAAGCCTTCCAGCTAGGTGGGATGGATCCAGTCCTTGAGGGTTTAAAGAAGCTTCAACAACAGTTTTTTCGCCGGAGTTTGCCAAAACCTCTAGGAAGTCGGTGGGCGCGTCGCCTAAAGTTTTGTAGGAGACCCCTGAAACATGGGCTGCTTCTATTGGAATAAGCCTTGAAGCGTTAAAAAGTTCACCAAGCTTCACGAGGATTCTCATGCAAACCTGTTTCGCCCAACCATATTCACCATCGTAGATGCGCTCCTCCTCCCTCGTCAAATACACCCGCTAGCCCTCCGTCCCTGCAGATTTCAAAACCTTAACTATGCCCTTGTAGGCGTCCACCTCAACCAATTCGCCTGTTTTTATCTGACTAACGTCCACCCCGTCTATCATGGGAATATTTGCTATAACGGCTCCAACCACAATCACGGGGTCTGCCCAACGGTTTACTATGGCCTTCGGCGCCAACCCCTTCTTTGCCAATGAATAAAGCACATAACTGCCAACCGTTGAGCCGCGCCCATGGGGAAAACACAAGACCTTGTCCTTTACGCATGCTCCATGAAGGTCATGATTTCTTTCAACAACTTTCCCGGTGGCTGGATCTACACCGCCAAGGAAGCTTATGGGCTTTTTGGAAACTAGGGCCTCTGCTATGCATTTTCCTTCAACGATCCCCCGCCCCATCAAAACTTTTAGGCTCTTCATCTGATGCGCCTCTTTAGTATGATATTTTGGCTGAAGATGGAATTTCTCCGAGGACTTTTGAGGCGGCTTCAGCCACCCTGGAACGGTTCTTCTCATCCGTGTAAACCCTCAAAATGTTTATGAAGCCTTTTAAAACCTCGAATATTCCGGAGATTTCGCTGAGACGCCTAACCTCCTTTTTGCCATCCCTCGTTTTGCTGAACACGGGGATTTCCATGGGCTCCACGAACATGGACTGGTGGTAGGGCACGCTTGGAACCGTTGGCACGTCAATTATTATAGCTTCGGGTTCAACCTTTGCGTTTTTCGCTATTCTGTTCCTTATCTGGTTGCGGAACTCTTCAGCGCTGAAAATATTTGAAACGGTTTTGTCCTTAACGTAGAAGGTTTGTTCATAAGCGCATTTTAGCATTCTACGTCTTTCAAGATTTCTAATTATTTGGCTCGATTTTTCGCATTTCTTCAGCATAGTCCAAACCGTGTAGTCGTCCATAGCCAAATACTCCTCAGGCGTTTTAAAAGCGGACAAGCCCAACTCTTCATCGGCCTTTTCAAGGGCTGTGGCCAGCATTATTTGGGCAGCTCTTCCAACCCGGTGGAAATATATGCTTTTGAATGACTCGATTCTGGCTATTATGAAGGATTCGAGAGTTGAAAGGGCCCCTATGTCTACGGCTAGGTTACCTTCAAAAACGTCGAAGGTGTGAATCAAACGGAAAATGTCCACGAAACCGTATTCGGCGCCTGTGTGGTATGTGTCCCTAACGACGAAGTCCAGTTTGTCCACGTCGATGTAGCTTCTGATTATCTGGTTTAGGAAGGCTTTTGGGCTGGCTGGAAGCGAGCCGGCAGCAAGCTCTGCAATGTATTCAGGTTTGTGTCCAAGTTTTTCTAGAACATCTTTCAGCTCGCTTTTCCTGATGAGCCACACCGTTAAGTCCTCGTGTGTTTTGTTAAGCTTTTTTGTTAGCAGGTGTTCAAAGACATGGGAGAAAGGTCCATGTCCCACGTCGTGGAGAAGTCCTGCAATCCGTACAGCTTCCACATCTTCTTCATAAACCATTTGGGATATGTTTGGGTTCTCAACTACTTTGCCAGCGAGATACATGACTCCTATGGAATGTTCAAAACGTGTATGGTTAGCCCCTGGATAAACGTATTCGGCGCCGGCCAATTGCCTCAATCTCCGAAGCCTTTGCACCGGATAGGAGTCGATGACTTCTTTTTCCCGTTCCGTTATGTAGACGTACCCGTAAACGGGGTCCTTTATTTCACCCCAGTAGGTTTTAGGCATAGCCCATTCTCCAAGACGTGGATCAGCAATTATTAATTGAGGTTTCCCTTTATAATGTGTAATGTCCGAGGAGGATGGACTTTGAGTAGACGGGGTTTCTTTGTGTGCGTAGAGGGCTTGGACGGTTGCGGTAAAACAACCCAAGCCAAAATGTTGGTGAAAACCTTAGGGAAAATGGGCTACAAAGTCGTCTACACAGCTGAGCCAACTAACGGTAAAATTGGAAGATTTATCAAGAGGTACTGCTTGCATGGAGCTAGACGAGTCGCCATCATCGTGGAGGCTTTGCTTTTTGCAGCCGACCGCTATGAACACGTGGAAAAAGAGGTGCGCCCCGCACTGGAAAGTGGCGAAATAGTAGTTTCAGACCGCTACGTTTATTCTTCACTAGCCTACCAGGGGGCGGCTGGCTTAAGCCTCGACTGGATTCGGAGCATAAACCAGCACGCGATAAAGCCGGACTTAGCAATATACCTCGACGTTGAGCCTGAAACAGTTGTTCAGAGGCTCAAACCCAAAAAATCTGTCATGGAAAACCTCGAAACCCAAAGAAAAGTTCGGGAAGTGTACATGAAACTTGTTGCAGGCGGGGAGCTTATCAAGGTAGATGGGAGCTTGTCGAAAGAGAAGGTTGCCGAAGAAGTTTTATCCCTCGTCCTGGAACGACTAAAGGGATTTAAACAGTCCTCAACGCTTTCCTCGGAAAAAGCTCGTTAACTTTGTCCACAACAAGGTTGATTAGGTCTTCGGGCGAAATGTGTCTTGGTCCCCTTTCGTGGAACACCTGCACTTCCACAATGTTGGCGCTGAAAACAAGCCTAAGCATGTAATAGTCGAATTTCAATGGCCTGGTTCTATTTTCCCTCCGTTTATAATACCGCACGGCGCAGAAGAAATCTATGACTTCTAGGGGTGTCCTCCTCAACATTTCTAAAGCTTTCTGAGTTTCATCTTTGTCCAGATAATTGAAGGTTTCCCCCTCTGCTATACCGAACTCCAAGATAACGGTGCATTCGGGTATCGACGGGTTCGCTATTGAGTCTAGGCTTAAATGTTCACCGTTAAGTCTATGTAAAACTTGTATTACGGCTTGCTGCAGCCTTTTCCTTGAAACGGTAAGAGCAAAGCGTTTAGCTCCATGAACGTAAACTGGAAAGTTTCTGTAAAGGCCAAACATCAGTGATGCGTCCAAACATCTAAACCTTTTTAGCCCTTCTAACCTTCTCCAAGTTCTCCAGAAGTCCGGAGAGGGCGGCGCCTAATTTTTGAAGCTCTTCCGCATCCGTTTCGTTCACCATTTTCTCTTGGATCTCTTGAATCTTAGCCAGCAAGGTTACCTCTAAGTTTTCAAGGCTCAAGGCTCCTGTTATCTTTGCCACCTCCCTTTCCTCCCTAACAACTATAACTTTCTTATCGCATTTAACACACCACAAGTCACCGCTTTTAAGCTTAAAAATCGGTGAGGCACACACTGGGCAAGCGAGATCCGTAAGCGTTGAGCCTTGGCGAAGTAGGTCTGCCATACGTTTGATGCATTCCTCGTCGGATTTCGGTTTTTGCGACATCCACTATGCCTCCGAATAGGTAAAGGTGTAAAAGCCTATATAACTTGATTACCTTGAATATTTGAATCTGGTGTGTGGTTGTCATGGTGAGGAAGAAGAAGATCGAGGAATATGAAGAGCGAATTAAGCGGGCTTTAGCTGTGCTGGCTGAGGTTTCTGAAGACACAACAACCCCGCGTAACATTAGGAGGGCGGCTAAGGACTCAATGGACGCTCTTCAGACAACCGAGTTCACACCCGCCGTTAGGGCTTCAAACGCAATATCTATTTTAGACGAGATCTTACAAGACCCGAACATGCCGCCTTACACGCGGGTGAAACTCTGGAATGTTATGAGCCTTCTTGAAGCCATAAAGGACTAACGCATGGTATGGTTCAAATGCAACCTAAAATTGCCAAAAACCCTTTTCGCAATAACATTTAGACGTCACTTTGCGTGTTGGTTAGGTGAAATACATGAAGGTTTTTCATTACAGTGAAGTTGAAGCCGAGGAAGCCTGGGAGGAAGGCGCCTCAAAACTGAGGGGTTAGATGGCTCATCACAAAAGAAACAGGCGCCCCAAATTTCGCCATGAGGCTTTTCGAAATTGAGCCAGGGGAACACAGCCCGCTCCATGCCCATCCATGGGAGCATGAAGTCTTCATCCTCGAGGGCGAAGGCATCGTTGTAGGTCCGGAGGGCGAAAGGAAATTTAAGCCTGGCGATGTCATCTTCATTCCTTCAAACGAAATACACCAGTTTAGGAATGACGGGAAACGAGCTGTAAAGTTTCTCTGCTTGGTTCCCTTCCATTAAATATGTAGGTTTTACTTGGTGTTTCCAAGCTCGCTAAAGATATATGCTGGTTATCACATCTAGTTTTGGGCTTTAAGAGGTAAAAACCTTGAAGTATGACGTGATAATCGTTGGAGCAGGTCCGGCTGGGATATTCTCAGCCCTCGAACTTGTGGGCAACTCAGGCCTTCGTGTGTTGATGCTTGACAAGGGGCCGGACCTCGAACAACGGAAATGCCCGGCGAGTAGAGGTTTTGGTTGCATGAAATGTGATCCATGCGGGCTTCTCTGCGGATGGGGAGGGGCCGGGGCCTTCAGCGATGGCAAATTAACAATATCCACGGAGGTGGGAGGCTGGCTAAACCAGTATGTTTCAGAAAAGGAGCTAGCCGAACTGATAAGCTATGTGGACAGCGTTTACCTCCGTTTTGGAGCGCCGAACCACGTTTACGGCGAAGACCTAGAGAGGGTTGAGGAAATAGAGCGGAAAGCCTCGCTAGCCGGGTTAAAACTCATACCGCAAAAGATCAGACACATGGGGACGGAGCGGTGCGCCCAAACGCTTCGAAAAATGCGGCAGGAGCTTGAAGGTAAAGTGGAAATAAAAATGAGAAAGGATGTTAAGGGGCTTCTGGTGAAAAACGGCGTAGTGGAAGGTGTTGAGACAGTTGATGGAGAAAAATTCTACGGAAGATATGTAATTGTGGCGCCTGGAAGAGGAGGCGCTGAATGGCTTCAAACAGAAGCCCAAGCCCTAGGCTTAAAAACCCTAAACAATCCGGTGGATGTGGGCGTAAGGGTCGAGGTTCTAGCGGCAGTTATGGAGGAGTTGACAAACGTTCTTTACGAGCCGAAATTTGTCTACTACTCAAGATTCTTCGACGACCAGGTTAGGACTTTCTGTGTAGCTCCATATGGCGAAGTGATATCCGAATCGTATGACGGCGTCCTAACTGTGAACGGGCAAAGCTATGCTGAAAGAAAAACGGAGAACACGAACTTTGCGATCTTGGTTAGCACCTCCTTCACGGAGCCCTTCAAAGACCCCATAGCCTATGGAAAGTATCTTGCAAGGCTATCAAACCTCCTAAGCGGCGGCATCTTGGTGCAGCGGCTTGGCGACTTAGAAGCGGGCAGACGCTCCACGCCGGAAAGAATAGCCCGAAGCATCGTAACTCCAACATTGAAAAACGCTACACCCGGAGACCTCAGCTTTGTCCTGCCATACCGCTATTTAGCCGACATAAGGGAGATGCTTGAAGCCTTGGACAAAATAGCCCCAGGTATCCACTCGAGGGACACGTTGCTCTACGGGGTTGAGGTGAAATTCTACTCATCGAGGCTTGAACTTAGCAATTCTCTGGAGACAAAAATACGAAACCTCTTCACCATAGGAGATGGAGCTGGAGTCACACGGGGACTAATTCAAGCCTCAGCCTCCGGAGTCATTGTTGCGAGAGAAATCCTTAGACGAGAGAGGCAGAAGGTTCGGAGAAATGTCAATAGTTAGGGAGTTGAGCTGCTCCTATTGCGGGGCCCCCATACCCTTCAAGCCAGGCGAAATAATCGCCACTTGCAGATACTGCGGCTACACGGTTGTCATTGAAACTGGGAAAGCATTCACCTTTGAGCATTCCATGCTCCTAAACAAGTACAACCCTTCAAGTGTAGAGGAGCCTGCGAGAGATTGGATGCGCTTCGGCTTCCTTAAACCATCAGATTTAGCGAAAAAGGCGGTGTTTGTGGAGAAGACTTTGATGTATTTGCCTTTCTGGATAGTTTCCGTTGATGTGGAAAGCCTTTACAGGGGCGTTTTTGAGCGTTTGAACCCTCCAGTAGTGAAGGAGGGCAGAATAGCCAAAAAATACGACTGGCTTGTTCTTGCAAGAAAAGTCTCAGACTTCCCGACAAGAGAATACGATGTGCCCCTTGAAGGCAAGGTCCCCTACGACTTTAGGAGAATTGAAGGGTTTGCGAAAGTTCTAAACAGCGAAATCGACAGAGAAGAAGCTGTACAAATTGCTAAACAGCAAACAGTCGAACACCACCGCTACCTGGCACAGCAGGATGTTGACAGAATCATAGAGATGAGGGACAAGGTAAAGGTGAACCAAACAGTATACCTCCACGCGCCAGTCTGGCTGCTGAAATACAACTATAAAAACAAGGTTTACACTTTATGGTTAGACGGCGCCACAGGCACAGTTATAAAGGGCGAAATCCCCCAGACAAAAGTTGGGCTCTTCTAGCTGAGCTTACTCTGAAACCGGCATAAACATGATGGCTGGGTCTTCATGAGCGAGAAAATAATTGGACGGGGAACATGGTACGACAAGATGGCTGTGAAAATCATTGAAAGAGAGCGGAAGCTTGGCAGAAGCCTAGACATGATTCGAACCGAAATGGGTTTGGGGGCTTCCGGCTTTCCGCACATAGGAAGCCTAGGCGACGCCGCCCGCTCCTACGCCATAACGTTGGCTTTGAGGGATCAAGGCTACCGTTCAGAGCTTATAGCCTTCTGCGACGACAAAGATGGACTGCGCAAAGTGCCAGCTGGACTGCCGAAGACCCTTGAGAAGTACCTTGGCTTTCCAGTCACGGACATCCCGGACCCATTTAAGTGCCATGACAGCTACGGCAGACACATGAGCTCGCTTCTGCTTGAAGCCATGGACAAGTGCGGCATAGAATACCGCTACATGTCCGCCAAAGAAGCCTACGAGAAAGGCTTACTCAACAATGAAATCCATACAATACTCTTGAACGCTAAAAAAGTTGGCGAAATAGTCAAGGAAGAGGTTGGACAAGAAAGGTACGTGGAGGTTCTGCCATATTTCCCAGTCTGCGAAAACTGCGGGAGGATATATACAACAAAAGCCACGGATTATCTGCCTAAGGAAAGAAAAGTACTCTACGTCTGCGAGGGAATGGAGATTAAGGGCAAATGGATTGAAGGCTGCGGGCATAAGGGCGAAGTTGACGTGACGAAGGGTTTAGGGAAACTGAGCTGGAAGGGAGAATTCGCCGCCAGATGGAAAGCCCTAGACATTAGGTTTGAAGCCTACGGCAAGGACATAGCCGACTCCGTCCGTGTAAATGACAGAATAAGCCGCGAAGTGCTGGGCTACGAGCCGCCAGCCCACGCCAAATACGAAATGTTTCTCGACAAAAGTGGAAGAAAAATTTCAAAATCAGCCGGCAACGTCTTCACGCCTCAAGTATGGCTGAGATACGGCTCATCTCAGTCGCTTATGCTCCTTCTGCTGAAGAGGTTTGTTGGAACCCGCACCATAGATGTAACAGACATACCAGCCTACATGAACGAGCTAGACTACTTGGAAGACGTATACTTCGGAAAGAAAACAGTTCCAGACAAAAAGGAACTTGCGAAACTTAAAGGCTTATACGAGTTCTGTTGGCTTTTGAAACCGCCGAAAAAGCCAAGCATTCACGTTCCATACAATATGTTAACATACTTGGCAAAAATTGCACCAAGGGGAAAAGAAATAGAATTCATAACTGAAAAACTCCAAACCTACGGCTACCTACAGAAAGGGCAACAGCTAGACGAAAACCTAAAAAAACGCATAGAATACGCAATAAACTGGGCAAGGGACTTCGAAGAAATCCGCGAAACAACAGTAACCCTAAAACCGGAAGAAAAAGCCGCCATAAAAGAACTAATAGAAGCCTTAAAAACCGAAGAGCAAGCAGAAAAAATCCAAAACGCCATATTCAACACAGCCAAAAAACACGGCATCCCACCCGCAGAATTCTTCAAAACACTATACACCATACTTATAGGCACACCCCAAGGCCCAAAACTAGGCCCATACATCGTAGCCATGGGCAAACAAAACGTAATAAACGCCTTACAAAGAACCCTAAACCAGACCTAAAAACCTTTTATGCAATCTCCCATTTATCAATAACATGGGCCCGTAGTCTAGCATGGATTAGGACGCTGGCCTGCGGAGCCGGAGATCCTGGGTTCAAATCCCAGCGGGCCCGCCTTAAAAAAGCCTCTTTCGCCAGAAGCAGCCCTTTACGGGCTGATCTGTCCACTGGCCTATGGGACCGTCCCGGGACCGTCCCATGGCCGGAGACAAGATAAGCGAGTTGAAGAAGCGTGTGGATGAGCAGTGTAGGGCTTTGGGTTCTTTAGCTTCAAGCATGGAAGGCGAAGATAGGCTTGGGCAACTGTTGAGGCGGGTTGAGGGACGGTGTGAGGCTTTAAGCTCTTTAGCCAGTGGCGGCGGCGTTTCAGGCGAAGGGTTTGTTTTAAGCTGGCCTGAAACTAGAAGCCTGTTCCTGGAGTATTTGGAGTTCAAACGTTACGAGCCTGCCAACGCAAAAAACATGCTAAACTACCTGGACAGGTTTATTAAGAAGCCTATAACTGCTCCAATGGATGTTATGAAGCTGTTTTCGCCATTAACTGCTGGGCAGAGGCACCATCTCAACCGTGCCATGCGGGCTTGGTTCAGGTGCCTGGAGATTAACAGGCCAGATAGGCAGTTTAAGGAGTTCCTTGACAGCCTTAGAAGGGCTATTCCAAAGGACGAGGTGGGCATAGACATTAAGGTTCCAGAGGAAGGACAGATTATTATGGATTTGAGGCGTTTAGCTTCAGACCCGTTAAAGTTTCACTGATCTTGCAGAGTTGAGCGTTTTTAAATTCAAAATTAATCTAAATAAAAGTATAGTCAACTGTGAAAAATAATGTTAATAATGGAAGCCAAGATTACCTTTTGCATTCTCTGCATAAGGGTGTGGTTTGGATGGTTGTAAGTAAGTAATATGCAGCAACCCTTTTTTATTTGTCAACCTTAGCCCTCTTAGCATCCACAGCAATCACACTTTCAAACGGGCTTCTAACACGCCTGCAGGCTGGACAGAAACCGCTACGCCTAACAGCATCATCATGCTTGCGGATATGTTCAACAGGAGTCCTTGTTGAACGTCCAAGCCTTTCGGCAATCTTCTCTGTGCTTAGAAGCTCCTCAACATATAGCCTTATGACTTCTGCGTGTTCACTGTCTGACAAGGTTTTAAACGTGCCTCTATACTCAGCCTGTTTAGGCACTTCTCCATATTCCACTTTCAACCCTACACTTGCCAGAATGTTTTCACGTTCACGTTTATGCCATTCTGGATATGGAAACTGCCCCAAGCCTAAGGCTCCTGTCCTAGTCAATATTATGAAGTATTCAGGTGACATGCTTCTGACAACAGCAGGGTTGAAGAAGCTGTAAAGCCACTTTAAATCATCAGCCAACCCAAGCAAGCCTTGACTTTTCAACACAAGATAGTCAGCCAAGTTTCTGATGTCAACGTCTATGGCATAGTATCTAATGCTGTCCAAGCCCAAAGCCAGCCCTGCATGTCTAGCCTCACGAATCAGATAAATCATCTGGCTTTTAGCGAAAACCTGGTTTTCACAAACCTTCAGCCTTGAATAGTAAAAGTTGGCTGCTTCACGGACGATAACATAGACAAGCCTGCGCCAGCTCAGCCTCTTATAAAGCATGTCTGTGATTCTGGCTGCAAAGTAAAACTCCTGATCCATGTTGAGGTAAAGGGGGCTGGCTGAAACAATAATGTCATAGTCTTCCAGGTCTTTTAGGCTAAGCTTCAGCCTGTTTGACTGGAAAGCATGCTTGAACATCCACGTTTTCTCCTTTAAGCAGCAGAATTTTCCTGTCCTTTGTATAGGGGCTTCTGAGCCAAGCTAAGCCTTCACCGTCTCGGCTGCCAAACAAGTCAAGCACTGCATGTCCTTGCTCTAAGTAGCCTGTGCCAACATGCTCCAAAAAGCTGCTTTTGCCACTTCCCCTTAAACCAAGCACAAACCATGTGTATGGCTTGTTGAAGCCTATGGTTTCGTTCTGCCTAACCCAAAGCACTTTCATCTGCAGCCTCTCCAGCCTTCTCCATGGCAACTGCAGCTTCCACTTCCTTGAAAATGGTTGGGCTTATGCTTTTGGCAACCATGGCAGCAACTTCAGCCACTGGTTGGCTGTAGTAGCTTAAAAAGTTGCCAAGCAGCCTATTGTAGCCTTCAGGAGTCAAAGCGTTGGTTGTAGCGTCAAAAAAGAACTTCCAAACAGGCTCTGAGACAGGTCTATAATATTTAATGAACCTGACAGGTTCATATTCTTGGCTTTGCACCCACTGATGCAGCCTAAGCCATTGGCTTCTGCTCTGCCAGTCTAAACCACAGTTTGGACATTTACCTTCAAACCTGGCTAAGTCTGGCACAACACCAAACTTGCTTGTCTTGTCGCTTACAGTGTTTTTCAGCCAATCAGCGTGCAAAACGTCTGCAACCACATAGCCACAGTTGGCACAAACAATTCGAAGCCATGTTTCTTTACATTCAGCCAGCAGCTCCGTGTAGAAGCCTAACTCGGTTTCCCACCATGGAGCAATATAGGCTAGAAAGTTTTCCTCAGTTAACTCAAAACACCATGGTATGGGCTGAACTCTGAAGCCGCCTGTCATTTCGTCTCCAAAAGTTACGGGCTTGGCTAGGCTGAAGCTTCTAGCCACAGCATCCACAAGAACCAGCAAGCCTTCATCAAGCTCAAAACCTTGGTTTTTACATTCTTCAGCCATGCCTTGTGCTGCTCTAACAACAAGCAGAAACCTTTGAAGTTCATCCTGGCATGTTGAAGCTGCCAGCAGCATCCTGGCAGCAAGCCTCATATGCACGTCCATTCTCGGTGTTCTCAAAGCCTCTGAAGCAAACTTTTCAAGCCCTCTCTCTTCATCACTCAACCTTTTTCACCCCTTTTTCATGTTTACTGTCCAAAAACCTTCTTCTGCCACTGTTCAAAATCATGCCTTTGCTTCCAGCCTTCAAGGACAAGCAGAAAAAGCCACAGGATAAAAAGCCAAACTGCCACATCAAAACGGTGAAAATAGAAAATCATGTAGTAAGTTAAAAGGCTTAGCACAATTGTGCAAATAACAAACCAATCGTTAAAACCCCATGGCATTTCACTCCCCCTCCCCCTGCATTTTCGAAGCTGGATAACCAGTATGCAAAGCTAAAACATGCCTCTGCAAGTCTGCCTGAGTGGCAAAATAAATAGGCTTGCCAACACCTCTGCAGAACTGGCAGGTAAACCAAACCTCTCCCGTTTTAAGGTAAACCCTGTTGCCTTCAACTTTGCTTATCCAAGAATCTTCATTTTTGGCTGTTTGTTTAGAAATTTCGTTTTCACTTGTCCTTTCAGAATTAAAAAGCAGTTCTAGCTTATTCTGCTCAGACAAGCCTTTAATTGTCTCAGTTGGCACCTTATCACCTTGTCTTTCTCTGCCTGAGAGGGGGATATCTTCTGGCTCCAGCCTCTTGGTTGGCTTGTCAATGTTTACAGGAGAAACCCCCCTCACGTGTAAATTTTGATAAGGTGATAAGGTGTGAGTTAGGAAAGTTTTAAGCTCTTTTTCATAAAAAGCCTTGTATTCGTTTATCTCTTCTAAAAGGACAAGCTGTTTAGGCTTCTCTCTATCCTGGATAAGCTCATAGCTATAGGGCTTGGTAGTTTGTATTTCACGTAAATAGCCAAGGTTAGCCAACGTCTTCAATATTCTGGCTGCTGTGACAGTGGACACTCCAAGCTTCTGTGCCAGCTTATTCTTGTCCCAAAACTGTTCTTCGCTGGAGTTTTCAATAAGCTCTAAAGCTTCATTCTGCCTCTTCTCCAGCCTGCTCACTGTTTCAATGATGCTTGGAGCCAAAATCTTCATAGCCCTCTCGAAGTCTTCAACACCAGCCACAACAAACTTTGAGCTATCTTCCTTGTCTTCAATAATTATTCTCTGCTTCTGATGGATTATAGCCAACACACGAATAAAATTCAGAATCCTCTCAATCTGGCTCCTAAGGGCTACCTTCTGCTCTTTCTTTATGGCTAGCTTTTCAAGCTTCAAAAGGCATGCTGGGGGAAAAACAACCACTTCAACATTCCAGTCAAGCAGCCTTAAAGCATTCTGAAAATCCTTCTCTGAATATGGCAGTTTTGAACTAACATCCAAACCAAGCTTTTTCCTTAGTCCTTCAGGCAGCATGGCATCTCTAAGCTTCTTAGCCAAAACACGCCTTGTCAAAACGTCTGAATGGTTAAGGCTAACCTTCAAAACTCTACGGTAAAGGTCTGCATGTATGTCAATATCGCTTTCTGTTGTGATAAAGTTTCGTGCATTGGTTTTATGTCTTCCAAGCATCATCCTGCCAGTTTCCTCATCCCTCATTGGGAAAATTGTTTCAATGCTTTCACCTTCACCGACACTTCTCAAGCCCAACGTGCCTGTCTTCGACTCCATGCCTGCAATTTCATAAATAACCAATGTGCCAGCAAACTCTTCAGGAATATATTTCACTGCTTCAGGAGTGCTGGTTGTAAACTCGAAAAGCCATTCCGGCGGAACCAACGGCTTAATGGCTCTTATACTTTCGTTTTTGCCACTTCCGCTAAACCCGGATAGAATGCTGCTTATCGGATACTTGGTTTGTCCACTACATATTACGACAAAGTTTGCCAACAACGTGTTGTCTTCTCCAATAAGCCTACGTCTTCCAAACTGGACAACATAATCCAGAAGCCTAGGATCAGCCAGCAGCTTCTCAGCTCTTTCTTTCTCTTCCTGAGTTAACAGTTTACCTGCTTGTTTTGAAACTATTGGACACTCTTCTTTTTTGCAGAACTTTGACAGAACATCATCGCTGCAGCCATAAACATAACCATGCTCAACCGCACTTTTTACAATAGCATCTAACTCTTTCCAGTGAAGCTCAGGAGTGTTGAGTTTGTTCCAGTTTTTTAGAATTTCTTTCCGCACAGTTTCAGGCTTATATTGTTTGAAGTTTACGAAGTAGCTTGCCAGCCTAATTCCAAACTCGTTGCGTTGGCCTTCTTTCGTCCCCCTTAACATAGCCCTGATGCATGGCGGATCTTTCCCCCTGTAAGGCTCCTTGGACAGTTCAGGCTTATCAAACCATGCCGGGGTTGGCTTCTCAACTTTTATGCCAATTTTTTCCAAGGCTTGGATAAACAAGGCTTCTAGGTCTTCGACTTCTATTGGTGGGTTGTCATTCAGCCTTCTGTAGCCTTGGCTTGGCGCCATAGCGCAAAGTTTACCTTCACCAAGCAACTCTAGCCCCGACACATCGTGGTATTTGCTTATGGTGTCCGGCTTTTTTCTGCTTTTGTAAACAAGGTGTCTCCCACCGCTAGGTGTCTGCTCAGTTTGGGTTACTGGCAAATGCTTCAAAGCAAGCAACGTGTTCGGTAAAAGTATGCCTGAAGGCTTTTGGACATCAGCATCCACAACGCCAATAAAGGTGCCATCGTTAAGTTGCTGTCCACAAATAATGGCGAAACCATCCGCCTGACTCCAAGGTAAAGCTTCAAAGTCCATTTCGTTTTGCCTCTCTGTTTGCCATTGGCTCCATTTGTGCAGTGGCTCCTTTCCTTTCAACAATACAATGTTGCAGCCTTCAAGCCAATATTGTCTAGCCACAGTTTTCAAGTCAGCCATTAGAACTCCCCTGGAAACAGTTTTTCAACAACCTGGCTGATTTTCTCACGGTTCTGCCTTTGCTAACCTGGATCTCTGTTAATTCTCCCATTTACTTCTCGCCTCTAGCTATGGCTTTGGCTTCCTGGACATCAGCCAGCAGTTTTTGCAGCCTCTTTTTTGCAATGACCTTTTCACACATGTCAGCATAACTGCAGCCTTGGCAGTTGTTGGGGGCTGCGGGCTGCCCATAATACCCTATACACCCCGGCAAAGAATCATTAGAGTTCATTGTTTTTCGCCCCTGCTGTTTCTTCAAGTGGCATGCCAAGCTCCAGAAGAAGCCTTCGGACAGCATCACGCACAAGGTCTGACTTGCTTACATGCATGTCTGCTTTAACTGCTTTTTCCACGGCTTCGTCCAAGGCTTTAGGCACTGGTATGTTCCAGTATGTCAGACCTTTACGTTTTCCCATTGGACGACACCTATACAACAATTGAGTAACCTTTAAATAATAGTCTATTGTTAGACTAAACCTATGGACTCCGGTATACTATTGGAAGACAGGCATGCACAGACAATAATCTATGAAATTTTGAAGCTTGGTGGAGAAGCACGTTACAGCCAGCTTAGAGCCTTAGCTATCGAAAAAAAGCAGATGCCTAACGCCACCTTACATAAAAGGCTGAAAGCCTTAGTTGACTGTGGAATTCTAGAAACACCTCAGCCAAAAAGTGACAAAAAGGTTGCAGCTAGAACATACAGGCTTAGCCAAAGCATCCTTAAGGATCTGGAACCATGCTACAGCCATTTCCATCAGCAAGTGCAAGAAGCCATCAAAAATGTTGAAGAAAAGGGCTGTTTGGAAGAAGAGTTTTCAAGGTTGCAACATGAAGCCTACGAGGCTGCACAGTTCTTGCTGTTCAGTTTCTTGGCAGCCAGTTTCAGAAACCCTGAACTTCTAAAGAATGGAACCTCAAGCATGCTGCTTGTCTTGAAGGCTATGATGATGGATTTGCACACGTTCATAACGTTGTTTGCTGAAAAACTATTATTAAAAACCTCTTGGGAAAAATGGTCACTTGCAGATTTGGAGCCTTGGCAAAAACAACTTGTCAAAAACCTTGGCTTAGCATAATATCCATGCTGAAAAGTGCTGTTTTTGCATTACTTAGCCTAGGCTAAGCCAGTCAAAAATGCCTTGTCCGACATTAATATGTAAAATGGTGCAGTTTGATGCATTATGGTTAACTTTGCATTAACGTTTAAACTTCAATCTTTTTGTTTAAACATGTTTAGATAAAAAAGGCAGAGTTTAAAGTGTAAGCTCCTGCAGGGCTTTCTCGATTTCGTTCAGCTTCTGCTCAAGCCTCTGGATTCGTTGCTTCAACTCCAGGTTTTCAGCAGTCAAACCGTTAACCAAGGCTTGAAGCTGCCTGTTCCGTTCTTCAACTTCAGCCCTAAGCTTGGCAACCTCTTCCGTTTCAGCCAACACAGAAACAGCAGCCTCTCCTAGGCTGTAAAACTTAGCTAAGTCTTCGTGGCTGTATCGCCTGTAAACCTCAGTCAAATAGCCTTCATGTCCCATCAAGGCTTCAACCACGTCAACTGGAATCACTGAACCCATCCTTGTCCTGAAAAACTTCCTCAATACATGTGGATGCACAGTGTGCCTGTTTGTCTGAGCATCCTTCTTCAGGAAGCCAGCCTTCCGCAACGCATTTTTCCAAATGGCATAGGCTGTGTTGGCTTCAAACGGAAACAGCCTCTGGTCTTCTGTTGGCTTGCCATACCTGTGGCTTTTGCCTGCAGCAGCCTCAATATATTGGCTTCTAACCTTCAGCCACTCCTGAATGGCTTCCGCTGCTTCCCTGCTTACAAAAGCAACACGGGAATTGCCTGTTTTCGTGTATTCTCCCCTAATATTGACTCTCACAGGCTTTGTGTCGAAGTCAACGTCTTCAACCTTCAACTTTAAAGCTTCACCAATCCTCATGCCACTGCTGGCTAAGGTTAAAAACAACGCTTTACCATGGACGGGCATGTGCATTATTATACGCCTCAACTCAACGTTGCTTGGCACCTTGTCCAGGGTTAAAGCCCTGCTTCCCTTGACACGTTTAATCAGCCTACGCCAAAACTTGGCAGGCAACTCCACATCGTTCTCGATTAGGAAAGTGCGGACAGCAGTCAAGCAGAGCCTAACAGATTTTGGCGGCTTATCGTTTATGGCAGCCAGAAAGTTTTCAACGTCCTTTTCAACGTCTCTTTTTTCATTGAAGTATCTTTCAGCATGCTCCTCAAGCTTGCCTTCGTCTTCCCCGTAAACCGACTTGAAGAACTCTGTTAAAGCCCACCTGTAAGCATTCACCGTGTTCTGGCTTCTATACATTTTAAGAAACTCTTCAACCCTTCCCATTTTATCCCTCGTTATGGTAACTAACTAAACAGATATTTATAGTTAACTGTTATTTTATCTAAACTAAACATAAAAACTTCAATATTAGGCGCTTGGGGAAACTGTTAAATTAAATTGTGTGGTTTTGGATGTGAAGGTGTGTTCGTTGGCTATTTCAAGGGCGCAGCTGGCCAAGCTTATTGATTCTACGCTTGTTAAGGTTACGGCCACTAAAGGCGAGGTTGAAAGGCTTTGCCGTGAAGCCGTTCAGTACGGTTTTGGGTGTGTTGTTGTCAATCCGGTTTATGTGTGTTTTGCGGCTTCAATTTTGAGGGGGACGGATGTTAGGGTTGGCTCGACGGTTGGTTTCCCTTTTGGTGTTTCATTGCTGGACGTTAAGGCTTTGGAGGCTGCTAGAGCCGTGGAGGACGGGGCGTGTGAGCTTGACATGGTTATGAACCTCAGCGCTTTCAAATCTGGCGACTATGAGCTGGTTAAGCGGGATATTGAAGCCGTCACGGCCTTGAAGCGTCGGTTCAGCGGTTTGATTGTCAAGGTTATAATTGAGACGCCGCTGTTAACAAGCGAAGAGAAAGTGATGGCATGTAAGATCGTTAAGGAGGCTGGAGCGGACTTCGTTAAAACTTCAACCGGACTTTTCGGAGGGGGAGCCACTGTGGAGGACGTCAAGCTTATGCGTCAAGTGGTTGGGAAAGATTTTGGGGTTAAAGCCGCTGGGGGTATAAGGACATACGCTGATGCTGTTGCCATGATTGAGGCTGGCGCAAACCGCATTGGAACAAGCACAGCTGTTGCAGTAATCCAAGGCGCACCATGATCGAGGAAGGCTACATCCTTTCCGGAGCCGTCACCCCGATGAGGCTTAACGCGTTGCTTAAGACTATCCGTACAGCGTCAACCAGCGCCAGCCGTGCGTCGCTGAGTTCAAGCGGCTCAGCCTTAATCACTGGGAGGGCATCGTAGAAAGCGTTGAATTTATCTGCTAAGGCGTTGGCGTAGTCTGCTATGAGGTTTGGTTTAAGCGTTTCAACAGCCTCAATAAACGTTTCGGGAAACTCTGCTAAAGCCAAGACAAGCTCTTGTTCAAGCCTCTCTCTAAGGAGACCGTAGTCCGGTTTTTCAGGTTTTCTTGAGGCTTTGCGCAGTATACTACATGCCCGTGCATGCGAGTACTGGATGTAAGGTGCGCTGTTCTTTTCAAAGTTTAAGACGCGGTCCCAGTTGAACTCAACGGGTTTAGCCGGGTCAACCTCCACAAGCGCGTAGCGAACCGCCCCGATGCCGACTATTTCAGCAACTTTCCGTTTTTCCTCCTCTGAAAGTTGGGGTGAACGCTTAGAGACTTCTTCGTAGGCTCTTCTTATGGCTTCGTCTAAAACCTCATCCAGTGTTATGTAGCGTCCCCTGCGGCTGGACATCTTGTAGCCCGGCAGAGTCACGAGGTTGTAGGCGAAGTGTATGAGATTTTCAGCGTACCGCCCGTATCCAAGGGCGTATAGCGCTATCTTTAGCTGGAGTTGGGCGAGGGACTGCTCCATCCCAATGACGTTTATACACTTTTCAGCTTTCCTAAACTTCCAGAGGGTGTAGGCTATGTCTCTAGTGGTGTAAAGGGTTGTGCCGTCAGCCCGCACAAGCGTCAGGCTTGGCACCTCGTAATCCTTTCTCAAGCCAAGCTTTTCCCGCAACCCCAAGGCCTCAACGGCTTTGCCAGCCTCGAACTCCAAAACCCCGCCTATAAAAGACACGAAGGGCGTCTGCTTTAGTTTCTGAAGAACCTCCGCCACAAGTCCGCTCCACACAAAGTCGCTTTCCCAATCCCATGAATCGTAGAACACTCCAGCGCGACTTAACGTTTCCCTGAAGCCTTCAAGGCAGAGTTGGCTCACTTCCCTTATAAGCTCCTTAGCCCTTTCATCCCCAACCTCATAAGCCCTGTTCAGCTCACTTATCCTCTCCTCCGGGTCTGGATCTTCACCTATTTTTTGGAGCAGGTTCTCAAAAAGGTCTGGATGCTTTTGTTTAAGTTCGAAAGCCACTGAGACCCAATCGTCGAGTTCCCTATTGATTTTGGCTACCTCTTCCTCGGCTGAAACAGTTTTAGCCTTCTCAAGCTCCCTTTTAAGCCTGTTTATTTCAACGATGCAGCTTGTTATGGTGTAGATTTTTCCAATGAAGTGGTCTGGTTTTTCGGCAGGCCTCGGTCTTCCAAGTTTCTCGTATCCATAAGCGATTACGGCTGTTTGGCGTCCAACATCGTCAACATAGTAGTGGCGAAACACTATGTGGCCTCTCGCCGACAGCATGCGGGCGAGGGCGTCGCCTAGCATGGGGTTTCTGGCTTGCCCAACATGAATGGGGTGGAGCGGGTTAACGCTAGTGTGCTCCACGATTATCCTCTCGGGTTTTTCAACTTTAACAAAACCATAGTTGCGGTCCAGTCCTCGAATGGACTCTATCGTTAGGGCTGAGAAACGTTCAAAGTTGGCTTGAAAGTTTATGTAGCCTCCGCCAGCCGCTACGACATCTTTGACAAGCAAAAACTTCGTTTTATCCACAGCTTGGACAAGCCTCTGGGCCAATTCCAACGGTTTTTCGGCGGTATGCTTCGCAAGCTCAAAACATATAGAAGTAGCGAGCTGACCAAACTCCCAGACTGGGGGCTTCTCGAAGGCTAAATGTTCCATAAACGCGTCCATCTCAAACTTTTCCAAAACTTCTTTGAGAAGAGCACTACACTCCCTCTTCAACTCGGCAAAGGGGTTTTCTGAAACCATTAATCCTCAACCTTTCCAGAGAACTAACAGTAAATGTCAACACCTAACGTATAAGCTTATAAAACGAGAGAAACACGATCTTTCAATGTTTAGGTCTCACCCCTTTACTTGATGCTTATATAAGCCAAATGCGGAGAATAACTAATACATTGGGAGCGACGAGTCTTGAGGCCAAAAATAGTTTTTTCTGAAAAATGTTTGGAGTATGGGTCTTGGCATATTGAAAGCCCGGCTCGAGTGAAAAGGGCTTATGAAATCCTTAGGGAGAGGGGCTACGAATTTGTTGAACCTGAGCCGGCGAGCGAAGGAGACCTGCTAAAAGTTCACGACGCCGAATACATTGAATTGCTTAAACGAGGGGCTGTTGAAGACCCAGATACACCAGCGTACGAAAAAATTTACGAATATGCAAGGCTTTCAGCAGGCGGCGCGATTTTAGCCGCAAAAATAAACGGTTTCTCCTTGATGAGGCCTCCGGGGCACCATGCTGGAAAATGCGGTGCAGCTTTAGGCGCTTATACGAAGGGTTTTTGCTACATAAACAACATCGCTGTAGCCGTTAAATACCTTGACAAGCCCACGCTTATATTGGACATTGACGGCCACCACGGAAATGGAACGCAGGAAATTTTTTTCGAAGATCCAAAAGTTATTTTTATTTCACTTCATAGGTATCCCCACTATCCTGGCACCGGCGCGTATTCGGAGGCTAACTGTTTAAACTTCCCATTACCGGCAGATTGTGGAGAGGCAGTCTACCTAAAAACCCTTGAAGAGGCGTTGCAGAAAGTGAACATGCAAAAGATTGAGGTTGTGGCTGTTTCAGCAGGCTTCGATGCCTTCGCCGGAGACTTGGCATCTTTAGGCTTGAGGGAGGGGAGCTACGAGAAAATTGGAAGGCTTTTGGCGACTTTGAATAAGCCAACCTTTTTTGTTCTTGAGGGGGGTTATGTGGGTGAGAATGTTGGAAACTGTGTAGACGCCCTCCTCAAAGGCTTCAAAGGCGACGTTTAGCGCTAAAGCTTATGAAGGTAAACCGCTACATCAGACAGCATGAAACTCTCTAACGGGAAAGTGGCTGGAGTCCTAATATTCGTAGGGGCTGTTCAATTCATTCTTTGCATGTTGGTGGCTGAATGCCTCCACCCCAATTACAGCGTGGCTAAAAACTACATAAGTGACCTCGGCGTGGGATTTACAGCGCCAATTTTCAATACTTCAGTCTTTCTGCTTGGAGCGATGGTGCTGGTAAGCACCTACTTCCTGAGGCAAATCGTGCAAAGCAGAGTCCTATTAGGCTTTTTGGCCATATGCGGGGTTGGAGCTATGGGCGTGGGGGTTTTCCCTGAAAACTCCCCGTTTATGCTGCACACAGTTTTCTCCCTAATAGCTTTCCTTTTTGGAGCATTATCCGCCATAGCGTCCTATAAAGTTCAGAAATCACCACTACGCTATTTCGCAGTGGTTTTGGGCTTATTGGCCCTAGCGGCGCTTTTGCTGTTCGCGTACAGTGAAAACTTCGTGCAGATGGGCGGCGCTGAGGAGGCGGCTTACTACCTAGGCTTAGGCAAGGGCGGTCTTGAACGCATGATAGTCTACCCTGTGCTGTCGTGGGCGATAGGATTCGGCGGATACCTATCAAAAGAGTGAAGAGACATAGAAAGCGCGTGAAAGCACCTGTCTAGCATGCTCACTCTTCTGTTCGAATAAACATGTGAAGAAACGCCGAAAAAGTTTAAATGAGGCTTAAAACGGTTTCCGCTATGAAGTCTATTTGCTCGGCTTTTACGCCGGGGTGGATTGGCAGAGAGAAAACTTGTTCTGAGGCTTTTTCTGTTTCTGTAAGTGTGAACCGTTTGCATCTGCGGTATGGCGGCATTAGGTGGATTGGCCATGGATAGTAAACTTCGGCGCCCACACCCTTGCCTTTAAGCTGTTCCACGAGGGCGTCTCTTTTCTGCCTGGAAGCATTCTTAAGCCTAACCGTGTAGAGGTACCAACTGTTTCTGCAGTTTGGCCGTTCTTTCGGCAGTTGCAGTTTCTCCGTCCTGCAAAGTTTCGCAGTCAGCCTTTCTGCATTTTCTCTACGTCTGGCGAGAAATCCGGGAAGCTTTTTCAGCTGGACAAGGCCTATGGCGGCTTCGACCTCCGGCATCCTGTAATTGTGGCCTATGGTCATGGACATGTATTTTTGCCGTTCACCATGGCAACGTATGAGTCTCAACCTTTCAGCCAACTCGTCGCTGTTCGTGGTTATCATGCCCCCCTCACCGGTGGTCATGTTTTTGCTGGCGTAGAAACTCCAGCAAGCCATGTCAGCATAAGCGCCCACAGGCTTATCTTCATAAACTGCGCCATGGGCCTGAGCTGCGTCCTCAATCAGTTTTAAGCCGTTTTTGTCGGCTATTTCCCGCAGCGGCTTCATGTCCGCCGGTGCGCCGTAAAGGTCTACGGCGATGATTGCCTTAGTCTTCTCCGACACAGCTTTCTCAACTTCCTCCGGCGAAACGGTGTAGGTTTCCGGGTCTATGTCCACAAAGACCGGTTTCGCCCCGGCCATAGCAACGGATTCCGCTGTAGCCACGAATGTAAAGCTTGGAAGAATAACTTCGTCACCTCGTTTTATGTCCGCAGCCGCAATAGCCATGTGTAGGGCGGCAGTTCCACTGTTTACGGCCACAGCATACTTCGCACCCATAAACCTTGCAAACTCCCCCTCAAATCTTTTAACCATAGGGCCTGCGCCTAGGCCATGGGTTAATATGCCGCTTTTTAAAACCTTTACAACAGCCTCTATTTCCTCCTCTCCAATTTGGGGAGCATTTATTGGAATCACAAACCCAAGCCTCCTTAAATAGCTCGCTTCAAGATTAATAAAAACTTCTTCCAAACAAAGGATTGGGAAACGCTAGAAGAAACCGTTGACGGCGTTTAGGCTTTTAATTCTCGCCAAAAACTCCTCCCGTTCCCTTTCAACTTCCTCTATTCTCTTCCTCAGAAACTCCAACTCCTCGGAAATTTCTTCAAGCCAGCTTTTAATGGCTTTTCTACACTCTTCAGGGGTCATGTCTGCTAAGTATTTTGAAACGTCTTTTGGGGCGCCTTTTCCAAGGGACTCCAGCGGGCAATCTATTCTTGGCGGCTTTATGAAAGGGAAAAAGTGTCGGGTGGAGCGGGGTGGCATAAGCTGCCCGCTTAAGGCTGCTGTAACAACTTCCTCAACTGTCATATGCTTGTTTGAGCCATTTACGTAGCGGTGGACGCGTCTGCAACCCACCCTTATTTTCGGATTTTCCAACGCGTTTACAAGCAGTACGGGTATCTTCTCGTAGCCGAGGCTTTGGATTGCGAGCCAACGGTGCATTCCATCCAAAATGACAAGGGTTTTATCGTCCGCTATTATCGGATACTTTAGAACACCGTCCCTGAGGATTTCCTTCTTCAAAAGTTCCAAGTAAAGGGGGGAGCCTTTCTCGTGAGGTTTAAGCTGTTCAACTGGCAGAAAAACCACTTGAAATTGTCCGCTTTCGAAGCCACTATTTTCTGGGGACAACGATCGGAACCTCGATTTTTTCAGGTTCATAGTCCACAAGTTTCCCAGCTAGGAACTGTTCGTAGGCGCTCAGGTCTAGCAAGCCATGCCCGCTGTAGTTCATGGCTATAACTTTCCTTTCGCCCGTTTCACGGCACCGTAGAGCCTCGTCTATGACGAATTTCAAGCTGTGGGCTGTCTCAGGCGCGGTTATCAGACCTTCTGTTTGGGCCAAGATTTTGGCAGCTTGAAAAACTTCGTTCTGGTGGAAAGCCACTGAACGCATGTATCCCTTATGGATTAGGTAGGATATGGACGGCGCCATTCCATGGTACCTTAAGCCTCCAGCGTGGATCGGTGGGCATGCGTAGTTGTGGCCTATTGTCAACATTTTCAGAAGCGGCGTCATTTGAGCCGTGTCTCCGAAGTCGTAGGTGTAAACGCCCTTGGTTGTGTGGGGGACGGCTTTGGACTCGCATGCAACAAATTCCGTATCCGTCTTGCCCTTAAGTTTGTCCATCATGAAGGGGTAGCAGAACCCCGCGTAGTTGGAGCCTCCGCCTATGCACCCGCAGACAACGTCTGGATATTCGCCTATAATCTCGAACTGTTTTTTGGCTTCCAAGCCTATGATAGTTTGGTGGAGAAGTACATGATTCAGCACCGAGCCTAAGGAGTACCGCGTGTCTTCATGGGTAAGTGTGTCCTCGATGGCTTCACTTATGGCAATCCCCAGGGTGCCTGGATGGTTCGGATTTTCCTTTAAGAGCCTTCTACCAAACTCTGTTTGGTCGCTTGGCGATGGGAAAATCTCCGCTCCGTACAATTGGGCTATGGTTTTCCTGCCTGGCTTCTGCAAGTAGCTCACGCGAACCATGTAAATGCGGCACTTCAACCCAAAAAGCATACACGAATAAGCCAAAGCGGTGCCCCACTGCCCTGCACCCGTCTCAGTGACAAGTCTCCTTATTCCCTGCTCCTTGTTGTAGTAGGCCTGGGCTATGGCAGTGTTGGCCTTGTGGCTTCCGGTTGGACTGAAATTCTCGCATTTGAAGTAAATCTTCGCCGGAGTCTTCAAAAACCTCTCCAACCGTCTCGCCCTGTAAAGCGGGGTTGGACGTGGGAGCCTCAGATAGGCTTCCAAAACCTCCTCAGGGATTTTTATGAAACGCTCCGTGGAAACTTCCTGCCTAATAAGCTCCTTCGCAAAAATCCTCTCCAAAAGCTTTGGATCTATAGGCTTTAACGTTGTCGGGTCTAAAGGCGGTGGAAGAGGCTCCGGAAGATCCGTTTGGATGTTATACCACGCCGTTGGGATCTCGTCTGGGTCTAATATTACAAAGTATTCGCTTTCATGTGCTTTAAAGCTCATTATCGTTCACCTCTACGCTTTTTTGTACATTTAGGCACATTATAATGCATCGAATATATTTATACTTTATTGCACAAAAAAGAACATTAGGCGGTAGAAACATGTGGACCACCATAAAGAAGCATTTGGAAAACTATCCGGAAAGGCTTAAAGTGGCCCGAATCCTTGTGGAGAACGGTTTAAGCGTCAAAAACGGGAGAATCTATCTAAATGAGATTGAAATTCCAAGATCGCGCATAGCGAAAGCCGCGGGAGTCGACAGGAGAACGGTGAACGAGACAATAAGAACCATAAGGGCTAACAAAGAACTGCGTCAAATCTTCGAAGGCTTAAGGTCGGCTGGGCACTCCTTGAAGGAGATCGCCCGCCACTTAGATCTGGGCGTTGTGGAAATAACGCCCGTTGACGCGCGGATCCCGGGTATACTGGCGAATTCAGCCATGATTCTTGCGAAAAATGGGCTCAGCATTAGGCAGGCGATTGTGGACGACCCGGAGCTTTCGCCGGAGCCGAAGCTTACCCTTATTGTTGAGAAGAAGATTCCAGGCGAGCTTATTCAGGAATTTTTGAAGGTCAATGGTGTTGCAAAAGTCTCAGTCTACTAGGCGTTTTTGTTTTAACTAGCCTGGCAAGTTTTATATGCATTAGAACTGAAGGTTAGTGCGTTGTTGGAAGGTGGTTATTATGGTGGATTTTGCCTTCACCGAGGAGCAGGAGCTTTTCCGCAGGGCTGTTCGCGAATGGTGCAGTAAGGAGTTGACGCTTGAAAAAGTTAGGGAGATGGATAGTAAAGGCGAAATTCCAAGGGAAATAGTCAAGGGTTTAGCCGACTTGGGACTGCTGTTGATGACGGTGCCGGAAGAGCATGGCGGCGCTGGCTCTGACTGGACTACGGCTTGCATCGCGGCTGAAGAGTTGGGATACGCTGACATAAGCATCGCCGTGCCAGTGCTTTTCCTTGTAGAGACCGCATGGGGTTTTGTGACGGACAAGTATTGTACTGAGAAGGTTAGGGAGGAGGTTATACGGAAGGCTGCCAGAGGCGAAGCCTTCATAGGAATTGCCTCAACTGAAGCGGGTGGAGGCTCAGACGTGGCCGCGATAAAGTCTGCTGGCACAAGAGAAGGGGACTGCTGGATTTTAAATGGCGAGAAGACGTACATAAGCGGGACTGAGGAAGCCAAAAAGCTTGGCGGGGGACACTTCACGCTTGTCAGAACTTCGCCGCCTCCGCCCGGAGCAGCCCATAGAGGTATGACAGCTTTCTTTCTACCTATAAACGCGCCGGGCGTAGAGGTTAGCAAACGCTTTGAAGAAATGGGGCGTATGGCAATTTCCACGGGCAGCATAGTCATAGATGGCGTTAGGCTGCCGGACGCTTACCGCATTGGCGAGGAGGGAAAGGGTTTCTACTTGGCCATGGAGGGTTTTGACAACGCGAGACTACTTATCGGCGCTACGTGTCTAGGCGCAGCCCAGAGAGCCCTAGAGCTTGGCATGCAATACATTAAAGAGCGCAAAGCCTTCGGAAATCCCATCGGCAAATACGAGGGCATTCAGTTCGACCTTGCCGACCTCTGGGCCGAACTTGAAGCCTTAAGGTCTCTCGTCTACAGGGTGGCTTGGATGAACGACCAGAAGTACAAGCATGGACGCTTCACGCAACTGGAAGTTACAAAGTACATTTCAGCCGTCAAACTGAAAGTGCCGCCCTTCGCCTTTAAAGTTTTCGAACACGTTATGCTATGGATGGGGGCATGGGGTTACACGAAAGACTGCCCACTGGAAATGGGACTGCGGGGAATAATGTCCTATTACATCGGAGCAGAGGGAGCTATGAACATCCAAAGAATAATCATAGCGAGGGAGCTGCTGGGCAGAGAATACATACCTTATAAATAAGATAGACGCAAAATCTTCATCTTCTATTGGCAAACTCTTCTTGGTAGCGTTTCCCTCATTTTCAGTTTTGGATACTTTTGTCTTGAGTATGGCAAGGCTTAAGTGGTACTTGGTCTAATTTTACCTTTGTGTCCAAATATGTGGGTTGCGTTTTCCCTTTTAGAGGTCGGCGCTACTGTGCTTCTCTTTCTCTGGGTTATTTTTGTCGCCGTTTTTTTGACTCGGAGGCTTTATGACTGGATGGTTAGACGTGGTGTACAGCACAACGTCGCAGTATACTACAATAGGAAGGTTATTCACATTTTTACAGGTGGTTTGGTTGCTTCCCTTGTTCCATGCATTTTTGAGACTCCTCTTTTCCCTTTGGCAATGGCTTCCTTTTTGGCTGTTTTCCTCTATATCCCCCGTAAGACGGGTAGGCTTATGTACTGGTTTCAAGTGAAGGAAAACGCTTATGAAGTTTCCTTCTGTCTTATGTGGGGTTTCGTAGTGACCCTCGGCTGGCTTGTTTCTGGCGGAAACTTCTGGTTCGGAGTTCTTCCCGTGCTATTCATGTCTGTTGGGGACGCCATGACAGGGATTGTGCGCAACACTCTATACAAGAGGAGGACCAAATCTTGGTGGGGAAACCTTGCCATGGCGGCTTTCTCGGTTCCCGTTGGCGCCGCAGTCTTGGGAGTGGCTGGAGCACTTGCGGGAACCATCTCCTCCATAGTTGAGCATTTTGAGTCAAACCCCATAGACGATAACATCACCGTTCCCCTTTCCGCTTTTCTAATACTGATTTTAGCAAAGTTTTTCGTGCCATGGCTTTTATCTATTTAAGCCTCTCCACTCAGCATTAGTGATTTGTTCGAAAACTGTTTTTGCAAAAACTCTTTTGAAAACTATGTAGAGCATGAGACATGCGAAAGTAGTGATTCCCGTCATGAGCGAGTAAACGGCCAAGTTAACAAACTGAATTCTCCAAGCGTCTTCGGGCGAAGTGAAAGATAGTAACGAGAAGTAAAATGTGAGAAGGACACATATGGCCACAATTACCAGTATTGCCGACTCCACTTTCAAATTGGGCACCGTGTGCTTGAGAAGCCTATGACATGTTTTCAAAAAGGTTTTATGGATTTCAAATATTTATTCGTGGAGTTCCATTTTTCCATTGCGGAAGAATTGAACCTACTGAAGGATGTTTCATTATAGCATAGCAAAATAAATTCAAGGGGTTGTCATTAATAATCGGTCCAATGTAGGAGGTAACATAAACTGTTGATTTAACGGTTCATTAGAGTATGCATGTTAATGTTCGTGAAAGACTCTGTCGATAACTGTTTTGTCGATTTTATGTTACGAAACCTACGGAAACACTATGTAACATGGAATAGAGCATGCATGCCAATTTTAGAGCGTTCTATACATTTTATTTCGAAAATGTGCAAATTCTAAGAAACTATTGTCCCTTAGAATATTTTTGTTAAATCTTTGGGTCTCCGTCTTTGCACTAGCATCGTTTGCTATTATGTTTTCTAGGATTTGAAGCGTGTCCTCTTTTTGGGCTTTGACGCACCAACAGACAACCATATTAAGGTTTAAAACCTCTTTAAGCCTTCACCTTCCAAAGAGGAAAACAAACGTGAAAAGCCAGAAAAAGTTTGAAGGCATTATAGTCCCGCATATCACGCCTTTCACGGAAAAAGGAGAACTAAACCTTGAAGCCTTACGTGCATGTATCCGCTTCTGGGTCGAGGCTGGTGTTGACGGGCTTATGCCATGCGGAAGCAACGGCGAAGCCCCATATTTGGCTAGGGAAGAACGCCAAAAAATAATAGCCACAGTCCTCGAAGAAGCCGGAGGCAAGGTGGCGGTTTTAGCTGGAACAGGCGCGCCGAGCACGTGGGAAACCATACAATTAACCCAAGACGCCGCAGAACTAGGCGTGGACGCCGCTGTGGTTGTCACACCTTACTATTTTAGGCTTTCAAACCGCGAAATAATGAGCCATTACAAGGCTGTCCTGGAGGCTGTAGACATACCCATAATACTGTATAGCGTCCCAAAGTTCACAGGCTACGCTTTAGAACCTTCAGTAATCGCGGAGCTTTCCGACGAATACTCGCATGTGGCCGGCGTAAAAGACAGCAGCGGAAACATAGCCGCAATAACGGAAACCTTACGCCTGGTGGGCGGAAAAATAGCGGTCTTGGCCGGAACAGCCGACACCGTACTGCCAACCCTAACCTTAGGCGGGAAAGGCGCTGTCATAGCCGTTGCCAACACCTACCCAAAACTCTGCAAAAACTTATACAAAGCCTTCAAAAACGGCGACCACCGGAAAGCAGCAGAACTCCAAAAAGCTTTAAACCACATAAATGAAGTGCTCGTCAAACGCTACAACCAACTATCAGCCATAAAAGAAGCCATGCAAATGCTGGGGCTGCCAGCAGGCTATCCTCGAAAACCGGCCCTCCCCCTAGATGAAAATGCCAAAAAAGAAGTGAAACAGTTAGTGGAGTGGGCCGCCAACCTCAACCCTTAAACGCTTAATAAGCGCCAAAGCCAAACTGAATAACCAAAAGACTGCCCAAACGGTCCACATAAAAAACAAACTGGCCAAAACTCAAAAAGTTGACATGAAACTCGCTGCCACAAAATTGTATCCTTCAAGAGTATATAGAGGTTTTGAAAGCCCTCTAATTTTGGCCTGGTTTACGTGCACAAGCATTTTACTCGTATTTTTCTAGTCCTCTGATGGTTTCCGCTCCGTATCCGTGGGATCCTAGCTCTTTTCGGATTATCTCTTCTACGAAAGTTTTCACTAGGAGGTTTATGTTTTTGAAGGTGTCTTCTGAAAACTTTTGGATTGTCTCATTTATTATTCGCTGTATTGTCTCTTTGTAGTTTTCTGGAAGATGGCTTGTCCTCTTTTCTAGGAGCTTTTTGATTTCGTCTGCAAGGTTTGGGTTTTTGAGGAGGGGGATGGCACATGAGACGTCTCGAATAGTCATGACAAGGTAGACTATTCTGGCTGTGGGGTCGTTTTTGGCCATTTCCCATGCCTGTATTTCCTCGGAGGTTGGTTCAAGCATGTACCTTACGTAGGCCACTTGGTCTTCAATGTATCCACATTCAACCAAAAACCTTGTCACGTTGAACTCCTTAGCCGCCATGGCTGCCCCATAGAGGATTTCTGTTGCAAAGTTTTCAGGCAAACTATAGGTGTGCATGCTTTGCTTCAACTCGGCTGGAAACTTGATTTTGTAGAATTCTTGGGAGCCGTGGAGGATGGAATGGGCGACCTGACGTCTTATTCCGCCTTCGACAACCATGAAGGGGAGGCTTGAAAGTCTGTCTAGATAAATGTTTATTGTGGGTTTTCCCTGCAAAGCATCGTGGGATGCGAAAAAGCCTTGCCCGCTTGAAGTTTCGAAAATATTTAGGTTCACGGAGAATGTCATAGGAGGTCCGAGTCTCCCATAGCATTCGGCAACTATGTCTAGAATTCTCTCAGTTAAGTTCTTGTCAATGTTTCCGAAGGTTTTGACCTTCACCACGTTTTCAAAACCTTTTACCAACAAAGGCTATCCCCGTCGAGCTGGGCTGTTTTTCTGTTTTTCCGCTCCCTCAAGGAATCTTTCGTACCGTTGAAGGGCCTTATCTATTTGTTCCTCTATGAACTCAGCGGCGCTGTAGTATGGCATTCGCATGTCCTTCACGGCTCTATTCAATTTCTCATACTTCTCTCTCGGAATCTCTATGTATTCATATTCTCTGCCTTCCCATTTAAGGAAGAACCGTATGGCTTGGCGTATAAACTCTCCTTGGTGGTGTAGCCCTCCATTTATGTGTTTGGATGAAGCGCTCCACTTCACCTATAAGTTCGGGTGGCAATGTTACAGACTGGTATAGCATGGCTTCAATGGCGTCCTGGTAGGTTTGCATTTTGCTAGTTTGGGCCATAAGTTCACCTAAAAGGGCTGTCAACTTTTGGTGGACGTCGTCTGAAATTCTGAGGGTTTTCATAAGCGGTACACTCCAATTAATTTTTGTGGCGCGTAAGTCTTTTAAATGTTTCAAATATACAAATATAAACCAAGCAGAACCATAATCCTCGCTGAGCAGTAATGTTAAAAGGCTTGGAACATGCGAAAGCAAACCATGCAGAGCGCGAAGTCCTAAGTCTTGTAGAGGGGCGTGTTCGACGTTCTTTACAGTCAAAGTTTGATTCGAAATTGGCGAAAACATAAAAATTAAACGTCCAGCAAACCCTCATATAAAGCAGAGAAACCAATCCCTTTAACAGTCAAAAGAGTGGTGAAGTTGGCTAGTAAAACCTTCGATGAAATTCTTCTGGAAGCCGTAGACGAAGCTTTATCTTCTCTGGGCGAGTCAGCCAAGGAATCCATCTACTTCCACCTAAAGGACAAGTTTAAAATTTCAAGGGAGGAAATCCCGAGGCGCATAAAGGATTTCGCTGAGGGCCTTGAGAAAATCTTCGGTTTGGGCGCCCGCTTCCTCGAAATTATGATAATGAGGAGGCTATACGCCCGTATTGGGCAACCTCTCGAATGGAATGAAGATGAAGAGTTTATTTTTGTAAATTACGTGGAGGCGGCGAGGCGAAGTTTTCAGAAGGGGCTAAAGTGAGGTAGGTTCAGTTTTAATACTGATTTTTGATTCATAACGGTTTAATGGATGGTTTTTCCGAAAAGGTTTTAATATAGCGAATCGTAATATTTAATACAATTTGGGATAGCTTTGACTCCAAAAGAGTTCCAGAAAATAATCCTAGAAGCTGTTGAAGAAGGCTTAACGTCCCTAGGCGAGTCGCCGAAACAGGCCATATTCTTCCACCTGGAAAATGCTTTCAAACTTCAAGTAAACGATATTCCCCAAAAGCTGGAGGAGTTTAAAAAGGCCCTTGAAAAAATCTTCGGTCCAGGTGCTTCGTACCTTGAGAGGCTTATACTTGAAAGGCTTTGCCGTAAGCTCAACCTGAAACTCGAAATGGAAAATTTGGATCTCCCGAAAAGTGTGGAGAGTTTGAGGAGACGACTTCTTTCTTCGGGTGATGCTTGATAATGGCGGAAAGCGAGAAAGCGTGCGCGCATTATGTGAAGTCTGCCAGCTCAAAAGGGATAAGCCTAGACGTAGTGAAGCGTAAGGACTTAGAAGAAAGACTTTCGGAACTGAACAGATACGCCCAGAAACTAAACAAAGCCAAAACCCTGAGGAAAATTTGTAGGCTTACGTTAGACGCCATGGAGAAAACTCTGGGTTTCGAGTATGCGTCCATTCTCATGGTGGAAGAGAATACCCTACGCTTGGTAGCTCATCGTGGTTATTCAGAGGTTTTCTCGCTTAGGTTGCCTTTGGATGGTGATAGGGGTATTACTGTTAGGGCTGTTAGGACTGGTAGGTCCGTTTACGTTCCAGACGTCAGGAAGGACAGCGCATATGTGCGAGGCGGAGAGGCTATCCTATCGGAACTCGCCGTCCCCATGAAAGTCGGGAGAAAAGTTTTGGGAATCTTGAACGTCGAAAGCCAAAAGCTTGATGCTTTCAACGCGGACGACAAGAAGCTCCTTGAAATCCTAGCGTCCCACGCCGCTGTGGCCATAGACAACATGAAGAGACAGGAGAAACTGGCAGCCTTAAACGCTTATGGACGAAGGCTTAGCAAAGCAAGAAGCTTGGAAGGATTATGCAGGGAAACGCTATACGCCATGAAGAAGATTCTGGGCTTCAAATTCGTTGACGTTTTATTGGTTAGGGGAAATAGGTTAGAATTAGTGTGCTCCATAGGGCTTGACAGTTCACAAAAGCTTAGGTTGCCTTTGGATGGTGATAGGGGTATTACTGTTAGGGCTGTTAGGACTGGTAGGTCCGTTTACGTTCCAGACGTCAGGAAGGATGAGGCTTACATAAGCGCGGGGGTTCACGGCATCCTTTCCGAGCTTGCGGTGCCCATAAAGCTGGGCGACAAGGTTTTGGGAGTTTTGAACGTTGAAAGCGAGAAACTGGATGCCTTCGACGAGGAAGACAAACGATTCCTGGAGATACTGGCATCTCATGTGGCTGTAGCCCTTGCCAACGTAGAGCGAACTACATACTTAACCAACATGTCAAAGAGGCTTGAAAACCTCCTCCGAGGCTCAGCCAAGATAATGGAGGTTAAAGACGTAAGGGGAAGGCTAAGGGAAATAGCCAAAACAATTCAAAAGTTCGGCTGGCGCAGGGTTGTTATAGGCCGTGTTGACGAGGACTTAAATCGGAAAGAACTGATAACAGTAGGCTTAACAAGGGAGGAAATCAAGCTTCTAAGGGAGAGACAGGCTCCAGGCCACGTGTGGAGGGAACGTTTCGGCCCGAATTTTGACAGGTTTAAGATAGGCGAATTCTACTATGTTCCATGGAATGATCCGTGGGCAAGGGAGCATGTTTTCGGCGTCCCACCTGACATGCCTATGCATGAGGCGGTAAAACGGATGAAGGTTGTTCCAAGCCGCCTCTCCGAGGAGAGCATGGTGGACTGGCATCCGCAAGACTTGCTGTACGCACCGTTGCGGACACCTGAAGGCAAGATTGTCGGCATACTGAGCATGGACGACCCTGTAGATGGACGGAAGCCAACAAGGGATACCCTCGCCCACCTTGAGCTCTTCCTTCATCTAGCCACCCTAATCATCGAAAACGCTGAGCTTATGGAACGTCTGGAAAAGGCTAGAAGGGAACTTGAAGCCTACGCTGGCCATCTTGAGGAGAAGGTTGAAGAACGCACCCAGAAGCTTGTGGAAATGCATGAAAAACTGCTTAGGGCTCAACGGATGGCCGTCATAGGCGAATTAGCTGGCATGGTGGGCCACGACCTGCGTAATCCGCTTACAAGTATAGCTGGCGCCACCTACTACCTCAAAAAAAGGCTGAACCCGTTGGGCGACGAAAGGGTCTCAGAGATGCTAAACTTGATAGACAAAAACATAGCCTATTCAAACAAGATAATAAACGATCTCCTCGACTATTCGAGGGAAATAAAACTCGACATAAACGAGACAAGTCCAGTGGAAGTAGTTGACGAAGCATTGGCATCCGTTGAAATCCCAAGCACCGTTAAAGTCGTGAAGCAAGTGAGCAAAAAGCCAAGGATGAAGGTTGACTTTGAAAAGCTGAAAAGGGTTTTCGTGAACCTCATAAGGAATGCAGTTGAAGCCATGCCAAAGGGCGGAACCCTAACAATAAAAAGCTTTAGGAGGGGCGGCAAAGTCGTGCTCACGGTTTCAGACACCGGTATAGGCATGACTAAAGAAGTTTTGGAGAAACTTTGGACACCCCTCTTCACCACGAAGGCAAAGGGAATGGGATTCGGCCTAGCTATATGTAAACGTTTCGTTGAAGCCCACGGGGGCACCATAACCGTTGAAAGTATCCCCGGAAAGGGCACAACCTTCACTGTCACAGTTCCCCTTGAACCAAAAATAGAAGAGGAAGGAGGTGAAAAAGTATGGTTGAAAATGCTAGAATCCTCATTGTCGACGACGACGAAAACATAAGGAAAGTTTTAGCGATAATTCTTGAAGACGAAGGCTATGTTGTGGACCAGGCGGAGACAGCAAAGCAAGCCATAGAAAAGACGAAGAAGAACTTTTACAACATGGCCCTCATCGACATCCGTCTGCCAGACATGGAAGGCATAGAACTCCTAACAAAGATTAGGGACACGGTGCCTAGAATGCGAAAAATAATAATAACAGGCTACCCAACCCTCCAAAACGCCATCGAAGCCGTTAACCGTGGCGCCGACGCCTACATACTGAAACCCTTCGACGTTAACAAAGTTTTGGCAACGATCAAGGAACAGCTTAGAAAACAGCAGGAGGAGCTGCAGTACAGCCAGGAAAAGGTTGCCGAGTTCATAGAAACCCGTGTAAGGGAGCTGGAAGCCCAGAAGGTGGCCCAGAAACACCCATAACCACCCTCCCATCCTTTTTAAACTCCTATCCCACAATTTCTAGCCTCTATGTTAAGGTGAGAACCTGTTTTCGGCAGTGTTTTCCGCATTAACTTCCATTGGTGCTGCGCTTTGAATTCAAGCTTTTTATGGAGCACAACGGCGGCGCGTCTTGTTCGAGGGGTGTAGGCTAACGTTCCGCACCCTTCTCGTAAGAAAATTCATAGCTCCCTTGGTTTTTAAGCTCCGGAGGACTGTGCCAGCTGTGACGTCGAGAAGCGGTTTTACGTGCGGCTGGCGATGCCGCCCTGCTCAGCGACAAGAAACGTGAATGGAAATGAATTCGTAAGACCCGTGTAAGCCTCGTTGACAAGCTTCACAATTTTTGGCAACTCTTAGCTGCCCGCTTTCCAAACGTGAATCTCCACGCCTACACCACGAAATTCGAAGCAAAAAGGTTCAGAAAAGACTTTAGGTTTAAAAGGGGGGCGTCGTTTGAAGCCGTGCATAGGCCTTCAATGGAAGGGTTCCAGATTCGCCCAGACACCGCCTTACACCCGACATCTCGGGCGGTTGGGGGCCGCGGGCTGAGCTGGTCGGCCGAAGCCTTCCAGCGTACACCCCGGCTCCATCAACCCCGTCTTTTACGGGAGCCCTCGTCCCCTTAGGTCTGGGCTGTCGCCAGCCCAGCCTTTACTCGGGGAGTGGCTGCCTATTTTCGGGAGGGGCTTCGGGCTTAGATGCTTTCAGCCCTTATCCCCGGCGGCGTGGCTGCCCGGCAGTGCCCTGTCGGACAACCGGTAAACTAGAGGCCGCAGCGTCCCGTTCCTCTCGTACTAGGGACCCTTTCCCCTCAGGCAGCCAGCACCCCCAGCAGATAAAGTCCGACCTGTCTCACGACGGTCTAAACCCAGCTCACGTTCCCCTTTAATAGGCGAGCAGCCTCACCCTTGGCCCCTTATGCAGGGCCAGGATGGGAAGAGCCGACATCGAGGTACCAAGCCGCGGGGTCGATGGGGACTCTCGCCCGCGACGAGCCTGTTATCCCCGGGGTAACTTTTCTGTCACATCCGGCCCCCACCAATGGGGACACGGATGATCGCTAGGCCCGGCTTTCGCCCCTGGATCCCTCGCTCTGCAGGATCCAGTCAGGCCGGCTTTTGCCCTTGCACTCTACGACGGGTTTCTGACCCGTCTGAGCCGACCTTTGGGCGCCCCTGATATCTTTTCAGGGGCGTGCCGCCCCAGCCAAACTGCCCACCTGCCGTTGTCCCAGCGCCCTAAGGCGCCGGTGAGAAACACGGCCGCGGAAGGACGGTGTTCCATTGGCGCCTCCCCCGGCTCCCGGAGAAGCCGGGATCGACGGCTCCCGTCTACGCTCTGCATCCGCGACTGTGTTCCAGCGGCAGGCTGCAGTAAAGCTCCACGGGGTCTTCTTTTCCCGCTGGGGGTTCGTGGACTGTTCGTCCACGTTACGTGGGTTCACCGGGTGGCAGGCGGGGACAGCGGGGCCCTCGTTGATCCATTCATGCACGTCGGAACTTACCCGACAAGGCATTTGGCTACCTTGAGCAACCCCAAACCGGGGTTGGACCATATCTTCGCCCTCAAGTTCATCTTCAAAATCCCCCTACGGCGCCCGGCGTATGGTCTCTGAGGCGTCCACCCGCCTTTCCAGTTCGGAGAGAACATCACTAAGCTTATATTTCCTTTCAGAGGAAGCTTCATAGGCTTTTTCCAGAAGTTTCTTAAACCCTTCAAGGCTTCTGTGTTCACCTCTCTCTAACCCCTCGACTATTTCTGCGAAATATTGGAATTCCCTCCATTTTATGATGGGCTTATGTTTCCTAAAGAAAGGTATTATTTTCTCTGCAAGATTTCTCCGCGCGTCAACAATATATTGAAGTGTTGTCTCTTCTTGTCCAGGCTTTGGTATAATGCGGCCACAGTTGAAGACTCTTTTCAGAATTTCAAGCACCGCCGCGTGTTCCCTGTTTTGTGTCACGTGAAACACTGGGTCAATAACCCACCCGAACTTTGTGTCGTCCTGTTTTTTGATTGATATGGAGAAGCATCCTTCGCCATCCACAAGACCCACTATGTAGTAATGGAGATATTTCCTCCTGTTCGGCAACATTTTTGGATCTATTATGTCTTTGAACTCGTTGAGCATTGTTGTTCACCGTGTTTAGTTTGGCGGCTGTTGCTTTTAAGCCATTTTGAAGGCGGGTGTTCCCTGCGGGTCAGAGGCATACAGCTGGCCATTTTTCCCTACTTGGGAGGCCAGCCACTTCCCCTTTCCCGCATATAGCCGGGTTTAATGACTCCCTTCGTTGAGAGTCAGAGTTACTCCCGGCGTTTGCAGGCCCTTAGCCCGGTTGAACCCGGGTTTCAGGGACCTGTACTGGCCAGGATTCAGGAGCCGTTCACACCCTTTCGGGCTTGCGGCTCCCTATGTTTTTATTAAACAGTCGGGACCCCCTTGCCACTGCGACCTGCTGTCCCAGCCAGAGGCCAAGACAGCAGGCACCCCTTCTACCGAAGGTACGGGGCTAGTTTGCCGAGTTCCCTCGCCCTGCCTTATCCCCGACACGCCTTAGGTTTCTCGCCTAGGGGCACCTGTGTCGGTTCTAGGTACGGGCACGGGGGATCCTTCCCAACGCCCTTTTCACTGGCTCCAGGGATTGGCTGAACCGCCCTAAAACGGGCGGCTATTCCCGCTTTCACCTGGTTCTCGCCATTACGGCACTCCCCAGGCTTATACGGTTAAGCAAGGCGACAGCCTTGCTCAGCCTACCCCGAAGCGTCGGGCGTTAGGCTTTGCGTCGCCGCAATCGTACCCCCGTGGCGCCGGAATTTTAACCGGCTTCCCTTTCGGCGTGGTCGGTTAAGCCACGCCTTAGGACCGGCTTACCCCCGGCTGACGACCGTTGCCGGGGAACCCTGGCCCCTTCGGCGGAGGGGATTCTCACCCCTCTTTGCTGTTACTACCACCGGGATCTGCACTCCCGGCCGGTCCACTGGACCTCACGGCCCAGCTTCTGCCCAGCCGGGACGCCCTCCTACCGACGCAGCCATGCGGCTGCGCCCCGAGGTATCGGCGGCTGGCTTAGTCCCGTCCATTTTCGGGGCCGTCAGCCTCGGCGGGTGAGCTGTTACGCACTCTTTAAAGGATGGCTGCTTCTAAGCCTACCTCCCCGCTGTCTAAGGCTGACGACGCCCTTCGGTTTGACGTTTAGCCAGCACTTTGGGGCCTTAACCTCGGTCTGGGTTGTCCCCCTCTCGGTCCGGGAGCTTACCCCCCGTAACCCGTCTCCCGGGGTCTACGGCGCCGGTGGATTCGGAGTTTGAAAGGAAGGTGGGGCCTCTTCGACCCCTTGGCCTTCCAATCAGTGCTCTACCCCACCGGCCGCCTCGCCCGGGGCTGGGCTGCGACCCACTTCGGAGGGAACTAGCTATCACCGGGCTAGATTGGTCTTTAGCCCCTAGCCCCAGGTCTGGGGAACGAATTGCACGTCAGCACCCTTTCGGGCCTCCACCAGGCTTTCGCCTGGCTTCGCCCTGCCCAGGGCTAGATCGCCCGGTTTCTAGCTTCACGGCCGTGACTCCGAGCCCTTTCAGACTCCGCGCCTCGTCCAGCACGAGGCTGAACTGCGCGCATGTCGGTTTCCCTGCGCCTACGGGCTTAAAACCCTTAAGCTCGCCACAGCCGTGAACTCCCCGGCCCGTGTTTCTAGACGGAACGTGCAACCCTGGTCCCCCTCCCTCGTACTCCCGCCTCGCGGCGTTTTCCTTCGGGAGGGATCTACCCTTCCGGGCCGCACACGTCTGTAACCGTCTGGTTTCAGGCTCTTTTCACCCCCCTCCCGGGGTGCTTTTCAGCTTTCCGTCACCGTACTAGTGCGCTATCGGTCTTGAGACGTATTTAGTCTTGGAAGTTGGTGACTCCCAGCTTCCCGCACCCAAACCAGGGTACGGTACTCTGGGACACGGTCCATACTCCTTCCGGCTTACGCCTACGGGGCTTTCACCCTCTATGGCGGGCCATTCCAGGCCACTTCGGCTTCACCAGAGAGGAGCGACGACCGGCCCACAACACCACATTCCCCGTGAGTTTCCCCACGGGGTTTGGTTTGGACTCTTCCCCTTTCGGTCGCCCCTACTCAGGGAATCCCGTTTTGGTTTCTTTTCCTCCCCCTACTAAGATGCTTCCGTTCGGGGGGTTCCCGCTCCCTGCCGGGAGCACCGCAGACCCCCGAAGGAGCCTGCGGTAGGAGGTCCCATTCGGGAATCCCCGGTTCTAAAGCTGCATACGCTTACCCGGGGCCCTATCGCGGCTGGCCGCGCCCTTCGTCGGCGCTCAAGCCGAGCCATCCACCAGACGGCGTGGCATGTCGGGCTTTCAGCGGTGTCTGTTTAGCGTTCAGTGAACCCTTTTGTTGGCGAAACAGCCTATGCACGGCTTCATTGTGAGCATAAGCCCACTGGCCCTTCGCTCCGCCACCGTGTGATGGGGAGCTGCATTTAACGATACTTAACGTAACGTAGCCAAAAATATTCTGAAGCGGTCTTCAGCCATATAAGGGTTGCGTCGCACCCTTCAACATGCACACGTGCTGAATTGTTTGTTTCCTTCGAAACGGGTGCTGGCTAATCGCCGGATGAATGTTTAAATTTTGTTTTCAAAACCCCTATTTTGGTGGCCCTTCCTTGTCTGAGGATTTGGTGAGGCTTAAGTTTGTGGGGTGCATGGTTGGCTGTGCCGTTGGAGACGCTTTAGGTTCAAGCTTCGGAGTTTTCCATGGACGTTGGACCGACGACACCCACATGATGATTGGTGTGGCTGAATCCCTAATCGCCAAAAAGGGGTTTGATGGAAACCACATGGCTTGGGCCTTCATAAAAAACTATGAAATGGAGCCTTGGCGCGGCTACGCAAGTGGTCCACCTCAAGTTTTCAAGTGGATTAAGGCTGGCATTCCATGGAACGAAGCTTCGAAAAGGCTTTTCGGCGGAGTGGGCTCGTATGGGAACGGTGCAGCCATGCGGGTGGCTCCTGTGGGTCTACTGTACCATGACGATCTTGAGAAACTTCGTTCAGTGGCTTATGCCCAAAGCCTCATCACCCACGCCCACGAGCTGGGAATTGAAGGCGCTGTTCTTCAAGCTTTCGCCATAGCCCTCGCCACCAAAGAAGATCCATCTAAAGGGCTTAACGTTTACACCTTTCTAGAAAGGCTTTTGGGCTTGACAAACAGCACCGTGTACAGAGAAAAGCTTGAAACGGCTTTAAGTCTCCTAAAAGAGAAGCCAAACAAGCACAAGATTGTGGAAAGGCTTGGAAACACCGTTGAAGCCTACAATTCGGTTCCAACAGCAATTTACTGTTTCCTCTGCAACCATCAGAGCTTCGAAAAGGCAGTCGCATACGCCGTAAGCCTAGGAGGAGACCGAGACACCATCGCGGCTATGACGGGCGCCATTAGCGGCGCATATCATGGCGTAAAAGCCATACCGGAACATTGGCTTAACAAACTTGAGAAAAAAGCCTACATAGAAAAGCTTGCCGAAGACCTGTGGAAGCTTAAGAGGCAATATTCCTCTAACACACGGTTTTGTTAAACATTTTTATTTTTGTTTCATAACGCCTAATAATAGCAGAATGCCCACAGCGCCTCGGTAGCTCAGCCTGGTAGAGCAACGGCCTTGTAAGCCGTAGGTCGCGGGATCGAAGCCCGCCCGAGGCTCCAACATTATACTTCTGGAGCCTGCGTGCAGTATTCACAAAATAATTGTGGTAAAGTGCGCCTATTTTTCTCCAAGTTTAAATTCTTCATGAATTGCTTGTGCAGCAGCTGCTCCATCAGCCTCTTTAACTACAAATGATATGTTTAATTCGGAAGATCCTTGGGCTATCATTCTCACGTTGATGCCTTTACGTGCGACTGCCGTGAACACCCTGGAAGCGATGCCGGGAGTGTTCCGCATTCCTGCGCCAACCACTGATATCACGCATACATCGTCTTCAGCGTTTATTTCTCTGATTAATCCCCCTCCGAGGAGGGCTAGTTCCAGGGCGTTAACAGCTTTTTCCAGAACATTTCTGCGAACAACAAGAGATATGTTGGCTTCAGAGGCTCCCTGTGAAATCATAAGTATGTTGATTTTGTTTTTGCCGAGGACTTCAAAAACTTTGGCGGCTGTTCCTGGGGCTCCAACCATGCCGGCGCCGCTGATGTTTATCAATGCGACATCTTTAAGCAGAGTCACTGCTTTAACGGTGGTTCCAGGTTTTACCTTTACTTCCCTGACAAGGATTGTTTCGGGGCCCTCGGGGTTGAAGATGTTTTTTACTCTGACTATTGTGTCTTTATCCATGATTGGTTCTAAAGCCCTTGGATGCATGGCTTTAGCTCCGAAAACAGCCATTTCCAGAGCCTCTTTAAAGGATATTTCAGGCAAGGTTTTCGCGTTTGGCACTATTTTAGGGTCTGATGTCATCAGCCCGTCCACGTCGGTCCATATCCAAATTTCCTCAGCTTCTAGCGCGGCGCCTATTAAAGTGGCGGTGTAGTCGGAGCCTCCACGACCTAAGGTGGTTGTGACACCGTCTTGGGTGGCGGCTATAAAGCCAGTTATTACTGGAACTATCCCCCTTTTTAGAAGGGGCTCTACGCGTTCCTTAACCTGGAGCCGAGTAACATTCATCAAAGGATTTGCTTCGCCGAAGTTGTCGTCGGTAACTATGCCGGCTTCCGCTCCAGTCATGAAACACGAGTTTAGTCCGACATCTTTCAGGGAGCCGTACAATATGGGAGCGGAGAGTCTTTCACCGAAAGATAGGATATAATCTTTGGATCTAGGGGTAAGCTCGCCCACGTATACTATTCCCGTTAAAACTTTTTCAAGCTCTTCTAATGTGGCGGTGATCGTCGACTGAATTTCTTTTCGTATGTGAGCGTCAGATATGGCCTCCTCAGCAACCTTTAGATGTTTATCCAGGAGTTCCTGTTTGAACTTGTTTATGAAATCCTTATCGCGTTTCTCAGCCCGCTCGGCAGCTTCGATGAGTTTTTCGGTAACGCCATCAATGGCAGAAACCACTGCAACAACTTGATGCCCTTTATTTATATTTGAGGCTATCAACTTAGCTATTTTGCGTATGTTTTCTCCGGTGGCTACGGAGGTTCCTCCAAACTTCATTATTATTTTCATTGGGCTTCACCCTTAATCACGTAAGCATTTTTGCAGCCAGCTCTCTTTTTGTATCTAGGAGATCCCTTAATATAGCGCTGGCGGTTTCGATGCCGCCAGCTCCCCGCCCAATTATGGTTTGTTCGCCCGCGAACTCCGAGTGGAAAGTCACCGCGTTAAGGGTTCCGCTGACGCATAACGGGCTGATCTTGGGTATTTTTTCCGGTTTAACTTCCAGCTTTCCATTAACCGAACCTATCAACTTAATTGCACAGCCCTCTTTTGCAGCATCTTCAACGTCTTTCATGGAAACATCTCGAATGCCTTTTATGCTGACATCCTTTAAAGTAACCTTCTTGCCCATAACCCAATTAGCCAAAATCACAAGCTTACACGCAGCGTCTATTCCGTCAATATCCATGGATGGATCAGCTTCGGCATAGCCCAATTTTTTAGCTTTTTGTAGAGCCTCTTCAAAGGGGATGCGCCTTTCAGCCATTTCTGTGAGTATATAGTTCGTGGTTCCGTTGAGGACTCCCTTTAATGATAGAATTCTATCACCATACAAACATTTTTTAGCGAATTCAAGTATGGGGGTTCCCGCACCCACCGAGCCGCTGAACCTAAAGTGAACATGGTTGTGTTCAGCTAGCTCCGTAAGGGCTGGCAAGGCTAAAGCTAACGGTCCTTTGTTTGAGGTTACAACATTTTTACCAGCTCTAAAAGCGCTTTTTATATATGAAAGGGCAGGTTCCCCGTCTTTAATGTTTGTTGGAGAAACCTCCACAAGAACCTCAGCGTCCAAGGACTCTATCACTTCGAAAATGGAAGTTTCCGAATTACCATATAACTTATCGGCGGCAACGGTGCCTTTCTCAGCTTTCACTGCCAGCATCCTCTGCAAGTCTAAACCCTTTGAGTTTATGGCAACGCCGCCCCTATCAGCTATGGCAACCACTCTCGGGCGGAACCCGTAGACGTTAGAAAGTTCAGCCTCGCGTTTGACAAAGAGTTTAGCAAGACTTTGCCCGACAACACCGAATCCAACGAGAATTATCCGCACACTAGGAACCTCCATCTATCAATGCGACGCTTGTAGACTCCATGAATATACCCCAAACCTATTGACACTCTCCTCGGCTGAAGCCGGGAGATTCTTGCTTCTAAGGCGTTCATCGGTTGGTTGTTCATCGCCCTTCTAGGCTCCCACCTCATTCCATTCCACCTCAGAAGTAAGGGGTGTGCCACCACCCCGTTAACGCCGCCTCCATGGAGGTGGCCTATATTTAAGACGCCTACGGCGTCCCTATTCGCCTCTAATCCACAGCAGAGGCATTTGAAGAGCCTTCCTCTTGCCATTATGTCCTCAGAACGGCAGAGTGGGCATTTGCTTGACGTCTTGTATTCGCTCTTCTCATCAACTTCCATACCGTATTCTTCGGCATTCTCCTTAAACCTTCTGATTATGTAGCTGAAGCTCCAGAAGTTGTTTATCATGGCGTTTGCCTTACTGTTATTGCGGCTTTTACTCCTTATGCCCCCCAATCTTCCAAGGATTATCTTTGAAATACCTAGCTTGACGGCGAATTCAACTATGGTTTTTATCATCGCATTTACAGCATGACTGAACCTCCTTTGGCGGATTCTGTAGAGCTTTCTGAGCTTCTTCGAAGTCTTCGCTCTGTTGACTCTAGCTAACATGCTCTGCTCCTCAGCTATCTTTCCTGTCCAGTACCACCAGTCCGATAGAACTGTTCTACCTGAGAAGGCTATGGGCTGTTTTAAACTTTCAAACCATACCGTTGCAAGGTTTATCACGCCTAGGTCTATGTAGAGGGGCTTCTTGCCCCCTCTTGTGGGGGGCTTCTCGACTTCAACTGCCATAAAGCCCCTCCACACTTCATCCACATCATCGTAGACTATTTCCAGCTTTCCCTGTTTGCCCTTCCACTTGAGCTTGCCCTTATACCTTAGCCTGAGCCCTTTGGGAAGGTATATGTATTCATCATCAATCCTATAGCAATCTTTTCTTATGATTATCCTCAGCTCTCTTTTGCCATTTCTCTTCCAGTATCTGGGCATTGAGACCTTCTTTATGTGTTCTGGAAGCTTTCCTTTGGCTTCAAGCTTCTTTAGTGCCAGGAAGCTTTTCCAGGCTTCGTGGTTCTTGTTTATTATCTGCTGGGCAATTGCTGAGCCTATAAGCGGGGCGTATTTTTCGTAGAGGTACTTGGGATACCACTCGAAACGCCTGTAGTGTATATATGCCTGCCTTCTTTCGAAATTCAGCTCATTGTACAGCCTGGCGCAGCTGTCAGCGAGTTCCCGCAAGGCAGGGCAGTCCTCTAGTATGAAAGTGTTCGTTCTCTTCACTTCAGACACCTTTCTGGGCTTCAATGTATTTTTCAATGGTTTCTTTAGAGACAGCGCCTATTGTTGAAACGAAATAGCTGTGCGTCCATAAAGATGGCAGCTTAAGCAGCTCTGGGAACTCCTTTCTGAGGATGTTTGAGCTTCTGCCCTTAATTCTCCTCACAATCTTGTGGACTGGTATTGTTGGATAGGCTGATATGAATAGGTGGACGTGGTCTGGGTTTACGGCAAGTTCAAGGACCTTAATCCCAAGCTCATCTGCAACCTGATAAATTATCTGCTCAAGTCTCTCCTTAACCTTCCCCACCAAGACTGGCTTTCTTCTCTTCGGGCACCAGACCAAGTGGTACTGGATTAGGAAGACCTTGTTCCTCGAACGTTGATAGGCTTTCACACGTCTACACAATCTGTCGCTATATTTAAGCCTATCGACAATTCATCCCACGGTTAAAACCGTTGGCTTTCTTGTCGATTTTCAATGTAAAACTTCTGGGTGAAGTTCCTCGCTTCGTTCCGGGCCTTCAATTATCATTATTGTTATGTATGGACGATATACCTTTTTTATGCGGTAGGGGCTATGTATGAAGTTTGCTGGAATGAACACCGCGCTTGTCTGGGTTATCACGTGTTTTTCCAGTTCAGGTCCCATGTACATTTCAATTTCGGCGCCTAGGTCGGAAGGGTTGTTCGGATCGGTTCCGATATGCATCAATATTTCATTGTATGGATGTGTATGTGGAGGATGCCCTATTATGGCGAATTGTCCCTCTTTTGGTTCTTGGCCTGGAAAACCCAGTGGACAAAGTAGAGGTTGCTTCCCTTAATGATTTTATCCTCCAAATGTATTAGGACTGGAACGCCTCCTGGGCGCCATTTCGACGTGTCGTATCTGATAAAATATTTGCCGTACTTCGTTTTTGTTTCCGACATTTTCAACCCTCGTGGCGGGAAGTTTGTATGCTACCCATTAATAAGACTTATCTTACTAATCGCAAGACCGACTGTTCGCCAAATGCATTATAGAAGTTTTGTGAAACTTTCGTTCTTAGTTAGTTTAAGCTTACGTCCGCGTCAAGCTTAGAAATGTGTAAAGATTTTTAAAGTTCTTCTGTTGGCTTTTCGCCTCGGCGGATTCTTAACCCTTTGAATTTTAGTTTTGCCGTTAGGATTTTCTCTGTGGCGAAGAGACTTGAAGCTGCATACATTACAACCAGTGTGAAGGCTGAAACGTAAACTATGCCGAATGTAACCGTCCAGTAGTCGCCCATCATGATGGCTTTTGAAGCTATAACTGGGTGGCTGAATGGTATGGCGAACAAGACGAGCTTGAGGGCTAAAGGCAAAGTGTTAACGTCCAAGTATATTAGGGCGATGGATGGGACGAAGACCAGCGGGTAAATATAGCTTACAAGGGATTGGGCGCTTCTAACGTCTTCAGCGAAAGCCGACAATATGACGGCTAGGGCTAGTGCTGAAATCATGGTGGCGAAAAGCGATAAACCCAAAAGGAGATAGCCAAAAGCCGAAGGCACAAGCCCTAAAGCAGCCAAATCCAAGTTCAACCCTTCGGGGATTCCAGCCATAACTGAGCTAAACATGTAGCTGTAGCCAGCCATGTAGGCGACGGCGCCTATAGCCGCAACGATGATGGAGCTGGAAAGCTTGCCCCAAAGAATTGCAAGCCGGTCCATTGGAAGCGTCAAAAGAGTTTCAAGGGTTTTCTCCTCCTTTTCCATAGCCATGGAAGCCGCGGCGATTTGAGGAGCGTATGAAAGCAGAATAAGAATCGTTATCGGCAAAGCTATGGACTGCGACGTCAAAAGCCCAGAAACTTGCATTGGGTCTACGCCATACTTAATTTCACCCTTAATCACCGTTGCCTTTTCGGAGCCTAAAATGTCTGGAGCATAAAGTCGGTTAAACATGTTTATCAAAGCGTCTACAACCGAGGAGCTGGCACCTTCAAAGGCGCTTGTTCCGCGCAAGACTCCGTAAAATCTCACGCAAGCTTTCACGTTGGGATCGCTAAAGTGGGCGGTTACATTTTTGCTGAAGCCTCTTGGAATCTCAAGAATCTGAGTGGTGTTGTATTTGGCTAAAAGCTCCAAAACTTTTTCGCTGGTTAACTCCACTTCGTTTTCCTTGTAGACTGTAAGATTGAAGCCTATAGCGTTCAAGCCTTCTATGAAACTGATGAAAGATTCTGACCAGTTTCCACCATCGTTGTCCACTATTATTAATGCCGCTTTTATGGCTTGTTCTTGGGCTGTTTGCACCGCATAACCCATCACCGCGCCCAAGACTGGGAACATGACAAGCGGCACAACTATCATGGGCAATAGAATTTTGGGGTCTCTCATCAGCTCCTTAAGCTCTTTTAGGAGGAAGTTGCCGAAACCTTTAAGCAATTTTCACCACCTTGGCGAAAACTTCTTCAAGGTTTGCACGTCCATATTTTTCCTTAAGCTCTTTGGGGGCGCCTTCAGCCACAAGCCTACCCTTGTTTATTAGGGCAACTTTGTCGCAGAGATGTTCCACCTCCAACATGTTGTGGCTTGAAAGAAGCACTGTCACAACGTGTTCTCGGGCATATTTTTTAATGATTTCCCTAACGTGGTAGGCGTGGATAACGTCCAAGCCGCTTGTAGGCTCATCTAAAATTGCCAGTTTAGGCTTGGTCATAAGCGCCCTAGCCACCAAAAGCCGCCGCTTCATGCCCTTACTGTAGGTTTTGGTTTTGTCTTTTAGGCGTTCGCCTAAACCCGAAATTTCAGCAGCCTCCATCACCATGGCGCGAGCTTCCTCCTTAGTTTTGGCGTTAAACTTCGCCATAAACTGCAAATACTCCCAACCCGAAAGGTGGCGGTAAGCCCCCGCCTCTTCTGGGAGATAGGAAATAATCTTGCGAACCTCGCTGGCTTTTTGAACAACATCCAGCCCGAAAACCTTAACGGTGCCAGCCGATGGCAAAAGCAGCGTTGAAACAATCCTTAAGGCTGTGGTTTTCCCAGCACCGTTAGGACCAATAATCCCATAAATTTCGCCGGGTTTAACAGCAAAGCTTAGTCCATCCAGTGCGCGGACGTTGCCGAAAACTTTGACAACATTTAAGGCTTCGATTGCCAAGCTCATTGAGGGTAAACACCTTTCAAAGCTGGTTTAACTTAAGTTGGACAAGTAGCCTATTAAGGTTTTAAACTTTCCAGTCCAATTTATGGTTTTTAGAAATGAAAGCTCGTAATATTCCGATGAAAAGCACTAAGACGGAGATTGGCTGGTAGAAGAAGTAGTAGACGAGAAATTCTGCAATGTTGAAGTGGAAACCGAGTTTTCGCGAAACAATGTAGAAAAGGACTGCAAAAGCCAAAAAACCCAAAAAGAAGTTTGTTAAACATGTGAAAAATAGCGAAAAAAGCAACTCGGGAACCACTTGCGGAATTGGAAAATTAAACTGTGCTGCCAAAACAGCTGGAATCATGTTTTGAAACTGCACTTTTAGAAGAGCAGAGCACATGTAACCGAACAAAAGCGGCACAACACTTGGAAAAACCATAACCGCACATGGAAACGCCACATGGGGATACTTTGCAATGTATGCAACCAATCTTCTCCAATACTCCTTAATCCACAAGCCAGTGCCAATGCCCCAACGCTTTCTTTGGCTCAGCCAGCTCTTCCAGTTTGAAGGAGCCTTCGTGTAAACCTCAACTTTGTCCTCATACTTGTAGCTCTTATTCTTCAAGAGGGCTTTGACGGCTAAATCCAAGTCCTCTGAAACAACCTTTGAAAACCCTCCAACTTCTTCGAATGTTTTTCGTCTTATGGCGAAGGCTGTTCCGCCAACTCCAAAACATTTTCCAACAAGTTTTGAGAAGAGGTAACATGCAAAATTTGAACCGATATATTCATAGTTAACCATCCTTGAGGTGAATGAGTCTAAGATAATCCTTTTTTTAAAGTCGACGATGTCAGCGTCTCTAATTGTCGTTCTTACAGCTTGCAGAAAACTTGCACCCTCGCCTATTTCCACGTCAGCATCCAAAAAGACAAGGATTTTGCCTTTTGAAAGCTGAAAAGCACTATTTAAAGCTTCAACCTTTCCTCTACGTTCATTGCTTAAAAGGAAACACACCTTTCCACGGAAACGCTCTACAACTTTAAGCGACTCTTCATTTGGTTTATCAATGCAAACGAAAATTTCCTTTTTGTCTACACTTTCGCTTACCAACTTTTCCAGCAAAGGCTCCAATAAACTTGAGCCCTCATAGACAGGTATGAAAACGCTAATTTCAACTTCAGAACTCAATCAGTTCACTTCACTGCACAAGCAGTACATTCCAACCGAATACCAAATAAGTTTTATGTCTTAGCCGAGAATTTCCAGCAGTCAGCGTCTAGCTTTTCCTTTTGTTCTAAACTTTAGACCAGCATCTTTAATTACGTGGATTACGCTGGTTTTCGGTTATGTTTTGCTAGCGGACGGTGAGGAACGAGACCTTGAAAAGATGCCTCGTCATTCTATGCATCTACCTTGTGACAATCATCTTAACAACAAGCGTGCTCTATGTGTTTCTCCTAGAACCGCCACAGCTTTTAGAAGTTAAATTTCCATTAGTCATCAATTTACAGCTCTGTTGCTTAAAAATCCATTTAAAACAGTTCTTCCTGAAGTTTAGTTTTCTTTTTGTTCCAATTTTGCGTTTAAATGTTAGTTTTTGGGTTTGTTTTCAGCCGGATGGTATCGGATTTTGTATACTTTCGGCTTTTGGCTTATGTGAGTTTTAAATTTTTGGCGCATAAAGGGTTAAAAGCACCACTACATTTAGTGTATGAAATTAGCTTAAAACACTAAAAATTGGTTTAACACGCGACGTGAAGTCTTCATGAAATGTCCATACTGCGGTTCAGAAAACATCAAAACCCTCGAAACCCGCGATTCGGCAGATAACACCATAAGAAGGCGTAAAGAATGCGGCGATTGTGGAAGACGCTTCACCACATACGAATATATTGAGGCTATTGAGCTTATGGTGCGCAAACGCGACGGCAGACTTGAACGCTTCGACCTAAACAAAATTATTAGAGGCTTGCAGAAAGCCTGCGAAAAAAGACCCGTAACCATGGAGCAAATCCGAAGCCTAGCCGAAAAAGTTAGGCAAGAACTCATGCAGCTCGGCAAGGAAGAAGTGTCATCTCAAGAAATCGGCGACCTAGTAATGAAGCATTTGAAATCACTTGACCGCGTAGCCTACGTGCGTTTCGCCTCCGTGTACCGCAGATTCGAAGAACCAGAAGACTTCCGTCGCGTGCTCCAAGAGGTGAATAAAACTTGAAGTTCGTTAGGAAACGAGATGGACGATTAGAGCCCTTCGATCAGGAGCGTATAACAAACGCTATCTGGAAGGCTGCCAAGGCAGTTGGCGGAAAAGACCGTGAACTAGCCAAAAAGCTAAGCGACCAAGTGGTGGCTGAACTCAAAAAACGGTTCGGCGAGGACGGCGTTCCAACAGTTGAGGAAATCCAAGACGTTGTGGAAAAAGTTTTGATAGAAAACGGCCACGCGCGAACAGCCAAGGCCTACATCCTCTACCGCAAACAGCACCAAGACATACGGGAGTTGGCAGCCCTCCTAAGCCAAGCCGACCTAGTAGACCAGTATTTGGATATGGAGGACTGGCGGGTTAAAGAAAACTCCAACATGAGCTATTCACTGCAAGGCTTAAACAATTACCTGTCCTCGACTGTTATAGCCAAATACTGGATAAGCCGCATCTACCCACCCAACATAGCCGAAGCCCACTTCTCCGGCGATTTCCACATCCACGACCTAGGCGTGCTTGGGCCATACTGCGTAGGCTGGGACATAAAAGACCTGCTACTGACGGGTTTTGGCGGAGTGCCCGGTAAAATTGAAAGCACACCGGCCAAACATTTCAGAACAGCCCTAGGCCAAGTCGTAAACTTCTTCTATACGCTGCAGGGCGAGGCTGCGGGCGCCCAAGCCTTCTCAAACTTTGATACTTATCTTGCGCCGTTTATACGCTATGATGGTTTAAGCCAAAAAGAGGTGGAGCAATCCCTTCAAGAGTTCTTCTTCAACATGAATGTGCCAACGCGGGTGGGCTTCCAGACGCCCTTCACGAATGTAACCTTGGACTTGAAAGTTCCAGATTTCATGAAGGACGAGCCGGTAATAATAGGCGGAAAGGTGATGGATGCTACCTACGGTGAAATGGAAAAAGAGATGGAAATGTTCAACCTTGCTTTCGCGAAGGTTTTGAGCCAAGGCGACGCCAAGGGAAGGGTTTTCACGTTCCCCATACCCACGTACTGCATAACAAAAGACTTTGACTGGGACTCACCAGTATCCCAAGAAATCTTCGATGTAGCCGCCAAATATGGGGCGCCCTACTTTTCAAACTTCGTGAACAGCGACATGAAACCCGAAGACGTCCGCAGCATGTGCTGCCGCCTGAGAATAGATAACCGGGAACTCCGCAAACGTGGAGGAGGCTTTTTCGGAGCCAACCCGCTGACGGGCAGCATAGGAGTAGTAACCATGAACCTTCCAAGAATTGGCTATTTATCCAAAGACGAAGACGAATTTTTCGAACGCCTAGAAGCACTCATGGAATTAGCCAAAGACAGTTTGGAAATAAAACGCAAAGTCTTGGAACAGTTCACCGAGAAAGGCTTATACCCATACTCGAAGCGGTATCTCCGCGGCGTAAAAGAGACTTTTGGAAAATACTGGAAAAACCACTTCTCAACCATAGGCCTAGTAGGCATGAACGAGGCCATCCAAAACCTTTTCGGATACAGCATAGCCTCGCCGGAAGGCCTCGAATTCGCAGTTAAAGTGTTAAACTTTATGAGGGAGAAACTCGCAGACTTTCAAGAGGAAACAGGCAACATCTACAATTTGGAGGCTACACCAGCCGAAGGCGCCAGCTACCGCCTTGCCCGCATAGACAAACGCAAGTACCCAGACATTATAGTTGCTAACGAGAAGTATTTGGCTAAGGGCGCCGAGCCCTTCTACACAAACTCTTCGCAACTACCCGTAGACTACGAGGCAGACCTTTTCGAAGCTTTGGAACACCAAGACAAGCTTCAACCCCTCTACACTGGCGGAACAGTCTTCCACATCTATCTCGGCGAACGCCTCTACTCATGGAAGTCTGCAGCGGAACTTGTCCGCAAAGTAACATGGAACTTCCGCATACCATACCTGACTTTGACGCCAACCTTCAGCGTATGCCCAACTCATGGCTACTTGAGCGGCGAACATAAACAGTGCCCACGCTGCGGAGCAAGATGCGAAGTTTACTCGCGGGTGGTGGGCTACCTCCGCCCAGTAGACCAGTGGAACGACGGGAAACAAGCTGAATACGCGATACGAAGAACCTTCGAAAAGGCTGTTATAACGCCTCAAGCTGTGGCAGCCCGGTGACCGCCAAAATGAAGTTCAGCGGCTTGCAAAAAACAAGCCTAATAGACTATCCAAACCGGGTGGCAGCCGTACTGTTCACGCCGGGCTGCAACCTCCGCTGTCCATACTGCTACAACTGGCGCATAGTAGTTGACCCTAAACCTCCCTTCCTAAATGAGGAAACAACCCTCCAGATACTTGAGGAACGCAAAAAATACGTGGACGCCGTGGTCATAACAGGCGGAGAACCAACAATCCACAAGGAACTGCCCCGCTTCTTGAAAAAGCTTAAGGAACGCGGTTTCGCCGTAAAACTCGACACAAACGGCTTAAACCCGCTTGTTCTGGAAGAATGCCTCCCACACGTGGACTATGTTGCTTTAGACCTCAAAACTTCGCCGGAAAAATACAACCTTTTAGGGGCTAGGGAAGCAGAAGCGCTCCTAAAAACCATTGAAATGCTGAAGAACGGAAAAGTGGAATACGAGTTCAGAACCACCGTAGTGCCAAAAATCGTCGAGGAGGCGGACATAAACCGCGTGGGCGAAATAGCTAAAGGCGCTGAAAACTACGCCCTCCAACAGTTTATTCCAGGCGACACACTAAGCGAAGAATACAAAAATCTAAAACCGTACCCGCCGGACAAAATCGCCGAGTTCGCCGAAACACTAAGAAAGTATGTTGGAAACGTCATTCTCCGCGTTTAAAAAAGGAAAAGAGAAGGCGTGAGTAGGCTGATGTGCTTCAAAGCGAGTTTTCCAGTTTAACCATTGATATGGCGGTTAAGATAGTTTCAGTTCTGGATTTTAAGTTTTGACAAGCGTAAAGTTTAAGGCTTGCACCATTGTTAAGAGTTCGAATGCGCTGGTTTAGGAGAGAGGTTTAAAGTTTGAGCGAGGAAGAGGAAACCATCGAGGAGCGTAAAGCGAAAATTCTAATCAAGCTTAGGGGCTACAAAGTTGTCAAAAAGGAGAAAGCCAAAAACGTGGCAAGCTACATTGTTGAATCGCCAAAAGAGGGGAAAAGGAAAATCCTAATTTGGTGTGTTCCAGACGAAACTGTCGGCATACAAACTATAAACCGTATGGCAAAAGCCATGAAAGAAGCCGAAATAGAACAGGGAATACTCGTAGCAAGCGGACGCTACACCAACACTGCAAAACAAACAGCAAAGAAGAAAAGCATAGAACTTCTGCCGAAAACCTTCCCAGTATTCGACATTTTCGAGCATGTGCTTGTACCAAAACATGAAATATTAACGCCTGAAGAACGCGAAAAAGTCCTAGCCCAATACAGAGTAAAACCGTACCAGCTGCCACAAATAAAAGCCTCAGACCCAGCAGCCAAAGCCATAGGCGCTAAACCCGGAGACATAATACGCATAACCCGAAAAAGCCCAACAGCAGGCGAACACATAGCCTACAGATATGTCGTAGAATAGAAAAATGGGAAAGTTAACCCTTTGGTTTTCTAAGCTTCAATAGCATGGCAAGGGATGAAACAGCACCGGTGGCGGCGACAAGCGAAAACACTATAATCAAGGATTGTAGCATAGTCCAAGCTTCTTGAGTTCTTATTAATCCCGAAACATCGGTCTGAATTTGTCCAAGTCCAGGAACAATAATAGTTGCCATGTTACCCCTTATCTCTGTGACCGTTCTGTTCACGAAGCCTAATATTGTCTCCACTTTTGATGTTGTTCCGTTTATGGCAACAATTTTGACGAAGATTCTGTCTAAGGTTGCGTTTAGAGCTGTTAAGTTAAGCCTTAACAAACCAAGACTGGTTATTATTGTGGCTGTTCCATTTTCGATTTTTTCTATTTGAGCATTTAATGCGGTTAGTGTGCTACTTATTGTGAAGCTTTTTGAAGGATGTTCCAGCTGCTTGAACAGTGTCATTGTTGTAGTCTGCGTTCACTACAAGAGAATATGTTCCAGTGTCAGCAAAACTGGAATTGTGTAAACTATCTTATAGAACCCTGTTGCGACTGCCGTTATGTTTGTTGAGTATTGGTAGTGGGCCGTTTCCCCTTTGGAACCATACAACTTTGCACTTATACGAGTGGCGTTTACTGCTTGTCCCCTGAGGACGGTTTGTATGTAGAATTCAGCAAGCTCTCCTCCGAAGCGTATTGCACCAGCGTCCACTTAAACATCTAACTGTGTTACATCTATAACTGTGAACGCTTTGCTGGCGTAGCCTCCAATGTCGTATGCTTTGATAAGTTGAGTTCCCTTAGTGGATATAGGCACGTTAAACGTGAAAGTGAAGTTTCCGGAGTCGCTGACTAGAGCGTATCCAATAAACATGTCATTGAAGGTTATTCTTGCCTCTGTTTTAGGTGTGAAACCAAAACCATTGAGTACAACCTTAGCTCCAACAAAGCCGATGGCTGGATTTAATGTTATTAGTATTACTTTAAATGGCGCAGAAGCTGTTTTTCCGGTGGTTGTGTCAACAGCTGTTATGTTATGAACTCCCACAGAGGCGTTTATTGGAACCGTCAACTCGTATTCGAAGTTGCCCACTTCGTTTGCGGTAACATTTCCCATGAACATGTCATCCTAATAAATTGAAACTATACCATTAACTGTGGCCTCACTTCCACTGATTTTCACTCTTGTTCCTGGTGAGCCGCTTGATGAATTTACAGAAATGGTGATATGTTGGACTACACGCCATGTAAAGTGTCCATGGTTAGGCATCCAATCCCAATCCGACATGGTGTCAGCAACAGCACAGTCAACTATGCCACCTGTCTCTATGTCTGCTGAAAATATGCCCACTATAAACCAATTTGAATTTTCTGGAGCATCAAGGTAAGCCAAAGGAATGGGGTTGAAGAAGTCCCAAAACCCAAGGTTTGGATCCCACCTCAACATTTCAGTTGCTTCCCAGCCAACAACAATCAAGTAGTCTGCACCTATGCTTGTGTCTTGATATGGATAGGTTCTGTCAGGCAGACCGGTGGCGGGGTTTGATCCGCGTCTATAAGGATCCCCGTGTCTATTTCTTCGATGGTTGCCCATTCCCTATAGTATTCCACTTTAAAGTATATGATGGTGGAAGACAGTTGGCCATAAATTGATTTAAGGTTACATCCGCGACCTTCATCGGCATCTTCTTCCAAAAGCATCCATTTCGTCTCGGATGGTGGAGATATAACATGAATCAGTTCAGTTATCTTGTTATTTTCTATCGCCGTCTCGTTTGGAACTGGTACTATGTAGTATGTAACATTGTACACTCCGGTTTCAAATGGCGTCCAAATTAAGTTCACGGTGGTCAACTTGTACCTTTGTAGAAAACTTATAACCTTTGAATCAATTTGGGTATCGTTTACTAGCAACCTTACCTCTATGTTAGATTCATCATTCGCTCCAAATTTAACAAAGTTACATTGAAGGTTGTTGGTTCTCCAAGCTTGACATGTTGTGGTCTATTTATGTCAAAAATTAGTAAATCGTGATCAAGCAGCTCTTGCTCTACAGCCCTTTTCGCATCAATCCTTCCATAACCATAATATTCATCAAAATCAGGATCCCCTAAATCTTTGGCCGTACACCTTAGCCGAACTCTAATCCAGTTGTTTGTGGCTTCGGGGTGCATGCTCCAGACAAGGGCTGCAACGCCAGCGACGTGGGGGGCAAGCCATAGAAGTACCACTCATATGGCTGTAATTCATCGAGTAACCATAGTCGTTCAGGGTCACATTATATGTTGGCATGGTTGAGTATATGTCTACTCCAGGCGCTGCCAGTTCAATCCAGTCTCCCCAGTTTGAGAAATAAGCCTTTACGTCGTTTTGATCCGTAGCCGATACGGCTATGACTTCTTCATAGGCCGCTGGATAACATTTAAAGTTAATGTTGACGTTTCCGGCGGCGGCGACCAGCAAAACCCCTTTTTCATACGGTATTTGACGACTTCATGTAGGAGTCTGCTGTAGCTATAGCCCCCTAGACTCATGCTGATTACCGTGGCCGAAATCATCTTTTGGATCGGTATCATTATTCACCCAGTCATATCCTCCACTGATGTAGTTTTCAGCCAAGTCTGGATGTGTGTAGTCAATACCACTATCCACAACCGCCACAACGATGTTGGATGAGCTTAGTGTTACGTTCCACGCCCAGTTTACCCCTATTTTTTTGGACCCCCACGGATGAGCCAGTAAGGGTCGTTTGGTTCAAATAGGGCTTGACGTTTTATGTTTGGTTCTACATATCGCACTAGAGGATTATTGCTCATACATCTCTTAAACGTGGAAACTTTTCCAGCGGTAAATTGACAACAACAGCTATAACCTTGCCTTCTATTGACATGGTGCTTACGATTTTGCCCCGGTTCCTTATAAATTCCTCAGCAATGCTGTTGTAAGCCCAAGGAATCGAGTAATCTACTCCAACTATCAGTTGCACCGAGTCTTCATCTGCAACGATATAATTGTTGTATTCGGCGGAAATATTAAACCAAGCATTAAGGTTATCGTGCAAAAAGCTATGTTGGATTGGCAATGTTAATTCTTTTTGTGGTTCAAGATTGCCAGTAAAATTAACGCCTTCATCTCTGCTTGGAGATAGGTTGTTAAAGGCTAATGTAATAGTGGTTAAATGTGTCAAAACTAGCAAAATCGCTATTGTTGAAATTACAAGTTTGCTAAAGATTTTCCCATACATTCCATCTACGCCATTAAACTAGCACAGTTCATGTTACCGTTATTTAAGCTTAAACGTCAGAACATTTTTAGGCAATGTTCATTGAGCCAAAACTTTATTCAGAAGGCTTTCTGCACGCCTGTACTCTTTAAGTAGTTCTTTTCCAAGCTTTGTGAGTCTTGCGCCTCCGCCGCCTGCCCTTCCGCCGCGGTAAGTTTGCACCACGGGGTTGCCCAGTGCCTTTTCGGTTTTCTTTATGTAGTTCCATACGTAGCGGTATGACATGCCAAGTTTTTTAGCGGCTTTGGAAATGGAGTGTTCTTTCTCGATTTGTTCTAGGATCCGGGCTCCACCCTTGCCCATAAGCGGTTTCCCTTCATATTCAAGCCATATTTTGCATGAAAGTTTCGGTTTTGTTGACATTCCAGTTTAACTATTTGTTGCGTTATATTTATAAGAATACTCGATATGAATACATGGACACATCGGGAGGCAAAATCATAGAGGCAAACCAGTCCATAACAATAGGCAGAACTTCAGCCGCTTTCCTTTTCGGTTTACTCCTCGGAGTTGCCGCTGGACTAATAGGCGTCGGTGGAGGCGAATTCAGAATACCTGTTTTACTTCACGTTATTGGGCTTCCGGTTATAACGGCTATAGCCGTAAACCTTCTCGTAGGCTTGTTAACAGTGGTTGCCTCTTTTATAAGGCGTTTCCAGCTTGGCTTGTTGAACGGTCACAGCGTCAACATTGTCTTAGTCATGTCGGCAACATCGATTATCGGCGCCTATGTAGGAGCCCTTTTGACGGATAGGATACCAGAGAAACCCTTGAAAAAGCTTTTAGCCGCATTCCTAGTTATTGTAGGTTTAAAGATTGGGCTTGAACCTTTTATTGAATTTCAAGTGGCGTTTACCTTCACATGGAGTTTTTTGGAAGAAGCCTTACTAGCCGCCCTAATCGGCTTGGCAATAGGCATCATTTCCGGAACTCTCGGAGTTGCAGGAGGCGAATTTCGCATTCCGGCATTAATCTACATTTTTAACCTTGACATTGTGGCCGCTGGAACTGCGAGTCTCTTGGTCTCTATTCCAACGGTGGCTTCTGGCTTTCTAAAACATCATAGTATGAGGCATATGAACAGAAACGCATGGTTTATTGCGATAACTATGAGCGCCGGTTCAATGTTAGGTGCTTTTGTTGGCGCTTCTTACGCTGGGGTCATAGGGAAAGACATTCTCAAAGTATTGCTTGGCGTTATTCTCGTTTTGGCAACCGTGCGGATGGTCACTAAACCTTAGGTTTCGCCTCGTTTTTCAACTCGTAAAGGATAACTAAAGCTTCGCCCAGAGGGATGCCAAGTCTGGATGCCAGTTCCTGCGGTGTTATGTCCGGCTTCTCGTGAAGCACCACGTCTCGCACATAAGCCTTATGGTGGGGATACATAACCATGGCATGAACGGTCTCCACAAGGACCGGCCAAAGCTTTTCTTTAACATATTCTTCAAGGCTCATGGCTTATCAGAATAAAGTATACTTAAACATGGTTATTCAGTTTAACTTTTCATATGCCCTTGCATTGGGCGTCCAAACTCTTCAAAGCTGACTATCCTCTCCAGCTTTTTCCGCCGCCTCACTAAGTGAAGCATTTTGCCTTGAAGGTCTATTTTCTCCCGTGGATAGCCAAGAGCCAAAAGAGCCACGACGCGGTAGTTCTCTGGGATTTTTAACATTTCTCGCACTTGGTCTTCGTTGAAGCTTCCAACCCAACATGTGCCTAAACCTTCACTTGTGGCTGTTAAAACCATGTTCTGCATGGCTATAGCCACGTCCACCATAAACCATTTTGGAGAAGCCTTCTGGTCACCGCAGCCGACGATGACAACGGGCGCCTCTTTGAGAAAGCCTGCAAAGGGAGCCTTCGCCAGCTTTGCCCGTTTCTCCGGATCTGTTACAACTATGAAGTGCCACGGCTGGATGTTGTTGGCGGAAGGGGCAAGCCTAGCCGCCTCCAGAATCTTTTCAAGTTTTTCTTTCGACACTGGTGTCGACTTGTAGGCGCGAATTGAACGTCTTATCTTAACGGCTTCAAACACGTCCATTCTCAGCCACCCTTAGCTGAAAGCCATTAAAGAAATAAAGTGCGGTAAAGTTTATTTTTAATGAAACATTAGCCTACAGATTCAAGGCGAAATGATGGATCACAATGATTAAAGCTGTAGTCTTCGACTTGGATGGAACCATAGTAAAATTCAACATAGACTTTAGAGCTGTTAGGGCGGAAACCAGAAGCTTTCTAATAAGTCAAGGAGTACCAGCTTCAGTTCTATCCATTAACGAGAGCGTTTTTGAAATGTTAAAGAAGACCGAAATCTTTATGAAAAACACTGGAAAAACTGCAGCCACTATAGAGGCTGTTCGAGAAAAAGCCCTAGCCATAGCTGAAAAATACGAGCTTGAAGCGGCAAAAACAACAAGCCTTCAACCCGGCGTAAAGGCTGTTCTGGAAATTTTAAAGCAGATGGGTTTAAAGATTGGCTTATGCACTGTTAACGGTCAAAAGTCAACGGAATACGTGCTTGAAAGGTTCGGGATAAAAGATTTTTTTAACGCTGTAATTTCGCGGGATAATGTCAAGCATGTGAAACCCCACGCGGAGCATCTGCAAGCAGCCTTAAAAGCCCTAGGGGTAAACCCCAAAGATGTTTTGGTTGTGGGTGACAGCCAAGCCGACGTGAAATGCGCAAAAGAGTTGGGTGCAATAGCGGTGGGCATACTTACTGGCGCTTCTACGCTGAAGGAGCTTACAGATGCAGGGGCAGACTTTTTGGTGACGTCCATCACTGACATCCCCATTTTAATAGGACAAATAAACTCTCAAAATCTTGTTAACTGAAGGCTCTTTATGTTAACGTGGGCTTGTACCGTTTTAAGTAATCTGTGGTGGATGGGAAAATGGCTTTAACTCTTTCAAATCGTTTTTTCGTGTCTATGCCGTTTTCAAGCATTGCGAAGGCTCGTGGAGTACTAAACCTTTCAACAACTCCGTTTTCTCGTCTTCTCTCGATTTTGATGCAGTTGTCCACCATGCAGTTTAACACGCATGCTCCACAGTAAATGCACAATTCCTCTGTTATGCCAACTTCTCCGCTACCCTTCCAGTACAAGGCGTTTGTGGGACAAACCTTAATGCAAAGTTTGCACTCCACTCCCTTGCATATACGCTTGTCAATGGTTATCTTTCCATCAACAAAGAATTCTTTAACGCCCAAGGGGGCTAGAAGCTCTTCTCGACGTTTACGCTTCTCTTTCTCGCTTGTTTCAACGAGCAAGCTGAAAATGTCCACTGAAACTGTTCCGCTGGGCTCCGCTTTTCTCTCCATCTTATTCATCTTACGTGTTCTTCTAGAAATACGTATTCAACTGCATGAATTATTAACTGTTCCATCCATAAAAGTATAAGGTCAACTACCCAAAGGTCAAAATGGTTCCAACATTCAACATATAGAGAAGGTTTTAGCCATTCGCCGAAAAGCTTCCTCAAATGATAATTGTTTTCACCATGAGGGTTGCTTGTTTGTTTCTCCAGTTCTGGAATCGCCACAAATTCTCCGGAAGCTCTTAGCCTTTGCTCCAGATCATTTATGCGGGCTTCAAGCTTTTCTATGCTTTCAGTCTTCAACTTAAGCTTCTGTTCAAGTTCCTTGATGGCAAGCTTCTCCTCCAGCGGTCGCGCCCTTTCTTCAAGGCTTTTCTCTTTCTCCTCAAAGAGCGAAGCTGAAACTCTAATTCAGCCTTGTTCTTTTGAAGGTCCTCAATTTCATGCCAAAGGGTCAACTTCTGTACACCAGCACTTGTCTCTGTAACCTAAAAATAATGGGGTAGAGTTATGAATTTAGAATCAATATCAAAACTATCAAAAAGTTAGGGCACCCAAAAAGATTATAACAGCCAACAACTTTCTCTAAACCTCTGGTTGGTGAGGTGCATGTGCGAGTTTAAGGTAATCTTAAACGGAAAAGAAGTTTGGAACGACGTTGTTTATGCGAAGGTTGATGGCAACAAAGTAATACTCAAAGATGTAGCCGGCCAATTAAAGGAGTTCAAAAACTGCAAAATCATGGAGGTAGACGTAAACGCCACAAGGCTTGTCTTGGCTGGTGTTTAAACCGCAAACGCTGCGAGGAAGCCCAAAGCTAAACCGAGAAAAATTGGGATTGGGAGTCCGGGAAAAATTCCCTCACGTTCAAGCATCTTGAAAGCCAAAAAACATCCAATAAAAACGCCCATCATAGAGGCTAAACATGGAAAAAAGCCAAAATAAAGTAGCATGTGCCCCACAAGCATGGAGTAGAAGGTTAAATCGCCTAAGCCCATTTGAATATCTTTAAAAGAGAAGCTTAACCCCTTAAGCTTCTCAAGCCCAGCGTGGGCTATCTTCCCAACAGGTCCGCGGTAAACGGCGAAGGCGTCGTAAACAGCCAAAAAACATAAAATAAGCACCGTGCTTAAGGTTTGGATACACGCCCCGAGTAATGCACCCAAAGCCCCACCCAACAGCAAAACTACGAAGTCGCCAAGTCTGCTCCTTCTTCCCCAAAGCACATAGCCGGCAAAAACCGTTATTGCAGCAGAAAGAACCACCAAAGCCTCTGTTGGTAAAGGGATGAAAACTCTGGAAAATGCATAAAAATACACCATTGAAAGGAGGAAAACAGCTGAAGCCAAAGCAAAACCCGTAATAAGGGCGATAAGCCTAAAATTGCCCCTTTTTAGAAGGAAAAAGAGAGTCAAAGCGCCGCAACAGACTAAAAGCACAAAATATAATGCGTTGCCAACGGGCCCTGTTGAGCTTTCTTCTGAAAAGGGCGTTATCTCAAAAAGTTGCATTTCTGAAGCCTTAAGAAGGTAGGCGTAGCTGACGCCGAAAAGCAAACTTATAGTTATTGGCACTAAATGAACAAGTTCAGCCCTAAAATTCTCGTCCAACAGTCCCACCAAGCCTAAACGAGGCTCATCTGAATCTTCGAACGGCATCTGTTGCAGAATAAACTTTTCTTTCTATCCGTTTCGAATATGGAGTTGGAAAAATACATGACGCAGAACGGGTTGGCGCAGTGTCCCAAACCCAAAGTGTGGCCGAGTTCATGAACAGCCTCTTTAGTGGCTCTTTCAACAAAAACCTCAAAGTTTGGAGGCTTACCATAAAATTCCGGTCTAAGTCTCCATAAAGATATGATGGCGGCCTTTCCGGGGCATTCAGCCTCTCCAAAGACAAAGTTTAACCCTGGCACATATATGTCCACGTCCACAACGCCCAAAACATGGCTGAAAACCTTTGTTTTGTAAGCGTAGTCTTTAACCAAGGCTAGGATCATGTCTGAACGGTATTGTCTTCTCATACTGTCGAAGGCTTGAGTGGGCAGAGCTAAAACGTCGGAAACAAGCTGGCACTGGGCTTCTGGGAAAGACGTTTTCAAGTTTTCTCTAAGCCTATCCAAGACATCTGTGGAAGTTTTTCCAATTTGAAGAATTCCAATTTTCATTGTTGCATTAAACCTCAAAGGTGTCTCCGGGTTTCGGCGCTACAGCTTCCATCCCCATTTCTTTCTCCGCCCACCTTGCCAAAAGTTCGCAGTTTCCCTCGGCGCCGTGGATCACGAAGATTTTTGCTTTGCCGTTTATTTTGCGAATGGCTTCTCTGAGCTCTTTTGCACCGCAATGAGATGAAAAATCGAAGTGTCTAACCGTTGCCTTGACCTTTCTGAGTTTACCGTCAATAACGCAGACGCCCTTTTCCAGAAGCTCCCGTCCCGGTGTTCCCGGAATCTGGTAGCTCACCAAGAAAATGGCGTTTTGAGTTTTCTTACCAATTTTGGAAACGTAAAAAGCAGCTGGACCGCCCTTAAGCATGCCGGCCGGCGATATTATTACACAGGGCGTTTTCGTCGCCTTTCTGCGGTCCCTCCAGCCCTCAACCCAATTGACAGAATGTATCGCGTCCATAAACAGTTTGGGATCTCTCAAGTACCGCGCGTGGTTCATCATTAGCCGGCTGGCTTCCCGAGCCATTCCGTCAAGGTAAACCACATGTTCGAAGTGGTGGGCGGCGAGGATACATGCGATTTCTTGGGCTCTTCCAATGCTGAAGGCTGGCACAAGAACTGTTCCACCCCTTTCCACCACTTCAGTCACCTCTTCAACGAAGTTTTTCTCAAGCTCTAACCGGTCTGGGTGGTCTTCGTTGGCGTATGTGCTCTCGATTATGACGGCGTCTAGGTCGCCGTAGTCCATTTTTGCGCCTTCTAGAAGCCTTGTGTCTATGAAGTTGAAATCGCCGGTGTAGAGAAGTCTTCTGCCCTCCGCCTCTATGAGCACTTGAACGCTTCCCGGAATGTGTCCGGCATTGCGGAACTCGAAGGTTAAGTCGCCTATGGTTTCTTTAACACCGAAGTCTAGATGCCTAATATTCCTCATCATGGCTCGAAGTTCCAGATACTCGTATGGAAGATAGTAGCTTGAAAGGTGGATAAAGTCTGCAATCAAGAGTTGGCTTAGCTCAGCGGTGAGCTTGTTTGTGTAGACGGGTTTTTTCCCGTGAATGAAGAATATGGGGATTGCGCCGGAATGATCAAGATGGCTGTGCCCCAAAATTATGGCGTCCACTTCTTTGGGCGGAACGTGCATTGGGAAGCCGGGTTCATGGTTCAACATTACACCATAGTCTAGCAAAACCTGTGTCTTTGGGGTTTTAACGGCGATTGCTGCTCTACCAACCTCGTGGGTTGCGCCCAGAAATTTTACTTGTAGAGGGCTCATCTCTGCTTCAACCATTTAACGCAGTAAACATTTGCACTGCTATTTTAAAAACGTATTGACTTTTCACTGTGAGACGCCCTAACAAGTCCCCGTTTAATAGCCCTTAAAACATCGTCCAAATCTGTGGAAGCTTGAATTTCAGTGTAAACTGTCCAAAGTTCGTCCACCCTGTGGGCGTCGCTTCCACCAACACCGGGCAGACCCATCGCTTTGGCAAGCTCCTCCGCCAACATGTTAAGCTGACGAGGGCAACCGCCATTCAAAACTTCAACAGCGTCTATAGAGTATTTCTTTGCAGAATCGCCTAAGCCATACGCTCTGTAAGGGTGGGCTGCAACCACTAAGCCTCCCCTACTATGGGCAAAATCAATCACGTTTTCCACGGTCCAAGGTTGAGGCGGCACTTCCGCAACGCCCAAAAGGATCACATCGCCCTCCACAGTGCTCACTTCGACACCGGGGATTATTAACAAGTCTGGATAGGCGGCAGCCAACTCCCGCACCTTAAAATAACCTCTAACAGTGTTGTGGTCTGTTATTGCCACTGCCTTTATGAACGGATGGACCAGAAGAGTTTCAACCAATGTTTTCGGCGGAATAGAGGAATCCGGCGAGAAAATTGTGTGAATGTGGAGGTCCGCCCTAATCAAGGTTTTTCACTTCCCTTTAGAAAATCGGCGAGAAGCTTGATCCAGTCTTGTTCAATATCAAAACTTTTAAAGGCTATTCCCTTTTCCTGGCAGACTTTCCTGCAAGCTTCTAAAACTTTTCCTCCCCAAGTTTCATGGTTGTTAAGAAACACTACCGCTTTGTAGTTTGTTCGGCTTATGTAGTTTGCTGCTTGAACAGCCACATACTCCGCCGTTTCCATGTCTGGTGGCAGAGCTGTTTCATGTTGGGAGAGCGGGTAAACCTCGTCCAGTTCTATGGGAACAATGCCAAAGGGAGCTTCGTAAAAGCAAACATGAACTTTGGCTAATTCTTCTACACTTAAAATGTTGCGAAGCGTTTTAACCAGCTTCTTGTAAGGCCCAGACCTATGGAAAGGCTTAGTCTTCGTCTGAGGCATCAAAACGAGGATTTCAACTCCCGCCGGAGGCGTGAACCTCTCGGAAAGCCTAACTCTGTGGCGCACAACCTCTGGGCGAGATAAACCAACATGGCTGAAAAAGAACACCCCGCTGGGCTTGGCTATTGGGCTGTGTTTCTCAATAAAATCTTCATACTTCTTCAACTTTTTCAAGGCTTGTAGAAGCGTCGGATGCCCATGCATTCTAAGCTCCAGATGCTCCCAGAGGCGCCCTTCCCTTATAGCCTGCTTTATCCTCATGATCTCAGAAAGACACGCATAAAGGTTGTGCTCTGCAAGGAAAACGTGCCTCTCATTTGGCGGCATTTCCATGACGTCTCTCGGCGTTTTACTCGAACACTTCGAACACGAACATGGAAAATACTCAAGTTCTTCAAGCCTAGCCGTTCCAGACTCTGTCATGTAACGGCCCTCTTTAGCGTAAATGGCGTAGGCTGCGGAATCAAACATGTCGCATCCCAGAGCAACCGCCAAAGCAAACATGAAAGGATGGCCAGCTCCAAAAAGGTGGAGAGGCCTCTCTATAGGCAGGTTCATTTTGGCGGTTAAAATCATGTCCACTAAAACGTCGAAACGGTAATTTTCCATGACCTCAGTGGGGCTTCCAAGCGCGTGAATGTGAAATGGAAGGGCACTTATTTCATGGGCTGACTTCGCCACAAGGTCTAGGTAACGCCCACCTTGGACAGGGCCAACCCAGAGAATATCATCCCTAGTTTTTGTCTGGAATAGCGCACGTGCTCTTTTCAATGTTTCTTCGACAGTTTGTTCTGCATGTTTTCTCGTGGCTTTCCAGCCTGTCGGCCAGTCCAGTATGGTGGCTATATCTGTTCCTATCTGTTCCTGGTAAGCCACAATTTCCTCTGGTGTCGTTTCCACGTCTCCATAGACAAGTATTTGGTAGGCTCCTGAATCAGTCATTATAACACCGTTAAAGTCCAGAAAATTATGCAAGCCTATTTCCACCGGCGTGTTTTTGAAACGTTTCTTTAAAATGTAGGCATTCGTTATTAGCGCTTCAAAACCAAATTCTTCACGAATTCTTTTTGGAGGGATCGGCTGCACTGCTGGATTTATGACTGGGAAAAGAAGCGGGGTCTCAACTACACCACTTTTGGTTCGCAGTTTCCCAATTCTCGCCAGCAGGTCCCTTTCCTTTACTTCGAAGCTCATTACTTGGTCTAGACAAAATCGGTTAAACAAGTTTATAAAATGTGAAGCTTTACTAAACACCAGAGGAAACAGTATGCCCTTATCAATCCAGATAGAGGAAAAGCCTAAACTCAACAATCCAGTGCTTATCGAGGGGCTTCCCGGAATAGGCTTCGTAGCCAACATCGTAGCTCTGCATTTAATCCACGAGTTGAAAGCCAAACGTTTTGCAAGAATTTTATCTGCCTCCTTCCAAGACTTGGCTGTAACAACTGAAACTGGAGAACCTCGCTCGCCCATAAATGAACTGTACTATTACAAGAGTGGAGGCGGCGGACGCGACTTGATTATATGGTATGGCAACACCCAGGCTTTAACAACTTTTGGACAATACGAGCTTTGCGGCCGCGTGTTAGACATCGCCGAAGAATTGGGGTGTCGATTCCTCATAACGGTGGGAGGCTTCAAACAGGAAGAGGTAAAAGCGGTTCCGGAAGTCTACTGTGCGGCTTCAGACGTGGAAACCTTGAAGGAAGCGCTAAAATTGGGCGCAAAAATAATGGTTGGGAACATTTTTGGAGTGGCTGGCATTTTGATAGGGCTTGGCGCCTTAAGGGGCTTTAAGGGTTTTTCGCTTCTGGTTGAAACTTTGGGCACTTATCCAGACGCGAACGCTGCACGCTATGCGCTTTCAGCCCTCAACAAGTATTTGGGGTTGAATGTTGACTTGTCGAGGCTTGATTTGGCAGCTGAAAAAACCGCCAAAATCCTAGAGTCTTTTGGCTGGGTTAGAACAGTTAAGGAAGAGGAAAAGAAAAAGGAAGATTTCCGCTGGTTTGTCTAGCCTTTGGTTTCGCTGACAAACTGTTCATAGACTTTCTGCACTCTTTCCGCAGCCGGACCGGAACCCTCCACCACACCTTTCTCAGTTACTTTGATTTTATCCATAACCCATATGAACCCTTTATCCTCGTAAAGTTTAACCATGGTTGGGAAAACCCTTTCAAGACGTTCAGCCAGAGCCCTCAAGTCAAAAGGTTTCTCTACACTAAGTATTTGGGCGACAACCGACCCGTTCAAAAACACTCTGTGAAGTTTTTTACCCTCCTCGTCTTTGGCTTCAGCTAAGCAAAGGCTTAAGTTGTCCGGGTTTATGCCTATCAAAGTTCCATTATATGTTTTGCCGGCTGTAGTTATCACAATAACGTTTTTGTCTACGAGGGCTGAAATTTCGGTGTAAAATCTTCTCTGAGCTGCTGACAAAGCTTGTCCTCCTCTGAGCTTAGAGTATGTGACACCCGTATTTTAGGATTTAAACTACACAAGGGTTATTAGTTATGATTAAGCGAAAATTAGCTTTGTGGCGAGATAATGGCGGGTGTTGACAGGGAGCGGGAAGCCCTTCACGCAAGGCTGCGGTCAATTGAATCAGACTTGTCAGGTGCTTCTGCAGCTATAAGCGACGTGGAAGGCAAACTAGCCTACATCGACAGTGCTATGGCTTCTCTGCCCAGCAGACTTACAACTGTTAGGGTGCGCGGTTACGCCGCCATGGGGCATCTTGAAAAAAGCATCGAGCTTTTGACTAAAAAGTGGATGGAAGCCTCCCCAACAATTAAACAGGCGTTCTATAACAATGTTCAACCATTAACCGCTCAAATTCGCATACTACAATCGGATGCCAACCGGCTGAGGGCTGAGATAAGTCGCGGAAACACGGCTTTTTGCTGGGGCTTGGCAAGCCGCCTCTCGGTGGAAGCCTCAACCCTAAGGGCGCGTGTGGCAGCTGAAACCGCTAGGGTAAACGCCTCTCTAGGCGAGTTTCTTGGAAGCATTAACGCCATAGACAGAGACCTAAAAATTGCAGAGAAAACCATGGAGCTTTTCTCTTTCGCGTCTTTCCCGCTTAAACCCGAGGAAAGCCCAGTTCTAGCCATCGAAGGAAAAATTATGACGAAGGACAAGTGTGAGGGCACATTATACTTCACAAACCAACGCTTCATTTTCGAAGGAAAAAGGGAGGTTGTGCTTGAAAAGAAGCTCTTCATAGCCACAAAAAAGAAGACGGAACGCACAGTGCTAATCGAACAACCCATAGGCGCTCTGCAAGAAATCTCGAAGGGGAGGGTTGGACTAATTGCTTGGACAGGCGTTTACATACGCTTTAAGCCAAGCGTCAGAGTGGAGGAAACACCCTTCGACGTTAAAGACTGGGAAGCCGACGTAATAACAAGATTCTTCCAATACATTGTCGGCGGAGAAGCCGACAGAGACATAGCAACAATAAAGGGCGTAACGCCGAAAGAAGCGCCTACGATACGGGTTGTCCGCTGCCCCCACTGTGGGGCGCCCTACACCAAAGAAATTTACAAGGGCCAAACTTCAGTGCAGTGCGAATATTGCGGAACATCAATAATAATCGGTTAGCCCAGCCTTCTTTCTTCCAAATTCTGTTTGAGGAATAAGGCTGTGTTCGGCGGCACGTCCCGGTAGACCACGACGTTTGGGCCTATCCAACAATTGTTTCCAACTTTCACGCCGGGCATGAAGAGGGCGTTTATACCCGTTTTCACGTTGTCGCCTAAAACCGCTCCAAGCTTTGTTCTGCCACTGTCCACAAGCTTGTCCTTAACCATCATTTTGACTGTTCCAGCGTCCAACCGATAGTTGGCGGTTATGGTTCCAGCGCCCAAATTGCAGTTTTCACCCACAATGCTGTCGCCCACATAAGATAAGTGGCCTATATGCACTCCGTCCATGATTATGCTGTTTTTTATTTCACACGCGTTTCCAATGCGCACTTTTCTGCCTATGCTCGTGCATGGACGTATGTAACAGTTCGGTCCGATGTCGCTGTGCTCACCTATATACGCTGGACCTTCGATGTATGCTCCAGAGCGAACATGCGCTGTTTCCGCCACAGTAACTGGGCCAGTAATGTGGGCGCCTGTTTCCACAAACCCCAGTATTTTATGTTCCATTCGGTTTAACACCCAACGGTTGGCTTCAAGCAAATCCCATGGTCTGCCAATGTCAAACCAGTCGGCGCGTGGAATTTCAACAGCAAAAACAGACCCGCCCTCCTTAATCAGTAATTGGATGGCGTCGGTGATTTCCCATTCACCCCTAGAAGAAGCCTTAATCTTTCTAATTTTCGAGAAAATTTCCGTGGAAAACGTGTATATTCCAGCATTAGCCATGTTTGAAGGCGCTTCTTCACGAGCTGGCTTTTCAATTATGCGCTTCACCAAGCCATCTCTTTCAATTTCTAATACGCCGTAGTCTTCTGGCCTTTCCACGGGAACAACGGCCAATGTTGCGGCAGGCTTTTTCGCACTGTGTAGATTGAGCACCTTTTTTAGGGCTTCCGGCGTGAAAAGCAAATCGCCATAAACAAGCACAAAATCATCCTCTATAAATGGTTCAACAACACTTACAGCGTTTCCAGTCCCAAGAACGCTGGGCTGCTCAAAATACTCTATTTCAAGTCCAAACTTTTCACCCGAACCGAAGTGCTGGCGGATGACGTCAGCCATGTAATGAACAACGATTATTACATGGTTTATGCCGCAAGCCTTAACGGCGTCTAGACAATGTTCGAGAATAGGCTTTCCGCCGACGCTAATCATGTGTTTTGGACGCGTGAAAGTTAAAGGTTGAAGCCTAACCCCCTCGCCCGCAGCCAAAACAACAGCCTTCACTGTTCAAAATCCTCCACAACTTCCGCAATCACACTTGCAGCCTTCTCCATTATCTTTTCCGCAACTTTTAAAGATTCACCCTCCACGGTTAAACGTACAAGAGGCTCGGTGCCTGAAGCCCTAACTAAAAACCATCCATCTTCAAGGGCTATGCGAACACCATCAACCATGGAAACCTCTTTACAGTTTGGAAAGCTCGCCTTTAGGCGGTCCGCCGCTTTTTCAACAACAGCATGTTTTACCTCATTTCCGCAGTGGATGTTTTTCCTCAAAACTTGGAAGGCTGGAACGTCGGCGACAAACTCTGAAAGCTTCTTATTCTCGTCTTCTAAGGCTTTCAGCAAAAGCGCAGAGGAAAGAACCCCGTCAGGACAGTAGTGGCATTGTGGATGTATCCATGCACCGCAAGGTTCTCCGCCGAAAATGGCGCCAAACTTTTTGACAGCTTCAGCCACGTAAACATCGCCCACCTTTGTTCTGACAACTTTTCCACCCATAAGCTCAACCATTCGCTCAACACACATAGAAGCCTCAACGTTCGTGACAACTACCCCGCCCTTTCCACGACTTTTCTTAACCGTGTAGGCGGCGTACGCCGCCAAAGCTCTGTCAAAATCCACAAAAGCGCCATTTTCGTCTATAAAGGCTGCTCTGTCTCCGTCACCATCGTAAGCCACGCCAATGTCGGCTCCTAAGGCTTTTACGGTTTCAGCCAAAAATTTAAGAGACTCAGCGTTAGGCTCTGGGCTTCTTCCGGGAAAGAAACCGTCGGGCTGGGCGTTTATGGCTGTGACCTTGCATCCTAAATTTTTAAAAACTGTTGGTGCTGTTTGGCTTGTTGCTCCACATCCAGGGTCTACTACAACATGCCATCTTCCGCTGAGCTTAACGCTTTCCAATACCATCTGAATGTAGCGGCTTTTTTCATCTATTGATGCTGCTTCACCTATGCTTTGCCATTCTGCTAAACGAAAGTTCCCATGTGCGACTAATCGTTCTATTTCATCTTGATATTCATCACCATAAGCCATGCCAGCTTCGTCAAAAAGCTTTATACCATTGTATTCCGGTGGGTTGTGCGAAGCTGTAATCATCACTCCAGCATCGACGCCCAGAGCCTTTGTTAGGTAGGCTAAGACCGGAGTGGGCGCGACTCCTAGGCGGAAAACTTTGGCGCCGCATGCTTGCAGCCCCGAAATGACGGCGTTTTCAAGCATTAATCCGGAAGTTCTGGTGTCTCTTGCCACAAGAACCCGTCCAGCCTTTGTAAAGGTGCCGACAGCCATCCCCACTTTCGCTGCTAAGATTGGAGTTAGCTCGACGCCGACTAAACCTCTAACCCCAGAACTGCCAAACAACCTCATGTTTTTCCCAACGTTAAATGACAGCTGCGCGTTAAATGTTAATTTGGACATCAGTCCTTTTAAGTTAAGCGTTACTTTAACGTGTTTAGGGTAAGGCGTTTGTGCGGAAGGTTTATAAAGGTAATACTTTTACTATAAAAAGTATTACTGAGGCTTTGAAATGCACATACCGGACGGCTACCTAAGCCCCGAAATTTCAATTTTAATGAACATGGTCTCCGTAATCTTCCTATTTTGGTGTTGGAGAAAAGCAAAAGGCGCTTATCCAAAATCTTTTGCGTCTATACTGGCGGTTTCAAGCGCCTTTGTTTTTGTGGCGCAAATGATCAACTTTCCAATAACCTATGGAACCAGCGGACACTTGGTTGGCGGCACGTTTCTCTCGGTTGTTTTAGGTCCATACGCGGCGGTTTTAAGCATGACGATTGTCTTGTTAATGCAAGCATTGTTCTTTGCAGATGGCGGAATATCCGCCCTAGGCGCCAACATCTTCAACATGGCCGTCATAGGCGGGTTAAGCTTCTTCATAGTAAAGCTTATTGCAGGCAGCTCCACTCGAGGCAAACGCTTCGCCATAGGCGTCTTCGTTGCCTCTTGGCTTTCCGTAGTTCTCGGAGCGTTGGCATGCGGTTTAGAGATAGGCATTTCCCCAGTTTTTTCACAGGTCGGCGGGATAGCCATAACAGTCCCAGCCATGCTTTTCTGGCACACTTTAATAGGGCTTGCCGAGGCAGCCATAACAACAACTTTCCTAACCCAGCTTTATAGGCTTCAACCAGCAGTTCTAAACGGGTTAGCCCTCCTCAAGAGGGATGCTGCTTGAAGGGTTATGTCAAAGCTCTAATCCTAATGTTAGTGGGCTTTGCGGTTCTGTTGCCATTCGCCTCAACATATCCAGACGGACTGGAAACCGTGGCTGAAACGCTCGGCGTAGAAGAAAATGAACCTTTATGGGGTGGCTTTATGCCAGACTATACGCTTCCAGCAGTCGAGCACCCTTACATGTCGGCTCTGCTTGCGGGGCTCTTCGGAACATTTCTTGTTCTAGTCTTATCGTTCGCCCTTGGAAAGGCTATATCTAAAAGCGGCTGATAAACGAGGGAAAGGCTATTCTCTGCTTGCAAGAATCACTATGTAGTCAGCTGTGTCTGCACACATGTCTGCGGCGTGTTCAATAAACTCTACAAGGTCGTCGAAGATAACCATGGAGCCGCTGTCCATTTCGTTTCCATATTTAATGAATAATGCCTTTGTTTTCAAATATTCATCATCTATTTTCTTTTCAATTTCCTCAACTTTTTTGGCTCCATTTATGGCTCCAGAAGAGTCAACAGCGATTTTTTCAATGCTTCCTCTCAAGGCTTGGGCGCAATCCACAAGAAGAGCCGTCGTGCGGGCGGTGCTCTCCCATAATTCTTTCGGTATCTTTGCCTCTCCCAGCATTTTGATGCATCTTGCCGCGTCTTTCACGTGGTCTGCAAGCGTGTCCAATCTTTTCACAAGGTGCATTAAGTCTTCACGGTATTCGGCGAAAAGCGCCACGCCCTTTGAAAGTTCTTTGAAAACTTCTGTGCGTAGTCTGTCAACCTCCTTTTCAACCTTGAAGACGTTGTCTATGTGTTGCATGGCTTCTTTCCTTTTGTTTTCAACCATCTTTTTCATGGCGTAGTTAAGAAGCGTCACGGTGTCAAGAGCTTTTGTTATCTGTTCCTGCGCCAAGTCTAAGGCTTTAGTTCTCCGCCTCCTCTCAAACCACGTGTAGCTTTTACTTTCCAAGACTCTTCATCCCACCACACATAGTTTTATGGAAAGCTTAATAACACTTTTCAATAAAGTTCCCTTTCAGCAACCCAGTAGGATTTTACTTCTCCATCTTTTGTGACGACGTGTTCCTTTTTGAATATTGGGGCTTCCTTTTTGTATCTTTCAACAGCTTCCTTCAAAACTTGGAAGACATTTTCTCTATGAGCGCCTGCAACCAAAACGTATACAAGATCGTCGCCAACGTTAAATTCGCCATAAAAATGGTGTATTTGAACGTCCACCACACCTTTCCTCACCTTTAAGTCTTGGCAAATTCTTGACAAAACTTCGTCAGCCTTTTCTTCATAAGCTTCAATCTCCATTTTTTGAACTTTCTCACCGTTGGGGTTTTCTCCGCGGACAACCCCGACAAAAATCGCTATGGCTCCAGCTTTATGGAAATCGGGTTTGCTTTTCATCTTGGCAATTAATTCTTCAAGGGATAAGGTGCCTTTCTCGTGGACATTTTTTGCAGTCATCGGCATCACGCGATACAACAGTGTCTAAAGCTATTTTAAAGTTTTAACATGCCTAGCGGGTTTTGAATTTTCGTGTAATCTAGGATTTCAAGTATTTCCGTACATTCTCTAACATGGCTGATGGAACCGGCAAGTCCTTCATAGTTAGCAGGCCCGCGGGCGCGTTAAGCACCCTTGGAATGGCATTTATAACTATTGCAACGGTGCCTAAGTCTCCGTGAATGCATGGCTGTATTTTCTGTTTAACCGTTGGCACACCAGTAATGTTTATAGCGTCATACTCCTCCTCGGCGCCTATATAGGCTTGAAAATCCAGAACTATAACTTCTTTGCCTTCCATGTATCCCTTTGCTGTCTGTCTTAAACCAGCCACCCCTCCAGCCTTGACCTCTATGGCTTCGCTTTTCACGTTTTCTTTTGCAATTACAGGCTCTGCTGGTTCGGCTTTTATTCCCTCAAGTTTCCACGCTAAAGCGTCTGCAATCATGGCTATAGACTGTTCAAGCCCCACATGTCCCGTGATCTGTTTGCTTTCAATTTTCTGTTTAAACTCTTCGACGGTCAGCCCTACCCCTATCTTTTTTTGGAATGACAGACGCCTCGTGGCAGCATTCATAACTCTGACTGCTTCGATTTTTTCTATTTTTTGGCAGACTGCAGTCAACGTGATTACAAGGGTGTCCATCAAGAAGCCCGGGTTTATGCCGGTGCCGAGAACAGTAACATCGTGTCTTTTAGCTAAAGCGTCCAGTTTTCTTGCAATTTTAGGCTCTGAATAGTGTGGGTAGGCTAGTTCTTCACATGTGGATATGACGTTAACGCCATGCTTTACGAGAGAAGCTATTTGGGGGTAAGCCTCCCTAAGATATGAGGATGTTGCGTGAACGGCTATATCCGCCTTCGTTATAGAGAAAAGTTCATCAACATTGGCGTAAACCTTCACACCAACCTTCTTTTTTAAGCCTAACACTTCGCCTAAATCTCTGCCAACCTTATCCTTTGCTATATCCACGGCGCCAACAATTTTTAAGCCCTTCTTTTCTAGCATAGCTTTAGCAATTAAGCTGCCGATGGCACCAACACCGTACAGGATAACTTTAACGTCTCCGCCCATTCGTTATTCCTCGTTTATACGCATGTTCCACTATGCTTTCTTTCCACACAGAAACGCATTTAAACCTAAAAGCCTTTGAAACGGGTCGCGGATACAAAAACTTGTTGAAAGTTACCCTTGTTCTGCTTTCGGCAGTGGTGCTTTCACCTGTGCTTGGGGCTGAACTACTTGCGTTAGAAGCTTTGATTTTCTGACACCGACATGTCGCAGTGGAACAATTTTTTTGGCTTCATTGTAAACGTCTGAGGCGATTTTTCCAAGAACCATTTCTTGGGCGAACTGGTCCAAGGTTAAGGCCTTACTTTTCTCCTCAACAATTTTCGCCATAACTTTGCGAATAGCTGTTTCTTGTGAAGTCTTGATTCTTGAAAGGGTGAAAGCGCATACGGCGACTCTTAACCTATACCCGTCCTTTGTTGTTACGTTGAATATGCCGTCAACCTTTGTTGTTCTTCTGCGTACAAGGCTTCGCAAATAATCCCTAGAATACTCGTGTCCCTTAAACATGGTGTGGGCTGTTTTTCCCTCGATTCTCGTTATTTGGAAGTAGATTTTCATGTATTGGTGGGCGAAGTCTCCCGTAATGTCGTAGAGGGTTGCTTCAATAACCCTTCCAAGCAGTTTTTCCGGCTCGTCTGCGGGGATTGACCCAAGCTCCACGTTTCCAAAATATGGTGGAGCTAACACTGTGTACCATGCTTTGCTACGCCATTTATCCCGGACTTTTTTAGCAGACACGATAGCCCTCCATTTAGCGATGAAAAGTTTCATTGAAGGGTATTAAACTTTACTTTTTTGGGGAGATTTTCTCTATGCCCATCATGTATTTTCTTAAAACTTCTGGGATAACCACCGAGCCGTCTTCCTGTTGATAATTCTCTAAAATAGCTACAATGGTTCTTCCCGTGGCGAGCGCTGTTGAGTTTAAGGTGTGTACGAAGCCTTTTGGCGGTTCTCCCTCTTTTTCTCGGTAACGGATGTTAAGCCTCCTCGCTTGGTAGTCTGTGCAGTTGCTGCATGAGATTATTTCTCTGTAGGCTTTTTGCGCTGGCATCCACGCTTCAATGTCGTATTTTTTAGCGGCGACTTTTCCAATGTCGCCGGTGCAAACGTTGACAACTCTATATGGCAGCTCCAGTTTTTGCACAAGCTCCTCCGCGTTCTTTAAGAGCTCCTCATGCATTTTCCAAGAGTCCTCCGGCTTGCAGAAAACAAACTGTTCGACTTTGTTGAACTGGTGAGTGCGAAAAATCCCTCGGGTGTCTTTGCCGTGGGCACCAGCTTCCTTCCTAAAGTTTGTGCTTATTCCAACAAACTTTATGGGTAAATCTTCAGCCTTCAAAACTTCATCCATAAACATGGCCGCCATTGGATGCTCTGAAGTTGCAATCAAATAAAGGTCTTCGCCTTCAACCTTGTACAAGTCGTTTTCAAAGTCGCTGAGGGCTATGACACCTTCATAGGGTTTACGCCTCATGAGGAAGGGAGGCTCTATGGGTGTGTAACCTTTCTTAACCATTTCTTCTAAAGCGAAGCACATCAAAGCCACGTCCAATAAGACACCTTCATTTTTCAAATAGAAGAATCTGGAGCCAGCAATTTTCCCAGCCCTTTCAATATCCATGATGTCCAATTTTAAGCCTAAATCTATGTGGTCCTTCGGTGGAAAGCTGAACTTCGACGGTTCTCCCCATGTTTTAACAACAACGTTGTCGTTTTCATCTTTGCCAACTGGAACAGACTCGTGCAGAAGATTTGGTAACATCATGAGATAATTGCGCACTTTCATCTCGTAGTCGGCTACAAGCTTCTCCAGTGCAGCGATTTCTTCATCAATCGCTTTAGCTTTTGAAACAACTGCTCTAACGTCTTCCCCCCTCTTTTTTAGGGATGCGATTTCAGCTGTCACCCGGTTTCTTTCTCGACGCATTTCATTAAGCTTTGTTAGATTTTGTCGCCAAAGCTTGTCACACTCGATAAGCTCATCCAACATTTTAAGGTATTCTGGATCACCTCTTCTTGCGAGGTTTTCCCTAACAAGTTCAGGTTTTTCTCTGATGAGCTTTATGTCCAACATTTTCTATGTTGCCCACCTTTTTCAGCCTTATAAAGAAGCGCATACCTTTCTATTCAAGTTTCTGTGCAGTCTTTAAGGTTTTCTCAGCCGCTGTAATGGCAAAGAGTAAATCGTCAACCGTTGCGATGAGCGTTTGAAGACTTCTGTTGCATTTTATGAACGTCCAAACGCTGGTGTCTCTTCTCTCAGTTTTAACATAAAGCCCTCGGGGCACCTTAAAGTTGTCTGGAGAAATTGCTTCTGCAACCGCTTTTGCTTTCCTTTCATCCTCGTAGACTATGGTGATTTCAGCTTCCAATTTTAACGCCAGCCAACCGTTTCCCAACAAGCTCGTTGACCAGTTTAATGAAGGTCTCCACGTTTTCAATTGGTATTTGAGCTCCAGCCGCCACGTCGTGGCCCCCGCCTTTTCCGAGACATTTTTCAGCAGCTGTCTGCATTATCTCTCCAAGGTTAACGCCCTTTGCAACAACAGCGTCCACGGTTCTGGCAGACACTTTCACCAGACCTTCCTCTTTCACGTCTGCATAGGCAATTAGCGGCTTTTCCGGATTAGGCAGCGAAGTTGAAAGGATGGAGGATACAGCCCCCACTATTTTGTCATCTATATAGTCTTCGCCGTAAACAACATAAATGTATTCAAGCTCCTTAATCCGTCCGGGCTTTTCCATTATCCAGCTAAGATACTTATTGATTGTCCGCCTATACTCTTCTAGGATTTTGTTTGCCTCTTCAAGGGCGGCGCCCCTGTCACCCATGCATATTGCAACGCCAACTCCCGGTTTATCCATTCGACCCGCCGCGTTTAACAAGACGGCAAACTCTCTTGCGTCTCGAAGCGGGGTCCAAGAGTCTTCTCGGGTTAACGTATAAACGTAGCCTATTAAATTCGATACTTCGTAGTGTAGTCCCTTTGAGACAAGATAATCCGCGAGGGCTGAGCAAAGTCTTCTTTTCTCTTCTTCCGTCAAATCTCTTAGAGCTCGCCACTTGTCGTCCACTTTTGCTTTAATGCCAAGGCTGTCTAAGAACGCGAAACTTTTGCCCTCTTCCCCACTTATGCCGGGGATAAACGGGTTTGTGGTTGAGGCTAAAGCTTTATGGATGGGGCGGGTTTCTCTACCAAAAAATATCAAGTCTTTTTCAACAATTAACAGTTCTTGGCTTTTCGCATCTTCAACTATCTTCTCATTTAAGCCTCCCAGGCTTCGCTGGTCATATTTGTCCTGCAAGTCTCCGAGGGCGCCAACAACGGCGATGGGCGCCAAATCCATGTTTACCTTGTCAATGGCTTTAGCCACGAGATAGGCTACTCCTGAACTGCTTATGTCTCGTGCGCCGTCAATGCCGTAAATGTGGGGGTTAACACAGGGGAAATCGCCGATGTCCCCGCTGATCTGATGGTGGTCTAAAACAACGACTTTGATTTCTGGAGCTTTCTGTCTCAGTAAAAGTGCGTGTTCGCTTCCCAAGTCTGTGAAAACAGCCATTTGAGGCTTTTCTTCAACTATCTCGTTTACAAGCTTCTCGTCGACCCATTGGGTTATCCTAATTCGGAATCTTGCGTCAAGACGGTACAAGGCTTTGCCAATAATCCCAGCAGCAGCTATCCCGTCAGCGTCTAAATGTGAAAAAACGTAAATGTAAAAATCCTCCTTGACGGCTTGCCGCATTACATCGGCTGCTTTTGAAACACTTTCGAAAAAGCCTACAGTCCGCCCATTCTGCTCCATTCTTATCACAGTGTTTTGAGGTTTCTCTGCTTAAGAAGTTTCAGCTTTGCAAATTTTGGATTTTTAATTCCTACGCTATGGAGGCGGCTTTTGGCTCATACTTCCAATCAGACGGTAAAACACCTTCTTGCTTATAGTATTCTGCAAGTCTATGAATTTTGGCTTCGACAAGCTGCAAAGCCCTTTTGTTATGCAAGTCCTTCCTATGCTTTTCAAGGTGGGCTGAAAGCCTCGCGGCCTTTTTAAGCAAGTTTTCAAGATCTTCAGGTATGGACGGTGCAAGTCCCGCTTCCCTAAGAATCTGGGTTATAGTTTTCCCAGTCAATGGTTTAACAAGCGGGATAGCATATTGGTCTCTGAGAATTGTGCCTATACGGCTAGGAGGGTGGCCTTCCCTTGCAAGCTTAATGACGAGTGCTTCCACTTCTTCGGGCTGGTATTTACACCAGCTTGGAGGACGCTTACTTACTGGTCTGGTTGAATGGGACTTTCCCTTTTCCTGTTTCGGCATGCATACCCCGTCTAGCTTTGTGAAAGCGAGGATAGACGGATATTTAAGAACTTCGATTTAAACTTTCAGCCCAAACTGTGCGTATGGGTTAAATTGAAAAGTTCACTAGCAACTTTTAAAGGATCGCTAACGTCCTTCAATTCAACCCTTGCATAGGAAGTTCTCCTAAAATAGGGATACGGCAAAGCATATACGCCTCTAACACCGGGGCTTAATGGTGTTATAGAACCATAATTTAGCCATCTTGCTAGTGGGCCTTGGCTCACGATAATGTCTGTTATTTCGTTGTATGTAAGTTCCCTAACAGACACTGTGATGAACTTTCTTAGCATAATAATTCGTCTGTCGGTTAGAATGTAGAGATGGCCCCTAACGTAAAAGTAGCCAACGATGGCCATTAAAGTGAAAATGCCCGCAATAACAACTATTAATGCATAAAATAATGTGAACAGTGCCTCCATTAAAAATCCAGCGTATTGGGTGATATAACGAAAAATCGACCACCAATACACGATGAGCGCGAATCCAGCAGTTGATAGAATAGAAGAGAATATCGAAGGGTAACGCCTTTGCAGCGTCATTAAAATTTTTTCGTCTTGAAGGAGCGACACATACTTTTTGGTAAGCTCCGTTGCTGCCATCAGCTTTCTGCACCTTTCGGCTTGATTTCTTTTACAAGCTTTGCAATGGCATCCCTAACCTCATAGGGATTTTTAACACCGGAAATCGAGAATATGGCGGCTCCCATCGGCATAATCATGCCAGCCGTGATCGGGGAGACTCTGCCATAGTTGAAAAGTCTACCTATCGGTCCTTGATTCACAATTATGTCTGTGATTTTGTCGTGAGTAACCGTTCTCATAAGAATTCCAATGAATTTTCTGAACATTATTATGCGCTCATTTGTGATTATGTAGCGGTGTCCCTTTACATAAATATAGCCTAACCCATAAACCAGAACTGGAAGAACTAAGAACGCAAACACTTGTATCGGAAACGTAATCCACCGGTATTCAAGCGACACCGCTAGACTCACACCGCCTATGATAATCCATATCACTATGAGCCCTACGGTTGCCATTGTCACGTATGAGACGTAGTGCCTCTCCAAAACCATAAGGACTTTTTCGTTTGGCGCTATTATGACCTCCTTTGGAATAGTGGCTTGCCCTTCACTCAACCGGAAAACCTCCGCGAATCTTATGGTTTTATTTTTCGGCTTTTAAGCCTTTATACCACTTGGCAAATTTGCGGAGAGCTTTAGCCCTATGTGAATACCTGTTCTTTTCGTCTATGCCCATTTCAGCGAAAGTTTTCTCACTGCCTGAAGGCTTGAAAATGGGGTCGAAACCAAAACCTGAACACCCTTTCCGAGCATCCCTTGTTATTTCTCCGAAGGCTTTGCCCTTAAAACATATGGGCGCGTTTAGGTCTTCCGAAAAGTAGGCAACCACCGACTGGAAGTAGGCTTTTCTGTTGGCAAAATCCTCCATAAGTTTCAACAAGCCCTCGTTTCCAATGGTCTTGTAAACGTAGGCAGCATAGGGCCCCGGGAAACCGTTTAAGGCTTCTATAAATAAGCCAGCATCCTCAACGATTATTGGGAGATGGCACTGTTGAAAAGCGTGGATAGCGCTTGCCTTTGCGATTTCCTCTAAACTTTCGCTCTGGATTTCCAGCGTTTTAACCCTTAACATGCCCACCGCTATCCCGTGGCGGCTTAAAACCCTTCGGGCTTCATTGAACTTGTTAATGTTGTTTGTGGCGAAGAATATGACTTTGCCCTTCAATTGGAAGTTCACACGATTCAGCCTCTTTTCAGCTTTCTACCGTGTCTTATTCGCTTCTTCTTTCGGCTATGTAGCGTCCTCTCCTTTCTATTTCCCTTATTTTATCTAAAACGTTTTTCACTTCGTCAATCCCCAAAACACTCTTATACCCCTCAATTATAGCGTTGAAACATTTTTCTGCGTACTGAAAATGCGTGCTTTGCAATGCCCTTTTCATAAGGTGCAGATCAACGCCCCTTGCTTCAAGCTCCATTGTTTTCTCGCTCAATCCAAAATCTACAAAGAAGATTTTTCCATCTGGAGCTTGGATCATGTTTGAGGTTGTTAGATCTCCGTGAACTATGCCATACCGGTGGAGTTTTCCAATCAACTCGCCAATTTTATGGCATAACTGCCATCTATCATCTTCGGAAACATCTTTTAACAACTGTTTTAGCTGTCTTCCCTCAACAAACTCCATTACGATTGTGGAGTTTTTTACGTCGACAAAAAATATTGTGGGTGTTGGCACTCCGGCTTTTTTCGCCTCGTGCATCAACTGAGACTCGTGAACGGTTCTGTACGCTCTGATCTGCTCGTCTAAGGCGGGAATCCTATATTTTTTGGGCAAACGCTTCTTCAAAACGACTTTCTTGCCGTGCCATTCTGCAAGAAACAAGTAGGCCTCTGCACCCATTTTGATGAGAACCGGCTGGTTCACTTCACCCAAGGAACTTCAACCTCTTCGATACGCCACCTCAACCGTACAAAACTCTCTTCGAGGGGCGTTATGATGCCATGGGTAAACGCCAAAACACCAGTCCACGCGATCATGGCCCCGTTGTCAACGGCGTATTCGCTTGGAACTGTGCAGAATCTGGTGTTGTGCTCCTCTGCTATGGAGCGCACCATCTCCTGAAGCCTTTTGTTAGCGGCGACACCGCCAGTTAACAAGACTTCCTTTTTCTCCGTGTGAGCTAAAGCCCTTTCAGTAACCTCAACAACCATTGAAAACGCTGTTTCCTGGAGACTATAGCACAAGTCCTCCAGCCTATACTCGCCTTTCTTGAAGGCTTTTATGGCGGCCGTCAAAAGCCCACTGAAAGACATGTCCATGCCTTTAACAGCGTATGGCAGCGGCACAAAAACATTCCCGTTTTTCGCAAACCTTTCAACAACGGCTCCAAAAGGTTCTCCGGGTCTTTGTTTTAATCCAGCTTCCCTTGCGAAAACGTCTAAACAGTTTCCTAAGGCAATGTCTAATGTTTCACCGAAAACTCTGTAACGTCCAGCGTCAAAAGCCGCCACAATAGTGTTTCCGCCGGAAACATAAAGCGTGACGGGATCTACTGCACCAGTCTTTAATTTTCCTATTTCAATGTGGGCTATGCAGTGGTTGACGCCGACAAGTGGAACATGCAGATAAGAGGCAAGCGCCCGTGCCACGGTAGCCCCCGTTCTTAGACACGGTCCAAGGCCTGGGCCTTGCGAAAACGCTATAACCGTTAAATCTTTTGGTTTTATGCCAGCCGTTTTGAAGGCTTCTTCAATAACCTTGTCTGCAACCTCAGCGTGGTGTTGCGCCGCCTCCCTCGGATGGATTCCCCCCTCCGGTGGGACGTAAGCGTCTATTACGTTGGCTAAAATTTCGCCACTGAAGGTGGCGATTCCAACGCTGAAGTCGTCGGCTGTGCTTTCAACTCCTAAACAGTATCCTTCACCAGTTTTTCCATGCTTCATTTTAACGAGTCCCACTTCAACTGGAACCTAAATTATTTTATGTTTGATTAAACATATTTTATTGTGAAAGCCTATATATTTGCGTGGAGACTGAAAGGGGAAGATGCCGAAGCCCAACGACTTAGAACAGAAAGCATTACAAATAATAATGAGTGCTGGAAACAACGGCTTGTTACAGTCTGAACTATGGAGAAAGCTAGGTGCAAGCAGCAGAGAAGGCTCAAGAATAGCTCTAAAACTTGAAAGTAAAGGGCTTATAAGACGTGAAAGGGAACTCCGCAACGGAAGATGGACCTATAGGCTTTACCCGAAAAGGCTTCCAGCCTCCATAGACTCCATAGTTGACTGTCCATGCGTAATGTGCCCCGACAGCCCAAGATGCGGACCAACAGGCAACGTTACACCGCAAAACTGTGAAAAGCTTACGGAATGGCTTTTCCGCATGGCCGAATCCACCCAAAATGTTTTAGGTGACAGCTAGTTTTGCCAAAAGCCTGGGTTCAAGAACGCAAAAAAGACTATTATTATAGAAAGGCAAAGGAGGAAAATTACCGTTCAAGGGCAACCTACAAACTCTTTCAAGCAGTGGGGAAATACCGTTTTATGAAGGAAGACGACGTCGTTGTAGACCTTGGCGCAGCACCCGGCGGATGGACGCAAGCTTCAAGAAAAATTGTTGGACCTCAAGGTTTCGTTTTAGGCGTCGACTTAAAACCCATCGAACCTTTTAGGGAACGCAACGTTAAAACAATTATCGGCGACATAATGGACGAGGAAACCATAACTCAAATTTTGGAGGTGCTTCCCCGTAAGGCTGACGTGGTTATTTCAGATGCTTCGCCAAACATTTCTGGAATTTGGGAGTTAGACCACGCTCGCCAGATAGAATTGGCTCAAAAAGCTTTGGAAATAGCCCTAAAAGTGCTTAAACCCAATGGAAACTTTTTCGTGAAAGTTTTCCAAGGAGACATGCTTCAAGACTTTATAGGCAAAGTTAAACAACACTTCAGAGACGTTAAAGTTATAAAGCCAAAAGCCAGCAGGGCGAAAAGCTCAGAGCTTTTTGTTTTAGGCCTAGGCCTGAAAGCTTCAGAGTTTTCTGGTGGCTGAAGAGCGGTAAATCTAAATTCCCATAGGCTTTATTAAAGAAGGGTGGAACCTTTGAGGATAATTGCTGCTGATTCTTCTTCAGCCATTTTAAATGAGAAATTTGAACCTTTAAGCATTGTGGCCACAGCAGCCGTACTAGTAGAGCCCCCGTACCGAGAGCCAAGCGAATGTTTGGCTAAGCCAATTTTTACAGAAGCTGAAAACAGCCATGAAGTCATAGTTTATGAAGCTGAACTTTGCAGGCAGCTGCTTGAAAAAGTGGAGGCAGACATAGTCCACTTAGACATGTCTCTGAGGGCTGTTTCTCTTGAACAGCTTTCTCCAATACAGTTTTCAAACATGAAAATCTCCAGCAAAGCGAGAAGCAACCTTGTAAGGATTCTTCCAAAACTGAGGAAGATTTCGGGGGAAATCTCCCAAAAACATGGAATAGAGGTTTTAGCTATAGGTAAAGAAAGCATACCCGTAAGAATAGCCGAACTAACAGCCGGCGCCCACGCCATAATATATGCTTCTCAAAAAGTCCTAGAACAAAACAAGCCGCTGATGCTTGGGCTTCCATCCAAATGTCAGCCAAAAATCCTAGGCGACAAAGTATATGTTTACTCTTTAATGGCGGCGGAACACGACATTTCAGGATACGCCACAGACACCGACAGAAATTTGGAAAAAGTTAATATCATAGAGATGTTAAATCCATGCGCAAGGGGGTTCAGAACTTTAAAGATAGCTCCCCTACATGTAACATGATTTGGAGAGTTTAGTAGTTGGCATCAAGCATATGGAAAGAGTTTCCGACGAAAATAAAGCGTATCATAACGATACTGATATTTTTTCTTGTTTCGATCGCCGTGACGGTTGCCGGTGTTTCAACTTCGCTCACTGAAGGAGAGGCATCTAAAATAAATGATGAGCTTGGAGAGATGCAAGATTACATCTCAACCGTCGATATGTTCCGTGGAGCCACTTTAATTTTTGGCAATAATTTTGTTCTATGCTTGTCCTTTTTTGTTCCCTTTGTAGGGTTTTTCTTTGGGTTTTATGTGCTTTACAGCACTGGAGTTGTAATTGCAGCGCAAAGTATTTGCAACGGTGTAAATCCACATCTAGTTTTTCTGTCACTCTTCATTTTTCCTTTCACATGGCTTGAGTTTTTGGCGTATTCTGCAGCGTTTGCTGAAAATGCCTGGCTAAGTTGGCGCATTATACGGCGTAACTGGAGGAGAGAGATCGTCAACGCATGCATTATGATTTCTATATGTGCAGTGACACTTTTGATAGCTGCTTTTATTGAAATTGCGCTAATAAAGGCCTTCATTTAGCCTTCTTGACATTTGTGATTTCTAGGCTTATGTTTAGGGCTTTTGCACTGTGGGTTATTTCACCCAAACTTATTATGTCCACTCCTTTTGAAGCATACTCAAGGATATTGTCAGCTGTTATTCCACCGCTGGCTTCCAGCATCACCTTTCCATAGTATCCCGCTTTTTTCAAGATTTTCACAGCGTCTTCCACTTGTTTGGGTGAGAAATTGTCCAGCATTATTATATCCGCTCCAGCTTCAGCAGCCTTAAGAACATCTTCAACTTTAGCCACTTCAACCTCGATTTTCTTGCTGAAGGAGGCTTTTTCTCGGGCTTTTTTGACGGCTTTTTCAACACTTCCAGCTATGGCAATATGATTATCCTTAATTAGAATCATATCGTCCAAGTGGAGTCTATGAGTGTCGCCGCCGCCAATGGCGACAGCCCTTTTGTCAAAGTACATTAGCCCCGGCGCTGTTTTCCTTGTGCAAGCAATCCTCGTCTTATACCCAGCCTTTTGGATTTTCTCAACTAGTTTTTTTGCGGCTGTGGCTATGCCGCTCATCCGTGACATAACGTTAAGAAGGGTGCGTTCAACCGAAAGTATGGTTCGCGCATTTCCATAAACCTTCATCAAAACATGTTTGGGCTTTACTTCGTTTCCATCTCTAACATAAGCCTCAAATTTTAAGCCTAAACTTTCAAGAAGCACCTTTGCCTCCTCTATTCCAGCGATAACGCCTGCTTCTTTGGCTATTACTTCAGCCTCTACAGCGCAGCCTTCTGGAACTATGAGGAATGTTGTTATGTCGCCTTGTCCTAGGTCTTCCGCAAGCATCTGCAAGAGTTTTTCTTCAAGAATTTTTCGAGGGAGAAACATGGCCTTCTTTTTCTTCATCTATTCGCTTTTTATTTAACAATTTTGCAAAGCAACCAAAATAAGAGGCAATGCCCTAATTAATGAATTATGCGTTTAATGCTAAGCTGTTCAGAACTCGGTTTAGGACATGTTTCTAGGCTTATGGTTTTAGGGAAAAAACTGGAAGCAAAAGGAAACGAGCTTTTCTTTTTCTCAGGAGGAAAAGCCCACACCATTCTTAAAAGAGAGTTTAAAAACGTTTATTATTGTACGCCTGTGGAATGGTATGAAAACGCTTATGGAGTACTCTTTTCGGTCTCTATCTTGAATATTCTCTTTCCGTTGCCGCGCATCAACCCGGAAAACGGAAAATTTGAAGTAAAATCTCCAAGCGGTTTGGAAACCGCACGCCGCTATTATGACCTTAGAGGGAACATTTTAAAAATAAAGCCCAACGCGATAATATCGGACGGTGACCTTCACGCGTTACGTTTAGCTCAGAGATGGCATTATCCATCGGTTTACATAACAAATCTTGTTCGCCCAAGCTATGGCTTTTATCCACTGCTTATTCCGGGTGAAAGGTTCACTGAACGCTATTTGAGAAACTGTTCAAAAATAATTGTTCCCGACGTTCCGCCACCATACACTATTTGCGAATACAATCTAGGTGATTTGGAGGATGTTGGAGTCGCAGATAAAGTTGAATTTGTCGGAAGCTTTGTTGACGCTGCAGCGGTGAATGGCGGCGAAAGCCACATTTTTGCTCCGATAAGTGGGCCTGTTGGAACAAGGTTTCGATTGAGGCAGATTATTATTCCCGTTTTGAGCCGTCTAAAAATGAAAAGCATAGTCAGTCTTGGAGAACACGGCGATAAAAGGGTGGCAAAGGTTGGAAACTGCACCGTATACACGTGGCTCTCACCCCAAGAAAGAAGCAATTTTATGGCAAACGCTAAACTAGTGATTTTCAGCGGAGGACACAATACTTGCTTTGAGGTTGTAAATTACGCGAAACCAAGCATATGCATTCCAACCCAGCCGGAACAGTTTGCAAACGCCAAGAAACTGCAGGACATGGGTTGTTCCCTAATTGCTAATAACAGAGAACTGTTGACGCAGGCTATTGGTGAGATGGAGAAAAACGTAGATTTTTACAAGAAACGCGTGCGTAGGCTAAGCCAGTATGCCCGTAAGTTTAAGGGCGTTGATAAAGCTGTGGAAAAAATTGAAGAAGTTGCACAAGAAAGTGTAAATGCTTAAGTAAGAATTTTTCGCTTAACCTCACCTTTCGGTTTTTCTTCCTCAAATATTATGGCTTGAAACTTGTAGACCTTTACGCCTTTCATAAGCCAGCAGTCCGGTGGAAGCCCAGCCTTCAAACAACACTGACACAAGAACTCCTCCTCATCCCAGTTCCATTCCACTGGCACTTGGGGAAGCAGCAGCCCCCTATAGAAGCCTCTCTCTATAATTAGTCCATCAACACCCACCCTTATTTTAGACGGATATTCTCTTGGATTTTTCACTTCCACCAGTTGTGGGGGCGTAAGCACGCTAACCTCAAAAACCACACTGTCCAATTCTTCTGGGGTTAGGGGATAAAACCTCGGGTCTTGGGTTGCAGAGCTTATGGCAGACTCTATGACTGCTTCCACCAGCGGCGTTGTGGGATAAGGAAGCCCTATACATCCCCGCAGCTCTTTCTCTCCACTTTGAACACTGTTTATCGTCACAAAGACTCCGCAAGGCTGCATAAGCTTCCGAGGAAGTCCTTCCGGCGGGCGGATGCGCTTTCTGGTTTTCAAGTACTCTTCTACAGCGTTTCGGGCAAGCCTAACTAGCAGTTTTCCCTCTTCTAGGCTTAGCTCAAAAGACAATACGTGTTAGCCTTCCTAGAATTTTATGGATTCTTCGCGGTTTCCCTCTTTTGTTATGAAGAGGAAGTCGATGCCGTCGCCGCTCATAATGTCTCTGCTGATGGCTGATTTTATGGCTCTGACGACTAGGTCTCTTCCCTCTTCTATGCTTAGGTTTTCGCGGTAGCCTTCTTCAAGCACTCCCATGGCGATCTCCATTCCGGAGCCTACAACCGCATACTTGTCCGGTATAACTGAACCCAAAACGTCTAAAACATATAGCGAGGCGCCCTCATCGTCTATGCCTCCCACAATGGTTTGAGTTATCAATGGCGCCAGTCTGTTGGCGAAAAGCAGGTTAGACATAAGCTTGGCTGCAGACCTAACCGATATAGGTCTACCCACATCCATGCTGTAGAGGTTTGCATAGGCTTCCACTTCGCGAACCAGAATCTGCATGTCTGAAACAAGTCCGGCGCAAGCAGCCCCTATATGGTCTGTTATTTTAAAGACTTTTTTGCCTCCACGACTTACAACCAAATACCCATAAGAAACACGTTTTTCAGAAGCCAGTATGACGCCGTCTCTGCAGACTATGCCAACTGTTGTTGCGCCTGGAACCGACAGATACTGGGACATCTGCCCTCACCTTTCCACGTGATATGTGAGCGCAACCTATTAAACTTAATGTCTCCAAACTGTAAGTGACACGTCTAAATGGGGCGGCGAGATGTTAACACTTTACGTGGGCGCCGTTAAGGGCGCCTGGTTTGGGGTTGCCCATGAAAATGAAACCATCTTCGCTACGGCTTTCGCCTTCGACAGAAGCAAAGTTCTGCAAAATCTGCTAAGAAATATTCCTTTTGACATTCCTTTCCAACACTCAGGAAAGCCAACACCCTTTGCTGAGAAAGTAATCTCTTCGTTGGCAGATGTTTACAACGGTCGAGGTTGCGGTGAAAATTTTTGTCTCGTCATGAGTTTCTTGTCCAGCTATGCGCAAAAAGTTCTTAGAACGGTTTCCTTAATTCCTTTGGGTTATGTGGCTTCTTATGGTTCGGTGGCGAAGGCTGTTGGCGGAAGCCCGAGAGCTGTTGGGCGGATTATGGCATTAAACCCTTTCCCGCTGATTATTCCATGCCATAGAGTTGTAGCTTCAGACTTTTCGTTGGGCGGATATGGTGGAGGCGTGCATTTAAAGCTGGAGATTCTGAAACGCGAAAAAAGAGGCTACACTACAGCCATGGAAATCAAAATGGACAGTGGGATCCTTCAAGTTTTTCCCGTAGAATTTGTTTTGAAAGCTTGTTTGGGTTAATAGCGCAAATGATAAAAGCTTGATACCTCAATCTGTGAAGGGATAATCATGGTTAGGCGTGGGCTTTTTGTCGGCAGATTTCAGCCCTTCCATAAAGGACACCTTCAAGTGGTTAAGGAGATTCTAAACGAGGTGGACGAGCTTGTGATTGTTGTTGGCAGTGCCCAGTACAGCCACCGCGTCGATAACCCGTTCACAACTGGCGAAAGGCTTGTAATGATACGGAAAGCCTTGGAAGAGGCGAAAATAGACTTGAACCGCATATGGATTGTGCCAGTACCCGACGTGCACATCCACATGGTTTGGGTGGCAGCCGTTGAGGGCTACACCCCCCGTTTTGACGTGGTTTACTCTAATGAGCCGCTTACACGGAGGCTTTTCATAGAAGCCGGCTACGAAGTTAAGTCCATTCGTTTTCATAAGCGCGAGGTTTATTCAGCCACCGAGATAAGGGAGAGAATGCTGAAAGGCGAAAACTGGGAGGAACTCGTCCCCAAAAGCGTGGCAGAGTTCATCAAAGAAATCGGCGGTGTTGAAAGGCTTAAAGACCTCACAAAGACCGATAAAGTGTAACAGCATCCCCAACTTTTACCCCGAAAGCTTGGGCTGCACTGCCCATGTTTACAGATATTTCCAGAAAATCGTGGCTCCCAATTATGGCGAGGGGCTTCCCCCTATCCATTTCTGCATAGGCTCTGCAAAGCTTCAACTTCAGCCTTTTATCCCTCAGCTTTATGTGCACAAAACCTTCCACACTTAAAGTTTCAAGATGTTTTGCTGTAAAATTCGTGATAATGTTTCCAAAACTGTCGATGTGAATAACCTCGCCCGTCAACCCGTCGCCCTTCTTGTAAATTCTCGCAAACTTTGGCATGACAATTTTGCGAATTTCCGGTCCAAACTCTGATGGTTTTACTCCTTTTGAGAGGTGCGCCGCCACGGGAGCGAAAACATCCCTACCATGAAAGGTTTGGGATATCCTTGGAAGCATAAACTTTGGATTTGCTATTTCGTAAACGTGTAATATTCCTTGGTTTTTGGCAGCTAAAGCTAACACGCCGTTGTCTGGACCTATAAAGAAGTCCTTTCCTGTTTCAATCAGTATGGGTTTACGTTTTGTTCCCACACCCGGGTCAACAACAGCCACATGTATCGTACCCTTAGGAAAATATGGAGACGCCGCTGCAAGTACGAACGCACCATTTCTCACATTAAATTTTTCCACATGGTGGGTTATGTCCACGATTTTCGCGTTGGGGTTTATGCTCAAAATTACCGCCTTCATTTCGGCGACGTAGGGGTCTGCCAGCCCAAAATCCGTGGTCAAGGTTATTATCGGAGCTTGCGGCATGTTCATCCGCCATGAGAAACAGGAACTAAAACCACCTCATCTCCGTCTTTAAGAACCGTTTCTAAACCATTTAGAACGCTTATTTCCCTACCATTCACAATTATCAAGGCGTTGGGTCTCGGGTCTTCCAATTCCGGGTCTATAAGGGTTCTTTTTACATGAGGAAACTCTTTGACGATCAAACCTATTAACTCTTTAACAGTTATTTCCTTATTAATGTCCAACGTGATCTTGCTCTTTCCAACTATGCTGCGTAAACTTCCAACAAACCTTACAGTTATGTCTGGGCTCAAGGCGCCCCCTCTTTTATAGGATTATAACAACGGATATGTCATTTACATTTGTTCCCGTGGGACCAGTAAATATCAAGTCGTCAAGTTTTGAGAAGAAACTGTAGGAGTTGTTTTCAGCAAGGAAATCTTCCGCTTTAATCCCCGCTTTCTCCGCCCTTGCCACAGTTTTCCCGTCTGCCACAGCACCAGCAGCATCGGTTGGGCCGTCTACCCCGTCGGTGCTCAATGAGGCGACGACGCACCCGTCTAACCCTTTAATTTTTAATGCGGCGGCTAAGGCTATTTCTTGGTTCCTTCCGCCCTTACCCTTGCCAACTACTGTAACGGTTGTTTCCCCTCCAGCCACTATTGCCGCAGGTTTTTGCACGGGTTTTCCGGAGACCGTGACTTCCCGTGCTATTGAAGCCAAAACTGTTGCGACGTGTCGTGCCTCCCCTTCGAGAAGCGAGGTTAAAAGCAGGGTGTTTAACCCCTCAGCTTTTAGGGCTTCACACGCCGCAATGCACGCGTCTCTACAGTTTCCAATCACCACGTTAAAAACCTTTTTGAAAACCTCATCGTTAGCCTTCGGAGTTTCCGGTATAAACCCTTTTTCTCCGTCAGTTAAAACCTTCCTAATCGATTCGGGGGCTTTATCCCATAAGCCGTATCTCTTTAAAACCTCTATGGCGTCGCTGAAGGTTGTTGAATCTGGAACTGTCGGTCCAGAGGCAATAAAATCGAGAGGGTCGCCAAGCACGTCTGAAAGGATGATGTTTAGGACAGTGGCTGGATAAGCCTTTTTCGCCAACCAGCCGCCCTTAAACCCTGAAATATGCTTTCTCACGGTGTTTATCTCATTTATTGACGCGCCGCACTTGAGCAAGTCTTCGGTGATTTTTCTTTTGTCCGCCAGTGTTATGCCGTTCCTTGGCATTGGCATAAGGCTGGAGCCGCCGCCAGATATCAAACATATTATTAGGTCGTTTTCCGTTGCTTTTTCCGCTATTTCGAGCATGCGTTTGACACCTTCAACTCCCGAATCATCTGGTATGGGGTGGCTTGCTTCATGAAGTTTCACAATTTTTGTTTTATGCCCACTTCCTTTTGGCACGTTAACAAGGCCTTCTGTTATTTTATCGCCTAAGAGTGTTTCCAAGGCTTCAGCCATTGAACCGCTGGCTTTTCCCCCTCCAATAACATACACGTTTTTGAATCTGCTGAGGTCGAAACTATAGCCGTTAAATTTCAAAATAGACCCCTTCAGCACCAGCTTTGACGACATTAACCTTTTAGGATCCGTCGCCTCAACGGCAAAGGCAAGGCTTCTTAGGGCGAGTTCTCTCGCTTTTCTGTCTACCTGAGTTTGACCGTTTTGGACGAGCTTCTTCAAGTTCTTGACAACGGCAGTCATGTTTTTCCCATCATGATTTTACATATTTGCGCTCATCGAGAAAAATGTTGCATAGTAAATGTAATAAGCACAGCGCCGATAAATCGTTTGCAATGGTTATTTGGTGAATCATATGGCAAAGCCAAAGGTTTACGTAACCCGCGAGCTTCTTGAAAGGGGAATGAAAATAATTAGGGAACGCTTCGACGTGGAAGTTTGGCCAGAATATGGACCGCCGCCAAAAGAGGAGATAATACGAAAAGTGAGAGGTGTCGACGCGCTAGTTACGCTTTTGTCTGACAAAATTGACGCTGAAGTTTTTGAAGCAGCTCCGAAGCTTAAGATAGTTGCCCAAATGGCTGTTGGCTACGACAATATAGATGTAGCTGAAGCCACAAAAAGAGGCATATACGTAACCAACACGCCCGGCGTTTTAACTGAAACAACTGCAGACTTTGCCTGGGCTTTGCTGTTAGCTGTTGCAAGACGTGTGGTTGAGGCAGATAAGTATGTGCGAACTGGTCAATGGAAGGTAAGCTGGCACCCCAGCATGTTGTTGGGTAGGGATGTTTACGGCGCCACCTTGGGCATTATAGGCGCTGGCAGAATTGGAAGGGCGGTCGCTAGAAGGGCCAAAGGCTTCGACATGAAAATAATCTACTATGATGTTGTGCCAATGCCTCCTGAGGATGAGAAAGAACTCGGCGCCAGATTGGTTGATTTGGACACGCTTTTCAGAGAAGCCGACTTCGTTAGTATACATGTCCCGTTAACAAAAGAAACATACCATCTTGTTAACGAGGATAAGCTCAAACTGATGAAGAAGACAGCCTACCTAATCAACAATTCAAGGGGGCCGGTGGTTGATGAAAAAGCCCTTTATAAGGCGTTGAAAGAGGGTTGGATTGCGGGCGCCGCCCTAGATGTTTTCGAGCGGGAACCAACCCCCATGGATAATCCGCTGCTCAAGCTTGACAACGTTGTAGTTGCCCCGCACATATCAAGCGCAAGCTATGAAACCCGCTCGAGAATGGCTGAAATGGTGGCTGAAAACCTTGTCGCCTTCTTTGAGGGAAGGCAGCCACCAAACCTTGTCAACCCCGAAGTTCTCAAGATACGCCCCTTGTCAAAGCTCCCTTAGCGCCGTCTATTCAAACCTAAAAGTGTAACGGTTAAATATCTAACGTTGTTCAACAATTGTAAAACGGTGGTTCCATGGCCTCTATATTCGCAGACAGAATGGCTCTGCTTGGAACTGAAACCGCTTTTGAAGTGCTTGCCAAGGCGAAAGCCCTTGAAAAACAAGGGAAAAACATCATACATCTAGAAATAGGTGAGCCGGACTTTGACACGCCCCAAAACATAAAGGAGGCAGCTGTCAAAGCCCTTTATTCTGGATATACCCATTATGTGCCAGCTGCAGGCATACCGGAACTCCGCGAGGCCATAGCCGAGTACGTTTCCAAAACTAGGAGTATTCCAGTCGACCCAGAGGAAGTTGTCGTTACACCAGGCGCAAAGCCAATAATGTTTTTTGCGATACTAGCATGCGTAAACCCTGGCGAGGAGGTTTTGTACCCGAACCCCGGCTTTCCAATATATGAATCAATGATAAATTTCGTCGGAGCCAAGCCTGTGCCCATACCTCTTAAGGAGGAAGACGACTTTAGCATCGACCATGAGTATGTTAAAGAGAAGATATCCAAGAAGACTAAGATGATTATCCTCAACTCGCCGGAGAACCCTACAGGCGGCGTTTTAACAAAAGAAGACTTGAAAGTTATAGCCGACTGCATAGCCCACAGAAACGACGTAATTGTTCTCTCAGACGAAGTTTACAGCCGCATTATATATGAAGAAACACATGAAAGCATTGCTTCGCTTCCCGGAATGAAGGAAAAAACTATAATTCTTGACGGTTTTTCGAAAACCTACGCCATGACGGGTTGGAGACTCGGCTACGGCGTGATGCGTAAAAACCTAGCTGAAAAAATCACCCAATTGATGATTAACTCTAATTCATGCACTTGCGCTTTTGTTCAAATTGCTGGCATAGAAGCCCTAAAAGGTCCACAAGATTTTGTGGATAGAATGGTTGCAGAATTCAGAAAACGCAGAGAAATAATCGTTGAGGGGCTAAACAGAATTAAGGGCATAACATGCAAGAAGCCTAAAGGCTCATTCTACGTTTTCCCCAACATAACTGGCACGGGCATGCGTTCAAGCGAACTTTCAGACTACCTCCTCAATGAGGCCGGTGTGGCTGTACTATCTGGCACGGCTTTCGGAGAATATGGCGAGGGATACTTGCGTATGTCTTTTGCAAATTCTGCTGAAAACATTAAGGAAGCCTTAAAAAGGATAGAGACTGCTCTTGAAAAACTTTAGCCTTCCACCTTTTCCCCCATAATAGTTTCAACAATTTCCGATGCTGTCTGGACCAAGATATCCGCCTTTTTAATAGCCTTTTCCTCATCCATCTCTTCCATCTGTGCCAGTTGCTGCATGATTTCTTCAATTTCCGCTAAACACTTCAGAATCGGGTCGTTTCCTGTTTGGGCTTTTTCCATGGCCTCTCTTACAACGCTTTCAATAAAAGCTGGCTCGCCAAGGCTGTAGTATATGGCGTTTCTCGCCTTCCTAATAGCCTCCAAAACCAGACTTGGAGCCATATAAGGCATTTTTCTCGCAGCTTCCAACTCTGCTTTTGCCTCCCGCAGATAGCGTAAAGCCCACCCGCGTCTATAATGATCCATCATTGCCAGCTTCACTTCCAGCCTTTTAAAATGTAGAGGCGTCTAATAAGCTACTCGCTTTCCTTCTCACCTTCGCTAGTTGAGGATGTGTTTTCAAAGCCACTATAAAAATGTGTTATATAACCTGCAATCTGGTTCCGCACCCTTGTGGTGGCTTCTGGCACAAGCATGGCAACCACACGTTTGTTTTCTTCAAAATTTCCTGAAAACCTGTTGGGAAAACGTCTGACAAGTTCTCTGGCTAGGCGCTTAATTTGTTCTGTTCGCACTTTCCCCAATCATTTTCCTCCACGTTTGATCTGGCATTTACGTAGTTGCCACATCTATTGGTGAGTGAGTCATAACATAACCCTAATTTAACTTTACGCGTTTGCATCCTCTAAATTCAACTTCAACCCGAAAAATTCCTCAAAATTTTTCAATATTTGCTCTGCAACCTCAACTACACTTTTCTTTTTCACTTCGGCTATTGCATTAACGACTGTTGGTAGAAAGGCTGGGCTGGTTAACTTGCCATTAAATGGGCTTTTGAAATAACGTACTGGCCCGTCGGTTTCTGTCAAAAGGTTTTCCAAGGGAACCCGCCTTATAACTTCCCGAATGCCTTCAGAGTAAGCTGCCGGCGGCCCCTCGCTTATATAATACCCATTATTTATGGCTTTGGGCAGTATGCTGATTGGGTTGCTGAACCAGTGGAGCAGAACCTTTTTCAATTGGTAGGATGGCAGCATATCCACAATTTTTGCAGTTGTTCCGCGAGAATGAATTATAACGGGCAGCCTCATCTTTTCAGCTAGCTTGAGCATTTCGTCGAACACTCTTAACTGTTTATCCCAAATCTTCTCATACTTGTAATCTAGGCCAACTTCTCCTATGGCCACAACAGCCTTGTTCTGCTTTTGTTCAAGAATGAACTCGCAGGTTTGCCGCAACTCGTCCTCTGTCAAATCGTTCACAGTCCAAGGATGAATACCTAAAGCAGCATAAACTCCGCTGTGCTGCGTGGCTAGTTCTAGGCTTTTAACGCTAGTTTTAAGATCCATAGAATTAGAGACTAATGCGACAACGTTTGATTTTTTCGCCTCCAAAATGATGTCTTCAATTTTTCCCGCGTATTCCTCGTCGGACAAGTGGATGTGAGCGTCAACATATCTTAGAGGTTTCATTATTTTCACTTTGAGCATAAACTACAAGCCTAGAAGTTTTTATAATTTCCTCTGTCAAATAAAGAAGACCAACTTTTAGAGTTTGTTTTTGGAAGATAAAGTGCAATAAACGTTAAATACTGCCTTAAATACAAAAAGAGGCAATGGAGGAGCCTCTATGGCAGATTTAGAGTTGGCAATTGCTCCCATGCATAGAATTTGCAAGAAAGCCGGAGCGGAAAGAGTGAGCGAGGCAGCCGCCAGAGAGCTTGCCAAGGCTTTGGAGGAGATTGGAATTAAAATAGCCAAGGAAGCCTTGGATTTTGCCATGCACACCGGACGAAAAACGATAAAGGCTGAAGACATCGAAATCGCTGCCCGAAAAGTTATGGGCAGGTGAATTCTTAAACCCCTCCCCTCTTTTTCACGTTCACGACATTTTCTGAACATTAATGGCCTCGTAATAGATATAAGACACGTGGCAGAAATGTTTGCGTGAATCTGAATGGGTGTGCCCTATGGGTGGGAAAAAGAAGCTATCTTTGAAACAGATGGAACGCATGCAAATGCGGAAGAGTGAAGAGGAGAAAAAGAAGAAAGAAAAGGAAAAGGCAGCAGCAGTGAAGGAGAAGAAACCAGCGGGAATATTAGTTCCCGACGTTAAAGGCGGTAAAATGATGGAGGAGTTAAGGAGAATGCGTGTTCTAACACCTTATGCTGTGGCGTCCAAGTTCAATATTAGGATTAGCGCTGCAAAAGATCTGCTTGAACAACTTGAAAGCGACGGCCTAGTTCAATTGGTCTCCGGAAACCACAACATCAAGATATATAGGGCTGTAGACTAGTCAAGTCTTTGGAAAGCTTTCTGTTTGAGGAGAACTTTGTTGCCCTACCCCGAAAAGATTCAAACAGAAGAGGATATTGAAAAAATAAGGGAGCTCATCAGTAAAGGTTTCAAACATCGTTTGAGGATTAAGGGAAGCCCCGAGTTCAAGCAGAAAGTGAGGCAAGTTCTTAAACTTGTTAAAACAGCGGGCTACTATGATTTTCTTCGGACATATATTCGGGAAATATCCGAAATTGATGGTTTCACGCAGCTTCGTGAGGCCGAAGCAACCATTTGGGCGAATAAGTATGCTGTGGCAAACCCTGTTGATGCCGCTAGCCTATTTGTGCAAAAGGCGAATCACATGAAAGAGTATCTTGAAGGTAAAATACACTATAGCGGTGAAGCTGAAAGGCGGTCTGTGCAAAAACGTATAGAGTTTCTTGAAACTTTGAAGGTTAAAAGCAGAAAACGTGAAGTTAAGGAAGAATGCGAAAGGCTTCTGAAAAGCTGGGCTGAAAGCGTTTACCTATAACTTTTCCACTCTAATTACTGTGCCACTTTTCACTTTGCTGAATGTGTCAAGGTTTTTCGTTATTTTTCCAAGAACGTTCACTGGACTGTAAGGTTGAGATTTTCCATAAAAAATGCATAGGGCGCTTCCAATAGGCCAGTAGGCTATCGTGCCCTTTTCAACAACGTTTTTTGCTTTCTCCTCCCCCATTTTCACTGGTATCTCGAAGTAAACCTCCTCCTTCCATAGGGCGGCCCTCCCTTCAAAGGGAAGTTTCCGAACAATCATTTCAACGGTTCTTGGAGCTAGATGGCGAATTAGCTCACCTTCGGCTTCACCTAAACCCTCGATTATAAACCTTATCTTTATCCTCGAAATTTCTTCTCCTTCACTTTCCATGCTTATGCACCTTGCTAAGAAAGTTGTCTAAGATTTGTTCCAGCGATATTGGTCCAAGAACTTTTAATTCATATTTTACTCTTACTGTTGGCTTGTTTATTTTCATAAGTTTCCTTAAGTCAACGGGCGTCCCAATAACGACTACGTCGCATGGTGTGCGGGAAACTGTTTCATTCAACTCTGCAATTTGCTTTTCACCATAGCCTAACGCTGGAAGCACAAACCCCAAATGCGGATATTTTTCGTAAGCTTCTTTTATGGAGCCGACAGCGTAGGGTCTCGGATCTACTAGTTCGCTTGCACCAAGCCGCTTGGCCAATATTGTTGCAGCGCCATAGGGCATGCTTCCATGGGTCAGTGTTGGTCCGTCCTCAACGACTAAAACGCGCTTGCCTCTGATAAGCTCTGGGTTGTCCGCTGTTATGGGTGATGCGGCTTCCAAAATTATGGCGTTTGGGTTCGCTTTTTTAATGTTTTCCTTAACGCGGTTAACGTTTTCCATAGGGGCTGTGTCAACCTTGTTTATTATCACCACGTTTGACATTCGCAGATTTGTTTCTCCAGGATGGTAAGTTAGTTCATGTCCAGCTCTGTGGGGGTCGGCGACAACTATGTGCAAGTCTGGTTTGTAGAAGGGTATGTCGTTGTTTCCTCCATCCCAAACAATTACATCTGCCTCTTTCTCCGCCGACCTTAAAATTTTCTCGTAGTCCACTCCGGCGTAAACGATTACTCCATTATCTAGGTGGGGTTCGTACTCCTCCCTTTCCTCGATTGTGCAATCATATTTGTCAAGGTCTTCGTATGTGGCGAAGCGTTGACAGACTTGCTTCCGTAGATCCCCATAGGGCATCGGGTGCCTAACCACAACCACATTTAAGCCTTTATTTTTTAGGATTTTCGCGATTTGCCGCGAGGTTTGGCTTTTCCCACTGCCAGTTCTAACGGCTCCCACGGATATCACTGGAACGTTGGCTTTCAACATTGTTGTTTTTGGCCCCATCAGTCTAAAGTCTGCTCCACTGGCTAATACCTTAGATGCCTTATGCATAACATATTCGTGGGAGACATCACTATAAGCGAAAACAACTTCGTCAACATCGTATTCCTTTATCAGCTTCTCCAAATCCTCCTCCGGATAAATGGGTATACCTTTTGGATAGTTCCTACCCGCAAGCTCGGGAGGGTAAACCCTACCCTCTATGCCTGGGATTTGTGTAGCTGTAAACGCGACAACCTCGTAGGCGCCGTTGTCTCTGAAATAAACGTTGAAGTTGTGAAAATCTCTGCCGGCGGCACCCATTATGATAACACGTTTTCTTCCACTTGCGGAGAATGAGGGGTCATCTTTAAGCATAACATAAACCTCCATTGAGACTAAGCTGCAATTAAGCTGGAAATTTTAAATGTCTCTATAAACCATTTAGGGTTTTTAAACACCATTATAGCATAAAAATGTTTTTATCCGTGATACAATATTGAGCGGTTGATGCTGTTATGCCAATAACATGTGGAAGATGTCATTCAGCTAATGCTGAAGTGCAAATTCCATATGCCCGTCTAAGTTTATGCCCCGCGTGCTTTGTTGAATTTTATGTTGCAAGAGTCAAGAAAACGGTAGAAGAGTTCAAAATGTTCCCTGAAAATGCCTCTGTTGGCGTGGCGGTTTCAGGCGGAAAGGACAGTGCTGCGCTTCTTCACGCTTTGCGAAAGGCTTATCCAGGGGTAAGGTTCGCGGCATTGCACATAAATCTGGGGATTCCAGAATACTCCGAACACTGTCAATTCAAGGTTGAAAAGTTAGTTGATATGTTGGACGTGGAGCTTTATGTTTTTAACCTTCAGAAAGAGTTCGGTGTGAAAATAGAAGATTTCAGGAAAACACCTTTCAGGGGGAAGCTTTGCTCTGTCTGCGGGACCATAAAGAGGCGGATTTTTGAAGAAATGGCGGTGAAAGCCAAAGTTCAAGTTTTAGCGACTGGACATAATTTGGAGGATGTTGCTGGCATAATGTTTAACAACTTTTTGTATGGACGTTGGGAACAGTTTATCAGACTTAAACCAGTTTTGCCACCGCTAGCGGAAGGCATGGCTTCGAAAGTTAAGCCACTTATTCGCAGTCCAGAAAATGAAAACCTTCTATACTGCTTGTATGAGGATGTTCCATTCAGAGAAATTGACTGTCCATTCTCCAAGAGAACTGGTGTACGGAAAAGAAGGGAAATCTTGGAAACTATGGCAAAGTATAACCCATACTTTAAACATCAACTTTTAAACAGATTCTTAGAGCTCATACCGCTGCTGGAAAATGTTAAGCCCAAGTCTACCCTTGGCAAATGCAAAATCTGCGGCTTCCCATCGTCAAGTGAAACATGTGCCTTCTGCAAGCGCATAAGCCTCTTAAAAGAACCGGTAAAGCTTAAGACCTAAAACAGGAAAGTGTCGTTTAATGAACGGAATTTCGGAACTTTTGCATCTCTATCTCGCTAAAAATCTTAGGGGGATAATATACTCTTCAAGGGACATTGTTCCCAAAACTGAGTTTGACTGGCTTAAACGAAAATTCAGATATCGAGAACTCGGAGTTTCAGAAAATCTAAAGATTGAGTTTAAATGGAAAAAGCTTTTAACCTTACCGAAAATGGTGGATGATCCCGTTTTGGATTCGCTTCTGCAAGCTTCTCGTTTCGTGTGCCCATTGATAGTTTTGAAGGAACAAAGCCTCAAAGATTTTAGAAACGCCGTAATCATCCAGTTTAAAACGTCAGAAAAGCTTAACGACAAGGACTTAAAATTCAACATCAGACTGGTAAATTATTCCATGACGGACTTTTATCTGAAGTCCATAGAACTAGCGGCAAAACATGACTTAGAGGGCAGGAAAAAGCTTGCTGAAAAAGATTTAAAACGCTTTTGGAGAGTTAAAGAGGATGCAAACGGAAAAACCTTGATTGCGTACATTGACCCCCTAATATTTAAGGGAGACATTCAAAATCCATTGTACATGAGTTTAATCTCATGCCTTGTTCTTGATTTTGCATGATTGAAATTATAGTGTCTACTCAGAATCCGACCATAGAATGTATTCAATCAATATCCCGGATTCGCACAATTTAAAGTCGTGTTTCTCTCTAACATCGTTGCTAGATTGGTGAATAATCCTTGGGCGAACAATACTACTGCATAATTGAGGTGCGGGTTCCAAGCGGGTCGAAGGGATGGCAAGACACTGTTAATGATAGGATGAAGCAGATTTTGGAAAAACTTAAATCAAGCGTTGAAGAGCTTGGCGGCAAAGTTTACATTCGATATTAGTTTGCCAGAAGTTCTCTTGCGGTCTCCTTGTAGATTTCAAAGTCGCGTTGACTGAAAAGGACAAGCACAACTTTTTCGAGTTTATCCTCCTTTTCAAGGAATTCCTTTACTGTTGTTAATGCTACCCTACAAGCTTTTTCTATGGGATAACCGTAAGCCCCTGTGCTGATTGATGGAAATGCTATGGTTTTCAGCCCCTTCGAGACCGCCAACCTTAAAGAGTTTCGGTATGCCTCAGCCAAAAGCTCCGGTTCGCCATGGTTTCCACCACGCCAAATGGGTCCGACGGTGTGAATAACATATTTAGCCTTCAAATTGCCCCCTGTGGTGATTACCGCTTTTCCTGTTGGAAGCCCGTTTGGATATTCCGTCACCCTTATCCGTTTACATTCTTCAAGAATTTTGGGTCCGCCTTTACGATGGATTGCTCCGTCTACACCTCCCCCTCCCATCAGGGATGGGTTCGCCGCGTTTACAATGGCATCAGTGTCCATTTCAGTTATATCGCCTTGCACAATGCAGATTTTAGCTTTGCCAATTTGGTACTCACAAATGTTTCCACTCATGTTTCTACACCATTTTTATGCTTGTGAATTTTCCCTTTAAAGGTTTAAGCTCGTCAATGAACACTGTAGGCTTAAAATTGGGCTTACCAAAGCAAGGCAGAGACAATAAACCATAAGCCAAAAGCTGTTAGGATGATGAAACAGAACATAAACACGACGTTGAATACTTTTTGCGTCCAGAAACGTCGCGACTTAAAAACAGTCACGGACACAAATGTGTCCCAAGCTAAATCACAAGACCAGTGAACAATTGTAAACAAGATAAGCCCTAAATAGCCAAATAAAGAGGCGTTAAGGATGAGAGCCGCCCCCACCGTTGCCCACCAGAGAAAGAAGTATGGGTTCGCGGCCGTTGCAACAAAACCAGCAACAAAAGATGTATGCCCAGCACGTCGGGGTTCTACATTGCTTTCTTTGCGTTTCCTAAGCATTCCAAAACCCATGTATATTAGGATGGCGCCTCCAAGAAAACCTACAATTTTTTGGATAAGAATGGAACCAAAAAGCTCTGAAAGCCCGAAAGACAAGAGAAATATTAATGGGATTTCTACTGCACCATGACCGATGGCTATTAAAGCTCCAGCTTTTTTGTCTTTATACCCTTTTTCAATGGTTACTGCAAAAAGGGGACCCGGCGCCATAACCCCAGATAGGGAAATTACGACGACGGATGCCAGAAACCATGGTAAATCGTTTATGAGCTCTTGGGCTGCTGCAAATACTTCAAACATATGCTTCACGTTTTAATACCAAGGTTTGCGGCTTTATGGCGTATAGCCGTTTTGAAGACTTGATTATCATTTTTCGTGGATTTTCATAAATCTCTTTTGTATTTCTGCAACCTCGCTGCTGTTTCTTGCCTTAGCGTACTCTTCAAGTTTCTCTTTGTTTAGTTCTATGAACGTGTGTCCCCACTTGAATATGGAAAGCAGTCTATACGCTTCTTCTTTGAATCCGGCTATGTAAAGGGCTGCAGCTAACGCTTCAACAGTGCTAAGCTTTGTTGGATATGCAAAGTTGACTGGGTTCCCAGCCAAAAGGTATGGCAGGCATCTCGATGCGCCTCTAACATTTTTCATCAACGGTTTTTCAGCGTGTTCCCAGCTGAAGTCTAAAGCCGCCAACCCATACTTTTCTATGCGCTCTCTGTCGGCAGGTGAAAAGGCAATTTTCGAAAAGGGGTTTAAGATTATGGCGCCTTTCGGCAGCAGTTTGATTTGGCGCACAATACGGACAAGCCCATGGCGTTGAAGCTTTAGGGCTGTGCACTTTTTGGGGTCGCACTGCCCAGCGTGATAAACAACTATCTTAAGTGGTTTTTGCTCCACCAGCCTTTTGCACCTTCAAATGGCTCATGGGATCATCTAAAACTTTCGGAATCCAATGTAGAAGGTCGGATGCCGTCATGTGATACCCCTTCTCTGCAAAGGCGAAGTCTCCGGCAGCACCATTAGCAAAGGCTCCGGCAACGGCTGCCTCAAAGGGATTGGCGCCTTGCGCCAAAAAAGCGCCCACAATACCGGAAAGCACGTCTCCAGTTCCGCCAACTGTCATTCCGGGGTTCCCTGTAAAGTTGAGCTTAAACCTTTTTTCGTCGGCAATAATGTCGACTGGACCCTTAAGAAGTATTACAGCACCCAGTTCAGCGGCTGTTTTCTGGGCTTCTAAGGCTTTTTCTTTGAGGTTTTTGGGCAGCCTTTTTCCGGCCAGTATAGCGTATTCTCCAGCGTGGGGTGTTAAAACCACTGGTATGTTTAGCTTTCTTTTGAATTCAGCGAAAGCCTTCAAGCCGTCAGCATCAAGCAAAAGCGGCTTCTTAGCTTCCTCCACAGCTTCGATTAAAGCTTTAACAGCCTCTTTAGTTTCCATGTGGAGCCCCAGCCCGGGACCTATGACAACAGCATCAGACTTTTCAATGTAAGTTTTTAAAGCTGGAACATTGCCAATGTTCAAGTGTTCTCCGTCAAGCTTTATGGTGATTAAGTCTGGCGACATGGCTGAAATTGCATAGGCTGTTTTCTGCGGCGCAGCGACGTAAGCCAGATCAACACCGGTTCTTAGGGCTGCAAGGGCTACGAGGGCTGGAGCACCGGAAAAGGTTTCGCTACCCCCAATCACCAAGAGCCTTCCATAGTCCCCTTTATGGGATTCTGGGACGCGAGTCTTCACCACAAGTTTAACGTCTCCCGGCCCCGCATAGTTTTCAAGCTCCGGCGGCAGCCCAATGTCTTTAACCTTTAACTCGCCAACGTATTCTTTTGCAGTCTCCAATCCCTCTTTGGTTTTGTAAAAAGTTATCGTCAAGTTGGCTTTCACAGCAGTTCCCAAAACTTCACCTGTGTCTGAGTCTATACCCGTTGGCACGTCCACGGCTACTTTAAAAGCGTTTAGCGAGTTAATCTTTTCAACAAGCTGTTTTATTGGCGGTTTAAGCTTGCCCTTTGTTCCGGTTCCAAGAAGAGCGTCTATGATTACGTCTGCCTCTACGTCTGGTATAAGCGAGCTATCATAAACCTCATAGATTGTTACGCTGTCTCTTAGAAACTGTAATACCCTCCAGTTTTCTAGGGCTGCTTTGTGAGAGATTTCGCTTGCTTTTCCCGCAATGATTACGGTCACCTTAAAACCCATAGCAGCCAAGTGTCTAGCAGCGACAAAGCCGTCTCCACCGTTGCCGCCCAAACCGCAGAAAACCGCAACTTTTTTGTCCGGCGTAAACCTTGAAGCTATCTCTTGAGCTACATTTCGTCCAGCATTTTCCATAAGTTGAAGCTGAGAAACCCCAAAATATTCAGCGTTCAACTCCAGAGCCCGCATTTCACGGCTAGTAATGGCGATTTTAGTTACGCTTTCATTCAACATGCCTTAAACCTAACAGCTAATATTGCACCTCTGCATAAGAATATTTTCACGTTTTTCTCGCTTATCCAAAGATAACACAAAATATTTAATGGATCCAAGCACACACAATATTGTGAGGAGGTTTAAATGCCAAAAGCTTTCGTGTTAATCAACACGGAGATAGGCTCAGAGTCCGACGTCTTAAAAGATCTGAGAAAGATCGAAGGCGTTGAGGAAGCCTACGCCGTTTACGGAGTATACGACATAATCTGCAAAGTTGGCGCCGAAACAATGGACAAGCTTAAAGAAATTGTTACTTGGCGAATAAGGAGGCTTGACAAGGTTAGGTCGACCCTTACAATGATAATAATTGAGGAATCAGCGAAATAGCCAACACTCCCATTTTTATCTCCAGAACCAGCAGTTTTCCCTTAGAACAGCGCATTTTTATCCCTTAAGAAAGTTAATGTTCCTAGGCTGTGGCAAATGGCTTTAAAGTACATGCACATAGGCTTTGATGACACTGATTCTCCGCGAGGGGGGTGCACAACCTATATTGCGGCTCTTTTAGTGGAAAAACTGGAAAAGCTTGGAGCCAAATTCACGGACTACCCTAACCTTGTTAGGCTAAACCCAAATGTTCCATGGAAAACCCGGGGAAACGGAGCACTGTGCCTAAGAATAAAATGTGACGAAAACATTATGGATGAAATCAAAGAGACAGTCATAGAGACTGTGGAAGAAAATTCTGATTTAATATATGAAGGCACAGACCCTGGCATTGTCTTCCTTTCCAGAGCCAAGGTGCCAAAAGAAATCCGAGCATTCGCCAAGAACGCCATCACCGGAATTGTTAGTATGAAAACTGCCCTTAAACTTTTGAAACGGTTTAAAGCTGAAGCTTTAGGCTTCAAAAGCGGACGCGGCATTATAGGTGGTTTGGCAGCTGTTGGCGAAACACTGAAAGGCGACCACACCTTTGAAATAATCGCCTACCGCATTCCGGAAAACTGGGGTACCAAAAGAAAAGTGGATGAAAAATCAATAATCGAAATGGATCGGGCCACGGCGCCATACACTTTTAACAACGTTGACCCAGAAACAGGGAGAATCCTAATAACGCCACGGGGTCCAGACCCGATTCTTTTCGGTGTAAGAGGCGAAACTCCTGAAATCGTTAAGAAAGCATTTGAAATGGTTAAGCCCCTTGAACCTGTGGAGCGTTGGGTTATTTTTCGCACAAACCATGGTACGGATGCCCACCTGAAAAAGGTTGAACAGCTAAGCCAGATAAAGCCTTACCATCCCGTGATCGCTAGAGGTATTGTGGCTGTAAATCCAAGAATAGTTCCAAGGAGACATGTTATTTTTGCAATCGAGGATGGTAGCGCCCGTGTTGACTGTGCAGCTTATGCACCCACCGGCATTTTGAGAAAGGCGGCGAGTAAACTGGTCGTCGGCGATTGTGTAGAAGTTTATGGTGGGGTTCGCCCTCCCACTCAAAACCATCCAATAACTATTAATCTTGAAAAACTGCGTGTATTGAGGCTTGCGCCCAAACTAGTCTACCGTAACCCTCTTTGTCCGCAGTGTAAAAAGCGTTTAAAGTCTATGGGTAGAAATAAAGGCTTTCGATGCGAAAAATGTGGTCTGCGTTTTCCAGACCTCGTCAAAATCGCTGTTCGCGTTAACCGTAATTTAGAGAAGGGATTGTATATTACTTCGCCTCGGTCACAGAGGCACCTCACGAAACCTCTTGGGCGTTATGGAATGGAGAAACGAAGGGTCTCGGAAGTTAAGCTAATTGAAGGGTGGCATTTTCCCTAAATACATCATGTTTTTCATCTTCTTTCACCTGAATGTTTCGATAAAAGTCTGTAAAGCTCGTCGCCACCTTCAACCTTGCAGAACAAGTCCTTTTCAGCCTTGAGTATTCGTCCAACAGCTTGATAGGTTTGCCTCCACTCCAGCTCTTTCCACAACATTTTATAATGTTTTAGCTCAATCCACGCCCTAAAAGTTAAGACAATAAACATGCCTATGGTTAAGGCAAGGTTTAGCAAGTAAATCTCAATTATGTCCAGCTTCTTCACCCCGCATTTCGTTACGCCAATAAATTTGTGGGCTAAAGGCCAATAAATTTTAAAGACTGCCAAGTTGCTTGATATTCGGAGAACTCGGCAAATGAGTGACATTTTGCCACCAATAGTCTATGAGCTTGGTTTAGGTAGTATCGTTGGTTTCATAATAGGGTTCGCCATTAAAAAATTAAGTAAACTCCTACTTTTCCTGCTAGGCCTGTTTGTGGCTTTCCTGGTATATCTACATATTAAAGGAGTTTTAAGCTTAAACTACGAAGCACTTTTCAATTTTATAAGCGAACTTTTAGGAACCATTGGAAGCGCTTTTTCTTGGCTTATCCACACCATAGCTTTGCTGCCTTTCGCTGCAAGCTTTGTGGTAGGCTTTCTTATAGGACTTAAGCTTGGATAGTAGAAATGGTTTAAATGTTGGAAACTCATCTATCATTGAAGCAACGCCATAACCATAATGCGGTCATCGTCTAGGAGTGTTAAAAGCGTTGGAAAAGTTTCCAGCCGAGGAATATGCGCTTCCATTTTTTAAGGAACATGGCTACGTTAGAAAACTATGTCCAAGATGTAAAACATTCTTTTGGACGTTAAATCCTGAACAAGAAACATGTGGTGAAGCTAGGGCTGAGGGGTGTGCAACCTATACTTTCATTGGCAACTCTCCAACAAAGAGAAGCTTTACCTTGCGTGAAATGCGAGAGGCTTTCCTATCTTTCTTCGAGAAGCATGGTCATACGCGTATTAAGCCATACCCAGTTGTCGCAAGATGGAGAGACGACATTTACCTGACGCATGCCAGCATAATAGACTTTCAACCATATGTAACCGAGGGAATCGCACCGCCTCCGGCAAACCCCTTGGTCATTGTTCAGCCATGTATCCGCTTGGTTGACATAACAAATACTGGTCCAACTTTTGGCAAATATTTGACCATTTTTGAAATGGGCGGACACCATGCGTTCAACTATCCGGACAAAGAAGTTTACTGGAAAGACCAGACGGTTAGGTACCATCACATTTTCGCCACAGAGGAGCTTGGCATAAAACCGGAGGAGATAACCTACAAAGAGGAGGTATGGTCTGGCGGCGGAAATGCTGGACCATGCCTTGAATGTGTAGTTAGGGGCTTAGAGGCTGCAACGCTTGTTTTCATGCAGTACAAGGTTGTCGGCAATCAATTCATCAAACTGCCGATAAGAACAGTTGACACGGGTTATGGTATAGAACGTTACGCTTGGCTTTCACAAGGAGCTCCAAGCGCCTTCCACACGATTTACGGCGAGGTTCTAGATAGAATCTTTGAAATGGCTGGAATAACAAACTTGGACACAAATTTGCTGGCAAAGGTTGCAAAGACTTCAGCTCTTGTGAGTTTGGAAAAGGCTGCCAGTTTAATGGAGGCTAGGAGGAAAATAGCCAAAATCTTAGAAGTTGAGGCTGAAATGCTTGATAAAATTTTGTCGCCCATAGAAAACGCTTTTGCCGTCGCAGACCACACAAAATGTTTGAGCTTCATTCTCGCCGAGGGGGTTGTTCCATCAAACATTCAAGAGGGGTATTTGGCCAGGCTTTTGTTTAGGAGAATTTATCGGTTATTGAGGCTGTTGGGCATTACGGATAGGCTCTACGACATTTTTGACATGCAAATCCGTTACTGGTCCCAAGACTATCCCCACCTCAAAGAGATGCGGGACGAAATAATGGAAATGCTCCATGCAGAGGAGGAGAAATTTAAGGAAACCATTTCTAGAGGAGGCAGCCTTGTAAAACGCATAACCGAGGAGTTGAAGTCTAGAGGCTTTAAAAAGATCCCAGTTGAAACCCTAACAGAACTTTATGACTCGCATGGTCTCCCACCGGAAATTGTCAAGGAAATGGTGGAAGCTGAGGGCTTGGCTGTTGAGGTTCCGGAAAACTTCTATAGTCTAGTTGCCGAAAGACACATGCAAACACGGAAAGCCACAGAGGAGGTTGAACATGAAAAATGGACTGAAGACGAGGTGGCCGGTCTGCCAGCAACGGAGGAACTCTACTACAAGGACCAGTATATGACAAGCTTCGAGGCGAAAGTTCTCAAAACCTTCAAGGACAAATATGTAGTTCTTGACAAAACATGCTTCTATCCGGAGGGTGGGGGTCAGCCAGCTGACACAGGCTTTTTAATGTTTGATGGGGGAAAGGTTGAGGTTGTTAACGTGCAAAAAGTAGGCAAAGTGATTGTCCACGAAGTAAAGGGCGAAAATCTTCCAAAAGCTGGAAGCTTAATAAAAGGTTTCATAGACTGGGATAGGCGATATGCTTTGATGAAAAGCCACACCGCAACCCACATTGTTAACGCTGCTGCGCGGCGTGTTCTTGGACAACATGTTTGGCAATTCGGCACCCAAAAAGGCGTTGAAAGCTCCAGACTGGACATTTCCCATTATCGCCACCTCACACGGGAAGAAGTGCAAAAGATAGAGCTTCTAGCCAACGAAGCCGTCTTCCGCAATATTCCAGTTGAAATTTCATGGATGCCGCGAACAGAAGCTGAAAACCTCTACGGGTTCAGGCTTTACCAGGGCGGTGCTGTCCCCGGAAAAGAAATTCGCGTAGTCAAGATTGGAGATTGGGAAGTGGAAGCATGTGCTGGAACACATGTGCGAAACACCGGGGAAATAGGTTTCATCAAAATAATTCATTCTGAAAGAATTCAGGACGGCGTCGAGCGCCTCGAATACTCTGTGGGAATACAAGCCTTGAAAGCTGTGCAGCGAGTTGAGGGACTTCTCTGGCGGGTTTCGGAAATTTTAAACTCGCCGTTGGAAAAGCTGGACAAAACAGCCGAGAAGATGGTCAGAGACTTGAAAGAGGCAAATGCTGAAAGAAGAAGGCTGATCAAAGAAATAGCTAGACTAGAAAGCCTCAGCATGGGCGCAAAAACCGAAACAGCCACCATTCGCGAAGTCAGCGGTATCAAGCTTATTTTACGCGATTTTGGAGAGGAGGTTGACGTTAACCGCATGGTACAAACAGCAAACGAAATAACGAAAAAGGACGACTTTGCCGTCACCATTTTCTACGGAGCGGACGAAAAAACCGCAAGGATAATTGTTATGGCTGGACAAAAGGCTGTTGAAAAAGGCGTGGACGCCAACGAAATAGCAAAAGAAGCCTCAAAAATAATAGGTGGCGGTGGAGGAGGAAGACGAAACTTCGCTCAAGGCGGAGGACCATTAAGGGAAAAGCTACAAGAAGCCGTCAAAAAAGCTGAAGAGGTTCTGGAAAATCAACTCAAGCGTGAATAGCTGACCACTCGATGATTCCATGCTAGATTTTAGCCTTATTGTTTTTAGTTAAAACAACCGATGATGCAAATTCTTGTTTCCGGCTAGTAAAGATTATATTAAAACAAATGGCGAACTATTTTTCCAAAAGGTAAGGGAGAGAGCATATTTGGACATTATCGTTTGTGTTAAACATGTTCCAGAAACAGCTGAGGCAGAGTTAAAAATAGACGCGACTGGTAAGGGCATAGAAAAAGCTGGGCTTGTCTTTGACATAAACGAGTGGGACGATTACGCTTTAGAAGAGGCGGTGCGCATCAAGGAAAAGTTCGGTGGAACCGTGACCGCCATAACTGTTGGTCCGGAAGACTCCGACAGCACGCTGCGTAAATGTTTGGCACGCGGTGCAGATAAGGCCATCCGATTGACAGACCCGAAGTTTGAGGGTTCAGACGCATATGTTACAGCAAAAATCCTCTACAGCGTTATTAAAAACATGCATTTCGACCTGATTCTGACGGGTGTACAGGCAAGCGATGATGGAAGCGCCGTTGTAGGCCCAGTCTTAGCGGAGTTGCTCAAGATTCCACATGCAACGATGGTTAAAAAGATCGAGTTTGCTGAAGGCAGGGCTGTCATCAACCGTGAACTAGAAGGCGGTTTGGAGGAGCGGTTGGAGATTAAACTTCCAGCGCTTTTCACAGTTCAGACGGGAATAAATGAGCCTCGTTACGTTTCGATTATGGGGATTCGCAGAGCTATGCAGAAAGAGATAAAGGTCATGGGGCTGGCGGACGTAGGCTTAAGCGAAAACGAGGTTGGCGAGGCAGGATCATGGCTTGCAATCGAGAAACTATATGTTCCACCCGTGGAGAAACAGGCTGAGTTTCTAAAGGGAAGCCCAGAAGAAGTAGCCTCCAAAATTGTGGAGATTCTAAAGTCTAGGGGGTTGATATAGCGTGACTGAGATATTTGTGTTAGCTGAGCATAGGCAAGGACAATTTAGGGATATAACCTTTGAAATGTTGACCAAAGCCAGAGAAATAGCTGAAAAATTAGGCGCTGGTTTGACGACTGTCTTGCTTGGTAAGAATGTTAGGGGACATGCGAAGACGTTGGCGGAGCACTCGCCAAAAGTTTTACTTGTAGAGGATGACAAGCTTGAACACTTTAACTCTGACGCCTACCAAAGGGTTCTTACACATTTAATAACGGAGCGTAAACCAGTTCTAACGATTATTGGGCATACATCTTATGGAGTTGAGCTTGCCCCAAGGTTGGCAGCCGCCCTAAACATTCCACTTGCCACCGACTGCATAGACTTTGGTTTTGAAGGCGACGTTTTCACCGTGACTAGACAAATGTATGGTGGAAAAGTCAACGCAAAGGCTGTTCTTCGCAAGTCTGAACGCTACATGGTGACTGTACGCCAAGCAGCCTTCCAAGCTCAAAAACCGCCAGTTCCAATCAACGGACAAGTGGAAGAAATTCCATCGCCTTTAACCGAGGAAATAACAGGCAAACGTTTCTTGGAATATGTTTTACCGCCGCCGGGAGGTGTTGACATAACAGCCGCTGACGTTCTGGTCAGCGTTGGAAGAGGCATAAAAGACCCAAGCAACATACCAATGGTGGAAGAGCTGGCAAAGGCCTTGGGCGGGGTTTTGGCCTGTTCCCGCCCCGTCGTGGATAAGGGTTGGCTTCCAAGTGATAGGCAGGTAGGCTCTTCTGGTAAAACGGTTAAACCGAAACTCTACTTGGCGCTTGGAATCAGTGGAGCGTTTCAACACATTCTCGGAATGAAAAACTCAGACTTAATAATAGCGGTTAACAAGGATCCAAAGGCTCCGATATTTAGCTTTTCAGACTACGGTGTAGTAGAAGACCTCTTTAAAATAGTTCCAGCCCTAAAAAACAAGATCAACGAGGTAAAAGCCCAAAAAGCGCTGTAGCCGAAAACTGAGACATTCAAGCTTTACAGAAAAGCCGCCAAAACAAGACTCCGCGGTATATGCATACTTAGGGATATGGTTAACTGCACAATATTTCTTCTCCAAAACATTGTCCTTCTTTCCCAGTTTTTGTGAAACTTGTTTTTCTGGAAAGTTTTATACCATTTTGAAAAGCCATAATCCAATTCTGGAGGAATATTTGTTTGGCTGAGAAATTGAGAAAAGCGGCTGTTATTGGTTCTGGTGCAATGGGGCACGGCATAACACAGCTTTTGGCAATGAGCGGCTTTGAAGTGACAATGGTGGACATAAGCGACGACCTCCTTCAAAAAGCTTTGGAGAAAATAAAGTGGAGTTTGGGCAAGTTTGTGGAGAAAAGACGCATAAGACAAGAAGACGCGGATGCTGCGCTTGCAAGGATAAAGACAACCACAAGCCACGAAGAAGCAGCAAGAGATATAGACGTAGCCATCGAAGCTGTGCCGGAAAATCTTGAATTGAAAAAGAGGGTTTTCGCTAAAATCGACAGCGTAGCGCCACCCCACGCGATCTTGGCTTCTAATACCTCAACTTTGAGCATAACTGAAATGGGAAATGCCACCAAAAGACCAGATAAAGTGGCTGGAATGCACTTTTTCAACCCACCGCAGTTGATGGCGCTGGTGGAAGTGGTTAAAGGCGAAAAAACCAGTCAGGAAACAGTTAACATTCTTGTGGAACTGGCTAAAAGGCTTGGAAAAACTCCCATTGTTGTGAGGAAAGATGTGCGGGGCTTTATAGTCAACAGAGTTTTAGGCGCAGTTTTCAACGAAGCTTTCTGGGCTTATCATCGTGGAGAGGCGACAAAGGAGGGAATAGATGCCTCAGTGAAATATGGCGGCGGCTTTCCAATGGGATGGTTTGAACTTGCCGATTTCGTCGGACTGGACATAGCCTACGAAGTTGGCGCAATCCTTTACAAGGCTTATGGCGAACGCCTAAAACCATGCACAGAAGTAATTGAACCACTGGTAAAGGCTGGGAAGCTTGGACAAAAATCCGGAGTAGGCTTCTACGACTGGACTAAGGGAAGACCAAGGATACCCTTCAACCTGATGGATGAATACAACGTTGAAAGGTCATGGGCTGTCGCTGTAAACGAGGCTGCGTGGCTTATACATGAGGATGCAGCAAGCCCCCCTGACATAGACACTGGAATGAAGCTTGGCGCAGGTTGGCCTTCAGGCCCATGCGAATATGCAGATAGAGCCGGAATAGACGTGGTTGTTAACAAGTTGAAAGCGCTTCATGCAAAATACGGTATGGAGCTTTATAAGCCGTGTCCGTTGTTGGAGGATTACGTTAGCAGAGGTTGGCTCGGCAAGAAAACTGGGAGGGGGTTTTATTAGATGAAGTTTGAAATGAGTGAGGAACAGATTGAAATTAAGAATGCTGTGAGAGATTTTTGTGAAAAAGAGTTTAAACCAGAACTTGCCTTGGAACTGGATCGTAAAGAAGAGTTCCCGTTAGAGCTTTATCGAAAAGCTGCAAAGCTTGGGTTTACAAGCATGTTTTTTCCGCCGGAGTATGGCGGGCAAGGCTATGGGCTTCTTGAAACATGTATCGTGATAGAGGAAATGTGTAGGGCTGATTCTTCTCTGGGCGTGGCGATTTCAAGCGGAAACTTTGGAAGCGAGCTTATTCTCTCTTACGGTAGTAGGGAACAGAAGGAGAAGTATTTGCCGCCCATATGTAGGGGAGATTATATTTCCGCTGCAGCCTTCACGGAGCCAAATATAAGTGGAAGTGACATAACCCGCGTGGAGACAACAGCCACAAAATATGGGAATGAGTGGTGGATAAATGGCACGAAAACTCTTATAACAAACGCTCCCATAGCCGACTTCATAATTGTTTTGACGCAAACAGACACAAAGGTCCGACCCACCTATAGGGGCGAAACCCTCTTCGTTGTGGACAAGGGCACCCCGGGTCTTGAAGTGACAAAAATCCACAATAAAATGGGAATCCGCTGCTCCTTGACGGGCGAAGTGCGGTTCGACAACGTTAAAGTCACCGACTGGCACATTGTAGGCGAGCTTAACAGGGGCTTCTACCACTCTATGGAGTTTTTTGACAAGACAAGGGTTGGAGTGGCTGCCCAAGCCGTTGGCATGGCTCAAGGCGCTTGGGAGATAGCCTTCAAATATGCAAAGCAGCGGGAAGCCTTCGGGCAGCCAATAATACAACATGAGGCTATAGGCTGCACTTTGGCTGACTTGGCAACAAAAATAGAGGCTGCTAGGCTTTTAACTTACAAGGCTGCTTGGCTCGTAGACGTTGGAAAGATGGATCCTATGGCGACTGCCATGGCTAAACAGTTTGCAAGCCGCGTGGCAATGGAGACCACAGACTTCGCCATCCAAACGTTGGGCGGATATGGCTATTTAAGCGACTACCGCGTTGAAAGATACCACAGGGACGCGAAAATAACGGAAATCTATGAGGGTACAAGCGAAATTCAAAAGCTTACAGTGCTTAAGTACCTTCTCAGAAAGTTCTGAAAGTGTCCCAAGAGTAATATAGGCTTGATTAGAAAACATGGTTCGGGTGAAAACGTTATGAGTAAAGTATATGAAACCCTAAAAATGGAAAGGGAAGAAAACGTTTTGTGGATAATCTTAAACAGGCCACATAGGCTGAACGCCTTCAACGATGTTTTGATGGAAGAGCTTGCAGACGCCTTGGACACCGCTGAAAAAGATCAATCCATAAGGTGCGTGGTTATAACCGGCGAAGGCGACAGAGCTTTCAGTGCTGGCGCAGACGTCACCATGTTCCCGAAGGCTACACCGGTTAAAGCCGAAGAATTTTCTAGGCTGGGCCAAAAGGTTTTTGGCAAAATAGAAGAGATGTCAAAGCCGGTTATAGCAGCTATAAACGGCTTCGCCCTTGGAGGCGGACTAGAGCTTGCATTAGCCTGCGATTTTAGGATCGCTGCGGAACACGCTGAGCTTGGGTTTCCAGAAATAACCCTTGGCCTAATGCCCGGGTGGGGTGGAACCCAAAGGCTTACGAGAATTGTTGGGCTGGCAAAGGCTAAGGAGATGATCATGCTTGGAGTTAGGCTTAAGGCTGAAGAAGCGCTTAAGGTGGGCTTGGTCCACAAGGTTGTGCATTATGAGAAGCTCAAAGACGAAGTTAGAGGGCTGGCTAAAAAATTAAGCGAAGGCCCGCCAATAGCTCTGAAATATGCCAAGCAAGCTTTAAACTTTGGAACACAAGTTCCATTGGAAGCCGGGCTACGCTTGGAAGCCGGTCTAACAGCCTTGATTTTCTCCACAAATGATCTGAAAGAAGGCGTAGAAGCCTTCATGTCAAAACGGAAAGCTGAATTCAAAGGCAAGTGAAGCCTTCAATCTTTAATCAATCACGATTGGGACGTGTGTGGAATTGAGAAAAGTAGCGGTTATCGGTGTTGGGTGTTCAAAGTTTGGTGTTAGAAATGATGTGAATGTGGCGGAGCTAGCCTTCGAAGCTTTTAAACCCTCCATTGAGGATGCTGGGATCTCTCCAAAAGACATAGAGTTTGTGGCTGTAGGTTCCGCTGGGGCAGGAGCGTGGTGTGAGGAGCTCCTCCCCGCTGTGGTTTCAGCCGAGTATTGTGGTTTAACAGGCGCGGGGCTTGTGCGTTGTGAGGCTGCGTGTGCCAGTGGAAGTGCAGCTTTTACAACAGCTTATTGGGCTGTGGCAAGCGGACATGTGGAGATCGCTTTAGCCTTAGGTGTTGAAAAGATGAGGGAAATTGACACGCCCACCATGATGGAGTGGATTGGAAGGGCTGGCTACTATTTGTGGGAGTTTCACAATTTCGGCTTGACTTTTCCGGCTTATTACGCCTTATACGCAACAGCCCACATGGCAAGGTTTGGAACAACAGAGGAGGATTTGGCCTTAGTTGCAGTTAAAAATCACAAGTATGCTTCAATGAACCCGATAGCCCACCTTCAGAATAGGATAAATGTTGAAGATGTTTTGTCTTCAATGGTTATCGCTTGGCCCCTAAAGCTTTTTGATTGCTGTCCAGTATCTGACGGTGCAGCCTCAATCATTCTTGCTTCAGAAGATAAGGTGAGGGAACTTAAAATTGACACCCCCGTATGGGTTGCCGGGGTGGGCTATGCCTCTGGGACGGCTAACATGAGCAAAAGGCTGGATTATGTGGGTCTGGAGGCAACGGTTTCAGCGTCTCAAATGGCTTATAAGATGGCCGGGGTTACGCCGGACCAGCTTGACTTGGCAGTTGTCCACGACTGTTTCACTATTGCCGAGATAATGGCGTATGAAGATCTTGGATTCTGCGAGAAAGGCGAGGGTGCCAAGCTGATCCGCGAGGGACAAACCGAGATAGGTGGAAAAATCCCCATAAATGTTGACGGCGGGTTAAAAGCTAAAGGCCACCCCATAGGCGCGACGGGCTGTTCCATGATATACGAGTTGACAAAACAGTTAAGGGAAGAAGCTGTTGAAAAGGAGCGGCAGGCACCAATGAAAAATTATGTAGCATTAGCCCATAACGTTGGCGGAACAGGCCACTATTGTTATGTCATAATCTTGAAGAGGTGATTGTATGGCGGCTATGCCGTCAATAAAATCTAGGGAAATAAAAGTCGTGCAGGAAATACCCATAAACAAAACTTTGCCTTTCTGGGAGGGGCTCAAACAGGGGAAGATACTTGCCACTAAATGTAAAGGTTGTGGGCGTCTCTATTTTCCACCAGTTGCTGACTGCTCGCAGTGTCTGACTTCCAACATGGAGTGGGTTGAACTGGGCAATGAGGCAACAATTGAAACTTTCACACATGTTGTTGTTAGACCAGCAAGCTTTCAACATGAAAAACCCTACACCGTGGCTATTGGCAGACTAAAAGAGGGTGTTCGGGTGCTTGCATGGTTGACTGGTTTCAAACTTTCAGAAATCAAGGTGGGTATGAAAGCCAAACTTATAGCAAAGATCACCCAGGAAGGAAACCCAACTTACGAGTTTACAAGGCCGGAATAGACAAAGGCGAGCTAACGCCTAATTCCATTTATGGAAAGTATTATAAAAAGGGGTGCCCAGAAAACCCAGAGCTAAAGCTCTGGGATGAATGGGCTAGGTTTAAATAGTCGTGTGTTGAAGAATTGCTTGGGATGTTCCCTTGCAGTTCAGATGCCCGAAATGCGGGCTAATCTACAATAGAGACCTGAACGCCTGCATAAATATAGCCCATGCCT